>SKED01000016.1_pt1 | contig 202821 bp, 223 predicted proteins | sample 4826651 | NCBI WGS metagenome assembly SKED01 (sample SAMN11008818, study PRJNA524170) | human gut metagenome | biome: Human fecal sample; material: Feces; isolation source: fecal sample from pouch patient p19 | host: Homo sapiens | place: Israel: Tel-Aviv | collected 2016-06-28 | reverse complement strand
TGCTCTTTTTGTCATGCAGTTTTCAAGGTTCAAAGAACTCTAACTGAGTTCAAGATATATCTAAAATACATTTCTGTACTTTATTCAAAAAAGTTCATTTTTAGACTTGACTTTTAATAGTTAGTCTTTCGTGAGTAGTTTTTCTATCTATTTTTATTATATGCAAATGTCCGCACAATAGCAATACTAATTTTACCTTTCCGTTTTCCAATAGATTTTATATCACCATTCCTTGAACTTATTCTATATTACCATTTACATTTTGGGGAATATATCTGTATGACAAATTAACACCTATTATAAATTAAATGAATATTTTGTTTAGAATTTTCTGGTTAATTCTAATTAATTTATCATTTTACTTTGTAAACTGATTTCTTAACATCCCTGGGACCTTAATATTTTACAGTTGCTCATACTTATATTGTTTTCTATACCTCATCAGTCCATATAGATGGAATTTACATTATTTATCTTTGTTTATCCATAAACGCCTTAACAGGAACTGTTTTTAACTTTTCCATCAGTTCCGGAGTAATAATTCTATCTTCCTTCGGAGTATTCCAATAACCATCTAAATAATTCAATAATATTTTCGAATACCTTTGTTGCTTTTTCCAATGTTCTTTTAGTTCCTTGTCATGAATAAAATCCGGATTTCTATATATTCGGCACAATATTGCTAATCTCGTATCATATGAATATTTTCTTGGAAATGTTTCATGAAAATCAGCAGGAATTTTTCTTAATGATTTAGGCAAACGCAGAATAGGAATATTATAATAATACGGTATACTTCTAAATTTTGCTGCAAAAAGAATTCCAACTCCATCATTTATGGTATTTGTTTTTTGTATGTTCTGGAATTGTTCTCTTTTAGAATTTAATACCTCACTATTAACGATATGATCAATATCTTCAATCTCTTTAGCCAATAATCGTTCATCTGCACTAATATACTGATATTGATTAAATATTGCAATAACGCTTTCATCACATATTCTATCTGGCAGTTCACTAAATAATTTTGCATCATAGAAAAATATCATCTTCTGAGGAGATATTGGAAAAAAAATAACTTCTCCAATCGAAGACAAACCGGCACTGTGAATACCTAATGGATTTATAATAATAATCGGTACATCCGATGTAATAAAGTTTATTTCTGTTTCATTAGTAATAACCTTCATTTTTAAATCACTAATTGTTGATATTGTCTTTTTTACAATTGACAATCCAAATTCAGGTGTGATTTCATTTTGAATTTTATTCTCAATAAGCTCATTAACCACCTCTTCGTCAGCTATATCTTCAAATTCCTGTTTGAACATACTTTTCATCATAGTAGTTGCCATTTCTCTGTTATGAAACAACATTGCCTTTGTTCTACTAATCTGATATATAACAAATTCTCTGATATTTTCAATATCATCTATTGTGAAGTTATCAGCAATCACATTTTTTAATGCCTTACTCCACATAGTTTCCATCCCGGCCAAAGTAGTTTCTATTTTACCATCTTGATCATAAAAATTATCTTCTGAGCATATAGAACTTGTAGGTATATTTTCCTTCAACAAATTATCTTTGAACTGATAAAATGAAATTAGAACTTTTTCTTTCTTTGTACCAGCATTTTTAATATTAGCAAACTGTTTCATATAAAATCTTGGTACATAATGTTGATTTACTGTAATTTGCATATGTCACCCCTGTCTGACCATAATAATTATACTCATTATCGAGATAAATTCCATGTTGCTTCTTCAACTTCGCACAAAAATTCGCTACCTTTCTCTTCCATATTATATATTTTCCCTTTCTTCATAGAATTTCTTAAAAGTATTTAATGTCTATAAAATCTAAAAAATTATTGTTTTTAATGGCCCTTACATTCTATAATTTTTTAATTCTTATTAAACTTTAATCCTTCCTGTGCTTGTCAATTCAATAAATTTTGATGGATAATATCTTTCATCCATTTTAACTTTCAATAATTTATAAAACTGTTCATTATGAGTTGAAATAACAATTTGTCGTCCTAAATCTGTTGTAATGGTTCTTAATACATCTATAAATGATAACAGATTAATTCCATCTAAATGTTGGATTGGATCATCAATAAAAATAGTATTAAATGTAGTATTTTTTTCACTTAATACCTTAGAAAGGAAAATACATAATGACAAAATATTTACTTGAGCTGAACTCAAATATACAACTGGTGACATCTTATTACTTTCTGATTCATCGTAAGTGTAAATACGAGTTTTTAATCCTCCTTTATCTTTTTCTGTTATAAACTTGATATGCTTCATTATAGGATGAGGGTCTATTTTGTTGTATATCTGATTAATTATATCAGAATTAAAATACTCATTTGTTTTATTTACTATATAATCTTCTACATAATTTTTGCTTTCTTGTAGTTTATCTATACGTTTAATCAAAAACTCTAATTTCATCTTATCTGATTCCATACTTTGTTTTTTGCTCATCCATATTTTTTGTTCTTTTAATCCATTTAGTCCTATAAGAATGGAGGTTTCGTTTTGAATTTTTTCTTCAAGTATTTCTAATCTATTACACACATCTTCTTTAACTTTATTTATTTGTATTGATAATTGTTTTAAATCAGTTATGTCAACTAATTTTTTACATCTTTGAAGATAACTTGAAATTTTAACTTGCAGTTCATCAACCGCTTCATAGCATTCATTCAATTTTAATAAATATTCATTTTTTGAATACATACCTTTTAAATTATAATCAGATAGCTCTTTGCCAAGATTACTTTTTTCATCTTTTAATTGATTACTATAATTTTCAATTATTGATTTCATTTCAACACTATTATACTTTGGATCATAAAATTCTTTATCTTTTAAACAATTTTGTACTTTAATATACATCTCCTTTGTATTTATATTATTATTAAACTCATTTATTTGCAATTTCCTCAATTCATATGCTTGAATTTTCTTTTCAAGTTCTTTTTCTTTAATTTTTTCTTTGTTCAAACTGTCCCATACTTTTTCCTTATTATTTTTTATATTCATCCTCTCTTTTTCAATTTCGATCTCAATAGTTTTTAATTCAGTATATTCAGAAACATCTAATTTTTCTTGTTTGTACTTTTCTTCTAATATTTTACAAACATACACTCCAGTATTTAGATTTTCCTTCCACATTTTTGTTTTAATTTGTAATCTATTTACCTTTTTCCTTTCATTTATATATTTATCTTCATACGTTCTTCTAATAGCAAAAATTTGATTTTTAGCTTCTTCAATCAACAGCTCCAATTGTCGATTTATTTTTCGTTGTCTTTCTTTATTTTTTTGAATCTGCTTATCAATTCTTTCCAATTCAATATTTTGTTCTGAAACCACACTTATTCTATTTAATAGTTCATTATAATCCTGATATTCCATATGACATAATGGACATTTCCGTTGCTTTTGCTCAACTACAATATCTTTTCCATCAATAGATAACTGTTGTATTTTATCAAATAACTCTATTAGATCTTTTTTATTACATTCTAAAATATTATTATTATCAGATAACAATTTTTGTTCTATTTTTAATTCTGATAAAGAATTATATTTGGAAATAATTTCATCTGTAAAAATACTATATAATACATTAATTTCTAATTGACCTGCTAAAAACATATCAATTTGTTCAGTATTAAAAGACCATTCTTGTATTCTTTTATTACGTTGCTCTAATATATACTTTGCTTTATCAAGCAATTTTTTATATTTTTCTTTTTTAATTTTATTATTACTATACTCATAATGATCTTTCTTTAATTGCTCTTCTTTTGTATTCAATTCTTCTAATACTGTATTATTATACTTAATTTTTTCATCCAATTCTCGAATTTTTTCTACAATATTAATTTTTTGTTTCTGGCAATTTATTTTCTCATCCTCGATAGTTTTCAACTGTTTTGTATTTATCTTTATTTGATTAATATAATTATAGTATTCTTCAATATTACATATTAAATATGTACATTCTTCTATTTCCTTTATTATTTTTTCTTGCATTTTTTGGATTAGTTGAACTTTATTACATATTTTTATTGCTTTATTATATTCTTCTTTCTTTTTCTGTAATACACCATTTTTCTTTTGATTTTCCACAAAGACCGGATAATCTTTTAACAATACATCAATATCATTACATATTTTTTCATAATTTTCCCTTTCTTTCTGTGAATCCTCATGAAATTGATTAAATAATATTAACATATCCTCAATTTCAAAGGATTCATCATTAATAAAATGCTTATCATAGCTTTTTTCATACTTTAATAATAATTTAATAATCTTAGAACTTTGATCATTCTCAACCTTATATTTCTTTAACTCTTTTTTCTCTTTTGAAATTTCTTTAGACAACTGTTTTTTCTTATTTTCCAATTCCTTATATATCTCAGTAATGTCATTTAATACTTTTAACCAGTTATTTTCATCCCACATTACCCGCAATTCTCTAGTTTTATCTTCCGCAGTATAGTTTTGTAAAAAACTGGTGATTTTATCATGTGCCAATAAATTAGTTGTACAAAATGATTCTTTTTCATCAAATATAGTTTCTAATTCCGATGAAATCGTTTCTACATTTCCTTCTCTATAATCACTTTTCATATTTCCTGTTTTCTTCTTTGTACTAATACTAAAAAGACTATTTTCTTCACTGATAATTGTCACAGTACCATATTCTTCTTTGGAATCTTTATTTTTTAGAATATAACCTTTTTCATTTCTTACTTCTTCTTTAATTGGTTTTCCAGTATTCAACCTCTCTATATTTCCTGTTACTGCCCACTCAACTGCATCAAAAAAAGACGTCTTTCCATAACCATTTGGAGCATAAATTGCTACTAGATCAGCTATATTACCACTACCATTATGCATAAAATTAAATTTTTGTATATCTTTATAAGCTCGAAAAGCTTCAATATCTATCTCTTTAATTTTTTTATTCATTAATACCATCTCCTAAATATATCGCCACTTTTTGATCAAGTGTCAATTTCGTTTTATTTAAAATTTTATACAATTCAAAGTCATTTTCTTCTATCTTTTTTATTAACTCATCTTTATTCTCATGTTTTTTTAATTTCTCATTAATCTCAAGACAAAACAAACGTTTTCTTATATACTCTTTATCTCCCATTTCTTCTGTCTTTAAATTATCCCAAACAACTTTACGCGTAGCAAACTTGTCTTGTTCCACTTTTAATTTAATTGACCAATCCACAAATTCTTTACATTCAAATACTAAATATATGTTCCATCTTTCTATTGCTTTTTCTAAATTTGATTGAAATTCTGTTGCTATTGATGCAGTAATAGTTTCATAATATTTTTTTATTTCTATTTGATTTTCAACAATAACTTGAAAAATATAAATATTATATCCTAATTCTTTTTTTACCCAACAAGTAATTTTATCTATCCATTCTATATTATCGTCATTCCTCAACAACTCTTTCCCTTTTTCGTACAAATCAAATTCCATATAAAACCTCTACTATTCTTTCTCCTAATTTCTTTTCTAAAGCTTTGCCTCTCAGTCCTTCATTTTCTTCTTGTTCCACAAAATTAATCATTTCATCAACTAATGCACTTATATGTATAATAGACATTTGTCGTATACTATTTTCAACACTATCAATATAAACATGATTATCTATACTTATAGCATTACTTATATCTGATACAATTTTGCTCATCTTTATTGAAGAAATCCTTTTAGAAGCAGGTGTCGTATCTGTTTTTATAATCATAATTTGCCCAGGACTAATATCCTGGTACGCCTTATCAAGATAATCTTTAAGAAAATCCGGAAGTTTTGTATGATTTGTAGCATAAAGTACTTTAACTTTTCTATTTTTTTCTTTATTTTTTATCACATAAAATCCTTCATTTTTTACATTATCACGACTCTCTATGCACCTAATTATCAAATACAACAACCACTCTTCCCAAACTGTTTGTTTAAGAATTGATTTATTGGAGTATGGCCAAACAATTTTATTTCCACAATGCTCTAAAATACTGCTAGGTGTCACATTCTCTATTATTTCAGGTATTTGAACTGAACAAATATTAGCTAACGGTTCTTCGAATATTTCTAAAGTAGAGTCAATAAAATTTTTAAAACTACTCCATTTTGCATTTGGTAAATGTGTTTCTTTTTCTTCATACAATATATTGTCAACAGCAACTATTGATATTCCATTCACAAATGCAAAAATACCTTCTTCCGATCCTAGTTGGATAATAATTCCACATAAATATGGCGTTTTTTCGCTTTCTACAAATATGCCACATCCTGAATAACCCGACATATTTTCTTTTGCATCATTTAAATATGTTTCAAAACTTCTATTACTATTTACTTGAACAATTGACTCTTTGGGAATATCATTAATTTCTCCTCTAATTATGTATCTATGTGTCATACATTCATCAGAACTTAACCCATAAGGAAATCCAACAACTGTAACTTTATCTTTAATCTCTGCATTTATTATTTGATATTGTGGTATATCCTCTATATACTCTATTTCGAAAATTATAATATCATTTTTTTGATCTATTATCTTATCCTTAAAATTCAAAGATATTTGTTTTAAGTTATTCTCTTCTTGCCTAAATATTTCTATTCCCCGAAAATCAATATCCCATTCTCTTTTAAAACAATGCCATGCAGATATCAAATATGAATTATTTTTTTTCATGTCAGATATCAACACCCCTGAACCAAAAGAATTCTTGTAATTTATCTTGACTATGACTTTATCGTAAAAATTTGCTGTCATCTTTATTCTTCTCCTACGTCAACACCATGTTGCCCTAAACTAAAAAATTTTATTCCATATTTTAAAAGTTCTTCTCCCGTAAAAATTTTATTCCACTCTAATTCATAATTACAATAAAAATTAATCGTTTCACTTGAATTACATATAATTCTACTCAAGCACTCTTTGCTAGGTCTCCCATTAGCTGTTTGTTGTGTGCTTATTATGTAATTACTACAATCTAATATTTGAATAAGCTCATTACTGGTATTATGTCTACTTGCATGATGAGAAATTTTACAAAAATCAACTTTTAATTTATTATTTTTAGAATATCCTAGTTCTGTTAACGTTCCTACAATATCATCCGCATCCGAATCTCCCAAAAATAATATTTTTGAATTTTCAAACTCAAACAAAAAAGCAATGCTGCTTTTGTTAGTCAATGACACTTTTTTCTCTTCTTTCTTTTGATTTAATTCAACAATACTTCTTTGATAATCATTATAATGTGAAATTTCAACTACAGATTTTGTAACTTTTTCACCATCTTTATCCTTTTTAGAAAAATTTTTCAATACTTCTTTAGACGGAGATAATACAGTTATAGAAGCATCTCCTATGGAAAACTTTTCTAATTTTGTTACAATCCGTCTTCTTATTTCTGCTTTCTGTATTTTTTCTTCTAAATCTACACCCTGCCTCCAACTAATTTCAGGAGTATTATTATACAAACACACTTGTTTATTTTCATTATTTATTCCTAATATATCCTGTAGGTCTTTTCCAAAATTAAACCATATTTCCTCTATCATTGAGAAATCAAAGTTTCTTTGAGATAACAACCGTAAAATCCCATCAATATGATCTGAGTCAATATGTGTTAACACCAACAGATCTATTTTATTACTTTCCTTTTTAAGACTATCAATATATCTACACAACTGTCGAAAACAAACTTTTCCTTGTCCACCATCAATTAAAACATTATGCTCTTTTTTCTTACCATACGAAATAATAATACAATCACCATTTAATGCTTTTAAAACTTTAATATTTAACATCTTGTATTCCTCTCATTAATTTATTTCCTCAAATTTTGTCTTTTTTATTATTCCGCCACAACTTATTTTCTACTCTAAGTTGCACAAAAAATATGAATACAATGAATATTTTAACATTGTAAACAATTTTTAATTTATCAATTATCTTTATTATTTAATACATTTTAAGACTATAAAACATTTCTATTTTGTACTAATATTATAACATACAATATTATAATTATTTATCTTATTTTGTCGAATAACCTTTTATTATGTTATTCATAAGATTAAGGATATCTATATTTCATCCAATGTGAATTTATTAAACAACAGATGTCTCAATATAAATATTTCTTTCTCACAAAAAATTCATACTCAGAACCACTCGTCTAACAGGTAGTTTACTCTAGGGCTATGAGCCCTTATGATTACTATACCTGCATATAAAGGCACTGGCTTTCTCTTGACTCACGTCGCTACCTCTAGGAATGGTATTTTACTACTTGACATTCCCCCTTCTTCTACACTTAACTTATCCCTTGCTGTTCTTAATTTTGTTACTTCCGTAAATTCCTCATTTATTGATGCCAATAAATCAAATACTATTTTTTCTTTTAAACATAAAGAATTTTCTAAACTCTATTTATTCAATTGTTTTTCCTCCATCTTATTATAAAAAAAGCACATATTAAACTTACAATATATTTTGTTCATTTAATATATGCCTTATTTTTAATTTATACATAAACTATCTTTTGTTTATCTTGACTATGTTTTCCTCTCTTTTGTATGCGAGATTTTTTTTCTATCTCTTCTTCTGTCATTTCACTAGCAACTTTAAGCAATGCTTTTTCTAATCTAGTATTAATTTTCAAATTTCTCTCTTGCTTTCTGCGAATAATTCCATTGCATCCAACTGGTGAAATATAAATCTCTTTAGGTGGATCTCCCGAAATAATATCCTTTAAAGATTTGAATTTACATTCTTCCGGTTGTTCAGTACAATTAATTTTCAATTTTCCCATATCAATAATTCCCTTATTAAAATTATACAAGATAGAATCATAATATTTATTAATAAGCGATGTATCAATATATTTTTTCCAATCTCCATATATATATTTTTTTGAAGAATCATTAGAAATCAATTTTTTTCCAATCCACTGAACTACAGGAACTGCCCATGAATTTCCTATAGCTTGATATCTATTTGTACGTTTTGCACCTTTAATATCAGTATAATCATCTGGAAATCCCATTAATCTTTCACATTCAAGAGGAGAAAATCTTCTTATTCTGTCATCCTGAACAACAAATAATGATCCATTATATGCCGCAGCATTTCCATTCCATTTTGTACCATATGCAGAATACAAACAATCTGAATATTCTCGGAATACTTCAAAAGAATGTCCTTCCTTCTTAAATTTTAAAGTCCCTACAGGATATTCTTCAAAATCTCTATCATGTATCTCAAACAAAATATCTTCTGGATGAAACTCTTTTCCTCCTGCTAATACATATAGTCTTCTTCTTTGCTGTGGCAAACCAAAATATTTAGCATCTAAAATTCTCCATGCAACATTCCTCTTTTTTCCTTCTAATATCCCTGCATTAGGCCATTTTTTCATTTCAACTACATTTTCTAATCCTGCTAATGATGAAATCAAACATCCAAATGCATTAGTTTTATCAGTAAGAACCCCTTCTACATTTTCCCAAAATACTATACAAGGTTTTTTATTTTTCTTTTCTCTAATTTTATCATTTGCTTCAATAATATCTACAAACCTTAATGTTAAATTACCTCTTTCATCATTTAATCCCCTTTTTTCACCGGCTAAAGAAAATGCTTGGCATGGTGTTCCACCACATATAATGTCTGGTGCACATATATTTTCATTTATTAATTTTTCAGGAATATCATTCATATCTCCTAAATTTACTATTTGAGGAAACTTCTCGCTTAATACCCTTGATGGGAATGGTGCAATTTCTGAAAACCATTCAAACTTTAACCCTAACGGCCTCCATGCAACGGAAGCTGCTTCTATTCCAGAACATATACTTCCAACTGTTTTTATCATTGCCCCTTCTCCTTTCCTAAATTTATATATTACTAATATTTACATATCCTAGTACACTTTTATTATACCAAACATATGTTCGATTTACAATATGTTTTATTTTTTCTCTTCTAAATAATCATTAAATCTTTTTTTCCATTCCATTAAGTCATACCAACAACAGCCAACACAACCCTTTTCATCTGCTTTAGACGAACCTCTCCACTTTTCATCTCCTTCATAAAACCATTTAATACCAAAGAAGTCTCCTCTTATTCCGTCAGATACACATTTTTTACAATACCTTTCTTTTTGAAGATTGGTCTGATTAGTCAGCAACTGAAACTTTTTCTTTATTTCTTCTTCAGGCATATCAGTTTCATTAATTGTTTCTCCATTTACCCATCTTGAAGAAGGAAATTTATGATCTATAACCAATTCTGAAGCTGTCTGTGGTGAATCAAAACAAGCATCTTTTAAAGGTAACACATTTTTTATCTTATTCTGAAGTTTATTAGAAATAGAAAATCTTTTTACATTATTCGCAGCTTTTCGCGGAAGCCTAATTAACAAATCATAAAACTCCTTTTTTCCACATATAGGACAATCTTTTTGCATTGTAGCAATATAATACCCGCTTTCACGTAACTTCTTTATTCTTGCGCCTGCTTGTGGATTTGCTTCTGGAACTGGGCCACATTTTCTACATTGCCATTTAGTCATATTATCAGTCCCATTTAATGCATCAAAAACAGCTTGCGTATCAAATGCTTGTTTATTTTCCCAATAATGGCGTTGATCATTTTGCCATACATTATTTTTTCCTGGATCTAATTCACTATAACATTTCAATGTCCATTCTTTTACATCATCATATGTAAGTGGTATATCTGTCCCCTGATACTTTGATTTTATAGGAATACATCCATTCCAAGTTTTTGCATAATATCTAAAAATGACTTCTAAATAATAATCTTGCATTCCATGAATTTTAAATAATTCACCCGTACGTACATCGGCATTTATTTTTTTATTTTCAAAATCATATGACATTTTTTGCCCCTTCTTTCTTTCTATATCCTTTTTATCATACCAAAAGTAAAAAAAGAACTCAATATTTTATCAAATTTCCTTAAATATTATTTATCTAAGTTTTTTATTTTCATATTACTCATATATTTCTTATCAACAGTTAAATCTAGAAAGTAATAATTTTTTACATAATATAATCTTAATCTATATTTGTCCTACAGTAATATTTAAATTATCATAATTACACTTTTACTATGTCTTTTATTTTAATAGTTATTATTTTATGTAAACTACAATATATAAATCAATAACATCAATAATATTTTAAATATATTGACAAAATAAAAAGGCACACACCTAAAACGATGTGTGCCATAAAAAACAAATTCTATTCAATTCCAAAACAAAGAAATCAAATTATTTCAACTGAGCAGCAACCTCAGCCGCAAAGTCTTCTTCTTTCTTTTCAATACCTTCACCAGTTTCAAAACGAACGAATCCTTTGATTGTAACATTAGCTCCGTTTGCTTTAGCAACCTGTTCTACGTATTTTCCAACTGCCTGTTTTCCGTCTTCAGCTTTAACATAAGCCTGATCTAACAGACATACTTCTTTTAATTCTTTGTTCAGACGTCCAACGATCATCTTTTCGATGATGTTTTCTGGTTTGTCTGGGTTTTCGTTCATAGCCTGAACTTTTAAGATTTCTGTTTCATGCTCGATGTAATCTTTAGAAACTTCATCTCTGCTTGTGTATTTTGGAGAAATAGCTGCAACCTGCATTGCTACGTTTTTAGCCATCTCTTTGATCTCGTCGTTAACTACGTCTGTAGCAACTTCTACTAATACACCGATCTTACCACCAGCGTGGATGTAAGATGCAACAAATCCATCTGCTGCAGATACTTTAGCGAATCTACGGATGTTTAAGTTCTCTCCGATAACAGCGATCTTACCATCTAATGCTTCTTTAACAGTTTTTCCAGCTTCTGCTTTAGAATCTTCTGCTAAGAATCCTTCGATGTCTGCTGCTGCTGTTGTAAGAGCCTGATCAGCTACTTCTGCTACGTATGCTTTGAATGTATCATTCTTAGCTACGAAGTCTGTTTCAGAGTTAACTTCAACGATAGCTGCTTCTTTTGCATCATCAGATAATGCTACTGCAACAAGTCCTTCAGCTGCGATACGTCCAGCTTTCTTTGCTGCTTTTGCAAGACCGTTTTCTCTTAAAAATTCAACTGCTGCGTCCATGTCTCCTTCTGTCTTTGTAAGAGCTTTCTTACAATCCATCATTCCGGCACCAGTCATTTCTCTTAATTCTTTTACCATTGCTGCTGTGATAGCCATGATTCTTTTCCTCCTAAAATGAAAATGTGAATAAATTATTCAGCGTCTTCTGCAACTTCTTCAGAGTCTGCATCAATTCCCTGGTTTGCTTCGATAACTGCATCAGCCATAGCAGATGTGATCAGTTTTACTGCACGGATCGCATCATCGTTTCCTGGGATGATATAATCTAATTCTTCAGGATCGCTGTTTGTATCTGCGATTCCAACAAGAGGAATTCCTAAAGTATGTGCTTCCTGTACACAGATGCTTTCTTTCTTAGGGTCTACAACGAAGATCATGTCTGGAAGTCCACCCATTTCTTCGATTCCACCTAAGTTCTTCTGTAATTTGTCTTTTTCTTTGTTAAGTTCTAAAACTTCTCTCTTTGGAAGTACGTCAAATGTTCCGTCTTCTTCCATCTCTTTGATCTTTTTCAGTCTAGCGATTCTAGATTCGATTGTCTTGAAGTTAGTCATCATTCCACCTAACCATCTCTGGTTTACGTAGAACATTCCGCAACGTTCTGCTTCAGCCTGAATAGAATCCTGAGCCTGTTTCTTTGTTCCTACGAACAGAATCTTTCCACCCTGTGCTACACAATCTTTTACTGCGTTGTAAGCATCGTCAACCATTCCTACAGATTTCTGTAAGTCGATGATATGGATACCATTACGCTCTGTGTAGATGTATGGTGCCATTTTAGGGTTCCATCTTCTTGTCTGATGTCCGAAATGTACACCTGCTTCAAGTAACTGTTTCATTGAAATAACGCTCATTTTAAATCTCCTTTAGTTTTTGCTTCCGCTATTTTCATCGTTCTGACAAACCTCTTGGGCACTTACCAGAATTCCAATAGCGTGTTTATTTTTACCTATGACAGTATATCAAACCTTGTCCTTCTTTGCAAGAACTTTTTCTTCAATTCTAAAAGAATTAATCAAGCTTTGTGATCTCGTCAAATATAAAGTCATTCACTACTTTAATATATGTTCCTTTCATACCAGAGGATCTTGTCTCAACAACTCCGGCACTTTCTAGTTTCCTTAGTGCGTTTACGACAACAGATCTTGTGATCCCGAATCTGTCTGCGATCTTGCTTGCAACTAAGACTCCTTCATTGCCTTCTAATTCTTCTAAGATATGGATCACTGCTTTGTGTTCTGTGAAGGATAACGTACTGATCGCGGAATCAACGATTCCTTTCTTTCTTCGTTCCTGTTCCACTTCTTCGCTTACAGATCTTAACATTTCAAGTCCGACAACGGTTGTTCCATATTCCGCTAAGATAATATCATCAATGGAATAATTTTCTCTCTGGCGGTACATAAATAATGTTCCGAATCTCTCTCCTGCGATATCAATTGGTGCGATGATCGCATAGTAATCATCAACGTCTGACTCAAATCCCAGTGTGGAAAGGCTGACATTTTCATTGGTGGAAAGAATCGTTAATAGTCTTTCATTTAATGAAAAATCAACATAATCTTTGACATTTCCTGAGATCAGCTGATGAAGCACTTCGATGTGGTCTGCTTCATTTTTACCTAAGATCTTTCCTTTTTTACTAATGACAAGGACGTTTGAATTCATTACTTCTGTCAGAACTTTACAGATATCGTTAAATACAACTTTCTGTGAATTGTTATTATGAAGTAATTTATTGATCTTTCTTGTTTTATCTAGTAATTGTATACTACTCATCTATATTTTTTCTCCTTATTTTGACACTGACTCCCCGGAAGTCTCTTTCTCTTTTGCATCTTCTGGCATGCTGCATACGAATCCACATTCCTTGCTAGAGCATACAAGCTTCTTACCTTTTTCGATCATATAGCTTCCGCATTTTTCACATTTGACTGTGGATGGTTTCTGCCATGACATAAATTCACATTCCGGATTATTTTCACATCCGTAATATTTTCTTCCTTTTTTCGTTTTCTTTAAGACGACTTCTCCGCCGCACATTGGGCATGGGATTCCGACTTTTTCAAAATGTGGTTTTGTATTTCTGCATTCTGGAAATCCAGGGCATGCAAGGAATTTTCCATATGGTCCGTACTTCACGACCATATTTCTTCCACATTCATCGCAGATAACATCTGTGACTTCGTCTTCGATCTTGATCTTCTCTAATTCTCTTTCTGCATTCTTCACTGCGATCTCAAAGTCTGGGTAGAAGTTTTCAATGACGGATTTCCAATGGACTTTACCTTCTTCTACCATATCAAGCAGACCTTCCATCATCGCTGTGAAGTTCACATCGACGATACTTGCAAATGCTTTCTTCATCATGTTGTTGACTGCTTCTCCAAGCTCCGTGACGTATAAGTTCTTCTTTTCTTTGACAACATAACGTCTTGCTGTGATCGTTGAGATCGTTGGTGCGTAAGTACTTGGACGTCCGATTCCAAACTCTTCTAGTGTCTTAACTAAAGATGCTTCTGTATAATGAGCTGGTGGCTGTGTAAAATGCTGTTTTGGTTCTAAATTATTCAATGTAAGTTTGGTATCTTCATCGATGGATTTTAACATTACATTTCCTTCGGATTTCTCGTTGTTAATGTTGTATACGGATAGGAATCCATCGAAGGCGATCTTGCTTGCGGATGCATTAAAACGATAATCTCCGGCAGCGATCTTTACGGATGTATTCTCGTATTTGGCTGGTGCCATACGGCTTGCCATGAAACGGTTCCAGATCAGCTGGTATAAACGGAACTGATCTCTTGATAGTTCATCTTTGATGCTTGCTGGTGAGTTTGTCATGTAGGTTGGTCGGATGGCTTCATGTGCATCCTGTACTTTCTTGTCGTCTTTCTTGGCAACAGTTCCTGCTCCAACGAACTCGGCTCCATAAGATTCTTTGATGTATTCTTTCGCTGCTGCATCGGCTTCTACAGAGATACGTGTGGAGTCTGTACGTAAGTATGTGATCAGACCGACGGTTCCCTGTCCTTTGATATTGACACCTTCATATAACTGCTGTGCGATACGCATCGTTTTCTGTGGTGCGAAGTTTAACTTGCTGGATGCATCCTGCTGAAGAGTACTTGTCGTAAATGGAAGTGGGCTCTTCTTTAATCGTTCTGTGACTTTCACTCCTTCGACGGTGAATTCTTTTCCTTTTAAATAGGATAAGATCTCCTTCATCTCTTCTTCACTGTGAATCTCAATCTTCTGTTCTTTATTGCCGATCAGTTTGGCTTCTAATGGCTTTTTGCTTCCTTTGACATCTAATAAGGCTTCTAAGGACCAGTATTCCTGTGGAATAAACAGGTTAATCTCTTCTTCTCTGTCACAGATCAGGCGTAGAGCTACGGACTGAACTCGTCCAGCACTTAAACCTCGTTTGATCTTTGCCCAGAGGATCGGACTGATCTGGTATCCTACGATTCGATCCAGAACACGTCTTGCCTGCTGTGCATCGACTAAGTTCATATCGATGTCTCTTGCGTGTTTAATGGAGTCTTTGACAGCTGTTTTTGTGATCTCATTAAATGTGATTCGGCTGTAATTTTTGTTCTCTAGTTTTAATGCGTAATATAAATGCCATGAGATGGCTTCTCCTTCACGGTCCGGGTCAGTCGCGAGGTATACTTTGTCTGCTTTTTTTACCGCTTTGCGAAGAGCTGCTAATACTTCACCCTTCCCACGGATCGTAATGTACTTTGGTTCAAAGTCATTCTCGATATCTATTCCTAAGGTACTCTTTGGCAGATCGCGAACATGCCCGTTGGACGCGATCACTTCGTAATTCCTGCCCAGGAACTTTTTGATTGTTTTGGCTTTCGCCGGTGATTCGACGATAACTAGATATTTTGGCATATAGTATTACCCCTTGTTTACATTTTTTTGATATATAAGTTCTGATGGATCTGTTTGATATATCCTTTCGCTTCTAATTGAAATAAAGCTTGGATCACTTCTTCATAAGAATCTTGGGATGTACTTAAGATCTCATCAATATATTTCGGTTTCAAACTCAACATATCATACACCCTTTTTTCTGCCTTTGCAAGAGATTTTGCACTATGCTTTGGAAATTTTCGTGAAAATCCCGTGAATTCTGAAAATTCTGTTAAAATATCGTCGACATTTTCAACTAATTTTGCACCTTGTTTGATCAATCCATGACACCCTTGGCAATGTTTGTCTGTGATCATTCCGGGAACTGCGAACACTTCTTTGTTCTGATCAAGCCCGCAATCCGCCGTGATCAGCGATCCGCTCCTTGCTCTGGCCTCTGTGACGAGAATTCCGTCACTTAGTCCACTGATGATGCGGTTCCTTTCTGGAAAATGCCATTTGAGCGGTTCACTGCCTGGCGGGTACTCAGAAATAACTGTCTGATTCGCATACATGTCATAAAATAACTGAAAATTTTCTTTTGGGTAAATGAGATCGATCCCACATCCTAAAACCCCAACAGCCTGTCCTTTTTTGTCGATTATTTCACGGTGAACCGTCCCATCTACGCCCCTTGCGAGTCCACTTACGATCTGTACGCCTTGCTGAGCCAGCTCTTTTGCGAACTTTTTTGAGATTTCGAATCCATAAGTTGTCGGATATCTTGATCCAACGATTGCTATTGACAGTTCTTTTTCTTCATATGGCTGACCTTTTTGAAAAATCCCATACGGAGCATCGTAGATCTTCCTCAATCGATTCGGATAAGCAGCTTCTTTTTGAATGATAAAACGGATATTTTCACGATGCAAGGCTTCATAACCTTTCTTGATCGCTGTTTCATCTCTTGAATGAACGAAACGATCGTATTCAAGTTGTGTCATGTGTTCTTTTAAGATTTCTGGGTTGATCTTATAGAGTTCTTTTGGGTGAATGAAGATATCCATCAATTCTTTTTGCTTCTTGATCGGCAATCGGACTTTGCCGCATAGCCAGTACCAATATAATTTATCTTCCATATTCAAGCACCTCTTTGATAAATCCTGTATTTCTGAAGGTCATGGCTTCCATCAGGTGGATCGGTTTAATCTCTGATTCATTTTCCATAAGCATGATCGTCAGTGCTACTTTTAAAATCTTATCCATTCCTCGCCTTGTGATCTTGCCAGATCGATAGGCGATATCTAAAATCTCTTTGCATTCTTTGGATAAATGAAGGAGCTTGTTTAACTGTATGTGGCTTAAATGGCTGGTATCACTGCATTGATAGTTTTTTAATAACTTTTTTTCTCTTTGGATGGTTGTTTCGATGCGTTCTTTGATCTGATAGGATGTTTCTTGACTCTCTTTTTGTATCTTCTGTGTATCAGCCTCTTTTTTACTTAGACATAGGACCATGTCAAAACGGTCTAAGATCGGACCGGACAATTTCTTTAGATAACGCTTTTTTTCATGATAAGTACATCGGCAGATCCCATCTTCCAATCCATAACCACAAGGACATGGATTCATGGTGGCGATCAGTTGAAAGTCTGCCGGAAACTTGTGGTAGATCCCATTTCTGGTGATATCGATCGTTCCATCTTCCAATGGCTGTCTGAGTGCTTCGATACATTCTGTTTTAAATTCCATAAATTCGTCCAGAAATAAAATGCCATGATGTGCTAATGTGATCTCTCCTGCCGTCGGCGTCTTGCCGCCTCCAAGGAATGCGGCTTTCGGGATCATTGGATGTGGCTGGCGAAATGGTCTGGTATCATCTTCTAAATACCGTGGAATTCCAGTGGCATCATAGATTGCCTGAACTTCCATCTTCTCTTCTTTTGATAGTTGTGGGAGAATGGTCGGGATCCTTCTGGCTGCCATTGTTTTTCCTGAACCTGGGGAACCAATGATCAATAGATGATGTCTTCCAGTGACCGCGATCTCCATCGCTCTTTTTAAATGTTGTTGTCCGATGATGTCACTGAAGTCTTCTTCTGACTCTTCCTTTTGATAAGTTGTTGCACTTCTGCAACTTTTTTGATGATATGTTCCATGAAAATAGTCCAGGACATCCTGTAAACTGTCCATAAATACCACTTCAATATCTTCGATCCCTCTTAGAGAATTCTCATCTTCACTTGCCGCAAAGAACTTGTGAATTCCTTGTTTTCTTGCTTCTAAAACGATCGGAAGACAGTTTCCTACACCTCTGATCTTGCCGTTTAGTCCTAATTCCCCCATGATACAGATGTCATCTAACTTGCTTGCATCGATTAAATTCAGGCATCCTAAAAAGGCCACGGCGATCGGGAAATCGAACGCGGTTCCGTTCTTTCTTATATTGGCTGGGGATAAATTAACGGTGATCTTCATCGACGGTAAGGGATGGCCGATGGAGCGCAGTGCTGATGCAACCCGCTCTTTTGCTTCCATAGATTCTTTGGAAAGATAGCCTACCATTGTAAAATATGGCAGGCCGTTTCTGATCTCTACTTCTACGTGGATGAGCTTTCCACTCACTCCACTGACGATTCCTGTGATTACTTCCTGATAAATAATACTCAACTCCTTCTCTTCTCAAAAAGGAAGCTGGTTTCAAAATGATATGGTTAGTTTATCACAAAAGTAATATTTTTACAATCTTGTTTATTCAAAACAATTGTGATTATTTTAATAATTTCTTTAATTCACTCATAAATGTGTTCACATCTTTGAATTCACGGTAAATGGCTGCAAATCTTACATATGCAACTTCATTCAAATCCTTTAATTTGTCCATGACCATCTCTCCGATCACAGATGTTTCAACTTCTCTTGTTCCCATGTTATAGATCTTTGTCTCGATCTCATCGATCGCTGCTTCGATCTGCCCCATGGATACTGGGAGTTTGTGACAGGATTGTACGATTCCATTCCGGATCTTGTTTCGATCGTAGAGCTGTCGTGTCTTGTCTTTCTTGATGACACTCAACGGTTCTGTCTCTATCTTCTCATAAGTTGTAAAACGTTTTCCGCATTCGTCACATTGTCTTCTTCTACGGATCGCATTGTTGTCTTCTGCCGGTCTGGAATCTACGACTCTGGAATTCTCACTTCCACAATATGGGCATCTCATCTTCTTGTACCTCCGTGTTTTTACTGCTTGAAGTATATCATTTTTTCTGTAGAAAAGAAAGCTTTTCTTTTATTTCAGGCATTCTTTTTCGTTGATATCGACTAGAATCGTATCTCTGCCAATCCTTACAATGCATTTGTAGGGGATTTTGTAAACTTTATTCTTGCCAACGCATATGAGCATCTTCGTTGTTTTGGGAACGATCAGATAACAGATCTTACCCGTATGGATTTCAAATTCGAGGTCTAGGACAAGGCCTAAACATTCTCCTGTATTACAATTGATCACATCTTTTTGCCGAAGTTCGAGAAATTTCATGTCAGGAATCCTTTTTCTTCCTATTATAATAGTATTCTTTTTTTCCATGAATAGAAGCAGAAAAAAGCAGGAGATTCTGATCTCTCGAATCTCCTGCTTCTTTATTATTATAATGATATAAAGAAAGATTAAGCTTCTTTCTTTGGTGCTGGTTTCTTAGGAACTAATTTCTTTCCTGTAATGATTCCTTTTGGACATTTACCTGCACATAATCCACAACCTACACATTTATCGTAATCGATCTGTGCGATGTTGTTTTCAACTTTGATCGCTCCAAGACGGCATACTTTTTCGCATGCTTTACATCCGATACATCCTGCTTTACATACAGACATAACGTTTTTACCGAATTCTTTAGAGCTGCACTGTACTCTTGTTTTCTTGTTTTCTGGTACAAGGTCGATCAATGCTTTTGGACATGTTTCTGCACATTTTCCACATCCTACACATGCTTCTTCATCGATGTGAGCGATTCCGTTCACGATAGAGATCGCATTTTCTGGACATACTGCTGCACAGCTTCCAAATCCCATACATCCAAATTCGCATCCTTTTGGTCCTGCACCTGGTACGTTCATCGCTTCGATACAGCTCTGAACTCCTGAGTACTGGTATTTGTCAGATGCTTTTTCGCAAGTTCCGGCACATTTTACGAATGCGACTTTCTTCACGAATTCTCCTGCTTCTACACCCATGATCGCACTGATCTTCTCAGCTGCAGCTGCTCCACCAACTGGACAGCCGTTCACTGGTGCTTCTCCATTTGCGATTGCTTTTGCAAGTCCATCACAACCTGCGTATCCACAACCACCACAGTTATTTCCTGGAAGTTCTGCACGGATGGCTACTTCCTTCTCGTCTACAGGAACTTTAAATTTCTCTGAGGCAATTCCCAGTAAGATTGCGATAAGCAGACCGGTTCCTCCGACAACAACCATGGCAAGTAAAATTGCTGATATATTCATCTTCTTTACCTCCTAAATAAGTCCTGAGAATCCGAAGAATGCGATTGCCATTAATCCTGCTGTTAACAGTGTGATAGGCATTCCTTTGAAAGATTCTGGGATGTTGTTGTATTCCATCTTTTCACGGATACCAGCAAGGATAACGATAGCAATTAGGAATCCTAAAGAGATACCGATACCATTGACTACGCTGGCGATGAAACTATAGTCGTTCTGTACGTTTGTTAATGCTGTACCAAGAACTGCACAGTTTGTTGTGATCAGTGGAAGGAATACTCCCAGAGATTCATATAATACTGGCATAGATTTCTTTAATACCATTTCTACGAACTGTACTAATGCTGCGATTACCAGGATAAATACGATCGTATTTAAGTATGTTAAATCTGTTGGTACTAATAAAAATGTATAAATTAAATTTGTAACTGCTGATGCGATAGTAATAACGAAGAGAACGGCTGCACCCATTCCGGCTGCTGTCTCAACTTTCTTAGAAACTCCAAGGAAAGGACATAAACCAAGGAACTGGCTTAATACGACGTTATTTACCAGCGCTGAACCGATGGCAATTAACAGTAAACTTTTCATCTTAATCCTCCTTATTTGTCATCTACAGTTGTATCAAAAAAGCTTCTGGAACCGCAAGCGCTGTTTCCGCAGTGAGAACAATCTCCGCATCCACCACTTGTTGCTTCTCCGGCTTTTTTAGGTTTTTTGCTCTTAACTTTATTCTGGATCGCTACTAAGCATGCAAGTACGAAGAATGCTCCAGGTGCCAGGATAAAGATTGTGATTGGTTCGTATGCAGATGGCATTACCTGCATTCCGAAGATCTGACCTGCTCCTAATAATTCACGGAATGCTCCTAAAATTGTTAAGGCTACAGTAAATCCAAGTCCCATTCCAAGTCCGTCAAAGAAGGAGTTGATTGGTCCGTTCTTTGCTGCAAAGGATTCTGCACGTCCAAGGATGATACAGTTTACTACGATCAGTGGGATGTATAATCCTAATGCGTCGTTAACTGCTGGAACATATCCCTGTAATAGGAACTGTACGATTGTTACCAGAGATGCGATAACTACGATATATCCTGGAATACGTACACGATCAGGGATGACATTTCTTAATGCGGAAATGATCATGTTAGAAAACATTAATACGGCTGTTGTTGAAAGTCCCATTCCTGCACCGTTGATCGCAGATGTTGTTACTGCTAATGTAGGACACATACCTAACATTAAGACGAAGGTAGGGTTTTCTTTTACGATACCATTAATCAATCGTTCCATTGGATTTGGTTTCATGTTTAATTACCTCCCTTCAGGCTCTTTGAATATGCAACACAGCTGTTAACTGCACTTGTGACAGCACGGCTTGTGATCGTTGCACCACTGATGGCATCTACTTTAGAATCATCATTCTTACCAGATCCATCTTTTACAACTTCAAATTTGTCTGCTTTTTTGTTTTTAAAGTTACTCTTGAATTCTGGTTCTTTGGCTTTCATACCTAAACCAGCTGTCTCGCTGATGGATAATGTTTCATAACCATTGACTGTTCCATCATCTCTAACACCTACAGATAAAGATACATCTCCACCGTATCCTTCTGGGTTTGTTACAGAGAATACGTATCCAAGTTCTTTTCCGTTTTTGTCAACTGCTTTTACAACTTCAGAAATCGTGTTCTGTCCAAGATCATTTTTCTTTAAGACAGCTGCTACGTCTTTCTGGTCTAATTTTACTGTATCGAATTTCGCTGCATCTTTGAATACGGCTTTGTAAGCTTCCTGTTTTGTCTTTTCTTCCTGTGCGGCGATCGGTGCTTTTGTTACATTATATACGATACCTAAAAGGAGTCCTGCAATTAATGTGATCACACATAATTTGATACAATCCATTACGAGATTCTTATTCATTGCTCTTACCTCCTTTTTTTACGATTCCAAATGGAGTTGGTACTGTCACTCTCTCGATCAGTGGAACTAATAAGTTTGCAATGATGATTGAGTAAGATACACCTTCTGCCATTGGTCCGAACAGACGGAATAATCCAGTTAAAATACCAAGAACGATCGCATAGATGATCTTTCCGTTCTTTGTAATTGGAGATGTTACGTAGTCTGTTGCCATGAAGATCGCACCTAACATTAATCCACCACTGAAGATCTGTGCTGCCATGTAAGATAGATCAAATCCATGACCACCGAAGATCAGTACGAAGATTGCTACAACTGCAACGTAAACACATGGGATGATCGGAGAGATGACTTTCTTAAATACTAAGTATGCTCCACCGATGATCAGTAATAATGCAGATGTTTCACCAATTGTTCCAGGAACGAATCCTAAGAATGATTTCATAACATCTACGCTTTTTCCCTGTTCCATAACAGCAAGTGGTGTTGCTGTTGTTACACCATCATATGTAAATGTTGTCATTCTTGCTGCAAATGAGATCATTAAGAAACATCTTGCACCAAGGGCTGGGTTCATAAAGTTCTGTCCCAATCCACCGAACACCTGTTTTACAACGATGATCGCGAAGATTCCACCAAGGATCGGCATCCAGAATGGTGCTCCTGATGGTAAGTTTAATGCAAGTAACAGTCCGGTCAATGCCGCACTTAAGTCACCTACAGTGATTGGCTGTTTCATAAGTTTCTGGTAAATATACTCAACGACAACACAGGTAGCAACAGAAATTGCAACTGTCAGTGCCGCAGATGCTCCAAAGATATAGATACCAAAAATTGTAGCGGGTAGTAATGCGATGATAACATCTAACATAATCTTTTGTGTTGAGCCGTTATCTCTTACATGAGGGTTGGCTGACACATGATATAATGTTTCGCTCATATGTATCTCTCCTTTATTTCTTTCTACGGTTAGCTAATACCTGTTTACGACCTGTCTTCATGGACTGTGCAAGGTTACGTTTTGCTGGACATACAAATGAACAAGATCCACACTCAACGCATTCTGCTCCATAAAGTTTCTCAAACTCGTCAAACTGATTATGATCTGCTAATACAGATAATTTTGCTGGCATCAGCTTCTGTGGACAGACGCTTACACATCTTCCACAACGAATACAATTGCTTGGTTGGTTCGCAGCAACTTCATCTTTTGTGAATGCTAAGAAGCATGAGAATGTTTTGACAGCTGGTACATCTGTTGTAAACATTGCCATACCCATCATAGGTCCACCAGAAATGATCTTCTCAGGCTGTGTCTTAAATCCACCGGCTGCTTCGATCAGTTCCTGTACGTTTGTTCCTGTACGTACTTTAAAGTTACTTGGATTCTTGATCGCATCTCCAGTAACTGTCACAACACGTTCGTATAATGGTTTACCATCTTTGACAGCTTCTTTGATCGCTACGATCGTAGCTACGTTATCTACGATGCATCCTGCATCTGCTGGTAACATGCTGGAGTTGATGCTTCTTCCTGTTGTTGCATAAATCAAAGAACGTTCTGCACCCTGTGGGTATTTTGTCTTTAATGTAGCAACGCTGATTCTTGCATCACCTTTTACTAATGCTTCTACTTTAGCAATTGCATCTTTTTTATTATCTTCAATACCAATGATACCTTTTGCTTTTGGGAACATATCAAGTACGATATTTAATCCTTCAATTAAAAGTTCTGGTGTCTCCATTAAGATGCGGTAGTCACCTGTGATATAAGGTTCACACTCAGCTCCATTTACGATGATATATTCAATCGCATCTGGATCTTTTGGCGCTAATTTCACATGTGTTGGGAATCCGGCTCCACCAAGTCCTACGATTCCAGCTTCTTTGATCGCTGCTAAAACATCATCTTTAGACATCTGATCATAAGGTTTTGCCTCAAAGGCAGCCTCTTTGAATTCTCCATCATTCTCAATTACGATAGAGTTAACTTTTGCTCCGGCTGGAGTCATTCTTGGCTCGATCGCCTTTACAGTTCCTGAAACAGAGCTGAAAATATTCGCGGATACAAATCCTCCAGCTTCTGCCACCTTCTGGCCTACTAACACCTGCTCTCCCTTGCTAACGATTGGCTGTGCAGGAGCACCGATGTGCTGACCTAAAGGTAAAACAACATCTCCTTTTGGCAGGTATTCGGTGATTGGTGAATTCTTTGCAAATTCTTTACCATCTGCCGGATGAACACCGCCGCTAAATGTAAACAATGCCATTTTAAGCCTTCCTTTCTTCTTTACATTTTTTTCCATTGCGAAAAAAAAGAGTTCTCATAAAATGAAAACTCCTTTGAACACAAGACTTATAATACCATAGTCTCTTTTATTTTTCAATGTTTTTTTAACAATTTCTTTGCATTTGCATACAAAATTCTATGTTTTTCTTCAGATTTTCTTAAGATCCTGAAATAATTTACAATTCTGGCTTTTATATTCTATCATTTACGGATCTGTCCATTTCCATAAATAATAAATTTGCTGGTTGTCAGTGCATCTAATCCCATTGGTCCTCTGGCATGAATTTTCTGGGTACTGATTCCGATCTCTGCTCCAAATCCAAATTCAAATCCATCAGTAAATCTTGTAGATGCATTAACATAAACGGCTGCTGCATCGATCTGATTTAAGAATTCCTGTGCATTCTGGTAAGAATCTGTGACGATCGCTTCCGAATGCCCCGTATTGTAATGATTGATATGTGCCACTGCTTCGTCAAAGCTGTCGACAGTTTTCACAGAGATGATAGAATCTAAGTATTCTGTTCCCCAGTCTTCTTCTGTTGCAGGGATGACCTGGTCATTTAAAGCACAAACTCTCTCATCTCCACGTACTTGCACACCTTTGGCTAATAAAGCTTCAATGATCGCTGGACCATGGCTTTCTATGATATTTTTATGTAATACTAGAGACTCACATGTATTGCATGTTCCAAGCCTCTGTGTCTTTGCATTGATGATGATGTTAACTGCCATGTCTTTCTGGGCAAATTCATCTACGTATACATGACAATTTCCTGTTCCTGTCTCGATCACTGGCACTGTAGAATTCTTTACAACACTCTGAATGAGTCCTGCACCACCTCTTGGGATCAGAACATCTAAGTATTCATTTAACTGCATCATCTTTGTAGCTGTCTCACGGCTTGTATCTGTCAGCAGCTGAATGCTGTATTTTGGCATATTGCAGGATTCTAGTGCACTCTGGATCACATTTGTGATCGCAAGATTTGAATTGATCGCATCACTTCCACCACGAAGAAGGCATGCATTTCCTGTCTTAAAACATAGTGCAAATGCATCTGCTGTTACGTTTGGTCTTGATTCGTAGATGATACCGACAACTCCTAATGGTACCGTTTTCTTACCGATCAAAAGTCCATTCGGTGTTTTCTGCATATGTTCTACAGAACCAATTGGATCATGTAGTTCAGCTACCTGACGAAGTCCTTCTGCCATTGCTTCGATACGGTCAGGATTCAGGGATAAACGATCGATCAACGCCTCGCTCATATCATTGCTTTTTGCATTCTCTACATCTTTATAATTCTCACTTAAGATATATTCCTGATTCTGTACCAGACATTTGGCTGCTTCTCTTAATACTTCATTCTTATCTTCAATCCCTGCTTTTCCAAGAATTATCGATGCTTCTTTTGCCTGTTTTCCTAGTTGTTCCAACATTATGAATGCCTCCTTTTCGGTGCGGTTTGCATCTATCATCAATCTGTTCTATCTAATCTGCTCTAGTTTAATCCTTTTGGTTTTAATGGAGTGATCGATCCATCTTCATTTTTAATACTTACATTATTAAGCTGCGCTCTTAAGTTTGCACGAACAGACTGGATGTATTCATGTCTTAACTTTCTCTGTTCTTCTTTCTGTTCTGGTGTTAACCCAATGGATTTATCCAGATTGTATAATTCATTAATTCTTTGAATATCTTTTTCTTTCATCTGTAATATTTCCTTTCTATATAATACATTATTTTATCTTATTATGCCTTAAAATATGGGCGTTCTGTTAAATATTTCTTGAAATCAAAGTCTGGTCGTTTGTGTGCTAAGAATAATGTTCCGATCTCTTCTCCTGCAACAACTTTATTGACATTATTTAAATTATTGCTGTTTACGATCACCATATCTGCTCCAGCATCTGTTACGATATTGGCTGCTGCGATCTTTGTTTCCATTCCGCCAGTTCCGACCTTAGTTACAGCTCCTTTTGCCATTCTTCCGATCTTTTCATCTAAGACCGGCACTTCAGGAATCAGTTTGGCCAGTGGATTCTTGTGTGGATCATCCGTATAAAGTCCGTCAATATCTGTCAGGAGGATTAATAGATCACCTTGTACAACCGCTGTTACGACAGCAGATAAGGTATCATTGTCACCAAACTCGATCTCTTCTGTCGATACCGTATCGTTTTCATTTACGATTGGGATCACGCCAAGTTTTAGTAATTCTTCAAATGTATTCTTGGCGTTATATCTTCTCTCGTCATTGAGCATCGTCTCTTTTGTGATCAGAATCTGTGCAGATCCCTGATTGTATTCAGCAAACAGTTTCTGGTAGATCATCATTAACTGTCCCTGTCCTACAGCAGAACATGCCTGCTTCATCGGAAGGGATGTCGGACGGTTTTCTAATCCCAGGGCTTTAAATCCTACACCGATCGCTCCTGAAGATACCAGGATCACGTCTTTTCCGCTGTTATGTAAGTCTGTTAAAACACGGACTAATTTCTCTAATCGGAATAAATTGATGTTTCCTGTTGCTTTATGGATCAAAGAAGATGTACCTACTTTGACGACAATTCTTTGTTTATCTTTTAGTTTTTCACGATTATTCATTTTACATTCACTCCTTGAAAGGTATTTTACACTGTAACGAGGGCTTGTGCAACCTTAATTCCATCCATTGCTGCAGAAGTGATGCCGCCAGCAAAACCTGCTCCCTCTCCGCATGGGTAGATTCCTTTGATATTGCTCTCAAATCCTTGATCTCTCTCGATTCTTAACGGAGAAGATGTTCTTGCTTCAATTCCGCACAAAATCGTATCTTCTCGATTAAATCCTTTGATCTTTGTATCAAAATATTGCATTCCTTCCGAAATTGCTTCACTGACCGGTTCTGGAAGACAGTTTCTTAAGTTTCCAAAACTTGTCAATCCTTTGGTATTCGGTGTGATCTCGCCAAAGGATTCTGTAATCTTTCCTTCTCTGAAATCTTTTAATGTCTGAACCGGGATTCTTCCTTTTCCTTCGCTAAAAGCTTTTTCTTCCCATTTCTGCTGAAATCTTACGCCTGCTAATGCGTCATTTCCATCAAAATCCTCTGGTGTAACACTTGCGATAATCGCACTGTTGGAATTCTTTGCTGCTCGATCGTGATTGCTCATTCCATTGACCGTCAATCGTTCTGGCTCTGAAGACGCGTTGACCACGAAACCTCCCGGACACATACAGAAGGAATACACACTTCTTCCATTGTTTGCATGATATGTTAATTTGTATGATGCAGCTGGAAGATCATATTGATCTGCTCCCTTTCCATACTGCGAATGATCGATCATCTCACGCGGGTGTTCCACACGAAGTCCAATCGCAAAAGCTTTAGGATTCATTTCCAGATCACGATCTGATAAGACCTTAAATGTATCTCTGGCACTGTGTCCCGGTGCTAAGATCACTGCTTCTGTTTTAATTTCTTCTTTATCATTGATGATCAGCCCTGTTAATTTTCCATCCTGGATCACGAAATCTGTCACTTTCGCCTCAAAACGGACATCTCCACCAAGAGATCTGATCTCTTCTCTGATCCCTGCAACGACATTTCTTAAAAGATCCGTTCCGATATGTGGTTTATTTTCATATAAGATCTCTTCTGGTGCACCATGTTCTACAAAAGTTTCTAAGACGAATCTATTCCTTCCGAATTTGTCTTTTACTAAGGTATTTAGTTTTCCGTCTGAAAATGTTCCTGCTCCTCCTTCTCCAAATTGTACATTGGATTCAGGATTCAGTTCACCACTCTCCCAGAAATGTTCTACATCTTTCATACGGTTTGTGACATCTTTCCCTCGTTCTAAGACGATCGGATGTAATCCGGCTCTTGCAAGCATCAGTGCTGCAAACAGACCTGCCGGTCCCATTCCGATCACAACCGGTGGATATTTAAATTCCCGCTGATTTTCTGGAAATTCAAACTTCTTTTCTTTTACTGCCATGATATTACGATTCTTGTTCTTTTTGAGGAATTTCTCTTCTTGACCCTTACCTAATGTCACATCAACTGCATACACATAAGATAATTCTTCTTTTTTCCTCGCATCAATAGACCGTTTTACGATCTTGTATTGTTTATATTCTGTATTATGTAATGCTTTTTTTATCTTCTTCTCAAGTGCTGCCTCTTTGTGATCGATCGGCAGCTTGATCTGGTTGATTCTTATCATTGTCTTCCTATCTGGCTTGCAGCGATGTATCCAGATGTAAATGCCCACTGAAGGTTGTACCCTCCGCATGTTCCATCGACATCTAGTAATTCACCGACAACATAAAGCCCTTCTAATAACTTTGATTCTAATGTTCCTTGTATGATTTCTTTTGTGGATACGCCTCCGGCTGTTACCTGTGCCATATCATATCCTTTATATCCTTTGATCTCAACTTCAAAGTGTTGGATCATATCTAAGATCCTGTTAAGATCTTTCCTGGATATCTGAGCAACTGGTTTTCTTGGCTCAATCTTTAATCTCAGTAAGATTGCATATACCAGTTTTTTATTTAAAAATCCCTGGAAGAATTCTTCGACTGTCTTATAATTGCAGCTCTTTAAGAATACTTCTGTTGTTTCTTCTAAGGTTACCATCTGTGGCATGAGATTTAAATAGATTTTTACTTTTTTCTTTCTTCTTAATGCTTCGATCGCAAAATGACTGATCTGGAAAATCGGGATCCCTGAAACTCCATATTTTGTAAACTGAACTTCTCCATGTTCTTTGGCGATCAATTCATTATTCGCGTAGACGCTGACATTACTGACATTTCGAACTCCCGAGGTGTCTTTTAAATATTTTCCTTCTGCTTCTAATCCTACCAAAGACGGGAATGTATCCGTGATCTTATGATGAAAGTCTTTGGCAAGCTTGTATCCACTTCCGTTGCTTCCTAAGTTTGGCTGTGCACATCCACCAGTTGCAAGGATCAGATTGCTTGACTGAAAACATTTGTCATTTCCATAGACATAAAATGTGGACTTACGTTTCTCTGCTTTCGTGACTTCAAATTCTGTCAGAATATCCACGTGCAAATGCTTTAATTTCTGTGTCAATGTATCAACAACAGTTGCTGCCTGCAAAGATGCAGGATAATAATATCCATTTTGCTCTGTCACAAGCATTCCGAGAGATTCAAAGAACTGAATGAGATCTTCTAATCCAAATTCCTCGATCATCGGATAGGCAAAGGAAGGTCTCTGCCCTCTGTAGCAATTCTCGTCCATGTAAGCATTTGACAGATTGCATCTTCCATTTCCCGTTGCTAATATTTTCTTTCCTAATTTATCCATCCGTTCAAGCAAGAGAACTTTCTTATGATGACTAGCTGCTGTGATCGCTGCCATCATACCAGAAGCCCCTGCTCCAACGATGATCACATCATATTTCATTCGTTATTTTTCTCCAAATATTTATTTTAACTACTGTATGATTCCAGAAAATGATATACTTCTTCTCTGTTTTCAAAGATAAAATTCTCTTTCAGCATATTTTTGATGTCTGCTGGCAGATTCTCTTTCTTCATATCTGTATATTCAAAAACTTCTTTGGTCTTATTATTGATCACAGCCAGACTTCCATCAAGAATCTTCAGACTGTACGTTGCCTTAACCTTCTTGACTGCTTTGGTCTGTTTTTTTTCAGCTGTTGTTGTTATCTGAGAACGAACTTCCTTGAGGTTGTCCTTCTTTTCATTTGCTGAGAATGCAAGATAACACATACAGATGCACAAAACTGTGATCACAACCATATATATCATCAAAAATCGATTGATCTTCTTCATAATGCAACCCTCCTTTGGCTATATTGTTACCAAAGATAAGGGAATTTATACAAAAAGCCCAAATCATAGCAGATCTGGACTTTTTCTTCCTTTTATAAATGGAAGCCCTTACGATCCTTACAGCAAATGTAATTTCTTTGCTAATCTGACGATCAGATTTCCTTTTGGAATCTTAGTAAGTTCTTCTTCTGTAAATACTTTTAACTTAATGATCGCTGCAAAATAGATCAGTGCTCCAACTGGCACTGCAATGATCACGCAGACCGCAAAGCATACTCGTCCGAATGGAAGAACGCTTTGAACCGCATACTGAATCAGAAAACAGACAACACCCATCACTGCTGCACTTAATGCAGGCTTGATAAATGTCTTTGTGATCTCCTGATGAAAACCTGTGTATTTCTTGATGGAGTGTGCATTTAACAGACACATCACAAGGGAAAATGCCATAGTCGCAAATACCAATCCATATGTTTTACAATCTGTGTATGTTAATAAAAGCCATAATACAACGATATTGACCACAACGGAAATCGCAGAATGTCTGACTGGCACTCTCATCTTTCCCATTCCCTGTAAGATACCATTTGTCAACGTTGACAGGCAGTAGAAAATAACGGAAACTGCACCGATCCGAAGCATGGCAGCTCCTAATCCCTTAGCATATGTTGCACCAAAGATCAATCCATTGATCGAACTATTCAACACACCTAGTCCAACCGCACATGGGATCGCGATCATCATCGTAAAACGTATCGCCATCTGGATACTGTCGTTCATATCGTCCTTCTTGCCTAACGCATAAGCTGCAGAAACATTTGGCACGATCGCATTAGAAAGTGCAGATGCCATCGCAACTGGAACGTTGATCAGCACGTTATACTGACCGCTGAACAAACCATAAAATTCTGAAACTACTTTCGCCGTAATTCCTTTTCCTACTAAGATATTACTAAAGATCGTCTGGTCGATCGTTGCACTACAGTTATAGATCGCTGTACTAAAGATAACCGGTGTGATCGTTAATAATAAAATCTTTAAGATATTCCCATAAGATTCAATATATTTTGTACGGTCATGTTTCATCTGAATCTTGACCTTTGGCTGGTATGCACGATAAATGATAGAGCAGAAGATCAATCCTGTTAAAACACCGACTCCTGTACCGATCGCACTACCTGCTGCCCCATGTCTTGCGATCTCATATGTGATCTTGTTAGATGGCAGATATGGTAAGATCAGTACATATGCCATCAAAATACTAAAGATCGCATTCAAGATCTGCTCAATGATCTGGGAAATGGATGTTGGCACCATTGTATTATGTCCTTGAAAATATCCTCTAAGTACTCCAAGAATCCCAGAGAAAAAGATCGTTGGGGAAATGACCTGAAGGGCAAGTGCTGCACCTTTTTGATGTCCGACAAAGGTTGGTGCTCCAAAATATGCGATCATGGACGCGATACCACCAACGACAACTGCATAAACTAATGCTCCATAGAAGATTCTCTGAGCATTGATATATTCTTTCTTCGCAAGTCTTGCAGAAATTGATTTGGATACCGCAAGTGGAATACTAAAGGATGCGATCAGCAGAATGATATTGTAGATATTATACGCATAAGAATAGTACCCCATACCTTCTTTGCCAATGATCCCAAACAGTGGACTACGATATAATAATCCGATCACACGGCAGACAATGGATGCTGCGGCTAAGATCATTCCTTGCATTAAAAATGAGTTTTTGCTGCTTTTACTCATACTAAACCTCTTTCATCTCTTGTATATTTCGTCTTTGTCAAAATCTCTTCCTGACGTTTTTCCATATCTTTTCGTTCTTCCTCTTCCATATGGTCATATCCAAACAGATGTAACATACTGTGAGCGATCAAAAAGGCATATTCTCTCTCTCGGCTGTGGCCATAATTCTCAGCCTGTTCCCATACCTTGTCCATGGAGATCACGATATCTCCAAGTAGAAATTCACCGCTCTCCGGATCAAATGCCATCGGATCTTCTTCAATCTTTGAGAAATCCGCTGGTTCTTCGTATTCTGCCATTGGAAAAGACAGTACGTCTGTTGGCCGGTCGATTTCTCTTTGTTCTTTGTTGATCGCATGAATCGTTTCATTATCGGTTAGCATTAAATTCACTTCGCACTCATAAGGGCAGTCCACATAATCAATCGCTGCCTCGATCACTTCATGTGCGATCTTCTCATAAGGGATATTGATCTCCCCTTCGTATTCATTCTCGATTATAATACTCATAACATTCCTATCTTCTGTTCTTTTTGTTATTGTTATTCTTATTCTTTTTCGCAGATCTGGCTGCTTCATATTGATCATATGCTGCAACAATCTTCTGTACTAATGGATGTCTGACAACGTCCTTATTGGTAAGCTCACAGACCCCGATTTCCTTAACTTTTCTTAACACTCTTAGAGATTCTTCTAATCCTGAAATACTGTCAAATGGCAAATCTTTCTGTGTTAAGTCACCCGTGATGATCGCTTTGGACCCAAATCCAATACGTGTTAAGAACATCTTCATCTGAGCAGGTGTCGTATTCTGTGCCTCATCTAAGATAATGTATGCATTATCCAGTGTACGTCCTCTCATGTAAGCCAATGGAGCGACTTCGATCAAGCCTTTCTCCATATTCTTCATAAATGCGTCTGCCCCAAGGATCTCATATAATGCATCATATAATGGTCTTAAATATGGATCAACTTTACTCTGTAGATCTCCAGGCAAGAAACCTAGCTTCTCTCCTGCCTCAATCGCTGGTCTTGTTAAAATGATACGGCTGACTTCATCATTCTTAAATGCTGTGATTGCCATTGCCATTGCAAGATATGTCTTACCAGTTCCTGCAGGACCGACTCCAAATGTGATCATCTTATTCTTGATCGCATCGACGTATTTTTGCTGTCCTAAAGTCTTTGGTTTGACTGCTTTGCCCTGGATCGTATGACAGATAACATCTTTATCAAGCTCCAAAAGACTTGGAGATTTCTCTTCCATTGATAACGATAACGCATAGTTTACATTCTGCTCTGTGATCACATTTCCTCGTTTGGATAATTCGAGTAATTCATCGATCACGGAGATCGCATGATTGACTGCCTGCTGTGTTCCAATACATTTTAAATGGTCACCTCTCAGGATCAGACTCACATGCAGTGTTTTTTCGATTTTCTTCATATAGGCATCAAACTGCCCGAATACATTCCCGCCATGTTCTGCCGGAAAATTCATTTCTATTTCAACTGGATTCATCTAATTCTCAGTCTCCTTCTTTGTGTATATTCCTTATGTATTCTACCATCTGTTACAAAGTTTTTCAACCTGAGTGGCAAAATCCATATGGCCTGATTCATAACTTTTATTTATTGCTGCGCTGTTGTTGGTGTAATCATTTTTTCTTGTTTCTTTGTTAATTTCTTGATATTTCGGATCTTTCCGACACTTTCTTCTTTGATGATCGATGCCTTAACTTCATATCGGTTGTTCTTTTTTTTATAATTTCCTTCACAGTGAACGATCTTTGCTCCTGCTTTTGCTTTCTTCATAAGATATCGTTCCAGCTGTTTTTTTAATTTTAACTGTGCTTCTTTTTTTGTCAAGATTTTCTTCTTTGGCCTGTATCTTTCAGTTATCTGCATCGTGATCCCAATAGGCAGATAAAAAGATTTCCCTATCTTTAATGATCTTCTCTTTGTCATAACATTTGTATGATCCTGTCTTTCCTTTTCGGGAAAGTCGAATTGATACTGTCCAAAATATAAATTTTTGATGCTCTTTTTCTTGCCTGTGATCAGCTTTTCGTAATGTTCCATGGGAATTGAATTGTTGTACACCTCTTTAGTGCGCATCACGATCTCTCCGTCCGCTTTGATCTTATCCGTCTGTGTCACGGTAAAATCATCACTGTAGTAATAGATCAATCCAGAAATTAAAGTTGTTCCGCTTTTGACACTGTCCCCAACACTTACAAGCGGTGTTCCACTTTTGACCGCCATTTTTGTAATGATCCCTGATTTATTTGCCACGATATCACATGGTTTCTTTGGATTCTGCTTTGTTTTACGATCTAAAGTTTCTTTTATCTCAATATGCAGTCTTGTTCCCTGAATCGAACAGGATGCCCACGCAATCTCAGCATAATCTTCCCTCAGATGGTCTTCCAATGCATCACAGTCAATCTGGTATTTTAATGTTCCAATATGGTAGTAGTTATCCGTAACATACTTTAATATATCACTTTCTGAATATACTTCTCCTCCAGAAACTGTAATCTCCCATAAAAACTGACTCAGCGAAAGGATCATTAAACCGCACAAACACATGGAAAAAAATAATATTTTACGTTTTTTATGTTCTTTTAAGAAATATGGCAGTCCTTTTTGCCCTTGTAACGCAAGATCAACGTTTGCTTTCTCTGCTAATGCTTCCAACATTTGATAAGAACTTCGTCTGATAAAAAACACATAGCCGTCTGATACTGGTTTTAATTCCCACAATACAAGATGATTTTTTGCACAGAGATTCAAAAAACGCTCTGTCTGATATCCTTTGACTTGAAAATACAGCCTTCCAAATATAAAGTGCAGAATTTTAAGCATTTCTCATGCTCCTTTCAAAGAATATCATACATATTCCAGCCTTTTGATCTTTCCTTTGATCTTCATTGATTCCTGTGAGTAAAAATCAACCTCCAGATCACATCCACAGATATTTAATACGACATGATTCCCCTGAATTGAGATCTTATTCTCATCATATGATACGATCCCCCTGTAATTTTCTATGTATGCTTCACAGTTTCCTGTCAAGGTTATAATGAAATCTCCAAACACCACATCTCTTGGAAGAGAAAGTCCTTTAGCAATCACTTCTTTTGGTTTCTTCTTCATGCAAAACTCCTTTTGTGGCATTTGGTTTAATATATGCCGAAAAAAAGCACCATATACCTGTTCCCAGGTAAATGATGCTTATCTTTTCAATTAAGTAAAAATTATTTAGATTTTCTCTTACGAGCCGCTTCAGACTTTTTCTTACGTCTTACGCTTGGCTTTTCGTAATGTTCTCTTTTACGAATCTCCTGCTGAATTCCTGCTTTTGCACAGTTTCTCTTGAATCTGCGAAGAGCGCTATCTAAAGATTCATTTTCTTTAACGATTACGTTTGACATTCTATTCCCGACCTCCCCTCCAGTCTTGTACTTGTGCATAGGACTGTTTGGGTTTTAATTTTTTGCACTAGATTAGTATATCACATTTTAGATTTTTGTCAACTATGAAATTTGACTTTCTAAAATTTCTTTTACTTTTGCTACTGCTTCTGGGATTCCGGCTGGGTTCTTTCCTCCGGCCTGGGCCATATTTGGACGTCCTCCACCGCCGCCTCCAACGCATCCGGCGATCGCTTTGATCAGGTTTCCAGCGTGTGCTCCTGCTTTCTGTGCCTCGTCTGTTACCATGGCAACTAAGAATACTTTTCCGTCTTTCTGGGAAGCAAGGACAATAACACCTTCTCCTAATTTCTCTTTTAAGTTATCTCCAAGTTCACGAAGTCCATTCATATCGACGTCTTCTATAGAAGTTGCAAGAAGTTTCACTCCTTTTACTTCTTCTACCTGATCCATAACATCTCCCAGAGCGTCTTTTGCAAGTTTGCTCTTTAAGGATTCGTTTTCGCTCTTTAATTCTTTTACTTCTGCAAGAAGTGATTCAATTCTTGTCAGCAGTGTTGCTGGTGTAGCTTTTAATGCTTTGGCTGCTTCTTTTAATTCTTCTTCCTGCTTATGGTAGTAGTTAAATACTCCCTGATCTGTCACTGCTTCGATTCTTCGAACTCCTGATGCAACACCAGTTTCAGATAAAATCTTGAATGCTGTGATCGCTCCTGTATTCTTCACATGAGTACCACCACATAATTCTACAGAGAAATCACCCATGGATACAACGCGTACTTCGTCTCCGTATTTCTCTCCAAACAGTGCCATAGCTCCTGTTTTCTTAGCTTCTTCCATAGACATAACTTTTGTCACAACTGGAAGATCCTGAGCGATCTTTTCGTTGACGATCTTCTCAACTCTTGCGATCTCATCATCAGATAATGGTGAGAAATGTGTAAAGTCGAATCTTAAATGTTCCGCATTATTTAAAGATCCTGCCTGCTCTACATGAGTTCCAAGCACTTCTCTTAATGCTTTCTGTAATAAATGAGTTGCACTATGGTTCTTTGCACCTAATGCTCTGTTCTTCTCATTCACTGTAAAGACTGCTTTGTCTCCTACGTTGAATGTTCCTTCGACTACATGTCCAACATGTCCAAACTTACCACCGGATAATTTAATGACATCTTCTACTTCAAAAGATGCATCTCCGCTGATGATCACACCTTTATCTGCTTCCTGACCACCACTTGTAGCATAGAATGCTGTCTGGTCAGCGACGATCGTTCCTTTGTCTCCTTTGTTCAGAGTTGAAACAACTTCTGTCTCTGTTGTCATAGCTGTGATCTCACCTTCACAAGTAAGTTCATCATATCCAACGAATTTTGTTGTCATGGCTGGATCTAACTGTTCGTATACAGTTGCATCTGCACCCATGTAGTTTGTTGTCTTTCTTGCAGCTCTGGCAGTCTCTCTCTGAACCTGCATTTCTTTTTCAAAGCCTTCTTTATCTACAGTAAATCCCTTTTCTTCTAAGATCTCGATCGTCAGATCTAATGGGAATCCATATGTGTCATATAATTTGAACGCATCTGCACCAGCAAGCTCTTTGCTGCCTTTCTCGTTCATAGCTTTTTCCATATCTGCTAAGATAGACAGTCCCTGATCGATCGTCTTGTTGAACTGTTTTTCTTCCTGAGATAAATGATTGAAGATAAATTCTGCTTTCTCTTCTAATTCTGGATATCCATCTTTAGATTCACGGATCACGACTTTACTGATATCTGTTAAGAACAGGTGATCGATTCCTAATAATCTTCCATGTCTTGCTGCACGGCGGATCAAACGGCGAAGTACATATCCACGTCCTTCGTTGGATGGTGTGATACCATCAGACAACATAAATGTAGCAGAACGGATATGGTCTGTGATTACACGGATCGATACATCTGTCTCGTGGTCTGCACCATATGTGACTCCTGCAACTTTACAGATCTCATCGCGGATCGCTTTGATAGAATCTACGTCGAAGATAGAATCTACTTCCTGTACAACGACTGCAAGACGTTCCAGTCCCATACCTGTATCAATGTTCTTATTCTCTAATTCTGTATAATGGTTGTGTCCATCATTCTCAAACTGTGTAAATACGTTGTTCCATACTTCCATATAACGGTCGCAGTCACATCCTACCGTACAATCTGGGCTTCCACATCCATATTTCTCTCCACGGTCATAGTAGATTTCTGAACATGGTCCACAAGGTCCTGCCCCATGCTCCCAGAAGTTGTCTTCTTTTCCAAAACGGAAGATTCTCTCTGGTGCGATTCCGATCTCTTTCTCCCAGATCTCGAATGCTTCATCATCATCTTCGTATACAGATGGATATAATCTGTCAGGATCTAATCCGATCACTTTTGTTAAAAATTCCCAAGACCATGCGATTGCTTCATGTTTGAAGTAATCTCCAAAAGAGAAGTTTCCTAACATCTCAAAGAATGTACCATGTCTTGCTGTCTTACCAACATTCTCAATATCTCCTGTACGGATACACTTCTGACATGTTGTCACTCTTGTTCTTGGTGGTACTTCCTGTCCTGTGAAATAAGGTTTCAGTGGTGCCATACCAGCGTTGATCAGTAATAAACTGTTATCGTTCTTTGGCACGAGTGAAAAACTCTTTAATGCTAAATGTCCTTTACTTTCGAAAAACTCAAGATACATCTTCCTGAGTTCGTTGACTCCATATGCTCTCAACGTTTCATCCTCCTAGTGTCGTTTCATTATATTTAAGAAGACCTTGCCTTTACGGCTTTTTAGCTGCATGAGCCTGTATTCTCATGCAGCTAAATGATCTTCTCTTAATCATGTATGATCTTATGATTCTTTCTTCTTTGCCTTCGCACGACCGACTCCGAAATAAATTCCTGCCGCAGAGCATGCAAAAAGAATCGCAAACTTCAATACATAAGAGACTAATTCTGATAAAAATGCTGTCATAATCTTGCCTCCTTATCTTATAAAGTCGATTATACCAAATCGAACTTAGAAACACAAATATTTTCTCACAAAGATTACGTTCTTAATCTTCTTTTTCTAGTAAATCTGTGTAGAAGCAAGAATAATTTCCTGTATGGCAGGCAGCCCCGATCTGTTTTACCTTAGCAAGTAAGGTGTCTCTGTCGCAGTCAATATATAAATCTTTGACATACTGATAATGTCCGGATGTCTCCCCTTTGATCCATAATTCATCACGGCTTCGGCTGTAATAAGTCATAATCCCTGTCTCGATCGTCTTATCATATGCTTCTTTTGTCATATATGCGACCATCAAAACTTCATTTGTCTTATGATCCTGTACAACAACGGTTAACATTCCGTCGCTGTTTAATTTGAATTCATCAAAACTCATCTTGCTATTTAATGGTTTTGCCTCATTACTCATCTTATAAGGCTCCTTTCGTGGAAAGTACATCTGTGATCCTTGGATCCATACTGGTTGCTTCATCCAAAGCTTTTGCAAATGCTTTAAATGCTGCTTCGATCATATGATGATTATTCTCTCCATGTAATTTCTTCAAATGAAGATTCATCATGCTACCGTAAGATACTGCATAAAAGAATTCTCTTACCATCTCTGTGTCAAATTCTCCAACGCGATCAACCGTAAAATCACAATCCATCACAAAATATGGTCTTCCAGACAGATCGATCGCACATAACATTAATGTCTCATCCATTGGAAGCATAAATGATCCATAACGTTTGATCCCTTTCTTATCTCCAACGGCCTGTTTGATCGCTTCTCCAAGTACGATTCCGACATCTTCGATCGTATGATGGCAGTCTACATAGAGATCTCCCTCAACTTCCACATCAAGATCAAAAAATCCGTGACGTGCAAATGCATTTAACATATGGTCAAAAAAACCGATTCCTGTATGGATATTTCCATTTCCATTTCCATCAAGATCAATGGAAAGTTTGATCTTTGTCTCACTTGTATTTCTCTCAATTGATGCACTTCTACTCATATTTTTATCCTTCCTGGTTATCTTCAAATCTTACTTTCATGGAATTAGCATGTGCTGTCAGCTGTTCCTGATTCGCAAAGAATTCGATGTCTTTGTGTACTGGCTCTAAGGCTTCTCTTGAATAGTAGATGACACTTGATTTCTTGATGAAATCATCAACACTTAATGGAGAGAAGAATTTTGCTGTTCCATTTGTTGGAAGTACGTGGTTTGGTCCTGCAAAATAATCTCCTAAAGGTTCACAGCTGTATGCTCCGATAAAGATCGCTCCTGCATTCTTGATCCTTGTCATAACATCAAATGGATTTGCTGTCATGATCTCCATATGTTCAGACGCAATAGCGTTTGCCGTATCAATTGCTTCTTTCATATCGCTTGCAACAAGAATATATCCGAAGGAATCTAAAGATTTCTCCATGATCTCTTTTCTTGATAACTGATTTAAGAATCCGTCAATCTCATCAGATACTTTATGTGCTAATTCTTCGCTTGTTGTAACAAGGATCGCACTTGCCATCTCATCATGTTCTGCCTGGGAAAGTAAGTCTGCTGCCACATATCTTGGATTCGCTGTCTCATCAGCTAACACTAAGATCTCACTTGGTCCTGCAATGGAATCGATACTTACGTTTCCATAAACTGCTTTCTTGGCAAGAGCCACAAAAATGTTACCAGGTCCTACGATCTTGTCTACTTTTGGAATAGACTCTGTTCCAAATGCCATCGCTGCAATTGCCTGTGCTCCACCGACTTTATATACTTTTGTTGCTCCAGCTTCTTTCGCTGCAACTAATGTATTTGCTGTAACTTTTCCGTCTTTTCCAGGAGGTGTTGTCATGATGATATTTTTCACTCCTGCAACGTGTGCTGGAACAATGTTCATTAAAACAGAAGATGGATAAACTGCTTTTCCACCTGGTACATAGACGCCACAAGTTTCCATTGGTGTTACTTTCTGTCCAAGCATTACTCCGTCTTCTCTTGTCTCAAACCAGCTCTTCTGAATCTGTTTTTCATGGAAATCACGAATATTCTTGATCGCTTTACGGATAACTTTGATCAATTCATCGTCCACTTCTTCGTAAGCTTCCTTAATTTCTTCTTCTGTAACTAAAATATTCTCTGCATTGATCTCTGCTTTATCAAACTGTGCTGTATAATCAAAGACAGCTTTATCTCCATTATCTCTGACATTTTTGATGATCGCATCGACTTTATCCTGAAAATCCCCATAGTTTGTAGGACTTCTTTTTAATAAATCTGATAAAATATTTGCAATGGAATCTTTGTTAACTTTTACTATTCTCATGTTTCTCTCCTCCGGCCTATTCTTTTTCATCCAAGATCTTCTTTAGTGCAACGATGATCTTGCTGATTCGTTCTTGTTCCATCTTCTGGCTTACCTGATTCACTACCATTCTTGCTGATAATGGGCAAACTTCTTCTAAGACTTCCAATCCATTTTCTTTTAAGGTTGTTCCTGTCTCAACGATATCAACGATCACCTCTGATAATCCAACAATCGGTGCAAGTTCAACAGATCCGTTTAACTTAACGATCTCTACTGTCTGTAATTTCTGATTATTGAAATATTCTTTAGCGATATGTGGGTATTTGGATGCCACACGGATGATCTCATTACTGTTTAAATATTTCTTCGCTTCTTTGGGTCCGCACACACACATCTTGCAAGCTCCAAATTTCAAGTCTAATACTTCGTATAGATTTCTTCCTTCTTCAAGGATCGTATCTTTTCCAACAACACCGATATCAGCTGCTCCATATTCCACGTAAGTTGGCACGTCACTTGCTTTGGATAAGAAAAATTTTAATTTTAATTCTTCGTTTACGAAGATTAATTTTCTTGTTTTCTCGTCTTTCATTTCCTCGCATGTGATCCCGATCTCTTCTAATAAAGCCATCGCTTTCTTTGCAAGGCGCCCTTTCGCCAGGGCAAATGTAATATATCTCATGGTCTTTTGTTTCCCTTCTTTTGCTCGATTTGTTGATTAGATGAAATAAAGAATTCCACCGAGGCGATGCTCTTTAGCAAATCTTTCATAGTCTGCTTTGCTGCACAGATCATTCTTTCTCTCTAAGATGACTTTCTTTCCTTCTTTTCTTAATTCTTCTGCTCGAAGGATCGCATCTTTCATTGTTGCTTCTTTATAAATGATCATTGTATCCATATGATCTGCTTCCATATGAATTCCCTGACGGCTTAATGCCATCATCAGCTCATCTAATACGATCGCAAATCCAACTGATGGGGCTTTCTTTCCGAACTGTTCGATCAGATTATCATATCGTCCACCTTTTAGAACTGCATCTCCTATTCCATAAGTATAACCTTTGAAAATGATTCCTGTGTAATAATTATGCTTATTTAACATTCCAAGATCAAAACTTACATACTGCTCTTTGCCGTATAATTTTAAGATATCATATACATCGCGAAGTCTTTTGATCGCTTTCTTAGACTGTTCATTCTCAACCATTGCTTCTGCCTGATCTAAGATTGCTACATCTCCATTCAGTTCGTTAAAATGTAAAAATACATCTTTGATCTTATCAGACAGATCTAATGTCTCTACATATTCCATTAATCCAAAATAATTCTTATTCAAGATCAGCTCTCGAAGCTGTGTTTTGACTTCTTCATCTTTGATCGTCTGTGTCAATCCGTTGAAGAATTCAACTTCTCCGATAGAAAGCCTGAAATCAGTCAATCCAGCTGCCAGAAAACAATCAATTGCCATTGCAATAGATTCTGTATCTGCCTGTACAGACGCATCATTGACTAATTCTGCACCTAACTGGCATGTTTCTTTTAACTTCAACTGATAGCTTGAGTTATTTAAAAATACATTTCCTGCATAAGATAAACGGATTCCCATATTCTCTTCATTAAAATACTTTGCGATACAGCGTGCAATGGATGGTGTGACATCCGGACGAAGAACTAAGGTATTTCCTTCTCTATCGAAGAATTTAAACATCTCCCTTGCGGATACGGTTCCTTTTTCACTGTTAAATACATCAAAGAATTCAAATCCTGGAGTTCTGATCCCTTCATATCCGTAAGATGCAAAAACTTTGTTTAATTTTGCCTTCAGCTTACTTCGCTGTCCATATTCTGTTCCATATACATCTCTGACACCTTCTGGTGTGTGGACTCTCTTTTTATTCATATTTTTGCCGCTCCTTGATACTTTATCGAATTAAAGTGCTATTTAGGTAGCACACCAAATTATCTGTATTTTACCAATCCTTAACTTATTTGTCAACCACGTTCACTCTAATTCATCTTTTGATATGTTACATGAAATTCCTACAACTGAGAAATAACTTCTTCGATCACCTGATCCATGATCTCTACCGGATCATATACAAGGTCCACGCTGCAATATTCACAAATATCCTCTAATGCTCCAAAAATCCATGGATTTCTTGCTTTGATCGTCTTCATTCTTCCATTCTGCTGCACAAAACTGATAAAGAATCCTAATGTTCTGCTGATCTCATCATCACCCTCTTCTAAAATATCCATTGTGATCACACCGCCATCGGTATTATCATATGCCATAAATAAAAGTGGATTCTTTGGACGCTCCCCTTCTTCTTCCCCTTCTACCATAACTGGAAGATAAGTAAAATCTAAAATCACTTCAAGATCGATTTGTTTTTGATTCTTTAATTCATCTTTTAATTCCTGATCTTCTAACATCACTGACGGAAATTCTTTTTCAGCTTCTGGTATCTCTTTTACAAACATTTCCCAAGTATCATTTTCAGTATTATAACGGCGAACGATACCTTCTGCCTGTTCGATTTCTGGGTTTAATTCTCCCTGTCTGACTGCTTCCACTACCATATACAGGTTCTCATAAGTTTCTATAAGAAGTGCAACTTCATCTTCATCTAACTGATATGGTTTGTAACCTTTCTTATAAGAAACAAAGTAAATCCAGTCACTGATCGTCTTAAAACGAATATCTAATTCATCGATAACTTTTCTTTGTTCATCTGGCACATTCATCATGCTTCCCCAGAAACATGTAAGACTTGAATGTTCATCCATCAGATACTGTGCTGGAAGATCCCCTTCTTCACTTCCAAGGATCATATAGAAATCTCCTAAGCCTTCAACTCCATCAAAGACTGCAATTCCTCTTTCTCCGCTGAATTTTCCCATCACACTGCAAAATACAGGTTCTTCTCTGTCTTTTAGCTGAATGGTTACAAGTTGTGTGTCACCAAGGTAATTCCAAGGCTCTAATTTGTCTAGTTTTAATGTAATGTCGTATAACTGCTTCCATGCATTCTTTGACGCTTCTTTTCTCAATGACTTGTCCTCCATAGATTATTTTATTGTACACTTAATATTCATTATAATAAGAAATGATTTTAATTACAACAAAATCCCGACTATCTTTCTATGATTTGTGAATTTGATCGTTTTTTCTTTATACTTTTTCGAATTTCTGATATAATTGTTTGACGGATTTATCTTATTATTTTAAATTAGATAACTGATTTTATTACCAGGAGGTATTTATCATGGCATTCGACGGATTTGTCATTTCAAATATTATATCAGAACTTAATAAACAGATCATTGGTGGCAGAATCTATAAGATTTATCAGCCAGAGGCCGACGAGATCACGCTTGTGATCAAAAAAGAGAGATTGACAACAAGACTTCATCTCTCAGCCAGTGCTTCTCTTCCTCTTGTCTATTTATCGAAAGAAGGAAAAGCAAACCCTATGCAGGCTCCAAATTTCTGCATGCTGCTTCGTAAACATATCAGCAGTGGAAGGATCATTTCGATCACACAGCCTGACTTTGAGCGTATTATCGAAATTAAGATTGAGCATCTGGATGAGCTTGGAGATGTCTGTCAGAAACGTCTGATCGTTGAAATCATGGGAAAACACAGTAATATCATTTTTGTAAACAGTGATGATGTGATCTTAGATAGTATCAAGCACATCTCTGCAAATATCAGTTCTGTCAGAGAGGTTTTACCTGGACGTACTTACACATTTCCACCGTCTAAAGGGAAACATCCTTTAGCAAGTCTGACTACGGAGAATTTTTATCAGCATATCATCACCAAACCACTGAATCTTTGTAAAGCACTTTATACTTCCATCACAGGTATGAGTCCTTTGATCGCAAATGAACTTTGTTATCGTGCTGGGCTCGATGGGAATGCATCTACTGATTCTTTGACCGATGATAGTGCTGCTGGATTATATGGCCAGCTTGTAAAATTAAATGCTCTTGTAGAAGATGAGGCATATCAGCCAAATATCATTTATTCTGGGGAAGAACCTAAGGAATTTTCTTGTATTCCTTTAACTTCTTATCCTGACTGTACAGAGAAAACATATGATTCTATTTTTGACGTGCTGATCGGGTATTATTCTGAGAAGGAAAAATATACAAGAATGAAGCAGAAATCTTCTGACCTTCGTAAGATCGTGCAGACTGCTCTTGAGAGGACAAGCAAGAAATATGATCTACAGCTTCGTCAGTTAAAGGATACCGAGAAGCGTGAGAAATTCAAAGTTTATGGAGAACTTACACAGACATATGGATATGGACTAGAGCCAAATGCAAAATCTTTAACTTGCATGAATTATTACACAAACGAAGAGATTACGATCCCTCTTGATCCAACAAAGACTCCTTTGGAGAATTCCAAAAAGTTTTTTGCAAAATATAATAAGCTAAAACGTACTTATGAAGCTCTTTCTGAGCTTGTCGTGGAGACAAAAGCTGATCTTGATCATCTCGATTCGATTTCTACTGCTCTTTCTTTATCCGAAGATGAGAAAGACCTGCAGCTGATCAAAGATGAACTTTCTGATTATGGTTATATAAAGAGCCATGGGAAGAAAAAGGGAAAGAAACAGGCAAAATCCAAACCATTACATTTTGTCTCTTCTGATGGTTTCCATATGTATGTTGGGAAAAATAACTATCAGAATGATGAATTAAGTTTTAAGTTTGCAAATGGCGGGGACTGGTGGTTCCATGCAAAGAATATGGCTGGGTCCCATGTTATTGTACGAAAGGAACAAGCGGAGACTCTTCCAGATGCTACCTTTGAAGAAGCTGGCCGCCTTGCAGCTTATTATTCCAAGGGGCGTCAGGCACCGAAGGTTGAGATTGATTATGTTCAGAGAAAAGAACTAAGAAAGCCGCCAAAGGCAAAACCTGGATTTGTCATTTATCATACAAACTATTCTATGATGTGTGTTCCGAATATTGATGGAATTGAAATTGTTGAATAGACAGTTGTATTTATAATGCCAAAAGAGGCGACCGAAATATTTTCGGCCGCCTCTTTTCATATGATTATATGAGTTAAGAAAAAAGGTTGTTAATTTGATTTTTGGTTGATTTTATTGATATTATTTCGACTACATTGCTTCGTAGATTGCTACGACATCATCTAAAATCTTTTCATCTGTGATTCCAGATACTTCTTTTAATGCTGCTTTTACTCCGTTTGCTTTGATCTTATCCTGTAATTCTACGCTCTGTGGATCTTCAGCATTATCATATTTTAATGCTGCTGCCATTCCTGCTAATAATGCATCCACTGGAAGACCATATTCTAATGCTGTCATTGTTGGTTTTGTTAAACGATCTGTTGCACTTAATTTTCTTAATGGTTCTCTACCTACACGAGCTGTATCATCTACAAGGTATGGGTTTTTGAAACGATTTAAGATCTTGTCGATGTATTTAAAGTGAGCATCTTTGTCAAATCCATATTTGTTGACTAATGCCATACCACTCTGCTGCATTGCTTTTTTAACAGTTTTAAAGATTTCTTCATCAGCAATACTTTCATCGATCGTTTTGAATCCTTTGTAGTTTCCAAGATATGCTGTGATGCAGTGCCCTGTGTTTAATGTAAATAATTTTCTTTCAATATATGCCATTAAGTTATCTGCAAGATTCATTCCTTCGATCTGTGGAACAGCTCCCTTAAAGGATGCTTCTTCGACATTCCATTCATAATAGTTTTCTACAACAACGTCGATTGGATTATCTAAACGTACTGGAGGCACGATTCTGTCTACAGAGCAGTCTGGGAATCCTACATATTTATCTGCATATGCTTTTTCTTCGTCATTTAAGTTTCCATAAACAGCTTCTTTTAACTGAGAACTTGCTTTGACTGCATTTTCGCAAGCAATGATGTTTAAGTATTCTTCAGAACCATTTTCTTTTCTTGCTTTGATTCCTTCTGCGATAGATGGAGCGATGATCGGAAGAATTCTTACTCCAACGGCTGTTGTGATGATCTCAGCCTCTTTTACTTCATCGATCAGTTCAGGTTTTGTTGAGTTTACTCCGCTGATATCTGTGATCACGATCTCGCTGCTTTCTACGTCTTTTACAAAAATTGTATATTTCTTGTCTTCGTTGATCTTATCAATGATTTCCTGATTTACATCTGCGAATACTACATGATATCCTGCTTTACTTAACAGTCCACCGATAAATCCACGTCCAATATTTCCTGCTCCAAACTGAATTGCTTTCTTCATTTTCTTCACTCCTAAAATTATAATATAAATCTATAAGTATATATCTTAGGTATTTAATAAGCGAGAATGATTTCCCGCTTATTAAATTGACCTTTTTTTGCTTAAATCTTATTTAAACATTTCCATGATTTCGTCAACATTTTCTGTTGTTTTTAACTGTTCCAATCTTTCCGGATCTTCGATGATCTCAGAGATCTTAGCTAATAATCCAAGATGTTCATCACCGATTCCAGCGATACCAAAGACTAACTGTGCTTTTTCTCCATCAAAGTCTACACCTTCTGGGTACTGAAGCATTACAATACCAGTTTTCTGTACTTTCTTCTTGGCATCTCCTGTTCCGTGAGGAATTGCTACACCTAATCCCATGTATGTTGTAACTGTTTCTTCACGTTTTACCATAGCGTCAATATAACCTTCTTCAACGTATCCAAGTTCATTTAACAGTTTCCCTGCTGCTTTGATCGCTTCGAATTTGTCGACTGGTTTTAATCCTGTTTTGATTCCTTCTTCTACAAGAATTTTTGCATTTCCTGTAGCTACTGGTGTCTCAACTTCTTCAACAGCTGCTGCTGTCTGTGCTGATGCATCAACTTTTGCTGTCATCTGTTCATATAATCCATCTAAGTTTGGATCCTGTAAGAAGTTATTGATGATAACTAACTGTGCCTGTGGTGCAGATTTTCTAGCTCTGTCTGCTAAGACTGCCTGAACAACTGCGATATCACAATCTGCTGGGATGTTATCTACAGATGTATTGATAACTGTAAGATCTGGACGCTGTGCTTTTACACGGTTTCTAAATTTTGTAGCTCCCATTGCGGAAGATCCCATTCCTGCATCACATGCAAATACGATTTTCTTTACTTCATCTGCGTCTTTCTTCTCTCCTGGGTCAACTGTGATTCCTTTAGATTCAGCCTTCTTTGCAGCCATATCGCTCTGTGCATCTTCTAAGCTCTTACCATCTGACATACGGATGATCGGTGATGCAATTAAGAAAGAAACTACAGTTGCGATCAATACTCCTAAGATCGTTAATGGAATCTGGCTCTTTGGTGACATTGATAAATAAGCGATGATTGATCCTGGTGAAGATGGTCCAATAAGTCCGCATTTTGTAAATGTGAAGAATGTGATCGCACAAATGTTACCAACGATCGGAGCGATGATCACGATTGGGTTCATCAGGATATATGGGAAGTAAATCTCATGAATACCACCGAAGAAATGAATGATGATCGCACCTGGTGCAGATGATTTTGTTACTTTGTCTTTAGAGAATACTGCATATGCTAATAATACTCCAAGTCCTGGTCCTGGGTTTGCCTCTAACATGTACATGATAGATTTACCAGCTTCTTTTGCCTGTTCAATACCAATTGGTGTAAAGATACCATGGTTGATAGCGTTATTTAAGAATAATACTTTGGCAGGTTCGATAAAGATTGCTGCTAAAGGTATTAATTTTGCTTTTACAAGTACGTTAACTCCTGCTGTTAACACTGCTAATACGCCTGACATAAATGGCCCGATGATGAAGTATCCAATGATCGCTACGATCATTCCTAAGATACCAACGGAGAAGTTATTGATCAACATCTCAAATCCGGCTGGCATATGTCCGTCCATTGCTTTATCAAATTTCTTGATGACCCATCCTGCAAATGGTCCCATAACCATGGCTCCCATTAACATTGGCTGTCCATCAAATCCACCAACTCCAGCGATACAACCCATGACTGCGATCGCACCCATGACTCCTCCACGATCTCCACCAACTTGTTTACCACCTGTGTAAGCGATCAGCATTGGTAATAAGAATGTTAACATGTATGGCTGAATTGATGCTAACTTCGCATTTGGAATCCATCCATCTGCGATAAATAATGCTGTAATGAATCCCCATGCAATGAATGCTCCGATATTTGGCATTACCATTGCACTTAAAAATTTACCAAATCTTTGTAATCCATTTTTCATTTACAATATCCTCCTTTTGCTTTCTATCTTCTCTTCATTTTGTTTTCGTAATAGTTGCCAAGGCTTGTTTCAAGTTCTGCCTCAACTGCATTTCTGTTTTTGTCAAATAAGTAGGTGATGATCTGGTCTTTCTCAGCTAATGCTCCACTTATTTCACTCATAACTTCGCGATAAACCTTACTTCCATCTCCCTGTGGAACGAGCATCAAGATCGCACCCTTGATCGGCTGTTCATCTTCAATGATCTCATCATTCAAATAAACAAAACCAAATCTGCAATGTCTGATGCCTTTTGTTTCACAATGTAAAAATAATGCATTCATACTCGGAATAAATGTGCTTGCGATATTCTCGCGTTTGCTTAATGCAAAAGTGATCTCTGTTGCTGTCGTTTCATTTCTTGCAAATAATTCTCCTGCATATTCGATCAATTGTTTCTTATTCTTAATGTTTTCACCTGTTGATATTTTAATGTTATCTAAAACCTGTAAGATCTCTTCTCCAAGAAGTGTCATATACTCGATGTCTTCTCTTCCAATCCTTTTAACTGGTTTTACAGTCTTTACGGGACTTTTTCTTTTCTTCTTGTCGATATTTTTGATCATGGCATTGATCATTTTCTTATCTGTCTCTGTTAAAATGGAGTTCACATAGACATTCGGAACTGTCAGATTTAATTTTGCTGTGGAAACGATAAAATCAATTCCTTCTTCGATCAGCTCCTCTTCTTTGATCTCTGCTGTTGATATTATCTTTTGTACCATCAGCTGCGGAAATTCTTTCTTCAGATGAACGGCTAACATATGGGATGTCCCAACTCCATGTGGGCAGGCAACATAAACAGATAACTTTTCTTCTTTATCTTTTTGCTGTTCAACCGCTACACAGAAGTATAATGCGATAAATCCCATCTCCCCTTCCGGGAGTTTTTTAATATGTAATTCTTCTTTTAAGAACTCACACGCTTTGATCGTTGCCACATAAACTTTGGAATATTTTTCTTCTAAAAAATCAATGTATTGATTTTCTGTAAATACACCTTGTTTCATTCGATTGATCGCTGGTTTCATATGATTACATAATCCATCAATCAACACTGCATTCTCAAAAAATTCCATTTCTAAAAGTATTTCCATCTCAGCAATGATCCGCATGACCAACTGCCTGACTTTAAAACTTTCTTCATCGATCTTATTCTCACTTTTGTTTTTCCAGATCTTCGCTGCCAAAAGCTGCATTGCTATGTTATATACTTCTCCTTGTGAGAGCTGATGTCCTTCAAAGTTGCTTAACTTGCCTCCCAGCCATTTTGCAATCTGATATTCTGGTAAATGAGTGATCGATCTGACGTCTTTCTCTTCTTTGATCTCATGTCCCATTCTTACCCTGTTTTGTGTGATCAATAAATACAAGCTTAAATGCCTAATGGAATGGTCAGTATATTCTATATCTAACACTCCCTGCATATTTTTAATGATATCTCTTGTATCATCTAACACTTCTTGCGTAAGATTCGGAAACATTCGTTCTTTGAGTTTTTTCTCTTCATCAAACAATACTTTTAAGGAATGTCCTCTTAACTTTTGTCTCAATACCATTGTCACTGCCTGACGGTAATCTTCCTCTTTTCCTTCCCAGTAAATTCCCATTCCCGGTCTTCGGTAAAGAGTCAGATTATAGTGATCAAGCCATATTTCAACCTCTTCCAGGTCGTTGCTTAATGTTGCATCCGAAATATGAAAAAGGGATGTAAAGTAAAAATATTTGAGTGGTTCGTTGATCGTTAACAGTTCAAGTAATATGATCATCTGGCGATCTGCTTTACTGTATACTGGCTTGTTCTCATCCATATCTACGAGTTCTTTAATATAGTTTCTTGTTTCTGTATCTTCATCCACATACATCCCGATTCTTGGTTTCTTGACTAGTTTAAAGTCATTCTCCTCAAACCATTCGTTGATGCGAGGCATTTCTCTTAATACGGTTCTTGAACTTAATTTCAGTTTTTCTGATATTGCCTGTATTGTAATTGGATCGTCAGCATTAAAAGCTGCTAACATCTCAATGATAAGTTTCTGTCTTTTTGTTAATCCGGATTTCTTAGACACTCTGTATCATCCCCTTTCACGTATTATTATATATACAATGGGTGGTTTGGACAAGCGATTGATATGTTGGTTTTGACGACATTCAATAGTGACATTTTGTTGTCAGTATTTATAGTTTGTCAGTATTATTTCATGACATTATTTTCAAAACCCGCATAAATACGTGGGTTTCAACCCTTAGATATCAAAAGGGTATCAACTGAGGTATCAGATTTAAGTTAGATTTGTATCATAATTTTGATCTTAGGGTATCAAAACTGGTTATTTTACCTTATAAGCTCTTGATAAAGCTTTCTTTTTGTACTCCATATTAGATATGTCGTAAGTATAGTTCTTGTTATTTACTTGAGAAGAATGTCCAAATAAAGACCCTGCAACAACAGCAGACATTCCATCGGTTCTAAGCTTAGAATTTAAAGTTCTTCTGATAGCATGTATGCTTTTCCTTGGTATCCCTGCTGCTGTACAACAACGTACAACATTGCTTTGGATTAAAGAGTCATAGATTTTACCAATTTGATCCGTAAATACAAATTCTCCATAACAATTGTTTTTCATTTGTTCTTTCTTAACTTTAGCGAATAATCTTTTAATTGGAGGCGTGAGAGGAAACAATCTCTCTTTGCTTGTTTTTGTGGCTGCAATATACCGCTGTCTGGTTTTTTTATTCATCTTCTCGCTGTGACGAATGACGATACAATCTAAATCATATCTAACGTCTTCCCACATAAGTCCACAAAGTTCTCCTAATCGCATACCTGTATACATAGCTAATTCTATGGCATAAAGACACATGTTCATAGGATCTTTCTTTTGTCGTTTTTTTACCTCTTCAGCAAATTTTTCCCATTCTTCAGGAGATAAAACTCTTTGTTCTATTGGTTGTGCTATCTTACCACAGCGTTTCATAAAATCCTTAGCTTCTATAAATTCACAAGCATTTTCTTTAGTAAATTTCTTTCTTCGGGTATTTTTAAAAACTCCGCAGATATATCCTATTAATTTTTTTGCTGATGGTTCACCCAGGTTGTACTTTTTAATTTGGTTTACAATGAATTCAATTATGTCATCTTCTGTGATATCTCGAATATCTTTTTGAGAGAATGGATTGTTTTGAAAATATTTCTCATAATCTCGCTCATAGTTGTATATAGTATTTTCTACTACACCAAATTTCTTTTTCTTCTCAACCCATTGTCCCCACCAATATTCAAATGTACAATTTTCCTGTTCTTCATAGTATCTAACAATTACATCTTCAATTGCTTCCCGTGTATTCCGCCTTCTAGGAACTCTACCTTTTTCTTCATCAGGAAGATAAGTATGCCATTTGCCATCCTTACTTTCCCAAATACTATACGGATGCTGCTCTAAAATTTCTTTTCTTTTATTCATATTTACTGCATCCTGTATGTGCGATAAATCAATTATACCTTGCTCAATGGCGTAATTCAACATTTCACTATTCATTGATTCTGCCATGTAAAAACTCCTTTCTTGCATAAAAATAAGGAGAGCCAAACGACTCTCCCGGTTTCCTGTTACTTCTATCTAATTGTTTCTTTCTTTAATTTTATCTGTTAAGGTTACTGCTACCACAGGTGCTCCTAAGTAAGCACTCAAAGCTTCTCCAATCAAGTCATATCCCTCGTCTATCAGGACATGGTTTTCTGACATATCTCGTGTACCCTTAAATTCTTCTACTGTCATAGGAGTAGGGATATTTAATTTAAGTTCTGATGCTTTGTCTACTAAAAACCTAATCTGTAATTTATTCTGTACAATAATCGGATACTGTGTTGTTGCACTTGTGTAAAGCAGTTGTGTTGTTTTACCTTCTCCTCTTTCTTTAATTATAAGTGTTGTTGTGTTATTGTTTGTTGTCATATTAGTTCTCTCCAATTTTATTTTTGACAAGTCTATATACGCTTTGTTAAGTAGCTCTAATACTTTAGGAGGTGGAGAAAGCTCATCTCCTGATGGACGCAAAATTGCGATTTTACTACTCATTCGTTCGCCTCCTTAAACAACTCTTCAGCATTGTCCAACATATATTTACTGATCTTTTGATAACCTTCTGTATTCGTATTTTTGCTGAATCCTCTAAATTTACATCTTGCAGGATATGCTCTGATAATATTGCTTGTTTCGTCAGTTTCATAAACAATAGCCCATCCAAATGTATGTAGCGTAGTATTAATCCACCATAGCATCCCGCTTTCTTTAAACTCTTCCCAAGATTTTTCTTTTAGCATATTTCTCCTTTACTATCCATAATAATACAAGCCCACTAAAAATATTATGGTTCCTAATATTACTATAAACCTCTCTTTCCAATTTTTAAGCTCTATTGTAAATACAACTAATACAAACCATATGATTAGACATGTTAAGAATATTTCTCCAAGCATAATATCTATCGAATCCATTTGATCTCCTTTACTTGTGTCTATATTTCAAAGCAAGACGTTCACTTGATCCTTTTCTAATAATCCAAACATCATCATGATACATGTCATCTAATCGACTCTCTGAGAAAATATCTACCACATTCCCTTTTACTGCACTCCCTGTATCAACAGCCCAATAAATATCATGTCCAATAATAATCTTTGATCCTAAAGGAATCACATCGGGATCTACAGCAACTGTATAAAATCTGCTACTTCTGACTCCAAGAGCTGTTCTGTATCCCCAGTTGTCTTCCCCGATCCAATAATAGGTAATCTTAAATCGTCCCATATAGATTGGAGTATTCTCTCTCTTTTCTTTACGAATACGTTCTCTTCTAAGCTTCTCCTGTCGTTTCTTTTCAATAGCAATCCTTTTTTGTTCGTCTGCTTGCTTGCATTTATCATAGTGTTGATCAACGTGTGTAAGTGCTTCCTGAAGCATTTCTGGATGCTGCTCATCAGCGTTACAATTTTGTAAACCTAATCCTAATGTTATATTTGCAGTTGCTAATAATCCTAAAACTAATAATCTTTTTCTTAAAATAAAACCACTCCTTTGCTTAATCTTCGTATACTGGTAACAATGGTGCCCAAGCTACAACATCTTCTGAATCAAATAAGACATTGTGCCATTCTTCTCCATCAAATCTGGCAATCTCTCTGAACTTTACGTCTCCGATCTTTACAGATACAAGAAACTCTTCTTCATAAAATACTCCTGTCAGCTCTGGCAACTTTTCTGTTACCGGTGTCCAATTAATCTCCATAAAATCCTCCTATTTACCACCATAAGTCTCTAAAATATTTTCCAAATAACTCTAATCCTTCTTGAATTCTTTCATTTGTTTTATCAATTTCATTTTTCCAATTTGGATCATTAAAATCGATTTCCAATCCTACACAATCGTCTTTCAATACTTTAAAAGAAAATAACATCTTATCTAAGATCTCATTCCACTCATCAATCGTCTTAAATTCATGTGGAAACCCAATATTCTCTTCCTTAAATTTTTTTAGTCTTGGATATACGAATTTTGCCATCGTCCAATCTAATGACCAAGTCTCTCTCGGATCAAAATATCTATTATGCTGCTTTAACCATTTCTTCCTTTGTCTTTTATTCATGATAAAATCCTCCAATCTAAAAAAGCCCCCTCAATTAAGAGAGGAGCTGATCAAAATTTAAATTCATCTTTTCTATGTGTTTTCCTAATACCTTTGTCGAATAACCAATTATTAAAATCACACCCAGTATTTGTAACGGCATACTTGAAAGATTTGACAATACACTTTAATCTCGTTGTACCAAATATGCTTTCAAATTTGTACCATTTAATAAAATATTTAATGATTCTAATTTTAATCACCTCATTCTTTATAAAATTACATCTACAATTCCATACTCAATTGCATCTTCAGCTCGTATATAAAAATCCTTTTTCTTAATTTTAATGTCTTTTAGAAGCTTCTTTGTCATATTAGTCCTATCAGCTACATAATCTTCTATTTCTTTCTGTCGAGTATCTATAAGCTCTCTTTCTTCTACAAGATCCTGATATTTCCCTGCAATCCAACTGGACAGCTGATGGTAACAGAACATTGAATGTTTGTAACAATATCTTTTAGAGCCTGCCAAAAAGATTTTAAAACCTGCACTATAAGCATATCCTGTACAGTATGTATGAATTGGTGTCTTACTATGTAGCATAATATCAATAAGCCCCCACATATTATCTACACTGCCACCATGAGAATTTATATACATTTTGATTGGCTCTCTTTTAAAATCTTTTTCCTTAGAGTCTTTTGCATCATCTGCATGAATTAATTCTAATAGATAAAATTGAATATAGCTCATGGACTTCTCATCTATATCATCTCCTAAAAAGATTGTTCTTGTTGTTGTGTTAATGTGGCAATTATTTTGTGTTTGTAGCATCCTTTTCTCTCTCCTTAAATCTATTCTGTTGTACCTAAATCAATTCTTTTCTGGCATTGAGGGCAAATAATAAAGTTGCGAACAACATATTTGTTACAAAAATCTTCTCCTTGTATTGTAAAACCCATATGGCGAACATCTGTGTCTTGGTATTGGAGCAAAGCTTTGCAGTTACCACATTCAACTTGCCCTATGTTTCCTTGCTTAAGGATCTTAATCATTTGATCACCTCGCTCATAATCTGAAATAGTTCTCCATTCTTCATTGCATCAGTTAAAAAAGATCCTAAATTTTTAATTGTTTCTTCGTCTAAGCTATCTGTATGAGCTAGTGCAACACCTCTCGATTTGGCAGTTTCAAAGAAAATGGGATTTAAGTCATCGTAAGCCAACTGTTTAAATCTTTTCCTCTCCAGTGTTCGTGCTACATATTTAAACTTCTGATTCTCAGATATTACATTGCCGTACTTCAAATCTACTTGGTTAAACATATCTCTAATTCTAAATACAGGTTCTCTATTTTCGATAGCTAACAAATGTATTCCAAATTCCCTGTTAGTCATTTAATCACCTCTCCCATAATTGGACTAAAAACTTTAAGGGTTGCATCAGAAAAGCTTTCAAGGGGTCTCCCTATCACTGCTATTGCTGACCCATCCCCTACGTAATAAACAGTAGCTAAATCATCACGAATTGATTGCTTAGCTTTTGTTTTCTGCAAAATATGAGACACATATTCAAATTTTTGTTTCTCTGTTAAATTATTCCCATATCTCTTGTCCACTTGGTCGTATAGTTCTTCAATTTTATCTTTAGGACATTCGTATTCCAAAAACATTAACCAAATTCTAGCTTCTCGAATGCTCATATTTTTGTTTACCCATTCTTCATTCATCCAATCACTCCTTTTAAATATGTGTAGAATTAGTTCTATGGCCCCATCGAAACTGATCATTCATTAATTGATCTGCTGTTATTATTAAATTGGCGCTTCGAGTGCCATCGAAGTTTAAAGAACGATAATGTGAAAAGAAATAGTTGACCTCATATATTCTTTCACAGAATATAGTGATATAGCATTCTTTTTCTTCTTCTGTAAGAGTATTCCCATATTGCTTATCTAATCGTTTGTATAGAGCTTGAAGCCCTCTTACTGTGACATTATATTTTGTTGTCAATGAAGCAATAAAAAATTGTCTTTGTAATGCTTTCCAGCTTAGGTTTATTTTGGTGCCTGTGGCATCTACTATTGTTCTTGTTGTTGTCATTCTGTTCACTCCTTTCTACATGAGAGTAATTCCATTTCTAGGATAAGATATCGTAAACTCCTGATTAAATTGATGTAGTAATTCGTTGTCATCAATAAAGCCTCTAGTACCGATGTAACTCCCTCTATATTTATGCTTATAATTACAATTGTTTTTACAGTAGTTAAGTACATAACTTTGCTTTTCTTTTTCACTAAGAGAATTACCATATTGATTATCTAAACCTTCAAGTAAAGATTCCATTTTCTCATTTGTAACAGCATACTCAATCTGAACCAACTTTTTAAAAATATTTCTAATTGAATGATTCGAATTCATCCTGTTCACTCCTCCTCATCAAAATGCAGAATACGGCTACTATTTAAATATTGATATAAGCGATCTTCGTCTTTTTGATATGTCGATTCAAAAATTGCCTTAGGAACAGCTACAATTCCAACGCCATATGTTTTTATAATGTAATCGCCTTTGTCTGCAGCTCCTTTCTCTGGATCTGCAAATACAATTGTTCCATCTTCTTCATTAGATAAAGATGTCATTATGTAACAAGATCTTCTCCTATCTTCATTAGAAGTATAGCAATAGTCTCTAAACCATTGTGGAATATATTCATCCCATTCATAGTCGTATTTATAACCACCGTTTGCATTTTTTATGAAGCCTGCTTCTCCTGCATGTCCAGTAAACTGAAAATACCTTATAGGAGAAATCTCATCTAAAACGGCTCTCACATATTTTTTCAACTGCTCAAAATCAAGTCTATTCCCATAAGTTGCTTTACATTTGTTTAACATAAATTGAATATCTCCTACTGAAACTCCGTAAAGCTCTGCGATTGTATAAATCCATCTTTCTTTAGATGTTTTTGACTCCATTTGGTCACCTTCCTTTTCTACCATTTCCATTTATTTTTTAAGCATCATAGATAGCATTGTATTATGCAATATTCATATAAAGCTATTTCATTTTTGTTATAACATTTTTCAAACAACTCTCTAGGAATTGCCATTATCCCACAAGGATCAATATTAACTATATAATCATCCTTGTCACAACCCTTCTTTACAGAATAGGAGAAACTAATATAGCCCATCTGAGTTCTTTTTTGATTGTGAATATACTCATGAATTTTACACCCATCTTCGTTATAAAATTTACGAAACCATTTAGGAACATCGGGTAGCCAGAATAAATTACTTCTTCTAAAACGAAAAACCCTTCCAGTAAATTGGAAATACTGGAAGGGATGATCAGCCTCAATGACTGCTCTTATATAATTTCTTTGTTGGTCTAAAGTAAGTAGGTTTCCATATTTTTTATGGCACTGATCTACGTATGAATCTACTTCTTCTGTTGATATTTTATGAAGCTTTGCCATTGCTTCTTTCCACAAGAGCTCGTCTGTTTGGCGATGAACAAAATTTATATCTATAATAGAATCACCTCTTTTCTATCCAATTTATTGATATGTAAATTTTATGCATACATCTTAGAAAAATCAGCAACTTGTCCTGTTTCATACATGTATTTAAATTTCTTTTGAATAATATCTGTAGACTCAGGAACCAATTTCGTTGCTAAATAATATATGTATTTGTTTGACGATGAAAGGAATGAAATATCACGAGATTTTCTTCCTACAACATGTGCTGTAGTAAATCCATATTCATTAAACTTGTCACATAATTTTTGTAATTGCTCTTCTGAGAAAACTCCACCAGCTACACAAAAATGACCTGTTTTTCCACTTTTATTAAACCATCCATCGTCTAGTAAAAAAATTATTAACCCAACTTCATTTATTCTTTCGATAACTTCATCTTTGGATAAGTTAGCATATTCTATTAGTGTTGGTGTTGTTCTCGTACAAAATTCAATAGCATCTACATATTCATTGTTTAAATTTTTTCCATACATGTTTGTTCCATTTGTTAAATTTCCAAATGCCCTATGTTTCCATTCACAATATTCTTTTTCTTGCATTGCATGACATTCTGAATAGTAATAATTATATTTGCCATTCCGTTTTAGTCTTCCATCTCCAAGAATGCCACCATATATTAATTGTTTCTGTAACATATTTAATTCAAACGTAGGATTCTGTTTAGTTGTCATATTGTGTCTTCTATATACGTCATGGACTTGATGTATGGTAACTCCTACTTCATCAGCAATTTGTTGGGCTGTCATTTTCCCTCTTAGGTTTTTAACCTTTTCTGTCTGTTCTTCTGTAATTGGTTTTGCTGGCATAAATACCGATCCTTTCTTAATTCAATCATAGTTCCACTCTCCTTTTATTCCTTTTCTCCAAATTCTCTGATTGCTACTACCTCTAAAATTTAAACTGACATCTCTTTTATCCAACTCAAATTGTCCGTCTATTAGAACATTGCAATCGCTTAATAATAATTTCTTATCTTCATCCTGTTGAATTTCTTCAAACAAAAATCCCGAATAACACCAGATATTGTTATTCGGGATATGAATCTTTTGAATCATTTCATGGACTTCTCTGGCGGAGTACATAGGATCTCCACCAGATAAAACAAGTCCCGAAAGAAATGATCTTTTATCAATTTCTGTATTAATTTGTTTAATTAAGTCATCATCAAGAGGCTTTCCATTCTTAAAATCCCATGTATCTTTTGAATGACACCCCTTACAATGGTGTTTGCAGCCACTGATAAATATAGTACAAACAACACCTTCAGCATCTGCTATTGATTCATAATTGATACCAGATATGTATAACATTATTTATCTCCAAAATCTGTATAGGCTGAATGTTTCACTCTTTCTTCAACTTCGGCTTGCTTTCCATCATTAAAATTACGATAGTCTGTTGTAAGATATCCAGTTACACGTCTAAGTTGCTGAATATTTTGACTACCACATTCAGGACACTCATTATTAAATTCTCCTTGATAGCCGCAATCCAAACAACTGTCAATTGGGAAATTGAATGCTAAGTACGGAATGTCTAATTCTTTAAATGCATAATCAATAATATCCTCAATTGCTTTTGTATTGTGTACAAAAGTAGATTCAAGTTCTACATATGTAATGCATCCTGCTGTAGCGTATTTTGTAAATGGTGCTTCAATTCTTAACTTGTCATAGATTGATACTTTCTGCCATACAGGTACGTGACAACTATTTGTAAGATACTCATGACTTGTTACGTTTTCAATAACTCCATACTGATCTCTTAAAGCTTTTAACGCTGTGCGACAAAGGCCTTCGGCTGGGGTAAAATACAGTCCAAAATTTAAGTCATTTCGTTCACTTGCTTCTTGTGTAAACTCATACATCCTTTTAATTACACTTAAAGCAAATTCATGAACTTTTTCATCTTCTGAATGATCTTTTCCAAAAAGTGCTTGACACATTTCTGCCACTCCAATTAGCCCAACAGCTAAAGAATTGTGTTTAACTGATTCTTCCACAGTATCTTTACAATCTTTTGCTCCTTGCATTGTATTATTCTGATACATGAATGGAGCTGCGTTAGGAGACTGTCTTTTAATGATGTCGTATCTTTCAAGCAATCCTTTTTCACATAAATTCAAAGCTTCTTCTAATCCACTCCAAAAACCATCTAAATCAGGTTCTGTTCTTTTACCAAGACAGATACCATATTCAATTCCTAGCTTTGGAAGAATAATCGTATTAGGAACATTGTTCCCTCTTCCTTGTCTGATGTAGCCTAATCCATGTCGATCATACCCAACTAGCGTGCGACAACCCATTGTGGAGAAAAAACTGTCTGGATTATCTGGATCTTCATGAGCTTGACTCCAATCTCCATTACACCAGTTTGGATAAATTCTTTTAGACATAGATTTTAATGCTAACTGTTTTAAATCGTAATTAGGATCTTCTGGATTTGCATTTGTTCCAGATTTATATTGGAAAATACTAATAGGAAAAATACTTGTTAAATGGAATTTTCCAATTCCCTCAATACTTGCTTCCATCATCCATTTAGTAACAAGTCTTCCTTCAGCTGAAGTATCTCTTCCAAGATTGATAGATGTAAAAGGAACTTGAGAGCCCTGTCTTGATTCGAGCGTATTTAAATTATGGTAAAGAGCCTGGGCTGCTTGAGCCCCTTCTTTTTCCAACATTGCAAGTGCATATTCGTATACTTCTTTATGACTTTTTGCTTCTTCATCCTCAATAGATAGCTCTTTTGGAACACTGTTGATATATTTTTCATCTGCATGTACAATCCATTTGAGACCATCTTTATAATGCTTTGCGAAACTCATTCTTACTAAAGGAGCTAAATCATAATCTAAATGAATAGTCCCTACTCCTCCGTACTGTATCTGCGATTGGCATTGGAACGCAACAGCAATAAGTTGACAACCGCTACTAAAAGAAGCTGGGGGTCTTACATCACCATTTCTCGTTTTGAACCCATTTTTAAAGATTTCATTAAAATTAAGATTTAGACAGTTATGTTGTCCATAAATTGTTTTTTCCAAGTCGTGTTGATACACCAACATTTCTTTGTGAGCATTGGCCACTTCTTCGCTCAAGCCTCCAAAGTCAAGAGCGATAATTTTACCAATGTCTGCAGATGCTTCTTTTTCTCTACCTGAAAAACTATGCTCATCTACATTTGCATTTGCGTTTTGTACATTATCAGCTTCAACTCTACTCAGATAATTTTTAATAATCTTACTCTTCTTGTTTCTAATTCTACTTCTATCGTTGCGATAAATAATATAGGCCTTAGCAACATCCTTTCTGTCGCTTTCCATAAGTTTTTCTTCAACAAGATCCTGAATGGTTTCAACTGATAAAATCTCACCCTGTGTCATTACAAATGCTGCAATACCCTCTGCGATTTTCTTAGTATCAACTGTAATCTGTTTATCTACATCCATAAAAGCTTTAAGAATAGCCTGTACAATTTTTTCTTCTCTAAAGGATACTAATCTTCCATCTCTCTTAACTACCTGCACTGTTTATTCCTCCTTATCAAAATCTTCTACATTTTTAAGTTCTTCTAAAATTTCATCTACTCTCCCTTTAGATCCTTTAATATCCTTGTCAATAATTCCATGCCATTCATCAAAGATCTGTTTCATCTCTTTAAGATTTTGTTCAGATTCTTTATGTAATTTTTTCTTCAACTTCCGAGTATCTCTTTTAATCTCATATAACTTTTTCAGTTTAGAACCTAATCTTTTAACACTCTCCCCTAAAGAAGCAGCCTTTTCTTTAACATCTGCAATCTCAGTAGGTCTTGTATAATCAAATTTCACAAACATTGGAATCACCATTGTCTGTTCAAAATTTTTCAATATGTAAGAATCCAGATCTTCTTTTTTAACTGTAACCATTGGAAGAGGCTGATTATTCCTCAGCCTCTCAATACACTCTTCTGTAATACATCTCTCTGTTTCGTCCATGGCCTCTGTCATAGATGATCCATAACAAAACATATGCAAATCTGGAATTTCTACTAAAATATTCCCACTCTTATTTTCTTTAAGAACGGCACGATATTCTACTATGTATTCCATTAGCCTTCCTCACATTCTTTCTCGTAAATATAACGAACAGCATCAACAGTTTCTTCAAGGTTATCGTTGTCTAACATGTAATCCGCTAACATATCTGCATACTGAAACTCTACAGGGTCTTTTGAATCTCTTAAAAGAATCTCTTGTGGTGATCTATTGTCCTTTTCCATGCGTCGTTTTCTTTCTTCTCTAGGACAAGTCAATCTGACTACAATGATTTTTTTGTCTCCCTTATAAGTTTCTTTAAGCATTTTAATACCTTCACAGTCGCATACATATGTATCATACTCTTCTACCTGCTCTTTAGTTGCACAGTAGAAATTACCTCTATATTTGTTCGCTGCAACTTTATTTTTCAATAACATAAACTCTCCCAAAGAAACAAATGTATGTCCTTCTTCATCTTCCTTTCTTTTAGGTCGAGTTGTATAACTTGGTAATTCTTTCATACCATATTTCTGTTTTAGTCTGTTGGCAATTGTTGTTTTACCTGTTCCACTTTCTCCAAGTAGAACTAATAATACTTTACTCATTAAAAACCTCCTATAGTTTTAATAACTGATAAAATTAAAGCCAATGTTAGCCAAAACACACAGCCAACAGTAGTTAATAAATCTCCCTTTTCTTTTATGCTCTCGTCTTTCAATTTTTTGCTTTTATGCTGTAAGTAAAACCCTGATCCAATTAAAAGCACCCAGATCAGAATTCCAACAATGTTAATTCCTATAAAAATACTTTTCAAGATTTCTCTCCTTTCTTACTTTTAACTTCTTCTATCAATGTGTCTAATTGACGAATGTATTTGCGATTACCTGTTACTCTCCTGTGACTCTCTAATGTCCTTAAATTCCTGCTTCTTGGTAATCGCTTCTTCTCTACATTCTTTTTAATGCTCAAAGCGACCCTGAAACTCCTACAATGTGTATGTAATGCAAAGTTGTCTGGATTGTATAAAATCCATTCATTTTTGTCTTTATGTGCCTTTTTAATCTTGAGCACTTGATCACTTCTTTCTTACAAAATAAATCGAAGGATTGCTAACAACACTCCGACTATAAGTATAAATTTAATTGAAAATGTAACAGTTGGTGCAATCAATGTAAGTACCCACAACATTCCTGCTGCTAATATAGAATAGATTGCAAACCAGATTAATATCCAAATGATTCCTAAAACTAGAGCCATAGCACAGCCTATATGGATATCATTTCTTTCATGATTGTCCATAAGGCCTCCTATTTATCTGTACTACCAAAACCGCCTTCTCTAGTTCCTTCAGCTTCATCGTCTTCTGTTGTAAAATACTTCTGGAAAATAAACTGACAAATACCATCTCCCGGATTAATACTCATAGGCTTGTCTCCTTCATTTCTGATCTTTACAAAGATATGACCCTCATTGCCTTCATTATCAGCATAGTCGCTGTCAACGATACCAACTGTGTTAGCTAATCTTGCATAGTATTTAAATCCTAATCCACTTCTTGGATAAGCTCCTAAAAAGATATCCTGAGGCATATATGCTTTAAGTAGTGTAGGTAGCTTAATCTCCTGTCCAGGTTCTAAGCAAAAACCAATTGGACTATAGCAATCATATCCTGCAGATCCTTTTGTAGCTCTCTTAGGAAGTTCTACAGTCATTGCAGCCAATTCCTCATCTGACATTTCAAAGCCTTCTGCTGAGAAGAACTCTTTTAATGATTTTACTTTTTCATCTTTTCCTACGTAACTAAACTTAATTCCTTTGCTCACTTTGTTGTCTCCTTTTTCTATGTAATTTACTAATTCTTTGAAGTATGGCACATTGTCTAACATCCACTGACAGAACTCTCTCCATTCATCTAAGCGGTGATTGCGTCTTGAAAAGTACATGTTCAATAAAACTTCATAATTTAACGTTAAATTCGCTGTTTGTAAATAGCCCTGTGGAAGCATACCTCTAATAGTTTGAAAAATCTTTTCATCTTTTGTTTCTAAATATAGGGCTCGTAAATAATTCAATGATTCAATTAAATTTTCATAATAAAAGCAAAGCTGAAATAAATCTTCATTTTCTGATCTTGGCAGGGCATATTTTAATTGATTAGCTTGTTTTTTAGTGATTTCCCATTTCTCCGCCAACTCAGTATATGTTAACCCATTCCGAACATCTAATAAAAATTCGGCCCTGTCTTTAGTGCTAATAATTTTAGTTTTGCTCTTCCACGTTCTATACGTTTTATGTAAGCCGCTAAGCTCTTTGTATAACCCCTGTTCAACTCCCTTTTGCATGTTTTCAGAAGCTGTAACCCATTCTAAATTTTCGGCACAATTGTTGCCTTTATTCCCATCGATATGGTTTACCTGATTATAATTTTCGTCTTTTTTGTCACACCAAACAGAAGCAACCATTCTATGTAACTGCATGTGTCCACCGTTCCTCCCGCTTAATTTGACAATAAAATAACCATTTCTATTTTGATAAATAGTAACAGGAGCTTCTTTAAAATGCCTTGTTCTCCCTGTCCCATATGAATCTGTATATGTAAAAGCTTCTCTTAAAACATATCCGTTTCTATAAACCTTATATGTTTTCCCGTTATGATCGGTAAATATTCTATAATCATCATCTGAAACTTCGTATGGATATTCTAATTTATATTCTTTCTTCTTAATTGGTGAAAGAATTTCATATATACGTTCGTCCATAATGCTAAAATCATTGATGTCGAATTCGTTCGAAACTCCTTTATGCATAAAACTACAACTGCTTCTAACGGTTCCAACCTTGTATGTGTCGATTTCATGCCATACATACAAGGGTGCTGTAATTCTTACTCCCACCTGCATCATTCGGAGATACTTTCTATGATCGCTACCTGCCTTTGCTAATTTCCCCATTAAAGCAAAATCTTTGTCTCCTAAAGTCATCCCCCCAATAGGACTGAAAGATCTGCATCTATCTCCGCCATTTGAGGGGCAGTCTTGACACGCATTAGTGTCTGTACATTTAAAACTATCGCTTAATTTATGACTGTCCATAGGGTTACGCATACCTTCTATAATAAAATCCATTTGCTCTGGACTTGGAAACACTGGATGTTCAATCTTAATCATTTACACAACCCTCCAGACTTCTAATTTTTCTCTGAAGTTTAGCAATGATTCTGCCACACTGAGTACCTCTACTCTTTAAAAGTTCCACTCTGCTTTTTAGTAATGTGATTTTTGTTTCTGTTGTCATGTTTCTTCTCCTTTTCTTTGTAAATTAAAAAAGAACCCGATGTATTTACATCGAACTCTAATTTGCTTAAATATTTAATTATTTCATATCTTTCTTGTGTAGATTTACATATGAGTAAACAAGATCATATATTTCTCTACGAGAAAGCATATTTCCATATTTTTTAATATAGTTATTAAATGTTTTTTGTACTTCTTTATATGAGACATCATATACTAGAGCAATACAAAATGGATCATACATAAGAACTTCTTCAGGGATAATTCATACAATCGCCTCTCTAAAATGAAAATTTATTAGCAGCTTTATAGGTCAGCAATTTCACTAAATGAGTTCTCTTTACAGAAATGCTATTCTTGCTTACTGCATATCTAAGAGCATTGTTTTGTGCAACCATATAACATTTATCAATAGCTCTTGTCATTGCCGTGTATACCCATTCTCTTGAAAGCTGTATAAATGACCCAAAATCCAATCCAACAATTACTTTCTTACACTGAGATCCCTGTGCTTTATGACAAGTGATTGCATACCCTAATTCTAAATCTTTCCAATTTTTCTTTGGAAGAATCATAATCCCCGGAATATCCTGAAAATCAACAGCAATTGTATTAGCATCTATATCAATGTTTTTAACAACTCCTATGTTTCCATTAAAGATTCCTACAGTAAATTTATTCTTTGCATAATAATCATTCTGCACATTGATTATCTTATCTCCCTCACGAAGCATCCAAGCTTTAGAACTCTTTTGTACAAACACTTCCTTCTTTTCAGGACTATCTGGATTGTACAGTGATTGTAAAGCTGCATTTAAATTGTCTACACCCGACTCGTTTTTATACGATGGAGCAATTACCATAAGATCCATAATGTCTGTTCCATCTTCAAGTTCGGATGAAGCATGTTGCATTACCTTATAAAACGTATTACTTTTATCTGAGAAGCAATCTAAAACCAAGTCATTAAGTTTACCTCTAACCTCAGTTCCAATCCAATCTTTTTCGATAAGTTGAATACCCTCTCTGGCTTTTATGCTCTCTGTAATAATTCCTGAATTAGCAGCCTGTCTGTGGATCTGGCTTAATTCAATAGAAACAATTTCCTTTGATGCAATTAAATCAGCCGCTATGTTCATGCAACCAATACATTCAAGCTGTCCTGTGTCTCCTAACATGATTAACTTTGATCCTGTTTTAATCGCTTTTACAAGCCTGTTAAACAATTCTCCGTCTACCATTGACACTTCATCAAGAATGATAATATCTCTTGGTAATTTATTATCTTCATGAAAAACAAAACCACCGTGATCACGATCTCCTTTAGGAAATCCTAACAAACGGTGGATTGTATATCCTTCTTCATGTGTAATTTCAGCCATTCTTGCTGCAGCTCGTCCACTTAAGGCCGTTTGTGCATATGAATAACCCTGTAAAACAGCGATCATAGCATCTACAATTGATGATTTACCAGTACCAGCTTTACCTGTGATAACAACTACTTGATTCTCTAAGACTGCTTTAATACCTTTAATCTGTTGTTCATTGTACTCCCAACCTTGATCAATTTCCTTTTGCTTAATGATGTCTTTCCAATTAGAATACTTGAAATCGTTTTCTCCATCTCTTATCCTAATTAGGTTCTCAGCAACGCTCATTTCTAGATCGTAGATCCTTTTTAGTCCTACAAACCTACGATTGTCACTAAACCATAGTTGATCATTTACATAATCTAAACCACCTTTTAGGGCCTCATCTGAAATATCATCTCCAAAAAACTCTATCATTGTATCAATAAAATTGATTGGCTTTTGAGTTTTTGAGACAATACCATTCTCTATCTCTGTATTAGCATCCGCAGGAATATATGAATATCCCTCATTCGCTCTCTCTTGAAGATAATATAATATGTAAGTACCAATTCTTTCTGGTGAATCAGGCTTTAAGCCACCTTTCATAGCAATCTCATCACACTTATGCCATCCAACACCATTGACCTCAATAAGCTTATATGGTTTATTTTGAATAATCTCAACTGCAATATCAGATGATTTATAATGATTTACAATTCTTCTTAATAACGCTTCTGTCAAATCATATTCACTAAGCTCTTTCATTGCATTTGACAATGGCATATATGTTTTGAACTTATCAATCCAAGCAACTGCTGTCTTCATACCACAATTTTTAACTTTGACCAATGAAGATATATCACCATCTTTCAATGTCATGTATGGATCATCTAATGCCTCATACATTTCTTTTACCTGAAGTTTTGTAAAGATAATATCTAAAAATTCTTTTTGACCTTCTTTACTTTCAATTCCATTTGGCAAATATAAATTGATCGAATTAACTTGATACTGCTTTCCATATTTCTTATTTTCTACTTCTGTAGCTGAAATTTCATAGTCGGCATCTTCCATTAAATATGGCATGATACCGACTACTGTAAATGTTTTATATATTGGATGAATTTCAACCTCGCCATCAATCTCTTTTACAAGATCAAAGGAAGCAATTGTAAAATAAGAATCATTGTTTCTATGTATAGTTTTAACTGCTTTTCCTATACATCTCATGCTTCTCTCATCCTTTCTGTCATTACCTCTACTCCTTTCTCTCCGATGTTTGTAATCAATGATGTAGTATGTTTGAAGATTGTGTCTCCATAGTTATAGCATCTGAACATATCGCCATTGCGATACCCCGTAACCATTATCATTTGACCTCTCTTGAACCAAGACTCTTCTATTGAGGTCTTCTTGTTATAATGTAAGAAAGCCCCTTTGGTATATTTCACATTTACAACTCCCTCAGGGGTCAATAATGTAACCGTATGTCGATCCTTATTCTTGTCTAAGACAGTTCCCCAGATCTTACTAATGAAATACTTAGGAAACTCTTTGACTTCTTGAATCTCTTGTCCATTCTCAACCCTCTTAACCTTTCTTTTATACGTAGATGCAACTACTGGTTCTTCTGAAAGATTAAAGAAATTGACAATATTAAATTCATCTCTGTTAAGGTCTGCCAATTCATGTTCATGTACATAAACACACAGTGATTCCATTTCCATATGAGAAGTGGTTCCTGTAACCACTTTCTTAGCTTCATCTTTCACGAGAGCTTTATTATACTTAAGTAATGTATTCGGATTAGCCAGATATTCTCTAAGAGGCTCTAATTTCTTTTCAGTTTCTTTATTAAATTTCTTTTTGTAAATCAAATAATGTTCATCTTTAACGTCATAGATGGAATCTTCTGTGTAGTGATTTATGAAAAATTGCATTGCTCTATCATCTAGTTCAATGATTTCATCATGATAGCCACACTTCAACATTTTTCTTGACGGATCAATATATTTCTTTACAACTTTCAATTCTTTTACATACTGCGAGAAATTGTATACTTGAATTCCATCTAAAACTTCATCTGGAATAAGATTAAGCTCTGGATACATAAATTGTAATTCCTGCATACGATTCAATTGTGATTTAGTCAGACTTGAGATTAGATTACATTTACATAATCTTACGATCGTATAAAGTAAATCTACTCTGTTTTCATCAAATTCATCAAAGCAACCTGCTTTAATTAATTGAATCATCTGACCTGTTTTGACTAGCTTTGTGGCAACCATTCTTTCATAAAAATCTTCGAATGAAGCGAATGGCCTTGCTTGTCTTATAATTTCTACTACATCATCACCGATTCCTGAAATACTCTTTAATGCAAATAAGATTGCATTGTTCTCTTCATCGGCTTTAAATCCTAATTCCGCTTTGTTAATCAGTGGAGCTTGAATTTTAATACCTCTCTTCTGCATTTGTGCTATAGACGTTGCTACTTTTCCGTAATCTGTGGACTGCTTAGATCCTTTGGATTCTTCATCAGCTCCTGCATTTACGGTTAAGCAAGCTGTATTCCAATAAATAATTGGATAATGGTATGCAAGATTTAACTCCTGCAATCCTATAGCACTGTATGGATAGGTATGATTCTTAGAAAAGGAATACCCAAGCTGTTTCCCTACGACTTCTTTCCAAACGTAGTTCAACAGATTATCTGAAGCATGGTTTTCTTTTCCTCTCTCAAAAAATTGCTCTTTCATTGCTTGCTGTAAAGCTGGTTTCTTCTTCGCAATACTTTTCCTCAGCTTATTGCTATCAGCAACACTAAAATCAGCAATCTCTTTATCCATACTGATTTCCATTACAATTTCCTGAGTATCACCTACACCATAATTGGATTTGAGGTATTTCTCTAAAATTTCAATTTCATGATCAGTCAAATGATACTTCGTTTTCATCAAGTCATACCATTGGCCAATATCATTTTTAAATCTAATATAAGTATCAATCGGCTGTTCAGCTCCCTCTTCTGTTACCATAAGTCTCATAATAGAGTTTGCTGCAGCCAATTCTTCTAAACTATGAGGTTGGATACGCCTTGCGGCCTGTAACCCAGTCTGTGTATTAAACTGGAACAGATCCACAACTTTGTTTTCTGCTACCCAATCCCACATTTCTCTAGTTTCATAATCAAGAACATCTGGATGAAGATATTTATCATACGTTTCTCTTAAAGATCCTTGCCATTCCATATACCCTGCATCAATGAGCTGTTCCATTGTCAGGCGGATCTTGTCAAGCGCTTCAATCGTTAAGAAATCCATCTTTAACCCACCACACTCATCTGAATCAGCCATATTAAACTGAGTGGTTAACACTCCATTTGGGGCTTTCATTCGAGCATTGTGAGCAATAAAATCTTCATTAAAGACATATACTGCAGAAGCATGAATAGATCTTCCACAAATTAGTCCTTCAATTCCCATTGCAATGTCAAGTAATTGATCATGACTTCTCATTTCATTCTCAAACCCTGGCACTGCTTCTCGTTCTTTTTCTTCGTTTCCGTATATACAATCATGTAAACTCCATGTAGCACCTCTTGTTACTGGTACCATTCCAGCCAAATAACTAGAAGTATCTGGATCAATTCCTAAAGCTCTACATGAAGTTAAAATAGCCGATTTGCTACCTTCTGTTTTGAATGTACAACAATTTAATACTCTTCTTTCTCCTTTTCGATCTTTTACAGCAGAGATAATTTGTTCTCTACGATTCTTTTGTGAATCAATATCAACCGATCTACCGTCACTTTCGTGATATTTCTGTACGGACTAGACTATCTCATCACCCAATGTTAATCCATTGGCTTGCTTATACAAGGATTTCTCGTGTGTGGCACTACAGATAAGGACTTTCACCTTATTCCTCTTAGGACAGTTTTATAAGTTTGTCCAATTTAGTCGTTACACTTCTTTACTTAGCACGGTATTGCCTGCTATCTCTTTCAAGACCGTAGGTTCTCTTAGTCAGTGTATTCGAGCCTTGCCTTATTTAACTGATACCGTTAGCACTTTCGCACACCTTACATTTGTAAGTTCACCACATTTTGTCATATATATCACTATATAAGCGGACTTTTTCAAATCCGATAACTCTGCTTTCTCATGGGAAATATGTCTCCAATGAGGCAATCCCCAATCTAAAGGATTCATTTGTATTAAATCAATTAAATACATTGTATACATACCAGTAACTGATCCTCTGGCTACTCCTACTAAGCTATCTCCCTCTTCCCACATGATATTGATTAGTTCTAAGGTTGATATATAATAGGAAGAAATACTTGACTTAATCTTCTCTGTAACTAATGCCATCTCTTGTAATTCAATAGCTATTCGTTCCACTTTTTGCTCTTCGGTAAAGTCATTCCTGCGAACTTTTGCATGAATTTCTTTCTTCTGATATCCCTTTTCAATTAAGTACAACAGATATCTGTCATAGATGTTGCTGCTATTTGCGTATTCCTGCAGTGTTGTAAATCTCTGATAATATTTTTCAAAATAATTTTCTACTTCAAATTTTGGTACTTCTGCTTCAGGGACGATCGTAGAACAACTTAATGAATACTCTTTAATCTTGTTTCCAATGATCGCTGTATTGTTGATAGCTTCTGCTACAGTTTCTTTGTCAAAGTACTTCATGTAATCGTACATTTCTGGAATTTCCATTAAATATGTAGTCTGATAGAAATCATCTACTTCTCTTTCTTCCTCTTTACTTTGCAAATACGCTTTATGAATCATCTGAGAATTCTTAGATAAATAATGTGAATCGGTTGTTATGATACACTTAATACCATAAACTTTTGACAATTTAAGTAACCATTTATTAACCTTTTCTTGTTCTTCAGATGCTCCCGGTTGCATTTCAAAAAAGAAATCTTCACCAAACAAATCAATGTTCCATCGAACGAAATCATCAATTTTACATTTGGTTTCATATACTTCCAGTTCACTTTGAGCTTCTTCCATTTGCATAATCAATGTAGGAAGCTCTCCGCCTAAGCAAGCTGTCGATGCAATCAAATGACCCGGTTCTTTTCTTATGATCTTCTCAAGGTCTGATTTCTCAGTTGGAACTCTTGTCATTTTTCCTGTTTGAAAAGATCTATCCCATGCATTTGAACTCAATTCTCTAAGCTGCCTATGTCCAATTTCATCCTTTGCTAAAAGAATGTAATGATAAAACAACTTCCCATCTCCAGCTTTAAAATTTTCCTTTATGTAATCTGCAGTTCCATTGACTAGATAGATTTCATTCCCAAGAATCAATTTAAAATCCTTGGGAATGTTACCTTTCTTTTTCTCATCACGAACATAAATCATTGCCTGAATATGACCACTTAATGTTTCATGGTCGGTGATCGCAATTCCTTTCATGTCCAATTTAACTGCTCTTTTGATTAACATAGGAATCTTATTGATACAATCAATTAATCTGATATTTGAATACTCAGTATGATTGTGTAATGAATAAAATTCTAAATCTGTCATGTTATCTCCTAGAAAATAAACTTTCTATTTGAACTAATATCTTGTTTCTCTTCATACCGAGCATTAACCTTAAACGTCTTCTGGGTGGGTGTCCATAAAGAATAATAAGGGCACATACCTTTCAATGTCGGATCAGCGTTCGGTGTATGACCTGCAAAATCACACCAGTAACATAATGGAGTTGCATTTGGAGCAAAATCATTATCTTTTGTAATCTGTTCCTCATGTTCAAGAAGGTTTCTCAATTTCTTAAGTCCTCTCTTGAAATAGCCTTTTGTACACACACCATCTTCTTCTGTTACCTGTTGATCAATACAAATAAAGTCATACTCGTGAGCAACTGGAATCTTACCAAACAATGCATAACAGGCCAGATCATATATAAACATCTGTAATGGGGTCTTCAATTTGTCTTCTGAAAACACCTTCTTGGATGTCTTATAATCAATAACTTTTAGATTCCCGTCTGCATCCTGATCCACTCTATCAATGAATCCATGTAAAACGATTTTCCCATCGAAACTAAAAAAGAATGGCTGTTCCGTACAAATCGGATGCCATTCTTCTGATTCCATTCTACTTAGCAATACCTGTGTCTCAAACAAGTATGCCTTTTCAGGATAGTTCCTTCCAGTTGCATTATCTCCCTCATAGAAGTCCATTAAATATTTACCTGCAAGACCCTTAACTCCAAGGAGTTCTTCATCTGGAACCCCATCATTAAGCATCTCTCTAAGCTTTCCATAATCAACTTCTTCCCCAGAGAGAATCATATTTCCTTTTTCTTCTAAAACTCTATGTAATAAACTACCAAATTCCAAAGGAATTGTTGAACTTTTTGAATAGTTTTTGTCTACGTATTTCAGTTTATATCTTCTGTTACATTGGTGTAACACATCAAGTTTGGAATAACTGAACTGCGGTAGCCCAGACTCTTTTGCCTCATCTTTGGTCATATTCACTACAGAGTCTTTGATCAATTCAATTAAATCATTTTGGACTATCATTGTTTACTTCCTCTTCTACTTCTAATCTTTCTGCATCAAACCAATCTCCACAAGGTCTCCCTGTACTGTCGATACCTTCAATGTAATACCGATTCGGGCACTTGTCGTAATAATGCGCAGCAGCAGTCACAATACCGCAATAACCAGTAACTGTATCTACTACCTTTGTACCATAATCAAGAAATGCTAATCTTCTCATGGTTACTCCTTTCTCTCTTTTGGCTTTACTTCAATCTTATCATCTAAGAGCTTTTCAAAGATTTCTTTCCCTCTATCAGAAGGACTATCTTTTTCTTGAAGTAAATTCTGTCGATCCATAATCAGGTAAACTGACATATATGGATTTAGTTTCTCAGCAAGCTTGCACAATTTTTCATAGTACAGCAATGCTCTTTTGCTTTTGTGATCGATATATTCCTTATCAAAAGCAATATAACATCGATCAACACCTAAGCTTTTTATAATCTCACATTGATGATCTGTCAGATTTGATCCACATACCGCCAATGCATAATTATAATCTGGATACATTGTTTCAATTTGCAACACAGACTTTTCACTTTCAACCAAAAACAATCTTCCAGACCGGACAATCGCATCTTTGTTTTGATACAATCCATATAATGTATCTCCCAAATTATGCTTCAAAGTCTTTCCTTCCACTGTAATTGGCATATATTTTCGTCCAGCTGCTAATTCTTCTTCATTTAAGTTTCTTCCTCTGATACCTATTAGATTTCCACAAATATCTCTATGAGGAATGATTATTTTATTCTCTTTGCCCCAATAGCTAATTTCAAATTTCTTCATGGATTCTGGACTAATATTGTCTTTAATCCATAATTCATGAGGTCTGTAACAAAACATTTCAAGTATATTCTCACTGATTGCTCCTGGATTTCTAAATTTCTTTTCTTTCTGAGTAAACTTAGATAACCAGCCCCAGTCATCTATTTTCTGTTCCTTGAATTGTTCCAACTCATCATTCTCAAACAATAATAAATTAGATATATTTGCTACGTATCTCACTGCTTGAGGAAAAGATATTGTAATACCTACACTTCTTTTGCTTCTAATTACCAGTTCATAAATGTCAAATGAGTCACCACAATCTGTGTAGCAATGAAACATTCGAGAATCTGGATAATAATACAGCTTAAATTTGCTTCCATGATGACATATTGTCTGAGCAATTAAATTCCCTTTATCATCTAAGATCGGTTCTTCCGATCCCAAATCCCTTAGGATTGTTCTAATATCATCAAGACTTAAGCTCTCCTTGATCAAATCCTTATCTAAACTCTGCATTTTAAACACCTCCTAAAAGAAAAACTGCTTAATAGCTTCATCGTGTTCTTCTTCATTTAATGGAATGTCGTCATGCTCTACTGAGTTATCTTCAAGAATCTGTTCTACATTTTCAATTGTTATTTGTTCGACTGGTATAAGCTCATTGTCATTGTTTGTTACAAACAGATCATATGATCTACATGTACCTAGATCTGCATGAAGCCACAATCGAACTCGTGAAATCTTTCCTCTTCTTACCTTATATATATGGTAAATCAAGTTTGGATTCATCGTTACGCCTCTGTCTTCTAAGATCGGTTCTACTGCTTTGAGTTCCTCTCTTGTCGGAGGCATTGATATAATACCTATATCTATCTTATCTGCTATACTTTTTGCGCCTCGCAAGAGAGTCTCATCTTTATCTCTTGCATTTTTATACTCTCCATTAAGCTGTGTACTTGAATCAATATGTACTCCTAACTTATTGCAGAGCTCTTTTAGTTTTATAGCAAACATATATAAGATCTGATGTTCTTGTAACTTCATTCCTTTTGACATACTGGCAATTTGCATGATCAACTTTACTGATGTATGAATGTAGTCAAAGCTCACATACAGCACACCCTTTTCTTTTTTATATCTCTTGATCAGATTCTCAATATCATTAATATCAAAATCATCAATGTGTTCAATATATAAAGGGGCGCTCTCAATAAACTGAATAGCTTTATCTACACGTTCTTCTTCATCTCCTGAATATTTACCATCCAAGATTTTAGATTCGTTTACACCACTTACAAAAGCTATGATCATACTCTGAATCTCATCTGCCTCTAATTCTGTTGAGATAAACAAAGCTGGCTCTGAGAAACCTGTAAATTTCCATTCGCACTCGAAAGTATCATAAAACCATGGTACAGAATACGTACAAACATCTCCAACAGCCATTCTTGTTTTACCTGAAGCTGTTCCACCCGATCTCAAATAAAACTTTTTCAATCGAGCTCCTCTAGCAATTGTGTTCATTGTTGGACTTTGTAGTGAAATACCGAACTCTGGCTCTTGTTTCCATTTCTCTTTTAGTTCTTTCAGTCCAGATCCAGCTAACTGTCCCTGTTCTGATTGAACTGTATTAAAATGTAACTTAGGCTTTGTAACCATTTCCAGCTCAACAAGCTCGATAATCTCATCTACTGTATATTCATCTAATTTCCTTGTCTCTCTCTCCTGATCCTCAGGATTCAACTTTGTTGGATCATAAATGAATTTAATATCAGTTCCCTTATAGTCGTAATATCTCAATAATGTGAACTTCTTAAGAGTCTTGTAGTTGTACTCAAAGTTCTCAAGGACAGCTATTTTCTTAGCGTTCTCTATGTAATCCACACCATTGTTCATTGAAAAGATCTTATACTGAGCATCATAAGACGATAGATAAGAATCAATTGCAAATGCATCAATCACTGGCACATTTTGCTTATGTAAAACTTTAATTGTATTCAAAATATACACATAAAAGTCTTCGTCAACATCTATTTCTTCTATATAATAGGTATCTAACAGGTCTGGTTTATTTAATAAGCAGCCTAACACCTGTACAATGGCTCGCTTATTAATTAATCCTACCAATCGTAACCACCTCCAGTTCTTTCTATACTTTCTTCTTCCACTATCTTAGGTGGTGCTATTCTCACTTTTTTATGAGTGTATAACTCATTTACATTTGATATGGAAGCATTGTGGGACTGTACTTCGCCGAGATTCTTAAAGTATTCCTGAGCCTGATCATAGACATAGGGAACTATTCCCAAACCTTGATTGGTAATCGGATTCTCTTTAATCTCATAGAAAAACCTTATCGATTGTTCCAATCCCACATAAGTAAAATAGGGATAATCTCTCATAAGATTTTTGATCTGCGTATATGTCTTAGCGTTTGCTTTTTCACCAAACAGCTCTTCAATATAACTGATCAAGGATCTTTTTTGCTTGCTTTCCTCTTCTGTCAAGCAATCTCCCAAGACCGTAGACTTAGGATTAATTTTCTTAGTCTTTTTACTCTTAGCTGCTTTCTTCTCAGAATTGCTTTTTACAGCCATTTTCATCATTGAATTAAAGCACTGGATATGGGCGAGACGATTCTTATAAGGAACCGTCTCATCTCCTTTTTCTATCCAGTTAGAGCAAATAACACATTTCCTTTTACTCAAGCTATTTGCCTCCAAACTAAAAAAGCGTAGCCTAAGCTACACCTAACTTCTGTTTCTGTTCTTCTAATTTAGCCAGTAAGATTTCTAATGATTCATACTGTCTCTCTGTCGCTTCCTGTACTGAATTTCCTTCACCTAGGCAATCAGCAATTAATTCCTGTAGACGTTCTTGATGACCTGCCTCACAGAAATTCATTCCTAAAGCAACTACATCTTCTTTCAACTTGTCAAACGGAACTCTTTCAATTTCATTATTCTTTTTCTGAGTTTCGAATGATACACTCTCAAATCCTTCAGCTTCTTCCTGAGCTTCAATTGCATCTTGAATGGCCTTTCTTAAGTTATCACATGTAAAATCTTCAATATATGGCACCATATAGTCGAATCTACTTCTTGCAAAATACTCATCTGTTTCTGCAAAATATGCAGATGAATGAATTCTATCTCCATTTTCATCTATTCCATTGGACTTCAAATATGCAATAATATCACAGTTATCCATGATTGGTGTAATTGAGCGCTTATCTCCTTTAGGAACAATCTTCCCGTCTTTAGTTTCAGAAACATGTGCAATAAACACTACTGTATAACCTGAAGACACAATCATATTAACCGCTTTCCAATATTCTGTTTCATACTGTTTCCAAAGACCATAGCCACCCTTTCCTTCATCAACACTTGACACACCATATTTATTACAGATGTAAGTCTGACAGAATTGTGCAGATGCATAAACTTCATCAATAATAATTGTTGAATATAATTCTTTTGCCTTATCAACAGTTGCAGGGTTTGTCAGCTGACCAACTACGTTTACAAAATCTGACCATGTTTTAATATTTGCAAAAGGAATACCGTTCTGGCCATTTAATCCAGACTCACAAGCTAAGACATATGGTTTGTCCATTCTAACCGCTTGATATGTTTTACCTGTAGAATTCCCTCCATACAGTAAAATTACTTTTCCTTCTAAACCATGAGCTACAACTGAAATCTGTGGGTTAAAAATATCTAAAATCTGCATTCACTTATCCTCCTACTGACTAAAATCCAAAGTTTCTATGTCCAGCGGCTGCACTAGCACCAATTGTTGTTCCACCAACAGTCTTATTGCCACCTGCTTTATTGCTTTCCATTGCACGTTTCTTTTTGGATTCAAGGACAAGATCATATTCAGCAATTGCTCTCTGGATTGTTTCCAACTCATACTGCTGTTCCATTGTTCCCGCATGTGTTAAGATAAGCTCATTAACATTCTTTGTCTGAGTTTTTGTTACAGCTCCTCCAATCTGATATTCAACTGTAGTTTTCTTTTCTTCTTTTGTATTACCAATATTCCCAACAATATGGGCACTCTGACATCCTGGCTGAGTAAACAGCTGCTTACAAGCCATTGCATATTCCTGAGGTACCACAATATCTAATGGCTCAATTCCATTGTTGTAAATAGGTAATAACGTATGTAAAATTGCTCTTCCTGTTGGAACCTGAGTTTCTTTATCAAACTCATCATCAACACTCTGAACGAAACACTCAACTTCAAATATGCTACGTGGATCTTTTAGTTCTGAGATAATTGAAACAAATCCAGTTTTGTATCCTACTTTATGAGTTTTTGCACCCATCTGGTTAAAAGATGTCCATGGATTTACCTGTCCATTAACTCTTACTTTTGTAGCTTCCTCTTCTCCAACTTCAGCGATAGAGTGAGCTCTTTCCATAAATGCAACCAGATTTTCATAAGATTTATTTGGCTTACCTGCTTTTGTTGTAGCTTTTGCAGTAATATTGTAAGTAGTATAATTGATATCATCTGTCTTAATTGTGATGTATCCTTCTACTTTATTCCCTCCATCTTTCTCATCTTTCACAATTTCAAGTTTGATTTCAGATAGAATTCCTTCTGTGTAAGCTTTTGCTGTTGCCTGACTTAAAAAGATTGTTGTTTGTTCCATTAATTTTTTCTCCTTGTTTCTTAAATAGTTTTTAGTTATGAATCATTGAGTACAAATTATTTGATTCGCACTCTGGGCAGCACATATCAAATAATTGAATGCCTGCATAATTACGATACTTTTTATGAGCTTCTCCAGCTCTAAAGATATGACCACATTTTTTGCACTGCCATTTCTTTTTGTATCGATAATTTACACTTGGTTTAATTACTCTTGTGCTATCCATCATTGTTCCAATCCCCGATTGGTTACCATTAAGAACTTCCTTCTGCTTAGTCTCCAATTGGGACTGAACCTCTTGCTTTGTTTCTTTTCATTTCTTTTGTCTCCTTTCTTTAAAATAAATTTTTGTATAACAAAAGCAGCCATGAACAATTCATGACTGCTTGTTGTTGCCTTATCCTTCTATGCATATATGAGTATTTTACTACCCCCATAAAACACTAGGCTGTGCCTACGATATTCAGCTTCAATTAATGTGGGAAGTCTGCTCGACTATTCTAAAATTCCACTAAAAATAATCTTACCACTATGTAATTTTAATGTTATAGTATAATCAAAACGCCCATTTCCTTCTTTAAAAATCATATCTGTTATTGCGGGCAATTGGATTGACATATCTTTTCCGCCTCTTGAATCAAATATACTTACAATGTTTTCTTCTATATTAATAGTTGGATAATAATAATCCTGTTCAACTAGAACACTATCATCCTCACTTTTATATTTAACTTTGACCAATTCGCTTTCAGATAAAACTTCATTATATAATCGTTTTATTTGTGCAGCTAATTTAAAATCTGTGCTAACATTTCCAGCGACAATGTAGTCCCCCTCTTCTGTTACCACTCTGATGTTTATTTTTGCTTCTTTCATATCGTAGCACCTCCTATCGAACGTATGTTCTTTTTATATATTACCATGTTCCATTCATATTGTGAAGCATTTGCATAAAAAAAGGAAGTGGTAATATTTACCACTTCCAAGTTAATCAACATATTCTTTGTATTTATTTAACAACACTGCCTTTCTTCGAGTCTGATACGAGTATTGTGTCATAATCTTCACACCAATTTCTGAATTAAGTATCGCATCCAAGTTGATATGATATTGTTCTGCCGCAGCTCTAAAAGAATTGATCAATCCTGTTCTCCTCAATAACGCAAATGAATACTGAGTGCCTAACTCTTCATTGATTCGCTTCATTCTTTGATCAACCCATTTTTTTCGATCATCTCCTTTGCTTGTAGCTCTTTTCTTAATGAGATGATCATCTTGTATAAACATTTCTCCATTACATTCAACACATTCTATAGCCTCTTTCATCCATAAAATTGTTTCCTTTGGTAAATCAATAACCACTCTTTTGTTTGGATCAATTTTTTGTTTATACACAGCAACCTGATTATTTTCATAGTCCATATCATAGCTCATTATTCCTAAAAGCTCACTCATACCTGTCCCACCTATCCCATAATAAGGACATGCCAAGATAACTTTATCTATTGGATTATCCAACTTGCGAATCTGGCTTAAAATCTCTTCTTCGCTTTGTATTTTATCTTCACACATAAGATAGTAAGGAATTTGAATCTTTATATCCTTTGGATTGAATTTCATACTTGCGTTTAGATATTTAAAATAGCACTCCAACAAGCCTTTTAGACCATTGATTTCTAATGAATTTTTAGGACTTAAAATATTAAGCATACTGTTGATTTTATTTATATCAAACTCTGCAATAGACATCTGGTAATGTTCTTCGTATAATTTAACCATATCTAAAAAGAATGTTACATCATTAATTGTGTATCCATTCTCTCCCATCTGATCAATAAAAGTCTTATTCTCCATAGGAATCCCCTTTCTTTGCATAACTATTTTTCCAAACAGTATTTTTATGATCCATTTGAAGAATGATGCTTTCCATTTCATTCTGATCTTCTAGCTTTACTACATTTAATATCACTGGAAAATCTTTTTCTTCGCTGATTCCCTTAAATGCCATGAAAGTATGGTATCCATCTATCACCTCATAGATTCCGGCAATTACCAAATCACCATTTTCTATTTTGATATCATTCTTAATTGTGCCTATGGTGATCGGAACACTCCAATATGTTCCCTTTAGTATCATATTCCTGATTTCATCTATGCTACGTTTGCTTCCATAACCTAAAGACCCTGATCTACCATCATGAGATATCAATGTTTGTTTTATAACATCTGTTTCTTTTATCAGTCCATTGTGAGTCAACATATTTAATTCTTTAATAGAAGATCTGATTGTGTAATACTTTTGAGGCACAACCTCTAATATTCTATTCTTTTCTACATGGTGAGAAATCTTTATTGTTTTTGAACTTAAATCAATAGTCGCTTCTTTTAGATCAATAGTCTTAAAAAAGTTATGTCTTTCTTTATTAAAAGCTATGAATCCCCAACAAATTGCATAATATTCATATAATGTTATTTCATTTAGCTTAACCTGACCTGATATAATTTGTGACAATCTAACCAAGTCTATATCAAAATTACTAACTATTTTTCTTAAATACTTTGTCAACCCAACCCTGTATTCAAGAAGCTTTTTCAAATTTTCTACAATTGTTTCGTTATTGGTCTCTGTAATAATCATGTTCCACCAACTTTCTATATATCTTTTCTTATCTTACCATATAATTTATAATGATTCTATGAAATCTGGCAAATACATGCTTCTTTTATTTTGTCTAAAAGCCTTTTATCGTCTATGTGGCCTATCAAATTATCTTCTGTAAGCCTACTTTTATCGATAGGCATAATCTGTTCACCAAGAGCCATAGAATCCAATCGTAATCCAAAGCTCTTATAAATAACTACATGTGTGTCCAAATCCATTTTCTTTGTTACAGATGTAAAAGGCACCACGGTAACGACTGGACTATTAAAGTTGTTTTTGTTATTACTGATGACCAATACTGGTCGCTTTCCTTTTTGTACGTGTTTTTCATAACTCTTTAATTCAACACAATAAATATCTCCCCTCATGCACATAAAGCACTCCTCCTTATTAAAAAAGGACATCTCCTATCATATCTGATGCTTCTCTCTTGTTCTCTTCAACACAAGCTGCATATCGCTTTGTTGTGTTAATATTTTCATGAGCTATCATCTGAGAAGCTAAATAAATGTCCCTTGTCTTTTGATAAATCATAGTTGCAAATGTACTTCTCAATTTATGTGGAGTGATTTTTTTATCTAAATTTGCTGTATATTTCTTTATCATTCTTCTTATACCTGTTGCTCCCAACCTGTTTAAAGAAGTGTTAAGAAATAACGCTTTTTCTTCTTTATCTTTTTCTGTTAAAAACTTTTCTCTATCTTCGAGCCAAATCTGTATATATTCTATCAACCGGTCAGACAAAAAATGTATTATTTCTTTCTCACCTTTGTCTATAACAATTAGTTTTTTATCGTGAAAGTCAATGTCTTCGACATCAATCTCAGACAAGGCTTCTACCCTTATCCCGGTTGATAAGAATAAAAAGTAAATGGCTAAATCTCTATTCCGCCATTTCTTTTGTTTGGCTTTTGCTTTATGAGATCCTGCTCCAGTACGAATTGTGTGCTCAACCATCTTAATTTCTGTTTCTGTTAAGTATACAACAGGATTAAGTCCTTTATTCTTAGGTGGCCTAATACTTTTAGTTGGATCTCTTTCTATAATTCCCCTTTCTTTCATAAATCCAAAGAATGTTTTTAAAGCAGAAAGCTTCGTTGCCCTACTAGACACCGAAGCTTTCTTACCGTTTATATAAGTGATTGAATCCATATACTTGTCAATATCACTATCTGTTATATTATTTGGATCTATGCTCAAATCAGAAGAAAAATACTTTAAGAAATTTACACAATAACCAATGTAACTTCTTTTCGTAGTTGCCTGCATTCCATTTGCTGTCATTCTATAATAGAACTGGTTCAAATAGTCTGGCAAATCCTTAAGTTTTTCTCTGGTCTTTGCTTCAATTTCTTGTTCGTGTCCTTCCCTGTTGCTCATTTAATCGTCTCCTTTCTACGGCATCATCCCATGGCCTGCATCAAAGATAATATACAATCCAAACAGTGTAAATACCATCATAAACCCTACAGGCCCAAATATTAATGCTAATAAACTAAATACCCAAGCCAGTTTATATGCATTTTTTTGCTGATAATTCATATGACCATACCTAACACCTAAGTATAGCCAGCATAAACATGGGAACGTACAGGCTATAACAATTCCTTTAATAAAAGCCCATACATATTCTCCTATATGCTCTTCCATATACTTGCGATCTTCTTCTTTTTCTCTCTCTTCTCTGGCAATGTCTTCCTGTATTTCTGCCCACATCTCAGGTGTTCTGTTATCTACACCAAACCAGATACACTCAATCCCCTTTCTTCTTAAATCTTTTGCTGCCTCGTGTTTCCAATAGTCACTATTGTGAGCATCTTCTGTGCTCTCCCAATAACGACCATACTGATAAAAACCCATTCTTCACATCTCCCCTTTCTAATACCCCATGGACTTCTTAAATTCAATGATACGCATACTAACAAGAGATCTGCTGACATTTAATTTCTTAGCAACTTCTTCCCGTCCGTAGCCCTCATAAGTTAGCTGTATCATCTTTTTAGTCCTATCGGGTAATTTATTTATTTTTTCTTCCCAGTAAATTTCTTCTGTTACTGTATCTGCGATATTATCCTTTGCCTGCAATGTATCTAATATGGTTATTTCCTTCTTCTTACAATCTTCAACTGGTGTATATAGCGACATTGCTCCATCATTGGCTTTTCGAACATCATAGTTAATCAATGTTAGATAATGCCCAACTTCTGACTTAACTTTCCAAGCAAAATATGTAGTAAACTTGCCTTTTGAAGGATCATATCCTAAAGCAGCCTTGCACATTGCTTCATGTCCCAACCCTTGAAAGACTTCCCAAGAGCACACTCTGGTATAACTTCTTCTATACAGGAACCTAATTAGTTTGTAGTTATCTTCAATCAACTTCCTCTGTTCATCATTTAACTTTTTCATTGACTCATCTCTCCTAACACATACTTATCACTTGCGAATCCTGCAGCTCCCTTATGTCCACCGCCACCGTACTTAACAGCGATCTTACTTACGTCTACATCATCATTTGCAGCTCTCAAGCTATAACTCCATCTCTTGCTTCCACCGTTGTAAGCAAATCCAATATAAACATCATACTTATCATCAACTGACTCAAAGAAATCTGAATTAATCAATCCATGGTTCACAGCAAAACATTTATATCCTTCAAACTCTACAGCGAATCCTTTTGATTTGATATATTCTTCTGCCTGTTTCTGTTTGTATTGATAAAGAAGTCGTCCTTGTTCAATAAAAACATAAGGATCTTTTATAAGCTCAAACCATTCGTTATATTGCCAAGGCTCATATTCCAACATTTCAAATGCCGTATGAAAATATTTAGTGTGCTTTCTATAATTAAATGTCCATGTGTCCCAATCTGCTACTAATAAAATAGCAAGGGGCATATCTTCATCCCAATCTTCATTTTCGTCTGGTTGTAACCCTTGTACTCTTTCCATTCCATCTGAGAAGGCATTGTTTCTAAAATACCAGCATGTCAATGAAGCTCCTGATATTCCAGGCCCTGTCATTCTTATCCCCGGAATGTAACTTTCAAAATCCTGATATTTTTCAATAGTCGTCTTATGATGATCAATCCAAACTACATTTTTTGTAATCTTTAAGAGTTCTCTCATATCTTCTGGTTCAATGCTAAAATCAACAATAAATACTCTTTCATCTTTTTCAATTTTATTCAATGGAAACTCCATGCCATAGTTAATTTTAATAAAATTCTCTGGTTTTTCATCTTCTTCTCCTAAGCAAGCATAGTGCCATACTAAATAACCAGCACATTTGCCATCTAAATCTAAATGATAAAAACACTTCATTTAATCACTCCTCTCTAATCAAAAAATCTATATTCATCTTTGTTTTCTTTTGGTGCCATAAAAATACGTTTAACCTGTTGTTCTGAATAATTTTCTTCAATAATTTTAGTAATTCCTTTAGCAGCCTCAGACTTCTCCTCATCTGACACTTTATGTGTATAAGGATTATAAAAATTGACTTCATTACCTTCAAAATTAAACATAATTAATTTTTCCTCAGGATCTACGTAATTGTCTGCAAAATTTAATCTCACTTCTCCAATGCCTCTATCATTGTATGATTTAGAAATACTCAAAGGAATAAACAAATCCATATCATATCCTGAACTGTCATATAGTTCATTTTCTGGTACACTTCCTTCTAATGTTTTCCCATTTTCAAATTCAACAACAATATCTATACATTCGGTACTATACATTCTTAAAATATTAAGATCTTCAATCGCCTCTTTAAACCTTGACCCAGTATTTAGCTCAAATGCAATTGCTCTAAGACAATCATAATTCAATTTCATTCGTAGACTAAAGGCAATTACATTTTCAATTTCTCCATAGTACTGTTCTTCAAGTTTGTCTTCCATATATGCTTGAATCTCATCTACCGTAGGATAAGCAAATCTAAAATGATAATGAAATCTTCCTGGTCTGTTTAATAAGAAGGAACTTAGCTCATCAATCTTATTACAAGTAATAACAAATAGCTTTTTGCCTGCACTCATCCCATCAAACAATGACAACATTTCTGCCTGACAATTATATTTCTTTTCATCAAAAGTCTTGTCATACTCATCAAACAATACCATTACAGTCTGTTCAATATCATCTAAGAAATTTGCAATTCCTGGAACATACTCGTCTACTAAGATAACTGGAACTTCATTTTCTTTTGCTTTGATTCCTAACATTTTAGAAAACAATGACTTACCAATTCCTTTGTCGCCACTTAAGATCACTCCTAAATTACGTTTCATCTTATCTAATGCATTTAGAACCTTATCTACTTTTTCTAAATGTTGACCATAAACTTTTGTTTCTGTCATTTCTAAGTCATGTGTTTCAACCAATGAAAAACCTTCCTGATCATTAAAAGCTACCCTATATGTTTTTGCTGGCAACTGCTCATATGTTGTAATTGCGTTATTGTAAAATTTGTATTTTCTTCCTGATTCTACTACTCTCATTATGTAATCTCCTTTTCTTTTAAACAGAATACTCATCAGTGCGGTATCTTTCTCTATTTCGTTTATGATCTTAGACATCCGAGGACACGGCGACTTAAATGTTTCCTGTGGTAGATTTCAGTCGCCGTGTCCTCGGATGTCTATTGTGATTAATACTGCCTTGTATTCTAAATCTGATACTCGATTATATATACTTTCTATCTAATTGTTACTTCTCCATCATCAAACATTGGAATATAGGCTGATTCTCCATTGTCCCAATCAAGAATATCTGAATATTTTACAAATTGGATTATTGGCACAAAATATTCTTCTTCAATAGGATAATCTGCTTCTTTATAATGGCTGAGCCTATATCTTTGATATAGTAATCCTTTAACAATATCTTGCAACTCTTCCAAATCCTCTTCAGTTGTTGGATACGCATCTTCCTCAAACTGAAAATATTCATAAATAAATTTTGCAACTTCAATTAATGGGAAATGGAAATGACTATCTCCAAATCTTATCCTTATATACATAGTTTTATCTTCTTCCATTTATTTTTCCTCTACTTAATCTTGTTATATAACTCTCTAAACTTCATGAAATCTTTTGCGTCTCCACCATTGTCAGGATGTGCAGATTTCATTGCGTACTTAACTGCTTCTTTAACTTCTTGTGAGTTTTGAGATGTATTCAACTGCCTTTTCAATTCGTCTTTTTTATCTGATAAATTCCAATATGCGTTTAACAAATCGTTATGCAAAGAATGTAAATCTTTATATTCTATACAAAGTTTTTTATTATCTTTTACAAGCTGTTGATTTGTTTTGAGCACATATTCAATAAGTTCATCCTGTTCTCTTATCACCTGTTCCTTCTCAGTGTATTTAGTCCACAAACAAACAAGTATTATCACCAAAACAATCAATAAAAGTATTATCATACGGAATATAAATTCTAATAAGTTCATAAATATCATTCTCCTAATTCAATCCCGCAGATTTCTTTTGCTAATTCTCTTACTGCAACACGCTCTTCCCAAACACAATAACCATCATCTTCATCAATCGTGACATCATTGTTATATAAGAATTTCAAAAGGTCCTTCAAAGTATGAATATCTTTTTTGACTTCATTCACTCTTGAGTAAAACTCTCTTTTTAAAACTTTCTTAACCTCTTCTTCTGTATAGTATAGATGTCTTGAGAGAATACGATAAAAACAGCCTGGGCTTGAATCTAATTGTATGACCACATTGTCATAATTCATCATAGATGAATTTTCAAATCCTATAATATGACCAGATTTAATCTGATACAAATCATTGTATGGACTAAAATATACTTTATCTCCAACCTTGAAGTTATTCATGACATCACTCTCCTAACTCAATCCCACAAATTTCTTTCTTCATTATGTTTCTCCTTTTATTTCATAAAAACTTTTGCCCCACTGAACATTGGAATAACACCAAACTCAGTATCATCAAGCCATTTTAATCCAGATTTATCAGAAAACCATAAGTCGGGCACAAAATATTCTAATTTGCTAGCGGGATAATCTTTATTATTATATCTTCGTAATTCTGTGCTCTGATATATTAGATTCTGAATAATTGGCTTCAGTAGTTCTAAGTCCTCTTTCGATTCTGGATACTCCCCTCTACTTTGAAAATGATAATATAACAAATTACAAACTACATATATATCGTTATAAAAATCGTTATCGCCAACAGTTACTATCAAGTATTTTTCACTTTTATAATCTTTACTTTTCATTACTCTCCTAACTCAATATCTAACAACTCTTTGGCTTTTTCAATTGCCGCTTGTTGAGCCTCATAGTTTGTATATTCTCCGATATCTGTTACATTTTCATTAAACATAAATTTAACAAGGTCTTCTACTGTGTTAATTCTTGATTTATATTCTTTAATTCTATTCTGAATTTCTTCTCTATAAGCTTTTTCAGCGTCACTCTTTGATTTGTAGATATCATCTTCTTTTACATAATCGCTTAACATTGCATAATTACTTCTAATATATACAAGTTTTGCACTTTTGCCTTTGTCATGTGTTATAGTTTCAAATCTCTTAATTTCACCGTTAATGATGCCTTCACACCACCCCCGCTGTATCCCCCATACATAATCTCCAACTTTAAAATCACTCATCTTAACATTATCCTTTCTAACTCCAAGCCCATAGAATTAGCTCAATTAAGAATACTACATGTAACATAATCCAGAAAAGAAATACCGCATGGACAGGTGAATTCCAATTGTCCGAGTCATCACGACCAGTAATTATGAACCAAACCCAGATAGCTACATATAATATTGCACAGAATACGAGTGAAAATACTTTAATTGTTAATTTAATATTTTCCCTTACTCAACTCCTGATAAAATGGCACACTCATAAGTTCTGCCCGCAGCTCATCATACATTTTATGTAATCTTGGATTCACTAAACTCATCCATTCCTTGCGATGATCTTTTGCCATAGCTTCTCTTACCATAGTTGCACTGATTGGCAAGTCCTGTCTATTTACGATCAGCTCTGCCGTATTAGCTAAGTCTTTCTTGTCAAACCAACCACTTCGACTTTCATCGTTCCCATAAATCATAATCTCGGGGTTCTTGTAGATATAACGATCTACATTGTTTAATAAATATTTACCCCACTCAGGACGAATATCGTTTTCATCTGTCATATCAGCTAATCCATAAATCATTACTTCTGGTTGGTCTCTATAGATTTCCTTTAAGATCTTTGTTCTTGTATTAATATTGAATGGATTTCTTTCTGTCCCACATTCCTGTGCTGATCCAATTAAAATTAATAAGCGATCGCACAATAAAAGACCGGTATCAACCAGTCTTTCATGTCCTTTATGAAATGTTTGAAATCTTCCGCAAACAAGTCCTGTATCATATGGTTTCATTCCTCATCATCCTCCCTTTACATAAAACTCAGATTTTACTCTATTACATATCTTTTCTCACAACCACATTTCTTGCAGCGATAAACTTTTTCACACTTATAAGGCTTAGTTGATTTATTGCTCCAATATATATCTGAATCAAATATCTGTTCCCAATCATGTTTGCAGAAACAAGATCTTATATACCAAATTAATTTTCTCATTCATTATCACCTTCTTCTGGTCTTAACATAATGCCAAGACCTGTGCACATACCCGTAAGTTTCTTATCCATTGCCTTAATTCTTTTGTAATTGTAATAGGTCATATATGGTACTCCAATTCCAATTGCTATGATCACCATAAACGCCAATGCCCAAATTATGTAAAACAAAACGTCCATTTTATCGTTCCTTTCTAAGCTCTGTTTTCACTTCATACCACCAAACAGATACTTCAATTTGTTTTCTTTCTTCCTCAGTCACTCCCTGAACCTTAAGGGAATTGTCTGCAATTTGTTTTAATTCCCAATCACTAATATTAGGATCTGCATAGTCTGGTAACTGCCAGTGATCTTCTTCTAAACACATCTTAATAAGATCATCTACCATAAGCTCCAATTCTTTTTCAGTTTTTCCCTGTGTATTACATAGGAAATACGGAATATAGGCTATGTATGGAATTTCTTTAGGTGTCTTATCGTGAAATACAATCACTGGATACTTCATATTGAACTTATCTAATTTCTTATTTTCCACAATTATTCTCCTTTCTCTAAAGGAATAACTTTACCATCTTCATACTTACAATATTGGCCATCTTTACTGATATATGGACACATATAAGCTACATGTCCTCCTACATACCTGTAGTAAACAATCTTTGTTTGAGTATCATATTTTAACTCTCCATTAATGCCTTCCATTGTAAATGTCTTATTGATTCCATTTTCGTCATAATACGATGAGCCATCGTCACACCCTGCTAACATACATCCCATAATTGTCGCCATACAACAAACTAACAATTTCTTTTTCATCGGTCACACTCCTCACATTTTTCTGGACTTGTTTCATTCCATGCTCTTATCGCTTTCATATTTGCCCTATTAATACTTCCTGGATCGGGGATTGTTTTAAAATTGTTCCCATTAGTTGATAAATCGTAATGCCTATTTACTGTTACAGAAAAGCCACATTTTGGGCAATTGATTTTAACTTCATATATTCCTCTCAACCCACATAATTTATGTGTTTCATAATTAAGATCTGGACTATAAGACCATTTAACTTGTGGCTTTCCACCACATCTGCATTTATGTAATCTTGGATATGTCCATGGTGATTCTTTATGTGTTAGTAAATAATGATTTGTTTTGTAAATAATTACATACACTATCACAATCGAAAACATGATCAATACAGTTATCATTTCCTAACCACCTCTTCTAAAAAATCTCATCCAATGCTTCTTCAATAACTTCTTTGATATCCTCTTCTGTTAAGTCATAATCATACATCATATCATCCATCGGAAGATGACTTTGTATACACGTAAACAAATACTCTGCAAGCCCTTCTGTGTCATAACCTTTTACAACAGCATCCTTTTGCAAAGGCTGTTTCATGCCGTTCCTAATATGATGCCCAAGCTTATGAGCTGTAATAATAATTTTGTTTCCTTTAGGGATTACCTCTTTTCGTCCAAAAATTGTTTCAACTTCTGTTTCTCTTTGTGATACTAATATTTCTCCGATTTTATATGTACTCATTCATCCACCTCACAATCAACATCAAATAGATATTTCATGATGCGTTTTGCTCCAATATAATCAACGGCATTTTTAACAATATCTTCGGAAGTGAAATAAATATCATTGATATTTTGCACAACATAACTAGATGACCTTGTCAAAGCTTCGTCTCCAACATCATATCTAATAGTATAATGTAGATTTATACCATCCCATTTTTCTTTATCAAGATCATTGTGTTCGTCAGCAAATCTTTGAAGCTCGATCTTAATTTGCTGTTTTTCTCTTGTAAATGTAGCTTCTTCTTTAGTTCTGAAGCAATTCCCCATAGAATATCTTCCCTGGTCTACGCGATCATTTACCCATTCACAATTATGAATTCGTCCATCAGTACTGATAAACCAATACCATTCTCCATATTCGGGTTTCCAAATTCTACCCTCACAATTTTCACGACTTGCTTTCTCAGCAAGTCTTGCAAACACATCTCTTTCTTCTTTAGATAATCTACTTAAATCTATTTTTAAGTTTATTTCTCCGTTCATTACATTCAACTCCTCTTTATATTTTTAAAAGTCTAAATCGTCCAATCATTACAATGAATCATTCTTGGAGTGCTAAAATCTATTATTTCTTCTATTCCATAAGAATCTCTAAAACTAAAATCGGGAAATTTTTCTTTCGCAATTTTAATAGCTTCTGTTTTATCATGGGCTAGAACAATAACAGTTTTACCCCAATGAGATGGTGAATTAAGTATATAAATTTTACAATTTCCACTCATATATATCTCTCCTTTTTATTCAATTACTACAAATGTTTTCTCTTTGTGGCCATGGTTCTCGGCAGGTTTTTAAATTCATTTCTTCACTTATCTATTACCTCCCTTCGTAGTTCCAATATCTAATCCAACTCATAGCTTCTTCCATATAAGCTGGATTCAGATCCTGCCATCTACTACCACACTCAAACTCAGCTTTAAGATCATTCCAAAGATTAGCAAAATACATTCTGCTTTTCTCTTTATATAAATCAGAGTGGGCACCACCTAACAGTGAACCCACTCTATCTTTAACTGCTCTATGTACTTTATTTTGCTGAGTTGTTGAAAGAGTCATGTTTGAAATACTCTTGTCAAATGCCTTTGTTTGCTTTTCTAAAGCATCTTTGAACTCAACCATCTGTTGAACATATGTAACCTTAAAATCACCAAACTCTGCTAAAAGTTGGTTAACACTTTGATCCGCTGCAACTTCATAATGACCCGTCTTTCTTAATGTAGGAAGCACTTCTGAAGTTACCCATCTCTTGAATTCTCTCGCTTTCTCTAACTTGCTTCCAAAGATCAATGCATACATACCTGACTCGTTGATAAGCCAGCCACCACGTTGTCCTAAACTCGATAACGTCTTGTTATTGAGTTTATCATCGTCATCAACATGATCTGCCAATGCTTTACTTGGATTCGTATAACCCAAACATTGTGCCACATCCTTACCAACGAACCACGGCTCACCATCAATAACAACTGTTCTCACTTCTCCAAAATCAGCATTGCCAAATACCATTTGCTGTAATTGATCCGATGTACTTTCTTTTTTAACTAACTCTGCCATATGTAAATCTCCTTTCCAAAACAAAAAACAGACACCGCAATAGTGTCTGCTTAACTCTTATTTTGATATTGATTTTAGCTTATTCCATGTACAATAGATCAACATCTATGGTTCCATCAGCATTATGTGATGTTCCAATTACATCAATTAAATCTAAAATAATTGCTGGTTTATTGGAAACATTTACTCCTTTCGCATCGTAAAATCTAACTTCTTTTGCTTCCTTGTACATATTTGTTTTCTTAAATTCATTAACTGTCATATCTTAAACTCCTTTTTATACTTTGATATTAATTATACCATAATTAATATATGTAAAAAACACTTTTATCTACTCTTAGATCCAGCAATAAACAACAACAGCAGATAATAAGTTCTGATTCCCAACTTCTCTTCTGCTAATATTCTCACTGCTTCATCCACATCTACAATCTGTACTGTCAAGTCTTCATTTGCTTCTAACTTGCTCAAATCTATCTCGCCACTTGCAACCCCATAGACAGTACTAACACGTTCATCTGTCATGCCAGCACTTGAAAAGCATGGTCTATTTAACCCAGCCATATCATCACATGGCTTAAAATCTAAACCAGTTTCCTCTTTCATTTCTCTAATTGCAGCTTCTACAACTGTCTCTCCTTCATCTACAAGACCTGCAGGGAGTTCATATATGTAATCATTTACTGGATATCTAAACTGTCTAATCAACACCAGTTTGTCTCTTTCCTCACCATAATAGGCATACATTAGCACTGCGTCTGCTTTAGGCTCTCCTACTTTAGCTACCAACTCTTCTTCGTTATGTCTGCTAGCTACATAATATGGATGCTCATTTCCATTCTTATCAACCACAGTATAGTCATACAGATTTAAAAACTTGTTATTTGTCTGCTTTTTAATTTCTTTAACTCTACTCATATGTAAATTTTCCTTTCTTATGGCCTAAGGTACCGAAACGGTACTTTAGAAAAAGATGAGGTACGCATCTGATACCTCATCTTATGAATTCTCCTTTCAGTTTCTTATAAGCTTCCCACACTGCATCTCCTCTTCTAAAATTATACCCATTATCTGTTGCAACCTCTGTTCCACATTCTTTGCAACGACCAACTTTAAAAGAGAAATGAACTATAGTTCCATGGAAATTCTCTTCCACTACTTCATCACGAATGCTATAGTCAACAAGTTTTCCACATTCTTGACAATAGGCACGTTCATGTAACTTACTCGTTTTGATCACTCTCCTGACTTCTACCAATCTCATGCTCTAAAACTTCTTTACACTCTTTCAAATAATCTTCGAATTCCTTTCCCGTAAAGAATCTGAACATATCATTAAAAGTCTCATGTCCATTCTCTTGATCTCTGTAAATTGAAAACAATTCAATTGCTGTTCCACTTACTTCAAAGTCTTGATCATCCATAAGATCTGCTAAAATAGTATCAGGATCTCTAAAGCTATGATCAATTTCCCCTTTTATCTGTTTCTCTAAAAATTTTACATTTAACTCAATTACTTTATCTAAAAGCTCTCTTACGCTCATAAATTCTCCTCTCTAATTATTGCACTGTTCTCTTGTCTCTGGCTTAATCTCAATTTCAATCATTTCCATTCTTTCTCGCTCCTTTACTCATAACACTCTTCTGGAATTCCATTGATATAACATCCGCAACTTTCAGCACCAAATTCTACTTCTTTAGGGTCGAAAACAATTCCGTCCATCATATACGTCTTAATGTTTCCCGGATATACATTATATTTCCTTCCAACAGACTCTAAGAAATCATCAATCTGATAAACATCCTCTCTATCCATTAGCCCTGAAATTGGAAATTCCTCCGCATAGTGTTTTCCATTGATTTCTACCACATCTTTCCATGTAAACTTCTGTTCTTCAAATTCCTTTATGGTATTCCATGCTTTTTCAACATTTAGACAACTATCATAAAACCCACAGAATATCATACACTCGCACATATCCTCTGCATGACACATTGAGTCATCATAATCTATTGTTGATGGCTGCAAGGTTAAGTCTCCATTTCGTCTTTTATAAATCAAATGATAATATTTTTTATATTCTAATTTCTTCATAACCTCACCTCTACTTTTCTGGTATGTAAAAAACCGTATTCTGATCTGGAATACGGTTCTTATATTCATCTACAAATTTAAGTAACACCTCATTCGCTTTTTCATATGAACTAAAATCCCCTAAGGTTACATTTTCTTCTCCTAAAAGATCCATGTTGATAAAAAACCAATCTCCAGAATGAGATACATACAAGCATTTCATCATCTGTATATTATAGACTTCAGATTTCTTCTGGTTTACAATTAACATACTTCTACTTCCTTTCTTTACTTCCTTATTTAAAACTACAATGGGGACAGTGGGACTCGAACCCACATAAATATAAGTGTTATTTTATTACAATAGGGAGGTACAAAATGTTTATATTTAATATGAAAATTTTAGTTTTAAGTTCTTTATGGAAGAATATAGTTTTGCTTTACCTATTAAGCTATGTCCCCAAGATGCCAGCTCTTACGAGCCGGCTTAATACTAATTCAAGAGATCCTGAATATTAATCATAGATTTACTATCACCAGATACTTTAGGAACCTCTCCGTTCCATTTCTCAATCCACTGCTGAATTAAGATTTTATTTGTCAACTGTTTCTCTAAGATTTTGTTTGCATCTGCCTCTGCTTTAGCATTAACTACCTTAGTCTCAGCATCTTTCTTAGCTTTAAGACGATTCTGCTCTGCTGTTTCTACACGTTTCTTGGCAACTGCTTCATCAGCGATCGCTTTTTCAATCTCACTACCTGCGTTCATATCTTTGATAGTCAGCTGCACAAGCTCAACACCCTCATCTTTAAGCATATTCTGTAAATCTTTTGTAGCTAAGGCGTAGATTTCATTTTTCTTAGCTCCAAGAGTGTCAATCACATTGTACTGAGTTACAACTGTTTCAATACTCTTCTGAGCATAGTTGCTAATGATATTCTGCTTTAAGTTGTCAAGTGTTGTGTATCTCTTGTACACCTTAAAAGCATCTTTTTGATTAACACGGAACTTAACATTCACTTCAGCTCTGACAAACTGTGCATCTTTCGTTTGCACATTTACGTTTTTGATTGTTCTCTCTTCTACAGTGGTTGGGATAAGAAATACCTTATCAATTGGACTCTTGAATGTAATTCCTTCATTTAGTGTCTTGCTGCTAGTCCCACTGAACGCTGACCAACGGATTCCTACATTATTAGATGGTACATATACAACACACAATGTAAGTACAAAAATCACAATAGGAACTAATGCCCATAAAGCACCTTTCTTGGATTTCTTTGGTTCCTCTGTATCGAAATCAAAACACTCAACAACAATTAACACTATAGTTGCAATAATCAACAATACTCTAAATAAAAACATTAACATTCTAAACTTCCTCTACCTTTCTATTCATCTTTGTTCAATGCAATCAATGAATTTCCACATGTAATTCTGTCTGCATCTTCTTCTTTTGATGGAACAAATACAATTACATCCCAACCGTCTTCTACTAAAGGCTGTTCAAATTTTTCATAAACATCAAAATCTGTAACAATTTCATAACCTTCATCAACAGCTTCAACTGTTTCATGAATTGGAGTAATCTTAACAATGCACTTTTCTTTGTCAAAATACTTGTTCATTAAATCAACATCCAAGTTGCTTTCAGATGTAACTGCAAAATTTAATGTATATTTGCGTTTCTTTGGCATTGGAAGATCGTCAATAATAGCTCCAATTTCTTCTAACGACAAAGAACATTCTCTAAACATTTCATTTCGCTGTTCTTCATCTAATGTATTGATAGAAAACTGAAGACCGAAACCATCTTCTCCACCATATTGGAAACCTGTTGCTATCCATTTGAATAAAAACGCTTTCAAGTTCTGATTTGCTTTTGGCATCATTGTAGAAACAACAGGGTGATATGTATCAAAATGAATATCTCCATCAGGATCAGCCAACATTAGAGCAACCTGTCTTGCAGAAACAATTACATTTGGATTAAATGTAGGTTCACCCATTCTGGCATAATGCACGTTTAATCGTTCTCCATATTTTACTCCTGATAAAGCGATTCCAGATGTGATTTCAGCCATAAGCTCAGCTAAAGATGCATTTCCTTTAAATCCCAGCTTAGGACAATCACAGAAATTACAATGCATTGGACAACCTTTCTGAGAAGAAACAGTAACAACCAATTTTTCTTTTACATCAACAGGCTTATGTTCTACTTTCTCAATACGTTTGTTATATCCAAGAAAATCTGCTTTAATATTATTTTCCTTTCCATAGTCTCCAACATAAAGATATTCCAATGTTAAATCTGTATCAGAAATAATTTTTCCTGTATGTGTATTTGTAATTGTTCTCATCTTTCTTCCCTCTACCTTTCTACATATGTCCAACTCTCAATGAAATCAATTGCATCATCAAAATCGTTTGGACTAAGATCTTTATAAGTTCCACATTCAAATTCTAATCTCAACTGATGCCACAGATTCGCAAAATACAAAGCACCTTTAGCTTTATAGAGTCTTGAGTGAGCTCCACCAAGTAATTCGCTTACTCTTTCCTTTGCTGCTTTCTGAATACGACTCTGCTTTTTAGTATCAATAGTCATATTGTCCATTACTAAATCTAATCTCTCTGTTTGATCTTTAAGCTGTTCAGTTACAGAATCTACAGCATCTTTTAGTTGTATAATCTCTCCTTGCAAACCTAGGTTATTGTGAAGCTTTTCTTTCTGTTCTTCTGTGCCATACATTTCCCTATGTAAAACATCTCTTGCTTCAAGTTGATATCTTTCTAGCTTTTCAACAACATTGGGAATATCCTCTTCCATCTTTTTGGTTAATGTAATTTTAGCTAACCAAAGTGGCACATATGTTTCATGTAAGCAAAATGTTTCTTGTTTACCCCCTGCTGTAAGGAGGCCAAAATTTCGGCCACCTTTGGATAAGACTTTGTCAGCTTGAATTTTCTCTCTTTGTGCCCTTGCTCGTCTTTCATTAAACCCTAGCTGTATACATGTGCTTCTGATTGCCAACCAAACTTCTCCATCCTCATCTTTTACACCTAAAAGCGTATCTCCATAAAACGGGATCTCTTTTGTTTCTACTTCATTCATCTCTACTCCTTTCTCTCTAAAACTAAAATAGCTTTCCAATAAGTACTATTACAAGAAGAAGCTTCTAATTTGTATCCTTTATTAATCAAATTAGAAACTTCTTCTTCAAACTTACTTGGATTTACTTCTTTTACGGTTTTTACAGTGTCACCTTTTATTTCCATCCCTTCTCCTTTCCAACCGTCGCAACTCTGCGACAGTTCATTTCTATATCTGCACGTCTAATCAGACGCTCAGTTCTCTTCACTCTCAATAAACACAAGCTTATCAATTTGCTCTCTGTCACTACCTCTGAAGATAGAAATGTTATTGTCAATAGTCCATTCACCATCAACCTTGACACAGCAACTACCTCTCTGATATTTCACAGGAATCTTATCCCATTCAATTCCCTTATCAGTCAGTAACATTTCTTTAAGCATTTCACAATTAACACCCTGAAGCTCTTTGTGAGAATAAAATGCTTGTCCAACCATTTGAACTGCATTTCTCATAGCATCCTGTTGTCTCCAATAGATTAAGTTTGTGACTTCTTCTTTTGGAATTGAAAATGCTCTAGCATCAAACATAGCTCCACGTTCTTTAGATTTCTCATAGGCCTTAAGCACTTCCATATCTTCTTCTGATATATCTTCTCCCTTGTTTACCTTAAATCCATAAACAAAAGCACTAAAAGCCTTATTGAACTCCATGGTAGCCATACTCGCTGCAATGCTACACATCTTATCAGTACGATAATTAAACCAGCCATCAGAATTTAGCTTCTGATAATCGATAAGAATAAATGTAATTTCATCACTCTGTGTGTAAGCAAACACACAACCTTGAATCTGTCTACACATTTTCATCATTGTGGCCTGCATTGCATTGCTAAGCACTTCATCGAACGGTTTCTGAAACCCTCTAGTGAATGTATGAAATGCCTTTCCATCTACTCTGATCGCAACTGGTACTCTTCTTGTTAAGTACTGTCTTGAGACACATTCATAAGCTTTCATTCGTTTGTCAAACTCTGTTGCCATCTTCCTTTTTCATCTCCTTTCTAAAAAATTTATATACTAAAAGAGACACCTCATACGAAGTGTCTCTCTCAATATCAATCTTTAACTAACACTTGAATCCCGGAACATCCCCAAAGAATGCTGTAAGAATTTCATTTAGATCATCTAGATCATCCATTGTTTTCTTTCCAGTGTTTTCTTCATTGAACCCTTTTATTTCATCATATTCCTCTCCAGAGAAATCACCCTCTTTTGAGCAGAATCCACAACCACAGCAATCATCTTCATTCTCTTCTCTAGTTCTTACTTGCTTATTGTAAGCTTCCATAAGCTTGTGGTATGTTTCAATTTTCTCTTCCTCGTCTTTATCTTTAATTGTATAAGAACCACCAACTTTAAAAATTACTTTATCTTCTTCAAGATTAAGATATACAATATCTGGAAGCTCAAGTGTAATTCCATCTAAAATTACTTCATCGATACAAGAATTAATAAGCATAATCTTATTGAATGAAAGATCTTTTTCTAACACAATCCCCCAATCTTCGTTCGTACACTCATGTATCAGTTTGGGCTCTCTTACAAAATACCTAACATCAGATCCATCTAATTTCTCAAGCCCAGTATCTAATGTTAATTTAGTTCTTACAACTGTTTCTCCTTTAAAAATCGCTTTCATCTGTTTCTCCTTTTCTATGTAAATTAATAGTTACAGATTTAACTCATTGTGAGGTGATATATTTCTCTATTGGTTTATGATCAAACATGATCAGGAGTATGGAGGCACAATGACGCCGCAGCGGAGTGTAATCTCATCAAGTCCTTCCTGGCTTGCCAGTGAAGGAGATGAGATTATGCCTCCTTTCTCCTGATTATGTGAGTGATTCAAACACAATTCATTAAATCAGCAAGTATATCTCTTGCAAAAAATGTAGAACAATTTATCTTTGATGTATTCCTCTATGTATTTATGATTCAAGAAGGAGGATCTTCAGAACTCCTCTCGCAGTTGATGATGTTAAATCATTACGAAGTGATGTTTAACGTAATCAATGCGGAGGGTTCTGAAGATCCTCCTTCTTCGATGGTTGATGATAAGTATTTCTACAAAGGGTACATCTCCCTTTTGTTGGTTTAACACGCCGTGAGCAAGAAGTCCCCACTTCTATAAGTGGTGGGATGAATTGCGGATTACACAGCATTTTTTTTATTATGTACTGCCAATTGTTGTTATGACATTCCAACTTCATTTTATTGATGCTGACCTGTTTATAGGTTTTGTTTGGTAGAGCAATATAGCTATTGTTATCATCTTTTATATATGCTGCATTGCTCGTAAATCCTGTGATATATCCACTCTTTCCAAAAACTGAAACCTTGTCGTTAAGATAAAATCCTTTATAATAAGGCGTATTTTTACTGTTACGAGTCTGATTTCTGTTTGGCTTTTTTCTCCCCTTACGGGCAGTAGCTTCATGTAAAGAGCGTTTCTTTTTGCGGAATTGTTTTATCAGTAGCCATTCTTCAGTATTTTCATTGATTTCATTGATACCACTAATGACAATCGCATCATTATAGTGTGTCTTATCCAATTTCATCGCCTTACGTTTCGGCGTTGTTTCAGATCCATATGTGATCTCAGTATCTGGATACGCTACAAATATCCTCTTACGTAAGGTATTCATGAACGGTGGTTCTTTGTATTGTTTTACCTTTTTATGCTGCTCCTGCCATTGATAGAATATTCCACCTTTCTTGTGATTCTGCGATGTATGACAATCTGTGCAAACTGTAATAAGATTATCAACTCTGTTTGTTCCGCCATTACTGCGGTAGATGATATGATGTGTGTTCAAAATCTTATTTTTTGACTTTCCACAGCACTGACAAGTGTAGTTATCTCTTGCAAAAACAAAATACCTTTCATCGAAGAAACCATATATCTGACCATGTTGATAGTCAACTCCATGGATTTCAGGATTTATCATCTTTGCTACATCAAACTTACCGACTTCTATGTGAAGAATGGGGTTTGGAACCAAACTACTCAATGTGTCAATCCAATGAAACGTATGGTTTATCCTGCTTTGCAAGCTAGGTGGAAGCCATTCATCTTTTCTCTTACGATTTAAAAACCTTGGTTTTCGGTATCTTGTTTTACGATTTCTTCTGCTTCTGCGATAAATACGTTTCGTATCAAGATTTGACCTAATATCCTGTCGAAGCTCGATTTCGCCTTTCCAAAAAACCTTATCCTCTGATCTGACAGCAGCTCCTATATATTTAGAACCTGTGTCTATACCTATATGACAGTCCTGCTTTGTTTCTCCAGTTGTATAAGTCAGCTGAATCGTAAATGGATGATATTTATAAATCATAGCCTTATTTTCCTTTAGGAGTAATCTGGATTTTCTTTGTGAGCATGGCATTAATGGTCTGCCACGCATATTGAGTACAAATACTCTCATAGTTTTTACCTTTGACAGCTACTCTCAAGTGCTGTCCCTTTCTTTTGAAAGTTTGTTACCCTTCGCCAATGTTGTAAATGGTTGTCGTGATCGAACATACTAGGTTGACCGTTCCTACCTCACAGAACTTTTACAGAGCCTACACAGTGCTGCAAACTAGGGTATCATTCGCAGGTGTGATAACATAAACAACGTAGTTCTCGAAGAACTTAGGCTAGTCAATATGAGCTTTTATAAGCTCCGACCTCAACGGTTGTTACCGTAGGTCGGGGTTATTGACGCACTCAGCTTTTCTGTAATAATTGCATTCTTTTGTCCATACAGAATCTGCATTCTTTCAAAAAATTCTTCAATTACAGTTGCTTCGCTTGCGTCTTCAATGTCTTCACAACATCCCCAAAGGTTAATATCTGGAGCAACTATCTCGCCCAAATCTTTTAATAATTCTGTAAATCTTGGATCAACAATGAACCACTTATATACTTTAAGATTAAAATCTCCTGCTTCAGCTCTCTCTTCACGAATATCATCTTCATACATATCATCATAGTCAATATACTCAAGCTCTTCATAATCTGATTCATCATAATTTTCTGGACAGTTATAAATATAAAACGAATCTCCAACCGTTCCATTTGCTAACGAATCTCCATAAATAGCTTCTAATTCATTTACTATTATTGTTACATCTGCTTTTATGAGAACTCCGATTACTTTCTTTTTAATAAACTCATCTGCTTCTTTAATAGTTAATTTCTTTACTTCTTCTGGCATATAATTCCCCTCTCTATCTTGGATTGTAATATCTTGCTACGTAATCTTCAATAATTGTAAAAGCCTGCTCATAATTGAAATCTCCATTAATTAAGTCTTCTCTAATTCGTTTTAGGCTTTCTTTTTGGGATGAAGACATATGTAATTTGTCATAATCAAACATCATAATGTGTTTTAATGTAAAATAAATTCCTGAATGGAAAGTTGTTGTTACCAAATCTTTTCTAAATTGTGACTGTTTATACAATAAACAATTAGTATATCGCCAATATCGTTCAGCTTCAAATCTTTCATCCGCTAATAAATTTTTCATTTCCAAGAATGTATTCTGATTTATCCCTATACAATCAAACCCTTGAGAAAAATAATTCAAAATTTCTAACCTTCCAAAAGCAGCCCATCTTTCTTTATACGCTTTTTTATCTCTTTTTGAGAGTGTATATAAAGCATTAAGCTCTTTTCCAAATTTATCGTACATATATTTCCAATTATCTACATTATTGCCACGCATCAATTCTTTTTCAAGCATCTTTACATAACCAATAGTCTCTACATAATACCGTCTTGTCCAATGGACAGCATTCATAAACTGATATGGAAGCCATCTTCTGTGTATATAAGGATTAAACACATGTCCATCTTCCATAATCTTTTTATACAGGTATGAATTTTCTGCAAACGCTTTCCCTTGATATCCTAAAATATTCTGCATAGCTAATGAAGGATATTTCTTTGTGTCTACTCCTGCTTTTTCTAAACTCTTTTCTACATTCATTTTACATTCTCCCTTTTCTAATAACCTAAAATCCATTTTCTATATATATACAAACTCTTATGTCCACCTTTCCAAAAGAACAACTTATCATCTTTCCAAGTGATCCATCCTTTCATTCCAGCGAGTAACACATAGAGCTCTAACAATGGCTGAATTTCACTTCTTCTCATTCCTGTAAAATCATTTGCCCCAAAATCATTTAATCCTTTTGCTATAAAATTTTGTTTCTTTTGAACAGCAGATCTATCAGGAACTGAGCAATAAAATAATCCATACAGGTATTCAATAACCTCATATGGATTTTCTTTTTCATTTAATTCAGTTGGCAATATAAAATCTAAATCTCCTTCCTTTATTAAGTCATCATACTCAATAACCTCTCCACTACACAATGTCACATCACTTACTACGCTTCCTTGATCAACAACCTTATACTTCTTAAATCTCACTTGTCTTTTGTATAGATCAGTTGTCATTCTAAAAGACATGCAACTATTAATCATTAAGGTATTTCCTTGTGACAGCTCATACAATACTTTAAATAAACTTTTCATGATTTTCCTTTCTACATACTCTACATTGGCGACATGTTTTCTCTATTGGTTTATGATTAATAAGGGCACGCACGCCTGTGGCAGCGGTGAAATTATTGTCGAGGAGACTAATTTCCCGCTGCATAAGGCAGCTGTGCCCTTATTATGTATGATTCAACGTCTCGTATGTTTAGCCCATGTTAGCTTGTTTGTATGCTCACAATAATGCTATGTTCCTTTATTCTTTTATGATTATAAAGCGGTTGAGCTGCAGGGATGACTTGGTCAATGTATTGCCAGTCATCCTGCAGCTTCAACGCGCCTTATATGTAATTCCATTGTCTCACATACAACGTCCATAGTAACTTTCTTATGTTCATGTTAATAACACGTTTCTAAATTCCCTTTATGATGATAAGATCCGGGAAGAAGTGGTGATGGAATGCTGGTTATCAACCATGCATGGAATCACCAGAGCTTCCTAGTGATCTAATTTGACTTATAACATCTCACATAAGTACCTCGTGTTAGGTTTGACTTAAGATAAAGCCGTCAATGAAGACCTGTACAATTCTTTACTGTATCTAAACTGATGATACATTTCATTCATGCTGATATATCCTGCTTCTTCTAAAATGTCTTTATCGCTTCTTGTTTTACCAAGATTTGCACTTACGTTTTTTCCTTTCCCTCTTAATACTCCACATTCATCAGTTACTTTATTTACACCAAGACCACCAACCTTTCTCTTACCAGTATACAAACCTCTGAGTGTATCTTTAATCCACATATCTAATGTCTTAATATCATCTTCGACATTCACAATACTAAAGAAATACTCAGCCCAACCAAACTCATTCGGATTCCTTAAGAAATTCAAATACAGATATTTATTAATTTGTCTGATTGCAACTTTTACGCTACCAATTCCTGCTTTCTTATTTACATATTCTCTAATGTGTTTCTGAAATTCCTTTAAGCTCTTTTCAGAAAAACTTCTCTTCTGTCCATTAATTCGCACTCCTAAGAATGTAAACCATTGATCTGTACTGACTGTTTCTACCTTTTTGGGATTTAATGTAAGTCCTTTTGTTTCTAACATCTCTCCTAACATCTTCAAAGCCTTATCTGCATCCTTACCAACCATCAAGATATCATCTGAATATCTGTAATAAATAATATCCATCTTGCTTAACTCTTCGTCTACATCTCTTAAAACACAATTGGCAAAGAATGTAGACACTGCACAACCTTGAGTCATACTTTTGTATTTCTCAATAACATTTCTTTTCTGATCAATGATACAATCATCCATATAATAATCTCTTACAATCTGATCAATAGGACTTCCTGTATCAATTTTATCAATCATTTCATTAAGTACCTCACGGCTTACACTGTCAAAATACTTACTAATGTCTACCTTATACCCAACAGCTCCTTGATGTTTCTTAAGCTCCATACAAATATCATCTACGATATTTTTAACTCCAATTCCTTTCTGATAAGACACACATCTTGGATGAATCATATGACCATATAATTGCATATAAACATAATTGATTTGTGTCATAACAAATCTGTCAATTGGCTGATTAACATACACTTCTCTTACTTTTCCATTGTCTTTAGGAATTTCTACTACATACGGAGGTGCAATTTTGTAATTACCATCCCAGATCATTCCTAAAAGCCGTGCTTTGTATTCTGGATCACATACAATTCTTAATACATCTCTATGTACACCTTTGCTTTGCTGATGTGTGATATTTTGTCTCCATAGCTGATCATCCATGAACAGTTCTAATTTCCTTTTATTGATCTCGTTCACTTTGTAACACCCTCTTTAATAATAATTATTTTTCTTTGACATGTTCAAAAATTTAATAAGCCCTCGATCCATTTTTTCTTCAATCTCGTCATATAATAACCAAAATCCGTCAACTGATTCACTTTTGTCTTCCACTCTTTGGAAATACATTCGTGATCTATAATAATTTGTACTTATCTTAATGTATGAATATAAGGAATGGGGGCTTATTGTTTTCCATCGCTTTACAACATTTTTAGTTATTGTATAGGAATGACCTCGATAATTCACTCTCTGACCAACTTTAATGTCTTCTAAATACATCATATCACCTCAATAATAATTATTTTTACGATTTAAAATCTTTATTGTTCCATATTTCAGTTCTTTAAAGAACCATTCCATAGTCATTGATTCAGGCACAAAGCGTCTCTTCGATGCTTCAATCCAAATCAATGAACTATCTTGATCAATGATTTTTTTAGTATAACCATTCCGAAGATCCAAGACATTATTATATTTTGCAAACACTTTTGTTATAGTCCATTCCCAGCCTTCATACTTAATTTTCATACCCTCTTTAATATCTTTTGCTTCTATCATCTTAAACCACCTACCAGTAATTGTTCTTCTTGTTGGATACTGGATAAAGCAAGCATTCTCTTATTTTAACAGGCCTTCCCTGTATCATACATTCTCTGCTCTTTAAGTCTTCATAGGTTTGATAAAAAATGGCTTTAATTATATGATGTGGATTTCCTGTAAATTCTCCTTGGTCTTCTAAATAATCACTGTCTTCTATAATACCTTTTCCTGTAATACCATATGCTCCATAGAACACATTATTTGACTCTATCATATCAGGTCTAACTCTAAAAATACCCTTGTATCCTTTAGGTACTGGAGGATATTTACCATCATTCTCCATTTGATCACCTCTTTCTTAATAGTAATTATTTTTTCTTTTAAAAGGAATATAACAACACTTTTCTGTCCCAGACACTCTTCCTACTTCTCTAATAAGATTTTCACCTCTTTGCAGATCTAAAAGGCTAGGGTAAAAACTTGCTCGAATTACATGACTAGGATCTCCCTTAAATTCATTTTCTTCATTATAATAATCTTCATCGATTAAAAATTTGTCGTCTATAATGCCCCATGCCCCATAAAATTCATTGTTTAAGGATATTATATCTTTTCTTAGTCTAAAAACACCTTTATATCCTTTAGGAACTGGACGGTACTTTACATCCTCTGGCATACGATCACCTCTTTCTCAATAATAGTTATTCTTACGTTTGGTTTGGATTTTCCTAAAATACTTATCCCACTGTGTTGAACAAAAATAATAGATAACACAATGACCGTTCTTGCCTCTAGCATCGATTAATCCATCATGTCCACCAATATGTCTATCAAATTCTAAAACACATTCATAACCATGTTCATTCGTTACTTGCGAAACTCTAATAACCGTTGCGATATCTCCCGGATGTTCATCAAATATATTGCAATGTTGGCGGCTTTCTTCTGTTAATACGATCCTATCTCCAACCTTAAACACCTGTCATCATCCTTTCTCAATAATAATTGTTTTTTCTCTTTTTTGCTCGTGTGCAAGTAATGCCGCCCCAGATTAAATCATCACCATTTTCATAGAACCACATACTTGTTCCTGTTCCATCTATTTCAACCAATACGGGTATTGTAAATTCCGCATCTATAGCAATGACAGTCCCTTTCGCTTTAGTCTCAAATACGCTACCAGCTTTAATTCCACGAGTAACTACTACTTTGTCACCAACTTCCCACATCTAATCACCCCTTAGTAAAAATTATTTTTCCTTTTGACTTGCTCAATACTTATGCCATCTGTGGTAGTAAACTTGTCTAAGCAATAATCAAACCACCAACAGTGTCCCGGCTTCCCTTCATAAGCTCCATTTCCACTATGTCCACCTATGGAACCTATGGATTCGTCAAACTCTACTAAGAAGCGATCTCTAATGTCATTGACAGGGGTTTCTGTGCGCTTAACAACCACTGTCCCCATTAAGCCGATTTTTGCTCCCCCTATTATCTTAACTCTTGTACCTTTTTCCCACATATTCTCACCTACCAATAATTATTCTTACGTTTTCTTGGGACATATAAGCTTCTTTCTTCTATAAGGCCTTCCCTTATACACCTACCATTGTTTGTTAAATCTTGATAAGTCTTGTACAACTCAACGTACACTGTGTGATCTGGATTACCCGTATAGTGATAGCCCTCCGCCAACTTAACATACGCATGGTAATAAGGGCGGAAACGTGCTATTGTTGGCTTAAGTCTTACAATCCCCTTATAATTTTTAGGTACCGCTTTATATTTTTCTTCTATCAAGATCATCACCTCTTACATAGGGAATACTGTCACATCCATTGTCTTCATATCTGTAATAATCATCTGTTTTGGTTCATTCCCCAAACAGAAGTTAACAAAATTTGCAATTCCATAACAAACAATATTCTTAACTGTATAGCATACACTTAATTCCACTCCACAAGCACTTGTAGGAGTTGCTGCAGCTGCTTCTTCATGGGTAAAATTCATGGTTCCAATTAAGTTTTCAACCTGTTCTTTAACTGAACAATCAGCAAAATAATGCTGTGCATCTGTAAGTCTCATTCTAAAATCAAAGAACGCAATACAGTTTGGATTTAACTTATTGGCCTCTACGATTTTCTTTCTAAGCTCAATATTATCTACACATAAGAATACATATCCTGTAAGAATATATGGATCATCAATCCCTCTTTCATGTTTGATTATTTTAATCTGTGGATTAATTGACTTACACAAATTTTCAATTGCATCTACCTTAGCTTTTCCGATATCCCCATCAAAGAACATCTGATTAGTTACATTTTTAGGCTCAACATGATCGTAATCCCAGAGATGAATCACTGAGACTCCTAATCTTGTAAGCTGTTCTGCGACATTTGAACCAATTGCTCCACATCCAATTACATGAACTGGTTTTTTAACTAATGTCTGTGCATCAAAAAATTCTAAAACCTTACTTGTATTCATAATCATTCTCCTTTATTTCTTCTTTGTCCCACTATAATCTGGATAAGTAATACAATACTCTTCAATTAAATCATCAAGACTTTCATCACAGCTGATCATCCTCTGTAAACATTTACTCCATTTACTATGCCATTTTGGAGGTGTTAAATCTGCAATAATTGCTCCACTTAATTCTTTTCGCAACTCTGCTTCATCTTTTTTTGGCTTCTCTTTGCCTTTATTTTTGTCATAGTTCTTTTTCCAACTATCATACAGCTCTTCTGTTCCGTATCCACCGCCTCTGTAACCATATCCATTAGAATAATATCCACTTGTTTTTACAACTACTTCTTCTTTTACATTCTCTTTAATCTGTTCTTTAGCCCATGCCTGTTCATCTGACTGATAGAAAACATAACTGATATCATCTGTCTCATAAAATTTATTGTTATAAATGTCATAAATATTTAACCAATAGCTTCCCTTTTTGTTGAAAATGCCGAATATGTAAAAATTATTTTCATCAACTGGACTAGACATAAACTGTTGAATAATCTGCTCCTGATACGTATCATCTACACCACTTGGACTTGTTGCCATATTTACATGTGAATGTCCATGAAATCTAATCTTATTGTAAATCTCATCTGGCTGACTAAGCATCCAAGTTGGATATAGCTCATCATCTGATGTTACAGTAGCTCCTGTAACTTCCTGTGGGAATACAATAATGTCTTCTACATAGAATCCATTTTCGCTTCGACTGACAAGTCCATGCCAACCAATTTCTTTTTCACATTCGTGAATGAGATAATACATTTTCTTTTCTGCCATTTCTGAAAAAGCAATCTCAATTTTCTCTTCTTCTTTAAGTTTTACATTAGGATTAATTTCCATCTGTAATTTTTCTGGGGTTAAACCAATAGAAGTGATAGCTTTCGCTATCACTTCTTGTACTAATCTCTGTGCATCTAATTCTTCAATTCTAATTTTTCTCATTTTTTAATCCTCCAATGCTCTTGCTTCTTCGAATGAAATAAATTCTTCTCTTCCTGGAACTTTAAGACATTTTTTATTTGTAAATCTGTCTTCACAATAATTAAAGAAAGCTCCTACTACAGAAGTATCATATAAAGAAATTCCAGCGACAGCTGATCTAACAAGATTGAAAATTGACATATAATCTCTGTTTGAAATCGCTTCAATTAAATTTGCTTCATTTGCTCCCCAACAGTTAAACTCATGGAAATGTGGATTAGGAATATACATATCATTTGTGTAATTATAATCTCTCATTGCAACTGGTTTATTATTGACCAAGTCAATCATTATTGCCTGCTGTAGATACAAAGTGTATTCTCTTGTCTTAAAGATTTTGTCGAATACTTTTTTCGTCTTTTCATATTCAGCCTCTTCTTCAAAGTATTCATCATCAAAGTTTCTTTCGTAAATATCATCATCCCAATATAACAATGGCTGAACGATTGCAAAGCTAAACCAATCACCGTTAGGATCACACCTAAAATCACTTAAATCATCACCCATCATGTTTAACATTTCTCTTACTTCATTGAACTGGGAATCATCTTTCATATGTAAATATCCGAAGAGTCTTTCTTGTGACTCTCTTAATGTTTTAAGAGAGTGTCTGAGATTATCTTTATAGCTATTAACTCTGTCCTGATTATTCTGAACTTCTCGTTCTAAATGTTTCTGCTGACCTTTAGATGCAACCTTTAGGAAGTTTTCAATATTAATTTTGTTTTTGATTTTCACATATTGTTTATCCGCTTCTGAGAAAATATCACGAATCATATTCATAGCTTCTGATCTATCTCTATTGCTAACAACTTCTAAAACATCCTGCATTGTATCTCCATAAACATGGCTAACAATCTGCATGATCAGTTCATAAGCTTCAAAGTCTTTTTTATAATCTTCTTTTTCTCCGTTTAAGAAAATTGTGGTTCCTTTCTGCTCAGGATGAGTAAGCACCTTAAAAACTTTATCGTTGTGGAATTCAACTTCTTCCCAGCCTCTTTCTGCCCACATATTAACAAGTTCTTCTTCTCTATCCTCAGAAACATCTTTTATCGCTACAACCTGCAAATGTGATTTTCTGTCAGTGTAAAAATGGTCAAATGCATGAACACCAACTTCATGACAATGGCTTAGATATTCTGTAACTCCCTCATTAAAATCAATTGATCTTAAAATTGATGCTGCATAGAAATAAGCAATTAATTCATTACCTTTGTTTCCTCCGATAAAATCAATACTTCCATTGACCAATCCTACATAACTTAATAATCCATTTGCTCGAGTAAAATCATAGTCCTGCATTACAAAATCATCATCTTTTTTATTAAGCCAAAAGATATAATTCTTAACCTCATCTTCGCTTACAGGCTGTAAAATCTCTTCTGGGATAATACTGTCAATGTAAGTATCGCTTTCCAGCTGGACACTTCCATCTTCTCCATATTCCTTAACTTTCATCAATCCCATAGTTACAAGTTCATCAATCATTGCTTTTCTTGCTCCCCATGGAACATTAATGATTTCTGGATTGTATTCATTAATCTCTTCTTCTGACCAATAACAATCCTCATCATTCCTCATCTGTTCTCTAACAGATTCGGGATCAACCAATCCATATTCTTCAACCAATTCATCCCAATTCTTTACTACCACGTAGTCATTTGTTTTAAATTTTCTTTCTTCCATAATGTATTTTCCTTTCTTATGAATATAATTAATAAGTAAAAAATAAGAACGTAGGCTATGACACCTACGCTCTTCATGTTCTTCTCTCTTTACCTGCTAGAACTAGAAAGCAGAATCGGCTTTAACTACAGCTGATAACATGATAGAATCACCATCATTACATCCAAGCTCTTCAAATGTATCAGTTAATTCAGCTACACTTAATGGTCTCATATTCATAGAGATTGTAGCTCCTGTTGTTGCTACATTATTTTCAGCTAACACTTCACTTGGAGTCTGGTTTCCTTCTACTGTTACAAGACTTTTACCTGCTGTTGTTGCTAATGTTACATTGATCATCATAATAAATTTCTCCTTTATATCCTTTTAATACTTGTGTTCTATAGTTACTAAAACAAAAGCTTTGCTGTCCAACCCCTACATGCAAAGCTTTTGAGTCGAAAGAGAAAATATTTTGCTTGGTTAACAGTTACTCGTAGGACTTATTGGGTTGGCTGTCCATGTTTGTTGTGAAATTACATTAGATATTATTTTACTTTCTATTCCGCAAAAATCGCATCAATAGCTTTCGTATCGGCTTCAATTCTCCCAGCAAGGACTTTTAATCCCTTTTCTGCATTTACAAGGGCTTTACCATATTCAACTTTGATGTCTTCCATTTTTGTTTCTGGAGACAACACAATTGTTACAGCTAAGTTCTTATCAATTGTAGAGTTACATGTAAGTCCTAACTGAGAAATTTCTCCCTCTCTTCCACAGCGTAAAACAAATGTTGGTACACCATCTTTGTTTGTTACTGTCATGTTGCTTACTTTCTTGTCAAAGTCAGCTTTTGCGATTTCTGTGTTGATTTCTAATACGTTTTCTTTTAATGATACTTTCATGTTTGTTCTCCTTTTTAATTCATTGATTTTTTTAAGTTTCTTTATATGTAAAATCTCAAATCATCCTGTCCCATCTAATTTATTACTTCCCATGGCGTTATGATTTTCAATATTTACTATCTAATTTGATTTACTACTACATTGCTGAGTCTGCTTTTACAACTGCTGATAACATTACGGAATCACCATCCGTGCATCCTAATTCTTCAAAAGTTTTACCTTTTTCATTATCTGCAAGTGGTCTCATATTGAGTGATACAGTAGCTCCTGTTGTTGCTACGTTGTTCTCTTCAAGTACCTGTGATGGAGTCTGGTTTCCTTCTACTGTTACAAGACTTTTACCTGCTGTTGTTGCTAATGTTACATTGATCATCATAATTTTGTTCTCCTTTTAATCTCCTGAATATGTAAATGTGTAACTAAAAAGGACGCCCTTGGGAGACGTCCTATAAGTGAATGAATTAATATTAGATTATATTGTTTTACCTTTACTCAAGGCTGTTCCTAGGCTTCTGTTGTTTCTTCTGTGCCTTCAAAGATTTCATCAACTGCTTCTGTATCTGCTACGATTCTGTCAGCAATTACTTTCAGATTCTTTTCAGCTGCTACTAAAGCCTTACCATACTTGATTTTGATTTCTTCAACATCTGTTTCCATTGGAAGAATCATTGTTACCGCTAACTCTTTGTCAACAGTTGTGTTGCAAGTTAAACCAAGTACTGAAATGTTAGGCTGTTCTCCAACTTTTAACTTAAATGTCACATTTCCTTTGTCGTCTTTAACAGTCATGTCTGTTACCTGTTTGTCGAAGTCTGCCTTTTTGATTCCTGTTACTACCTCTAATCTGTTTTCTGCGATTACTACTTTCATTTTGTTTCTCCTTTTCTTTTATAAAATATTATTGTAGCTATGTATCTCTTACACACGATCCTGCCCTAGCCATTAATTTGCAGTGTTATGTATTTTAGATATGTAATTTAGAGCTTTTTACACTCTATAAGACAACCAATATTTGGTCATCCTATACAATGTAAAAAGCACAAGTAAAACCTGTGCTTTTAATAAAAATTGTTTTTCCTATTCTTCATGATTTTCTTACATATTAATGGTGATTCACAATCCCGACCATCTGGCCATTTGATTAAATTACTATTTTGGTTCCCACGCATCCACCAGCAGTGTCCCGGCTTCCCACTTATTTTACCGGCACCATTTCCACTATGTCCACCCATAGATTCGTCAAACTCTACTAAGAATTTAATTATCTCATCAGGACTCCATGGAGCAGCAACCTTTAAAAAGTTGATAATAGTTCCCTTATATCCAACCTTTATTTCAACTCCAAAATCCTCTTGTGAGGCTTTGCCCAAGTCTGTAACAGCCACTCTATCTCCAATCTTCCACACGTTCTCACCGCCTTAGTAATAATTGTTTTTTCTTTTTCCTATTTTTTCAATTGTTATGCCATCTGTTTCAACAACTCTCCCCGGAACACTATCAAACCACCACCAGCAGTTCGGTTTGCAATTATAAAGAGTAGTCATAACATTCCCATCCATAGGTTCGTCAAACTCTACTATAAAACGATCGTTTTTATCCTTACGTATGTAAACCACAGTACCTATGATACCAACTGGTGTTGTAGATCTATTTGATTTTATAATTCTAACCCTTGTACCTTTTTCCCACATTCCTATCACCTACCAATAATTATTTTTTCTGTTGTTAATTTTCTTGACTCTTACTCCATTTGCTTCGGCTTCGTTTTCGTTCTCTCCGTCTGTGGACAAATACCATCCATGACCGTCTTGGCAACTCCCTCCTAACATATGACCGTTTACATATTTGTCAAAAGCTACACCTATCCCATCCTCTTCTACAAAGTTAACAGTTCCTTTAAAGCCTACAAAGGATTTTAAAGGTCTCCTAGTATCTTGAATAATTACGACTCTATCTCCAACTTTCCACATTTTAATCACCTCTCAATAATAATTATTTTTCCGTTGACCGACAGCTCTAATTAAATCTTCTTCCCAGACAAAGTCTTTTCCAGAGTGGCAACAACCATCTCCAATTTTCAAAAAATTTGTATGAAATTCATATGCAATCTTGTAACGATTTCTCTCAACCTCTTGTGTATGATCCATTCTTGTTTTTCTATTTAAGATACGAACAACCGTTCCCGATCTCATGTAAACTTTCATATCCGTCAAGTTATTGTGTAATTCCAACTCTTGACCTACTTCAAATCTAAAACTCATATCTCAATCTCCTCTAGGAATTCCAAAAACTCTTGTTCTGTTGGGAATTTAAAAAGGACTCCATCAATGATTACTTTGTAGCAATCTTGACGAAGCCCTAAAATTTTAATACTCATTTAACTTCTCCTCTAAATACTTATCCGCTGTCTTAGAGAACTCTGCAAATAACTCTGGATACTTTCTAACTAATTCAGTTTTCTTTTTGTTTGTTTCATACTTGCTCCAGTCTACATCCATCTTTCTAATGATTCCTGAGTAAATAGAGCTTCCGCCTAAACTTTTGTTGCCTGTTTGCTCACAAAGTTTTTGAATCTTTTCTTTATAATATTGCCAATCTTTTTCTGGATTGGTTCCCGTATTTTTCTTTATAGCTTTTCTTTTTGTGTTTTCATATATTCCATCAAGAATACTGTCAAACAGGTCTTTCAAATTTTCATCATTGAATACAACATCTAAAGTACTTAATCTACCTCTCTGAGATTCTAAACCGAAAGCTCTTCTGTATTCTTTATTTTCCTGTAACCAACAAATTCCATACACATTCTTCATTTTTGAATAACATGCTGAGAATACTTTTCCTTTTGTTTTATATTCATTTCCATTAAAAACAATATAAGCTGCTTTAGCACCAATTTCGAACTTCCAAGTGTCTAATCTAGGGTTTTCAATCTTAACAACTGGCTTAACAGCTGGTTTTGTTTTTACTTGATTAACAGTTTTCTCTTGAGCTTCAAGTTTTTCAACAGGTTTTTGTACTTCCTGTCCTTGCTGAGATTCTAAAATCTTCAACACAGTATCTTTGAATATTTTGTTCTCTTCTCTCATTTCTAAGAACATATTCTGCATTCCATCTAAGAATTTCTCAACAGGTGTAATGGCTGTTTCCCTAGGCTTTCTCTGGAATTCTCCACGTCTATATGCTTCTATAATGTCCCATACCCAATCCATAAATTCATTTGCCTTTGGTTGTCTTGACCATCTACAGATTTCAAAGATACCTCTTTCATTATATATATAAGTAGAATATTCTTTTCTATCAGTAGATACTAAATTGGTATCAACTGAAAGTGGATCAAGTCTATCTCTATGTGCAGTATGTATCTTTCCGATCGCAATCCTTGGGTTGTGATATCCTAAAGCTTTACCAATCTGCCCTCTGGTCATCCACATGTTACTATCTGCCTTGTAAAAGTTGCAATCAACTCCATTAAATTCTTCTGTTGTTACTAATCTTAAATCCTCCATAATATGTCCTTTCTACTATTAATCAATAGTAATTGTTTTTTCTATTGTTTATTTGTTTCCATTCGCCTTTTTTCAATCTTCTTTCGAGCATTGTCTTAGGTATCATTGACGATGTACTTCTCCATACATCATCCTCGTCTGTATTTATACGTACAGCTTGAAAACACAATGATTTGTCTATTATATAAAACCCTTCTTGTATAAAATTCATATCTGTAAGCTTCCAGACAATTCCGGTTTTTACTTCTAAGAACTTCATTCCAATTTTTAATTCATTATCCATTTACACCACCTCACCAATAGTTATTTTTTCTATTTTTCCTCTTTAATATAAACTCAAGGTTATTTCCAATTCTGTCTTCTGGATCGTCTTCAAACTGATAGAGCCAATCTGTTATATGTGTCTTTTGACCATCTGCCCAAAGTTCTATCTCAACACTGCTGTCATCAGCGTCTTTATCAATAATTTTAACTTTTAACTCATCTGCGTTTGTCAATGTATCAAAACCATCTATCCACTCATTGTCATACATCCATGGACAGTCTTTACCAATCCTAAAAAACATGCCAACTTTGCAATCATCGAAGCATACTTCTCTTTTCTCTTCCATCCTTACACCTCTCTTTACCAGTAGTTATTCTTTCTCTTTGACAAGAATCTGAGATTGTTCTCAATAAGTAAATCTGACCTATGTAGTAATGTTCCTGAATTGTTTACCAAAGAGTAAAGCCAACCTGAAAATCTTGGAGTCTCTTCATTATTTACATAAACCTTTATGCGAATGGAGGAATCTTCTTTGTCTACATATATAACTTTTGCCTTTAATACATCTGATGGTTCAAGATCATATAAGCTGTCTACAATTAATCTTTTTCTACGTACATAAGGACTATCTTTATCTATTCCAAAAACATCGCCTACATGACAATCTTCAAAACATACTTGCCTTCCCATTTGTTTACTTTGCACTCAAATCAACCTCACTTCCAAAAGTTCCAACTAATGCAAGTGCAATCACTGCAACAATTGAAACGTGCATCCACGCCAATGTCACTGCTACAATCCAACAAATTAACTTCATTACTGTTTCAAATCTATTCATCATCTTCATTTTCTTCATCCTCTCTTCCTTTTTCTTAGTCTGTAACTTTCTTCAATCATCCATCCAAAAATCTTTTCAAATGGTTTATCTGTCATATTTATTAACCAAGTTGTAAAGGCAATCTCTACAATCTCTCTAGCTTCTTTGTCAACTCGTGCATCAGTAATAATAATGTCAAGCACATAGTCATAAATCATTACAGTTACAGGTTTTGTGTTCACACAGATGTATACCGCTTCGTACATTTCCCTTGTGTTGTCAATGATTACTCTCATGTATTCCTCAAAATGTTTTTCATCGAATTTATTTTTTTGACTAAAGAAATGATTATCTAACCATTCTGTTACCTGTAACAACACTTTTGTTTCTTTTTCATCTAAAAATCTAAATTTACTCATCTTAATTTCCTTTCTGTTTTAAAAAAAGACGGGAATAAATCCCGCCTTTCTTTATGTATTAACAAAAATCACTCCACTGATTTTGAAATACCTTTAGTAATAGTTGTTTTTCTTTTTGGATAAGATTTTTAAGCAATCTTTCCAATATATACTGGAATGCGAATAATATTCATACCACTGCCCTCGCTTACCTCTTACTTTTCCACTACAACCGTGTCCTTCTTTAAAAGACTTATCAAACTCAACAGCTATTTGCCTTGTCAAACGTCTCGGTTCTGTATAAACTACAGTTCCTTTAAGCCCTACAGGAGCATAGTGATCAATACATGAATCCTCGTTATGACTTTTAATAACTTCTACTCTATCTCCTGTCCGAATTTCTCTATCTTTCACTTTTATTTTCCTTTCTGCTCCACAATTAAATAACGAAGTAAACCATTCATACCTTGAAATTTTTTGCCTATTAAATTGGTTATGTCCCAAGTATTGTGGCAACCTTTGTAGCATCTACAAGTGCTTCCCAAAATCTTCCCCTGATCTGTAATAATTTCTACATCTAAGCGGTCTCCGTTATTGTCTCTTATAATAGTCCGATCTTTGATTTTAATAGATTTCACTTGAACCTCTGTTCTTGGTGCATTTTCCTTGCCTAAAATAACAGTCCCTTGGATATCAGAATCAATAAATTCTTCACTATTCTTATCATCATCCCACATTGGAGCAAAATTCAGAGAGTTCTTTGATGGCTCTTTATAAGGTTTAAGGTCGTCAAATATTACGTCAATACCATACCAATCTACAGTAATTATAGTTCCCTTTGAACCTATCTCTATTTGTTCTTCATAATAGGCAGGAAGTTGCCCATAGATGCCTATTACTTCTACTCTATCTCCTACTTTAAAATATCCCATAGCCTTATTTTCCTTTCTCTTATATCTAATAATAGTTGTTCTTTCGATTAATCTTTGAATCGACATTAATATGAAAAACATGTGCACGAAAAACTGAACTACTTGCAAGCCAACAATCCCAATCTGTTGCACATCTTTTTCCATTTACATATATCACTACTGCAAGAGTATCTCTTTCTTTATGAACTACTCTTGCAGTAACCTTATCTTCTATTGCTACAGCAATTCCCTCAGATATAAGGTAATAGTCCACAAAAGGACATCTTGTTTTTAACCTAAGTACATCTCCAACATGGCAATCTTCGAATCGAATTCCCCTTTCTTTTGTCTTCATATAACCACTCCTAATAATAATTGTTCTTTCTTCCTGCTTTGATACGATTTTTTATTTTAAGATTCATTTCAAGATTGTCTTCCTTATACCTACTTCCCTCTCGGAGATAAGAAGTATCATAATGAACATATGAAGCTTTACCTATATAAACATTTATCCCAACTTCTTTGACGTCACCATTATTTATCATATGTACAATCTCTGCTGTGATTTCTTCTCTAGGGATGTATCTATTTGATTCCATTATCCATTCCATAACCCATGGCGAGCGTCTATCTAACTTAAAAACATCGCCAATATGACAATCTTTAAATTGAATTTCTCTTTCTTTCTGCATATTACACCTCTTAGTAATAATTGTTCTTTCGCTTGTTCGGATACTCTAAGTTCTTTGAGATTAGTTCATAACCGTTAGCCTCTATTATTGAATCTTCTGTATAGAAATACCAATTCCTCGGGACACATTTTCGCCCATTTTTATAGTAGATATCTACAAAAATGCTATCTATTCGACTCCCGACCACCTCTAGGACAATGCACTTTACCGGTTCCTTAGGATCTATTTTCCAATACTTTCTAAAAGGACAATCTTCCTTTAGCTTAAGAGTCATCCCAACCTTACAATCTTCAAGTTTAAGTTCTCTCATGTTTACCTTGCCTTTCTTTTAGTAGAAGTTGTTGTTTCTTTTCCTTGGAATCCACTTACACTTAAGCTCTAAGGCACAACTTGCAAGGTAAGAATGTTCTTCATACAACCACCAACAATGACCATCTTTACCTAGTGGTTTTTCACAAGCTCCATCATGCCCACCAATATCCTTATCAAATTGGATTAAATACTGACCATCTCTTTTGACTATAGTGGTTCCCTTGTCGCCTGCTGAAATATTTAATCTCCAAATATTCTTTTCTTCTGGAGTCTCAACAACAATTACTCTATCTCCAATTTTCCACATATGTTTCACTTCCTATTCTGCTATTTCTTTGTAAAGTTTTCTGAACTTCATAAAGTCTTCTGCGTTTCCATTGTTGTCTGGATGAGACATTTTCATAGCATACTTGACAGCTTCTATGATTTCTTGGTCTTTTGAAATACTCGTACTATAAGAGTGACGTAACTCTTTTAATAATTCCAAACAATGACTTTTATAGTATTCATACCTACCTCTTAACCACTCATTTTCTGATTCTAATAATTTATTTTCTCTTACAATTGTTTTATTTATCTTGTTCATGTGTATTAGCCCTAATGTTCCTAATACAATAAATATAATATTTATGGTAGTCATCTCAATTCCCTTTCTCTTCCACAATCTCTACGTCTTCTAAATCAATCCATAATCCTTCCCACTGGCTTGTTAATTCGTTGTAGAAGTACATATAAATGAAGTTCCCTTGCTGCCAGTTTGAAGTCGCAACATGGATTCCGTCTTCCTCTGTGATTCCATATCTATATCCATTGCGAAGTGTAAATCCTTTGTAAGTTGCATGACCAAACTCTTCTAATGTTTTCAGTTTGAATATCTTTTGTTCCATGCACTGTTGTTCAAACAATGTTAAAGATGTTATAGTTCCCATAGCTTTGTCTGTTCCTTTCCTGTACGAATGAATTCATCTAAAAATAGTCTATATCCGTGTAATTTCACGAACATATTTCCTTTGATGTCTGTCTGGATTTTCAGTTTGTGATAGCTCTTACCACCACCCCAAGCTCCAGACTCACAGTACATGTAGTCTTCAATTCCATAGGTAATTTGTTTCACTTCTACGCCACAATAACCACTGTAATATGCAATGGTTTCTGAACGTTCACAGATTTCTTTTTTTGTTAATCCCATAGGCTCTTCCTTTCTCTTGTGCATCCACAAGAATTAATATATTTATAGATACAAAAAGAGCCTTAGATTTCCTTTGCTGGCTATCTAAGGCTGATTTTCTAGCTACAAATATATACAGTTTGTACTAGATATATATCAAATTACTACCCCTCTATGTATTGATTCGTAAATTAATTTAATTCTTCTAACATCTTTTCAATGCTTTGAATGCATTTACCGTATATAGTCATTCCAATGACTGCTCTATAAGCATCGTCATCAGCTTCTGAATATTCATTATGTGAATCTACATAGTGTGCTTTTAGTTTTGTCAAAACTTCAATCTTCGCTTCCTTTTTCGCTTCTTCCACGGCTATTGTAAGCTTTGATTGTTCTTCATCTGCTTTTGCTTCCAACTCATAGTTCTCTTCTTCGTCATGTTCTAAGAAGCAATCTAATGCTTCTTCAATTTCCCATGGACTAAATATTCTGTCACATTTTTCATTTGGCTTCCCGTAGCCAATCACTCCTTGATGCACAAGAATATCATGTTCATCTTTAAAGAATACCTGACTGTAATCTGGTGACTTTACAGATTTAATCAAAGCTGTTTCTAAAATTTCTGTCATTAATTCTCTTTTTGTTCTCATGGTTTTAGTTTCCTTTCCTATAGACTTTCAAGAATGGCATTTACCTGTGCAAGAGCTTTTCCAAAAGCTTTCAATTCTCCTAAGTACATATCATTACAATAAGTTACACCATCGTTTATGTATAATTCTAAAGATTGTTGTGCCATTTTATCAAAACAAGTTTGCAAATGTTCTAAGAGGTCTCCTTTAACTTCTCTTTTCGCTTCCTCGATATCTTCTCGTGTGATTTCTGGTTTCGCTTCTGCTGAGAATTTTACTTCTGATTCTGGCTTGCTTTCTTCTTTGTATGGGTCTTGCTCTGCGTACAGCCAATCTACAGCTTCCATGATATTGTCGGTGTAGAATACTCCTTTATCTGACTCACATTCAAACTTAAGTTCATCATCCCAACGAGTTACCATCTTTCCAGTTTCCGCAGATGCCCATGTCCCTGGTCTGTCTAACAAGTGTTTTATTGCATAGTTAATTGCCTGTGATGTTGCTATATATTTTTTCATGATTGTTTTTCCTTTCTTTTCTATCTGATTTCTGTGATTTTTACAATTTCATCATCAAGTACACTGTCAGTTCCTTTTGTATCGAACTTGACAGATACCTTATAATTTCCTTTTGTGCTGATTCCGTTGTAGTTGGTTACTTTCCAGACGTTGTTGTCTGTAGTTACAATGGTTCCGTTGCTGTAAGTTCCATTGGTTGTGCGAGTGTTTGGCTCAATTAAATAAAAAGCGACTATTAGAGCAACTCCAACGAGAACTGTTGCCCACTCTTTTAAAAATGCTTTGATTTTTTTCATTTTGATTTCCTTTCCTTAGGCATAGAAAAAGCACAGAAGATAAAATAATTCCGTGCTTTTTGGTTTCTGTTTTAGTGCATAAGCTGTGGGATATACTTCCCTGTCTCCTTGTCATAATGATGACACACAAGCTGTATACCTACTGAATGACAAACATTGACTACTGCCAATGTTGCCATTGTCAGACCTATTACATACAAATGCACCATGTCACCTGTAATCAATTCATAATCACGTATCAATCTTTCACTAGCCTTTGCAAACAATCCAGCAGGATTCATTTCCGTTATTGTCTGTTCAAAAATTGCCCCATCTGTAGCCTGTGGGATATCGTGTCTGCCTTTGCAGACAGCTACTTTAATTTTCTTACTCATGGTTATATACCCCCTTATCCAATTACAAACCCATTACGGACTACTGGTGTTTCCGTTCCTGTTCCGTTGTAGCGTTCACAGGCTTCTGTGTAGTAACAACGGTCACAGATTCCACCACAGAGTGCACAGGTTTCGTATTTACATTCCTGTTTCTCTTCTTCTAGTGCTTTGATATAATCTTCTTTGTTCATGGTTTTACCTTGCCTTTCTCTCTGTAGTCACAGAGAATTGATTTCCTTTGTTGCTCACACAGAATGAGATAGATATACTATCCCATCCTGTCTAAGTACTACTTTGGTATGAGGATTCCATAAGAGTTCCAGTGGGCTTTTCCCTTGCTGATTATCTCATTGTAACCCTCTTGATAGGTATTTTTCATAAACCCATTGACAAACGTGTCAAGTGCATCTTTGGAATTAAAATACACTGTATAACGATTTGACAACGGAGTCATGTCAATACCTAAGCTGTACGTCAAGTAGTATATAGTCATAATCACACTCCTGTCCGATTTACAACTATGTGCATAGAATACGCATAGGAGAGTGAGTTTGGAGGTGTCTTACTTGGTTGGTTTGATACCGTATTCGTCATTAAAACGGTACGGTCTCATGGCGTCAGCATCTGTTAGAGTCCTGTTGTGCATATTGCCAGCTCTGAACTGATACCCACTATAAGTTTGTGGCATCTTCTGACGTGGCAATACGTCAGCTGTTTTGTAGTCCAACACTGGTTGAACATCTTTCGGCTTGAGTCCGAACTGTTCAATTTTAGATACTACAAACTCACAAAGAGAGTCATAGTATTTGTTCTTGCCACTGTGCCATAGCTTGAGCTTGTCGTCCCATATGTGGATATGAATTTGTGACCATATCTTGCCATTGCGTGGTGATACTACACGCTTGTATTCAAGGTGGTCACAGTAGTATGTGATACCTTGATAACATCCACAGACGGCACCTTTTGGTAGGCGTACGTTGTGGAGTTGTTCATTGAATGACTTGACAGTTCTGAATTGTCTCATAGTTACTCCTGTTCTCTCACAAGTCTGTGAGTGTTGTATTGTTTGTTGGTTCCAAAGCACGGACAGAGAGTCGAACTCTGTCTACACTGCCGTCCAGTCGTGCTGTTTATTACAAATTGTTTGGAGGTGCCTATTTACTAATTTTGTCTGCGATTGCTACAAGGCTGGCTTTCTTCATCTTTTTAAGGTCAGCAACCTTATATTTTGACGTATTTTCGTTAATATAGCTCACAAGTTCGTCTTTAGTCATTTTGCTGACTTCATCTGTTGCGGGTGTAGTTTCTTCAACTACATCCGTTACAGTTTCGTCTTTCTTTGCTTCATTTTCCTGTCTGCGAACGTCTTTATCGATTGCTTCCTGTAAAGTCTTTCTTGCATCATCTAAAGAAATACGCTGTACTTTTGCAAGCATATATGTTCTAAAGATTTTTTTGCAAGTCTTCATCTGACGGTATGTACCCAGTTCTACATACCCTGTCTTTTTATTGAGTTTTGCACCCATCTTGAAATCTTGAACAAGAAGCTGAGCGAAAGACGTGGATACCTTGTTGATTGAAGACCCTTGAGCCGTGAACATCTCAGTATCTTCTTTTAGTTCAAAGTGTTTGTTGTACCACTCTACAAGTTCGTCTTTTAACAGTTTGAATGTGCTATCTTGATTCATTGCTACAGGTGTGTCTGTTAACACGTAGCGAGTGAATAAGTCACGGCACTTTTTATAAATGCCGTCATAGTCTGCCATGATGAAGTCTTCATCATCAGCTACAAAACTGGCGTAGAACTTGACCATAATAGGCAAGTCCGCACGGTTGTCAATGATTGACTGTTCGTCAGCTGTCAATTCAAGTGATTCATAAGTTTTGATATGAATCTCACAATCTAAAAATTTAGCGTAGTTAGATTGTTCATCGGCTGTCACATTTTTTGGGTCAATAGTTGTGAAGTGTGGGTACTTTTCAAGCACTTTTGAACGAGCTTTTTTAGTCTGACAGTATGCCCAATAACGAGCGATTGTCTGTACAGCTAAAGTGAAGTTGTCTGTCTGTTCTGCGATTAAGTTTTTAGGCTCAACCATGTTGATAGTTGCATCAAATTTTAAAGTGTTCTTGTTGAATGTTTTAATTGTAATCATAGTGTTACCTCTTTCTTTCTTTGGTGGGTACAGTCGTACCCTTGTTAATATTGGAAAATCCCAACCACTGGACTTGAACCAGTTCTACTCGCTCGTCTGCAAAAGGGCAGAGTCGTAGCGTAATAGGCTACCTGTTAGACTGGTTGAGCGACTCGCTCAACAAACTTTATTTTTTGCGGATTAGTCGTAATACGAACCAATGCCGTAGGGGTTACACTGTCACATAGAAGCGAACTTCTTTGTAATCCCTGCACCTTATGGAACTAAACCGAAAACAATTTTTTGTTTTGGTATCTGTCTATTTGGCTTTTTGGGATACGGCTAACCGTATGAGTGGCGGACTAACCGCCAAAAGCTAAAATAGGTAGTATTCGTTTGTTCGTGTGTTCTGCCCACACACTGGGCTTTTTATCATCTTCTTTCTTAAGTTTTTCGGATACTTCTTTAACGTCGGTATCCTTCCGACAAACCATACTATACATGGGTGAGAGGATATTACAATACCCCAAAAACTAACTTTTTAAAAATATTTTCAAACACCCCCAAACCCGCATAAATACGTGCTTTTTTGGACTTTTAAAAGTCTGAAAATACCTATTTTCGAGCCTTTAAAATTAAATTTTCGCCCCCTACTAAAAACGTAAATCCATGAACAGGAAAGCCATATTTTTTATAGCGGGTAATTCTATACCACAAGTTCAGCCAGACGTTTCTCCACCCCACATCTACGCCATTTAACCTCTCAAAACCCCCTAAAAACATCCCCCATATTTCTTTCCAAACACCCCACATACACCCTTCCCCCTCATAAAAACTTTCCCCAGAAACACGCCTCTTAACACACCCTAAAATATAGAACGCCTGTTCTGCTATAAACCCATCTCTCTGAAATTTTTTCAAAAACCAAGCTCTTCTTATATAAATGCAAACCTCTTCTCTGAGAATTCCACACGGTAAAAATTTTTTTAAATTTCTTTCAAAAAACACTTGATTTTTCAAAAGTCAATACTTTAGCATATAAAAAATTAATTTATTTTAATTTTGCATAATCGCATAAAACAGCCATATTTCTACCCATCTAAGTACAACAAGTCAAAGAAAAATCCAGAACAAGCCAAGTAAAACAGCCAAAGAAAGCACTATTTTAAAAAATTTCCAAAAAACACTTGACATAAAAATCCCAGTCTAAGCCTCCTTAAACGTACTTAAATGAAATAAAAAGTGTCATTACTCTCACAATTTTATTTTTTCTTCAGAAAACTATTGATTTTACTCTACATCTGTGGTAATGTGAATTCATCGAAAGAAAAGTGTCATTACTCAGAGAAATGCATTTTTCACTGAATTAACAAAAAGAAACAGCAAAAAAGGAGGTCAAAAAAATGACATTACAAGAAAGAAACGAATATCTAAACGAACAGTTCTGGTTCATGAAAGAGAGACAACATCTTTTCGATTTATCCAATCTGAAAGAAGGACACAAGTACAGCAAATACTCTGACATTCTTAAATTAGTTGGAATCGACAAGGAAGGCAGAAAGAGTCACTATGCAGTCCATAAAGCTAATTTAAGTCATTTCGTAAATGTAAAAAAACAAAAAGATGGACAAGTTAAAGTGACAAAAGCAAGAGGAGAATATGTTGAGAATCCCTTCTCATGGGAATTAAAAAGTCCTTTCATGAGTACTGGATACATGTTAGAAATGATGATCATCTATATTCTGGACAATCATATTAATGACAACTGGAGCCAATATGACTGGTGTAATAAACTTGGACTTATCTGTGGAAACAAAAAAGATTATGACCTAAGCGATTTTAAATACCCTGTCGAATATTTCCATACGGCATATGAAGCAATTAAAGATTGCGCTCAAGGAAGATTTAGGAATGCAATTGTATCTCTTCAAGAAAGAGGTGTAGTTAAGAAACATGTGAAAATCATTTGTAGAAATCATCCTGGAGCTGAATGGCGACCATTCACACCTCGAGAAGAAGAAATCTACAAACACTGTTTAGGTGTTGTATATCATACGAATGCTGACGTTGACATATATTCAACTCATATGTATACAAATGTATTCTCTAAGTTCAAGCACGAGATAAAAAAATATCCTGAATTTCAAGACTTATACTTTAAGTTTGTATACGACTTAGAGTATCTCTACCCACAAGAGCATAGCTACCTAAGAGAGTATGAATTTTATATGTATCAAAAAAGAGTTCAGAATAATTTAACTGACAAGTATATTAAAGTTGCGCAGCGTAGAAAAGATGATTTGATAAATAATTACACCATAAAGTATATGAACAAGGTTCGTAAACCACTTCTCGATGGACTTAATATGACTGAAGAAGAGTTAAGTGATGTATCAATGAATTTTATTCATGAGTATTATGAGAAGAAACATGTTCGGTACAAAACAGATGTTCGAAAAGTTATCATTTTTCTTCAAAAACATGGTAAAATCAGTCCTCTTTTTGGAAGAGGTTTTAGACCCCCTGTTATGTATCAAACAGCATAAATACGCTATTCTTACGATGCCGTCTTCGAAATCGGGCGGTACAGTAATATTAAATATTATTTAATAATAGTGTTTTATAAAATAAATAAATGATTTAATAATATTTTTAATGTTACGTAGTAACATTAAGAATATTACTTAAATTATGGACGCCGAAATTTTTATACTAAGAGGTTAAGTTTTGGAGAGGCTAAAAATTACAAAAACTTCTCTCCACTCAACACATAAAAAATCAAAAAAGGAGTGATCATTATTTCTAAGCAAAAAACGAGTCAGAAATATATTTACAAACTACACAGCAGCCGATTAAGAAAGGCGAAGTGGAAACTTTCTCTACCGCTCAATGAAGCGAGGGAGAATGGAGACGACATTATTACTCTTTCAAGTTCTGAAGCATTAAGAACAATTGACTCATTGATCCATGACTATGATTCAGACATAAGAGCAAAAAGAATCCGAAAGAAGATCAAAGAGCTTTCAGCCAATAGAGGAAGCAAAGAACTTATCTCACTACTCTACAATGATCTGTACAAATGTCGATTCCAAACAGACTACCTCACAGTGGTCTTCGACACAAAGAAAGATTATGACTACTGCAGCAAGCATGGATTCATTGTAAACGATCTTCACTACAATCTCTTCTTAGGAACCACAGGAGGCTTAAAGAATAGTGTTGTGATCTTTGTCAGTGACAATGTATACGATGCTCTTTGCGAGAAGGTAGATGCAGGAAGAAATAAAGAAGTTCCAATCATACCCAACAAGCTTGGAGCATACAAAGCACTCTTCTGCTCTTCTTCTACAGTTGTTACTCCACCATCAGGAGTGATTGTTGTACAAGACTGTGAGACGATCTTTAAGGGACAAGCTCTTTATGTGGATGATACAAACTCAGATGAGCCAGAAGTAACTCTTCTTGATGATCAAGAGTTTGTACACAATGGATCTGATGGAGAAGGATTAGTCCTTCCAGAACTTGCAAGACAATGGAATGGTGAACTGAATGGAGATTATGATACTCCTCTTCCATCTGGCAACACGAGAGGATGGCCATTCTGTAAAGGTATGCTTCACTGTATGGACTTTAGAGCCTTTGCAGAGGACGTAGCTAAGACTTATACCATTATTGATGCTTGGGGCCATCCTAGGGACGTTAGAGACGCTCAGGTGATACTTACAACATCTATGTTTAAGCTATGGGATGCATATGAGTCTATGGAAGACTACTTAGAGAACATTGAGAAGTATGATTATCACTTTGCTCTTGCCAAGACAGCCGAACAAGAATGTGATACCGAAAGAAATCTTAACTATCAGTTCTTACAGAGCTATTATCTTACAGACGACCAAATAAGAGAGCTTTGTGAGCCAACCATAAAAGAGATCAAAGACATTCTTGGAATGGACTACAGAAAGACTCTGCTCTTCCTACGAGGTAAGAATATGACTGAGAAGAATATCTTACAGTCAGATGCTTTTACATACATTCAGGCACTCATAGCAGAACCTGAGATGATCAAAGATCCTTTCATTCGATCTAAGATTCATTCTCTCATCAAGAAACGAATCCAAGATGCTAAGATCGGACGCATTAAAGTGAAAGGTAATTATTCAATCGTTGCTGGTGATCCATATGCTCTCATGCAATCCATGTTTGGACTTGAAGTTACAGGATTGCTTAAAGCAGGAGAAATGTATCACAAGCATTGGATCGATAGACAGGTTGATGAAGTAGCTTGCTTCAGAGCTCCAATGACAAGCCATTATAACATCGTCAATCTTAGAGTGAAGAACAATGAGCAGCTTTCATACTGGTTCCAGTATCTCCCATCCATCTGTGTGATCAATGACTGGGATAATACATGTGAATCACTTAATGGGTGTGACTTCGATGGGGACCTCTTCTTCACAACTAACAACAAAATACTTGTCGAAAACAATCGTCCTCTTCCATCAATCATTTGTGCTCAACGCAAAGCTAACAAGATTGTTCCTAAACGAAAAGACATTTTAAAAGCTTACAAGGATGCCTTTGGGGATGAAATTGGCTTCACAACAAACATCATCACTTCTCAGTTTGAAGTACAGTCTCATTACTCCCCTGACAGTGATGAGTTTAAAGAACTGGATTACAGAATTATTTGCGGTCAGCTATACCAACAAAATTCGATTGACAAATTGAAGGGCATTGTGTGTAAACCTATCCCATCTTACTGGTATAACAGAAAAGACAACAACATCCATCCTGAAGACTCACCAAAGGATCGTAAGCGAAAAGAATTTAATCAGAGAATCGTAGCTGACAAGAAGCCATACTTCATGATTTACATCTACTCTCATCTGAGAAAGGATTATACAAATTATGTGAAAGCTTCAAATGACAAATGTATTATCTGGTTTGGGTGCACAATTGATGAATTACTCAAGAAAGCTGATACAGAACCTATCACAGAGGACGAAGCGGAATTCTTAGATCACTACTATAAGTTTTTGCCTGTAGGTACAGGGCCTTGTGTAATGAATCGAATCTGTAAGCTCTTTGAGGATGAGTTTGATGGCTACTTAAAGAAGTTGAACACACAAACAGATTTTGATTACGCTATTCTCAAAAGAGATCATGAGTACAACAAGAATGATTATTATGCTCTTAAGAAGTTATACAGCGAGTATTCAAAGAAAATGAAAACCCTGAATGCTCTAATCAATGGTAAGGGTGGCTTTGGGCTAAATGTAACAGACATCATCAATAATCGAGTCATGCTGTTCAGGGAAGCTGTTTCCACTGCTGTTCCTGATCCTGAGAAAGCTTGTGACATTCTTCTTGACCTCTGCTACACCAATGGTAAGAGCAAGCAGTTTGTATGGGACATGTTTGGAGACATCCTTGTCCAAAGACTTTTAGAGAGAAACTATCACCAGATCTCTTATCCTGTAAGAGCTGAATCAGGAGATTTTGAATATGACGGAGATTCTTTCGTCATTGAAACTATTAAACAAATTGAATCATCTATGTTTGAGGAGGCTGATTGTTATTAATATCGTACTGAATGAAAAAACACTGGTAGAAAAAATTTTAGAAACAAAAGAGTTGGAAGGCAGTATCCCATATACTGCTACCCTGCTTGCAAAGTATTACATCCACGAGAAAGGCTTAGAACCTGCACAGGTATATAAAACTATCAATGAGTTCTTAAAAGAGTCCTGCGAGAGCTACAGAGAAGCTAAATGGTATTCATGCATTGATGAGATCATTCACAAAGCTAAAAAATATCCTCTTGTGGAAATTGATTCACTGCCAATCTATGAGTCTGAAATGGAAATTATAAATGGGTTAGAAAATCTTAGAGATCAAAAGATCCTCTTCACTGCTCTTTGTTTGGCCAAGTATTATAATGCTCTGAATCCTCAAAACAATAATTGGGTGAATACAGACTACAAAGATTTGTTCTCATTGGGTAATACAGTAGGTACAAGAGAACGTAGATGCCAAATAATCGGCAGGCTGTTCAGAAGCGATTGTATAACAATGAGCAAGAAAGTTAACAGCTTAAACTTCTCTGTAGATATTCTTGCCGATTCAGGAGATGTTGCTCTTGAGATTACAGACTTTAAGAATCTTGGAAACAGATATCTTCACTTTATTGGATACCCCGAGATTTCTGTATGCTCTTGTTGTGGAGAGCCTTTTAGAGACATCTCAAAAAAGAAAAAGCATCGTAAGGGACGGCTTAGACAGTATTGTACTTCTTGTAAGAACGAAATGCAGTTAAATAGATATACTAAATACTATAATTCTGACAAAAAATAAGGCCAGCAAAAAGAATTACCACATTAATTGACCCTGAAAACGCTAGGTTCTGCCTACGTTCTTCAGGGGGTGGTAAAATAGTGATATATGGAAGGAAGGATAAGGAAATGCTCAAAAGATCAGATTTTCGAAAAGAAAATAAGGGTTAATTATATATACTAAAAAGTGTATTTTAAGACAAAATTTTGAGTGGTGAGCAGAATTACCACATTAAATACCCCTCAGAAACCCAGGTAAAACCTAGTGTTTTGAAGGGGTGGTAAAATAGTGATATATGAAAGGAAGGATATAAGCAATGAAAAGGAATACAGTAACTGAACATTACAACTCACTGGAAGATTTAAGAACTGCATGGGGATTGAAACCAGTTCCATTCAAGAAACGCCAGCAGATCAAAAAGGATTCCAAGAGTAAATAATTGGTTATTAGGACAGATAAAATCTCAAAATGCCAGTGGATCAAAGATTCACGCCTACGCTGTTTCAACAAAGAATATTCGCTTCGTAGGTTCCGAGGTCTATGCCAAAAACAAAAAATCAGAGATGACATCCGAGACTTGCAACTGTCCATAACATATATAGACCTCCAGAGGAAACTTGTAAAAGCAACCAAAGGAGACAAACATGAAAAAGAAAATTTCAATGATCGCACTGTTAATGACTTTGTTGATCACAGTTGGAGGACTTACTTCTTCTGTTTCAGCAAAGAGCAAAAAAGTCAAATGTTTAGGAACATATAAAATCACAGCTTACTGTGGTTGTCGTAGTTGTTCTGGTAGATGGGGAAACCGTACTGCTTCTGGACGCAGAGCAAAAGCCGGTAGAACTATCTCGGTCGATCGAAGAAAAATTAAACTCGGTAGTAAAGTGAGAATTGGTGGTAAGACACTGGTAGCCGAAGATGTCGGAGGCGGCGTAAAAGGAAAACACATCGACATGTACTTCTCTTCTCACAGCCAAGTTAGAAAATTTGGGAAGAAATACCGAAAAGTATACTTAGTCAAGTAATTGATGAGAGATCCAGACTGTTTGCGGACAGATCTGGTGAACCAACTGTTAAGACAGTATAAATAAATCACACATCGTAAAATGATTAGTCTGATGCGCACGGACGAAGACATGTAGAAGCTTTCGATAACTTGGTTCAATGTGATTTGTGAATCTTTACTTCAAGTGGTCTACAAAAATTATGTACAGATGGCTGAGTTGGTTTAAGGCGCCCGACTGCTAATTGGGTTTACATGCGAATACATGTAACGTGGGGTCGTAGCCCACTCTGTACGCTTTTGCTGCGGTACCGAAATGGTTATAACGGCGTAGTCTTGAAAACTAATGTGCCCTGGTGGCTTCAAGGTTCGAATCCTTGTCGCAGCGTTAGGTTGTCCTGTGATGTCTTTCGAGCTCACGGGCTTATATCCCTGTTTAACTCGTTAAGGAGACGAACCAGTCTGTAAAACTGGTAGCATTGCGCTTCGAGTGGGTTCGATACCCTCAACAGGGACGATTAGATCTGAGACGCACACGATGCGCAGATCAACAAATATGCGAACGCCCTGATGGCTAGTGAATATCAGAAATGTATACCTCTACTGATATTCTGAGGAAGTTCATCACTTCTATTCGCCTTGACAGTACTTCAAACTCCTATGTGGATTGAGGTCGAATTTAATGACATGTAGCTCAATTGGATAGAGCACAACGCTACGGACGTTGGTGTTGCAGGTTCGAGTCCTGTCATGTCAGTAATATCGCCCTAATAATTTAGTTGGTAGAATGACGGTCTCCAAAACTGTTCGTGCTGGTTCAAATCCAGCTTAGGGTGTTTGTATTTTAAAACATAAGCAACTCGGTTATAAAACGCAATACCATGCGTCCGAGAAATATTCTAGGCACATATGTCGAATTGGAGAGATACATTGTACGGATACGTTCTTTGTGTCTCTTTTTATGTCGGAGTGATCTGATATGGACAAGAGAGAAACTCTCAAGCAAATGGATATTGTGCAGCATTTTGGTCTGGTTAACGCACAGAACTTTTCGCTACAACAATAGACGCTCCTGTGGAGAATAATCCACTTCAATGCGTGCTCTGGCAGGTACGTAAAAGGTGGAAAAGCCAAATAATGTAGTTTGATGTGAAGCTGTTCAAAAGACAGTGTATAAGAAAAGTCGCTGGTATGTCGCTCAAGTCAGTTAAGGGTAAGTTCAAATTCAAAATGAATATATATGCTAATAGAGTATATAACAATAAAACTTAATTCTGAATGGCGGGTTGACATTGCATGTATTGATCATGTCATAGAACTGGTCTTTTAGACTTAGGTAAGAAGTTAGAGGTCGCTCCTCAAAGCTCAGACTTATCTACTATGTTGCAGAACAAACTATTCCACAAATGACTGTAAGGTGAAGACCTGCTTTAAAATTAAAATACATATAGGGATATCGCCAAGTGGTAAGGCACAGCACTTTGACTGCTGTATTCACTGGTTCAAATCCAGTTATCCCTGTTAATCTTTCTGAGGAATCATATTATCTCCTTTCTTGTGAAGTTTTGATTATTGCGCTTTTCTACTGTTGTTTCATACCTCAGAAAGATTTACAAAGCTATTAAGATTTCTTGTAGGAATCATAATTTATACCTCTTTTCTAAGTTTGAGTACATTGTTGGTAGTTACAATGTACTCTTTTTGTGCTGTCGTAGCTCAATTGGTAGAGCAATCGCCTTGTAAGCGATAGGTTATCAGTTCGATTCTGATCGGTAGCTCTATGTCCAAATGTGTACGCTGACTCATTATGAGCAGCAAGCACGGACTGTAACTCGGAGAAATGATAAAAAGGATGGTGCTGGAAAATTGAAAAAGAAAAAAAGAGATTATTTTAAACACAAACAACGTGATCTTGTTTCAATGGTCTCTGATGCAACAGGTTTCACTAAGGGTGATTGTAAAATCGTGTTAGATGCTATTCCTGATTGTGTTATGAAAATTATGAAAGAAACTAATGATGCTGAAGACACTGAGATTTCTCTCGCTTCTGGTATTGTACTGGGATCTCGGTATATCCCTGAAAAGGAATTGGTTGATCCAAGGAACAGAGAACCTATTACAGTTCCTGCAAAACTACAACCATATGGTAAATTCACTGATAGATTTAAGGAACTGGTAAACGAAGATTGGGAGGGTTAAGACACATTGGTAGATTTAAACAAACAGGAAAACGAAAACGAAAAACAGTACATATGGAGACTGTGTGACATGAAGAGTAACGGTATTATAGGCAATAGTTGGGAAGAATTAGCCAAACATCTTAATAAAGAACTTGGTTACGACTATGGGGAGTCTAAGTATCGTAAAGAATATCAAAACGCTCAGAAATATTATGAAAATGTATTTTCTGATATGACTCAGAGTAGTGAACTTATTGCCGTGAAAGCTAAAACTAGAGAGTTAGAGCTTTTGAAGACACAGGTTCAAACAGAAAAACTTGAATTAAACAGATGGAAACGTGAGATTGGTCGAGATGATCTGATCTTTGAAAAGATTGGATTGGCAATGAAAGATCTTGAGCCTCTTATAATTCCAGATTTATTGCCGGTAACTCATAATCGAGAAGCTGGTTGTTTGTTCTTCGGAGATGAACACTATGGTGTTGAATTTGAAATTAAAGGCCTTTCAGGTGAGATTATCAATTCATATAACCCAGAAATCTTTGAAGATCGAATGTATAAACTTTTAAGCCACACAATTGGCCTGATTGATGAACATAATCTATCAGAGCTACACATCTTTTCTCTTGGAGACTTTATTGATGGCCTTCTGAGAGTTGGACAATTATTCATATTGCGATATGGAGTTATTGATAGCTCTGTAAGATATGGATATTTTCTTGCAAATTGGTTAAATGAATTGTCTCAATACGCACGAATCAAATTTCACATGACTGATGGTAACCATAGTGAATTGAGAATGCTTGGACAGCCTAAGGGTACTTTCACTCATGAAAATCTTGGTATCGTAGTAAGAGCAATGTTAAAAATATTATTAGAGAATAACCCGAACATTGAGATAATTGAGAATCCCACTGGATTGATCTATGAAAACATCTGTGGTTTCAATGTTCTGGCTTTTCATGGTGATAAAAAGAACATTAAAGATGCGTATGGTAAATTTCAGAACTTCTATGGTGTAAAGTTAGACTACTTGGTTGCAGGTCACATACATCATCTAGAAAGCTCTGATGTTGGTCGTCATGCTGAAGTTATTAATGTTCCAAGTGTAATGGGTGTTGATCCATTCGTTGAGAAAATTTTACAATCAAGCGATTCTGCTGCCTACTTTACGATCTTTGAAAAAGGTAAGGGTAGAACCGCTTCTGAAAAAATATATTTAAGTTAGGAGTAAGATATGGCGAAAACTGCAATGCGCCGTACACAATCCTCTGCTAAAAAGGTACAAGCACAAAAAGAAGAAACATTTCGCTGTCCTTTTTGCAACAAAGATCTTCCAAAGACAAAATTCTATAGTAGTTCAGATCCTAGAGTTTTAACAGGTATTACAAGAATCTGTAAAGATTGTTCTACTGCTGTTGCTCGTAGAAAAACTGATGCTGGAGAATTTCTTGGAGAGACAAGAGAAAGCGTTCAAGATGCTTTAGAGTATTTAGATAAGCCATTCTATGAAGATTTATGGGAAACTGCTGTATTCAGTGCAAACAAGCCTCCAGAAAGAGGTAAAAAGAAAGAAAATAAAACTATATGGGGTGTTTATCTAACAAGTCTTGGTTTGAATCAGTATCATGGCAAGCGTTGGCGTGATAGTGATATTTTTAAAGATATGACTCATGTGTCGAAGGTAAAAACAGAATCCATTTATACCGATGCTGAAGCTCTTAAAGAAGCATATGAACAAAATAGGAAGGATGTCATTAAAATCATTGGGTATGATCCATTTGATGAATACCCAAGTGAAAAAGACATGCCTCTGCTCTACTCTCAGCTTGTTAACTTTTTGGATGAAGAAACTAAAAATGATGCAATGAAGATGATTGCTGCAATCCAAATTGTTAAGTCACAAGCTCAGATCACAAATCTTAACGCAGCTATTGATGCGTACACGATTGATGTTACAACTGCTGTACAGAACAATGCTGTTGTCAAAAACTTATCTGAAACAGTTTCAAAACTGGTCAATAATATTAACTCATTAGCTAAAGAAAATGGTATTTCTATCACAAATAACAATAATAAATCCAAAGGTGCATTCACTCTGTCCGGGAAAGAAAAGCATTTACGAGATATTGGGTTCCGAGAGGCAGAAATTAACACCTTTGATATTGGTACTTGTGAAGGAATGCGCCAGGTTGCAGAGATTTCAGAAGAAGCTCGTCATAAACAGATTAACCTTATTAGTCTGCGTATAGCGTAAGCTGTATGAAAAAATACTTATTTAATTGCTGGGAAGTCCTAAAGACTACCAAACTACAACGTAATACCTGCAATGGTATAGGCGTGAATGTTGTGAAAACTGAAAAAATTGGTTGTATAAGAGCGAGGTTAAATCCCCTGCTCTTTTTTAATGGATAATCAGCAGCTTTTATCGAAAGATGGAGTCCAACGACTATTCCGTAAGGAAGTAGGCCACAAGCGATTGGTGGTTCCAAAAAATAAGCCCCTTTTATTAAGGGTGAAGATATAGTCTGCACTCATAGGGAAACCTTGAGGAGTCGAACTCGGTTGGGAGTAGCGTCTCGATTAAACATAGTGGTGGTTATGATGAGAACATTGCTTCTGAAATTAAAGATATTAAAGTTGAGTTAGTTGAACAATATAGTAGAGAACGTGATGAAGCTCTTGAAAGGGCAAGAATCCTTCTCGTAGAAAACAGAGATCTTAAAGATTTTCTAATTGAAAAGCGCCTCATGACTGAAGATGGTGAGGTGATTGATTATTGAGAGAAAGTAAGAAATACGAATTACACGAATCTGGTGTATATCTCCCAAAGAATTATCAAATTTTCAAAAAACCTAGTCTATATGACATTACAAATCGTCAGTATGAGCAATACAAAGAGACTGCTGAGTTCATTCAATGGGGCCGAAGGAATCCTACCAGATTCGCATCAGAGATATTCGGTGTTGAGTTAATGGACTATCAGACCTATATATTCATGAATACTTGGACTTCTAAGGTTGCAGTATGGGCTATGAGTCGAAATGGTGGTAAAAGTGCATTGGCATCTATCTATTTGATGACTAAATCTCTGTTAGTACCAAACTTCACTGCTTATATCCTGTGTGGTGTTGGATCACAGTCTATCGAGATGTATTCAAAGCTTGAAAAAATCACAAAGAATGAAGTTCCTTCATTTACAACACTTACAAGTGTTTATGCAAGTGAAATTATTAAATCTCATGCAAATAAAGATGGATTTGTTCACAATCCTGCTTCATATCATCATCAATTGTACAATGATGCACAGATTTTTACTTTGAACGGTGCATATAACAACAACCGCTCCAAGCGTAGCAATTGCAATGTATATGATGAAGCAATGAACAGTCCAGATGAATTATTCGATACTTCTGAACCATTTACAACTCAGAACGCTGATTTCGCATTAGGAACAAATGGAGATGGTTCTGAAATGCTTATGAAACCACCTATGTTCGAAAATCAGTTACTCTACTGCTCTTCTGCAGGTCGTACTGATCAGTATTTTTATAAAAAGTACAGAGAATGTAGCCTACGAATGGATGCAGGAGATAAAAACTATTTTTGTGCTGATATTAGCTGTGATGTCATTATTAAAGCAACAAAAAGAGGCATTGGACTACCTAAACCTCTGTTAAGTCAAAGTACTGTAGACAGTGCTATGCGAACAGATAAGGAAGCCGCATTGCGTGAATATTATAACATCTTCACAAATGAAGGTGGAGATGGTCAGATCATTAAAAGAGCAAGGATCATTAAGAACTCTTACAACAGAATTCCAGTTCTTAAGAATCCAGATGGTCGCAGAGAGTATGTTTTTGCATATGACCCTGCTAGATCACATGACAATTCTGCTCTTGCCATAGGAGAACTTTATGAAGATCCTACACAGGGATTAAAAATGAAAATTGTCAATCTTGTATGTCTTCAAGATTATTTCAAAGCTAATAAAACTCCTATGAATACCCCAAATCAGATTAAAGCAATCAAACAATTACTATTAGATTATAACGGCGATGGTGTTGCTGATTACCAAAATATCAAGAGATTTTTAGTTGATGCAGGTTCTGGTGGAGCTGGCGTACCTATTACTGACTTCTTTCTGGAGGATTGGGAAGATTCAGACGGATTGATGCATCGTGGATTGATTGATAAAGAATATTCAGCTGAGGAAGCTAGAAACTTCCCTAATGCTATCCCAGACATCGTAAAATTGATGTCCCCATTGAAATATAAGTCTGAAATGTTTGAATCTTTGATTCAAATGATGGATTTAGGTCTGATTGAATTTCCGAATGAGTATGACGGAAAGGGATTCATCAACTTAATTTATGAGATTGATAAGAATGGTAATCGTACTCTGCGTGATTATTTCCCATCTGAGGATGAGGAAAAAATATTAAGCAAGAAAGAAATCACTGTTGATACTCAAATTCACAAGTTAACCACTTATGAAGAGATTGCTTTGAAACAAATTGATCACGCAAAAACTGAATTGGTTAATATTTATCGATTCAAACAGGCTTCTGGCAAGGACAGATTTGATCTTGATCCCCAGAAAGCTAATAAAATGCATGACGATAGAGCCTTAAGGCATAGGGCAAATGCAGCATAATCCATAAACTGCATTTTTAATTCTTTCTGATCAATTTGGGAAAGTCCTGAAGAGGATAACCCACAGCAAGCAGGGAAACCGTGCAGCTGCAACGACTAAGTGAAAGAACTCCATCGGTATTATATGGAGATGCGATAGTCTGGACTCATACTATAACAAAAGAAATATGAGAAATAAGATTAACGTCTTATTCGCCTGCAAGTAGGTCAAAAAGTAACAGAACGATGTAATCGCCATGCTCGCTTGGGAGTTAGCTCAGAGAAGACGTGAGCATATTACTAAGCGTAAACCAAAGAAAACTGATTATACACAACAATTTATTAATATTCGTCCGGCCAAATTTAACTGGAAGCAATACTAGGAGGTGAAAGAACTTGGATAATGTGGCGAAAAAACAAAATACTGGGAAACCCGTGCGTAAGAATCAACCCATAAAACGTAAAGTTACACAAATGCAATCAGGAAATTATTCAAGACCTTTTGCTTCTACTTTCAGTCAAAGCCAGGTCAATAGTTTAATTTTACAAAAAGCTAATAAAGAAACGAGTCGTAGTTATACTCGTTACACAAAAGCAAAACTACAACAATATATTCAGAATCCACAATCGAACATTAACAATATCAGAGCTGTTTCTGAATGGTTATACAGAGTAAGTATGCCATATCGGAAACTGATCGAATACTACTCTTCTATGTTGTTATATAACTATCAGCTAGTCCCCAAAGAGGACCTATTGAGTAGTGGACAGACTGATTTCATTACTTCTTATACAGAAGCTGTGAAAGGTGTTCAACGAATTAATTTTAAAGCCGATATGCCCGGTGTTATTGCAACAGCACTTAGAGATGGTGCTTATTTTGGATTTGTTTATGACAATGGAGATGATGAATGCTTTTTATACCAGTTAGAAGCTAAATACTGCAAAGTTACTCAGGTAGACAATGGTGTTTATGGATTTGACTTTGATGCAAGCTTCTTTGATCAGGGAAATAATAGTATTTATCTTGAAGAGTGGGATTCTATATTTAGCACTGGCTACAATGCTTACAAAAGTAATGGTCAGGATTACAAATGGTTTCAAATTCCTATGGAAACCTCTATTTGTATCATTTCTGGAAACGATCCACTTCTTCCGCTTCCATATCTACTTCCACTCTTTGTGTCTTTGATTGATCTTTTAGACTATGAAAATTTAATCAAAGCTAAGACAGAGTTGGAAGCAAGTGTCTTATTACTTCAAAAAATCCCATTATTATCTGGTACAAAAGAAATCAATGATTTTGCTGTTGATTTAGATCTTGTACAAGCTATGGATGGACTTTTAAGTGAAGCTGTTCCTTCTTTGGTTGCAACTGCTTACAGCCCATGTGATCTTGAAGTCGTTCCTTTTAAAACAAATGACACGTCTGACACCGATATCTTTGCTAATTCTTTATCTAATTTAATGAGCAAAGTTGGTGTATCTGAAATGTTATTCAATTCTGACAAAGGTGGATCTGTTGGATTGAAACATTCTATAGAAGTTGATGAAACTGTAGCCATAGATTTCTTAGTTAAGATTGAGAGATGGGCTCAGATGTACATCAAAAACAATATTGATGAAAATTATATTATCAAGTTCCACAGATATACATATTTCACACAAGAAGATTATATCAACGTGAGAAAAGATGCTGCTGCCTTAGGTGTTCCAGTAAAAATGGAACTTGCTACTTCTTTGGGTTATACGCCTTATGAAGTTATGCAGAATACTGGTTTGGAAAATGCACTGGGATTAGATGAATTATGGAAGCCTCTTAATTCTTCTTATACATCTAATACAGGTACAACTGACTCCAAAGGCGGTGCTGAAGAAAAGAACCTTGATGATATGACTGAGGAAGGTATTGCAACCAGAGAGGAGAATAAAAATGGAGAATAAACCATTCATCTTTTGTATAGATGAGCAACTAAAAGAAAAATTAGAACAAAAATGTAAGCTGTTAAAAGTTGAAAAATGTAAAGATCATACGGTTTATATTTTTGAAAATAAATTGGAAGCCGTAGATATGGAATTTTCATTAGATGATCGTATGAAGATGGTTTTCACAAATAAAATGACATTCTAGACCGCTGAGGTCTTTTTTTAGTTGTAAAAAACAAAAAGAAAGGCGGTGAAGATGAAATTTGGCTAAAAACAAACAAAAAACAAAAATGAGTTTAAAATACAGTGCCTATATTGAGGACATTGTGTCTGCAAATAGCACTTTTGATAAAGGAATGTTACACATTGCTTATGAGGGCAAAAACCGAAATGGTAGCTATATTAGTACAAAATCATTTGAAAAAGCTACTTCTTCTCTTGCTTACGTACCTCTTGTAGCAAATTATTCAATTGATGAAGACAAGATTGGTTCTCACGACTCGACATTTAGAAAAGATAAGAACGGGGTTTTGAAAGAATACAATCTGACTGATCCATTAGGTGTAATTCCTGAGTCTCCACAGTGGTATTGGGAAAATGTTACTGAAGAAGATGGCCGTGTGAAGACTTATTTTTGTTGTGAGGTCCTTCTGTGGAAACGTCAGGCAGTTTATGACCACATCAAAGAAAATGGCATTACAGATCAATCCATGGAGATTGGTGTTAATTCATATGAAATGGTTGATGGTGTGTGTCATGTTACTGATTTTGAATTTCAGGCGTTCACATTGTTAGAGAGTGCTCCACCATGTTTTGAATCAGCATATTTAGAAACATATAGTGCAGATACTTTCAAAGAATCAATGGATGAAATGTTTGAAGACTTTAAACAGTACTGTTTTGAAATGAAAAACACAGAAATCACAAAGAAAAAGGAGGAACATGACTTGAATAAGAAAGAACTTATCAAATCTTTTGGATTTGATCCAGAGTCTCTTGATTTTGAATATGCAGACATGGACGAAAAAGTCCTGACTGAAAAATTAACACAGATGAAAGAGACAAAAGAATTCTTACTGTCTAGTAATCTCGGAGAAGCTATGAGTGAAGCTTTTGCTGATCAGAAAGTTAAAACTGACTGGGGAAGCTATTCTAAATATTTTGTAGTGGACTATGATCTAGACAACAGAGAAGTTTATGCTTACGACAGAGAAGATGGATACAAATTATTTGGATTCAGCTTTGATGTTGCAGGCGATGAAGTTAAAATTGATTTTGACTCTAAGAAAAGAAAGAAATATACAATTGTAGATTTCGAAGGTTCTGAGGAACCAGCTGAAGACTTCTCTCTTGCTGATATTGTACAACCTGAGATTGATAAAGCTAAATATGAAGCTGAAAAAGCAACTGAAAAGACAGTTGAAGAAAAATATACAGCTAAAATTGGTGAATTAACATCAAAGGTTGCTGATTATGAAGCAATGGAACCTGAATTAGAAACTCTTAGAGAGTTTAAGAAAGAGGCTGATAAGAAAGAAAAGACAGCCATGTTAGATTCTTTCCAAGAAAAATTAAAAGGTTCTGAAGAATATTCTGCTCTATATGAACAGATCGAAAAATTCTCTGTTGGAGAGTTAGAAAATGAATGTTTAAAAATCATTGGAAAAGCTGCTATCAGTGGTGAATTTGCTTATAAAAATCCTGCTAAACATAAATTTGGTATGAGTGTTGGTGGAAAATCACCTGAATCTACAGCAAATAAACCATATGGTTCATTATTTGATGATTTTGAAAAATAATATATGAATTTTGAAGGATGCCTGTGCGGTGTCTTTTTTTAATGTCTAAAAACAAGGAGGAAAATTTAATGGCAAATACAAAATACGGTGTTGTCGAGACAAGTAAGATCAATGCTACTTATCTCGGTGGTGGACACATTTTTTCTGTGGTTGACGATGCTGCTGCTATGGAAAATGGAATGATTGTTGCTCTGGGTGATCCAGTAGAAACAAGTGGAAATGAAGAATATAAAGCAGCTACACCTACAAAAGGTAGTCAGGTTGTTTTAATTGCTAATCCAGCATTAATTTATGATCAGTCTACAACAGTTGGACAGGCTGAATACAACTATGTGATCGAAGCAGGTAAAAGTGTTCGTGCTTATACTCTTGTTCCAAGAGATATGTATGGAATTTCTGATTATCTGATCACAAAAGCTGCTGGAGAAAAAGTTACAGTTGGTAACTTAGTTGTTGCAAAAGATCGTAAGTATCAGGAAATTGCTAAAGCAACAGCTGTTACAGATTATGGATTTGTAGCGAAAATTCGTTATACATACATCAAATCTGGTGTAACTATGGTCATGCTTGAAGTAATGAAAAACACAGAAGTGGCTACAGCGTAATAAGGAGGGGAGAAATATATGTTAAGACTTATGAAATTTAGCGAACTGGGAGAAACAGTTCAGGCTGTTTTTGAACAAGGCGAGCAGGAATATATGGACTTCTCTGCTTTAATGTTAGACACAGCTAACGACAAAACGAAGAAAATTGACGGTGTTGCAGATGCTAAAAGTGCTGCTAATACTGTTATTAGAAAGAAATTTGCTCAGGTTCTTGGAGTTGCTGAAGATGAAAAGAATCGTAAAGTTCTTAGAAAAGCTATTCGTAGACATCAGCCAGAAGTTTTCGAATTGTTAGAGGAGACATTAGAGAACTTACTTGTAAGTGGATGGGGAGACAATCCTTTCTTCATGGAATGGGTTGATCAGAGAAACTTAGCTGACGGAGATCAGAATGTATTCTATGTTGAAGAGCAGGCTGTGTTAACAGTTAGTAGATTCGCTGGTAATCATCATGACTTAATCCGCCAGAAATTAGGAATCGGAGAAAGCTTCTCTGTTACTACAGACTGGTATGGAATTAAGATCTATGAAGAGTTTGAGTTATTCATGGCAGGTAGACGTGACTTTGCTGCTATGATCACAAAAGTATATGAAGCTTTTGACAGAAAGATCAATGACATGATCTATGAATCTTTCATGGGAGCTGATGAAAAATTACCTACAGACTTAAAGATCACAGGTAAATTAGAAGCTGATAAATTAATTGAAGCTGTTCAGAATCTTGAAACAGATACAGGTAAAGAAGTTGTTATCTGTGGTACAAGATCTGCTATTTCTCAGGTTATCGCTCTTTCTCCATCTGCTTGGATTTCAGACGATATGAGAAATGAAAGACATACAACTGGTACACTAGGACAGTTTGAAGGAATCAGATTAATGGCTATCCCTCAGGTTAATGAACAGGGAACAAGAAACAAAAAGCTTGACAATAAGAAATTACTGTTAATGCCTATTGATGCTGATAACAAACCTATCAAGCTTGTTAATGAAGGTGAAGCTATTGTTAAACAGGTCAATGATGGCGCAACAAACCAGGATATGACATATGAGTACGAGTTAATGCAGAAACTTGGTATCAATGTTGTTATCAACCAGTTATTTGGAACTTACAAATTTACAGTAGGATAAAATCTGAGCCAGTTAAATGCTGGCTCTTTTGATATTAAAAAGGAGATATTAAAATGCCAGAAACTAATAAAACTAACACAGAAAATGCAGTCGAGGAAAAAGCTGCTGCTAAGTCCACAGCGAAAAGAACTAGAACAAAAAAAGCTACTCCTAAACCAGAGCCAAAAGCTCGTGTGTTTGACAAGGAGGAATTAATTCCTTGTATGTCAGTAACAACAGGAGAATTAATTTATCACGAAACATTCGCAAAATCTCGTACTCGATATGAGTGGCTTCAGTATGGAGAAATTACTGATGTTGAGTATCAGGACTTAAAAGCAATGTTAGCCAGAAAATCCGATTACCTGTTTTATCCTTATTTTATTGTTATGGATGAAGATTTCTTAAAGGAAAACCCTCAGTTACAGGAAATTACAAATCAGTTCTATGGATTAGATGATCCTAGAAGCTTCTTTGATAAGACACCAGATGCTTTAGAGTCATTCTTAAATAGTGCTCCCGAAGGAGTAAAAGATGCTGCTAGAACAGCTGCTGCAAAACTTATTAAAGATGGACAGCTGGATAGTATTCGTATTGTGAAAACAATCGACAAATCACTGGGAACTGAGTTTGCTAAGTTAGTGCTCTAGGAGGTGTATTATGACCTCTTATGAACGCATCTACTCTGTTTTCTTATTAAAGATCGAAGATTATGATTTTGCTGATCTATCTGATAAAGATGCCAATGAAATGCTATTAGGTTATTTAACTGCAAGTATTTCTAAGTTTAGCAAATGTACTTCTGATCTTTCCAAGAGAGATGATACTGAAGGGGTCTTTGAAGATGATCTTTCAGATATTGAAATTGAAATCTTAGCCTTGTCTATGGTAGAAGAATGGATTCGCCCTCAGGTGAACTCTACTCTTCTTACTAAACAAATTTTTGGTGGAGCTGAAGAAAAATTTTATGCTCAATCAAATCAATTAGATAAGGTAATGGCTTTGAGAGATCAGATCAGAGTAGAAAAACAAAAAGCTTACAGAGATTATCAAACAGAAAAATTTAGACAGAACAATAGTTAGGAGAAATGTATGAATAGCAAATATGGAAATTTTCCAAAGGAGCAGATCCATGCTCATAAAAAGACTATTCAGAATTCCATCTTCAAGCTGTTATATATGCGTGAAGAAAAAGATCCTAATTTGGATAGATACTTTGCAGGATTATTATGGAAATTATCTGGATACAATAAAATCTTTTCTAATCAGACAGTCGTATTAGATCTTCTTGCTATCTTAGCTCAGGCTAGAGATGAAGCATTAAAAGAAGATTACGATCATGCAGCTTATAGAAAAGCTATTCTCGATGCTACATCACTTGTTGACCATATCAAGGAGGATGATGTAGATGAGTCTAGAGAGTTATAGAAATAGGTTAAATAATGGTGCTCATAGTACTGCTGCTTCTAAAAAGTACAGAGCCCATTCGCTGAAAGCTATGGATGTCACATTCACAAAGGACCCCGCCTTTCGGGAATGTAGGATATTAGGTGAAGATGTTGACGCAAAGTTTTTAGCATATACAAAAAACAGTATCAGTAAAGATGCGATTGATTATCATCTACAGTTTAGACCGGGTGTTAAGTATCCTTTGGGAACTTACGTAGATATTCCTGTCAATGATGATGAGGAATTTAGTACTTGGTTAATTGTTGATCATGATAATCATCCTCTTTTCTATCGGTACAATATTCTTCTTTGCAATTGGACTTTTAAGTGGGTTGCAAATGGGAAAGTGTATTCATGTCTTGGTGCGATCCGTAGCCGAAATTCGTAAATTTGTGCGCACTATCAGGGAAACTTGTTAGTGAAAAAGCTCTCTTTTTGCTGGAAACTCCTTAAAGTTATTTTACTACAACGTGGTCATGAAATATGGGCGAGCGTGAATGTTTGAAAAAAAATAAATTGGACAATCAGCCGGGAAGTCTCGAACAGAGAAACCTTCAACGAGCAAAGTAGGGCAAGTGCCTGAAAATGGGAGCCACCTAAGTTGTATTCACAATATGGTGTTGATGTGCTCTTCTCTTATGTGAAAGCATAAGGATTTTAGTTTACATAAATAGTTAATTAAAACAGGACAGGAGGTAGCTCCTCTTTTGTTGTGCTCCTAACACAACAATTACTGTCTTTTTTATATTGAAATTTTTAGGAGGAAATTCAATGAAATACGAAACAGATTATTATAGAAATTTATTTAAAGAAGGAAAAACTTTATCAGAAATTGTAGACATTACAGGAGATGGATATCCTGAAATTCATAAAATTATAAAAGATTTAAAGGGTGGACGTTTTACTCATAATGATGTTTCACAAAAGCATAAAGACGATATGGCTCAAATGTATAGAGATGGAGTTTCTTCTGTAGCAATTGGTAAAAAATATGGTGTCAATCATAAATTTGTTGGAAGGATTCTGGACACTTATGGAATCAAAAGAATTGGCAATGGCCAAAGAACTTATAAAGTAAATGAACATTATTTTGATGAAATAGATACTCCAGAAAAAGCTTATATTTTAGGATTTTTAGATGCAGATGGTTCTAATTATATGCCTAAACAGACTATATCTATGTCTTTACAGAAAGGTGATCGTCCTATCCTTGAAAGAATTAATAAAGAAATTGGCAATGAACATCCTTTAAGATTTGTAGATAATTCTAATAAGCATGATTTTGGATATACATATCAAGATCAATATACTTTATTAATCTTTAGTGCATATATGTGTCGTCAATTACAGTCACTTGGAATGGTTCCAAGAAAAAGCTATTGTTTAGAATATCCAACATGGCTTAGAGAAGATTTACATTCTCATTTTATTAGGGGATATTTTGATGGAAATGGCTGTGTAAGAAAAAACATTATTTCTATCACATCTACTAAAAAGTTTTGCTCTAAATTTTATGAAGTGATATCTAAATTTTTTCCAGACATAAAAGCTAATTTAAGACCAGCAAAAAAGGGAAACGACTTTACTGGAGTAATTGATTTTTATGGTGAAAACGGAAAAATAGTCGCTGATTGGATGTATAAAGACGCTAATATATATCTACAACGAAAATATGATAAATATCTTTCTTTATATGTAAATTAAAACTATTTAAGCTAACGACTTAAATATAAAACTAAGAACAATTCTGGTGTGTGGACCGATTATTTGATCACGAGTATAGAAAACCAGATTTCATTCTGGGTTCCAACAAATGATGTTACAAACACCATAGACTACGATACACGATTCTTAATTACACGTAACCCATTACATCCAGTGGCATGGAAGGTTACAAAACGAGAGGATGCAGTTCCTCTTGGAATTACAAAAATTACATTAAAACAAGATGCTTTCAACGGTCACACAGATAATGTGGACGAATTAATTGCCGATTATTATAAAACCGAAGTTCCACCAACTCTTGAAACTGATGAAGACAAGCCTACGTTACCTGATCTTCCAGATGATAAATTGGTGATCAACTTTGCTGGTGCTAAACCACAGATTAAATGTGGCGGTAGTGCTAAAAAATTCTCTACTATTATTAAACGTGGAGATGGTACTACTTCTTCTCCTGAAAAAGTGGAGTGGAATGTTATAGTGCCACAGGGTCACTTAGATGACTTTGACATTGTTTGTGATGACACAACAGTGAATATCAAATGTCATAAAGTGTACTCTCTAATTGGTGAGACAATCACCATCCAAGCATTTGTAGATGATTTAACAGCTGAATTTCAGACGGAGGTGATTGGACTATGATAAGAGATTTTCAGAACATAAATGATGATATTATCTACAAGAAAAGGATTATTAAAGAAATTCTTTACAATGATTCTGATATTATCGAGCTTTTGGATAACCCAAAACTTGATCCAAACTCTCCAGATGAATATTTGGGAGTAAACATATTCCCCGCAGTTCATATTGAACCAGTACAATCTGAAGTCCAGAATTTCATTTGTTTCGACATTGATGATGTAGATATCAATGACAGAAATGGGATGATGAAAGAACAGGTATGTACTTTTAGAGTATTTTGCCACGAAGATAATCTCGCTACTCCTTATGGGGCTGAAAGACATGATCTTTTAGGATATTGCATTAGAGATAATTTTCAGTGGAGTAACAATTTAGGATTTCAAATGAAACTTACATACGATGTGTCAGGAACTACTGATACCAGATATGTTTGCAGGACATTGAAATTCCGAGTGATCACTCCAAGTAATCCTTATCAGGGACGAATGGACAATAGAAATAATGCCCATAACAATGTCTCACATGAGGAAATTCCTGACAATACGGTAGATCATGGATAAAGACCTGTCTATCATTTTCGGAGATGATTATTATATCAATGATGCAATAAGTATTCATCAGCCTACTCTTAGAGACATAAAAGAGATGGGTGAAGACAAATACTTCCAAGCTGTATTTACGTTAACCTGTATTCCTAGTGATATGAAATATAGGCTTTTTAAATTGGGATTAGACTATGAAGAAGTTGAAGACTTTGATTTATTTATGCTCATGGCTCCAACTCTTGAAACTGACATATCTCAACGATTGTTCATGGGAGTTGATCTCAGTAAATTTGAGATGGCTCAAAATCAAGTAAATGGAGACCTTGTTCTTGTTGATATGGAAGACGACATCATGATTGACAAGCTAGCCTATATCAAAATATGTGATTATTTTAGATCTTTGCACGGCCTCAAACCTAAAGTAGAAATCGCTGGTAACGAAGAAACTAAAAAAATCCTTATTGAAGAAGACAAGATGAAATATGAAATGAATCAAAACAAAGAGTTTGAACCAATACTTCTTCCTCTTGTTATCTCAATGGTAAATACTGAAGAGTTCAAGTATGATTATCAATCTGTTCAAGATTTAAATATCTCAGCTTTTATGTCTAGCGTTGAACAGATTCAGAAAAAGAAACAAGCTGTTGCACTTTTACAAGGATGCTATTCAGGTATGATAGATACCTCAAAAATTAAAACCGAAGACCTTAATTGGATTAAGTAGCTCTTATGGAGCTGCTTTTTTTATACAAATTTTTAAATATTTCAAGGAGGATTAAACATGGCAAGTACATTCGACATTAATAACTTTGTCATCGATAGATGCTTACGTGCAATCATGGTAGATACAGACACAGGAGAAATTTTATGGTCTATTAATCAGATTACAGAGCCATCTATCAAATGCGAGTCTGACACAACTCAGGCTACTGATGCTCTTGAAGTTCCTATTATGGAATTCGATAGAGCTAAGAAAGCTACTTTCTCTGCAACTAACTCTTTATTCGATTTAGGATTAGCTGCTGCTCAGTTTGGTACAAAGAAACAGGTTGCTGATGCTGAGTCTAAAGTAATTGCTACAGCTTTCGAAACAATTGATATTACAGCTGGTACTGCTGTTACATTAAAACACACACCTACAGAGCAGATTAAATACATCTATGAATTAAAAGGTGATAGCACATTAGGAAAGAAATACACTAATGGTGCAGCTGCTAGTGATGATAAATTTGTTCATGCTAAAGGAACAGATAGTGTAACATTACCAACTGGCTTATCTAAAGGTTCTCAGTTATTCGTTGAATACGAATATGAGACAGATGAAGCTGTTAAAGTAACTAACAGTGCTACAAAATTCCCTAAAGCTGGAAAACTGATTGTACAGATTTTAGGTGCTGACGTATGTAACGTAAGTACACTGTACAATGCTTATCTTGTATTCCCACAGGCTAAGTTAAGCTCTAATGTGGACTTAACATTCTCTACTGATGGTAAACATCCATTTGAAATCCAGTGTATGCAACAGTACTGTGATAAAGAAAAGAAACTTTTCGATATCATCGTACCAAAAATGCCTACAGAATAATCAAATTTAAAAGCTGTCTTATCAGATGATAAGGCAGCTATTTGATTGGAAACGATTTAGAAATGGAGGAATATCATGGGAGAAACGAAACAGAGAACCTGTTTTTGTTGTGGGAAGGCATATCACTACTGTCCTCATTGTGATGTCGATAGAGATAAACCATCTTGGTATTTTATCTTTGATTCAGACAATTGTAGAAAAGTATTTGATGCTTGTCAGAGATATTCTACAGGCGAATGCAATGCTGAACAAACAAGGCAAAAACTGGACAAGTGTGATTTAACTAACAAATCTGACTTTCTCCCTGACGTTTTAGGCGTTATTGAGAAAGTTTTCGCTGAGACCAACAAAACGGCTCAATCCCCTTCCTCTTCTCCTTCTTCTTACTCTCGTGGTAAGAAGAAATGGAGATAGGTTTGCGGATCTCTTAGTGAAAAGAAATGATCACTGAGAGACACATAGCCATTAGGTTTTATGTGTCTCTCTTTTTTTAATTATAAGCAGGAGGAACTATGAAAACTACAAGTGGAATTACCGGGAAGACTTATGAACCGGATGAATGTGTATTTATTCCAAATATGCTTCAGAATTTTAAATACTTAAGCTATGGAGCTGAACTTTTGGATATCATTCCAGACAATAGATTCGATCAGAACAAAATTTTATTTGTTTGGAACAGAGAAGACACTAAGCACCTGTATGATGCTTGGTGTAAACATGAATTAATTTAGAACATTATGGCAGCAGGTACTTCTGCTGCTTTTTATTATACGGATTTTATAAGGAGGACTATGAGCGAAAAGAAACAAAGAGACAGTAAGTACAATGTTAGTAAGCGAACTGATAATCGTATGTGTGATGGGATCGTATTTGACTCTGCTCTTGAAATGAGATTTTATAGAGACGCTGTTCTTCCGGGTATTCTTTCAGGGGAAATCACCTATTGTGAACGGCAGAAAGAATATTTATTACAGGAAGGATTTGAACATCAAGATAAAAAATATCTTCCTATTAAATATGTGGCAGATTTTGTACTTACATATAAAGACGGACATGAAGATGTCATTGACGTAAAAGGTATGCCAGATCATGTGGCACCTATGAAAAGAAAATTACTTCTATATAAATATCCTCATATCAACTTTTATTGGGTAGCATACTCAAAGATTGATGGTGGATGGAAAACTTATGAATATATTCAGTCTCAAAGAAGAAAGAGACGCAAAGAGAAACAGAAAAAAGAAAAGGAGAAATAACTATGGGAGAAAATACAGTAAATTTAGACACTATTATTGAGGAATTCAATAGCTCTGTAGAGGGAGCTACATTAGAACATGCTATCCCAAGCTTAAAAATTGGTCATTATGTTCCAATTGCAATAAAAATTACTGCAATTGAAGAAATCATTAAGGCATTAGGAAAAGAAAGCGAAAGCTATACTGTTACTGTAAATTCAATCAGTGCTTATCATGTATTGATCACTACTGCTCTACAGCTTTATACAAATATTGAGTTTGAAGGAGAAAGTACTTACGAGGTATTAGATTCTCTTGCTGAAGCTGGATTGATTGACAGAATCTTAGAGGAAATTGGAAAGGATTTTGAGGAATTTAAAAAGCTATATAAATTAGCTTGGGAAGACCATATGAGAAATCATAATTCTTTAGAAGCCATTGTTTCAAGGGAATTAAGATTTATTAATCTAAGCATTCAGGAAGCTATTGTAGAAGGTGCTAAAGGAATTGATAGTACTGAAGTTATGAAAACAATGATTGAAAAATTAAAAGTAGAATAATTTTGAAAGAGTCTCATGTGAGGCTCTTTTTTTAATAGGAGGAGAATTACATGGGAAGAGTTGAAGAAATTCTTACAAAGATGAATGTTGAAGCTGCAAACATAGCAGCTGAATTAGCATCTAAAAAAGTACAGGAAATTGCAGAAATGGCTACAGATACCTTTTATAAAGGCTATGATCCTGAACAATATGGGCGAAGCTATGGGCTGTATGCCGCTAGTCAACCTTATATTAAAAAAATCAGTGCTCCAGGGACTGCACAAGGAGGAGTTATTACTTCTTCAGGTAGTATGCCTGGATATTACCACCAAAGGACTGATGTAGTATATGACTGGGATTTTGTGGGCGGTGAACACGGAGGAAAAAAAACTGTCCCAGTAATTACAAAACCTAGTCCTTTTAAATTAATTGAAAATACTGTAACAATGGGTGAGGATATGATTGCTGCAGAATGTATTGAAGAAGCCGTAGGAATTGTTAATGCTAAATATGGCAACGAATTAGCTGAAGCATTGGCTGAAGATATTGTACAGGGGGTGAAATAATAAATGGCAGAAGGAACAACACACGTTATATCTATTGGCGCCTCTATAGGTGTCAGGGTAGATGAAGCTTCCGAAGTAAGAGCAAAACAAAAACTTCAAAATGATTTTAAAGATATTAAAGTTCCTGTTGGAGCAAAGGTGGATGCCAATGCTATCCGTGATGTTGCTAAACAAATAAATGATCACATTAAGAAAACAGGAAAAACTAAATTTAACTATAATTTTCAATCCGATGATTTAGTGGAAGCTCAAAACAGGGTTGATGATCTTAAACAAAAGTATAAAGAACTAAAAAATTTACGGGACATGGCTTCTAACCCAAGTTTTAAGCGTGCTACTGTTAGAAACATTGAAGAAAATGGCTCATACATGACTGGCCTCATCAAATCAAAAGAACATGCTAGAGATATCAATAATGATTTTTATGATGCTGCCACGAAAATATGGAATGAGGATATGGGGCTTCGAGCCAAAAAATCTATTGGAGAGAGCAACTTTAAAAAGAATGTGATGAATGCTTGGGAAGCTAAAAAAGTTACCATTGACAACGCTGTTGGTAGCATTAACAGAATCACATCAAAAAAAGATTGGATAAATAATCCAGACTATGTAAACAAAGTTGTTGATAATTTAAGTAAAGCCAAGATCGCAGAAAATTATATTAAGCAATTCACACAGAAAAACGCTACAGGAAGCAAATACTATAAAGAACTTTTTAGTAAATTTGATATTGATACAGACTCTCTTCTCGGTGGCTTAAACGATGGCGTTGAAGAAGCTATATCTTCATTATTAAAATCAAGAATTGATGAAGTCAAAAAAGATCTTCGATCTGCTGTAGGAAAGACTAAAAGACTAAACAAAAAATACAGCAAAGAATGGGATGATTACTTAGCTGGTGTTGGAATTGTTGTCGAAGACAAGGAAATTAGTACTCAAAAATACAATGGAGCTAAGCGAAGTACCGAAAATCTCATTAGGAAGAAAGAAAACGGTGAAGATCTTTCTAAAGAAGATTTAGAAAAAATTCAAAAGAATAAAGAAATTATGGAGTCTTACACTCCTAAAGAAGGTAGTAATGTTCAGCCTATTACAGAAGAGATGAAGAATTTCTTTGAAGCGGCGAATAAGCAAATGTCCTTAATGCAACGAGAGATTGCAAAAGATTTTGAAATGCCTAAAGACATGGATCAAATGAGCTCAGAGAGCCTTACTACTGCTTTCCAAGATGCTAGAAATTATATTAACGCTTTTAATGAGAAAATTAAAAACAATCAAGAAATCTATGCAGAGGAAGCCAAAGGGATTGAGGAAGCTGTTAAAACCATTGACAAATATAAAGAAATTAAAGCAAAAGATGGTGCTTCTATTAAGGATGATTGGTCAAAAACCAGTCGTGATTGGTTAGAAAAAAACAGAGAAAATATTTATAAGCTGAATGATAAATCAGTATCAGGGACAGTTGATAAGGTAAGTTCTTCTGGTAATGATAGTATCACGAAAGATGAACAAGTTACAGAAAGTGAACATCCTAAAGAATCTTCTGTAAAAGTTACTGCTGACACTTCTCAGTTAGAATCTGCGTTAGCTAAGGTTGATGAAAAGATTGCTTCTTACGAAAACAAAGATATTGTTGTTAATCTTAAAGCAAATGATTCTGAGTTAAATACAGTTTTACAAGGAATTAACGAATTAAGATCAAAAGACAATATTGATATTGCTATTAATTTTAAAGCCAATACAGAAAATATTGATACTGTTCTACAGGGGATTAATGAATTACGTTCCAAGGATAATATTGATGTTGCTGTTAATTTCAAAGGGAATGCAGAAGATCTTGAAAAAGCTATTAGTTCTACCCAGAAGTTGAAAGATGATTCTAATGGTAAAGACACTAATATTGATATCAATGTTAATGATGAAGAATTAACACAGGCTGAAAGCAAGCTTACTTCTTTAAGAGAAAAAGCTTCTGAGCCTATTAAAGTTAGTATCAATACTGATGCTGTATTAGATGATTTGGTTGCTGTTGAGAAGATTATCAATGACCTAAAAAAGAATCTTGATTTAAAAGTTAAATTCAATACAGGACAGTCTTTTACAGACAAGAAAGCTTCTGATATTGAGACTATGACAAATAAGATTGCTAATCTAGCTGACAAGTCTACTGCTTATTCTGCTAAGATCGCAGGTGCTTTTGCTGGTATTGGTAGTTCAATTCGTGAAGTTACAAGACTGGTTGATAACTTAAATAAGAAATTTAATCTTACTGGTGAGATTGCTACTGGCTTGAAGAACATGAACAAGGTTTTAGCCGGTGGAAATGTTGGTGGAGCAAACGATGGTACAGCATTAGGGAATACTAATCCTAAATCTGATCGTGTTAAAAATGCTGCTGACAGAGCTTTATCAAAGACCATTGTTAGTCAAGATCTTGAACAATATACAACAGAATTTGCGACTAAGGTTGAAGCTACAGTTAACCGAATTAGAGATTTAAAAGAAAAACATAGTGGAGATGTTTTCTTTGATAATAAAGAAATTGAGGAAGATATTAGAGAGCTTAATAGACTGAACGCTGAGCTTACTGAACATGGTAGACTTAGAAACCAATTTAAGCTCCAGAACAATCAGGGAACTGTTATCGGAGAAGGATTATCCTTAAATGATTTCAATGAAGCTAAAGCTGAAGAATTATTTAGAGCTTCTGGTGTAAACAGTAACATTCTTGAAACCAGTATGGGTAGAAATGGAATGGCTGCTTATATTAAAGCAAGATCAAGAGATGATGGAAAGCTTGAAAAGTATGCTATTAATTTTAATCAGGATACTGGTATTGCTAGATCACAGCTTAAGAGTCGTTCTGAATATAAGAGTTTGTTCGGACAAATTGTTGGAGATATGGGTCAAGAAGTTACTAAGTTAAGTAAGTACTTGATCTCAATGGGTGGAATTGATGTCGTATGGCAAGGATTCCAACAAGGAATTGAAAGCATCAAAGAAATGGATGCTGCAATGACAGAGTTAAAGAAAGTCACAAGTGATACGAGTGATGTTTATGCTACTGTCGAAAAAGATATGTATGCTACTGGTAAAGATATCGGTAGAGATGCTGTGGAATTAACTAAATCTACTGCTGATTGGGCTAGATTAGGTTATAACACACAAGATTCTGAGAAGATGTCTAAATGGACAGGTATTCTCATGAATGTATCAGAATTTGAGCAAGTAGATGATGCTACTAATGCATTGATTTCTATCATGCAGGGATTCAATAAAGGTGCTGATGATGTAGAAAATGTTGTTGATGTTTTGAATAATATCGGTAACTTAGAGCCTATTTCATCAGATGAGATTGCTAGTTCATTACAGAGATCTGCTAGTGCTTTACAGGCGGCAGGTGCTAACTATGAACAGTCAGTTGCTCTTACTACAGTTGGGAATTCCGTCGTGCAAAATCCTGAGAGCGTTGGAGCTGGTTTAAAAACAGTATCCTTAAGAATTCGAGGCACTGATATGAATGTGCTTCAAGAAGCAGGTGAAGATGTTGATGGTTACATTCAGAACACATCTCAGTTGAGAGATCTCATTAAAAATCAAACTAAAGTAGCATCAAACGACTACAAAGGCTTTGATTTATTAAAAGATGATGGATCTTATAAAAATCCATATGAATTTTTACTTGGATTGGGTAAGATCTGGAGCGAAATTGGTTCTACCGATGGTGGTGACCTTAAACAAGCTTCTATTTTAGAGAAAATTGCAGGAAAAAATAGAGCTAATATTGTTGCCAGTATTTTACAGAAGCCAGAGATGCTTGAAAAAGTCTACAACGAAACACAAAACTCAGAAGGATCAGCTCTTCGTGAAAACGAAACTCAACTTGATTCCATCCAAGGTAAAGTTGATCAGCTGACAGCAAGTTTCCAAGAAATGTGGAACACTTCTATTTCTTCTGATTTTATCAAAGGACTTGTAGATGCTGGAACTCAAATAACAAATTTAGTAACTAAAGCTGGGCTTCTTAGAACAGCCTTTATGGGTGCTTTAGGAGTCGCAGGAGCGAAAGGAAAGCTGGGTAGGGCAAATTATCAGTTGTCCTCATGTACAATGCCCAGAGCAATCTAGTGGTAACACAGAACGAGTTTGTATCGAAATGGTGATACAAATAAGAGATTGCTTAGAAAACAACCGAAACTGAAATACTTTTTGATAATTTATGTACGGGAACTGTTAAACGATATTGATTACTAACTTAGTACAGTGATGTATTAAGGGCAAGGGGTAATTCCTAAGATATAGTAATAAGATCAATATTTATACAGAATCCGCAGCGAAGCCTCTATATTAGAGGAACGTCCATCGATCATAATGGGAATCTGGTTAACTCACCTTACGAGTGACATCAGAAAGGGATGATCAGAACTGTATGCGAATGTGCCGCTAGAAAATTATCAGCATGGAAACATGCTTGCACATAGGGAAATGAATTTTATATGATATATTATAAATACTTATTAACATAATTTAATATTCTTTTTATACTGCTCTAGCAGACTTACCACATTAATTGAGTCTTAAAACATTAGGTAGAGCCTGGTGTTTTAAAGGGGTAGTAAATTAGCCATATATGCATAGAAGGATAAGCAAATCATCAGCACCATCTGTTCTATGCCATTTGGTGCACCTTCCTGAAGAAAAGGAGAATTTAATATGGCAATTTTAACAAAAGCAGAAAATGGAGTAGAAAACAACAATCAGATCATGAACTTCGTAAACGATGAATTTGGATCAATCAGATGTATTGAGATTGACAATGAACCTTGGTTTGTTGGAAAAGATGTATGCATAGCTTTTGGAGATACAAATCACAAGCGTAGCTTGCGTAGAATTGACAAAGCTGACAAAACAATGGCAAAAATTCAAACCGCTGGAGGAATGCAAAACATCACAGTTCTTAATGAATCAGGACTATATTCATTATTATTCTTAATGCAACCTGCTAAAGCAAAGGGGGTGTCACAAAATGACCCCCTTATTGAAGAGAGAATTGAAAAATTACATCGTTTCAAAAGATGGGTAACATCTGAAGTTCTTCCACAGATCAGACGTACAGGTGGATACATTCCATATAAAAATCTGTCTGAAGCTGAGTTTGTACTCAAAGCATTAGAAATTCAGCAAGCTACAATCGCAGAGCTTCGTGGAGAACTTGAAGCTTCCAAAGAAGATGTAGATTTTGCAAGATGTGTTACTGCTTCTTCTGATACGATCGACATGAACACAATGGCTAAGCTGTTACAGAATGATGGATATGACATTGGAAGGAATCGTCTTTTTGAGATTCTGAGAAACAATGGAATCCTGATGCGGGACAACATGCCATATCAGAGATACGTTGAGAACGGATATTTTGAAGTTGGCGAACATGTGATTTGCAATGTGATTGTTCCACAGACTTATGTAACTGGTAAAGGTCAGAAACTTGTTTACAGAGTTGTTGGGGATCTTGAAGATTAAAGTTTGGTGAGATTGTTGTTGATAAGGGGTCGTGAAATACGATCCCTTTTTGAAATTAAATTTATATTAAAAGGAGTATTTGAATTATGTTAAAAGAATCAAAGAAAACTATTGAATGCGAAATTGCTGAAATCAATGAGGAATTTGGTCTTGAAGAGATCAATGGTGACGTGTACACTACTTCTCTCAATGTGGCTGAGACCTATGGGAAAGACCATGCAGACGTAATGAAAAAGATTCGTCATTTTATAGAAGTCATCCCTGAATTAGCCGCCGGAAATTTTTCCCTCGGCTCTTATCTTGATCTAAATAACCAAGAGCGTCCTATGTATTACATTGATCGTAAAGGATTTGCAATGCTGGTAAACAAATTCACTGGAGACAAAGCCCTGATCTTTACAGCCAAATACACAGATGCTTTTGAGAGAATGATTGAGTTGATCACACAACTTCAGCAAGATAATAACGATCTATATGATGTAGCAGTTTCAGATGAATGTCAGCTTCAGAGACAGTATGATGCAGATAAAATTAAATATTCTGTACGCAACATTGATCGTGTTCTTTTAGAATCTGATTACACAAATCTGGAAGCCACTGTTGATAAGATCATTGATGTTCACGTTCATTTAAAAAAGAAAGATCGCTATGAGTACCATAGAAAACTAAATGCAACTGAGTATAAGCAGAAAATCGTAACAATGATTGATGATAAGCTTGAAGCGATTATTGAGACTTCTGGTTCTTTAAATCCAATGTACAGAATGACTGCAGAGTATGTATTAAACAATCTGAAACGTAGATACATAGAAACAAATCATCGTAGTACTGGAAAGAAAATTGCATTTAGAGATTCTAAGATTAAGGATCTGCAAGATCAGTTAGAAAGTTAATTTGATGGGTGAACGAATCGTTACCCCATAAATGGAGAAAAGGCATCCCTACCTCCCAGGAATGCCTTTGTATGAAAATAATTAATTGGGCAACTAATTATTCTATGATGTTTCTAATTATAACTTATGTTTCCAAATATTGCAAGGTTAATTGTAAAAAAGAGGTATCTTTATGAACCTCTCTTCTCCTGTTAAATCCAGATACACAAAAGGCTCACTGAATTGTGAGCCCCATGTGTATTATTACTTTGAGATATAATACATATTTCTTGTTACATAATTAGTATAGAATATTGCATTAGTGATTGTCAAATACATATTTTACCAGTGTGAAAATAGGGTATTTCCCTGCCCTTGAGTAAACAGTTTGCTTGTACAGTACAATAAAGAAACTGGTAAAAATGAATTTCCAATTGGTAGTGCTATTCTGAATGCATTTAGTCCTACAAGACGTAAGGCTAACTATGAGAATATGCAGTCTGATCAAAGTAGATTGCAAGATTTCTTTAGTAATAGCATGGTTCCTGAAATTTTTGGTAGTAAATCCGCCAAAGAAAAAGAGGACATGTTTAAGCGACTTCAGAATGAAATGAAGACTGAAAAAGGTCGTGATACAGCTAGTACTCTTTACGGTCAAGCCAAACAAAACAACTATGATCTTACCGATAAGAAAAATACTTATGGAAAAGGCCTTGAGAAGTTTAATGAAGCTGTAGAAAAATCTGGTAGCATTGCTCAATCTGCTGCAGGTGGAGTTAGTGCTGCTTTTGAAAAGATTAAGGCTTCTGGTATTGCTGCTAAGGCTGGTGCTTTTGCTGCTAATGTTGGTATTGGTTTAGCTGCTAGTGCTCTTATGCAATTAGGTGCTATGGCACTTTCTTGGGTTGGTACAAAGATTAAAAAAGCTGCTACCTATGATAAAGATAAAATAGAAGCTGCTGACAAGACTCGTACAAACTATCAGGACAAATTATCTGATACAAAAACTAATATCTCTACTCTTAAAGGAAACAAAACTGAGTTTGAATCCTTATCTAAAGGTGTGGATGAATATGGTAATAACATCAGCTTAGATACTTCTTCTTATGAAAGATTCTTAAATATCCGTAAGGAAATTTTAGATACTACTCCTTCTCTCATCTCTGGCTATGATGCTGAAGGAAATGCAATTGCTAAGACATCAGGATTGATAGATAAAGCGATTGAATCTCAGGAGAAGAAATTAAAGAGTACACAAAAGGATTATTCTTCTGATGCTACTTGGGATAAACTTAACAAAGGTAATCAGGAAAGCTTGAAGAAAGCTGCTGGTGGTCTATTAGATAAAAGTCTTTCCAAAGATATTGAATCAACTCGAAAAAATATCTCTGATGAGATTTATAAAAGAACATCTTCATCTGGAGATAGTTTCGGAAAAGCATTTGGAGATGCAGCAAAAAAAGTTATCGGTGATAAAAAAGCTCTTGATTTAACTAAAGATGCTGATATTAGCAAATTTGCTAACAATTATAGTAAAATCTTTGATCAGATGAAAGAAGACAATCCTTCTATTTCAACTGAGGCTATTGAAGCCAATGTGGCTAAATACGTAGCTAAGTATAATAAAATGATGAAAGAAATCAAGTCTCTTGCGAAACAATATAAGGAAGATTTCCAAAATACGGTTTCAGCTTCAGATGGTTATGACAAACTATCTAGCAAAGGACAAAGTTTCTTAAGCGGTATTGCTGGTAACATTATCGACTTTGACAATGCCAATGAAAAAGATTTAACTGACGATAACATTACCAAAAAACGTAAAGATCTCCAAAAAATTACCAAAGAGTTTACTAAGAATAAAAAAGCACAGGAAGATTTGGATGAACTGGTTAAAACAACCAACAAAACTGGTGGAAAATCGGCCAAAAAGTGGAGTGAAGATGTCCAAGATGCTTATAACGATCTGACAAAAACTTTAGGTAAAAAAGTTGATGGTAAAACATTAAGCGCTGCTCTTGAAGACGCTTTTGATTTTAAATTCAGCAAAGATGGAGATATTCTTCATGATGGCAAAAATGTTGAGGATATGATCAAGGGTATACAAGACAAGCTTGGTAAAAGTAAAGATACGACTAAGTTTTTAGATGGTCTTGATTTTACTGAAATGTCTCAAGCCTTTGATATCTTAAATTCTCAAACTGAGAAATGGACAGGTAGTCTTGATCAGTTGAAAGAGCGTCTGAAACTGATCAATCAAACAAAATCTCAGTCTACTTGGAGTGATTATCTTCAAGCTAAGGAAACTGCTAATTCTGGTGATACTTACTTAGCAATGCGTGAAGCATTCAATGCTCAGAAGAAAGAACGTGACAAAGGACTTATTGGAACAGATGATTTTAAAACATTGACAAGTGTTATGAGTTCATCTGGTAAGACTGATGCTGCTACTTTTGATAAGACATGGGCTAAGACTACTAAGTATTTTACTGAAGATAATAGCGGTCTGGTTAAATTCTTAGATGATTTATCTGCCAAATCCCAAAAAGCTAATACTGATTTTGGTACTTTAAAGAAAACTGCTGAAGGTACTTATTCAGGAAAGATCACTAATACTGCTACTGCTGCTAAGGCAATGGGTATGGGTATTGAACCTTTTGAAGCTGTACTGAATCGTTTGAAAGATTATGGTGGTAAGATTGATTTTAAATCTGTCACAGAACAATATGGAAAAGCTGAAAAAAAACTTAATGGATTGGCTAAGAAATGGGATAAAATGGAAGAAGGCTCTGGTAAGACTCTTTTAGGCGAACAAATTGAAGAATATCGTCAGAAACTCATTAAGCTCAAAAATGCTGAAAAAGAAATTCCTGATGATCTGAAAAAGAGTTTGGAATTTACAATCAAGGTTGCTGATTATACATCTGATTTAAACAATCTCAAAGAGCAGTATAAAATCAATGAAAAGTCAATGACCACCGAGGAAAAGAACAAAAACTTAACTAAACAGGTAAGTGATGCTAATAATATTCTTTACAATATGACAGGTGGTAAGGACTTCGGTAAAGGTGGTTTATTAAAAGGCGTTCAAATCAGTGCCGACATGAAACTCAATCTTAAGGATAGTCAAAGTGAAATTGATAAATTATCTGAAGAATTTTCTAAAGCCACTGGAGAAAAGAGAGTTAAAATCGGTGTAGAACTTGCTCAAAAACAAAGTGATCTTATTGAGCAGCTTAATGCTTTACTACCAGAAGACAAACAAATTCCCGTCAATATTATTGACAACGCTACTCCAGAAATCAAAAAACTAGATACTAAAAAAATTAAAGACAAAAAATTTGCAGCATATTGTAAAGATCATGCAAGTGCAGTTCTTTGGGCGATTAAAAAATATCGTGATAGTTTACACGATAAAACAATTACTTTAACTACCAAGCAAAAAAATATTATCGAAAATATTCGTAGAGATATTACAGATAATGACGGTAAGCCTAAAGTTAGTGGTAAAAAGGGTGGCAAAGGAAGTCATGTTTCAAGTGCTTTAACCGATGGTAAATGGAATAAAGTTCAACATGCTCATGGTACAGCAAATGCACACGGATCTTTTATTCCAAGATCAAATGCTTTTGCTCAAGGTACTGTAGATGACTTAACAGACTGGTATGATAATGAACTTGATGATATAGAAGAATTTGATGCTTTTGCTCACGGGGCAATTAAGAAACTTGGATATCGTGCTCTTGCAATGGGGACAACAAAAATCTCTGATTTATCAGAAATCAATCCTGTTGTGCAGACTGAAAAGAACAAATATTTACAAGAGAAAACGGATAAACTCAAATCATCTGTTGGTAATGCTCACGCCAATGGTGGCGATTGGGGATTAAAACAAGATGAACGAGCTCTTACAGGAGAATTAGGAGACGAACTTGTCGTATAAACCACATATGCGACCTTATGTAGTAATACATATGTGAAAATTTATCTAATTGCTGGAAAGTCTTAAAGATAATTAAGCTACAACAGAAGGATGAAATATGCCTAGATGTGAACGCTACGAAAGTAAAAAGAATTAATTATATGGAAGCGAGGTTAAATCCCCTGCTTCTGCTACAATGGACAATCAGCAACCAAGATCCGAATAGGATAAGGTTCAACGACTATCCTCTTATGAGGAGTAGAGCCGCAAGCTAATGGTGGTACAGTAATGTTTAAATCGAAATGATAAATTACCTGATAAATATGATAAACAAATATTCTCTCTATGAAAAACATGTAGAATGATGTATAATTGCTTTATAAATAAATTATGGAGGGAAATGTATGAAAAAGAAAATTGTGTATACACTATTAGTCTTTGGGTTGCTAATAGTGTGTGGAGGATGTGTAAATTCCTCTAAAAAAGAAAAGCCCCAAAAAACCAAAAAAACTGAGACAGTATATACAAACAAGCAAGTTGCTGATGATGTAAAGAAAGCTATGAATGACCGATGGGACTATATAGATTCTTTACGAGAAGCTGAAACCAGCGATGAAGCACAACAACAGTGGATTGATGGCACAGCAAAATTATCAGACTGTCTTGATAAATACTTAGATGATGATATAATATTTAAGGATTCGTCCACAAAAAAACTAATGAGTGACCTTATGGATATAATACAAATGCAATCTACTCTTTCTGAAAATTATATGAACGCACAAACAAAGTATGCATATAACTTAAATGCCTATGATGAAAGATTAGCCATACAAGTTAAAAAAATAGCTGATAAATTGCAAATTAATTTTTCCAAGAAAAGAGCTACCGCTTTATCTTCTTATGTTAAATCAATCAAAACTCCTTCCCCTCTGATTGACGATGCTTTAAAAATAACTTCTTTTAAAGTGGCTAATGATCCATATGGTTCGGGGAAAGAAATAACAATCAAAGTAAAAAACCTTACAAATTTTGATTTTGATCAGGCTAGTGTCCTTGTTAGATTTTATGATAAAGATGGAACTGTATTAGAAGATCAAAACTTCGATTTTGATAATTTAAAGGGCAATCAAAGCATGAGAGCTCAAGACTCTATGAATTCTGAAGATTGTGGAGTAAAAGCAGAAATAGTATCATATAGCTTTTCTAACAAAACAGGCCCTTATCAATATGATTGTTATGAAAGTGAAACACCATTCACAAAACCAGTTACAAAGGAATTTTAGGAGGTCAAAGACATGAAAAAAATTACTACTCTATTTGCTGGAATAGTTTTCTGCTTATGTGTAGGATCAACTAATGTTTCAGCTTCAACTTTTACTTTAACTCCTAAGCCTAAAACTATCCATGTTAAATTAGGTCAAAACAAAGAGATATGCGGAGATGCAAAATTAGATGGACATTCTATTGATTTTATATGGGGAGGTGAACTTTTAACAACAACGTGGGAGCGTTCTAATAAAAATATTTCTTTAACTTATGATAACGAAGAAGATGACGATGATTCTCCATCACTTAGTAATTTTGTATATGGAGAACGTATTGGAAAATCAAAAGTTTATCTTCATACCTTGTGCAATGTTTATAAAAATAATGATGATGACAACATAACTTCTGAAGAGCTTTATGAGGGATCATGTTCTTTTAATGTAGTCGTTAGTGGGTACAATAGCATTAAAACCAGTGGAGTTGCTTTATATAGTTATGACACAAGAAACAATGTATTTGACATAGAAATTACCAACTTGTCTAACAAAACAATTAGAATATATTCTAAAGGTGCACGATCTTATGATTGTGATTATACGAAATTTGATAGAAAACTTAAACTTACTGGCAAAAGAAAATATGTTGACATTAAGCCAGGAAAACATAAATACGTCCATTTTAAAGTCAAAGGCAGAACAACTTGGTGGAATGTGGAAGATGAAGAAGTTCATTTTAAAGTCAAATGGGGCAAGAAAAAATATACGTTATGCGCCGATTGTGAGGGCATATATAAATGGAGTAAAAAAAGATGGATTTCTATAAACAAAGATGATATATAATATAATTTCATCAAAGAGCAAAAGTAATTTTACTTCTGCTCTTTTTTCATACAAAAAATCATACAAAAAATCAGGTAAAAGATATAGTCTGAACTCATGTGAAAGCATGAGGAGTGAAAACTCTTGTCGGTGTTGCGAACCGATGAAAACATAATTGACGTGGTAACAGATGGTTTACAGTAGGGTCTCAAGGCCCAGAATTTGTGAACCTCAAACGTGGTGATATAGTATTTAATCACCTACAAACAAAAGAACTCCTAAACAAAGGAAAGACAGGAAGTAGAGCTAAGATTGTTGGCGGTGAAGGAGCATTTGCTCATGGAACTGCTCATGCTAACTCTGCTGGAATTAAAATTAAGTTTAATGGTAGCAAAACTACTACACACAAAAAGAAGAAAACTACTTCTTCTTCTGGTAAATCTAAAACCGGTTCTGGAAGTTCAGGATCTGGTAAGTCTGGCTCTGGAAGCGGTAAGAAGAAAACCAAATCTAAATCTAAGAAATCAGCTCTAGAAAATTATCTTAATAAGATAGGTAAGGCTTTTGATTTCATTGAAATAAAGATTGAAAATCTTACTGCTGCTACTGATCTTTGGACAGCTAAAGCAGAAAATGTTCATAGTCTTACTTCTGCTGTTGATGATTACGATAAAGCTTTAAAAAGTGTTGGTTCTTCTATCACTGCTAATACTAAGGGGCAAAAGAAATACGAAAAATTCTACACAAGCTTTGCAAAACAAGCAGTTAAGAAAGCTCCTAAAACAAAAAATGCTTCAAAAGCTAAGAATCAAAAAGTTCTAAAATCTTATTTCAAAAAGGTACGTAACGGGTCTATTGATATCAAAACTATTAGTAATGATAAAATCCGTAGTGCTGTTGAGGAATATAAGAACTGGTATGATAAAGCTAAACAATGCAAACAGCAAGTTGAGGAGCTTACGAAACAACAACAAGAACTGGTACAAACCAAACTTGAAAAGGTTGTTAGTTATTATGATGCTATGGCATCTAAAACGTCTGCTATCTTAGAGAACTATCAAAAGATCAATGATCTTAATATTGCTCAAGGGACAGATACTTTTGATAATAAAACAGCTAATTTAAACAATCAGATTCAGCAATATCAGAATCAGAAAAATATTCAGCTACAAGAATTGAATAAATATCAGGCAGAATATGATAAGGCTAAGAAAAAGGGAATCTTAACAGATGAACAAAAGAATACATACGAAGCCCAGATTCAAACTTTTAGGAATAATATTGCTGATACTGATACTGCTATTGCAAATGCAAGAAAAGAAATTGATAAGATCAAAATTGATAAGTTTACAAGACTTGCAGATGAAGCTGAACATGCTGCTACTGCTTTAGAACATACTGCTTCTATGGCTGAAGCTCATGGTGATTATGCTACTAAGCAGTCAAAAACTGATCAGATCGCTAGAAACAATGATAGGGCTGCTGTCAATGTTGAGATCATGAAAACCGATCAGGAACTGATGAATAAGGTTACTAAGGATTCTGAAAGATACAAAGAGCTTTATGATGACTGGTATTCAAGACGTGAAGAGAATTACTCTTTAGAAGAAAAGAATGAACAGTTACGTCAGGAAGCTATTATGATCCCTCTTGATGAAAGCAGTCGTAAGATTGATAAGAGGAATACTCGTATCGATGAAAATAACGATCTTATGAATATGTTGAATCAGGATTACTTAAACGATCCTGATACAGGTAAACTAACTACAGATGGTAAGGCTAAAATTGCTCTTTTGAGTGATAATGTTCGTCAAGGTCAGGAAACTATGGCTGATCTTATGGAACAAAGAAATGCCCTATATAAATTACATGACGGTCATCAAATTGGAGATTCTACTTTTGAAAGCAAATTAGCTGAAATCAATAAACAACTTCGTGAGGCTGCAACAAATACCAACGACTATAAGAATCAAATTGTAGAACTTGGTAAGGCAACGATGCAAGCTGAAGTTGATGCTCTGGTTAAAGTTATTGATAAGCGTAAAGAGGCTTTAAGTCGTAAGAAAGAATATTATGATTATGACAAAAACATCAAGAGTCAGACCAAAGACCTGCAAGCTCTTGAAGCTCAGCGAGCTGCTTTAGAAGGTGTCGAAGGTGAAGCTGCGAAAGCACAAAGAGCCAAATTAGACGCTCAGATTGCCGATGCTCAAGAACAAATGGATGATACTAAGAAAGAACATCAATATTCTATGGAATCCCAAGGATACGATGATATGACTGAAAAATTACAAGAGTCTTTGGATAAACAGCTTAAATCTTTAAGCGGTTCTCTGGATGAACAATCTAAGCTTATTAGCAAGTTCTTAAAACAGGTTGGAGATTCTTATTCTGATGTCTTTAAGAAGATCAATGACACTGCTATTAATTCTGGACTTATTAATGGTCTAAGTGAGTTATATCATTCTGAATACAATAGCTCTGCTAATGGCAAGACACCTGAACAGAACGCAAAAGATACTCAGAACAAGAACAGCTCTGTGACTAATAATGTTGCAAATCCTGATACTAATGTAACTGGTACAACTGGTATTACAGGGTCTAAGGTTGATTCTTCAAAAGTTGAAACTGGAAATGCTAGTGCTGTTAGTGGTTCTATGAAAACACCTGAACAGCAGGAACATAATCTTATGTCTTTCAGTGTTAGTCCAGCGTCTATTACCTTAGCCCCTGGAGAAAGTAAGACTGTTACTGTTTCTGATATTGTTCCTCCAGACGGGGCTGGACAATCATTTTCTTGGTATTCTAATAGCCTAGGTTACATAACAATGTCTCCTTCAGGAGCTTCATGTACAATTACGGCTACAAAAGGAGATCATGAAGGAACAGTTACTCCAGTGTGCAAATCTGCTAATGGACTCTCTGTGAATTTCACCGTTGTAATCCAACTATCTGCCAGTCAAAAGAAAGCTAAGTCATTAGGATTAAATTTTCATATAGGAGCTGCTTACACTGAAGCTCAGCTTAAGAGTTGGTCTCCTTTAAACAATTATTTAGCTAGTAAGGGCTATGATGTTGTAAACAATCCAAAAGGTATGGAAGCTCTTGGTAAAAAACTTGGAGTAATTACGACTAAGAACTCTAAAAAGGGGAAAGAGTTTTATAAGGGAAAAGATGGGAAATATTCTAAAGCTCAATCAAATAAAATCCTTACAGCATTAAAGAAAGCAGGTGTAAGAAATGGTGGTGTCATTGATGATGTAATACCAATCTCTCAGCTTAATGGTGTAATTCAAAGCAATCATGATCATGGTATTGCTACTGTTCGTAGAGACGAAATCTTACTGAAGCCAGAAACATCTGATGTGCTTAAACAAGCTGTTAAGATTTCTGAATCAGTTGTTAAAGCCTCTAAGACAAAAGATATTATGACTGGTACTGGAGGCTTCTCTTCTTATTATGATGCATTGATCAAAGTAGAATCTGGAGGCATGGTTGATAAGAGTGTTTTGAATGATCTTAAGGTTGTTGCAAAACAGGTTTATGATCAAGAGCAAGCTAACAAACTAAAAGAATATCACAAAATTGGTCGTAAGCCAAATATGGGAAAATAGAAATTGATGTAGAGCCTATGTAAAAACATGGGCTCTTTTTAAATTGGAGGAAATTATGGAAATTAATTTATTATTGCTACTTATTATTGGAATTTTATTAATCGGAGTTGTGCGAATGAAATACAGGAATAGTTTGTATTCAATTTCGTTGGGAGCTCTGATGAATTATATGGATGATGAAGGATTAACTCCTTTTGATGAGCTGACTCCTGAAATGAGGTCTATGTACATCAGGGAAGAAATCGCTTCTATGAGGGATGGAAATTTATTATAAAGACATAGAAAAAGACACCCACTGTAATTAGTGAGTGTCTTTTTGTGAGTGATGATTAAACCTTGTTACAGGCTAGATTTTTTGGTATAATTCCAATTCTCCTTTTAATCATCCTTTTAACTCCTGTAAGATGCCCATTCTTACAAAATTGTTAGAAAGCAACTTATGTTACTAACTCATACTCGATAAAATAATCATATCACATTATATGTTAATATTCAATTATTTTATATAGCACTTGTTTTTGTATGGTTTACGTCTAAATTAATATATGGATTTTGTATTTTTTATCCGGCGCAACAAATGGGCAATAAATGTTGTGTAAATCTTGTATAAACAATACAGAAACGTATGCCAAAAAAATTTTAATCTTATGTATTTCTTAGTATCTAATCAACATAAGTACCAACATTGCAACAGTGGAAATTCCACTTGCGATTGCAACCATATCGAGTATGATTCGTCTCATGTCATTACCTGCTTTCTACCACATACCCTTCAGACATCGTATAAAATACGACAATTTATTATATGACAATAACTTCCAAAAGTAAAGGTTATTTTTAAGAATGTACATCTTACAGGATAATTTTTTAGAAAGGAGACTTTATGTATTCAAATGCAGTAAATTTTACTTATAACAACAAAAGTCTTTCTGACTTTTCACATAAAATGGTCATCGGATATATTGATAAATCTGAAGATTCATTCGGTCTTGATAGAGAGATCGTAAGCGGTTCAACTACTATGAATCGTAATATCTATCATGCTTATAATACTAAATATTCGGGGAAACTTGGATTTCAGATTACTCTTTTTCATGAGGATCAGAAACGATTTACTGAAAATGAAGTATCTGAAGTTACTAGATGGTTAACAAGTCCTAAGAGCTATAGAAAATTAGAGTTCTATGGTTGTGATGGCAGCAAGAATGATGTCATTTATTATGCCATTGTTACTAAAGTTACTCCTGCTCTTGCTGGAGGAATTGCTGGCTTAAAGATTGACTTTGAGTGTAATGCACCATATGGATTTGTAGAAAAAGAAAGCAATTTATTTGATCTAACAAACAAACTAGAAACACCTAACCATAATGGATCTTTAGTTCTTGATTGTAGATCAGATGAACTGGAACAATATGTTTATCCTATTATTGAAGTTGAAAGTCCTGAGCTTTGGACTGATCTTCAAATTACAAATCATTCAGACAACAACAGCACGATGCACTTATGGGATACGAAAGGCACTTATGAGATCAATTGCCAACATCAAGTTATTAAACTGAATGGAAAAGGAATTGTATTATCAAATGTGTTCAAGATGGACACTGTGCAAAAATTATATTGGTTACGACTTGTTCCGGGGGAAAATTGGATTGAAATTACAGGTCGTTGCAAAATAAAAATCAAGTGGCTCGAACCTAAGAAGGTTGGAGCTTTTTAAATTCAGAAAGGAGGCGTGAGAGTGAATTGGAATTTATAAAAGACATTTTCAATCATACAGAGCCTTATGATTTTTATCTGGTAAATCCAGAAGGCAAGGCAATTTGCGCCTTAAATAGCATTGACACTTCTACTACTTCTCTCACTGCTACTCTTAATGATAGATGGGAATTAAGTTTTAGTGTAGAAAAGTACATTGATGTCAACAATGATGCAAATTTTGTCTTATCAAATGGATATGAATATCTAGATAAAGGAATGGAAATTTATATAGATCGTATCGGATACTTTGTGATCACTGAGGTCCCAAGTGTTCAGTTTGATGGATATTCAGAGATGAAGACTGTCAAAGCTGAGTCTTGTGATGTTGAGCTAGAGAATAAAGATTTAGTTACTTTCTATGTTAATACAGGAAAAACAGGAAGTAAAGAATATACTGCTGATGGGAATGTTATCGAAGATAAATTAACAGGTAATAAGATCTTAAAACGCTATGTTGCTTTATATGATCCTGATAATCGTCAGTTAAGTTTATTAGATTTAGTCCTTGAAAAATTGCCGGGGTGGTCTGTTGGACATGTTGATGAGTCTTATATTGATGAAGAGGGAAATACCAAATGGCTTATTCCTTATAAGAGACAAAATGAGAACGGAGAAGACGAATGGTTCTTCGTAAGAGGTACATTTGAAGAAGAGTCTATTAATGTTTATGCTTTCTTAACTCAGAAAGTAGCACAGGCTTATAGATGCGTGTTCACATTTGACATATTAAATAGGAAGATCAATTGTTACCATATTAGTCAACTTGGTAAGGACACGGGTATTTCTTTAAGTACAACAAACTATATTGATTCCTTAAGTGTAACTGGTGCAACAAATGATGTATATACACAGTTTAATGTGGCCGGTGGAGAGAATCTTGATATTAAATATGTAAATTTTGGTGAAATTACCATTGATAATTTATCATATGTTCTTAAAGAACCATTGGTTTCTAAGGATCTGATTGACAAATATGAAGCTTATTTGAAATATAGAGGAACACATTGGGATAGTACCAAGAATGAAAAAGTAACTTATACTCTTGATGATGGAACTTCAAAAGAAATGACTCGTAGAGAGTATTATTCTTATCTCACTAGAATGTGGGGCAAATACAAGAAAGTTGCTGATGAAATTAAAAGTCGTGTTCCTAATGATGGTTTAAAAACTGATTGGGATACATTCAAGGAAGATGAACTTCAAAAGCAACTTGACATCTATATAGATGCTGTTAATTTCATTTTATTAGAGTATGGATATGCTAAAAAGAATGAGAATGGTGAGCCCATTAAAAAAGAAGATGGCACATATGAGACCATTTTAACAGGTGATGAATTACAGGCCCAGATGCGTAAAGATAGTTGCTGGCATACTTACACTGCTTATGTTGATGGAGTTATTCCTAACATTAAGATTGCCATTGATAACATTTACAAGTCTGATGATGATAAGGTAAAGCCGATCGACAAGTGGGAAACTCAGTGGGAATTATATGGAGTTGATGAGTTAAAGGTTAAAGTCCAGATGTACCAAAATTCTATTGATACTCTAGCTAAAGAAGGATATGACAAGCCTTATGATGCTTCTGAAAATACTACTGATTACTATAAAGAATATCAGGACTATGTTCAGAAATTAACTGATGCCAAGGCTGCTCTTGAGGAGCGAGAAAAGGAATATAAAGAGGCAAGTGATAAGGTTCAAGCACGGTTAGATAAAAGAACTGAAATATACAATGATTGCAATTTGAAAAATAATTCTAAATTTGGTTTTGTCGATAAAGATGGAAATCTTAACTCAGAGGGCCAGACAATTCTCAAATTATATGTATCAACTGATTATGTAAATGAGAATTATTTGATCACAACTCTTGATGATATCGAAACTTATGTTGATCGAGCTGAAGATTTATATCAGGCTGCAGTTAAGGAATTATCTTCACAGGCCCAGCCACAATATATCTACTCTCCTCAGATTGAGAATATATTATGTGATGAGAACTTCTCTCCTTATTTAGATCAATTAGTTCTTGGAGATTATATCTGGTTAGAAATTGACGATGGAAATGAATTCGGTGGTCATGGTAATTTAGAGAAATTCAGATTGTACACTTTTAGTTTTAATCCTAAAGACCCATCTGAAAAGTTTGAAATTTCGTTTACAAATATGATTAAGTCTCAAGCAAAGAGAGATGATGAAGTATTCTTGTTAAATTCTTCTACAAAGAACAATAGAAATTCTATCACTTCTACTGCTTACACTGGAGTTGACGAAAGTATCAATGCAATTCTTACTCCAGAGCTTCTTAAAGCAATCACAGGACAATTAACTACATCTGTTGGCTTTGGTAATGCTGTTGGGAATATGGTTGAGTATATCAACAGTCAGCCTAACAGTGTTTTAAATATTACAGCAAACCAAACAAATGTAAAGAAAATTGTTGGTACAGAAGCTGAGTTTGAGAAATTCTTTTCTAAGTATATTGATGCCGATTATATTAATGCAAGAGTTGTTATTGCTAATGTTGGTGAGTTTAAGAATTTAACAACTGAAGTAGCAAACATTAAAAGTGCAATCATCGGTACTTCTTCTACAGAAACAGGTATTGTATTCAACTTATCCTCAGCAAATGCTAAGTTTGACTCTGCATGGATCATAAATGGTATCGCAGGGAAAATGACAATTGGAGACTTAGCCGCAGGCGATATTACAATCTCTGATACAATGCGTATCCTATCTGAGAACGGCAACTTTATCATGAACGGCTCAGCTATGCAGTTTTTAGATACTGAAGGAAATGTTGGAATCCAGATCGGTTATGATACGAACAAGAATCCAAGCATTATCATCAAAGACAATAAAGGCGTAACAGTTATGACAAGCCAAGGTATCACTAAGGATGCGATTGCTGATGGATTGATCGTGAATAATATGCTTGGAGATAAGTCTGTTTCAAAAGATAAGCTGAACTTTCCTATCGTTGAAGCGAACGCACAAGGCGGAGTTGATATTACACAGATTTATGATGGCAAAGGAGGTTTATGGGGAGCTGAGTATACGAAAACTATGACATCTATCAACAGTAGTTTAAACCAACTAACAGAAGACATTGCGAATCTTAACACAGCTATTGATTCTGTATCTCTTACAGGGCAACAAGTCTTTACAGAAACCGATACAGGTATTTCTCCTACGTCTATTATTCTAACTGCAACGGTAAATAATGGTGCAGAAATCAGCAAATGGTATGTTGATGGAATCGAAAACACTTCTTACATTTCTTCAGATAAATCACAAATTACAATCCCAAGTTCTTATATGACAAACAGAAAAACAGTGGTTGTCAAAGTGGAATGTACTGATACATCTAAATATGATGTTATGACTTTATATAAAGTTACAGATGGAGCTTCTGCTTACACTGTTGTCGCAAATAGTAGCAACGGAACTACTTTTGAATACAACAATACTGTTTATACGGAAACAATTTGTACTTGCAAAGTTCTGAAAGGAAGTAAGGAAGTTACTGCCAAAAGCTACGTCTGGTACAAGCAATCAAGCGGATCAACAGAATGGAAGCAAATTGGAACTGGTGCAAGGTTAACAGTTTCATTAAAAGATAAACAAAATCAAAAAATTAAATGCTCAGTGGAGATCTGAGTTAGATAGAGAAAATAAATGCATAATAACTAATTTTGAATTGGAGGTGAAAACTATAAATGGTATTAGAAAGTAATACATTAGATGTCTTATTTGTAAAAGATGGACAACAAGGAGAAGACGGTAAGGTTCTCTACACTTGGATTAAATATGCCAAAGCCGCAAATGGTACAGGAATGACCGATGATCCTGATGGGGCGATTTATATTGGTATTTCTTACAATAATGAAAGCTCCATAGAATCAAATGATCCTACACAATATGCCTGGACTAAAATACAAGGTGCGGATGGTAAAAAAGGTGAAGATGCTTATACTATCTTCTTAGAGAATGAAAATATTTCTTTTGCTACAGATAAGAATAGAAACCCACTTTCTGAACAGGCGTACACCTCTGGAATTACTATTATGAAAGGGGCAAAACCTGTTACAGGTTTTACAATCGGAGACATAGCAAAAACACAAGGAATCGCAGTGGCTAAAACAGATACAGCTATTGCGATTTCTGTTGTTAATGGGAATCCTTTACCAAATGATAGCGGAGAAATTGAGATTCCTATTACTGTTGGCGGTACTGTTTTTAAAAAAATTCTTACTTGGACTTGTGCAAAGAAAGGCGATCAAGGAGAACGTGGACTTCAAGGTATTCAGGGACCTCAAGGCGAACAAGGAATTGCAGGTAAAGACGGTACTTCCGTTACAATTATAAACAAAAGTATTACATATCAATTATCTACAAGTGGAACTGTTATCCCAACAGGTACTTGGCAGACAAGTCCTCAGACAATTCCAGAAGGTCAATATCAATGGACAAAAACATCTGTAACTTATAGTGATGGAAACCAAACAGAATCTTACTCTATTTCTTATCATGGTAAAAATGGTAGTGATGGTACTTCTGTGAAAACAACTAGCACTTCTGTTAAATATCAAGTTGGAGATAGCGGAACAACAAAACCTACTGGAACATGGCAAACTAACGTGCCAACTGTTGCCCAAGGGAAATATTTATGGACACAGACGATTGTTAATTATTCAGATGGAAATTCAACTGAATCATACAGCGTATCTTATAGAGGGATTGATGGCAGCAATGGGGTAAACGGTATGAACGTTGCTACGATTTATTTATATCAAAGAGCAACTTCTACTCCTGGCAAACCTAGTAATACATTAACATATACGTTCTCTACAACAAAAATCACTGGTACTTTAAATAATGGTTGGTCTACAGCAATTCCAACAGGTACTGATGCTGTATATGTTACTGTTGCTTCTGTTTCTAGTAAAAATGATACCACTACCATTGCTACTTCTGTTTGGTCTGCACCTGTAGTATTGGCACAGAATGGTAAGACTGGTAGCGATGGTAAGGCGGGGTTAAATGTTGCAACGATTTATTTATATCAAAGAAACACAAGTAAACCAAGCAAGCCTTCTGCAAGTGTAACTTATACATTTAGTACGGGCGTGGCAAGTGGACTTAATAATGGGTGGAGTCAGAAGATTCCAGATGGTACTAATCCATTATATGTTACTTTAGCAACTGCATCTTCTAATACAGCAACAGATACCATTTTAAGTTCTGAGTGGAGTGATGTTGTTGTGATGGCACAGAATGGTGAAGACGGTCAAGACGGTATCTCTCCAAAAGTATCTCTTTCAAAATCAGGTGATACAACAACAATCTCTATTGTAGATGCAACAGGAACTCATACGCAGACTGTCAAAGATGGAACAAACGGAACACCTGGCGCAGCTGGTAAAGATGGTAAAACAAGTTACTTCCATGTGAAATATAGTAATGATGGTGGAAAAACATTTACTGGTAATTCTGGTGAAGATACTGGAATTTACATGGGAAGTTACACTGATTATACTGAGGCTGATTCTACTGATGTTAAGAAATATAACTGGGTAAAAGTTAAAGGTGATAAGGGTGATACTGGGCAAAAAGGTCAAGATGGTACATCTATAAAAATCACATCTAAATCAGTTACATATCAAACGTCAACTTCTGGCACAACAGCACCTACAGGAACGTGGTCAACTACTGTTCCTACGGTTAATAATGGGCAATATCTCTGGACTAAAACTACAGTACAATACTCAGATGGTAATAAAACTGAAGCGTATTCTGTATCTTACAAAGGTACGAATGGTACAAATGGAACTTCTGTGACTGTTAGTAAAACAGAGGTTACTTACCAAGTTAGTACAAGTGGAACTACTGCTCCTACAGGTACATGGAGTACAACAATGCCAAGTTGCGATCAAGGGCAGTATTTATGGACTAAGACTTACGTTAAATATTCTGATGGGAAAGATACTACTTCTTATAGCGTGAGTTATAAGGGGGTTGATGGTGAGAAGTTTGCATTTAATATGCTGAGAGAAACTAATCAAGGTAGTAAACATTGGGAAAACCATGCTTCTGGAGGTAAATACAGCACAGAGTCAATTATAACAGAAGATGGGATAAATGCTGTTAAATTAATTTGTACAGAAGCTATTCCATCAGGTGGATGGCAATATGTTTCTTTTGATGATTACCAAATGCTAAAGTCATTAAAGCCATCAACAGATTATGTGATATCTTTTGATATAAAAAGCAATCTAGGAACACAAGGTTCTTGGGTTTCTATTCAACAAGGTGATTCAACCAATGCAATGTTACCTGCCGCAATGACACATATAAAGGGAAATGAAACATGGGAGCATATTCGTGTTTTTTTAAGATCTAATGATACATTACCCAAAATCAATGGTCAATATATTTATATTACAAGTCTTGGTGGTGTTGGGTATTCAATCATCAAAAATCTCAAACTCACAGAAAGTACAACAGATACACCTTGGGCACCTCATCCAGAAGATCTCGAAGGTCGTGGAGTTTCTGAAACAGTTCAATACTACCTAGCAACATCTCAAGCCTCTGGAGTAACTTCTTCTACTTCTGGATGGAGTACAGACATTACAACTCAAAAACTAACTGCTGATAAAAAGTATTTATGGAACTGTTATCAGACTAAATATTCAGATGGTACGAGTGAACCTATTAGTACACCTAAGGTTATTGGTGTATATGGGGATAAAGGTGATAATGCCAAAAACCTCTCAATCACACCTTCCTCTCAATACTTCAAATCTACAGACGGCGGTAAAACATTTGCACCAAACACAATTACAATCAAACCTACTATTCAAGGAGAAATCAAGTTCGGTAAATGGCAATACAGTATTGATGGTGGAGTTAGCTTCGCTGATGTTGTGAGCGGACAGAAAGGGTTGACGATCAGTAATAATGTGTTGAGTATTAGTAAGGACAGTAGTTTATACAGTGATGCTGTTACTATGGTTACTTTCAGAGCGGTTGCTAACGATAGTAGTTTTTATGATACTTGTAGCGTTGCTAAGATTTATGACGTGAGTGATATTGGTGATGGTAGGAATTTACTTTGGAATAGCAATTTTGCTAAGACTGATGAAGCTATCAATACAAGCACTTATACTACATGGGGATTAATTTTAAGAGGGAGCACATATACAGCAACAATTGATACATCTGTTAAACATAATAATTTCAACACATTAAAAGTTATTGGAACTAAAGCTGGTGACAGCGGTGGACAAGACTTAATCTATCGAATCAAAGGATTGAATTTAGACGAAGTAAAATTCACAGAAACAGACGTGAAATATACTTTGTCTTTTTACGCAAAAGCATCTATAGCTTGTAATTTTAGTGCAAGATATGCTTATGATTCTTACGCCAAAGATACAAATGTTGCACTGAGTACAGATTGGAAAAGATATGAAATTCAAATGCATCCAACCACAACTTCATACCAGACTTCCTTAATATTTAAAATGGATGCCGCTTCTAATGTTTGGTTTTCTGAGTTTAAACTTGAAAAAGGCTCTTCTGCGACAGGATATTCTACTGCTCCAGAGGATGTCCAAGTAGCGATTTTATCTACCAAATCAGAGATATCTGACGTGAGTTTAAAGGTGGATAAAAACAAGCAAGCCATTGAACAAAGAGTGGAAAAGAATACTTATCAGCAAGATTTGAACTTGGTCAAAGGTGATATTAGCAAAGCGAATGAAGGGCTGAATAAGTGGAGATATGAGATTTATCCTAAGAGTTTGTTTACGGATAAGCCAGAGGATCAGAATAAATATGATATTGGTGTTTTTATAAGGAATAAAAATCTTACACCTAGTCGCACTTTGGTATTTGATGATAACAAGTGGACGCTTTTAGATTATGAAAATAATTATATTGGCTATGGTTTAACTTTTGTTAAAATGTCTGCTAAAAAGACATTTTCGACAAAGTGGGCACATAGTAGTTCTTGCTCAATATACGTTAATGGAAAATTAATTATTTCAGATAAAGGAACGGTACGACTTGATAGCAATAACATAGGAAGAGATTTTAATTGTACATTTATAGAGGGTTGGAACTGTATTGAATTTGTTATGCAAGAAACAACAGGAAATGAATGGTTTTTCTTCAAAGATGCTATTTCTGCTATCTCAGAATGCCAACTCATGAACTGTTACTATGGTACTCCTGTTGCTAGACAATCACACATTACAAATCAGTTAGTCCAGAATACTACTGATATTAATGGGATTAGTGGTAGCGTACAACAAGTTATGAGCACTGTTGGTGGTTCTGGCAAAATTGATGAGTTTGTAAATAATTATTCTACATGGAAAAAGAAAGTCGATGGTATTGAGACTAGAGTTGGTGAAACTTATACGACCAAGGATGATTTTAATGGACTTGAGATTGGTGGTAGGAATTTACTATTAGGCACAAAAGATTTTAGTAATGGAGTATATAAATCAACAAATAACTTTGTCTTTTCTGATTCTATAAATGGTTTTACGGTATTAAAAGCAAAACTGCCAGACGGAGGAACATATTACGATCCATTTTCTCAAAGTATTACATATGAACCCAACACAAAGTATACGCTATCTTTCTACGCAAAAGCAGATTCGGTATGTAACATAGGTTCATTCTTTTATAATATAGCTAGTGGCAACAGATATTTCGATGGGTATACTGCAACTACATTAACTACATATTGGAAACGATATAGTATAACTTGGATAACTGGGAATGTAGCGAGAAGCGCCAACGTAATCCCTATGAGATTACAAGAAACAGGTAGCATATGGTGTTATATGTATGGATTGAAATTTGAGAAAGGTTCTAAAGCTACAGATTGGACGCCTGCACCAGAAGATGGGGAGATTAATGGACAGAACTTAGTAAGTAATTTACCTACTAATTGGGAACAAGGAACTGTCACAGAAGGATCAACAACTGGAACAACATATGCAAATACCAAAAGTTCTAGCGCTGGTTCCATTCGCCCAAAAGAATTAATCCCTGTTTCAGGAGATATTACAATTTCAATTGCGTATTCAAATCAATCTAAGAAACCCATTAGACATTGGATTGCTGCATATGATGTTAATAAAAATTACCTTGGAAATAACTATGTTTCTAACGCATGGAATAGCTTCCCAAGAACTCTTAATATGAAGGATGCTAAATATATAGCCATTATGGTTGGTTATACTGATTCTTCAGCCATTACTCCTTCCGACATTTCACAAATCTGCCTAAAAATCGAACGTGGTACTTCTGCTACGCCATTCACACTAGCGCCTGAAGATGTTAACGGGAAGATCGTGAATGTAGAAACTATTGCTAATCAGACCGCTAAGAAGTTTGAGTGGATTGTTAAGGGCGGAGATAAATCATCTAGCATGGTGCTTACAGATGATTTTTTGAATATTGTTGCTAATAAGATAAATTTGAAAGGGAAAGTTACTTTTGAGAGTTTAAGCAGCGATGCCAAAAATGAGATTGGGAAAGTAGCACAGAGTAAAGTTGATGGTTTAGATGTTGGTGGTAGGAATCTAATTATCAACAGCAATCTTTCTAGGACCTTAACTAACGTAACTAACGATGGATGCTCAAACATGACTGTTGTTTCTGATTCTGTATATGGACATGCTTTAAAGTTTACCGCTGTTAACCAAAGAAGAGTTTTTTGGGCTACAAGTAATGTATGGGTAAAAAATAAAACTTACATTGTTTCGTTTGTAGCAAAATCAAGTGTGACAGGGCAAAAAATTCGACCAAGCAGATCAACAGCAGATTGGGGCGATGATATTACTCTAACAACTTCTTATGCTAGATATACAACAAAAATTACAAGCCTGGACACGAACGCAGGAGGTACATTGTCGTTTAGTTGTACAAACGCAGTGGGCGATATTACGATTACAAATGTCAAGCTTGAAGTTGGTAATAAAGCTACAGACTGGACACCTGCTCCTGAAGATGTTTCTCAGGATGCAACTAATAAAGCAAGTCAAGCTTTAACAGATGCCAAAAACTACTCTTCTAATGCTGTTAACTGGGTCACTAATAATGGTTCATCAACAACGAGCCTTAACTCAATGGTTAAAAAATGGACAGATGGGGCAGTAAGCGATACAGCACAGATTAACGGTGGATGGATTAAAGCGAATACTATTACTGCTAGTAAGATAGCATTAGCTGACTTTACGAACTATTCTCAGTTGACCAGAGATACAGCAGATGCATACGGATTCACAGTGACTGACGATACAGATGGTACATGGTTTAGTACGAAAAATATTAAGCGAGATCAGTTTATTTCTGAAATATTCCCTTGCAATGGTGGTGAAAGTTATCTTATCGAATATGATATTTCCACCAATGCCAAGGGAGCAAATAATTCAACTGACACTAAAAATTATATTGGTGTAGCTATTGGTGTTTATGGATATACAGGAACTGTTGGTTCTAATGGGCTTCCAAACAAAGCAACAAATATTTGGTATGCAGATAGAATTACTGGATCTGAAACCGCTCCATCAATACATGTAAAAACTACAATTACTACTTCTACAGCTACAAAACAATTCCGAGTATTTTTACAATCAAACGGATATTACTTTGAAGGCACAACAAAGATTAGAAATTTATCTGTTCGTAGAATGTATGGCGGAACTCTTATCGTAGACGGTTCTATCACAGCAGACAAAATCGCAACAGATGCCATTAAATCTCGCAACTACATCTCTTCTGGTGGTACGCAGGGATCATTTTTGAATCTGAGCGATGGTAGTTTTCAGAGTCCTAATTTGAGTTGGGATTCAAATGGTAATTTGATTGCCAAGAATGCGAACCTGAGTGGACAGATTACTGCTACAAAGGGTAAGATTGGTTCGTTTAATCTGGACAAATCACTGTATTTGTCTAATAATTCACCATATTATTTTAGTCAATTTTGTGCAAAAAAAGTATACGGGCTTACTAACGAAGGCGATATATATATTGGATCAGAAGGAATCTATAGTTATTCTTGGGAAACTGGAAATATGTATATTGGAGATAGTGGATCTATACAAGCAGATGTATCGAGCAGTCGAGGTGTCTGTATTGAAAATGGGGAAATATACATTTATAAATCTGATTACTGTAAGGATTATCCAACTGCTTGTGATAATAAGTATGGATTGGTTTTAGCTGGTGGTTATGTAGCATCGGCAAATTACAGTGACGGAGGATCAATTGATGGTTTTAATTTTATCCTCAGCCCTAACAAATTTAATATCAATGGGAAGATCTATGCGTCCAATGAATTACAAACTGGTGGTGATCAAATACGTATTATAAGCGGTAATATCGGTTGTATGGTCAGAAATGATAGTGCCGATTTCTATATTTTACGTACTAATTCTGGCGATCCTTATGGTGGTTGGACAAATGACAGACCATTTAGAATTAACTGGGCAAGCAATGATATTACATGTGGTCATAACCTAACAGCAAATGACCTCATTGCGAATAGTTGGGTTTATTGCTCAGAAGTACATAGTTCTGGTGCAGTTGTAATTGCTTCAAACAGTGAATCTTATTATTGGGCGCATGGCTATCAAATGGCACGTGGAACATCGTGGGGAGGTGTATGTATCGGTGATGATAGCCAAGGATTACGTCTTTATGGAACTTCAATCTGGGCATCTCACAGTATATCTACTTCGGACGAAAATCTTAAAGAAAACTTTACAACTCTTGATCAATATGAAGATTTCTATATGAATTTAAATCCAATAGGATTCAATTACATCGGAGATTACGATGGTAAGAAAACTCATTTTGGATTTGGTGCTCATAAAACAGAAGACATCTTAGAATCCGAGGGGTATGATTCTGATAAATTCGCTGTAGTAACGCATAGACCGCTCGTACAGGAAGATATTGAAAAGCGTTTTGGCAAAGATGTTGAGGTCGATATTGAAACGGAATATGGTGTTTCTTATACAGAATTTATTGCATTAAATACCCATATGATTCAAAAGACACGAAAAGAACTTGAACAAGTCAAACAAGAAAAAACCGACCTAGAAGCTCGCCTACAAGCAATCGAAGCAAAACTTGGACTTTAAGAACGGATAAACAGCTAAATAAAACATAAATTTGATCGTACATAGAGCAGTTTTCGGACTGCTCTTTTTGTATGCTCAAAAACAGAAAGAAAGGTGAAATACATATGGTATACACAGTTAAATTAGATAGCTCTGACGACAAAGTATTTAATCTTATGCAGTTTAATAGCATGACTTTTGACATGGAATGTAAACTTGTCGTTTGCACAGATGATCTAAAAACGGTTAAATCAGCATTTACAAATTTTAAAACATTAGACATCTACAGAGATGATGTGCAGATTGCAACCTATACATGTTTTAACAATTATAAAGAAATCTCTTTACAGCAAGGATTATATAACAACACAAATGGAGAATGGGAAGATGCGCTGATCGTATCTCTTACAAGAGCAAATATTGTAGAACAGGTACAGCGACTTGATGAAAAAGTCAATCAGGTTGTTGATATTAATACCTTGACTCTTGACGAGTACAAGAACTATTTACAGGAGAAAAACAAAGCTGCTCTCGCTGAGTTCTTAGCAAGTCAGAGTGTAGAATTCAATGGTAAGCCTTATGGAGTATCTGAAGAAGATCAGAATGAAATGGCTCTGAACTTTATGCAATATCAAGCTCTTACTACTGCTGGTCAGCAAGTAACTCTTGAATGGCATAGTAAGAAGAGTGCGTGTGAAACATTCACTGCTGAGGAATTTGTGCAATTAACAGCAATGATCAAAGCATTTATCTATCCTTATTTCCAACAGATGAATGTAACAAAAGCGCAAATTTTCAGTTCTACTAGCAAAGAAGAATTGGACAAGATTGAAATTAAATATGAAGTAATTCCTGTGCAGTCAACAGAACCTACTACTCCTTCAGAGGGAAAAGATTTAGTTACGACTGATAAGACGGATGAGACAGGAAAAGATTCAATTACGACTGAAGAATAATTAGTTTAACAGGGAAAAGGAGAATTTTAATATGGAAATGACAAATATGCAGGCAGATATGATCTTAGGACAGTTAAATACAATTTATGCATCGTTAACAAAGAACAGTGAACCCGCTCCATGTGTGCTTACAGTGGGACTTGCCAAGAATATTAGAAAAATGCAGGGCGAACTCAAAGAGTATTTTGAAGAAAAACAGAAGCTCTTACAGAAATATGAAATCACTTCCGATGCCCAGATTAATGGAACTGAGAATGGTCAGAAGTTCTTAGCAGAGTTTACTCCTCTTAGCGTAGAAGATTCTGGTGTGGAATTACATAAGATCAGAATGACGTTTGATGAGTTATGTGATGTTCTTGAGAACTACGAGGGAAGTCTCTCTGGGGACATTATGACATTACAACTTATCTGCAAAGACGAAGATAAAAAAGAAGGTGAATAAATGTTGCATGTAAAGAAATCATGTAAATATCTTATCTTATTCCTTATTGGAGCATTTGCTTATTGTGGAATTGAAATCATCTGGCGAGGATATACACATTGGACAATGGGAGTGTTAGGCGGCGTTTGCTTCATTCTTATTGGGCTGATAAATAACAGTCACTTCTTCTACCATCTTATGCCCTTTCGTGAGCAGATGGTTCTCGGAGGATTGATTGTTACTGTAATGGAATTCATAGCAGGTTGTATTTTAAATTTATGGTTAGGTTTAGGCATTTGGGATTACTCTCAGATGCCTTTTAATCTGTGTGGGCAGATTTGCTTACCTTATACAATTTTATGGATTTTACTGAGTGCAGTATGCATTGTTGTAGATGATTCGCTGAGATATTTATTATTTGGAGAAGAAAAACCAGAATATGTTTGGTAAAGATTTAAAGGAGTGATTTTTATAAAATAATCGAGGTAATTACATGATAGAAAATTGGAATATTATAATTAATTTTTTATCTCAACATGGGGCTGCATTGATAGTGTTTGTCTTTGCGGTTCTTTTGTTTGCAGATAAAATTTTTGATGTCACTTCCAAATTAAACGAAAAGTTTGGTTTTGAGACACGTTCCTCATTAGAAAAGAAACATCAAAAAGAAGTGATTGAACAACAACGCTTAATGATCGACAAGCATACAGAAACTTTGGATAAACTAACACAGATTTTGAGCAATCAGAATAAAGATATTCAAGTTATCAAAGACATGATGAGAGAGCAAGCCGCATTATTAACAGACCAAAAGGTAGGCATGGAACGACTATTTGCACATACCGCTGAACTGGCTAAAAAATTAGATGATGCGTGCGTAATAGACGTTGCTTTATCTGAAGGTGTTGCTGCAATGCTAAGAGACAGAATCAAACAAGCCCACAGGTATTACAAGCAAAAAGGTTGTATTTCCCCTACGGGGCTTGAAAACATTAATGCTATTTATAAGGTATACCATGACCAATTACATCAAAATGGCGTTGGAGAAAAAATGTATAACGAAATTAAAGCATTGCCTATTAAGGATGAAGAGTCATTCTTGTAGGTCTTTTTTATTGCAAAGGAGGATTGCATTATGAACAAATTTAAAGAATTTTTAGCAAGCATTAACTGGAGTGAAGTTAAACCACATACTGTTGTGAGCTTGATTTTACAGGTGTTAGCGTGGATCAATATGGGATTAACTGCAGCAGGCAAACCAGTGATTGACATACATGAAGATGTAATTAACCAAGTAGTTGGTATTGCTTTTGTAGTTGGAACATCTCTGTATGGAGATTGGAAAAATCATAGTTTTACATGGACAGCTCAGTTTGCAGATGAAATTGCTTACGCTCTGAGAGACGGTAGATTAACTCTTGAAGAGGCTGAGGAAATCAAGAATAAGATTGGTCAAAAAGACGTGATCGTAAAAGTTGATAAGGATTTATTTGAAAAAGAATTAGATGATGCTACTGAAGGCAAAGAATCTGACGATATTGTTGGGTAATTTGCTAAGTGAGTAATTAGTAATTGAATAATTAGTTATTGGGCAGTTGCTGTTATAGTGACTGCTCTTTTTAGATAAAAGAAAGGAAGTTTGATATTTATGGCATTAAAATTTAAAACTTTAAAATGCAACTCTGACAACTATGGTGCCAAGAGAAGCTTAAAAAATATTAAATGGATTGTAATTCATTACACAGGAAACAAAGGAGATACTAGTGAGGCAAATTGTAAATACTTCCAATCTCCAAACAGACATGCTAGTGCTCATGTATTTGTTGATGGCGGTAAATATATATATAAATCTGTTCCATTGTCTAATGTAGCATGGAGCGTTGGTAAATTATATGAAAGAAAGTATGCTGTTGATTGGGGTAAATGTACAAATGCTAACAGCTTAAATATCGAGATGTGTAATTCCGTTGGTAAAATACCAGATAATGTATACAAGCAAACTGTTGAATTGACAAAATATTATATGAAAAAATATGGAGTCCCTGTTTCTCATATTACCACGCATTTTCGGACTTGCGGAAAAATTTGTCCTGAACCTTGGGCTTCTCCAAATAGCAAAGGGTTTGCTAAATTCAAAGCAGACATTTCTGGTTCTACAGTAGTAAAACCAAAAGCATCTTCTAAGTTTAAATCATACAAAGTAAAAGTAACTGCTTCTGCTCTTAATGTACGTAAGTCTCCATCTACAACAGCTGCTATTACCAGAGATGCTTATAAGAAAGGCACAACAGTTACAATTAAAGCTGTTAAGAATGGTTGGGGTAAAACTAAAGATGGTTGGATTAAACTGTCTTATACAAAGAAATGCTAAGGGATATGAAAAGATATAAGAAACAGTTATGATTGATTTGACGATCAGTCGGTATTTTCTTTATTAGTTTTCTTTGTCAGTGATAAAGAATTGTTACTCTCTGCTGCGGAGAGGGTAAATATGAGCAGAATAAACTAGGCTCTGCCTCTATTTTTTTATCGAAAAGTGTTGTATTTGTTTTGAATTTGTGTATAATGAAAGTAGGAATAGTAATATTCTCGATGAAAGAGCATCGTTAAAAGTTGTGCTGCAAGTGGAGCAGGGTAATTTTCCACAACGAAAAGATATTTTAACTGGATATCACGTCTTGCGACTAGGAGTAAAGTCGTAGTCCATGCAGGGGACTTAAGGATTTCTGCAACGAAAAGATATTTTAACTGGATATCACGGCTGACAACCAGCAGAAAACTCTAATAAAGAATTATCGAAGAGTGTGGCTTCTGTCCCACTCTTTTTTACGTATGAGGTAAATATGGCATCAAAAACACAAAAGAAAAATAAAATACGACAAGATATTATAGAGGCCGCGTCCATGTATGAACAATACCTAGCTGGCCAAGCATTTTTATATGTATATGGAAATGAATATTTTGAAGTGATGTTCCCAGTCAATAGATTTTTGCATCTTGCTGGCGTAGAAACTAGATTGTTTGCAAAAAAATTTTATAAAAATGCCAGAGAAAAAACATTAACTACACAACAGTTTTATTTCTCTCCAAGACATCCTTTTGAAGTCTCTAAAAAGAAACTATCATGTCTCAAAAGATTATATGAATTAACAAACACGAAGGTTCGTATTCTTAGGAATATGGAAACAGCCAGTGTTGTTTATAAAGTTGGCATATCGAACTTAGAGTTTACTTTGTGCTTAACAGAGAACAGAGATTCTAATGGAGAAAAAATTAATGAATACTTCTTGCCAATGTCGTTACGAGCAGGAAGAAATTCAACGAAAAATGGTGATGATTATGGAGAAGTTGACTTCATTTTTCAAAAAGACGCAAGTCTTGGAAAGTATACAACTCTTCTGGTAAAGAATGAAAACAAAGAGATTCCAGAATGTGTTCATCATTTGTTGCAAGGGAATTTATTACAATAAGAATAAAAATTAAGGGTACATCAGATTAATTTCTGGTGTACCCTATTTTTTACGATTTTTCTACTCTACACATATCATCTATTTCATGCTCAGACAAGTATAAAGGAAGCCCACACTTCTCGTCAAAGAAGGAAAGGATATATTCTGTAGAATCAATTCTAGCTCCATATAAGACTGTTTTCACGGGCGTTTGGGAGTCGATTTCTGTAAGTTGTACTGTGTCACCTATGTGGAACAATCCGCACTCTGTATTGAGTGTCTTGTCACTTTCGTTGTATTCGTATATTCTCATTGTATTTTCAATTTCCTTTTTTGTTGTATATATGCTTCTTCTACTTCTGACCGCACATGACCGTAAAGTTTCTTTTGAGCTTCTGTCAGCGCCTTCATTGCATCATCACGATTATTAAATTTCCTTAATATATATAATTTATTTTTGTAATTAATTACTGGGCGGTAAGTATTATCTTTTTTATTGTGTCTAATTGAGAATGAGCCGATTTCTACTCCGAATAACTTGTTCATTAGAACACCTCCTATCTATTTAAAAACTTTGTGATTTTAATAAGTCTGCATATTCTCCGCAAATATACCATGTGCCTGACGATGGAATGTATTTTAGTATCTTTGTCTTAGTAGAGATGTTGAATCGTTCTAACACTTCTATTCTGCTTTTGTAATATTCTACTTCACGTTCTTGTCTTGCTGAGTTGGTTTCTTTTCTAGTACCCTGTAGAAGTAATTCTCTGATGTGGAATTTTTGGAGCTTACCATAAGAATCTAACATAGACATCCAAATGTCTGGCGGTGTGTCTCCTGAGATATTTACTCTCTTGGTAGCTTTTGGAATGTTTGTTGTATTGTACATTTTATTTCACCTCTCGAGTATTATAACACGAACATGTGTTTGGTGTAAAGAGAGTTTTGATTTATGAGTATGCGAAAATATTCTTTGGATGTTGTGTTGTAAGAATACTTTAGTATAACCATAAAAACGTAAAAAAATAAACCACTCGAAAGTGATTTTTTAAGGTATCAGCTTAGGGTATCAAGATTTTTAGCAAAAAGTATCGCACATACAGGATTTTCTCCTTTCTATGTGTTTTAGGGTATCAAACGGTATCAGAACATCTGTTCACACAAATCCTTATAACCTGCATAAATGCTAGGTTTCTAATACTTTTTTGATTTTAGTTGTCAGTATTATTTCATGACAAGTTTTGATTGTAATAGTGTTGCATGTATGAGTCAGAAAGAAGATAAGAAGAACTATTTATAAGAAAAAAAGGATGACACTCCGCATTTTTGAAAGCGTTTTTTACAAATCGCTGATCCGCGCCTGTTCCTTCGATAACTCGCTTGCTGCGAGCCAAAATGCCCGCAGCTACGTTCAAACAATCGACCACAAGGCGCTGCGAATTTGTAAAAAACGCATTCAAAAAGTGCTCATGTTGTCATCCTTTTTTTCTTATAAATAGTTCTTCTTATCTTCTTTCTGACTCATACAACGGAACGCTATTCAAATCACTGCACATTGTGTATGTTAAATGGTATTGGCTAATAAGTTTTGGATTCGTTGACAGAAGGTCAATGAAATTTATAAACACCAATTTGTTGAAGTGTTTTGGAATATAATAAATATCTGTCTACCATTACAAAAATTGAAAACCAATAACGTCTAACATACACACCCTTCCGTTTGAAAATTCTTAATTTTATACGAGAATGTCTTCAGGTATTCATAAAAACATAAAAAAGATAGAGGTACGAAATGATAGAATTCCATAGGATTTTTTGCAAAATCGCAGCCAACACGGGCACTGTTTGAACGCAGTGAGTTGTGCAGGAGTGTTGGCGAATCAGCGTTTTGCAAAAAATCCGTCAATGAAATTCGTTTTTCGTACCTCTATCTTTTTTATGTTTTTATGAATACTCGATACATTTCCGTTATACAATTACAATTTAATTAGTAAATACTATCCCTAAACACAATCTTACGATATGCTTCAAACTGTAACCAACGGTTAAAGAATTCGCTTCCTGGTTTATATCCTTGTTCTTTTAATTCTGCAAACAGTTTGTCTGCTTTTTCTTTGGAATCAACCAGAATCTTAAATCCTCGTCCATTGATCAGTGGCAGGCCTTTGTATTCGTATTCTTCAATTGGAAGAATTGCTGATACTTTTCTGTCTCTGATCTGTACGGCTACTTTGTCTCTGAATACGATGACATCAAAGTAGTCTGGATACTGATAGCTTTCTCCTTCTACTGGAATTTCATCTCCGATCGTGTAGGATTTTCCAGATGGTTTGATCTTTGTGACTGTCATACTTTCCATGTTGTAGTAGAATTCTTCAAAGATGTCTCCATTGGCTTTTAATTTTCCATGTGCAAAGACGCATTTTAGGTCTGTTTCTTCGTCAACTTCGGAATTTTTGATCACTCCGCATGCAGATGTCATGTTTGTGATACGGTCGATCAATATCAGCTCTCCTAAGGCTTTATGATCATCAAATTCGTCTAAGACAATTTCTTCCTGCAAGATAACATCACATACTGCGATCTCATTCTTTCTTAAGTTGTTTGCTGGAATGTATTCTCCTGTGTTGACATCGATCTTGTACTGAATATTTGTTACGATTCCTGGAATTTCTTTTGTTCCGATCTTTACGAAATATTCTTTTCCTGGTAACAATTCTCCGTCATCCATCCAAAGAACTGTCGCTGTAAATGATTTGCTGACTGGAAGTTCTGTTTTATTGGCCAGTACGCATCCTCTTGATACATCAACTTCACGGTCTAACTGAATCGTTACTGGACGGCCTTTTTCAGCTGTCTGTGCATCTTTATCACCAATTAATAAACTCTTAACCTTTGCATGTTCTTTGCTTGGTAATGTCACGATCTCATCTCCGACAGAAATCTGTCCGGATTCGATCTGTCCCTGGAATCCACGGAATGTGTGGTTTGGACGGCATACTCTCTGAACTGGCATGTAGAATCCTTCTTCTTCAGATTTCTCTCGTACATCCACCGTTTCTAGGTATTCTAGTAATGGTTCTCCTGTATACCATGGAATGTTATCTGATTTTGTTGTAACATTATCTCCTTCTGTTGCAGATACTGGGATGATCTTTACATTTGCAAGTGATAATTCTTCTTGTAATTCTTTGATCTGTTCCTCGATCTTTCGGAATGTTTCCTGATCATATTTTACAAGGTCCATTTTATTGACTGCAAATACGAAGTGTCTGATTCCCATTAAGGCGCAGATTCTTGCGTGGCGTCTTGTCTGTACTAATACTCCTTGGGATGCATCGATTAAGATGACTGCTAAATCTGCAAAGGATGCTCCTACAGCCATGTTTCTTGTATATTCTTCATGTCCTGGTGTATCTGCTACGATAAAACTTCTTTTTTCTGTTGTAAAATAACGGTAGGCAACGTCGATCGTAATTCCCTGTTCTCTTTCTGCCATTAATCCGTCAAGTAATAAAGAATAGTCGATCTTTCCACCACGGCTTCCAACTTTACTGTCTAACTCTAATGCTTCTTCCTGGTCTGTATATAATAACTTTGAATCATATAAAATATGCCCGATCAGTGTAGATTTTCCATCATCTACACTACCGCAAGTAATAAATTTTAATAATCCTATCATCTTAGAAATACCCCTCTCTCTTTCTTCTTTCCATGCTTCCTGCTGCTTCATTATCAATAACTCTGGTTGTTCTTTCTGAAGAAACCGCACTTAATGTCTCGTCAATGATCTCATCAAGTGTTGAGGCTTTTGATTCCACTCCTCCAGTTAATGGATAACATCCAAGGGTTCTAAATCTCACACTCTTGTATTCGATCTTCTCATCTGGTCTTAATTTTAATCTGTCATCATCGACCATGATGATATTTCCATCTCTCTCGATCACTGGGCGTTCTTTTGCAAAATATAATGGAACGATATCAATTTTCTCGCGTTTGATATATTTCCAGATATCTGTCTCTGTCCAGTTAGAGATTGGGAATACACGAATGCTTTCTCCTTTTTTGATCTTAGAGTTATATAATTTCCACATTTCTGGTCTCTGGTTCTTTGGATCCCATGCCTGATTTTCATTTCTAAAAGAGAAGATTCTTTCTTTTGCACGAGATTTTTCTTCATCACGACGTCCACCTCCAAATGCAGCGGTAAATCCATATTTATTTAACGCCTGCTTTAGGGCCTGTGTTTTCATGATATCTGTGTAAGCGGCTCCACTATCAAATGGATTAACCCCCTGTTTTACACCATCTTCATTGATGTATTCTATCATTTCTAATCCGTATTTCTTTGCTGTTTCATCACGGAATTTGATCATTTCTTTGAATTTCCATGTTGTATTAACATGTAAAAATGGAAATGGTGGTTTCTCCGGATAGAATGCTTTTAATGCTAAATGTAACATAACTGAGCTGTCTTTTCCGATAGAATATAGCATAACTGGTTTTTCACAAGAAGCTGCAACTTCTCGGATGATGTAGATTGCTTCCGCCTCCAACTGGTCAAGATGTGATAATTCGCTCATTTTGATGTCCTCCAATCTAATATTTGTTTGAATCTTTCTTGTTGATCTCTATGGTTTGTTCTTCTCCGGTATATTTTTTGATCTTCCAGAGAATCGTATCTTTGCTTTCGTTAACTGTCATTTCACTTCCCATTCCACCGATATCGGCTCCTAGGAAAAATGCGATGGCTCCTGTTTTACATTCTTTTAAGCAGGATGTACATCCCCAGCAGTCTTTTGGATATTTGATGTATGCTTTGCCAGTTGCATCGGTCTTTATCAAACTTCCAGGACAGACGTCTAAGCATCGTTTGCATCCAACACATTTATTTTTGTTAATTCTGATGCTCATAGTACTCATCCTCCTTTACTAGTTCTCGTAAGATGACTTTGATCTTTCCTTCCACTTTCTTTGTATTGACGTATTTTTTCCAATCATCACTCTTTTGTGGATGATCAAGATTTTCTGCAAAACTGTGCCATCTTGTCTCTTTTCTTGCTTTTAAATGTTCGATCAGAGTCAGACAGATCGTTAATCGTTCTTTTAGTTCATAATAAAACATTAATTCATGGTAATCCTGAGCACTTAACTGTCCAGATAATGTGATCAGATTATTGATCTTTTCTTTTGCGAGATTTAGGCAGTTTTCATTAAACTGATAATGACTTGAAATTCCGCCTGCATAAGCATCCATGACTTTCTGCATCGCTTCTTCCATTTGCTCGATCGTAAAAATACTGTCTTTGTCTGATAAAATATTGTTGTATTCTTTGACTTTCTCGTCTAATAACTGTTCTTCTTTGTTATCTGTTATATCAAACGTCTGATCTTTTAATTTCTCTACGATATCCAGTGCTGCGAGCTCACCTTCTACCAAAGCTCCTGTCACATATTTCTGTGGGCATCCACCTGCGACATCTCCGGCTGCGTACAGCCCATGGATTGTTGTCTCTCGATTTGTGTTTACCCAGTAACCACTGGCAGTATGTCCACCCACGATATATGGTTCCGTTCCCTCAATCTCTACATTTTGTTCACTTGGATCTTTGCCTTGCTCGATCCATTTTAAGGTCTGGCTTGGTGCCATATTTAAATATGCTTTCTTAAGGTCTGTATCTTTTTCCTTCTCAATTCCTTCGGTTCTTAGGTAACAAGGGCCTCTTCCTTCCAGATTTTCCTGTATTGTTCCATAGACACGCTGAGAAGTTGTGATTCCGTATTTATCTTCGTAAATCTCTCCTTTAGCGTTTACCTGCTTTGCCCCGACTCCCTGTGCGATCGTTCCCGTTGGCGCGATCGTATCTTTACACCTTAATGCGATAAAACGCATCTCAAAGGTTGTCATCTCAGCTCCAGCATCAATTCCCATTGCGTATCCGGCACCAGTGTTAAATGGTGGATACCACATCTTATGTCTTGAAAATCCTGGATTATTTGGCTTATAAAGCCCTGCTGCCCCTCCAGTTGCACAAAGTACTTTCTTGGCACGGATCTCATAAGCTGTTCCATTTTCCATATGGAAACCGAAGGCTCCTTTGATCGTGTTATCTTCCACAATATAATCGGTGATATTCAAATGATTGATCACCTCTACGTTATCTAGCTGATTTACTGCATCTGCAAGGATTGGCTTGATATTTTCTCCATTGATCTTAATATTTCGATTTCCTCTGGCAACATAGTCACCATTTTCATCCTTTAAAATAACCAATCCTAACTGTTCCATCTTGCTTGTCACTTCATTTAAATGTTCTGACATTGTAAGAAGCAGGTCACCTCGTACAATCTCGTCTGCATCTTTCCTCGCATAATCAACATAATCCTGTGGTTTTCTTCCCTTTACGATATAAGCATTGATCGCATTAACTCCAGCTGCTAAGCACCCGCTTCGTTTGATATTGGCTTTCTCGGCAATGACGATCTTTGCATCACTTTTTTCCCTGATCGTAAGTGCCGCATAACATCCAGCTGTTCCGCCTCCGATGATCAGGACATCGGTATGTATGATCTGTTGTTTTGTAATTTCCATAATCGGTCCTTTCTGGTATATTTCTTAAATATAGAAGACATCGCCTTCCTGCATTTCTTTATTCTCTAATAAATAAGTTTCCTTTTCATCAAATACATATAAACGGTAAATAATGATATCAACTTCTTCTCCAACGCTTACCGGATCCTTTTCCAAAGATCTCTCAGCTGTCACTTTGATTCCATTGATATTTACAACTACATCCAGTCGACTTCCACTAAAGATCACATCTTCTACAATTCCTTTTTCTGATGCACTCATATATCGTTTTAATTCCCCTTTTTTTGCTAACTCAAGGAATTCTGGTCTGACGATCGCTTTCTGTGCATGTTCTATTTTTTCAAATCCTTTTAAGGATTCATAATTTTCTACGATGGATGATCTTCCAACAAACTGGGCTACAAATGGCGTCTTTGGTGATTTATAAATCTCTAATGGGCTTCCCATCTGCTCAATCTTTCCATGATTTGTAATCAAGATCTCATCAGCAACCTCTACAGCTTCATCCTGATCATGTGTAACGAAAATGCTTGTGATACCAAGCTTTGATACCATTTCTTTTAGCCAGAGTCGAAGCTCTGATCTTACTTTTGCATCGATCGCTGCAAATGGTTCATCAAGAAGTAATACCTGTGGATTTGGAGCCAATGCTCTTGCAAATGCAACTCTCTGTCTCTGCCCGCCAGATAACTGGTTCGGATATCTATTTTCAAGTCCTGATAACCCCGTTAATTCCAGTAATTCAAAAACTCGTTCTTTGATCTGTTTCTTCGGCATTTTTGCAATCTCTAGTCCAAATGCGATATTATCAAAGACTGTCATATATCGGAATAGTGCATAACTTTGAAATACAAATCCAATTCCTCGTTTTGCTGCCGGAATATCATTGACTCTCTTTCCATCAATAAAGATATCTCCTGCATTTGGATTTTCCAATCCTGCGATCATTCGAAGCAGGGTTGTCTTTCCACTTCCACTTGGCCCAAGCAACGCTGCAAGTTTCCCTTTTTCAATTCCAAAACTTACATTATCTGATGCCCGGAAGTTTCCGTATTGTTTATAGATATTTCTCATTTCGACATACATTTTATCTTCCGTCCTTTCCCTGTTGTCTGTCCTGTGAGCGGTACCATGCGATATTTCTTAAGATCAGTACAACGACTGCGATCAATACTAAAACTGATGATACTGCAAAGGCTGCCGTGATCGATGATGATGTTCCTGACATATATAAAGCGTCAATCTCCAATGGTAAGGTAAATGTCTCACCCCTTGTTTTAGAAAGTGCATTGACTGCTCCAAATTCTCCTAATGCTCTAGCACTACATAAGATGATCCCGTAGATCAATCCCCATTTCATCTGAGGAAGTGTGATCTTTCGAAAGATCGTAAATCCACTGGCTCCCATCAGTGCAGCTGCTTCTTCTTCGTCTTTTCCCTGTGAGTTTAAGATCGGTATGATCTCTCTTGATACAAATGGAAAAGTAACGAAGATGGTTGCTAAGATAACTCCTGGGATTGCAAATGCAATCCGGATATTCGTTCCAAAGAAGCTGTTGATCGCTCGGATCGCTGGATATGTCCATCCAAGTCTTCCAAATGTCATCAAGAATGCAAGTCCTACGATAACTGGTGAAATGGAAAATGGAATATCGATCAATGTTGCTAAAACCTGTTTTCCTTTGAAACTGAATTTGGTCAATAAAAATGCTGCCATGATCCCGAAAAATGTATTGATCGCTACCGCAACAAGCGTTGCCAGAATCGTTACAAATAAGGCACTTTTTACATAATCCGTCGAAATGGAATTTACATAGAATTTAAATCCCTCGCTTAATGAATTTGTAATAACGGAAAATAATGGTAAGACCAGCATAACGATCATAAATAAAGCACTGATCGTGATCAGGATGATCTTCGTTCGCTGTTTTCTTTTTTCAAATTTCTGCTGTTCATTCATGATCTTCCTCCTTACTGTGCATTGACTCTTCTTGCCTGTCTTACCTGTATGATATTGATCACAAATAACATCACAAAGGAAATGATCAGCATGACAAGGGCAATGGCTGTTGCACTTTTATAGTCGATATAGTTTAATTTCTGCATGATCACATAAGAGATCATCTGTGTATGTTCCTTGGCACTGTTCCCTGAGATATAGATCACACTTCCGTATTCTCCGATCCCCCTTGCAAATGCCAGTCCAAATCCTGTTAATAATGCAGGTCTTAATTCGGGTAAAATAACTTTGAAGAATGTTCTTGTCGGTGTTGCACCTAACATATACGCTGCTTCTTCATACTGATCATCCATTTTCTCAAGCACTGGCTGAACCGCTCTTACGATGAATGGAATTCCAATAAACACAAGTGCGATCAAAAGTCCGATCCTTGTATAAGAAATCTTAATCCCAAAGTGTGCAAAATATCGTCCGATCATTCCATCTTCCGCATACATTTTTGATAATGTAATACCAGCAACTGCGGTTGGCAGTGCAAAAGGAAGTTCGATCATCCCATCCATTAATCGTTTCCCTGGAAATTCATACTTTACAAGCACCCATGCGATGATCAGCCCAAACACAACATTGATCAATGCTGCAATAAACGAACTTCCGATACTTGTGATAAATGCATTTCTTACTGTTTCTTTCGATATTAATGTGAAGAATTCATTCGGCGATAATTTTAGTGCGTATGCAAATACGGATGCTAATGGGATCAGTACGATCAATGATAACATCGTTACTGTCACCCCCATCGTTAATCCGAACCCTGGAATGACTCTTGCTTTTTTCGCTTTTTTTAATGTATTATTCTCGTTATTTGTATTACTCATCTTCATTCCTGCCTTTTTATTGGTTTGTATAAATCTTGTCAAACAACGCTCCATCTTCAAAATATTTCTTGTAAGCCTGATCCCATCCTCCAAAATCACTGATCTTATATAGTTTCATGTTCAGATTAAATTTATCTTTGTACTGTTTTAAGATTGTTTCATTCGATGGCCGGTATCCTTCTTCGGCTGCGAGTTTCTGTGCTTTGTCACTGTAGAGATATTTTAAATACTCTGTTGCGATCTTCTTTGTTCCATTGACCTTTACGTTATCATCAACAAGGCTGACACTTGGCTGTGCCAAGATACTGATGCTTGGTGTTATGATCTCGTATTTGCCTGGATAATTCTTAACTGTCTGAATTGCTTCATTCTCCCATGCGATCAAGACATCACCTTTTTTATTTTCTACAAAGGTTGTCGTAGAACCTCTGGCTCCTGAATCCATAACGGATACATTCTGATATAATTTTGTCAGGAATTGTTCTTCCTTTTTCTGATCGTGATAGGTATCAATCGCATAACCATAAGCTGCTAAGAAGTTCCAGCAGGCACCCCCGCTGCTCTTTGGATCTGGTGTGATGACTTCCACTCCTTTTTTGATCAAGTCTTTCCAGTCTTTGATGTTTTTCTTGTTTCCTTTTCTTACAAGAAAGACGATCGTTGATGTATATGGTGCAGAATCATTCGAAAATCTCTTCTGCCATCCTTTATTTATCAGTCCTGTCTGCTCGATCAGCGAAATATCATGTTCTAAAGCCAGTGTTACAACATCACCATTGCTTCCTTCTACTACTGATCTTGCCTGACTTCCAGAGCCACCGTGGGACTGGATCACTTCAACTTTCTTTCCATATTTGTCTTTATAATATTTGATAAAATCTTTGTTATATTTCTCATAAAACTCTCTTGTTGGATCATAAGAGACATTTGTGATCGTAAAATTTTCTTTTTTCTTATTTCCACATCCTGCCATAGAAACCATAAGAATCATACAGAAACTTAAAAGGATCATTTTCTTACAGATATTTATTTTTCTGGTTCTTTGTTGTCTTATTTTCATGGTTTCTTCTCCTTTGTTTTAATTCCATACTATTTCTGTATGTTTTGTATGAATTGGATTATATAAGATTTCTGTATACATGTCAACAAATATCGTTATAGAAATTTATAATAACTGATTCAAAGAAATTTTTATTGTATTCATCTTTGCTCATAAAAGCACGAAAAAAAGACGTTTTGACATATGTTTTCAATACGTCAAAACGTCTTTTTTTCATTTATTATTTCATATATTTGTTCAGATTCTTCTTTTGTTTGTCACTGATCTGATAAAAAGTCTGTTTTCCATTCTTATCTTCGATTCCAATGACAGTACGATCTCCGAGAAGTATTTTTGTTAATGTACCACTTGTATAGAAACGATACTCATTCCATGAGGCTGTATCCAGTGTGGTATCTTTTCCAGATAACTTCTTCGCTTTCTCAATAATCTTAGATACTTTGATCGCTGTATCATTAAATTTCATCTTCTTATCTGTTACAACGATCTGGGCATCTGCAATTCTTGCTGCTACGTTACTGTAATTCTTCTGCTCTTTGGCATCGATCAACGCATCTCCAACGGTTGAAGCACCATTATATGCGTAAACATTCTCTGGAATCTCATCAAACACAATATAACTGTCACCATATACTTTGAATTCAAACGTTGTATTATCTTCATCAATCAACGCATAAGAATAACTTTGTTTATACTGCTTCTCTACATCGGTTGGTGTGATTCCGATCATTCGATTACATCCAGTTACAATCTTCTTTACATATTTGCAGACTGGAATATTCGTTACTGCAAAACTCTGATTCTTGATCGTATTCGTTGCAAAATCAACTTTAATGATCCTGCTGTCTTTGACACGACTTTTGTATTCTGCAATCTTTTGATCTCCAGAAGTTGCATGGATTGCTTTGATCTTCTTATTTAGTGAACTTGTTTTTTTCTTTTCTTCTTTTAACTGAACAGACAGTTTATCTCTTTCATCCTTAAGACTCTGATAATATTTCGATTCCACGACAGAATCCTTTGACGGCTTAAAACACCCCGTCATCATCACGCTGCTCATTGTGATCACTGCTGCTGTTAGTATATATTTTGCACCTTTCATATGGTTTCCCTCCATTACAGGTCTTATCGTTTTTGGGCGATCTCTCCTGCTTTCTTATAGATGCTGTTTGGTGCGATACATCCACGTACCATAGATAATGGATAAATATTGCTATCATGACCAACCACTGATCCTGGATTCAAGATAGTTCCGCATCCTACTTCTACACGAGAACTTAAGATCGCACCGATCTTCTTTCTTCCAGTCTCGATCTTTTCTTCTCCGTTTTTGATCACAACGTTTGTCTTGTCAGATTTTACATTCGATGTGATAGATCCTGCTCCCATATGAGATTTATATCCTAAAATAGAATCTCCAACATAATTGTAATGAGGTACCTGAACATTATTAAATAAAATATCATTCTTGATCTCTGTAGAATTTCCTACAACACATCCTGCCCCGATCAGCGCATTTCCTCTGATAAATGCTCCTGGACGCACTTCTGTATCTGGGCCAATGATCGCTGGTCCATTGATCGTTGCTGTCTTGGCGATCGTTGCACTTTTTGCGATCCATACATCTTCTTCCACCTGATCATATTCATCTTTGGACAATGTTGGTCCAATTTCCAAAATAAAATCCTTGATCAAAGGAAGAATCTCCCATGGATAGGTTGTCTGTTCAAATAATTGGGCTGCAATTGTCTGATCTAAATCCTGAAAGAACTCTTTGTTTGTTAATTCTACCATCTGATTTTACCTCTTTCTGTTCTTATTATCTATTTCAATCTACGGTCGGTAATTTTCATTTGAAATCCAACTCTATCGGACAGTGATCTGATCCCATCACATCTGTTAAGATCTTTGCATCACTGATACGATCTTTTAAGCACTCTGATACAATAAAATAGTCAATACGCCACCCTGCGTTATTCTTTCTCGCATTGAAGCGGTAAGACCACCAGGAATAAATTCCTGTCTGGTCTGGGTATAAATAACGGAAGGTATCGATAAATCCATTGCTAAGGATCGTTCTCATTTTTTCACGTTCTTCATCCGTGAAACCAGCATTTTTTCTATTTGTCTTTGGGTTCTTAAGATCTATCTCCTCGACTGCAACATTCAGATCTCCACAAAAGATCACCGGCTTCTTCTCTTCTAACTTCTTCAAATAAGCAAGAAAATCTTCTTCCCACTTCATTCGATAAGAAAGCCTTGCCAGTTCACTTTGTGAATTTGGTGTATACACTGTGATAAAGTAATAATCTTTAAACTCCAGTGTGATCACACGTCCTTCCTGATCATGTTCTTCTATCCCAAGACCGTAAGAAACGCTGATCGGTTCTTCTTTTGTAAAAATACCTGTCCCTGAATATCCTTTCTTCACTGCATAATTCCAGTACTGGTGATATCCCGGAAGATCCAGATCAAGCTGGCCTTCCTGCATCTTGCTTTCCTGAATGCAGAAAATATCGGCATCTGTCTCATTGAAAAAATCCAAAAATCCTTTCTTCACACATGCTCTGATCCCATTGACATTCCATGATATGAATTTCATCTAATTCCCTCCACGTCTCTTATTATAAAGAAACATAATCACTCCTGCTGCAACGATCACACAATATCCTACAAAACTCAGCATATCTGGAAGCTGTCCAAAAACGAGAAGCCCCATAATTGCTGAGAACATGATCTGTGTGTAATCATATACAGAAATCTCCCTTGCTGGTGCATACGTATATGCCGCTGTGACTCCAAACTGTCCTCCTGCTGCAGCTAATCCTGTTAATAACAAAAAGAATAACTGCCTTGCTGAGATCGGATGAAAATCCACGATCAAATATGGTACACACGCCAACATAGAAAATGTTGAGAAGAAAAGTACGATCATTGGTCCTCTTTCTCCTCTAAGTCCAAGTTTTCTCACACAGGTATATGCAAACCCTGCACACATTCCACCTGCAAAACCGATCACAGCTGCTGGTGTCATTCCGCCTGCGAAACTTGGTTTTACAATAAATAAACTACCGACAAAAGCTGCGATCACGCATGCGCATTGTGTCGGTGTGATCTTCTCTTTCAGTACTAAATAAGAAAATACAATAACAAAAAATGGCGATAACTTATTTAGACATGAAGCATCTGAAAGCACCAGGTGATCTACCGCATAAAAGTTGCAGAAAATACCTAAGGTCCCAAAAAGGGACCTTAGAATAAACCAATGCAAATTTCTTTTCTGAATCTGAATCTTTTCCTTGCTGCGAATGATCATGATAAATGCAATGATCGCTGCAACTAAATTACGGAAAAAACTCTTCTCGATCGCTGGAAGATCTCCTGACAGCTTTAAAAACAATGCCATAAGGGCAAAGGAAAAAGCTGACAGTATGATGCATATAATTCCACGATTCTTATCTTTCATAACAAGATTATACTCTTGAAGAATATTCTCCAGTTCTTGTATCGATCTTTAACGTATCACCTTCGTTAACGAATAATGGTACCATTACCTGAGCACCTGTTTCAACGATACATGGTTTTGTAGCACCCTGTGCTGTGTTTCCTTTTTCTCCTGGTTCACATTCTGTAACAAGTAATTCTACAGAAATAGGTGGTTCAACCTGGAACGCATTACCTGCGTGAGAAACGATCGTAACGTTTTCATTCTCTTTAACGAATTTTAAAGAATCTCCGATAACATCTGGTCCTAATGCGATCTGATCAAATGTTTCGTTATCCATGAAGTAGAATAATTCTCCATCGTTGTACAGATACTGCATTTCTTTACGTTCGATATGAGCGTTTTCAAATTTCTCTGTTGGACGGAATGTTTTCTCAACAACTCCACCGTTCTTGATATTTTTTAATTTACAACGTACGAACGCTGCTCCCTTTCCAGGTTTTACATGCTGGAATTCGATGATCTGGTAAATATTATTCTCGAACTGAATTGTTAATCCATTCTTAAAATCTCCTGCTGTAACCATATTATAATTGTCCTCCTTAAATTATATCTTTTCTTATTTTATCTTAAATCTATAGTTGAATCAACTATTTATTTGCTAATTTATAGATTTCGTATATGTCATTCTCATCACAGACCTTAAATGAACCGATCGTTCTGGTTCCTTCATAGGCGCATCCATGTGCCATTTGCTTCACTTCTTCGTCTGTTTTTGAACCAATTTCTTTCGCCTCACGAAAACTTGTCGGCATATCAAGTGATGCAAAATATGCAACTGTTTTCTGAATTCCCTGCTGTGCTGCCTTCACATCGTCAGCTTCTTCTACATTCCAGACTCTTCTGGCGTACTGTGCAAATCTGGATGGTTTGGCATCGTATACATAAGTTGCCCATGCTCCCCATACTGCGGATAAACTTGCCCCATGTGCAATATCAAACTTCGCACTTAATTCATGTCCCAACTGATGCACTGCAAAGTCTTTCTCAGCTCCAAGTCCTGTAATTCCGTTGTGTGAAAGACTTCCTGCCCACATGATCTCACTCATCGCATTATAATCGTGGGAATCCTTGATCGCAATCGCACCATTTCGGATCACAGTACGAAGCAGACCTTCTGCGATCTCGTCTGTCAATTCATTATTCTCTGTCTGTGTAAAATAACGGTCCAATGTATGCATCATAATATCCACAACACCACATCCCACCTGATACTTTGGTAATGTATATGTAAGTTCAGGATTCATGATTGCAAATGCCGGGCGGTTAAAATCTGTGGAAAGACCTCTCTTGATCTTCGTCTCTTCATTCGTAAGTACTGCTGAATCACTTGTCTCACTTCCTGCCGCTGCGAGTGTTAATACAACCCCAACAGGAAGAGATTTCTTCACTGTCTGTTTCTTAGACCAGAACTCCCAGATATCTGTATCTGGATTCGCTGTCCCATGTGCCACAGCCTTTGAAGTATCGATCACACTTCCTCCACCTACTGCCAGTACAAAGTCCGTTCCAAATTCGATGGATTTCTTCACTGCTTCTCTCGCAAATGAAAGTCTTGGATTCGGCTTCACTCCTCCAACTGTCATATATTCAAGACCTGCTTCTTTTAATGAGTCGGTTACCTGATCAAGTAATCCGCTTCTTACAACACTTCCTCCACCATAGACAACAAACACTTTGGAAGCTTTCAGGCTTTTTGCAAGTTCTCCTGCCTGCTTCTGTGTCTCTTTTCCAAAAATGATTCTTGTTGGTGTATACTGGGTAAATCCATGCATTCGCTCATCCTCCATCTGCCTATAAATAAGGGCAAAACTTGTATGTTACTGATTAATCTGCATCTCTTGTTAACTTCACAACGATCTCTTCTGCGATCTCTTCCACCGTCTTATAATCTGTATTCACTACAACATCTGCTGCCGCTTCGTACTTTGGACGGCGCTGTTCCATCATATTAGAAATAAATTCAGTATTCTTATTCCCACGTAATAATGGTCTGTCATCATTGTCTTTGACACGCTCTAAGATCACTTCTGGAGATGCTGTCAATAAAACGACCTTTCCATTCTTCTTCATCTCAGCAACGTTCTCATCACGAAGCGCAACTCCACCACCGCAGGAGATGATCTGGTTATTCTTCTTCTGAAGCTCAATCAAAAGGTTTGTCTCACAGTTTCTGAAATATGTCTCTCCATATTCTTCAAAAATCTTATTGATAGACATTCCTTCTTTCTTCACGATCT
>SKED01000014.1_pt1 | contig 203591 bp, 167 predicted proteins | sample 4826651 | NCBI WGS metagenome assembly SKED01 (sample SAMN11008818, study PRJNA524170) | human gut metagenome | biome: Human fecal sample; material: Feces; isolation source: fecal sample from pouch patient p19 | host: Homo sapiens | place: Israel: Tel-Aviv | collected 2016-06-28 | reverse complement strand
TGGGGCTGTAGTAGGTCCCAAGGGTTGGGCTGTTCGCCCATTAAAGCGGTACGCGAGCTGGGTTCAGAACGTCGTGAGACAGTTCGGTCCCTATCCGGCGTGGGCGTAGGATATTTGAGAGGAGCTGTCCTTAGTACGAGAGGACCGGGATGGACTGACCTCTGGTGTACCGGTTGAACCGCCAGGTTCACGGCCGGGTAGCCAAGTCGGGAAGGGATAAACGCTGAAGGCATCTAAGCGTGAAGCCCCCCTCAAGATGAGATATCCCATTCGAAAGAAGTAAGACCCCTTGAAGACGACGAGGTAGATAGGGCAGAGGTGGAAGTGCCGTAAGGCATGGAGCTGACTGTTACTAATCGGTCGAGGGCTTGACCTGAATGGTTGTGTTCACAAAAAATGGAATGATAGATGTGTAGTGTATGCGGTTTTGAAGGTATATCAAATATCTTCAATTAAATAATCCTCGATAGCTCAATGGTAGAGCATTCGGCTGTTAACCGAAGGGTTGTTGGTTCGAGCCCAACTCGGGGAGTGAATGCGACCTGTAAGAGTTTCTTACAGGTCAGTTCTTTCAAAAAGTAAATATGGCTCCGTGGTCAAGCGGTTAAGACATCGCCCTTTCACGGCGGTAACACGGGTTCGATTCCCGTCGGAGTCACTGAATATAAAATATTTGTTATGTATGCCGATGTGGCTCAATTGGCAGAGCAGCTGATTTGTAATCAGCAGGTTATCGGTTCGAGTCCGATCATCGGCTCTTTGGACCTTTAGCTCAGTTGGTTAGAGCAACCGGCTCATAACCGGTCGGTCCCGGGTTCGAGTCCCTGAAGGTCCACTTTAGTTCCATATTTTATATTCTGTATATGTCTGGCCCGGTGGCTCAGCTGGTTAGAGCGCCGCCCTGTCACGGCGGAGGTCGTCGGTTCGATCCCGATCCGGGTCGCTTTAAAAAGTCTGCGGAAGCAGGCTTTTTTCGTGTATAAAATTTCTTCCAGCTATAAAAGATGCCGTATTCCAGACATAGAAAAAAGTCTGAAAGACGGCATCTTGCTTAACAGATAAATTAACGGATAAAGTTTGTGCCGACGCGCGGTTCCTTTTCCGGAAGACCAAAGGATTCTTTTCCGAGCTGGATGCTCTTCATCAGAAAACTCATATTCCGTGCAAGGGTACGCATGATCTGCAGGCCTTCGAGATCTTGCTGTGCCTCGTCCGCATTATTTCCATGGATACTGTTCCAATACTGGCCGGAAGCAACCGGCATGCCGGAGATGGTGAAGTATTTGTTCAGCTCATCAAAGGTAGCGGAAAGACCGCCGCGGCGTGCAGAGACAACCGAAGCGCCGACTTTCATGGTCTTGTCAAAGTGTGTGCTGTAGAACAGCCGATCAAGAAAAGCAATAAGTGTTGCATTTGCAGATGCATAATAAACCGGACTTCCGACAACAAGGCCGTCAGCCTCTTCAAATTTCGGAGCAACCTCATTTACCATATCGGAAAAAGCACATTTTCCGAGCTTGGAACAGGCACCGCAGGCAACACAGCCGCGGATATCTTTATTTCCGATATGTACGATTTCCGCCTCAATACCATTTTCTGTAAAGACTTTTTCCATTTCGTGCAGGGCAGTATAAGTGCTGCCTTTTGCGTGAGGACTTCCGTTGATTAATAATACTTTCATTTGATGGTACCTCTCTTTCGTAATTTTCTTTATTATAACACCGGAAAAGATGCAAATAAAGACGCTTTTTTGGGCAAAAACTGATCTTAACAGAAATAGCTGCTGGACGGTATAATACAATCAGCAAAGAAGGCAAAACTTGCAATGGGAGGTTACCAAATGAAGATAGAGAGAATTCTGATTGAAGATCAGATGGCACCGATCGGGCTGGATGAGAAAAAACCGGCATTTTCCTGGCTGCTGACGGCAGAAGAAGGAGAACAGAATCTGATGCAGAGCGCATGCCGGATCGTTGTGCGCACCGGAGAAGATACTGTGTGGGACAGCGGAAAAATGGAAACCGGCGTATCAACAGGGATTGGTTATGAAGGAGAAGCACTGCAGCCCTGTACCAAATATGAGGTAAAAGCAGAGGTGTGGGATAACCACGGCGGAAAAGCAGAAGCAGAAAGTTCCTTCGAGACAGGCCTTATGGATTCTTTGTATGCAGCATGGGAGGGAGCTGAGTGGATCGGCGCACCGCATGCGACGGTATGCGCGGAAAACCGCGGTGTCTTTACGATCGAGAGTGAATTTCGGATGGAAGGCGGGAAGGGAGAAGCGGGTATCGTCTTTGGAGCCAATGACTTCCGTCTGAACGACCATACGAAAAATGAGCTTGGCATGGAAGGGGAGAACTATATCCGTTATGTTGTGTGCCTTGAGGATGGAGATGCACGCCTCGAAATTTACCGCGTGGGCTATGCGCCGGAGGATACAGCGGAAAAACCGTTTGCCGTTACGAAACTGGTCAACTGGAAAGAGAAAACACAGGAAATCCTGACACCAGAGAATGCCGATGCCTTTCATAAGCTGACCGTAGAGGTTGACGGCAATGTGGCATACGCCTATGTCGACGGCATCCTCGTGGATGCCATTGAAGAGCATGGATTTTTTGGAACGAAAGTATCAGGCCGCCAGCTGAATCCGAGAGGAAATAACGATGTGCTGCCGTATCCGAGACTGAATGAGATCGGATTTTATGCAGGAAAAGGGACGACAGGATATTTTAAGAATCTGACCGTAAGAAACGTAAGAAAACCATCCGCGGAAATTGTTCGTGAGACGCCGGAAGGACGGCTGGATGGGGGAAAAAGTATCTTTGCGGACCAGATTCCGGTGGAAAACGGATACTTTAAAGTAGAAGACAGCCAGATTACGGCAGATCCGTCCCATCATTCAATTCCAATGCTGCGGTCGTGTATTTCCTGCCAGAAAGAGAAAAAACTGGTATCAGCACGCCTTTATATTACTGCGCGCGGTATCTACGACTGCCGGATCAACGGACAGGAGATCACGGAAGATCTGCTGCGTCCGGGTCTGACACAGTATGACCACAGAATGAACTATCAGACATACGATATCACAGGGCTGATGAAATCGGGCCGAAACGGAATCGGCGTGACGCTGGCATCGGGCTGGTGGAGCGAGGCACAGACCTTTGTGGTGAAGAACTTCAATTACTTTGGAGACAAGGAGAGTCTGCTTGCCAAGGTTGTCATGAAGTACGAGGACGGCAGCCGCGAGGTCTTTGGAACAAATACCGAGGATTGGAAGTATTTCGGAGAAGGTCCTTACCTGTTTTCCAGCTACTTTGCCGGAGAGCAGTACGATGCGCGCCGGGCAGAGGTTTACGAAACTTATTCTCTGCCGGAGTTTGATGACAGCACCTGGGAAAAGCCAGTTGTTGTGGATACCGTCATGATCGAAGAGTTCTGCACGATGCCGGGCTTTGGACGGTCCTGGCCGGCGGTTCATGAGCAGAAGCCGGAATATATCGGTGAGTACGATGCGCCGGTGCGGATTGTGGACCAGAGAACGGCAAAGACGAGAAAAGAGCTGTTCCCGGGTGTGTATCTCTACGATCTGGAACAGGAGATGGCTGGTGTACCGCGGATTACACTGCATGAGAAGGCGGGCACAAAGATCATCATCCGCTATGCGGAGGTGCTTTATCCGGATCTGCCGGAGTATGCCGGAAAAGAAGGCACGATGATGCTGGAAAATTACCGGGATGCGACGAGTACGGATGTTTATATCTGCCGCGGCGGGGAAGAGGTGTTCCAGCCGAAGTTTACCTTCCACGGCTACCGCTATATTGAGATCAGCGGTGTGGAGCATGCGCCGGAGCTGGAAGAAGTAGAGAGTCTTCAGTATTCTTCTGTGACGGAATTCCATGGAAGCCTTACGAGTAGCCATAAACTGCTGAACCGGTTTGCCGAGAATGTTTCCTGGTCACAGAAATGCAACTTTATCAACATTCCGACCGACTGCCCGCAGAGAAATGAGCGCATGGGCTGGGCGGGCGATACGCATATTTTCTGCCATACGGCGCTCAACAACAGCAGCCTGAAGAAATTCTATGAGCGGAACCTGCAGGCGATGTGTGATCTGCAGACACCGGAAGGCCAGTACCCGGAGATTGCACCGGTGGGCGGCGGATTCGGCGGCATTACGTATGAGTGTGCGAGTATTTTTATGGCGTGGGAACTGTATGAGCAGTATGGGGATATCCGCACACTGGAGAAATTTTATCCTGGCATGCAGAAATATATGGACTATATGAAGGATAAGGGTCTGCCGGGAACGAAGGTAAATCCGGCGATCGGACCGCTTGGCGACTGGCTGGCACCGGAAGAGACGGATCTGCTGCTTTTATGGAATGCATTCTATTATAAAGAAGCCGATCTGATGAGCCGGATTGCCGGTGCGCTCGGAAGAACAGAGGAGCAGCATCAGTATAAGGCGCTTGCTGCGAAGGTGAAGAAATTCTGGAATGAGACATTTGTACTTCCGGATTCCGGAAAGACCTGCAATGCGGACGGAACGCTGTGTGATACGCAGTGCTCGTATGCAATTGCACTGTCTTATGGTGTGGCAGAAGACAGAAAGAGAATAGGAGAGCATCTGATCCGAAAGACGAGAGCGATCGGCCATACGGTCGGAACGGGATTCTTTGGAACGGGTATTCTGAACCAGATGCTGACCGAGCAGGGCGCTGTGGAGGATGCCTGGAAGATGATGCTGCAGACGGCATTCCCGTCGTGGCTGTATCCGGTGACCCAGGGAGCGACGACGATCTGGGAGCACTGGGATTCCTACACGAAGGAAAAAGGCTTCGGCGGACAGAATGCGATGAACTCGTTCAATCATTATTCTCTCGGAAGCGTTCTTTCCTGGCTGTATCACACGGGACTTGGTATCCAGAGAGACGAGACAAAACCGGGTTATCAGCACATTCTGCTGAAGCCGCAGCCGGGCACGCTCGAGTTTATGAAAGGTTCCGTAGACAGCCCGTACGGCGTGATTTCTGCCGGATGGGAGCGGAAAGGTGACAAAATAGAGTATCAGGTTACGATTCCGGTCAATACAACGGCAACCCTGTTTAAAAACACGCAGGATCCGGCGGATACCGTGGAACTGGGAAGCGGAACGTATACTTTTATGCTGTAAAAAGAAAACCCGAAAGGCTCCGGCAAAGAAATGGAAGACTTTCGGGCGGAAAGAGAAACGCTGTCGGAGAGAAGAGAACTCCGGCAGCGTTTTCTTTGTCATGTTTATTTTTCGGCAGTCATGTGCAGATGACGTTTGATCGCTTCAAAGCTTTCCTGGCTGATGACATGCTCGATGCGGCAGGCATCTTCCGTGGCGGTCTGCTCATCAACACCAAGGCTCATCAGGCCGCGGGAGAGGAGCTGGTGGCGCTCATAGATCATCTCTGCGATCGCGCGTCCGCTGTCGGTCAGGTAGATGTAGCCTTCCGGCGTTACGCGGATCTGCTCTTTTTCTCTTAAGTTTTTCATGGCAACGCTGACACTTGATTTTTTAAAGCCAAGTTCTTCTGCAATATCAACACCGCGTACAACGGGTTTTTTCTGACTTAAGACTAAAATAGTTTCCAAATAATTTTCTGCGGATTCGTTCGTTTTCAGCAAGATGTTCACCTCGTTTTTCTAAATAGCTGAAGATTCATAAATATATATACATATAGAATAGCATATTTTTCAGAATAGGGCAATGATGGTTTTTGATGGTTTTTCTTAATTTCAGAAAAGTTGTAAGATTTCAGAAAAAAGACAATGAGGATAGAAGAAGAAAAGCAAGATAAAAGATGACAGGGGGCAAAAAGAGAGGTAAAATAGGAAAAAACAATGAAATTTAGATGGAGGTTAGGACATACCATGGAACAGGTGATAAAGAAAAGACTGCAGCAGGTGATGGATGCGTCCGTTGCAAAAGGAGAGACACCGGGCTGTCTTCTGATGGTGATCAAAGACGGAGAAGAGCAGGTTTATCTGGAGAGCGGATATGCGGATATCGAAGCGAAAAAGCCGGTTTCCCGCGATAATATTTTCCGTCTCTACTCCATGAGCAAGCCGATTACCGCGACGGCCATGATGATTCTGGTAGAGCGCGGAATCGTCGATCTGGCGGATCCGGTCAGCAAGTATCTGCCGGGCTTCCAGAAGCCGGTTGTATGTACAGCGGATGGGAAGATAGAAAAAGCGGAGCGGGAGATCCTTCTGGAGGATATTATGAATATGACATCCGGGCTGACGTACGGCGGAACGGATGAGACGGGACGGCAGACCGATGCACTTTTTCAGGAGGTGATCCACGGACTTAAGGAAGAAAACGGCGGAACGATCAGTACAGTAGAATTTGCAAACCGTCTTGGAAAAGTCCCGCTTCTGTATCAGCCGGGCCAGTCCTGGAGTTATGGAACGTCGGCGGATGTCGTAGGTGCGGTGATTGAGGTGGCAAGCGGCATGCGCTTTGGGGATTTTCTGAAAAAAGAAATTTTCGAGCCGCTCGGCATGAACGATACCGATTTCTGGGTTCCGGCAGAAAAGCAGGATCGTCTGGCGAAGGTGTATGACTGCAGGGAGGGACAGTCGTCCGTCCGTTATCTGGACAATAACCTTGGCATTCAGAACGATATGGCGTACCGCCCGGCATATGAGGCAGGCGGAGCAGGCCTTGCATCTACCATCGACGATTATGCGAAATTTACGCAGATGCTACTGAACGGCGGCACCTACAACGGTGTACAGATTCTCCGTCCGGCGACGGTAAAATTTCTGGGAGGCCACACATTAAGCGCAGTACAGCAGGCAGGCTTTGATAACTGGATCGGCCTGGAAGGATTTTCCTACGGAAATCTGATGCGTGTTCTGGTAGATCCGACGCGTGCGGTAACGCTGGGAAGCAAGGGCGAGTTCGGCTGGGACGGCTGGCTTGGATGCTACATGGAAGTCGTGCCGGAGCAGAATATGACATTTCTGATGATGACCCAGAAAAAAGATGCCGGAACGTACACCCTGTCCCGGAAGATCCGAAATATTATTTTCAGCGAATAACTTTTCATGAGAGTGATTCTCAAGTAAGGCCTTCCGGCCCGTCAGATCAGACGAAAAAAGTGCCGGAAAAGAAACAACTTAACGAATCAGACGGAACATATGAGCAAATTGCTGTAAAACTACGTCGAATTTTGTCTAAAACGGATATTTGCAGTGAGACAGATGTATGCTATTTTAGTGTCAGTCGAAAATGAAGGCGATTTCATTACTACTTTCAGAAAAAACAGCAAAAAAGGAATATCGTGTAAGCTTTTGACCGATTTTGAAGGAAATAAAAGAAAGAATTCAAAATCATGAAAAAAAGACCAAAAAGCAGAAAGGATGCAGAAAATATGATTTCGTTACCGTTAAAGTTTGATGAAGTAGAGAGTGTAGAAGAATTTGTAAATATGGTGAAACGCCTGGATTACGACGTTGATGTAAAAATAGGACGATGCGTCTTTGATGCGAAATCCCTGATGAGTGTCCTGATGATCGCCGGAAACCCGGATGCGGTTGTGGAAGCCCATACGAACGATATCGAAGCATTTAAAAAGAAATTTAAGGATTACCTTCAGTAAGAAAAAAAGTCGGAAAGGCACTGTGTGTAAGATGCATGGTGTCTTTTTTGATGCACGAAAAAGCGGGTGAAGTATCTTGCCGGGGAGACGTGTGCATGGTAAAATAAAGTCTATTGGGATGGAAATAAGAGAATCAAAAGAACGGGCTGATGTAGAAGAAGTTTTTCGTAAAAAAGGAGGCACAAAGTGGAAGAAGAGAAACTGGAAAGAAGCATCAGAAAATCAGAGATTCCCGGACTTACGAGGGAAGAGGAGGAAGCACAGCTTGCGAAGGTGATCGGGATTGCCGAGCAGAATCTGGAACAGGCGAAGGCGGATATCCGGCTGGCGAATGAGGACCTGGCGGATCTGATGGAGACGTACGACGCAAAAGAGGCGGAAGGCCTGGCGCTCTGGAACAACGCGACGGCGAAGCTGAATGCGTACCAGCACGGCATGGCGCGGCTGGAAAAAGCGAGAAAGAAGCCGTATTTCGGGCGGATTGATTTTCAGGATCCGCGGCTTTCGTTTTTAGAGTCCTATTACATCGGGCGCGTCGGCATTTCCGATGAGAAGGCGGAACCGGTTGTGCTGGACTGGCGGGCGCCGATTTCTTCCGTCTATTATGAGAACAGCACCGGGCCGTGCAGCTATACGGTGAGTTCAGAGGGTACTTTTTCGATTGATCTGAAAAGAAAGCGGACGTATGAGATTGAAAATGACCATCTGAAAGACTTTTTTGATTCCGATGTGGTAGCGAACGATGAGCTGCTGACAAAGTATCTGGCGAAGAACAAAAAAGCGGTGCTCGGTGAGATCATTGCGACGATCCAGCAGGAGCAGAACCTCATTATCCGCAGATCCCCGAAGACGAATCTGATCGTACAGGGCGTGGCTGGCTCCGGAAAGACGACGGTGGCGATGCACCGGATTTCGTACATCCTCTATAATTACGAGGAGGACTTCCGGCCGGAGGATTTCTATATCATTGGAAGCAACCGCATTCTGCTGAACTACATTACCAGCGTTCTGCCGGAACTCGATGTGTACGGCATCCGTCAGATGACGATGGAGCAGCTTTTCATCCGGCTTCTGTATGAGGACTGGGACGAAGAAAAGTACATGGTACACACCATCGACCGCGCGGATGAGAAAAACAGCATAAAGGGCGGAAGCGGCTGGTTTTTCGATCTGGAAAATTTCTGCCGTACGTACGAGGCAGAGCAGATTCCGCGGGAGCCGGTGCGGCTGGAAAAAACGGGAACATTGCTTCTGGACGCCGAGTATATTGATAACTATTGCAGGGATCAGTCCACACTTTCCATGGAAGGAAAGATGTGCATGCTGAACGAGATCCTGCTGGCAAAATTTGAGAATGAGGTTTCGGGAAAAGAAGTGACGTTTCCGGCGCGCGAAAAAAAGGCGCTGAAGCGGAAATACGAGAAATATTTTGGAGATGGAAAATGGCGGGGATCCATTTTTGATCTCTATTTACAGTTTCTGGAGCAGCAGGCGGAGAAAGGAAAAGCGGTGGAAGTGCCGGAAAACTCCTTTGATGTCTATGATCTGGCGGCGCTGGCATACCTCTATAAGCGGATCAAGGAAAACGATCCCGTGCGCGAGGCGAGCCATGTGGTCATCGACGAGGCGCAGGATTTCGGGATGATGGCGTACCAGGTGCTTCATTACTGTCTGCGTGACTGTACGTATACCATTATGGGAGATACGTCGCAGAATATCCATTTTTCCTACGGCCTGAACGACTGGGAGGAGCTGAAAAAGCTGATTCTGACCGGCACGTACGATGCGTTCGGCGTTCTGCGGAAGAGTTACCGGAATACGGTGGAGATCTCCGATTTTGCAAACGAGATTCTGCGGCATGGGGACTTTGCGATCTATCCGGTGGAGCCGGTGCTGCGGCACGGAACGGCGGTGCGGAAAGAAGCATTTGACGATGAAGCGGCGCTGCTCGCCGCGGGTGTTCAGACAATCAAGACATGGCAGGCGCAGGGATATGAGACGATTGCCGTTGTATGCCGGGATGAGGCAGAAGCGGCGGATACGGCGCGGAAGCTGAAACAATACGTGCCGGTTGTGGAGGAGGATCTCGAGACGGCAGAGTTCGGCGAGGGCGTGATGGTGCTCCCGGTGGCATATACGAAAGGTCTTGAGTTCGATGCGGTGCTGCTTCTTGATCCGACGGAAGAAAAATATCCTGAAAATGACGGGCAGGTGAAGCTGCTTTACGTGGCGGCGACGCGTGCATTGCATGAGCTGGCCGTACTGTATACCGGAGAACTGACGGGAATTCTTGCAAAGGAAGCGCCGAAGGGCCGACACAATCAGGAATTTGCCATGGAGACGCTGACGAAGGCGAAAGAGTATGAGAAGGTTTCGCTGACGCAGAAGGAGGCGCGTGAGGAGAACCGCGCGATCGGCATTCAGGAGATGGACGAGCGGAACAGCCATGGACCAAAACGGATTGTGATCAAGCCAGAGCAGAGGCCGGGAATGGCGCCTGGAAATACAAGCACGACCGGAACAGCGGTGATGGCAAAAGGCAGTACGGCAACGCGGAGGGCTGCGGCAGAAACGGGAGAAGAAATTGCCGCAAAGACAATGCAGCAGCGTGCACCGGAAGGGGTGTCATCTATTTTTGCTGGTGCGGCTTATCATGGAAAGGCAGGCGGCAAAGCGCCGGGAAGCAGACGGAGTGCAGGAACACAGGCAGGAATGCAATATGGAACGGGCACGGCCGGAGTGCAGAGTGCAAAAAGACCGGGCGGAGCAGGTATGGTACCAGGAGAAGCCGAGAAGACGGAGCGCCTGAATACCTCACCTTACGCTTTCTGTGCAATCCCGGAAAACGAGCTGCTGCGCATCAAGGGCCATTCGAAGATCAAGTGTGCGGTGAAATGGGCAAAGAAAGGAAAATCGGCGGTTGAGATTGCCAGCATGTACGGCATCTTACGCATCACCCCGATCACGCCGGAGGTGATCCGTATCAGTTTCGTAAAGGGTGTGACCGCAAAAGTGCAGGATACGTACTGGAAGCCGAAGGCAGATACCGCGTTTCCGTGGAGTGCGAAAGAATCGAAGACAGCGGTTCTGGTGGAGACGGAAAAGCTGCGCGTCATGGTAGAAAAAAAGGACGGCGCGGTGCAGTTCCTGACGCCGGACAACAAACCAATCCTTTCCGAGAAGCGTGACGAGCCGCGCATGATCGACGGCGGCATGACATGGACGTTCTTCGACTGGAGCGGTTCCGAAAAGCTGAAAGCAAAAGGCATTCTTTCGACCGAGTGGCTGGATCTGACCGCGAAGGCGCGCTACGTCTCTTTTGGCGGAAAGCAGGCGCGGATGCCGCTGCTTGTTTCGAACCGCGGCTACGGCATTGCGGCCGCCGCGTCCCGGACGGCACTGCTGTGCAATGTACGGACGTTTGGAACGTATCTTCACACCACAGGGGACGGACAGATTGATTATTACTTCATTCTCGGAAAAGACCGGGAGGAAATTGTAAAACAGTATAAAGAGCTATAAAAGGAGCAGACATTTTATGAAAACTCTGGTAATTGCAGAAAAACCATCCGTGGCACGCGATATTGCACGCGTGCTCGGATGTGCGAAAAAAGAAAACGGAGCACTGGAAGGAAACCAGTACATTGTGACCTGGGCGCTCGGCCACCTCGTGACCTTAAAAGATCCGGAAGACTATGACAAAAAGTATAAGGAATGGAATATGGCAGTTCTGCCGATGATGCCGGAAAAACTGCAGACCAAGGTCATTCCGCAGACGGGAAAACAGTACCATGCGGTGACGACACAGCTTGCGCGGAAGGACGTGAATGAGATTGTCATTGCAACCGATGCCGGACGCGAGGGTGAGCTGGTGGCGCGGTGGATTCTCGACAAAGCACATAACCAGAAGCCGTGTAAGCGTCTCTGGATTTCCTCTGTGACGGACAAGGCGATCCGTGAGGGTTTTGCCAATCTGAAGGATGCGAAAGAGTACGACAATCTCTACCGCGCTGCCGTTTCCCGTGCCGAGGCGGACTGGCTCGTCGGCATCAATGCGACGCGGGCGCTGACCTGTAAATACAATGCACAGCTTTCCTGCGGCCGTGTGCAGACGCCGACACTTGCCATGATCGCACAGCGCGAGCAGGAAATCCGTGAATTTGTCCCGAAACCGTATTACACGGTGACGGCCGCGGCGGGCGGTGTGGTCTACACCTGGAAAGATGAAAAATCGGGCGGTACAAGAATCTCTGATCCGGAAAAGGCAAAGCAGCTCGCAGAGAAGGCAAAACGGTATCCGCTTGTCTTACAGAACGTAGAAAAGAAGAAAAAGCAGAAAGAAGCGCCATTGCTCTACGATCTGACGGAGCTGCAGCGCGATGCGAGCGCACGGTTCGGCTATTCGGCAAAACAGACGCTGAATCTGATGCAGAGCCTCTATGAGACCCATAAAGTCCTTACGTATCCGCGGACAGATTCACGGTATCTGACGAAAGATATTGTGCCGACGTTAAAAGAGCGGCTGGATGCGGTCAGCATCGGCCCGTACAAAGCACTGGCCCAGCAGGCGAAGCGCAGTCCGCTGAACGGAAAGCTCTCCTTTGTCAATGATGCGAAGGTTTCCGATCACCATGCCATTATCCCGACGGAGCAGTACGTGCAGTTATCCGCACTCTCGAACGAGGAGCGCCGCATTTATGATCTTGTTGTGCGCCGTTTTCTTGCAGTACTGCTGCCGCCGTGTGTATATGAAGAGACGGTGATCCAGGCTTCCATCGAAAAGGAATGCTTTACGGCGCGCGGAAAGCGCATGGTCGAGAAAGGCTGGCAGGAGGCGTACGAGGATAACCGGTACGACGAAGAGGATGAGGCGAAAGAAGAGGTGCGGGAGCAGAATCTGCCGCTTCTGGAGGCAGGCATGAAGATCGGGCAGCCGAAGATCAGTCTCCGCGAAGGAAAGACAAAACCTCCGGCACGCTTCACGGAAGGCACGCTGCTCTCCGCGATGGAAAATCCGGTCCGCTACATGGAAAACCGCGACAGCAGCCTGGTAAAAACGATCGGTGAGGCGGGCGGCCTTGGAACGGTTGCGACCCGTGCGGATATCATCGAGAAGCTGTTCCGCAGCTTTCTGATGGAGAAAAAAGGCAATGAGATCTATCTGACCTCGAAAGCACGCCAGCTTCTGAAGCTGGTTCCGGCGGATTTGAAAAAGCCGGAGCTGACGGCAGGCTGGGAGATGCAGTTAAACGACATTGCAAAGGGAAAGAAGCGGCGCGATGTGTTTATGAAGGAGATCCGCAGCTACACGGTGGAACTGATCGATGAGATCAAGACGGAAGAGGGAACGTTCCGCCACGACAACCTGACGAACAAGAAGTGCCCGAACTGCGGAAAACGGCTGCTTGCGGTGAATGGAAAGAACGCAAAACTGCTCGTCTGCCAGGACAGAGAGTGCGGCTACCGCGAGACGGTTTCCCGCACGACGAATGCGAGATGCCCGGTCTGCCATAAGCGCATGGAGATGATCGGAAAGGGCGAGGATGCGACGTTTGTCTGCGCCTGCGGCCACAAAGAGCGCATGACAAAATTCCAAGAGCGCCGCAAAAAAGAGGGCGGCGGCGTGACGAAGCGCGATGTGGCAGCTTATATGAAGAAACAGAAAAAAGAGGCAGAAGAGCCGGTGAACAATGCGTTTGCCGCGGCATTAAAAGGAATTAAATTATAAAAAAGGGAGCGAGTTCTGCCGAAAATCAAAAAACGGCGGAACCCGCTTTTTTTGTTAAAATCGTTGAGGAAAAGGTCAAAAAAAGTGATTGTTTTATGCAGAGTTATGCCGTAAAATAGAAACAAATGATATAAGAAACAGGAAAATTCTGAAAATAACAACAGGGAGGTTTTTCAATGAAACAGACAGATTTGGAAAAGCTGCTGGCGGATATGTCGCTGAAAGAGAAAGTAGATCAGATGCTTCAGTTAAGCGGAGCATTTTACCTCGGGGATGAAAACAGCGTCCTGACCGGCCCGGCAAATGACATGGGAATCGGAAAAGAGGACCTGGAGATGGCCGGTTCCATTCTCGGTGCAGCCGGTGCCGATACGATGAAAAAACTGCAGGATGACTACATGGCAAAACAGCCGCATCACATCCCGATGCTGTTCATGATGGATGTCATTCACGGCATGAAGACCATTTTCCCGGCGCCGCTGGCGCAGGGAGCCACTTTTGATCCGGAACTCTCCGGCGAGTGCGCGTCTGCAGCCGCAAAAGAAGCATCCGCGGCCGGACTTCACGTTACCTTTTCTCCGATGGTTGACCTTGTGCGCGATGCGAGATGGGGCCGCGTTGTGGAATCCACAGGCGAAGATCCGTACCTGAACAGCCGCTTTTCCGAGGCGATCGTAAAAGGATTTCAGGGCGATGATTTAAAAACACCGGGAAAAGTTGCCTCCTGCATCAAACACTTTGCAGGATACGGCGGAGCAGTCGCAGGAAGAGATTACAACACCGTAGAGCTCTCAGAGCATACCTTCCGTGAATTCTATCTTCCGGCATACAAAGCAGGCATCGATGCGGGCGCAGCGATGGTGATGACATCATTCAACACGATCAACGGCGTTCCGGCGAGCACCAACAAATGGCTGATGCGCGATATCCTGCGCGGTGAGATGGGATTTGACGGCGTGCTGATTTCTGACTTTGCAGCCATTCTGGAAACCGTTGCCCACAGAAGCTCGAAAGATGCCGCCGATGCAGCGAAAAAAGCGCTGGAGGCAGGCGTGGATATTGATATGATGACATCCGTTTACGCCGCAAACCTCTGCCGTCTCGTAGAAGAAGGTGAAGTGGACGAGCATCTGATTGACGAGTGCTGCCTGCGGATTCTGGAGCTGAAAAACAAACTGGGACTGTTTGAAAATCCATATAAAGATGCAGATGCCGAGAAAGAGAAAGCATACAACCTCTGCCCGGAGCACCGTGCACTGGCGAAAAAAGCAGCGGAGGAATCCTTCGTCCTGCTGAAAAACGACGGCGTACTGCCGCTTGACACTTCGAAAAAAATCGCATTTGTCGGCCCGTATACCAACAATCATGAAATCAAGAGCAGCTGGTCCTTCACCGGCGACAGCAAGGACTGCGTGACGATTCAGAAAGCAGCCGAGAAAGTCTTCGACGCATCACGCACCACGTATGCAGAAGGATGCCCGGTTATCGGAAACGATGTGGAGCTGATCGGATTTACCGAGACGACACCGAAAAAATACAGTGAGGAAGAGCTTGCTGCCATGGAGCAGAGCGCACTACAGGCAGCAAAAGAGGCCGATCTCGTGGTAATGCCGATGGGTGAGCATTATCTGCAGAGCGGCGAGGCGACCAGCCGTGCCATGATCGATGTGCCGGAAATCCAGATGGAGCTGTTCCACAAAGTGCTGGCCGTTAACCCGAATGTGGTTGTCGTTCTGTTCAACGGCCGCCCGCTGGATCTGCGGGAAATCAGCGCTAAAGCAAAAGCCATTCTCGAGGTATGGTTCCCGGGAACCGAGGGCGGAAGCGCTGTTGTGGATGTCCTGACCGGAAAGAAAAATCCGTCTGGCAAGCTGCCGATGAGCTTCCCATACTGCGTGGGCCAGGCACCGGTCAGCTACAACGAGTATTCCACCGGAAGACCGAATCTGCCGGGCATGAAAGAGCGGTTCCGTTCCAAATATCTTGACATTCCGAATGCACCGCTGTATCCGTTCGGCTATGGTCTTTCCTACACGACATTTGCCGTTTCGGATGTCGTGCTTGACCAGAACGAGATGGATAAGAATGGCAGAATTGCAGCAAAAGTAACCGTGAAGAATACCGGTGATGCTGCAGGCTGCGAGGTTGTTCAGCTGTACATCCGCGATGATTATTCCGATGTGGTTCGTCCGGTGAAAGAGCTGAAAGGTTTCCGGAAAGTAGAGCTTGCCCCGGGTGAGGAGCAGGAGGTTACGTTCTATATTACCGAAGAGGATCTGCGCTACTACCGGCTCGACGGAACCTTCGGCAGCGAGCCGGGTACCTTTACGGTGATGATCGGCAACAGCAGCACGACGGAAAACAGTGCAGTATTTACTTTAACACCAGTAGACAAGAAGTCCCCCGCTTCTAAAGCGGTGGGATGAATTGTTAAAAGAAACATAACGGCAGTGGCAGGCGGAGAGAAATCGGTATCCTCCACTGACATGAGGCAAATCACAGTCGAACTATTCTCGACATGTCAGACTCCGTGAAAATACCTACTGTGAGTTGAAACAAAATAAATTGGGAAAAGAAGGGTGAAATTTATGGAGAAAACAACGAAAAACGGAATCCACCGGATCCGCCAGGAGGGCGGAAAAACGATCGCCTGGGCAGAGGAGTCCGGAGTTAAGGTACTGGAAAAAGACGGGTATTACTTTAAAGACCTGGCAAAAACCGGCGAACTGCTGCCGTATGAGAACTGGCGCCTCTCCGATGAGGAGAGAGCCGCAGACCTTGCGGGCCGTCTTTCCATCGAGGAGATCGCTGGCCTTATGCTGTACTCACCGCACCAGGCCGTACCGCCGATGCCGGGCGGTCCGTTCCAGGGAACGTTTGACGGAAAAACGTATCTGGAATCCGGCAAAGAACCGTATGCGATTTCAGATCAGCAGAAAGAATTTCTGGAGGACGAGCATATCCGCCATATCCTGCTGACGAACGTGGAAAGCCCGGAGATTTCCGCAAAATGGAGCAATGAGCTGCAGAAACGGGCAGAGACACTGCCGTATGGTATTCCGATCAACCTCTCCTCTGATCCGCGGAATGGAGCAAAGGATTCTGGCGCAGAGTTCAAGAGCGGCGGAAACGAGATCAGCAAATGGCCGGAGGGTGTCGGCTTTGCAGCATGCTTTGACCCGGAAGTAGCCGGACAGTTTGCAAAGGATGCCTCCCGTGAGTACCGGGCACTCGGCATCACAACGGCACTCGGACCGCAGATCGACCTCTGCACCGAGCCGAGATGGATGCGCTTTGTCGATACGTTAGGCGAAGAAGTGGAGATGTCCAAAAAGCTTACCAAAGCGTACTGTGACGGTATGCAGACAACGGAAGGGGAAGCAGACGGCTGGGGAAAAGACAGCGTCAACACGATGGTCAAACACTGGCCGGGCGGCGGCACCGGAGAGGCCGGACGCGATGCACACTATGCATTCGGACAGTTTGCCGTTTATCCGACCGGAAATTTTGAGGAGCATTTAAAACCGTTTACCGAGGCAGCCTTCCACCTGGACGGACCGACCGACTGCGCATCCGCGGTTATGCCGTACTACACCGTATCCTACGGCGTGGACAAGAAAAACGGCAAGAACGTCGGAAACTCCTACAGCGAGTACCTGATCAAGGATCTGCTGCGCGGAAAATATGAATTTAAAGGCATTGTCTGCACCGACTGGGGCATCACCCAGGATCCGGAGAAGACGATTGAGGGATTTGGAAGCCGCTGCTACGGCGTGCAGGATATGACCGAGGCAGAACGGTGTCTGCTGGCGATCACAAACGGCGTTGACCAGTTCGGCGGAAACAGCGAGTCCGGTCCGATTGTCGAGGCGTATAAGATCGGCTGTGAGAAATACGGCGAGAAAGCGATGCGTGAGCGCATGGAGCTGTCCGCCAAACGTCTTCTGATCAACATTTTCCACTGCGGCTTGTTTGAGGACCCGTATCTTGATCCGGAAGAATCCGCAAAGATTGTAGGATGCGAAGAGTTCTGCCGCCATGGCTATGAGGCACAGCAGAAATCCATCGTCCTGCTGAAAAACAGTGCGAAACGCGCACCGGAAGGACAGAAGGGTGTGCTTCCGCTGAAGAAAGGTTTGAAGGTTTATATTCCGGAGAGAAAGATCGGACCGTCCAAAGCGTTCTTCCGCATCGATCTGCCGGCAAAAACCGAAGATCCGCTGCCGGATGGACTGCCGTCCAAGTACGGTACACGCGTATCATCACCGGAGGAGGCCGATGTGGCGCTGGTATTTGTCGAAAGCCCGGCATGCAACCCGTATTCCACCGAAGATCTTGCGAACGGCGGCAACGGCTATCTGCCGATTACACTGCAGTACCGCCCGTATACGGCGAAAAAAGCGCGTGAGGTGAGCATTGCCGGCGGTGATTTCCGCGAGAATTTCACGAACCGCAGCTATTTTGGAAAGACAAACACTGCCTACAACGAGGCTGATCTCGACAATATTCTCGAATGCCGCCGCGCGATGGGCGACAAGCCGGTGATCGTCTGCGCAACCGTCAACAACCCGATGGTGATGCATGAATTTGAAGCCGAAGCCGATGCGATCGTCGCAGAGTTCGGTGTTTCGAGAGCCGCTGTGCTCGACGTTGTCTTCGGCGGTTACAACCCGACCGGCCGTCTGCCGATCCAGATGCCGAAGGATATGGATGCGGTTGAGGAGCAGAGCGAGGACCGTGCGTTGGATATGGAAACCTATATTGACAGCGAAGGACATAACTATGACTACGGTTATGGCATGAATTACGAAGGCGTTCTTCCTGCATGGAAAAAGTAAAAGAATAACAGAAAACCTGATCGGCACCGGGACCGCGTGTGTTTCGGTGCCGATATTGGAAACAAAAGACAGAATAAGGAGGACTTAAAAAGAGATGATTGTTCCAAAATATTTCGAAGATTTCGATCACCTGCATGTGAATACCATGCCGAACCGTGCCTACTACATTCCGGCATCCCGCCGCATGGAGGATCTGGTGGAGAACCGGGAGGCGTCGGACCGCTTTTTCCTGCTTTCCGGCGACTGGAAATTTCGCTATTTTACCAGTGTTTACGATGTAAAAGAGGAGTTTTTCGCAGAAGGATACGACACTTCTGCATTCGAGACGATTCCGGTGCCGTCCGTCTGGCAGAATTATGGCCATGACCACCATCAGTATACGAACGTCCGCTACCCGTTCCCGGTGGATCCGCCGTATGTGCCGTATGAGAACCCGTGCGGTGCGTACGTGAGAACGTTCGAGTGGAAAAAACAGGAGGAAGCACCGAGGGCATTCCTGAATTTTGAGGGCGTGGATTCCTGTTTCTACGTGTGGATGAACGGCAGCTTCGTCGGCTACAGCCAGGTGTCTCATTCTACGAGTGAATTTGATGTAACAGACTTCTTAAAAGATGGCACCAACACCATCGCCGTACTGGTGCTGAAATGGTGCGATGGAAGCTATCTCGAGGATCAGGACAAATTTCGCATGAGCGGCATTTTCCGCGATGTCTATCTGCTTGCAAGACCAGAAAAAGGCATCCGCGATTACTTTGTAAAGGCAGCGCCGGATGCATCGTACCAGAATGGAGAAGTTTCGATTGCGATTACCTGGAATGACGGGGAACCGCAGGAAGGAACGGCAAAGCTGTTTGATGCAGAAAATCATCTTGTGGCAGAGGCAGCGTTTGACGGCGATACGGTTCAGATGCATGTAAAAGATGCACATCTGTGGAATGCCGAGGAGCCGTATCTGTATACGCTGGTGCTGGAGACGGCGGGTGAGGTGATCAATGATCATGTCGGCATCCGTGAGATCCACGCGAAGGACGGTGTGCTGTACCTGAACGGCGTGAAGATCAAATTCCACGGAACAAACCGCCACGACAGCGATCCGGTGACGGGATTTGCAATCAGCCTTGCACAGATCAAAAAAGATCTGAAGGTAATGAAAGAGCACAACATCAATGCGATCCGGACCAGCCATTACCCGAATGCGCCGTACTGTTATCAGCTTTATGACCGTCTCGGTTTTTATGTCATCGATGAGGCGGACAATGAGAGTCACGGCACAGAGGAAATTTATGCGAATTACACGAGCTGGGAAGAGTATGCGAAGAACTGGAATAAACTAATTGCGAACAATCCGGTATTTACCGAGGCAACCGTAGACCGCACACAGCGTTGCGTAGAGCGCGATAAAAACCGCCCGAGCGTTGTCATCTGGTCGATGGGAAATGAGTGCGCATACGGCTGTACCTTCGAGGCGGCCTTAAAGTGGACGAAGGAATTTGATCCGACGCGTCTGACGCACTATGAGTCGGCACGGTATGTGGATGATCCGAAGAAATACGATTACAGCAACCTCGACCTCTACAGCCGCATGTATCCATCACTCGAGGAGATCAAAAAAGAGCTGGTGGAGTACGGGGATAAGCCGTATATCATGTGCGAATACTGCCATGCGATGGGCAACGGCCCGGGAGATCTTGAAGATTACTTTGAACTGATCCACAGCGAGGAGAAGATGTGCGGCGGCTTTATCTGGGAGTGGTGCGACCACGCGATTGATATGGGAAAAACGATCGAGGGAAAGAAGATGTACGCGTACGGCGGCGACCACAACGAGTATCCGCACGACGGCAACTTCTGCATGGACGGACTTGTTTATCCGGACCGCACACCGCATACGGGTCTGATGGAATTTAAAAACGTGTATCGTCCGGTGCGCGTGACGGGATATGATGCCGAAAAGGGTACACTGACCATCAAAAACTATATGAATTTTGTGAATCTGAAAGATTACGCTGTGCTCGGCTATGAAGTGCTTGTGGACGGTGAAGTGACGGAGAGCGGCAAGATTACAGATGAAGCACTGCTGGAGCTTGCGGCAGGCTGTGAGAAGACGATTCCGCTTGCCATTTCCGTGTCGGAGCAGGGAAAATGTGCGCTGAAGGTTACCTGGTATCAGAAACAGGCCACTGAGGTGCTGCCGGAGCAGTTCGAACTGGGATTTGAAGAAGTTCCGGTGAAAACGAAAGATAATCAGAACCAGAAGGCAAAAGAGATGATGAAGCGCCCGGATGGAACGGCTTCGTTTGGATGGAAAGAGGACGATCATTATCTGACGGTATCGACGGAACAGTTCAGCTATACCTATAATAAGTTCACCGGCCTGTTCGAGGAAATGTGCTATGCCAACCAGAATCTGCTCGACCGCCCGATGGAGCTGAACATCTGGCGTGCGCCGACAGACAATGACCGCAATATCAAGAATACCTGGATGCGTGCTCAGTATGACCGCACCGTGACGCGGGCGTATGAGACAACGGCAAAAGAAGAAAACGGCTGCGTGGAGATCGAGACAAGCTATTCGATTTCGTCGCCGGCTCTGCAGCGGATCCTTGCAGGTGTGATCAAATGGACAATTTACAGCGACGGAACGACCGATGTCCATGTAGAAGCAAAGAAAGACCCGGTATTCTCGGTTCTGCCGCGTTTTGGCCTGCGCCTGTTCCTGCCGAAATCGTTTGCAAAACTGACCTACTGCGGTCTCGGTCCGGTGGAGAGCTACGTGGATAAGCACCAGGCAAGCTATCACGGCGTTTTCCACAGCACACCGGCAGAACAGCAGGAAGACTATATCCGCCCGCAGGAGAACGGCAGCCACTACGACTGCGATTATGCAAGTCTTGCCAGTGATCGTGCGGTATTGACGGCAGTGGGCGAGAAAACCTTCTCATTCCAGGCATCTATTTACACGCAGGAGGAGCTGACCGCGAAAGCCCACAACTATGAGCTTCGGCCGTGCGGAAGCACTGTTTTCTGCATCGACTACCGCCAGGCCGGGATCGGATCGGCAAGCTGCGGACCGATGCTGCTGGAAAAATATCAGCTGAAAGAAACCGAAATCAGCTTCGATGTGCGGCTGAAACCGGAACTGCTGTAAAGTGTAGAATTTGAAAAATAAGAAAAGCGCTGTGCCCTCTCTCTGAAAGGTGAGGGAACGGCGCCTTTTTATATGATGTACAAAAAAAGTCTTGATAAACCTATTGAATTGCTATGAATATAGGATTATAATGGACGAAATTATAATTCAAATCCAATCAAGATGATTCTGGAAAGAGAAAAGGGAAGGAGAAAATCAAGCATGAGTGAAATTACAAGAGATGAGGCATTTGCTTTATTAAAAAAATACAACAAAGATCCCTTCCATATTCAGCATGCGCTTACCGTAGAGGCCGTGATGAAATGGTATGCAAGAGAGCTTGGCTATGGGGCAGAAGAGGAGCACTGGGGTATTGTCGGACTGCTGCATGACATTGATTTTGAGCTGTATCCGGCAGAGCACTGCCTGAAAGCACCAGAGCTTCTGCGGGAAGGCGGCGTGTCGGAAGATATCATTCATGGTGTCGTTTCCCATGGCTGCGGCATTACCATTGAGTGCGGCATCACACTGGATGTGGAGCCGGTGCATGAGATGGAAAAAGTTCTGTTTGCAGCAGATGAGCTGACGGGACTGATCTGGGCAGCTGCGCTGATGCGGCCTTCGAAGAGCACAAAAGACATGGAACTGAAATCCTTAAAGAAGAAATATAAGAGCAAAGGCTTTGCAGCAGGATGTTCGAGAGAGGTCATTGAGAGGGGCGCCGATCAGCTTGGCTGGCCGCTGGAAAAATTACTGACTATGACCCTGCAGGCAATGGCCGACAGCGAGGATGAGATCAACCGGGAAGTGGAAGCGGAACAGAACGCATAAAAACAGTCTGAGTTTCGGTGTAAAAACGGGAACTCAGGCTGTTTTTTTGCATGGCGCATCTTTTCCCAGGCATTACCATTTCTTTTTTTGTTAGATCGCAAGAAGAAAATACGGAATCCGCACAGGGCAGGAAGAGGCGTTTTTTCAGCATTGGAGGAAGTGACGGACAGGGAATTTTGTGATATAGTAAAACAAAATCTGAGTGAAAAGGTGAAATACAAAATGATCAGTGAAAAAATTTTTGAATTAATTCTTCGAAACGGGGTGACCCAGAAAGAATTCTCTGAAGAAACCGGAATTTCACAGAGCACCATCAGCGACTGGAAAAGAAAGGGGACGAATCCGTCGGCGGATAAGATACTGAAAATCTGCGAAGTGCTGAAGGTTACGCCGTATGAGCTTTTAGGAGAAAATGAGATCGAACGGAAAGCAGTGGATCTCGAAATGTGCGCGGCAAACACAGAGGAGAAAATGATTCTGGAAGGCTTTCGTAATTTGCCCGACAGAAAAAAGGAACGAATTCTGGGATATCTGGCGGCATTGCAGGAGGAATAAAAGGATGCAGAAACCATCTGTGCATATCCTGGCCTCTCAGATGAGGAAAATATTTCAAAAATCTGAGATTTTCTATCGCGAATCTCTCTTAGGAGTGATAAAATAAACCATAATACGTTCGGCAGAAAGAGGGAATCGAGTATGAAATATGCCTACAAAAACGGAAAAATTTTAAACGGAACGAAAGAGATGCAGGTCCAGACCGGTCTTACGATCCTGACGGAGGGAGAAAACATCACGGCGATTGTCCCGGAAGAATCGACCATCCGCAGGTAAAACGTAATCCGGTCGTGACGGCGGAGCTGGATAAATTTCTGGTGGATTAAAAACAGGATGGAGAAGACAAACAAGATGGAAGAAACGAAAGAAACACAGGAAAGCTTACAGCGAAAAAGAGAACAGGCCCTGCAGCGGCTCCGCAAGGAGCGGACAGAAGAAGCCCTATGGGACTGTGTTACTGCGTATCAGGATTTTGAGTTCCATACGTATTCCGGTCTGCCGTATTCCTACCATATGAAATACGGTAGAAGCGGCACCTATACAAAAGAGCTCTGGATCAACCGCAGAGAAAAAAGCAAAAGTCTTGTCTGGAGCTCCGTCCGGAGTGCATATCAGAAAGTGCTGGAATTACAGCAGGAGAGCGAAAGACCGGTTGTCGAGCGCCCGAAAGCGCTGGGCGATATCCGTGGAATCACGTATATTTACGGCATCTTTTACGAGTTTGCGCTGCTGGAAATGCCGGAAAAAGCAAAAGAAAAAATTGCTCTGCAGACAGCAGGACAAAAATCGCCGGAAAAATAAATTTTTCGCCCATGCAGGTCTTGACAACCACGCATTGGGTGATATAATCTAAAACTATCGGGAGCCAAAAAGCACCGAACACAAAAAACAAAGCGTAGAAGAGACGAGTAAATCATAGTGAATGTGACAGAGAGAAACCCCGTTTTGTGGTGCAAGGGTTTTAACAGGAACGTGATCGAAGACCAGCTCTGAGCGGCCCCAATCCGGCCCGGTGATTCCGTTATCGTCAAATGAAGTGGTTTGAAAAAACAAAATGGGTGGAACCGCGGTGAATGAAAATACATCGTCCCTTTTGACAGCATAAGCGTGTCAGAAGGGACTTTTTTGTTGCTGTAAAAAGTATAAAAATTCTGAAACACGCTTGCGAAAAATATACAAAGAAAGAGGTAAAGCAAATGATCATCACACTGAAAGATGGAAGTACCAAAGAGTACTCCGAACCGAAATCCATCATTGAGATCGCAGCAGACATCAGCGAAGGCCTTGCAAGAATGGCCTGTGCAGGTGAAGTAAACGGTGAAGTAGAAGATCTTCGTACCGTCATCGACAAGGACTGCAATCTTTCCATTCTGACCTTCAACGATGAAGGCGGAAAAGCAGCATTCCGTCACACCACATCCCATATCATGGCACAGGCAATCAAGAGACTGTACCCGGAGACCAAGCTTGCAATCGGACCGTCCATCGCAGACGGATTCTACTACGATGTAGACAGAGATACTCCACTCACCAGCGAAGACCTTGAAAAAATCGAAGCAGAAATGAAGAAAATTGTAAAAGAGGATCTGAAACTGGAGCGTTTTGAGCTGCCGAGAGCAGAAGCCATCGCCTTCATGAAAGAAAAAGAAGAGCCATATAAAGTAGAACTGATCGAAGATCTGCCGGAAGACGCAGTCATCAGCTTCTATCGCCAGGGTGAATTCACGGACCTGTGCGCAGGCCCTCATCTGATGAGCACAAAGCCGGTCAAAGCCTTCAAACTGACCAGCCTTGCAGGTGCATACTGGAGAGGCAGCGAGAAAAACAAGATGCTGCAGAGAATCTACGGAACTGCATTCACAAAGAAAGCAGAGCTCGAAGAGTACCTCCACATGATCGAGGAAGCAAAGAAACGTGACCACAGAAAACTCGGAAAAGAGCTCGGCCTGTTTATGATGAGTGAGGACGGCCCGGGATTCCCGTTCTTCCTTCCAAAAGGAATGGATCTGAAAAATGCGCTGATGGATTACTGGCGTGAAATCCACAGAAAAGCAGGATACGTAGAAATCTCCACCCCGATCATCCTGAACCGTCGCCTGTGGGAGACCTCCGGCCACTGGGATCATTACAAAGAAAACATGTATACCACCGTCATCGACGATGAAGATTATGCAATCAAACCGATGAACTGCCCGGGCGGTGTTCTCGTGTACAAATCCGAGCCTCGTTCCTACCGTGATCTGCCGCTGCGTCTGGCAGAGGTTGGCCTGGTACATCGTCATGAGAAATCCGGCCAGCTGCACGGCCTGATGCGTGTACGCTGCTTCAACCAGGACGATGCCCATATCTTCATGACACCGGAGCAGATCAAAGATGAAATCAAAGGCGTTGCAAACCTGATTGACCAGGTTTACAAACTGTTCGGATTCAAATATCACGTAGAGCTGTCCACCCGTCCGGAAGACAGCATGGGAAGCGATGAGGACTGGGAGGTAGCAACCGAAGGTCTCCGCGGTGCACTCGATGACCTTGGCCTTGACTATGTAGTCAACGAAGGCGACGGCGCATTCTATGGCCCGAAGATCGACTTCCATCTGGAAGACTCCATCGGAAGAACGTGGCAGTGCGGTACCATCCAGCTTGACTTCCAGCTGCCGCAGAGATTCGAACTGGAATACACAGGAGCAGACGGCGAGAAACATCGTCCGATTATGATCCACCGTGTTGTTTACGGTTCTGTTGAGCGTTTCATCGGTATCCTGATCGAGCATTTTGCAGGTGCATTCCCAACCTGGCTTGCACCGGTACAGGTAAAGGTTCTGCCAATCTCCGACAAATACGCAGATTACGGCAAGAAGGTTCTGGACGCCCTTCACGAGGCAGGCATCCGCGCAGAGATGGATACCCGTTCCGAGAAGATTGGATATAAGATCCGTGAGGCACAGGGACAGAAGATTCCATACATGCTGATCGCCGGAGCAAAAGAGGAAGAGGCAGGTCTTGTATCTGTCAGAAGCCGTTTTGCAGGTGATGAAGGCCAGAGAAGCCTGGAGCAGTTTATCGCAGATATCAAAGAAGAAATCGCAGGCCGCGTTAACCGCCCGGTTACTGTTGAAACAAAAGAAAATAAATAATAAAGCATAAAAAATTACCTCTTGGAAATAATGGTTTCTATGCGGGCGAAACCGCAGAAAACTAAATTTCAGGAGGTAATTTATTATGCCAGCATTAAGTTGTTCCGCTATGACCTGTGTTTACAACCAGAACGAGCTCTGTTCCAAAGGAGATATCCGCGTAGGCGGAAGCGAAGCCAAAAGCTCCATGGAAACGTGCTGCGAGAGCTTCAAGGAGCGCGGTGAGGGCACGATGTCCAACTCCACCGGCTGCGGCTGTACGAAAATCGGTGTCGACTGCAAGGCGCAGAACTGTACCTTTAACGACAACTGTAAATGCGAAGCCGGAGACATCCATATCGCCGGAGACAGCGCATGCAGCTGCCAGGAAACCGAGTGCAGCTCCTTCCGCTGTGGCTGCGGGAAATAAATACGAAAAAATGCGAAAATCAGTATTGACAACAGGATGGGAGAGTGCTATACTGCAATAGTCTGAGAAAAAGAAAGTAGAGTATCCACTCTCACCCTAGCGCAAACACGCGACTACGGTCCAATATTGATCTTAAGTTCTCTTTGTGTAGAGATTTATGTACAATGTTAAGTGGATAGTCTGTCTATCCACTTTTCTTGCGTTATCAGTCAAATCCGGTCCGGTGAGCCGAGTTTGATTTCGTTACACCGCAAAAGCGGGAACACAGTCTTTTATAATGATGGAGGTGCACTACAATTAGCGAATTAATGATTAATGAGCAGATCAGAGACAGAGAAATTCGTCTGATCGGTCAGAACGGAGAACAGCTTGGAATTATGTCTGCCAGAGATGCGTACTTGAAAGCACAGGAAGCAGGTCTGGATCTTGTGAAAATTGCTCCGACAGCGAAACCGCCGGTTTGCAAAATTATCGACTACGGAAAGTACAGATATGAACTGGCCCGCAAGGAAAAAGAAGCAAAGAAAAAACAGAAAACAATTGAAATCAAGGAAGTTCGCCTTTCTCCAAACATTGACACCAATGATCTTAATACCAAAGTAGGTGCAGCCCGCAAGTTCATTACAAAGGGAGACAAAGTAAAAGTAACACTTCGTTTCCGCGGCCGTGAGATGGCACATATGAACAGCAGCAAATACATCCTCGATGAATTTGCAGAGAGTCTGTCCGATATTGCAACGGTTGACAAAGCGCCAAAGGTGGAAGGCAGAAGCATGACCATGTTTTTGACGGCTAAACGTTAAAATACATTTGAATCAATATCAAGGAGGAAATTAAAATGCCAAAGGTAAAAACAAGCAGAGCAGCTGCAAAGCGTTTTAAAACAACAGGAACAGGAAAATTAGTAAGAAATAAAGCTTACAAGAGCCATATCTTAACCAAGAAATCTCAGAAGAGAAAAAGAAACCTGAGAAAACAGACTACTGTTGATGCAACAAACGTAAAGAACATGAAGAAAATCTTACCTTACATGTAATTTTTGCAAGGTAGAGTTACGCCCAACAGATCAAGGAGGAAAATAAGAAATGGCAAGAATTAAAGGCGGCATGAACGCTAAGAAAAAACATAACAGAGTATTAAAACTGGCTAAAGGTTACAGAGGAGCCAGAAGCAAACAGTATAGAGTAGCAAAACAGTCCGTAATGCGCGCACTGACCAGCTCCTACGCAGGAAGAAAACAGAAAAAACGTCAGTTCCGTCAGCTGTGGATCGCTCGTATCAACGCAGCAGCAAGAATGAACGGTCTGTCCTACAGCAAATTTATGTATGGTCTGAAACTGGCAGGCGTTGAGCTGAACCGTAAAGTTCTGGCTGACATGGCAGTTAACGATGCAGAAGGATTTGCAACACTGGCTGAGCTTGCAAAAAGCAAAGTAGCATAAGTAAAAACATATTCTGTGTGAATATACGAAGAAGCTGTGAGAACCGGTAAGGGGATCGCAGCTTCTTTTGAAATATAGAAAAATATGAGGTGAATATGGAAAAAAGCAAAGTGGCAGTGGTTGCCTGTCCCGACTATGAGCCGGCGCGCGTAAAGGAAAGCCTGCAAAAGGGATTGGAAGCAATTGGCGGCCTGGAATCTCTGATCGGAAAAGAAGAGAATATCTTATTAAAACCAAACCTCGTCCGCTCCGCAAAACGCGAACGCGCCGTCGTGACCGACCCGGAAGTCATGGATGCCCTGATCACGATTTTGCAGGAAAATGGCTATGAGAATATTTCCTGCGGCGATTCCTGCGGCCTTGGCACCCCGGAGGGCATTGCAAAGGAAGCCGGGCTGAAAGAGGTGCTGGAAAAACACAACGTTCCGCTGAAAGATTTCCTTACGAGCGAGCGCGTAGAAACCGCCGATGGCAAATTTCTGATGATTGCGAAAGATGCACTCGACTGCGACGCCCTCATCAGCGTCAGCAAAATGAAAACCCACGCGCTGGAACGCATCACCGGAGCTGTCAAGAACCAGTACGGCTGCATCAGCGGCGTCTACAAAAAACTCGGCCACACGCAGTATCCGAACGCTGAGAGCTTCGCACACATGCTGATCGAGCTGAACCAGAAAGTCGCCCCGCGCCTCTATATCTGCGACGGCATCGTAGCAATGGAAGGCAATGGTCCGACTTCCGGCGACCCGGTTTCGATGGGAGTTCTTCTTATGTCCACCGATCCGATCGCACTGGATACCGTGTTCTGCCATCTGGTGAACCTCGATCCGTCGTATGTGCCGACAAATCTCTACGGGGAAACGCTCGGCCTTGGAACGTGGCACGACGACTGCATCGAAATCGTGACAGCGGATGGCACCATATCCGAGAAAGAACTGAAAAGAAAGTACGGAAATCCAAACTTCAACGTCGACCGCCGCAAAGCCCGCAAAAAAGGAGCCCTCGACCTGCTCGAGATCCTCGGGGTCTTCCAGAGCCGCCCCTATATCATAGAAGAAAAATGTAAAAAATGCGGCGTCTGCGTCGAGAGCTGCCCGGTGGAAGGGAAAGCCGTCCGCTTTGATAACGGCCGCAGAAATCCGCCGGTCTACGATTATAAAAAGTGCATCCGCTGTTTCTGCTGTCAGGAAATGTGCCCGCATCAGGCAATCCAGGTAAAGAAACACCGTCTGCCGTGGGAAAAATAAGGGAGCTATCCTACAAAGTGACTGGAAAAGCAAAAAGAGAAGTGTTATACTTGAAACCGGACAAAATTTAGTACAGGAGGAACAACACCATGGAATTAGAAACTTTAAGAAGTGATATGATAGCAGCAATGAAAGCCAAAGACAAAGCGAGAAAAGAGGCCATCTCTTCCCTGATCTCCGCAGCAAAGAAAGTAGCCATCGACGAGGGCTGCCGCGATGACATCAAACCGGAGCTGGTAGACCGCGTCATCTTAAAAGAGCTGAAGACCGTAAAAGAGCAGATCGATACCTGCCCGGCATCCCGTGAGGACTTAAAAGCAGAGTATCAGTTCCGCTATGACGTCATCAGCGAGTATGCACCGAAACAGATGAGTGCAGACGAAGTCAAAGCCTACATCAAGGAGAAATTCGCAGACGTTCTGGCAACCAAGAACAAAGGTGCCATCATGAAGGCCGTTATGGCAGATATGAAAGGTAAAGCAGACGGAAAAGTCATCAACCAGACCGTTGCAGAACTGTGCAAATGAATATCATCAACATCGAACACATCAGCAAACTGTTCGGCGATAAACTGATTTTTGACGATGCTTCCTTCGGCCTGCAGGAGGGCGACAAGGTCGGCATCGTCGGAATCAACGGAACCGGAAAATCCACGCTGCTGCGCATGGCAGCAGGAGAGGAGACCCCGGATTCCGGCCAGATTATCCGCCAGAACAACCTCAAAATGGCCTATCTTCCGCAGACACCGGAATTTCCAAAGGATGCCACCGTGCTGTCCTACGCCCTTTCCGGTGATGAGGAGGACTGGCAGGTGCAGAGCAACCTTGTACAGCTCGGTATCACCGAATACGACGCAAAACTCGACACCCTCTCGGGCGGCCAGCGCCGCAAGGTTGCCCTGGCAAAAGTGCTTGCGTCCGATTTTGACGTCCTGATCCTCGACGAGCCGACAAACCATCTCGACAATGCGATGCTCTCCTGGCTCGAGAATTACCTGAAAAATTACCGCGGAACCGTCTTTATGGTCACCCATGACCGTTATTTCCTGGATAAAGTGTCGAACCGCATCCTCGAAATCAGCCACGGAAAAATGTACAGCTACGATTCCAACTATTCCCGTTTCCTGGAACTGAAAGCTGAGCGCGAGGAGATGGAACTCGCCTCTGAACGGAAACGCCAGAGCATCCTGCGCATGGAACTCGAATGGGCGAAACGCGGCTGCCGCGCAAGAAGCACAAAACAGCGCGCCAGACTCGAACGTCTCGAAGTACTCAAAAATGGCACGGCACCGACCGCAGACGCTGTCGTGGAGATGGATGCTGTCGAGACCCGCATGGGAAAGAAAACGATTGAATTCCATAACGTCAGCAAAGCCTTCGGCGATAAAACGCTGATGAAAGATTTCGAATACATCTTCCTGCGGAACCAGAGTGTCGGCATCATTGGCCCGAACGGCTGCGGAAAATCCACAATGCTGCGGATGATCACCGGAGAAGTCCTGCCGGATGCGGGAACCATCGAAATCGGCGACACGATCCGCATCGGCTATCTGGCACAGGAAGAGCCGGACATGGATACGAATCAGCGCGTGATCGACTACGTGAAAGATATCGCTGAGTATGTCCAGACCCGTGACGGCCGCATCAGCGCATCGCAGATGCTCGAACGCTTCCTGTTCACACCGGATATGCAGTACACCCCGATTTCCAAACTCTCCGGAGGCGAAAAACGGAGACTGTATCTCTTATCCGTCCTGGTGAGCGGCGCCAATGTTCTGATCCTCGACGAGCCGTCCAACAACGTTGATATCCCGACCCTGACCGTGCTTGAGGATTTCCTGAACACGTTCGTCGGCATCGTCATCACCGTTTCCCACGACCGCTATTTCCTGGATAACGTCGTGGACCGCATCTTCGAATTCGACGGAAACGGAAATCTTCTGCAGTACGAGGGCGGCTACACCGATTACCTCGAAGCAAAAGAACGCCGTTTCGGCGGAAGTGCGGAAGAAACGGCAAAAGCAGCGCCGTCCAAAACGTCCGCGGACGAACCTGCAAAGTCAAAGAACAATGACTGGAAGCAGAACCGTCCGACCCGCCTGAAATTTACGTTCAAAGAACAGCGCGAGTACGAGACCATCGATGACGATATCGCCGCGCTCGAGGAAAAGATTGCATCGCTTGACGATCAGATGCTCAAAAACGCCACCAACTCTGCAAAGCTCGCCGAACTGATGGCGGAAAAAGAGAGGACCGAAGCTGCTCTGGAAGAAAAAACCGAGAGATGGGTTTATCTCACCGACCTCGCAGAACAGATTGAGGCGCAGAATCAGAAATAAAAGAAGCAAAGGAACTGTCCGCAGAAGAGAAAAAATATGCGGGCCGTTCCTTCTTTTTTTATCGAGAAATTCGACGCGGAATTACCAGAAGTTGTAAAAAACTTGTATTTTTCCCTGAACACCCACAGAAAATCTGGACAGAATGCCCAATCGGTGTTATAATTCAAATACTGGACATAGTGGCATTGCCATGCCCTTATCCGGGTTTTTCGAAGCGCGGAGGCAACCGAAACCCGGCAGAACACCAACCTGAGAAAAGCCAAAGTAATTTTTGGTCATCATTTTTTAAGGAGGATAAAATCAAATGGCTAGAAAGATGAAAACCATGGATGGTAACCAGGCTGCAGCACATGCGTCTTATGCGTATACCGACGTAGCAGCTATTTACCCAATTACCCCTTCATCCGTTATGGCGGAGCATACCGATGAGTGGGCAACCCAGGGAAGAAAGAACATTTTCGGACAGGAAGTTCAGGTAACTGAGATGCAGTCTGAGGCAGGAGCAGCAGGTGCAGTACACGGATCACTGGCAGCCGGAGCTCTTACCACAACCTACACCGCATCCCAGGGACTTCTTCTGATGATCCCGAACCTTTATAAAATTGCCGGCGAGCAGCTCCCGGGCGTATTCAACGTATCCGCTCGTGCCCTTGCAAGCCACGCACTTTCCATCTTCGGAGATCATTCAGACGTTTACGCCTGTCGTCAGACCGGAGTCGCAATGCTCTGCGAATCCAGCGTACAGGAGGTTATGGACCTGACACCGGTTGCACACTGTGCAGCACTGAAAGGCAAAGTTCCATTTATCAACTTCTTCGACGGATTCCGTACCTCCCACGAGATTCAGAAAATCGAGACATGGGATTACGAAGATCTGAAAGACATGGTAGATATGGATGCAGTAGATGCATTCCGTAAACATGCCCTGAACCCGAACCATCCGTGCCAGAGAGGATCCGCACAGAACCCGGATATCTTCTTCCAGGCAAGAGAAGCATGTAACCCGTACTACGATGCTCTTCCGGCAATCGTACAGGAGTACATGGACAAAGTAAACGAGAAAATCGGAACCGATTACAAACTGTTCAACTACTATGGAGCAGCAGACGCTGAGCACGTAATCATCGCTATGGGTTCTGTCTGCGATACCATCGAGGAAACCATCGATTACCTCGTAGCAGCAGGCAAGAAAGTCGGCGTTGTAAAGGTACGTCTGTACCGTCCGTTCTCCGCAGAAGCACTCATCAACGCTATTCCGGAGACCGTAAAACAGATTTCCGTTCTGGACAGAACAAAAGAGCCGGGATCTCTTGGCGAGCCTCTGTACCTGGACGTAGTAGCAGCATTAAAAGGCAGCAGATTCGAGAGCACACCGGTATTTACAGGCCGTTACGGACTTGGTTCCAAGGACACCACACCGGCTCAGATCGTTGCTGTATATGAAAATACAGAAAAACAGAGATTTACCATTGGTATCGTAGACGATGTTACCAATCTGTCTCTGCCGGTTGGCGCTCCTCTGGTAACAACTCCGGAAGGAACCATCAACTGCAAATTCTGGGGACTTGGCGCAGACGGTACCGTAGGTGCGAACAAGAACTCCATCAAGATCATCGGTGACAACACAGACATGTACGCACAGGCTTACTTCGACTATGACTCCAAAAAGTCCGGCGGTGTAACCATGTCTCACCTGCGTTTCGGAAAGAAACCGATCAAATCTACATACCTGATCCACAAAGCAAACTTTGTTGCATGTCATAATCCTTCCTATGTGAACAAATATCACATGGTAGAAGAGCTGGTAGACGGAGGAACCTTCCTTCTGAACTGCCCATGGGATGAAGCAGGCCTGGAAGAGCATCTGCCGGGACAGGTAAAAGCATTCATCGCAAACCATAACATCAAATTCTATGTGATCGACGGCGTTAAGATCGGTATCGAGACCGGCATGGGACCGACCCGTATCAACACCATTCTTCAGTCTGCATTCTTCAAGCTTGCGAAGATCATTCCGGAAGAAAAAGCCATCGAACTCATGAAAGCAGCAGCAAAAGCTACATACGGCCGTAAAGGTGACGATGTCGTAGCAAAGAACTGGGCAGCTATCGATGAGGGTGCAAAACAGATCAAAGAAGTTGCAGTTCCGGAAAGCTGGAAAAATGCAGAAGACGAAGGTCTGACCACAACTCATGCAGAGAGCGGCCGCGCTGACGCTGTTAAATTCGTAAATACCATCCAGGCAAAAGTAACTTCCCAGGAAGGAAACAACCTGCCTGTATCCGCATTTGCAGACTACGTAGACGGAACAACTCCGTCCGGCACATCCGCATACGAGAAACGTGGTATCGCCGTAAACGTACCTGTATGGAATCCGGAAAACTGTATCCAGTGTAACAGATGTTCTTTCGTCTGCCCGCACGCTGTTATCCGTCCGGTTGCCATGACCGCAGAAGAAGCAGCAGCAGCTCCGGAAGGCATCCAGACCATGCCGATGACCGGTATGCCGGACTACACCTTCACAATGGCTATTTCCCAGCTTGACTGTACCGGATGTGGTTCCTGTGCAAACGTATGCCCGGGCAAGAAGGGTGTGAAAGCGCTGGCTATGGAAAGCCTTGCAGCACACGAAGCAGAGCAGAAATACTTCGACTATGCAGCAGCTCTCCCGGAGAAGACCGACGTTGTAGCAAAATTCAAAGAAAATACCGTAAAGGGCAGCCAGTTCAAGAAACCGCTGCTTGAGTTCTCCGGCGCATGCGCAGGCTGCGGCGAGACTCCTTACGCAAAACTGATCACCCAGCTGTTTGGTGACAGAATGTACATCGCAAACGCAACAGGATGCTCCTCTATCTGGGGTAACTCCTCACCGTCCACTCCTTACACTGTAAACGAGAAAGGACAGGGCCCGGCATGGTCCAACTCCCTGTTCGAGGACAACGCAGAGTTCGGTTATGGTATGCTTCTCGCTCAGAAAGCAATCCGCGGCGGCCTGAAAGCCAAAGTTGAGGATGTTATGAACTCCGAGAAAGCTCCGGAAGAAGTAAAAGCAGCATGCAAAGAGTATCTGGATACCTTTGACTGCGGCGCTACCAACGGAACTGCAACCGAGAAACTTGTAGAAGCAATCAAAGACGCTGACTGCGACGTTTGCAGAGACATCGTTAAGAACAAAGACTTCCTCGCTAAGAAATCCCAGTGGATCTTCGGTGGTGACGGATGGGCTTACGATATCGGATTCGGCGGCGTAGACCACGTACTTGCCAGCGGAAAAGATATCAACGTAATGGTATTCGATACCGAGGTTTACTCCAACACAGGCGGACAGTCCTCCAAAGCTACTCCGACTGGTGCAGTAGCACAGTTCGCAGCAGGCGGTAAAGAGACCAAGAAGAAAGATATGGCAAGCATCGCAATGAGCTATGGCTATGTATACGTAGCACAGATCGCTATGGGCGCTGATTACAATCAGGCAGTCAAAGCAATCGCAGAGGCTGAGGCATATCCGGGACCATCCCTCATTATCGCTTACGCTCCATGTATCAACCATGGTATCAAGAAAGGTATGAGCAAAGCACAGACCGAGGAGCAGCTCGCTGTTCAGACCGGATACTGGCATTGCTTCCGCTTCAACCCGGCACTCGCTGCAGAAGGCAAGAGCGCATTCACACTGGATTCCAAGGCTCCGTCAGGAGATTATCAGGAATTCCTGAACGGCGAGGTACGTTACAACTCTCTGAAACGTGCAAACCCGGCGAAAGCAGAAAGACTGTTCGGCAAGAACGAGCAGGAAGCAAAAGACCGTTACACTTACCTGAACAAACTCGTAAAACTGTACGGCGCAGAAGAAGAGTAATTCTTTTTCCTTAAAAAGAATTTGAAAAAGGAGAGAAGTCATACTTGAGAGAGTATGGCTTCTTTCTTTTTGGGAGAAAAAATGAATTAGCGACATTTGGCAATAGTTTTGTATCGTTTGTCAACATTTTTATCCCGGAAAATGTTGACAAACGATACATTTTTGCGCAAGAAGGCTTTGAGATATGGTATAATGTGCGTATCACGATATAATGAGCGTTAGCGAGAGGAATTTTATTATGTTGAAAATATATCTTGGAGAAATGAAAGGTGCAATCTATCATCCGCCAACCTATTTTGATAATTGTTATGAAGATGAATGGCTGACCACGCCACTGGCAAAAGAAATGATCCGCGATGTGGATCGCTCGGAGGTAATCAGTGCGCATCTGATTGACAGCCCGGTGCTTGGTCCGATTCCACCGAAAGATTTATCCGGAGGAATCAAAACGTTGCTGCTGATGGCATACGATACAGACGGAAAGATCTTTAATGCCTCCGTATGTGGAGATAATTGTGCAAAATGGATTTTAAAATTAGGAGAGCAAAAGGATCTGACGATTAATCTGCGTCATGTGATGCGGTTTGGCAAAGATCCTTTTGAAATCCTGATTTTAAATACAGGGACTATTGTGCGGAATATGTCCGAATTTGTAGATGTTGCCGAGGCTTATGTATAGGTGGATGTATGAAGGGAAAGAAAAGAGTTATTATTCAAAATAACAGAGTTCATTATGAATTTGTGATAAAGCGTAATATTACAATCATCCAGGGGGATAGTGCATCAGGAAAAACAACACTGGTAAATATGATCCGGCAGGCAGAAAATTTAGGGGAGTCCAGCGGAATCAACGTTTCCTGTGAAGTACCGTGCAGAGTGCTGGAAGGTGTTAATTGGAAAATTATTTTGGAAAACAGCCGGGAAAGCATCTTTTTCATAGACGAGGAGAATTATTTTATAAAAACAGAAGAATTTGCTTCTGCCATACGGGGTTCAGAAAACTATTTTGTATTGATTACGAGAGAAAACTTATATAATTTGCCGTATAGTGTAGAAGAGATTTATGGATTGCATGTTTCCGGAAAATACAGAGATACCAGAAAAATATATCAGAAAATGTATCAGATCTATCCCAAAACAGCACGGCTTCCTGTTAGAGTACAAAAAATAATTACGGAAGATTCCAATTCTGGGTATCAATTTTTTGAAAATGTATGTGCAGAAAGGAATATTACATGTGAAAGCGCTGGTGGAAAAACAAAAATACCGGAAATGATCGGCAAGGCAGGAACAGAAGAAACCTGTATTATTGCGGACGGTGCTGCAATTGGAGCAGAAATGAATCTTCTCAGCAATAAAATAGAGGAAAAACAGAACGTACATTTATATTTACCGGAGTCTTTTGAATGGCTGATTTTAAATTCAGATCTTTTACAGGACAAAGAGGTTCGTAAAATTCTGGAAAATCCAGAAGATTATATCGACAGCACAGAGTTTTTTAGCTGGGAACAATATTTTACAAAATTGCTGATTCAGAAAACAGAAGGAACATATTTGCAGTATAAAAAAGCAAAATTAAATCCATCTTATTTGCAGGATAAAAATAAAAACAAAATACTGGAGAGTATACAAGGGATTCAGTGGAAAATAAAATCCTTAAAATAGCAAAAATAATGAAAGAATAGAGAGAAGAACATGAACTATACAATTTATGACTATCTCGGCCTGTTTTTCTTTTACGCCTTCCTTGGATGGCTTCTGGAAACTTCTGTGGCCGCGATCCGGAAAAAACATATGGTAAACAGAGGATTCTTAAATGGTCCGCTCTGCGCCATCTATGGAATCACAGCTGTCTTTATGACACGTTATCTGTATGAACTGCAGTCAAGCCCCGTCTTTTTGTTCCTTGGCTGTATGATTATCGCTACCGCAGTCGAGTGGCTGGCCGGTCACGCACTGGAACGCATTGGCCATGGCAAATGGTGGGACTATTCCAATAAAAAATGGAACATGGACGGCTATATCTGCCTTCAGTATTCTGTACTATGGGGAATTTTAGGACTGCTTGCCATGAAAATCGGCAATCGCCTCTGCTTTACAGTTCTTCATTCAATTCCGGCCGGTTTCCTGCATATCACATCCTGGATTCTCTTTGGTATATTGATAGTAGATGCCGTCGGTTCCTATGCTGTTCTGCACCACATCACGAAAAAAATGCCGCGGATCAGCGCTATGAACGATCAGATCGACGCCTTCACCAGACGCCTTTCTGTCCGTGTTTACCGCTATCTGGAGCGTCGTGTGGAACGTGCCTATCCGGCCGTACAGCCAGTTTCTGAGAAAAAAGAGAAAACAGAAACCGGCGTATTTGCCGAAGGATGCAGCTTTTACAAAATCGTTCTTCTCTTCATCATCGGCGCATTTTTGGGCGATATTACAGAAACCATATTCTGCCGCATCACCGCCGGTGTCTGGATGAGCCGCAGCAGCCTTGTCTGGGGCCCGTTCAGCATCGTCTGGGGCCTGGCCATCGCCCTCGCTACCTGGTTCCTCTACAACTACCGCGACCGCTCCGATGGATTCCTGTTTGCCTTTGGTACCTTCCTCGGCGGAGCCTACGAATACATCTGCAGTGTGTTCACCGAAATCGTATTCGGAAAAGTCTTCTGGGACTACAGCGACATTCCCTTCAACCTCGGAGGCCGTATCAACCTCCTGTACTGTTTCTTCTGGGGAATAGCCGCCGTCGTCTGGCTCAAAAAATTCTATCCTGTCATTTCGCGCTGGATTGAAAAAATCCCGATGAAATTCGGAAAAATCATCACTTGGATCCTGATCGTGTTCATGGTGGCCAACATGCTCGTATCTACCCTTGCTCTCGCCCGATACGACGAACGCGCCCACCAAAAGCCTGCAGCTAATGCCATCGAGCAGACCATAGATGCCCATTTCCCGGACGTCCGAATGGAAAAAATCTACCCCAATGCCAAAGCGATTAACTAGAATGTGTTAAAAAACATTTCCGTAGTCTGCACGCCCCAATTACAGACTACAAAAAGCCCTCTCCCGCCGTCATGCAAAGTCAGGCCCCGTTTCGACAGCTTTGGTCTGCGCGGTCCGTCACACCCAAAGAAAACCTTTGGCAACCCACCAAAAGTATGATATAATGTCACATAGATATTTTAGGGATACCATATCCTCTAAGAGCGAAGAAAGGACTCAACCACAAATGACAGTAGACAACAGCTTCACAATGAAGAAATTTCAGAGCATGGAAATCATCTATGTCACATTTTCCCAGATCACGAAACTCCCATACGTAGAGTGCGATCCGGAAACCTTTGACGATCAGGTATATATGTTTACCGAAGAAGAAGCAGCTAAAGAATTTGCAAAATCCTATGTAGAGAAGAACACCCCGCTGCTTACCGTAAAAGTACTGCGCAAGCAGATGCCGAACTTCTATATGGGCCTCTACGCAGAAGGTGTCAACATGGTCATCTTCCACGAAGGCGGTCAGACCCGCCGCATCGAGCTGGAGCAGATCTTCCCGAAACCGGACATGGAAAAAATGAACAAACAGCATCTTCCGGTCCTCAACCCTGGCGTACAGCTCACTGTAGTCTATTTCCTGCAGGAGCTCCGCAAACCAAATCAGAAAAGAGACGATGCCGAACGCATGCAGCACCTGCGTGAACTCGAAGAAGAAATGCTTGTCAACCTGATGCGAAGCAAATTCATCCTTGCCATCGACATCTCCCAGGTACAGGGCGAATTCGATCCGGCCAACCCGGGACCAGACGTGCGCATCCCGTACATCAAAAACCAGAACGAAGACATCTTCCAGCCGCTGTTTTCCGATATTGGTGAATTCCAGAAATTCCGTCCGGATCCGCAGGCAAAACTCCGTCTGGCAGCCATCCCGTTCCAGCACCTTCTGCCGTACCTGATGAAACAGGCCAAAGGCTTCGTCATCAACCCGTCCGGCTTCAACCTTCTGTTGACCAGAGAACAGCTCCAGAGAATCATGGGAGCCCAGGCGCAGAGTGTCCGCCCGAATCTCGAGGCGATGATGGCACAGGCTGCCGCAGCTCAGGCGCAGAGAAATGCGCAGAACAATGCTGCAAATGACGAAGTAAAAGATCATGTGGATGAGGCGGAAACTACCGACGCAGAAACAGACCACGAAGAATAAAAACCGACAGGGCCGCAGAAAATCCCAGTAAACGGGCACTGCGGTCCGTTTTTGACTGCATAAAACCGGAAATAATAAAGAAAAACAAGAAAGGATATACAAAAATGAACGCAGAACATTGCAAAGCCTATACCCTGCTGCAGGAACAGCAGATTGATGATATCCACGCACATGGCTACCTTCTTCGCCACAACAAAAGCGGAGCCCGCGTGCTGCTTCTCGAGACGGAGGATGACAACAAAGTATTCAACATCGCGTTCCGTACCCCGCCGGCCGACAGCACCGGCGTAGCCCACATCCTCGAGCACAGCGTCCTCTGCGGCTCCCGCGAATTCCCGTTAAAGGATCCCTTCGTAGAACTCGTCAAAGGATCCCTGAACACCTTCTTAAATGCTATGACCTACCCGGATAAAACCATGTACCCGGTAGCCAGCACCAACGATGCCGACTTCCAGAACCTGATGCATGTCTACATGGACGCCGTATTCTACCCGAACATTTACAAACACGACGAAATCTTCCGTCAGGAAGGCTGGAGCTATCATCTGGAAAGCGAAGACGGCCCGCTGACCTACAACGGTGTTGTATACAACGAGATGAAAGGAGCCTTCTCCTCCGCAGACGATGTCCTGGAGCGTGAAACCTTCAACACCCTGTTCCCGGACACTCCGTACGGCGTAGAATCCGGCGGAGATCCGTCCTGCATCCCGAACCTGACCTACGAAAACTTTCTGAAATTCCATCAGACCTATTACCATCCGTCCAACAGCTATATCTACCTGTACGGAAACATGGATATGGAAGAAAAACTGGCATGGATGGATGAAAAATACCTGTCCCATTTTGATGCAAAAGAAGTAAAATCCGAAATTCCGTATCAGAAACCATTTGCAGAGATCCTCGACATTGTACACGAGTACCCGGTACTCGACGGCGATCCGCTTGAAAACAATGCGTACCTGTCCTACAACATGGTCATCGGCAGCGGTCTGGATGTAAAATTAAACGTGGCATTTTCTGTTCTGGAGTATGCACTCCTTGACGCACCGGGAGCCCCGGTCAAACAGGCGCTCCTTGACGCACACATCGGAAAAGATGTTTACGGCTCCTACGAGGACGGCATCCTGCAGCCATTCTTCTCCATCGTAGCCAAGAACGCCGATGAAAATGAGAAAGAAAAATTCCTGTCCATCATCCGCGGCACCCTCGAGGATATCGTGAAAAACGGCATGGATCAGAAAGCCATCGAGGCAGGCATCAACTATTTCGAATTCCGTTTCCGTGAGGCGGACTTCTCCAGCTTCCCGAAGGGCCTGATGTACGGCATTGACGTCTTCGACAGCTGGCTGTACGACGAGAACAAACCGTTCGCCTACCTGCAGCAGCTTGCGATCTACGATGAGCTGAAAAAACTGGCAAAAGAAGGCTATTTCGAAAACCTGATCCAGACGTATCTGCTGGACAACACCCATGCCTCCATCGTGACCCTCATTCCAAAGACCGGTCTTGCCGCAGAAAATGATGCAAAGACCGCAGAAAAACTGCAGAAATACAAAGAGAGCCTGTCAAAAGAAGAGATCGAGAAAATCATTGCTGACACCAAAGAGCTGGCAGCATATCAGGAAGAAGAGGAGAGCGAGGAAGTACTCGAGACGATTCCGCTCCTGAAACGAAGCGATATCAAACGTGAGTCTGTCAAACTTTACAATGACGAGCATAAAGTCGATGGAACGACGGTTCTTCATCACAACGTATTCACGAACGGCATCGGTTACTTAAGCTTGTTGTTTGATACGAAAAATGTGCCGAACGATCTGATCCCGTACATGGGCGTATTAAAATCCGTTCTCGGCTATGTGGACACCGAACACTACACCTACGGCGAACTGTTCAATGAGATCAATGCACAGACCGGCGGCATCAACTGCGGACTGCAGGTATTCCGCATTCCGGAAAACGATGACGACTGCCGTAGAATGTTCGGCATCCGCGCGAAATTCCTGTACGACAAACTGGATTTCGTCATGAAAATGATCGAGGAAATCCTGAACACCTCCCGCCTGGATGACGAGAAACGTCTTCACGAGATCATCTCCAGCATGAAATCCGGCCTGCAGAACCGCCTGTCTTCCGCCGGAAATGCAACGGCTGTGATGCGTGCAGCTTCCTATTACTCCCCGATGAGCAATTTCCAGGACCGCATCGCAGGCATCGGCTTCTGCCAGCTCTTAAAAGATCTGGACGAGAACTTCGATGAGAAAAAAGCAGAACTGATTAAAAATCTGCAGACCCTGATGAAATACATCTTCCGCAAAGAGAATCTGACCGTCTCCTATACCGCAGACGAGACAGGCTACGCACCGCTGGAAGAAAAAATCGCAGCATTCAAAGAGAATCTGTACACCGACGAAGTGGAGCCGGGCAGCATTGTGTATGACTTTGAACAGAAAAACGAAGCCTTCCAGACCTCCGGCCAGGTACAGTACGTGGCACTCTGTGGAAACTTCGAGCGCGAAGGCTACGACTACACAGGAGCCCTGCGCATCCTGCGTGTCATGCTGAGCTATGACTATCTGTGGATCAACATCCGTGTCAAAGGCGGCGCTTACGGCTGCGGCGGAGCTTTCGGAAGAGGCGGAAACGCGTGCATTTCTTCCTACCGTGATCCGAACGTCGGAAGAACCCTTGAAGTATACCGCGGTATCGGCGATTACGTGCGCAATTTCGAAGCAGACGAGCGCCAGATGACCAAATACATCATCGGAACGATCAGCGAACTCGACGTCCCGATGAACCCGTCCGCAAAAGGCCAGACCTCCGAGAGCGCATGGTTCAACGGCATCACCGAAGCAGACTTCCAGCAGGAGAGAGATCAGATCCTCGATGCAACCCTGGATGACATTCATGCACTGGCAGACCTTGTAGATGCAGCCTTAAAACAGAACAACATCTGCGTTGTCGGAAGCGAAGCAGCCATTCAGAAAGAGAAAGAACTGTTTAAGAACGTAGAGAACTTATAAATGAGGAGAAGAGACAGCAATGGAAAACAATGCAAATTATAAATCCGGCTTTGTAGCCCTGATCGGCCGTCCGAACGTGGGAAAATCCACGCTGATGAACCACCTGATCGGACAGAAGATTGCGATTACATCCAAGAAACCGCAGACCACCCGCAACCGCATCCAGACCGTTTATACGTGTGACGAGGGACAGATCGTGTTCCTCGACACACCGGGTATCCACAAGGCGAAAAATAAGCTCGGCGAGTACATGGTCGATGTAGCCGAGAAAACGTTAAAAGAAGTCGATGTGATTCTCTGGCTGGTAGAGCCGAGCAACTTCATCGGAGCAGGAGAGCGCCATATCGCAGAGATCCTGGAGAAAGTCAATGCGCCGGTCCTCCTCATTATCAACAAGACCGATACCGTGGAGAAAGACAAAATCCTGGAATTCATCGATACGTACCGCAAGCTGTTCCAGTTTGCCGAGATCATTCCGTGCTCGGCACTCCGCCATCAGAACACCGATGACATCATTCCGAGCATCTTCAAATATCTGCCGTACGGCCCGCAGTTCTACGATGAGGACACCATCACCGATCAGCCGATGCGCCAGATCGTGGCTGAGATCATCCGCGAGAAAGCACTGTACGACTTAAACGAAGAGATCCCGCACGGCATCGCCGTTGTGATCGACCAGATGAAAGACCGCCCGAACGGAAAAATCGTTGATATTGATGCGACCATCATCTGCGAGCGCGATTCCCACAAGGGCATCATCATCGGAAAACAGGGCGCGATGCTCAAGAAGATCGGAAGCAACGCGCGGTATGAGCTGGAGCAGATGCTGGAGCAGAAAGTCAACCTGAAGCTCTGGGTCAAAGTCAAAAAAGACTGGCGCGACAGCGATTTCCTCGTGAAGAACTTCGGATATGATAAAAAGAAACTCGATTTATAATATTGCATTATAATAAGGAAGAAACATGCGAGAACCAATCAATGTAAGCGGAATGGTATTATCCGCCTCCCCGGTCGGAGAGTATGACAAGCGCGTCGTGATCCTGACCCGGGAGCTCGGCAAAATCACCGCCTTCGCGCGCGGCGCCCGCCGCATGAAAAGCCCGCTGATGGCCGTCTCCAATCCGTTCGTCTTCGGCGAGTTTCAGGTTTACGAGGGCCGTGACAGCTACACCCTCTCCGGCGCAAACATTAAAGAATACTTCCTCGACCTGGCGCAGATGCAGCCCGGCGTTTATTACGGCTTTTATTTTCTGGAACTGGCCGAATATTTCGGCCAGGAAGGAAACGATGAAACCCAGATGCTGAACCTTCTGTACGTGACGATGAACGCCATCCGCCGCGGAAAACAGGACCTCCGCCTGATCCGGTGCATCTTCGAACTGCGGACGATCACAATCAGCGGAGAAGCACCGCAGATGTTCTCCTGCATGGAGTGCGGCACGAAAGAGAATCTGACCGTTTTCTCCCTGCGCGACAGCGCCATCTACTGCCCAAACTGTGGAAAAACCATCAGAGATCCATGGCCGCTGCAGCCGGGCACCGTGCTGGCATGCCGCTATATCATTGCGGCACCGCTCGCGAAGCTGTATGGTTTTACCGTAAATGAAGAGATCCTGGACGAACTGGAACGATTGCTGCGTGCATATCTCCATCGCTATGTCGAAAAGAAGATGAAAACATTACAGATTCTGGATGTGATGAAATAATATAAAATGTAATAATTTGCAAAAATGTGAAATAATTATGTCCAAAAGTGTGTCCACACCTTTACAAATAAGTAGAAATGGGATAGAATATTTGGAATAAAGAAAAAAATGGTTCTGTATTCGTCACAGAAGATATTGCAAATGCATAGTACCAGAAAAAATGAGAAGGTTTTAGTGAAAATGGTAATATAAAAGCTAGAAAAACTATGCGAAACAAGAGAATGTTACGAGTACGGCGAAAAAAATACGACAGGGGAGAAAGGTATGTACAAAAAATCATCCACAGGATGGCTGAAGCATCTGGATTTTATGGTTCTTGATATTATCTGTCTTCAGCTGGCTTTCGTCATGGGTTATTTCTTAAGACATCACAGTTTTAAGCCATATGGAAGCCCAATTTACCGAAATGAGGCTATCGTATTCGCTCTGATCCAGCTGATGATCATGTTTTTTGACGATTCCTTCAAAAACGTCATGAAGCGCGGATACCTCGTGGAAATCGGAATGACTGTAAAAAATATGGTATACATCATCGTTCTTGGTGTATTCTACCTGTTCCTGATTCAGGAGGGAGATCAGTTCTCCAGAGCAACCATTATGCTGACCGGTGCTCTGTACGGAATGCTTTCCTATCTGATGCGCATCGGATGGAAGGCTGTGGTAAAGAAACGCAGCAGCGGGGAACACAGCGGCCGTTCGCTTCTGATCATCACGACCGAAAAACAGTCACAGTCCGTTGTAAAGAGCATGCTGGATTTCGATTACATCGGCGTTCGTCCGACTGGCGTTGTTCTCGTAGACCAGGACAGAACCGGACACAAAATCCACGGCGTACCGGTGGTATCGAACCTTGCAGATGCAGCTGAGTATGTCTGCCGTGAGTGGTTCGACGAAGTGCTGATCGTTCTGCCGGAAGGCAGAGAAATCCCGCAGAAAGTATTCGACGCATTCGCCGAGATGGGCATTACGATCCACGTAAAAATTGCGGACGTGAACGAAATGCAGGGAAAAAATCAGACTGTAGAGCGCATGGGCAACTATACCGTGGTCACCACCTGCATCAATATGGCAAGCGCAGGACAGCTTGTGCTGAAACGAATCATGGACATCTGCGGCGGTCTTGCCGGATGTATTCTGACCGGAATCATCTTCCTGTTCGTTGCCCCTGCGATTTATATCAAGTCTCCGGGCCCGATCTTCTTCTCACAGTACCGTGTCGGAAAGAACGGAAGAAAATTCAAAATTTACAAGTTCCGTAGCATGTACATGGATGCGGAAGAGCGGAAAAAAGAACTGATGAAACAGAACCGCGTCAGCGATGGTCTGATGTTCAAAATGGAGAATGACCCACGTGTCATCGGAAGCGAAAAAGGACCAGGCAAAGGAATCGGAAACTTTATCCGCAAAACCTCGCTGGATGAATTCCCGCAGTTCTTCAATGTGTTAAAAGGCGACATGAGCCTTGTAGGAACCCGTCCGCCGACAGTGGATGAGTGGGAGAAATATGAGCTCCATCACAGAGCAAGACTGGCAATCAAGCCGGGACTGACTGGTATGTGGCAGGTAAGCGGACGAAGCGAGATTACAGATTTTGAAGAGGTTGTAAAACTGGATACGAAGTACATTTCAGAATGGTCCTTTATGCTGGATATTAAGATTTTGTTTAAAACTGTACTGATTGTATTAGGCCAGAAAGGTTCTATGTAAAAAAAATGAAAAATGGAGATATATTGTAGTTTTGGGAGTAGTGTGGTAAAATAAAGGTAAATTTTAAGAAAAATTTATGAATGGAAGCGCAAAGAAGTCCTGATGACGGCGAAAAGGAAAAAGGCTTCCTTTGACAGGTGGTCCAAATAATGTTAATTATTTGGACCTTTTTATGTGAACTTCCTGAAATATTAACTCTCGTTTCGACATGTTCTTGCTTTAAGCCAGTTGTAGCATACTTTAAAAGGAATTTTATGAGAGTTAATTTTATAGGAAGTTCACATATATACTACCACAAAAGTAATTATCTTTCACTGACAACTATCCTAACACACAGGGGATTGAAAAAGTCATAAAGTTATGGTATAATCGAAAACAAAAGTTCATGAAAAATGAAAGAAGGAAGTATATGAACAACTCAAAACAAGATATATTGAACAACCTGATAAAAGAACCCTTCATCAATCAGCGTATCCTTGCCGCACAGACCGGCCATTCGCTTGGAATCGTCAATCGTTCGATCAAGGAACTGATTTCAGAAGGTTACCTGGATGAAGAGATCCGTCCGACGGAAAAGACACTGCGTGAGGCAAAAGAGAAAGCGCCGAAAAACGCCATTATCCTTGCCGCCGGATTTGGTATGCGGATGGTTCCGATTAATACAGAGACACCGAAAGGACTTCTGGAAATCAAGGGAGAGCGGCTGATAGAGCGCACAATCCGTCAGCTTCATGAAGTCGGCATTACAGAGATTTACGTCGTTGTCGGATTTATGAAAGAGCAGTATGAATATCTGATCGATGAATACGGCGTAGAATTGATCGTCGCTCCGGACTATGTGTCGAAAAACAATCTGCATTCCCTGAAAACGGCGGCAGCCCATTTATCAAACAGCTACATCATTCCCTGTGATATCTGGTGTGAAAAGAATCCATACAGCAGAAACGAATTATATTCCTGGTACATGGTCAGCGATCTGGTGGATGATGACAGTACCGTCCGCGTAAACCGGAAGCAGGAGCTGGTCGTACAGAAAGAACAGGCAGGCGGAAACGCGATGATCGGCATCTGTTATCTGCTGGAAACAGAAGCGGAGATCGTGCGGGAGCGTCTGGAAGAACTGGGAAGAGATTCCCGATACGACGGAGCGTTCTGGGAGGAAACCTTATACCGGAAAGACAGAATGATTGTGACGGCCCGTGTTGTACATGCTGCCGATGCCGTAGAAATCAATACCTATGAGCAGCTGCGTGAGATTGACAGCGATTCCAGCCAGCTGCAGACGGATGCGATTCAGGTAATCTGTGAAGCACTTGGAGCACAGCAGAACGAAGTGACAAACATTACAGTTCTGAAAAAAGGAATGACAAACCGATCCTTTTTATTCTCCTGTAAAGATAAAAAATACATTATGCGAATTCCGGGAGAGGGAACCGATCAGTTGATCAACCGCAGGCAGGAAGCCGCTGTATATCAGACGATCGCCGGCCGCAGGATCTGCGATGAGATTGCCTATATTAACCCGGAGAACGGCTACAAAATCACAGAATATCTCGAAGGTGCGCGGGTCTGCGATGCAGAAAATGAGGAAGATCTTCAGAAATGCATGAAGAAACTGCGGGAGTTTCACGGGCAGAAATTAAGAGTAGACCATTCCTTCGACCTGTTCGGACAGATGGAATACTATGAAAGCCTCTGGGAAGGAACTCCGTCAGCATATAAAGATTACGAAAAGACGAAAGCGCATGTGCTTCAGTTAAAGGATTACATCGAAGCAAATGCCGGAGAGTGGGTGCTCACTCACATTGATGCTGTGCCGGACAATTTTCTGTTTGTGGAAGAAAACGGAAAAGAGGAGATCCGCCTGATCGACTGGGAATACGCCGGAATGCAGGATCCGCATGTGGATATTGCGATGTTCTGTATCTATTCTCTTTACAAAAAAGAGCAGGTGGACCATCTGATTGATCTTTATTTTGAAGGAAACTGTGACGACAGAACACGCATAAAAATCTACTGCTACATCGCAGTCTGCGGTCTGCTCTGGAGCAACTGGTGCGAATATAAACGGAAATTAGGCGTGGAATTCGGAGAATATTCCCTGCGGCAGTACCGTTACGCAAAAGATTATTACAAAATTGTCCAGCAGGAACTGGGAGAGGAAGGAAAAGAAATATGTACAAAGTAGAGCGCGCCATTATTATGGCGGCAGGCCTCGGAAACCGGATGAAGCCGGTAACGTTAAAAACACCAAAACCGCTGGTCCGGGTAAACGGTGTGCGGATGATTGATACCGTCATCAATGGACTGCACAAAAACGGAATCACAGAAATTTACGTGGTAGTCGGTTACCTCAAGGAACAGTTCCAGACACTGGAAGAGGAGTACCCGGGTCTGAAGCTGATCGACAATCCGTGGTACGATACCTGCAACAACATCGCATCGCTGTATGTGGCGCGGGAACATCTGGAAAATGCGTTTATTCTTGACGGTGACCAGATCATCTATCATCCGGAAATTCTGGCACCGGAGTTTGAGCGATCCGGTTACAACAGCGTGTGGACGGATGATGAGACCGACGAGTGGCTGCAGACCGTGGAAAACGGCATTGTGACAGGCTGCAGCAGAACCGGCGGAAAGGGCGGCTGGCAGCTCTACAGCATTTCCCGATGGACAGCAGAAGATGGAAAGCGGTTAAAAGGCCATCTGGAGCAGGAGTTTGAAGTAAAGAAAAACCGTCAGATTTACTGGGACGATGTGGCAATGTTCTGCTACCCGAAAGAGTATCAGCTTGGCATCCGGCCAATGAAGGCAGAGGATATCATAGAAGTAGACAATTTCAGCGAGCTTGTTGCACTCGATGCATCGTATGCGGATTACGCAGAAAGGGAAGAAAATGAACAGTAAGAACCAACAGAAGAAAAAAGAAATCGACTGGATGATTACGCTGGTGCCTCTGGCGCTGATCGTTGCTCTATGTATCGTATTTTTCTTTGCACCGGAGCAGTCGAATCAGGTACTTGGCCAGATTCGATTTCTGTTTGGAGACACCTTTGGAACGTATTACCTGGTCATCGGACTTGGCATTTTCTTTCTGTCTCTGTTTCTGGCAGGCTCCAAATACGGAAATATTGTGCTTGGAAAGCCGGATGAGAAGCCAAAATATTCCTTTTTTGCATGGGGATGCATGATGTTTACCTGTGGTCTGGCAGCAGATATTCTGTTTTATTCGTTCTCTGAGTGGATTTTGTACGCAACAGATCCTCACATCGCAGAACTTGGCAGCATTCAGGACTGGGCAGGCGTATTTCCACTGTTTCACTGGAGCTTTATCCCGTGGGGATTCTATCTGGTACTGGCTGTTGCGTTTGGCTTTATGCTTCATGTAAGAAAACGAAACCGTCAGAAATACAGCGAGGCGTGCCGTCCGATTCTGGGAAAACAGACAGATGGAATTGGCGGCCGTCTGATTGACCTTCTGGCTGTCTTTGCATTGCTGGCCGGAACTGCTACCACTTTTAGTGTGGCAACTCCTCTGATGGCGGAAATCATCGGCGAGCTGTTCCATATGGAAGTCAGCAGAACTGTGATTAATATTATCATTCTTCTGATCACCTGCTGTGTTTATACCTATTCTCTTCTGCATGGATTCAAAGGAATCAGCATTCTGGCCAAGGTGTGCATTTATCTGTTTTTCGGACTCCTTGCCTTCGTCCTGCTGTTTGGGGGAGAGACGCGGTATATTATTGAAACTGGATTTTCTTCTCTTGGAAAAATGATTCAGAACTTTATCGGCTTATCAACGTATACGGACCCGATGCGTACGACAAACTTCCCACAGAACTGGACCATTTATTACTGGGCATACTGGATGGTATGGTGTGTGGCAGCACCGTTCTTCATTGGCAGCATTTCCCGCGGAAGAACAGTGCGCCAGACGATTCTCGGCGGATACGGTTTTGGTGTGGGTTCCACGCTTGTCAGCTTTATTATTCTTGGAAATTATTCGATGGGAAAGCAGATTTCAGGTGCAATTGATTTCATTTCGCAGTATAATGAAAGTGGAGATTTATATCATCTGATCGTGTCGATGATCAAAACCATGCCGTGTGCACCGCTGATTATGGTTGTTGTATTAGTTACGATGGTTGCATTTTATGCGACATCGTTCGACTCGATCGCATTGACGGCATCGTGCTACAGCTACCGGAAACTGGAAGACGGCGAAGAGCCGGCAAAAGGAATTCAGCTGATGTGGTGTATCCTGCTGATCCTGCTTCCGATTGCACTTCTTTTTGCAGAGAGTTCCATGAACAGTCTGCAGTCTGTCAGTATCGTAGCGGCATTTCCGATCGGCATTGTGATCGTGATGATTGCGGTCAGCTTCTTAAAAGATGCAAAACTGTATTTAGAAGAATTGCAGGGAGGAAAAGCGCATGGAGAGGAGAAAAAAGAGAATCGTTAAACTGACAGCATTTTTGTTTCTGCTTGCGGCATCCATTTTTGTGATGCCGCAAAAGGCGTTTGCGGACGAAAATGAGGATGTTACATTGCCGACGGGCGATATTAAACCCATGGAACCACAGCAGGATGAGTCCGGGATTGATACATACGGGGCCGATGAAGGCGATGAGTTCAGCGGAACGGAGTATGAATTGTATACGGTTCTGGAGAATCGTGTGAAAGAAGCGATGCTGGCTGGAAATGAATGGGTATCCATTAAAGATTTAAAAATAAGAAGGGATACCTATGACATTTGGGAATCGAAACACATAAAGCAGTGAAAATCCCCCATGGTTGAATGGAAGCGTTCAACCATGGGGGATTTTAATGGATGTTCCTCTTGCAGTCCCCACCATTTTGTGTTACCATAAAACACGCAAATAACCAACAGCAAGGAGTTCTATTTTACATGAACATTACCTCAAAATACCGTTCTCTCTCCGTCCAGGCGAAGGCGGCGCTTTGGTTTACGATCTGCAGTTTTTTACAGAAAGGCATTTCGTTCATCACAGTTCCGATTTTCACGCGTCTGATGAGCACCGAGGAGTACGGAACCTATACGGTTTATCTGTCCTGGCTGCAGATTTTGACGATTATGACATCGCTGTATTTATTTAATGGTGTTTATGACAATGCGATGGCAAAGTACGAGAAGCAGCGGGATGAATATACATCTGCAATGCAGGGACTGACGCTTGTGATTACGGGTGCGGTTTTTGCATTGTATTGTTTTACATCGGGTTTCTGGGAGAAGATTTTAAATCTGCCGAAATCCATGATTCTGCTGATGTTTCTGGAAGCGCTGCTGAGTCCGGCGCTTTCTTACTGGTCGGGGCGGCAGCGGTTTGAGTATCGGTACCGGATTCTGGTCTGCGTGACGATTCTGCAGGCGCTGATGAACCCGATCGCGAGCCTGGTGCTGATCCGTATCAACGGCGGTACGGCCATGATGCGGATCTTAGGTATCGTCGGGGTGCAGGTCTGCATCTGTGTGCCGATTATTGTGTTCCAGTTTTGCAAAGGAAAAGAGTTCTTTTCGAAGGAATACTGGGGCTACGCACTGCGGATCGGAATTCCGATTGTGCCGCATTATCTGTCCGGTATTATCCTGAATCAGGGCGACCGCATCATGATCGACAAGATGGTCGGAAAGACGGAAGTTGCGCTGTACGGGCTGGCGTACAGCATTGGTATGCTGGTGCAGCTTTTCATCAGCGGTATGAACAGTGCATTGACACCGTGGATGTACAGCAAGATCAAAAAGGGCGACATCCGCTCGATGCGGAAGGTGCTGCAGCTTCTTAGTATTGTAGTGGTCGGCATAGCCGTGGCGCTGATGCTGATCAGTCCGGAGATGGTGCTGATTTTCGGATCGCCGAAGTACCGCGAGGCGGTGTACGTCATTCCGCCGGTGGCAGCGAGTGTGTTTTTTATCTTTATTTATAATATTCTCTCGATGCCGCAGTTCTATTATGAAAAAACACAGTTTCTGATGGCTGCATCCATGGCGGCGGCTGGAGCGAATGTGGTGCTGAACTTTATTTTTATCCGCCTGTTCGGCTATATTGCGGCCGGTTACACGACGCTGGCATGCTATATGCTGTATTCGGTCGGCCATTATATTGTGAGCAAACAGATTCTGGTGAACGAAGGAATCCAGGAAAATCTGATGAATCCAGGATTTCTTCTGGCGTGCTCCGTTTTTCTGATTGGAGCAAGCATCATCTGCAATCTGATTTTCCCGTACAGGATCCTGCGTTACGCGATTCTGCTCGCAAGTGCAGGGCTGGTCTTCTGGAAGAAAGAACTTCTGTTGAAGACGATGGCGGATATCCGGAAAAAATAAAAAAGTGGGGGAGGATTTGAAACGAATGTTCAGAGACTCCCCGTTTTTTCTTGACAGTCACAGAAAAAACGATACAATGAAAGAATGAAGAAAAGTAAGGCATTTTAATTAGAAAAGGAAAAATTACATGAGTACCAGTATTTCAATAAAAGAACTAAAAGAGCTCGATCCGTCAAGCTATCAGATCGTCGATATCCGCGATGCGGTAGAGATCTCCCACGGCGCGATTCCGGGAGCGCTTGTGATGAAGACAGAAGAAATCGAGACAAGTGATGCGATTGACCGGAGCAAAAAGACGATTATCTGCTGCAGCCGCGGCCGGTTCAGTGTCGCAGCGGCGGAAGAATTACAGGAAAAGGGCTGGGACGCTGTGAGCCTGGAGGGCGGTTACATCGCCTGGCTGATGGATGTGATGAGCGCGCCGGAGGAGCAGGACAAGGCGGCAGACGTGGAGAAGAGTCTCCGCAAAAAATTCAAAAAGTCGATCTGGTCCAAATTTACGAAAGCGATCAACACATACGAGCTGGTAAAACCGGGCGATAAAATCGCTGTCTGTATTTCCGGCGGAAAAGATTCGATGTTGATGGCGAAATGCTTTCAGGAGTTAAAGCTTCACAATAAATTTGATTTCGAAGTAAAATTCGTTGTCATGGACCCGGGATACAGCCCGGAGAACCGCAAGGTGATCGAGGATAACGCAAAGAGCCTCCATATTCCGATCACGATTTTTGAAACCGATATTTTTGATTCCGTATACCATGTGGAAAATTCGCCGTGCTATCTCTGCGCGAGAATGCGACGCGGTCATCTGTACCATTTTGCACAGCAGCTCGGCTGCAACAAGATTGCACTCGGCCATCATTACGATGATGTCATCGAGACGATCCTCATGGGAATGCTCTACGGTGCGCAGGTGCAGACGATGATGCCGAAGCTTCACAGCATCCACTTCGAGGGCATGGAGCTGATCCGCCCGCTGTATCTGGTGCGCGAGGATGATATCAAGGCGTGGAGAGATTATAACGGTCTGCATTTCATCCAGTGTGCCTGCAAGTTTACCGATACCTGCACGACCTGCAATAACGAGGAGAATCGTTCGAAACGCGTGGAGATTAAGGAACTGATCAAAAACCTGAAAAAGGTGAATCCGTTCGTGGAGAGCAATATTTTCCGCAGTGTCGAAAATGTCAACATTGACACCGTGGTCGGCTACAAGCAGCACGGCATCCGCCACAATTTCCTGGAAGGATACGACGACAATCCGGGTTATGTGCCGGAGGCAGAAAAAGCGGCGGCGGAGACGGAATAAAAAGAAGGAACTCTATGCACAGAAAAATAGAAGAAACGCCGGAGCGGGAGAAAATGCTGATCCGGCTGAAAGAGCTCCGTCTGGAACGCGGTTACTCGATGACGCAGGCGGCGCGGAAGATTTTCAGTCACCCGGACACCTACAACCGGTATGAAAAAGGCATTCGTGAGATTCCGCTGGATTCGCTGATGCTGCTGGCGAAGACGTATGACTGCAGTCTCGACTATCTGGCAGGTGTTTCAGACCGGCCGAGAAAATATGGAAGGTGATGCAGATGGCAATTCCTCTTTATCTGACGACGATTGAACAGGATATTTTTGATACATTCCGGTATCTGCCGCATGCCGTTGCAGTCGGTGTCGGCTTTGTGACGGTTGCAGCAGCGTGGAAAAACCAGCAGATGATAAAGAAACAAAAACGGCTGGAGCATGCGCATGCGGTTCCTGGCACCCAGCTTCTGCTGTGGTTTCTGGTAGCAGTCTATTTTGCGATGATGCTTTCTATTACGCTGTTTTCCAGAGAACCGGGTTCGAGAACGGGCGTGGATGTGAAGCTGTTTGAAACCTGGGGAAACCAGCGGCTGCCGGACCGGTATTTTGTGGAAAATATTCTGCTGTTTCTCCCGTTCGGCGTATTGCTGCCGGCGGCGGTTCCGTCTCTTCGGAAAGGATGGTGCTGCGTCTATGCGGCGTTTTCCACAAGCATGATGCTGGAAACAGTGCAGCTCTTAACAGAGCGCGGCTACTGCCAGTTAGATGATGTTGTGACGAATACGCTTGGAGCAGCCATCGGGTATCTGGTGTTTGCACTGGTGCGGAAATGTTGGAGAGGGAAGATAGAAGAATAGAAGGAAAACAAGAAGGCTCTGCCCAAATGGACAGAGCTTTTTTCTTCCCTGTTTTTATAGCAAGACCCGAAAATAATGCAAAAAATTCAGCACCGCAGAGCGTGAATTACTGCGTCACAGATTTTCGTCGTACCCCGGTACGCCTTCAAATCTGTTCCTTGCAATTCGCGCTCTGCAGCACTGCCTTTTTTGCATTATTTTCGGGTCTTGCTATAGATGGAAGTGCAGGAGAGTTAATCCACCCGTTCTTTCCCCCAGAAAAACAATGCCACGGTTCCCGGTCCTGTGTGGCTGCCGATGGTGGTTCCGATGTTGTTGATCTCGACTTTTCCGTTCAGATTGGGAAAGCGTTCCTCGATAAGATCCGCAACGGCCCGCGCATCTTCGTAGCAGGCGGACTGGGAAATGTAGCATTTGCCGGAGTAGGAGAGGCCGCCCTCGGCGTTTTCTTCCATCTGGTCGACGATTTTTTTGATGACTTTTTTCTTGGTACGGATTTTGAACCGCGGAATCAGCCGGCCTTCGTTGTCCATGTTGAGCAGTGGGCAGATACCGAGGAGGCCGCCGATTGCGCCGGAGGCTTTGGAGATGCGGCCGCCGCGCACGTAGAAGGTGAGGTCCGTGGAGAAGAACCAGTGATGGACTTTGAGGCGGTTTTTCATCGCGAAATCGTAAACCTCTTCCAGCGGTTTTCCTTCATCGCGCAGGTCGGCAAGGCGGTCCATCAGAAGACCGTAGCCGGAGGAAGCGCCGAGGGAATCCACGATGAGGATTTTCCGTTCCGGGTAGCGCTCTTCAAGGTCGGCTTTGGCGATCATCGCGGAATTCAGTACACCGGAAATGCCGGAGGAGAGGCAGACGTGGAGAATATCTTTGCCGTCCTGCAGGAATGTTTCAAAATAGGCTTCAAATTCATCGGCATTCACCTGGGATGTTTTCGTGGAAGCGCCGGCGGCCATGGCGGCATAGAACTGATCGAACGGCATGGACTTGCCGAGATCGTCCGCGTACTCGGTGTCATTTAATTTGTAATGGAAACAGATGTATGAGATTTCCCGTTTGGAGAAATGTTCTTCGGTAAGGTCTGCCGTAGAGCAGCAGCTGATGACATAGGAACTCATAAAATAATCCCTCCTCGTAAAAATGAAAGTAAGAACTCTGGTTTCTGTGCCTATTGTAGCATCCCGAATGGAAAAAGGCAACTGCGGAACGTGATTATATCCGTAATGAAAGGGGAAGCGAAATGGTGTCAAGCCTTGTATTTGCGGTGCGGCCTGTGGTAAAATAGAACTATGAGAATACGAAAATACAAGGAGGTTTTTGCATATGCAGAATTATTCAGGAGAAGAAGGGCTGCAGTATCATCTGCAGATCCGAAAAGGCGATGTGGGACGGTATATGATTCTGCCGGGAGATCCCAAACGGTGTAAAAAAATTGCAGCTTACTTTGAGAACCCGGTGCTCGTCGCAGACAGCCGGGAATTTGTGACTTATACGGGTACTTTGGACGGTGTAAAGGTTTCCGTTACATCTACCGGCATCGGCGGTCCGTCGGCTTCCATCGCGATGGAAGAGCTGATCCAGTGCGGCGCCGATACGTTTATCCGCGTCGGAACATGCGGCGGTATGGCACTCGATGTAGAGGGCGGCGATATCGTGGTGGCAACGGGAGCGATCCGTGCGGAGGGAACGTCAAAGGAATACGCACCAATCGAGTTCCCGGCAGTCGCAGACCTTACCGTGACGAATGCGCTGGTGCAGGCGGCAAAGAATCTTGGGAAAAAATGGCATGCGGGCGTGGTACAGTGCAAGGATTCCTTCTACGGCCAGCACGACCCGGAGCAGATGCCGGTCGGCGATGAGCTGCTGAAAAAATGGGATGCATGGATGAAGCTTGGATGCAAAGCGTCAGAGATGGAATCGGCGGCACTCTTTATCGTGGCAAGTGCCCGCGGCGTCCGTGCCGGATCGGATTTTCTTGTGATGGGAAATCAGGAGAGAGTGAAACGCGGCATGGAGAACCACATTACGCACGATACGGAAGGTGCGATTCAGGTAGCCATCGAGGCACTGCGGATTCTGATCCGGGAAGATCAGAAATAAGAAAGAAAAAATAAGGGGATACTGGATATGAAACAGGAAATCAGTACAGAAATAAAACAGGAGCTGGTAAAACAGGCTCTGGCAGCGCGGAAATTTGCGTATGTGCCGTATTCGAAATTCCGCGTAGGCGCGGCGGTTCTGGCAAAGAATGGAGCGATTTATACCGGTTGCAACATTGAAAATGCGGCGTATACACCGACAAACTGCGCGGAGCGCACCGCGGTCTTCAAAGCCGTATCCGAGGGCATAACGGAATTTGACGCGATCGCCGTCTGCGGCGGCCCGGGAGAGGCAGAGCCGGAGGATTTCTGCACACCGTGCGGTGTCTGCCGTCAGGTGCTGCGGGAATTCGTTGATCCGAACGAATTTCTCGTCCTTCTCTGCAAGGGCGACGGTTCCTGGAAAGAAATGACACTCGAGGAGCTGCTGCCAATGGGATTCGGAAAAGAAAATTTATAAACAGAAGCCGGAAAAGAAAAAATCCAGGGCAGGTACGGAAAGTACCGTATGCCCTGGATTTTTATGTCCAAGATATAAAAATTATTTACTGAAATTTCGGCTCACAGGTCAGATCGCATCCCAGACGCTGGAACATTTTGCGGTCCACATCGGAGAGCATAACGCTGGAGTGCACCTGGCAGCCCTTTAACTGCGGCAGGCAGGAGAGTGCTTTCTGTGCATCCTCGCTCTGTGCAGCGGTAGCGGACAGGGCGATCAGAACTTCGTCAGTATGGAGACGCGGATTTTTGCTTCCGAGATACTTTGTTTTCAGTGTCTGGATCGGAGCGATGGATTCCGGTGAGAGAACGTGTACGTCGTGTTCAATACCGGAAAGGTCTTTTAAAGCATTCAGCAGAAGTGCTGCGCTTGAGCCGAGCAGATCGCTTGTCTTTCCGGTGATGATGCGTCCGTCCAAAAGCTCCATGGCAGCAGCCGGTGCGCCGGTCGCTTCAGCGCGGACAAGAGCCGGGGAAACGGTGGTGCGGTCTGCGGCAACGATGTTCTCCTGTTTCATCAGAAGCTCGATTTTGTAAGCCTCTGTCTCGGAACGGGAACCGTCTGCGATGCCGTCCACAGCGTTATAGTAGCGGCGGATGATCTCCTGGCGGGAAGCCTCGCAGCATGCGGCATCATCGACAATGCAGTTTCCGGCCATGTTGACACCCATGTCGGTCGGGGATTTGTATGGGCTCTCGCCGAAAATCTGCTGGAAAATGGCGCGCAGAACCGGGAAAATCTCAACATCACGGTTATAGTTGACGGTTGTTACATCGTATGCCTCAAGATGGAACGGGTCGATCATGTTGACATCGTTCAGATCGGCGGTAGCAGCCTCATAGGCCAGGTTGACCGGGTGCTTCAGCGGCAGATTCCAGATCGGGAAGGTTTCATATTTGGCATAGCCGGCGTTTACACCGCGTTTGTGCTCGTGGTAAAGCTGGGAAAGACAGGTTGCCATCTTTCCGCTTCCCGGTCCCGGTGCGGTAACGACAACGAGCGGGCGTGTCGTTTCGATGTATTCGTTCTTTCCATATCCCTCATCGCTTACGATCAGCGGTACATTGTGCGGGTAGCCCGGAATTGTGTAGTGAATGTAAACCGGGATGCCGAGCTTTTGCAGTCTCTTTTTAAAGGCATCTGCGCTGTGCTGGCCGGAATACTGGGTAATTACTACGCTTCCGACGTAGAGGCCGCGTCCGCGGAACTCGTCGATCAGACGGAGTACATCACTGTCGTAGGTGATGCCGAGGTCACCGCGGATTTTGTTTTTCTCAATATCGGATGCGGAAATTGCCATAACAATCTCGGCCTGATCGGAAAGCTGCATCAGCATGCGCAGTTTTGCGTCCGGTGCAAAGCCCGGAAGAACGCGGGATGCGTGGAAATCGTCGAACAGCTTTCCACCGAATTCCAGATACAGCTTGTTGTCAAACTGGTTGATGCGGTCGCGGATGTGCTCGGACTGCATTTTCAGGTATTTTTCATTGTCAAATCCAATTTTCATGGTATTTTTCTCCCTTTTTTCCATGGTATTTGTTTGAAAGAAACGGATCATTCCTGCAGGGATGATGCAAAGTTTTCCCCATTGGGTTCTGAAGAGTTACAAACAACTGATTTTATTTTACTATAGAGAAAAGTCACGTGCAAGAAAAAAATGCGGCAGGAATAGAAGCGATTCAGAAAAAGCACTCCTTCGCGCAAGCATGATTCGCGATTTTTCCGGAATTTCGCATGGATCTGAATCGTTACAAAAAAAATCTCCCCAAAAGGAGAGAGGCCGGGACTTGGTTGAAGCCCCGGCGGTATGAAAAAGAAATCTATCTATTAGAAAGGTTGGCGTTGGAGACGTGCTTCCAGAAATGCTTTGCCGTCTCCGGTTTATTTATAGAGAAACAATGGAGGTTGTTTTTTACTTCCTTTGTTGTTGATAAGATTAGTATACGGGAAAATTGTGACCAGAATGTGTACACGGGATAAAGCTTTTCTGAAGAGAACATGAAAACAAAAGGAAGAAAATCTGACGGAATTGTAAAGAAGTAGTCAAAAAGGATTCATGCACCGTGGAAAAGGCGCATAAAATGCAGGAGAAGAAAAAGAGCATTTCCGGCAGGAAAACCGATAAGACCGGAAAACCGGCTATCTGGCAGCTGCGGGGAAGAGGTTTCTATGCCGGAAATGAAAAGGAAGAGAAAAATTTGCAGAGCGTGATTCTGGATATGGTCAACCGTTTTGGCTATCTTGGTATTCTGATTCTGATTGCGGTGGAAAATGTATTTCCACCGATTCCCTCCGAGGTGATTCTGACCTTTGGCGGTTTTCTGACAACGTGTACTCGGCTGCACCCGGCGGGGGTTGTGCTGGCATCTACGGCGGGCTCACTGCTTGGCGCGCTGGTGCTGTACGGAGCCGGAACCCTCGTCAGCCCGGAAGGGCTTGCCGAGCTGCTCGAGAGCCGGCCGATGAAGCTTCTGGGGTTTCGGGCAGAGGATGCCTGGAAGACCATTGCCTGGTTTCAGAAAAAGGGGCAGCGGGCTGTGCTGCTCGGCCGATGCATTCCGATCATCCGAAGTCTCATCTCGGTTCCGGCCGGCATGGCGGGGATGAAGATGCCGGGATTTCTGCTATATACCATAGTCGGGAGTACGGTCTGGAATCTTCTTCTGGTTGGCATCGGTGCAGCGGTCGGCGCTGCATGGGAGCAGGCGGCAGAATATGTGAAGCTATATGCGGATGTGGTTTTCCTTATTTTAATGGTGGGAACCGTATGCTTTCCGGCATTCCATTTATATAGGAAGAAACACCGTCAAAAATAATAGGATGCATGAAATCATGCATGATATGCAAAAAATATGCTTGCAATTTAGCAATAAGTGTGCTCAGATTCATCTCAACAAATAAAAGGGAGTAGCGAAACGCCGCGGGATCTGAAATAAAAACATCCCGTGCGGGTTTGAAACCGTCAGCCGATGTTGAGAAACATCCGTATCAAATGAGAACGCAAGACTTTTATTGTTGCAGATGTCATGATAGGAGTCTTTTTTTATCCTTCGACTCCTGAATACCAAACATGAACTGCCATCCGTTGCCAGCGAAAGAAGCGTGGCGGAGAGAGAGGAATGTATGAGCAGCCAAAGAGTAAAAAAAGAATTGTACGAAACTGCAATGACAGGAGAAAAGGCACTGACCAGCCTGATGTATGTACAGATGACACTGTATGCAGCAAAAAGCCAGAAAACGTATGCCAGGGTGCGAAGCGAGGGGCGTGCAAGGATGCGCCACACGGGGCTTCATATGAATCAGTATTTAAGAGCGGCTGGAAAGGATCTGGAAAGCTTTCGAAACCGTCTGAAAGAGACACATCTGCCGGAAGAGCTTCAGTCAAAGGCAGAAACATTTCTGGTCCAGACGGTACATGCGCTGGATGTGACGGAGAAAAAACAGATGTACCGCAGGGAACTGATCGGGATGGAAGAGAAAGTAAAGGAAACAGCAGAACAGATCGAGGAGCTGCTGAAAAGCATGCGGGAGCTTGGAGTATAAGTCACCGTCTGGCAGGCTCTGCGTGACCCGTAACGTGTAGTATCCGCAGGGGAGTCGGCGAAGGGGAATGCGCATGGTGGACTTTTCAAAAACAAAATGTTAAGATAAAACATATGGTAATGATTCAGAGCCATGCGAAATAGAAGAGAAGATGCAGGAAAGAAAAGGAGTAAGAAACGTGGCAGAAGAAATTGCAATGAAGGTGATCGCCCGAATCCACACGGATTTCCCGGAAAAATTCGGGATTCCGAGGCAGAGCGGACTGATCGAAGAACTAAAGAGTACGATCGTTTTTGAACCGGAGTTCCGCGATGCAAATGCACTGAGGGGGCTGGAAGAATATTCCCATCTCTGGTTGATCTGGGAGTTTTCGGAAGCCGTGCGGGATACCTGGTCTCCGATGGTGCGGCCGCCGCGGCTTGGCGGAAATAAGCGTGTCGGCGTATTTGCTACGCGTTCGCCGTTCCGTCCGAATCCGATCGGTCTTTCTTCGGTAAAGCTGGAATATGTGGAGCAGCATCCGTCGCTTGGTCCGGTATTGCACCTTACGGGAGCAGATCTGATGGACGGCACACCGATTCTGGATATCAAACCGTATCTGCCGCATGTAGACAGTCACGTGGAGGCACTTGGCAGCTTTACGGAAAAGACGAAAGAATACTTTATTCCGGTTGAGATTCCGGACGAGCTGCTGGAAAAGGTTCCGGCAGACCACCGTGCGGCGCTGAAAAAAGTGCTGGAGCAGGATCCGCGTCCATCGTATCAGAACAGCGAAGAACGCGTCTACGGACTTTCCTTTGCGGGAATGGAAATCAAATTCCAGGTAAAGGACGAGGTACTGCATGTTGTGGGAGTAGAAATGTGAGGAAGAAATAAAGATCGGGAGAAAAGACCGAAAGTAAGGATCGAAAGCAAAGATCAAAAGCGAAGATCAAAAGCAAAGATCAAAAGCAAGGATTAAAAGCAAAGATCGAGAGAAGAGACCAAAAGCAAGGATTAAGAGAAAAGATAGGAAGAAAAAATGGAACGAAATGTAGAGATAGATAAAATTTCAGATGGAAAACGATACGGAGCTAATGATCTTGTAAAAGTGGGCTGCGACGACTGCCGCGGATGCTCCGCCTGCTGTCATGGGATGGGAGATTCGATTGTACTCGACCCGATGGATGTCTACCGCCTGGAGAAAAAGCTGGGAAAGACGATGGAAGAGATTTTGCTGGCTGGGAACGTGGCGCTTCGTGTCGTGGACGGTGTTATTCTGCCACATCTGAAGATGACAGAGCAGTCAGACCGGTGCAGCTTTTTAAATGAAGAAGGCCGCTGCAGCATCCACGATGCACGCCCGGGCTTCTGTCGGATGTTTCCGCTGGGTCGGCTGTATGAGGATGGAACATTTTCTTATTTCCTTCAGGTGAACGAATGTCCGAAGGAGAACAAGACAAAGGTCAAGGTCCGCCGCTGGCTCGATACGCCGGAGCTTGGGAAATACGAAGCCTTTACGACAAAATGGCATTATTATCTGAAGGAAAAACAGAATGCGGCGCGCGAAAGCGAGGACGATGCATTCCGGCAGCAGATCAGCATGAACATTCTGAAGCTGTTTTATCTGCTTCCGTATGACGGAAATACAGATTTTTATACACAGTTTGCAGCTCGAATGGAGCTTGCAGCAGACAAGCATTAAGCAAAAACATATATTAACAGGAGAGGCTGTCGCACGAAGCGAAAACACTACAAAATCTATATTTTGTGGAAATTTTTCTTCGTGCGGCAGCCCTCCTGTTTTTTTATATCGTTTCGTAGGAAAACTTTCCTGCTCCGGCGTAGACCAGGAAGGCTTCCCGGGTCTCACGCCTCCGCCGGCGGCTGCAGAAAATGATCTGCCCATTTTTCAGCAGAACTTCGCCAGTTACCTGTACAAGGGAAACGTGGGCAAAGTTGATCAGCAGACCTTTTCCGCCGTGGAAAAAACGATCACTTGGTGTAAGGCAGACCGTCAGGTCGGCAAATGTGCAGCGGGTTGTAAAATCTCCCTGAATGGTGTGGAGAATCAGTCGGTGCTGGCAGGCTTCAACGTAAATCAGGTCGTCGAGCGCCAGCCGGTATTTTTGGGAAACACCCTGTGAGATAATGACTGGAATTTCGAGCAGAACAGAATCGTTCGGATCGAGTGGGAATATTAATTTGGAATACAAGAAAAACACCTCCGGGAAAGTATACCGTTTGCGTCGAAGTGCAGCCGTTCAAGTCGAAGCGGTTGTCCAGCGCAAAGAAACATGATAGGGTACAAAATAAAAGCAGGAGGAGAGCATTACAGCAAACATCATAAAAATACAAAGTGTAGTTTAACACAGTGACAGAATCTCATTCAAGCCGAATTGACGGACTTCTGTTAAAATCGTTCGACAGAAAGTGACACCGTATGGCAGAAAGGGGCGAAAAAAGTAAAAAAAGGAACGATAGACAGAAAAAGCAGAAGAAAAAAACAGGAAAATCAAAAGAAAATCGAAAGAAAAGGAGGCAGAGAAGATTGACGATGCGAGATTGATTTGGTATAATATTCCAAAAATAATTATTACATATAACATTACCATAAAAGAATAAATATCATATGGAGAGAAATATGAACAGAGAAGTAGAAACAATCAGAGAAAAAGTACATACAACAGCAGATGCAGCATTATTTTTATGCTTTCAGGAAGTGAAGGGAAGCCATTCCAAAGGAGTGATCCGGCTGCCGCTGCTTCATTATGACATTCCGTTTGAGGGATACGGAGAAATGCTGCTTCGGATGAACCGCATTTATGACCTGCTCGGCATGCCGGATGCAGGAAGCTGTATGCGGAGCCTTTCAGAAGGGGAAAAAGAAGAGTGGGAATTTACAGATGAAATGAAGAACAATCAGGATACAACGCTTCCAGCCGGAACCGAGCGTATGGTCAGTATTCAGATTCAGTTCCGACAGCACTGTAGTCTGCAGGGATTTCTGATCTGCGGAAAACAGAAAGCAGGTTTTCGTTCAGCACTTGAAATGCTGTATTTACTGGAAGATTGTCTGCAGGAACAGGATAACTGAATACGGGAGAAAAACGCAACAGAATGAGAGTGGGAGCTATGAAGGAAGAAAAAAAGATCAGAAAGAAAATAAAAATTGAGGATTTGTTGCCAAGAGATCCCATCCGGGTGGATCTCGATGCAATCCTGGGCTATGTGAAGGGAAAAACAATCCTGGTAACAGGCGGAGGCGGTTCGATCGGAAGTGAGATCTGCCGCCAGCTGGCCGGACACGACGTCGGGCATCTGATCATTTTTGACATCTACGAAAACAATGCGTACCAGATTCAGAAATCTCTGGAATGGGAGTTCCCAGATCTCAATTTGACAGTACTGATTGGTTCTGTGCGGGATGAGCGGAGGCTGGAATCAATTTTTTCGAAGTACTGGCCGGACATCGTCTTTCACGCAGCAGCCCACAAGCATGTGCCGCTGATGGAGGACAGCCCGAATGAAGCGATTAAAAACAATGTTATTGGAACCTTAAAAACGGCGCGCACAGCAAGCCATTATCAGGTAAAGAAGTTTATCCTGATATCAACAGACAAGGCAGTCAACCCGACCAACATCATGGGAGCGAGCAAGCGGCTCTGTGAGATGGTGATTCAGCTGATCGGAAGACACAGCACGACAGAGTTTGCGGCAGTGCGCTTTGGAAATGTACTGGGAAGCAACGGAAGTGTCATTCCGCTGTTCCGCCGTCAGATCGAACACGGCGGTCCGGTGACGGTTACGCATCCGGATATCATTCGATATTTTATGACGATTCCGGAGGCAGTCAGCCTTGTACTTGAGGCAGGCGCCTATGCGAAAAACGGTCAGATCTTTGTCCTGAATATGGGAGATCCGGTCAGAATCGCAGACCTGGCCAAAAATATGATCCGCCTTTCCGGATATGAGCCGGAAAAAGAAATCAAGATCAAATACATTGGCCTGCGACCCGGCGAAAAGCTGTATGAGGAACTTCTGATGAATGAAGAGGGCATGCAGACCACAGAAAACAGCCGGATTTTTATCGGCAGACAGATTGCATTTGACGAGAAGGTATTCCGGGAGCAGATAAAGGAACTCGCGAAGGAAGCGGAAAACGAATGTCCGGACATCTGTTATCTGGTAAAGAAAATGGTACCGGAATACCAGTACGAAGGAGAAAAACAGGGATGACGGACCTTCATGTACATATTCTGCCGGGAGTGGACGACGGATCCCCGAATTTGTCCACCTCCCTTGAAATGGCAGAAATGGCGGCACAAAGCGGGGTGCGTATCCTCGCGGTGACGCCGCATGCAAACCAGACGGGAATCGAAGGCGTGGAGGACGGATACGTCAACTACGAATCGGAACAGTTAGAAGAGCAATTTTACCGTCTGGAGAGGGAAATCAACAGAGAACACATTCCCATCAGCCTGGTGCGCGGCATGGAAATCATGAGCATCGGACCGCTGGAGAAAAAAATCAGAGAGAGAAAGCTGATACCGCTCCATGAGAGCCGCTATTATCTGATCGAGGTGCCGTTTGATATGGCGCCGGACGGAATCAGAAAGCGGCTGCTGGAATTTCCGGCGATGGGAAAAATCCCGGTGCTGGCGCATCCGGAGCGGTATTTCTGCGTGCAGGATACACCGGAGCTTCTATACGAATTCCGGGAAATGGGCGCGGTTTTGCAGATCAACAAAGGAAGCGTGTTTGGAAGATTTGGAGAAGAGGCTGAGCGGACAGCAAGGTTTCTACTGGAAAACCGCCTTGCGGGCTGTGTGGCAAGCGATGCCCACGGAGCCGATTACCGGACCACGGACATGCGGCCAGTCCGGCAGTTTCTGGAGGAGCGGTATGGAGAAGCGTATGCACAGCTTTTAGTGAAAGTGAATCCGAGAAGAATCCTGGAGGACCGTCAGATTTTCTATGAACCGTCCCCGGAACGAAAACGGAAAAGACGCTGGTTCCTCTAAAAACAGGAAGAATGGCGTTACAGAAACGAAAGGAGCATCTTTGATATGCACAAAACGAGAGCGGCAGTTCTCATTCTGTTTCTGGCTTCCACACTTGCCTTTGGCGGGTGTCTGGTGCGGCAGCAGACGGGAAAAGACGGAAAAGGGCCGGAAATTACGATGGACAACAGTGAGATTTCTGCCAGCATCCATGCAGAGGAGTCAGAACTTCTGGCCGGAGTAACTGCTTACGATAAAAAAGACGGCGATGTGACGAGTTCTCTTGCTGTGGAACATATTTCGAATTTTGTGGAAAAAGGGCGGCGGAAAATCAGTATCGTCGCCTTTGATTCCGATAACCACGTTACGCATGCGGAGCGGGAACTGGTGTATAACGATTACACCTCACCGGTCTTTTCCCTGGATCGCCCGCTGCGGTTCAGCCTGAATGCAGATGATCTGACAGAGGGACTTTCCGCGGAGGACTGCCTGGACGGAACGATTACCGACCGCATCCGGATTTCTTACGAGGATGAGATCAGCAGTACACCGGGACTGTACCACGTGACATATTCGGTTGCAAACCGCGCCGGAGATGTGACAAGTCTTCCGGTGACAGTAGAACTCTACGATCCGGCAGAGGAGAACGGAAGGCCGCAGATTACCCTGAGCGATTACCTGATTCATCTGGATCTGCAGCAGCCATTTGATCCGCAGGCATATCTGGAAAGCGTGAGTGTGGATCAGATGCTGTATGAAAAGAGAGAAGACGGTGCGCTTCATGCAGCTTCGTATGAAGAAGAGCTTCTGGGAGAAAATCAGTTTTCCATTGACAATCCGGTCGATACCGGCAGTGCGGGTGTTTATGAAGTGACATACACTGCGACAGCGGAGGATGGGCAGACAAGCTCCGTCCGCCTGATCGTCTGTGTAAACGAATAGGGGGGATCCAGATGGGAGAATACGACAGAACAGGAAACGGGCAGAGCAGCAAAACAGACTGGGATCTCCGAAGTATTCTGTGCGACATTGCAAAAAACTGGTGGGTCATCCTTCTGATTGCCTGTTCGGCGGCAATGATAACCTATACTGTGATGGCGACCGTACACAAAGACCGGTATACGGTAAAAACCACATTTGCCGTTATGGGACGCGGGGTGGATGCCAATGCGGCATCGAGCCTGTCGGCCACATATGAGATGGCACAGAAATTTGAAGCAATTCTGGAAAATACGATTTTGAAGAAAAAAGTGATGGAGGAGCTCAGCCTGTCCTCGTTTCCGGCAAAAATGAATGCTTCCATTGTGCCGGAATCCAATCTGATGGAGCTGTCTGTGACCGCAGATTCGCCGGAAATGGCATTTCGGATCTTAAAGTCGGTACTGAACAATTATACGAGCATTTCCGACTATATTATTCCGAATGTAGTGTTGGAGACACTGCAGCAGCCGCAGGTTTCCGGTGTGCCATCGAACCAGATTCCGACCAAAAAGTATGCCGCGACCGCATTTCTTGCGGCAGCCCTTGCTATGGCGGCACTCATCGGACTCTTTTCCTTTCTGCGGGATACCGTCAAAAATGAGGCAGAATTCACCCGCAAAATCGATGCGGACCTGCTGGGCGTTGTGTATCACGAAAAGAAGAAGAAAAACAGCTCCATGCTGATTACCAATCCGGCGCGGAGCTTTCTGTATGTGGAATCCTTAAAGCGTATTGCATCGCGTGTGCGGGGGCGTCTGGACCGAAAAGGCGGAAAAGTGCTGCTGGTGACCAGTGTGGCGGAAAATGAAGGAAAATCGACCCTTGCGGCAAATCTGGCGCTTGCCCTTGCAGAAGAGCAGAACCGTGTACTGCTTTTGGACTGCGATTTCCGACAGCCGGCGTTACATAAAATCTTTGAGATTCCGGAAAAAGACGGAAAGGATTTCGGAAAGGTTGTCCTCGGAAAAGAGTCGGCATCCGGCGTTTTTGAGAAACACAAGGATACCAACGTATATACCGGAATCTGCCGTAATCGTCTGGAAGAGCCGTCGCTTGCAATCGGCGGTGAGATTTTCCACCGGATTCTGGAGACATGCCGGACCAATATGGACTACATTATTCTGGATACGCCGCCGATGGGAATGACGGCGGATGCAGAAGAGCTTGCAGAGTATGCCGATGCGGCAGTTCTTTCCGTGCGGCAGGACGGCGTACTGACGAGGGATATCAACGATGCGATTGATGCATTGAACCAGAAAGAGGAAAAAGTGATCGGCTGTGTATTTGGAAATGTTTACCCGGGATTCGGTGAGCGGATCGGCAACAGCTACGGTTATGGATATGGATACGGCACCTACAGCAGGGCAGAACGATAAGAGGGAGCAAAGAGCATGAGCAGAGAAACGTATGAAACCTATTCGGCGGAACCGGAGAAAATCGATCTGATCGCCTTTCTGGCAGAATATTTCCAGGCATTCCGAAAATTCTTTTTGGGCGTGCTGATTCTTGTGATCCTCATGGGAGGCGGCTCCTTTCTGACGGCAAAGCTGCGGTATCAGCCCATGTATGAGGCATACACCTCATTTGTGGTCGGATCAAACCGCGCGGTCGGCTATTCCTATTATGACAATGTGACGGCGCAGCAGCTTGGAAAAACCTTTCCTTATATCGTAACAAGCGGTGTATTAAAGGATGTTGTAGCACGGGATCTTCAGGTGGGAGCAGTGACATCCCAAATTGAGGCGAGCGTGATGGAAAACACCAACCTGTTCACAATTCGCGTAAAAGATTCTTCACCGGATACGGCATATCGCGTACTTCAGTCCGTCATTACCAATTATCCGGAGGTAGCAGAGTACATAATCGGTGCGACAACGCTGACGGTGGTAGACGACAGCGGCGTACCGGTATCCCCGATCAACAGCCAGGATGCGGTACATGCCGGAATGATCGGAGCAGCGGCGGGACTTGCCGTTGCACTGCTTTTGGTCTTCATCTATGTGAGAACAAGAAAAACAATTCGCCAGGCAGATGACGTGAAAAAGCTGACGAACGCAGCGTTCCTTGGAAATCTGCCGGAGGCGAAAATCAAGAAACGAAGCAACGTAAAAGAACAGACCATCACGATCTGTAACCCCAAAGTGCCGGATTCCTTCAAAGAAGCAATGCAGCTCATCCGGACAAGAACAGAGGACGGGCTTGGAAAAGCCGACTGTCCTGTTTTGCTTGTGACAAGCTCTGTGCCGGGAGAGGGAAAGACAACCGTTGCCGTGAATCTCGCAGAAGCATTCGCAAAGAAGAAGTACCGCGTAGTGCTGCTGGACGGAGATCTGCGAAATCCGTCGGTATTGAAGTGTATCGGACTTTCCGAGCGGAAGGGACGTGGAATCATAGGAGTGCTGAAAGGACAGATCAGCCTGGATGAGGCACTTACCGATTATCGGGATCTGTCGCTGAAAATTCTGCCGGGTGTCGGAAGTACACAAAATCCGGCCGGCCTGCTGCGTTCCGCGCGGATGAAAACGCTGATCGAAGAATTGAAAGAGGATGCGGATCTTCTGATTATTGATACGCCGCCGTGCGGAGTACTGTCGGATGCATCCCTTTTGGGCGGAATCGCAGATTCTGCAGTTCTTGTCGTACACCAGGGAACTACCAAGGACCGTGAAGTACAGCGGGCACTGGAATTCTTCGAGGATTCGCAAATTCCGGTCTGCGGCTATGTACTGAACGGCGTGCCGGAGGGTGCGACAGGCTACGGATACAGCACCTATGGCGGTTATGGCTACGGAAAATATGGTTATGGTTACGGAAAGTACGGCTATGGAAAAGAAAAAGAAGGCCGGAAAAGTAACCAGTCGGTGAAAGAATAGGGGGAAGAAAACATGAGGGAATCTGGAATTTATCAAATGTATCTGAAAAATCTGCTGGACCGGCTGCTTGCACTGGTTGGAACGGCAGCACTGTCGTGGTTGCTGATTTTGCTTGGCATAGCGATCCATCTCGATTCGCCGGGACCGATTTTCTTCCGGCAGAAGCGGGCAGGAAAGAACGGCACGTATTTTTACATATATAAATTCCGCACGATGCGTATCGATACCCCACATGATATGCCGACCCATATGCTGAATAATCCCGATCTTTTCATCACAAGAGTCGGACGGTTTCTCCGGAAAACATCCCTCGATGAGCTGCCACAGCTCTTTAATATCCTGAAGGGCGATATGGCGCTGGTTGGCCCGCGTCCGGCACTCTGGAATCAGTATGACCTCCTTACGGAGCGTGAGCAGTACGGCGCAAACAGCGTCCGTCCGGGTCTTACCGGATGGGCACAGATCCATGGACGCGATGAGCTGCCGATCCGGCAAAAAGCTGAACTGGATGGATATTATGTGCACCATATCCAGCTCAAAATGGATCTGGAATGTCTCTGGAGAACAGCAGGAGCCGTACTGCGGCAGGATGGAATTCACGAAGGAAGACTGGAAAAACAGCAGATGAAGGGTGCAAAAGAGGCTGTGAAGGTTGGGAAATAGAAGAAGATAAAAAAATAGCAAAGATAGCAAAAGATAGAAAAAGCAGTAAAAAACAGTAAAAGATAGAAAAAGTAGTAAAAGACAGCAAAAGATAGAAAAATAGCAAAGATAGCAAAAGATAGGAAGAAACGGGCAGGATGTTTTTGGGGATGAAAGCATGCTGCCCCGTTTTGCACAGAAGCTGGAAAATAATGAGAAAAGTAATTGCATATTGATTGAAAGATGATATAATTTATAAAGAAAAATAATGAAATTAGTAATGAAACAATGCGAAATATTACACCGAAACAGGAAAGAAAAATGAAAAAACGAATTCTAATTGTAACCAATCATTCGTATATGTTCTGGCAGTTTCGCAAAGAATTGGTGGAAGCCTTGCAGAAAGAGCATGAAGTGATTCTTGCCATGCCATTTGTCGGGCATGAAGAAGATTTTCGGAAAATGGGAATCGAGTGTATTCCTGTATCCATGAACCGACGTGGTGTGAATCCCTTTGCTGAGGCAAAGCTGTTGCGGGATTATAAGCGGCTTCTGCAAAAAATCAGCCCGGACTTTGTGCTTACATATTCCATTAAACCAAATATCTATATGGGTCTGCTCTGCAGTTGCAAAAAGATTCCCTATTATGCCAACGTGCAGGGACTTGGAACTGCATTCCAAAAACCAGTACTGGCCGGATTTGTTACGGTACTGTATCGAATCGCTTTCCGAAAAGTAAAATATGTCTTTTTTGAAAATAAAGAAAACGCCCGCGAATTTGGCGAACGAAACATCGTATCGGCAGATCGTCAGGTTGTCCTGCCCGGTGCGGGAATTAACCTGGAAAAATACAAAATGGAACCTTACCCGAACCACAGCCGTGTCCATTTTCTGTATCTCGGACGAATCATGAAAGAAAAAGGAATAGAAGAACTCTTTTATGCCGTTCGGCGGCTGAAAGAAGAAAACGAAGACTTTGTCCTTGATCTGGCCGGATTCTTTGAAGATATCTACAAAAAGCAGGTAGAAGAACTGGAACAGCTTGGAATCGCCCATTTTTACGGCTTTCAGTCAGACCCGCGCCCATTTTATACAGAAGCAGACTGTGTCGTTCTTCCCAGCTATCATGAAGGCATGAGCAATGTCCTCCTGGAAGCAGCGGCAACCGGCCGCCCCGTTATTACAAGCAATATCCCGGGCTGCCGGGAAAGCGTAGAAAATGGAAAAAGCGGTCTGCTGGTTGAAGCAAAAAACAAAGAGATGCTGTACCAGGCAATGAAAAAGATGCTGCATTGCAGCAGAGAAGAACGGGCAAAAATGGGAAAAGCAGGAAGAGAGAAGATGAAAAGAGAGTTTCGGAAGGAAGCTGTGGTGGAGAGAACGGTGAGGAGCCTGGAGTAAAAACAGGCAAAGACAAATCGGATCGGAAACTTACGAGGGAAATGGGAGTTGGAGAAAAGCTAAACGGATGATAGAGAGCAGCTTATAAATGCAGGTTCTTTGGGGAGGAGTAGTGCGAGGGATTGGACGTGTGCATATAAGCTGTTTTATATTTGAGGAATTGGGAAAGAGTAGGGACTTGAAAAAGAGTGAGGGGATTGGATTATAAAAGGGAACTGGAGAGAATGACATGACATTGACGAATTATCCCGTTAGCATTGCATAGTATAATTAAAACTATAAAGGAGAAATTGTATGTCACAATATATTTTTATATTGGTGTGGATTGCAGCAATGTTTTTTTTGAAGTCAGTAATGAGTGGTGGATATCGTGTAGAAAACATATTAGGTAAAAAAGAGTATAGGGTTTCGTGGGGATTTGCGGCGTTTGCTTTTTGTCCAGTTGTTATAATGGCAACATTTAGAGGGGATATGGGGGACAGCTATGCATATAAGACAATGTTTAGAAACTTGCCCAACACAATATCTGGTCTTTTAAACTATATCCCATCTGTAACAAAGGATAAAGGTTTTTCTGCATTAAGCGGTATTATAAAATGCATCTTTGGAAGTAATGATGTAGTATATTTCTGTGTGTTAGCAAGTATTCAAGCTATAATACTTGTTACGATTTATAGAAAGTATTCCACGAATTATTTGTTGTCTATTTTTTTGTTTATTGCGTCAACAGATTACTTATCATGGATGTTTAACGGTGTAAGACAGTTTGCCGCAGTAACGATAATTTTTGCATCAACAAAATTTATGTTAGAAAAAAAGTGGGTTCCTACTATTTTGATGATTTTACTTGCGTCTACAATGCATCAATCAGCGTTAGTGATGATACCTATTGTGATAATTGTGCAAGGTAAAGCATGGAATAAAAGGACGATTTTGTTTTTAAGTGCAGCATTAGTGGCGGTGACTTTTGTAAATCAGTTTACAAGTATACTGGATAATATGATGCAGGAAACGCAGTATGCAAACATGGTGAATGACTGGACCTTGTGGGGAGATGATGGAACTAATGTATTTAGGGTTTTAGTGTATTCTGTACCAACGATTTTGTCTCTTATTGGACTGAAATACATTCATTATGAAAATGATCCTGTAATCAATTTTTGTGCAAATATGTCAATTGTATCTACCGGATTATATATTATTTCCATGTTTACAAGTGGCATCTTTATTGGTCGTTTGCCAATTTATGCATCATTATATAATTATATTTTGTTGCCATGGGAAATAGATCATATGTTCACTAAAAAATCATCTAAAATCATGGGACTATTTATGGTGGTAGCGTATTTAGCGTTTTATTGGTATCAGGTTGTAATTACTTGGTGAAGAAAGATGAAATGCGATGAGAGGGATAAAGTTATGAATTATTGCCCCAAATTTACTGTTATTATACCTGTATATAATGTTGCTGCTTATTTAGCTAAATGCATTGATAGTGTTTTAAAACAGGAGTTCAAACAGTATGAAGTGATTTTGATTGATGATGGCTCAACAGATGAAAGTGGTACAATATGTGATAAATTTGCTGAACAAGATAAGAGAATAGTGGTCATTCATCAGAAAAACAAAGGATTATCTGCCGCAAGAAATATTGGAATAGAAAATGCGAAAGGAGAATACATATTATTTTTAGATAGCGATGATTATTGGCATGATAGTAGTGCGTTAAATATAATATATTCTCGATTGAACGTAAGTAATGCGGACATACTATCTTTTAATTACATGAAATTTTGTGATGATGTATTTGAAAAACCATATTTTAAACAAGATACTAATATGCCATTAGACAAACTGGAAAAGAATTCACTGGAATATCAAGTAGATCATGATTTATGGATTGCATGTGCTTGGAATAAAGTGATTAAAAGAGAATTATTTTATCAAGGGAAGCTATATTTTAATTTGGGAATTACATCCGAAGACATAGATTGGTGTTTGCGATTGGCGTTATATGCGGAAAAATTCGATTTTATCGCAAATGTGATTGTTTGCTACAGACAAAGAAAAACTTCAATTTCAAATAGTATTACAGTGCAAAAGATGGATATGCTTATTGATAATATTGAAGTTTGTTTGTCTTTGCTAGAAAAAGAACAAAAGATTCGAAAAATAGACATTTTAAAACCATATATAGGATATCAGTATGGAACTGCCATCTATTCAATGTCTTTTATTACCAATAAAAAAGAATACAATCGAATAATGAAAAGGTTGAACCAAAATAAGGATGTTTTAAGATGGTCAAAGAATCGAAAGGTTCAAATGCTTCAATTGGTAGATTATATAGGAGGAAATAAACTCTTAGTATTCTTATTAAGAATAAAAAACAGACTAAATAAGTTACAATGAAAGAATTGGAAAATATGAATTTAATTACAGTTTTTACACCTACATATAATAGAGCGTATTGCTTGAATAAATGTTATGAAAGTATGCAAAAACAATCTTGCAAAGCATTTGATTGGTTGATTGTTGATGATGGGTCAACAGATAATACAAAAGAACTTGTAGAAAAATGGATCAAACAAAAAACGGAGTTTAACATTCGATATATTTATAAAGAAAATGGAGGAATGCATACAGCGTATAATACAGCTTATGCGAACATAGATACAGAGCTTTCTGTGAATGTTGATTCAGATGATTATTTAACGGATACTGCTATTGAAGATATCTTATCATTCTGGAAAAAAAACAAGAGAGAGAATATTGGTGCAATATATGCATTAGATCAATATGAAGATGGTAATGTAGTAGGGACACCTTTTCCAAACGATTTAAAGGAATTCAAGGGGTGGGGATATAAAAATATAGTTTATTATAGTGGAGGAAAGAAAAAAGTCTTTCGAAATAGTGGTGATAAAAAGTTGATTGGTGTAACTGCTGTTATAAATAAATATCCGCCAATTCCAGTTTTTGAAGGTGAAAAATACCATAGTTTATATTATAAACAACATTTGTTGGAGAGAGATTACACTGTGTTAATTATGAATAAGCCGGTATGCGTGGTTGAATATATGAATGATGGAAGTTCAAAAAATATGTTTTATCAATATGTACGTAATCCTAAGGGATTTTGTAATGAACGTAGATATGTGATGAAATATGCACCTAGTTTTAAGCTAAAGATAGAGGCATGTATACATTATGTTGCAGAGAGTTTATTAGCAAAAGATTATTACTTCATAGGGCATTCAACAAATAGGCTTTTTACTTTAATTTCAGTAGTTCCAGGTGTGTTATTATATTTTATAATAAAAAGGAAAACAAAGAAATGAAAATTGCAATTATTATAGCATATTTTGGGAAATTGCCGGAGTATATACAATTGTTTTTGGATTCATGCAAACTTAATTATGGCTTTGAATGGCTGATTTTTTCAGATGATGATACAACTTATAACTATCCTAGTAATGTGCATCTGATTAAAATGAATTTCGGTGAGTGCAAAAAATTGATTCAGTCGAAGTTTGATTTTGAAATTACATTATCGAAACCGCAAAAGTTATGTGACTATAAATGTGCATATGGAGTGATATTTGAAGATTATATTCAGGACTACGATTGGTGGGGACATTGCGATTTAGACCAAATATTTGGGAATCTAAATATGTTTGTCACGGAGGATATGCTAAGAAAATATGATAAACTGTTTTCACTTGGACACTTGTCTTTATATAAAAACTCATATAAAAATAATAGAATTTTCATGGGAAAAATTGAAGGAAAGATCAGATATAAAGAAGTGTTTGTAACAGAACGAGGATGTGGATTCGATGAATGGCTGCCTGGAAATGTGAATGATATATATATGCAAACTAATAGTCCTATTATGCTAGAAAATATTGGTGCAGACATCAATCCTTATAAAACATCTTTCGAAACAGTTAGTTTTGATATTAATGAGCGATGCTACAAATCGAATCTTATTAGAAATTCTATATTTGAAGTAGCCAAGGGACATCTTTTTCAAATATATTCAGTTAATGGTGAGTTACATACAAGAGAGTTTCCATATGTTCATTTACAGAAAAGAAAGATGAGGGATTTGAGAAAAAATAAAAACTCTGATAATTACTATCTTATACCAAATTGCTTTATAGATAAGGATATTAATCCGAGTGTTTTATTGCGGGTATGTACGATATGGAGAGTATTCAATTATCAATTTTTTAGAGTGAAAATAAATAGTTTGAAATATAGATTTAAAAATTCTGATTGGAAGTTTACAAATGTATTTAAATAAGATCAAAACGGGATGAAATTTTTGAACTTTACAAACAAACATCTAAAGTGATTCATTTGTTTTGATTTGCTAAAGGCAGTAAGAAAAAAATAGAAATGGAAAATGAGATTGAAAAATCCAGCATATTTTGAATAGTATATAAAAATTTTAGTGACAAAGCGGAATATATCCATGAGTTTTTGCGTATGATCTGTTGGATATGGGAGTGCATATTATATAAATAAAAGTAAAGAGGAAGTAGAGGGTTATGAGTAACGACGGACATAGCAAAATTAAAATTTTGTTTGTGATTCATGATTTATCGGTTGGTGGCGCAGAAAAAGTACTAATTAACTTGGTAAACAATATGGATTATTTGAAATTTGATGTTACGGTACTTGCTTTGTTTGATGAAGGTGTTAATAAACAGTTTTTGAATTCTAAAATTAAATATCGTTACGCATTTAGACATGCGATTCGTGGAAATTCACATTATATGAAGTTGCTTTCTCCAAAACAACTTTACCGTTGGCTTGTATCGGATGAGTATGACATTGTGATTTCGTATTTAGAAGGGCCTTCGGCCAGAATTGTAGCAGGTTGTCCTAAAAACAAAACGAAGATTGTGTCTTGGATTCATTGTACATATCATAATAAAGAAGAATTGGCAAAATCATTTCGTGACATTAAAGAGGCGTACAAGTGTTACGAGAAGTCAGACAGAATGATTTTTGTGTCAGAGGAAGTAAAACAAGCTTTTATTAGATATTGTCCGATAAAATGTGAAACGCATGTATTATATAACACAAATGAATCTGAAAAAATCATTGTGAAAGCTGCTGAAAGGATAGAAGAAGACTTATTTAAAAAAAACACTTTTTTTTGGTGTGGCGTAGGAAAAATTGTTCCGAATAAAGGTTTTGATCGAATGATTAGGATTCAAAGACGTTTGCTCGAAGAAGGATATGACGTACAATTGTTGATTTTAGGCACTGGATGGCAACAAAAGGAATTAGAAAATTTGTGTGAGGAGAATGGTGTTTCAAATGCAGTTACTTTTTTGGGATATCAAACAAATCCATATAAATACGTTTCTAATTGTGATTTGTTTGTATGTGCTAGTTACGCAGAAGGTTTTTCTACTGCAACAACCGAAGCGTTAATTGTAGGAACACCAGTATGTACGGTGAATGTGTCAGGCATGAAAGAAATGCTTGGTGAAAATGATGAGTTTGGCGTTATAGTGGAGAATAATGAAGAAGCTTTGTATTCGGGAATTAAAAAATTAATGGATAATCCAGAGTTGTTAAAGCACTATAAAAATATGTCAATTCAACGCGGAAAAGCGTTTAGCACAGCAGAAACAGTAAATGCTGTACAAAATATGTTGATTCGACTAATGGAGGAATAAGGTGAATTATCTAAAAGAGTTAATATATCGAATACGTGGTGAATATACAACGGAAAAGCTTATAAAAATGGGAATGAGAGTAGGTGAAAATTTTACTCGTCTGAATGATGTCATTCTTGATCCAGCACATTGTTGGTTAATTGAAATTGGTAATAATGTGACAATGGCACCTAGAGTACATGTGCTTTGCCATGATGCAAGTACAAAACAGTTTATCGGTTACACTAAAATAGGTGGGGTGAAGGTTGGAAATAATGTATTTGTAGGTGCGGACACGGTTATTTTGCCTAGTGTAACTATCGGAAATAATGTGATAATTGGTGCTCATAGCACAGTTACACATGATATTACGGACAATTCAGTAGTAGTAGGTTCACCAGCCAAGATTATTTGTTCATTGGATGAGTATTTAGGAAAAGAAAAAAAACGAATGAAAAACAGTAAGTGTTATGGAGAGGAATATACTTTAAGAAAAAATGTTTCTATGGAAATGAGAATGAAACAGAACGAAGAGCTGAAAGGTAAAATAGGGTATATTGACTGATGAGCAGTGTTTTAATATCAATTATAGTACCTGCGTACAACATTGAATCACATATTGGTCGTTGTTTGGATAGCATCCTTGCGCAGACGCATAAGAGGATAGAAATAATAATTGTAGACGATGGTTCGACAGATGGTACAGGAATAATAATTGATCAATATGCATCAATAGATCAGCGTATTATTCCAATCCATAAAGAGAATGGTGGGGTAACTAGTGCAAGAATTGATGGAATAAAAAAAGCATCAGGTGAATATCTGGGATTTGTGGATGGAGATGATTATATTGAACCAGAAATGTTTGAGAAACTGCTGGATAATGCGATAAAGTATGACGCTGATATTTCACATTGTGGATATCAAATGGTCTTTCCAGGTCGCGTAGAGTATTACTATAATACAGGGCGAATTGTGCAGCAGGATAAAATAGCTGGTTTAAAAGATCTGTTGTCAGGTTCATTCATTGAGCCTGGTTTGTGGAACAAACTTTATCATAAGAAATTGTTTTATACTTTATTATATGAAAATGTTATGCCAATGGATATAAGAATAAATGAAGATGTATTAATGAATTATTGGCTATTTAAAGCTGCAGATTCAGCAGTGTATGAAGATTTTTGTCCATATCATTATATTCTACGTAAAGATTCAGCTGCTACATCAATACTAAATGAGCATAAATTAAAAGATCCTGTGCGTGTGATGAGAATAATTCAACAAGATTCAAAGGATATTCCAGAAGTCAAAGAAGTTGTTGAGGAAAGACTGACAAGGCAGTTAATTGCTATATCTATCTTATCAGTTAAGAAACAAGGGGAGCTAATCAGACCTTTCCGAAAAGAAATTCGTAATGAATTAAGAACAAAATTAAAGTTGATTTTATCAAACTCTTATATGAGTAAATCAGTAAAGATAAGGGCAGGATGGGTCGTTTTATTTCCGGATAGTTATTGTTGGTTTCATACGTTATATGCCAAAATTACCGGCTTGGATAAGAAGTATAAGATAGAATAAGGAGATAAGGATGAAAGACCTGATCAGTGTTATAGTTCCTGTCTACAATGTAGAATCATATTTAAATAGGTGCATTGAATCACTTGTTCGACAGACGTACAAATATTTGGAAATCATATTAGTAGATGATGGATCACTGGATGGATGTCCCCATATATGTGACAAATGGAGCGAAAGGGATAATAGAATCCATGTGATACATAAAACGAATGGAGGATTATCCTCAGCAAGAAATGCAGGCTTAAAGGTTGCTAAAGGTGAATATATTGCATTTTTGGATAGTGATGATTGGATTCATACAAAATTTATAGAACATTTATACATAACAATAAAAGATTATAAAGTGGATATCGCAGCATGTGATATTTGCCAGGTATATACTGAAAAACAGGATGAGAAGATAAACAAACTATCGGTAAAGATATATTCAACCGAGGAAGCATTAGAAACGTTGATTAATGGTGAAACATTTAGAGCTGTTGCATGGAATAAACTATATCATAAAAATATGCTGATTGGTGAGCAATTCGAAACTGGACGTTATCACGAAGATGAATTTTTCACGTATAGAATTATGGCAAAAACCAATAAACTGGCTTATGTAGATGAGAAATTATACTATTACTTTCAACGTAAAGGTAGCATTATGAACTCTATATCTTATAAACATCTAGATGCGTTGGATGCATATTTGGAGAGAATTGCATATTTCAAAGACCTGTATCCCAAATTATATAAAATCGACAAAATGAGGTTTTGCATAGCATGTATATATTTTTATCAAGAAACCTTCAAGCTAAATGATAAAGAAAAAAGAGAGTGCAAGAATAGAATTAAGTCTAGTAGACATAGCATAAGATTTAATTGTTCTGAGTTAAAACAATACTCTTTAAAAGAAAGTATCAGTATAGTTGGCAGTCGTGTATGTATTGGATTATTGAGTCAGTTAATGTCATTAAAAAGGAATAAATTAAAATGAAAACGTTAACGTCAAGAATAAAAAGACGAGTTTTATTGCTTATTAATAATTTTAAATCAGATTGTGCCTTTTCGATATTGTATGCGCTATTAAGAGTTATGGATGAACTTTGTGGACGAGTTCACTTGAATAAACTTTCAAATATAGCACACGAAAAAAAAGATAAATGGATATTAAATTATTTGGAAAGACAATTGAGTGACTTGATCCAAAAATATAAAAACATTGATGATATAGGCGTGTTTGAAGAAAATGCACCTGTATGGGTTTGTTGGTGGACTGGTGTAGAAATGGCACCTGATTTAGTAAAGCAGTGTATAAAAAGTATTAGAAAACAAACTGGTTCTCATCCAGTACATGTTATTGACCAAAATTCATATTCGGTTTATATAGACATACCTGATTATATGATGCACAAAGTAAAAAATGGACAAATGGGAATAGCACATTTATCGGATTACATACGTGTTTCGTTGCTTGAAAAGTACGGTGGCTTATGGTTAGATTCTACAATATTTTGTGCATCTTCTTTGCCAGAATCATATTTCGAGTTGCCTTTTTTTACTTGTAAAAGTAATCCGACCTCTTGTGGTTATTTGTCACAAATGAGATGGACAACGTTTGTATTAGGGGGATGGAGAGGAAATGTTTTCTATCGATTTATAAAAGAAGCATTTGAAGAATACTGGTCACAAGAGCAAGCAGCAGTTGATTATTTGTTTTTTGATTATTTGATAGAAGTAGCAAGATGTGAAATTCCGGCAATATCTATGTTCCTGAAGAAAGTGCCAAATAACAATTTGCATAGAGATGATTTACAGGCTGCAATGAATCAGGCAATTGGTAGCGAAAATTTTGAACAAGTTATCAAATCTGATACTGTATTATATAAATTATCTTGGAGAGAAACGTATAGATTAAGAACAATTGATGGTAGTGAAAGTATTTATCAATATTTTTTAAACTATCATTTTTAGACAATAGGAAGGAAAAAGTTGATACCAAAAATAATTCATTATTGCTGGTTTGGGGGAAATCCCAAATCAAATCTTATAAAACAGTGTATTGATAGTTGGAAAAAATATTGTCCTGATTATCAGCTTATCGAGTGGAATGAGAGCAATTTTGATATAAATTGTAATCCATATGTGAAAGCAGCGTATGAAGATAAGAAATGGGCTTTTGTGTCAGATTATGTCAGACTGTACATTGTGTATAACCAGGGAGGAGTATATCTTGACACGGATGTATTATTGCATAACGGGATTGATGAATTGTTGAAAAATAGCTGTTGGATGGCGTCTGATGATGTGAGATATATAAGTACGGGGCTTGGCTTTGGCGCAGAAAAGGGAAATTGGTTAATTAAAGCAATAATGGAGGCATATGAAGGATATGAGTATCCTTCGGGGACAAATGTTACTCGTGATACTGTGGTTATTGAAAAACAACTATCAGAGTGGAAAAAAACTGATAGAACTCAGTTAGTAAATGGTATTATGTTAATCGGATTAAAAGATTATGGTAAGTATGCAACACATTTATATACATATACATGGGCAGATGACGAAGTACGGAAAAAAAGAGAAGCTGATATTATGGCGGATAAAAAGAAATCTAGTAGAACAAAAGTGATCTGGAAGATAAAAACCATATTGAGAAATCCTCGCTTTATTTCTTTTTTTGATGGTGTGAGAGGAACTAAAATAGATAAAGTATATACATTCATTGCGTATGATTTGTTGGATTATGGATTATTATATTTTGTTCAGAGACTTTTGAGAAAAATAAGGAAGTGATGATTGTGAATGTAGAGATAACTGTATTTACACCGACGTATAATCGTGCTTATATTATTAATCGATTATACGAGTCATTGCAAAGACAGGAAATTCATAATTTTGAATGGCTGGTTGTGGATGATGGATCTGTGGATGAAACAGAGGAGCTATTTAGAACATGGATGAACAACGAAAGTAAATTTCCTATTCGTTATTACAAAAAAAAGAATGGTGGAAAATGTAGAGCAATTAATTTCGCATTGGATCTTGCAAAGGGAAAATTGTTTTTTGTTGTTGATTCAGATGATTATTTGACAGATGATGCGTTGAAGAAAATAATTGCATGGGAAAAGTCATTACCAAAAGATGAAAAATACTGTGGTGTAGCCGGAAATCTTGGTATGAGTTCCAATTTTACACCGAACACATTGTTTGAAACAGATTATTATGATGGGACATTGCTGGATCGATACCGGAATATTGACGGAGAGAGAGCGTTGGCTTTTTTTACGGAGATTCATAAAAAATATAGATATCCAGAGTATTCCGGAGAAAAATTTATGACTGAAGCAGTAATATATAACAGAATGGCTAATGATGGATATAAGATGCGATTCTACAATGATATAGTTTGGATATATGAATATCGAAGTGATGGACTAACCAAGGCGGGTAATTCACTTTTTTTGAATAATCCAAGAGGGTATGGACTTTGGTTAAAAGAAAAAGCACTTTTTATGAATTTTTCTCTAATAAAAAGAATTAAAATGTATTATACTTTTTCATGCGATTTGATAGGTAAATATAGCACTAAAGTCATTGCTGAGTGTATAGGAGCTCCAGTTGTAATGATTAGAGCATTGATTTCAATACATACGTTAGGTGCGTTAATTAGAAGAAAAAGATAGAGCAAAGCCCTGGTTGAAGTTGCGCACAACAGTGTTGGACTTAACGGAAAAATTGAAACAAAAAGTGAATTGTATATGCTGCTTGAAGAGCAGCGATTATGGACTTCGCAGTTGGAAGCCATCAAAAAAGTACTTGAGGAAATAATCCGAAGAGTATCGTATGTGGAGAAGTTATTCGCCATTAAAAGAGTAGGAAGCATCACAATAGCAGGATTCATAGCTGAGGTGGGTGATATCAGACGTTTTGATTCACCGAAACAGATCCAGCATAAAGGGAGAACCCGGATTAGCAAACGCGGGAGAAGAAAACACAGAAAGATCTGGTATCAGGTAATGGTATCGTTGCTTGCAAGAAACAAGGAGTTCCGTGGAATTTATGATCATTATGTAATCTGTGTAAAGAATCCGTTGAAACGGTGACAGGAAAAGGTTGCTGTCAGCGGTAAATTGATCCGTGTATTTTATGCGAAAATGATGTCAGATATCCATCAGGAAGGCAACTTTATAGCCGCTTGAGCAAGAAGTACTGTAAACAGGAAAGCGTCCGCCATCAATGGTGCTGTGAAACAGGAATGCAAAAAATATGAGAAAAAGTAGAGCCAGTAGCTGCATTGACATTTTTTATAGGGCAACGACCCTGCTAAAGGAGCATGAGCAGCACACAACTATGGATAAGGAGAACGAAGAAATTTAGGATCCGTCAGATGGCGGTGATTCTAGTAGACATGAGAGGTTAGTTACTGTAGGTGAAGGTGGGGAACAGGAAGGCCTTCATAAAAAGAAGCAAAGATGTTTTAGTTCTTGTATCTAAAATTATCAGAAATGGACTCCATGAAGTCACTTCATATCCAGAAAACTCTATTTTGGAGATATATGTAACTTATTAACTGTTCATCAAATCCAGTAAAATCAAGGCGTTTTGTTGAACGTGCACTAAAAAGAACAGAGAGAGATCAAATGATTAATTTATATCTTCATGCGGGAAGCGATAATCATGGATGTGAAGCTATTGTTCGTTCTACCGTAAGCATATTAAATGAAAAAAGTAGACTATACTCATTAAATGCGGATAAAGACTTGAAATATGGATTAGATACAATATGCGATATAAAGAGAGATACGGTAACGGTATATCCCAAGAAGAGTTTGAAATGGTTTATTTCTGCAGCCCAGACAAAAATTAGTGGAAAAATAGATTTAGCTGTCAAAATTCAAAGGAAAGAGTTGCTTAAAAATATTATATCCAAAGAAATTTTTCTTTCGATAGGTGGAGATAATTATTGCTACCCAGGAACAGATGTTTTGGCAGCGGTCAATAGAAATATAAAGAAAAAAGGTGCCAAGTTAGTTCTTTGGGGATGTAGTGTTGAACCAAAACTGCTTAAAAATCCAGAAATTGTAGCAGATTTAAAAGAATTTGATTTGATTACAGCAAGAGAGTCAATTTCTTATAATGCATTAAAAACAATTAATATTAACACTGTAAAGGTTGCAGATCCGGCATTTACACTTCCTAAGAAGTTGTTATCTCTACCAGATAATTGGTTAGAAAGAAACATGGTTGGAATAAATGCTAGTCCATTGATTCTTCAGAATGGAAAAGATTCAAATACTGTTTATATGGCATATAGAATGCTTATTCAAGAAATTCTTGATCATACAGATTGTGGAGTTGCACTGATCCCACATGTGGTATGTGATGGTAATAATGATTTGGAAGTGCTTGCGCAACTCTATGATGAATTTAAAGATAATGATAGAATCATGCTAATTGGAGATCATAACTGCATGGAACTGAAAGGATATATTGCACGTTGTCGATTTTTTGTTGGTGCAAGAACGCATGCTACTATTGCTGCATATTCTTCTTGTGTGCCCACACTGGTATTAGGATACTCAGTTAAATCGCGTGGCATTGCGAGAGATTTATTTGGCAATGAAGAAAACTACGTTTTACCAGTGCAATCGTTACAAGAACCAGATGAATTGACAAAGCATTTCAGATGGCTTGTAGGGCATGAAAAAGAAATAAAAGATCATTTAGAAAAAATTATGCCGGAATATATTTCGAAAGCATATTCAGGGAAAATGGCACTGGATAAATTAGTTCGATGAGGTGAATGCAGTGCAAAAAAATGAGTTGAAATCGGGAGTGATTTTGTCGTACATTAACTTGGGGCTTGGCACAGTTATTCCTTTTATATATACACCAATTATGCTCCGAATGTTAGGACAAGCAGAATATGGTTTATTTTCGCTTGCTTCGTCCGCCGTTTCTTACTTATCATTATTGAGTTTTGGATTCGGAAGTACTATTATTAGGTATATTTCTAAATATCGTGCAGAGAAAGATAAAAAATCAGAAGAAAAGGCATTTGGTTTTTTCTTAATTTTATACTGTGTATTAGCTTTGCTAGTTCTATTATGTGGGGCAATCATTGCAAATAATGTTGAAGCAATATTTCAAAAAGGATTATCAGCTAATGAATTGAAAAAAATGAAAGTTCTGGTAATGATAATGACATTTAACTCAGCATTATCATTTCCAAACAGTGTCTTTTCATCAATGATAACAGCGAATGAGAAGTATATCTTTAGAAAACTTGTTGATATGTTTTCAACTGTATTAGCTCCACTGGCAAATTTAGTTGCGTTGTATTTGGGGTACGCTTCTGTAGGAATGGCAACAGCGGCAACCGTGGTTCAATTTTTGATGCTCCCTGTGAATATTTATTATTGTCTTAGAAAGTTACATATTAAACCAGTTATAGAAAAACTTCCAATAGCACTAATTAAAGAAATGTTAGGATTTTCGGTGTTTGTTTTTATTGGTTCGATTGTAGATATGTTATTCTGGGCTACTGATAAAGTTATTTTAGGAATGTTATCCGGGAGTGTCGCTGTTGCAATTTATAATGTGGGCGGTACTTTTAATAATATGGTTATGAATTTGTCAACATCAATATCTGGAGTATTGACACCTAGAGTGACGGGGATGGTCGTAAAAGATGCATCCAAGGATGAATTAACGAATTTGTTTATTCGAGTTGGAAGATTACAGTTTATTGTAATTGCTTTGATAGTGTCTGGTTTTACTGCTTTTGGACAAGCTTTTATTACATTATGGGCTGGAAAGGATTATCATGACGCATATTGGGTTGCTATTTTGACAATGTTTCCTCTGTGCGTTCCGTTGATTCAAAACATTGGTTTAACGATTGTTACTGCTCAGAATAAGCATCAGTTTAGATCCATCATATACATGATTATTGCAATACTTAATGTAGTGACAACTTATATTGCGGTTCCATATTGTGGCATTTTGGGGGCGGCTACTTGTTCTTGTTTTGCATATATCCTAGGACAAGGTATTGTGATGAATATTTACTACTACAAAGTGACAGGATTGGATATTCCTTTGTTCTGGAAAAATATTTTAAAAATGGCCATTGTTCCAGGAATAATGATGTTTAGTGGTTTACTGATAAATAGAATATATGAAATTGATAACTGGATTATTTTTTTGATCGGGATAATTGTTTTTACTGGCATCTATATTGTGTTAATGTATGAAGTTTCATTTAATGAATATGAAAGAAGTATTTTTAGAGAACCATTGAAGAGGATAATCAAAAGAATCAAGGGATAAGAAGGTGAAAACTATGCCCAAACTTGCCGAGAAGAACCAATGCACAGGTTGCACTGCCTGTGTAAGCATTTGTCCACGGAACTGTATTCAGATGAAAAAAGATAATGCAGGATTTGAGTTTCCGGTAATTATGGAGCGGTCTGCGTGTATTGCTTGTGGGGCTTGTGAAAGAGTATGTCCCGTGTTAATGAAGAAAAAAGATGATGAAAACCTATCAACGTCTGCATATGCGGCATTCTCTAACAATAATGCACTTCGACTGGAGAGTTCCTCCGGTGGAATTTTCTCTGAGTTAGCAGCTACCATTTTACAGCGAGGCGGAGTGATCTATGGTGCAAGCTATGATGACGAAGGCGTAGTCAGACATATTGAGATAAAAGAGCAAACGGAACTCGGTAAACTACGAGGAGCGAAATATTCGCAAAGTATTTTAGGAGACAGCTTTTTAAGCATAAAAAAACAACTGGATTCCGGACGAATAGTGTTGTTTTCAGGTACACCTTGTCAGGTAGCCGGATTGAAAGCCTTTTTAAAACGAGATTATGAGAATTTGGTCTGCATAGATTTTGTATGTCATGGAGTACCGTCTCCGATGGTATGGGAAAAATATGTAAAGTATCGATCTCTAACGGATAATAGTGATTCATTTCCACAGCATATAAATTTGCGAAATAAGGAAAGTGGTTGGAGTCATTACGCATACTCGGTTAAATTTGCTTATGCAGACAAGAAACGCTATTTATGTAAAAATGGTGATGATCCCTTCATGCAATTATTTGTAAAAGATTATATTTTGCGGGAATCTTGTAGTAGCTGTCATTTTAAAGGATATCATCGTGTTAGTGATATAACATTAGGCGATTTCTGGGGAATATGGAATATTAATCCCAAAATGGACGATAATAAAGGAACATCTCTTATATTAACGCATACTGCAAAAGGTGAAAAAATGATGAACGCAGTTTCTGAAAACATAAAATGTGAACAAGTTTATTTGGAACAGGCGGCAAGAGAAAATCCATCGTTATTGAGATCATCAGTTCATAAACAAAATAGAGATATTGTTTTAAAAACTATTGAAAGCGAAAATTTTCAGGAAATATTGCCATTACTTCAAGTAAAACAACCACAAAGGCGAAGTAAGAAGGAAATAATTAAGCGTGTACTCAAAAAGCTGTGTGGGTTAGGATGAGTCACGATAACGGAGGACATTATCAATGAAATGGCTACGGCAGCACAAATGGACGCTCATTATCAGCGTACTTCTATTCCTCGGAATCACAAACTGCCAAAACCTCGACCAATCAAAACACTCCCTAAGCTACTCTTCCTATCAGATCCCCTCCGACAAAATCGATACCCCAATCCGGATTTTGCAGCTGACGGATCTGCACAACAGCGAGTTTGGAGAAGACAATCAGGAGCTGATTGACCGGATAGCAAGTCAGTCTCCCGATCTGATCCTGCTCACGGGGGATCTGTTAAATTCCGGAGAGCCTGTCACAGAGATTGCTACCAATTTGATTTCTTCTCTATGCGAGATTGCTCCCGTCTATCTGTCCTTGGGAAATCATGAGATAGAATACCAGGACAATTTTGGCACAGACGTCACACAATTGTATCAGGCCGCCGGTGCAATCGTTCTGGAGCACCAATACCGGGATATCACCGTAAAAGGCCAGTCTCTTCGCATTGGCGGCATTTACGGTTACTGCCTGCCGGACAAATACCTGGAAACGGAGGAAGCTGATCTTAGCGAATGCATGTTTTTATGGGATTTTGAGAATACCGACCGTTACAAGATCCTGCTTAGTCATCTTCCGATTGCCTGGCTGAAAAATGATGCCCTGGAGGAATGGAACATGGACTGCGTGTTTTCTGGTCATCTTCACGGAGGGCAGGTCATTTTGCCTGGAATCGGCGGCGTATATGCGCCGGATATGGGCTGGTTTCCGGGACGGCTGAAGGGTGTTTTTGATTCAAAGGATGGAAAACGGCATCTGGTTTTGTCTGCGGGGCTTGGAAATACGGAGGTGATTCCGCGGTTCAACAATATTCCGGAGATTGTCTGCGTGGATCTTGTACCGGAAGGAGGATGGTGAAAAAACTTGCACATGGATTAGGGCTGCGAATGTTACGGTTCGCTGGGAACCAGTGAACCGTAACTTAATCTGGGCATATTGTTTCACAGGATCGGCTGGCAGCTTGACATGTCGCCGGTTCTGTATTATAATAACGATGTTCACGAAAATGAAAGGATAGATGTACATGAACAAACAAGAATCTGATATTTTGAACGTGATCCTGCAATACCACTGCCGGAACCAGCGTGCGCTGGCGGAGCGGTGTGGGTTTTCACTGGGAATGGTAAACCGTTCGGTGAAAGCGCTGCAGGGGCAGGGTTTTTTAACAACAGATATGGAGCTGACGGAAAAAGCCAGGCTTGAGATGGCAAAGCATCGCCCGAAAAACGCGGTGATTCTGGCTGCCGGATATGGAATGCGGATGGTGCCGATTAATATGGAAACGCCGAAAGGACTTTTGGAAGTAGAGGGGGAACCGCTGATCGAGCGGCTGATCCGTCAGCTTCATGCGGTAAAGGTGAAGGAAATTTATGTTGTCGTTGGTTTTAAAAAGGAACAGTACGATTATCTGGTTGACCGGTATGGCGTGAAGCTGGTTGTCAATATGGAGTATGCAGAGAAAAACAACCTGCATTCCCTGGCAAAGGTATTGCCGCAGCTTGGTGAAACGTATCTTATGCCGTGCGACCTCTGGTGCCGGGAAAATCCGTTTTCGGAGTATGAGTGGTATTCCTGGTATCTGGTGAGCGATGCAAAAGATCCAGACAGTACGGTTCGTGTGAGCCGGAAGTGGGAGCTTGTGCCCTCAGGCGGGGAAAAAGAAGGAAATCATATGATCGGCATCAGCTATCTGACGGATTCTGTGGCACAGTCGATGGCGCGGCGAATCGAAACGATGGTACAGGATCGCCGGTATGACCATGTTTTCTGGGAGGATGCCCTTTTTGCGGAAAACGGAATGCCGGTGCAGGCAAAGCTTGTCCCGGAAGGAGCTGTGGTGGAGATCAATACCTACGAGCAGCTGCGGGAACTGGATGAAAATTCGGATCAGCTGAAGTCGGATGCGATGGCAGAAATTGAACGGGTGCTTTCGGTTTCCGGTGAGGAGATTACGGGAATTGAGGTCCTGAAAAAGGGAATGACAAACCGTTCGTTTTTATTCCGCTGTCGCGGCGGGCGGTATATTATGAGAATTCCGGGGGAAGGCACGAGTCTTCTGATCAACCGCAGGCAGGAGGCGGCGGTATATCGGACACTGGACGGAAAGGGCATCTGCGATGAAATCGTGTCGATCAATCCGGAAAACGGCTATAAGATTACGAAATACCTGGAGGGTGCGCGTGTCTGCGATCCGGAAAACCCTGAGGATGTGCAGGCCTGTATGAAAAAGCTCCGTTCCTTCCATGAGGAGCATCTGAGCGTGGAGCATACGTTTTCGCTGTTTGACCAGATCGCATACTATGAAAGTCTGTGGGAGGGAGAACCGTCTGTTTATCGGGATTACAGCACGACGAAAGCGCATGTGCTGGAGCTTGAGGCTTATCTGGAAGCGCAGCCGAAGGTGTGGACGCTGACGCATATTGATGCGGTGCCGGACAATTTTCTGTTTGTGGAGAAAAACGGCGGAACGGAAATTCGTCTGATTGACTGGGAATATGCGGGCATGCAGGATGCACATGTGGATCTGGCGATGTTCTGCATTTACGCCATGTATGACCGTCCGCAGGTGGATGCGCTGATCGACAGTTATTTTACGGAAGGCTGTCCGCAGGAGGTGCGCACGAAAATTTATGCATACATTGCGGTGTGCGGGCTTTTATGGAGCAACTGGTGTGAGTACAAGAGCCGGTTAGGCGTGGAGTTTGGCGAGTATTCGCTGAAACAGTACCGATATGCTAAGGATTACTATAAACTTGTTAAGCAGGAGCTTGCCAAAAGCAAAGGTCAGGAAGAATAAGAGGGTGGAAGAATGAAAGCGATGGATGTGGGGCAGAGACCGGGAAGTGAAATTCAGCAGAAAAATCATGTAGAACGTGCAATTATCATGGCGGCGGGAACGGGAACGCGGATGCGGCCGGTAACGCTTACTACGCCGAAACCGCTGATCCGTGTGAAGGGTGTCCGCATGATTGATACGGTGATTCAGGCGCTGCATGAAAATGGAATTTATGAGATTTATGTAGTAGTGGGATATCGGAAAGAGCAGTTTGCGTGCCTTACCGCAGAATATAAAGGTGTGACACTGATCGAAAATCCATACTGGGATTCCTGCAATAATATTGCATCGCTCTATGTGGCGCGGGAACAGTTGGAAAATGCAATGATTCTGGATGGGGATCAGATTATATACAAAAAAGAAATTCTTGCACCGGAATTTACGCATTCTGGCTACAATGCTGTCTGGACGGACGAAAAGACGGATGAATGGCTGATGCAGGTGAAGGATGGAATCGTGTGTTCCTGTAGCCGGACCGGCGGTAAGGGCGGCTGGCAGCTCTTCAGTGTATCACGTTGGAACCGGGAGGACGGAAAGCGGCTGAAACGCCACCTGGAACTGGAATTTGAAAAAAAACAGAACCGCCAGATTTACTGGGATGATGTGGCGATGTTCTGTCATTTTGAAGAATATGAGCTTGGCATTTATCCTATGCAGGAAGGCGATCTGATTGAGATTGATGATTTCTCGGAACTCTGCGATCTGGATCCGTCTTACTGCGGATATGAGGCACAGGGGCAGGAAAAATCAGAAGAAAAATAAGCTGGATCGGGCAGTATAGCAGAAAGGAACAGAAAACATGAATACAGTTGATGAAAACAGAGTGGCGAAAAAGAAACAGAGCGGAAAAATACGGAAAAAAGGTCAGATTGACTGGATGATCACGCTGCTGCCGCTGGGACTGATTGCAGCGCTCAGCATTTTGTTTTTCCTCCTGCCGGAACAGTCCAACACAGTTCTTGCGAAGGTACGCTTCTTCTTGGGAGATACCTTTGGAGTCTATTATCTTGCAATTGGCCTTGGCGTTTTTCTGCTCTCTTTGTATCTGGCATTTTCAAAATATGGCGATATTGTGTTAGGAGAGCAGGATGAGAAACCGAAATATTCTTTTTTTGCCTGGGGATCCATGATGTTTACGTGCGGCCTTGCGGCAGACATTCTGTTTTATTCTTTTGCAGAATGGGTGATGTATGCTGCTGATCCGCAGATTGAAAAGATGGGCGGAATCCAGGAGTGGGCGGGCGTGTACCCGCTGTTTCACTGGAGTCTGATTCCGTGGGGCTTTTATCTCGTTCTCGCTGCCGCATTTGGGTTTATGCTGCACGTGCGGAAACGGAACCGGCAGCGGTATTCAGAAGCCTGCCGTCCGATTATGGGAAAACAGACGGACGGCATCGGCGGACGGCTGATTGATCTGCTGGCGGTATTTGCACTCCTTGCAGGAACGGCAACGACATTCAGCGTGGCAACGCCGCTGATGGCAAGTGCAATCAATGCATTGTTTCATATCAATCTGGACCGGAACGCAGTGACAATTGTGATTCTGCTGATTACGTGTTTTGTGTACACGTATTCGCTGCTTCACGGCTTCCGCGGAATCGGTTTTCTGGCAAAGCTCTGCATCTATCTGTTTTTCGGGCTACTGGCGTACGTGCTGCTGTTCGGCGGACAGACGCGGTATATTATCGAGACGGGATTTTCATCGCTGGGACGGATGATTCAGTATTTCCCGACGTTGGCGACCGATACCGATCCGCTGCGCGAGACGCATTTTCCGCAGAACTGGACTATTTATTACTGGGCATACTGGATGGTATGGTGCGTGGCGGCGCCATTTTTTATCGGAAGTATTTCCCGGGGAAGAACGGTGCGGCAGACAATCCTTGGCGGATATGGATTCGGCGTTGGCTCCACGATTTTAAGCTTTATCATCCTGGGAAATGAATCGATGGGGATGCAGATGGCGGGAAAAGCGGATTTTATCGCGCGGTATGCCAAAGACGGTGATCTCTATGGAATGATTATCGCCATGATCCAGAAGATCCCGTGTGCATCGCTGGTTCTTGTCGTTCTGCTGCTCACGATGATTGCCTTTTATGCGACCTCGTTTGATTCGATTGCGCTGACGGTTTCCTGCTACAGCTACCGCCGTCTGGAAGAGGGACAGCAGCCATCGAAAGCGATTCAGCTTATGTGGTGCCTTCTGCTGATTCTGCTTCCGATTGCACTGGTCTTTTCCGAAAGCTCTATGAGCAATCTGCAGTCGGTCAGTATCGTGGCAGCGTTTCCGATCGGAATGGTAATTCTTCTGATTGTGGCGGGATTCCTAAAGGATGCCGGAGCATATCTGAAAGAAATAAAGAAGAAATGATTTTTTATGCAGCATGAAAATAGAGCCGGATTTCTATTTGGCGGAAATCCGGCTGTGTGCATTTCAGACAGTGTAGGTCTATACAAACAGTGTACACCCCTGCCGCTTGAACTGTTCGATCTTTTCGTCAATGAGCTCCGGCGTTACACCGAGATGCTCGGCAAGACACTGCTTGCAGAAAAACTGTTCTGCGCCGCGGTTGATAAATTTACGGTGGGCGCCGATCTCGTTATGTGTGAGTTCTTTGCCGCACTGCATACAGCGTGCCATCAGAGTTTTACGACCTTTGCACGGTATACTTTTGATGCAAACGGCTCGAGTTCTGTGACAAGGGATGCATTGTTTGCACACAGGTTCTCGCCGGTCCAGACCTCAGTAAGTTCCAGAGTACGGCCGGTGGAGAACGGAAGGCCGATCTCATCCAGATTCATGGCTGCACGCGATTTTTCATCACTGAGATTGAACATGCCGATAGCAAGATTTCCGTTTGCGAGCGCTTTTACATAAATCAGAACGTTGTCATTCCATGCATGGTTTTTCACTTTATACGGCTGACGGCAGAGCGGATCCTGGTTGATGCGGATCATTTCGTCATTCATGAGAATGCGGCGGGTTTCGTCGCTCATCTCGCGGATGTCGCAGCCGATCATCAGCGGGGAGCCAAGGAATGCCCACAGTGCATAGTGTGTCTGATACTGGACATCGCTGCAGCCGGCCAGTCCAACATTTCCTTTTCCATGCATGCCGACGATCAGCATGTCCATATCGTTGAAGCAGCCGACGCCGTTGTACGGATGCAGTTTTTCCTGCTGTGCCACGAGATCTTTGACAGAATCCCAGGTATCAAAGATGTCGCCGGTGGAACGCCACATGGAAGCGCCGGTTTCTTTGATCCACTCATGCGTTTCATCAGCACCCCAGGAGCAGGCAGAGAAGAGAATGTCGCGGCCGCAGTTCTCGAGTGCCAGTCCCATGCGGCGGTACAGATATTTTCCGTGCAGGATCGGGCTGTGGTAGCAGTAGTCGTATTTTAAGAAATCAACATCCCAGGATGCGAAAGTTTCCGCATCGACAAATTCGTGCTCATAGCTGCCAGGGTAGCCGGCACACGTCATGTTTCCGGCGCAGGAATACATACCGAATTTCAGCCCTTTGGAATGAACGTAATCGGCAACGGCTTTCATACCATGCGGAAATTTTTCCGGATCCGGCACAAGACGGCCGTTTTCATCGCGTTCACGTAAAGACCAGCAGTCGTCGATGACAAGATATTCGTATCCTTTATCGCGCAGGCCGCTCTCGGCCATGACATCAGCAGTTTCAAAAATCATTTTTTCATTGATATTTTCTCCGAAGGTGTTCCAGGAATTCCAGCCCATCGGCGGTGTAAGTTTGATCATAGTATTGACCTCCCGTAAGTTTTGATGTACTTTGAGTATAGATGGATTTCCAGAGCAAAACCATGGAATTTTAAGACAAAAGCATGGATTTTTGCTTCATAAAGAATAAAATACGGGAAAAGGAAAGAATATGCTTGTATCAGAAATGAACGGGATCCGGCCTGTCGATGCCGGGCGGCAGGACTGCCATGATCTGCATTCCTGGGGGCCGGGTGTACGGCAGTGCTATATTATACATTATATTATAAGCGGAAAGGGAACGTTTACCTGCGGGAAAAAGACGTACACACTTACCGCCGGACAGAGCTTTTTAATCTGTCCAGAGCAGGTGGTGCAGTATGCGCCGGATGAGAACGAGCCGTGGGAATATGTGTGGGTTGATTTTGTCGGGGAACAATGCCGGCAGATTCTGGCACGGTCGGTACTGAACCCACAGCAGCCGGCGGCGCCGCCTCTCCGTCAGGAAAGGCTTCTGCCGTATTTTGAGCGTCTCTGCCAGATGGAACTCTATCGCCGGAACAGCCAGGAGGCCGTCGGTGTGCTGCTTGCGCTTCTGGGCGTGTACCAGGATCTGGCGGAGCCGCAGCGGGAGGAGAGAAAGAAGGAAGATCCGCGGATCATGGAAGCGATGGCTCTGATTGCCGCAGGGTATCACAGGAGTGAGTTCTGCGCGGAGACAATTGCGCGGAAAATGGCGGTCAGCCGCACAACGCTGAACCGTCTGTTTCAGAAGAAAATCGGCTGGTCACCAGGACAGTATCTGCTGGAATATCGGCTGCAGCAGTCAGAAAAGCTGCTGCAGATGGGGATGACGGTCAAACAGACGGCGCTGTCGTGCGGATTTGAAGATCCCTTTTACTATTCCCGTGTGTTCCGGAAACACTATGGAATGCCGCCGTCGGATTACCGGCTGGAGTTTGCAGAAATTCAGTGAACGGCGGGCGTTACCGCTCGTCGGAGAGATAATTCCGCATAGAGCGCAGGGCGGACTTTTCCAGCCGGCTGACCTGCGCCTGCGAGATGCCGATTTCCCGGGCAACCTCCATCTGGGTCTGCCCCTCATAGAAACGCATGCGGATGATCTGGCGTTCGCGCTCATTGAGACGGGCGACCGCGTCCTGCAGGGCGAGGTTCTGCACCCAGTTTTCTTCTTTATTTTTCTTATCACTTAACTGATCCATGACATACAGGGTATCGCCGCCTTCCGTGTAGACGGGCTCATACAGACTCATTGGGCTTTGGATTGCGTCGAGGGCATAGACGATATCCTCTTTTCCAATGCCGATTTCAGCGGCGATTTCCTCGATCGAAGGCTCTTTCTGGTTCTGCTTGAGATAAAGTTCGCGGGCGCAGATGGCGCGGTAGGCAGTATCCCTGAGGGAACGGCTGACGCGGATCGCATTGTTGTCACGCAGATACCGCCGGATTTCACCGATGATCATCGGCACGGCATAGGTGGAGAAACGGACGTTTAAGGTCGTGTCGAAGTTATCAATCGCCTTAATCAGGCCGATACAGCCGATCTGAAAGAGATCGTCGGCGTTTTCACTGCTGTTGGAGAAGCGCTTGATCACGCTTAAGACAAGGCGCAGATTGCCCTGAATGTAGCGTTCGCGGGCAGCAGCATCTCCTTCGCGGGCCTTTTTCAGCAGAGTCTCCTTTTCTTCGGCATTCAGTACGGGAAGGCGTGATGTATTGACTCCGCACAGTTCAACTTTATTGATCGCCATGGTATGCATCCTCCTGAAACATGGAACGTATGGTTACCGTTCGTTACTGTTATACGTTCATGATTGGCAGTTGGCGGGACGAATATACGAGAGCCCGGAAAATTTCATAAAGTTTTAGTCCTTGACAAAGCTTTTGGAAAATGATTTCCTGCTATTGTAGAAACGGCGGAAAGTGTGATAAGATAAGGGAAGTGTACGAAATGCGAGGTCTTGTTTTATGATGAGTGGAAAGGAACGAAGAGAAGAGATTCTTCAAAGAATAACAAACAGTAAGATGCCGGTCTCCGGTGCAGCGCTGGCGAAGAGCTGTGAAGTCAGCCGTCAGGTGATTGTCCAGGACATTGCCCTGATCCGCGCTGCCGGATACGATGTGATTGCGACAAACCGCGGCTACATCTGCAGCAGCCCGGTGAGAGAGACGCGGGTCTTTGAGGTGAATCACACGGATGAGCAGATGCAGGACGAGCTGAATACAATTGTGGATTTCGGCGGCGTTGTGCTGGATGTGATTGTGCGTCACGAGGTTTACGGAGAACTGCGGGCGGAACTTAATATCAGTTCAAGAAATAAGGTGGCACTGTTTATGGAAGAAATCCGGCAGGGAAAATCACGGCCGCTGAAGAATATCACATCAGGGGAACATTTTCATACCGTATCGGCAGACTCTGCGCAGACCCTGGATCTGATTGAAGAGGAACTGCGAAAGAAAGACTACCTGGTGCGGACTGTGAAATAGGGGAAAAAGCCCTTATTTTCACAAAAAACTGTTATTCGAAAAAATTTTAAATTTTTTTCAAAAAGGTGTTGACTTTTCGCTTAGGATAGTGTAATATACATGATGTCAGCGGGAACGAGTGATAAACAAAGAGTTCTAAAGCGACAAAGAAATGTGCGTTTAGCTCAGCTGGATAGAGCGTTTGGCTACGGACCAAAAGGTCGGGGGTTCGAATCCTCTAACGCACGGACGGTAACCGTCCTGGTGAAAACCAGGGCGGTTTTTTCGTATGCAGAATGAAAAATAAAACAAGCGGCCTTTTGGTCAGCAGCCAGACGGCCGCACTTTTTGAAAAAATCATGGGGAAACAACTTGTACGCTCATTGACACAAGTGAGATACATCTCCTATAATAAAGCCAAATTTAAGATCTCGAAAGGGGACAAGTTATGGCTAAGTTAGTAATTGATGCGAACAGAAAGCTTTCAAAAATCAATAAGGAAATCCAGGGACAGTTTTCGGAGCATCTGGGAAGATGTATTTATGAAGGACTCTATGTAGGAGAAAATTCCGATATTCCGAACGTGAACGGAATGCGTACCGATGTTGTTGAAGCACTGAAAAATATCAAAGTTCCGGTATTGCGCTGGCCGGGCGGATGTTTTGCAGATGAATATCACTGGAAAGACGGTATCGGACCGAAAGAAAGCCGCAAAAAAATGATCAACACCAACTGGGGCGGTGTTGTCGAGGACAACAGCTTCGGTACCCACGAGTTTTTTGAACTCTGCCGTCAGATCGGATGTGAAACCTATATCAACGGAAATATGGGAAGCGGTACTGTACAGGAGATGTCGGAGTGGGTTGAATATATGACATTTGACGGGGTATCTCCGATGGCAGACCTTCGTGCGGAAAATGGCCACGAAAAGCCGTGGACCGTCGATTTCTTCGGCATCGGCAATGAGAACTGGGGCTGCGGCGGAAATATGAATCCGGAATTCTACGGAAATATGTACCGCAGATATCAGACCTTTGTGCGTGATTACGATGGAAACAAAAAGATCCGGAAGATTGCCTGCGGCGCCAATTCGGATGATTATGAGTGGACGCAGGAAGTGATGAAAGCATGCTTCCGCAGAATCTCCCCACAGCAGCATGGCATGATGGATGGCCTGTCGCTTCATTACTATACGGTACCGGAAACCTGGGATCACAAGGGAAGTGCAACGGAGTTTGCGGAAAAAGACTGGTATAAGACCATGAAAAAGACGATGTACATGGAAGAGCTGATCCGCCGCCACAGCGCCATTATGGATCAGTATGACCCGGACAAAAAGGTCGGTATGATCGTGGATGAGTGGGGTACCTGGTATGATGTAGAGCCTGGAACAAATCCGGGATTTCTGTATCAGCAGAATACCATGCGTGACGCACTGGTCGCAGGGATCAACCTGAATCTCTTCAACAAACACAGCGACCGTGTCAAGATGGCAAATATCGCACAGATGGTCAATGTTCTGCAGTCGATGATCCTGACAGAGGGTGAAAAAATGGTCAAAACTCCGACGTATCATGTTTTCGATCTGTATCAGGTACATCAGGAAAATGATCTTCTGGCAAGCTCTCTGGAAACGGAGCAGGTTGGTCTGGAAGACGAATACATGGTTCCGAATCTGACGGAATCTGTTTCGGTAGATGCAGACGGTGTACTTCATATCACGATGACGAATGTGGATCTGGAGAAAGCATATCCGGTAGAGGCGGTACTTCTCGGAAAAGAAGCCGGCGAGATCAAAGCCGAGATCGTAACCGGCCATATGCAGGATAAAAACACCTTTGAAGCGCCGGAGACGGTTGGCGTTCAGGGCTTTGACGGTGTGCAGGCAACAAAAGAGGGAATTTCCTTTACCATTCCGGCATGCAGTGTGCTTCATATCGCCGTAAAATAGGGAAACCATAAAAACCAGAAGATATTTGGGATGAAAAAAGATTCGGTTCCGGAGGAGTTTGATGGACGGAAATACCAGGATCTGTAAAAAATGCCTGCTTCGTGAGATGGACGAGGCAGGCTTTTTTCAGAATATGTACGATTATATTGCAAGAATTCCGGCGGACGATAAAACGCCGGGGGAGGAATACGAGCGGCGGCTTTCCATCTGTAAGGAGTGTGAAAAGCTGCTGTCCGGCATGTGCCGCATGTGCGGCTGCTACGTGGAGATGCGGGCAGCGATTGCACTGCGGGACTGCCCGGGGAAAAAGTGGTAGCAAAAGAGAAACCCCGCACAGCGGATCCTGTGAAAACAACGGATCCCTGTGCGGGGTTTTGAGAATCAGCGAAGTCGGTAAGATCAGTTGGGACTCGTTTGCGTCTCCGGTGCGACTTTTGGATCTCTGAAATAGCGGGACAGCTTCGGCACGGAGATGAACAGCGTCAGAAATTCGGCGACCGGAATCGACAGCCACACACCGTTGGTGCCAAGCACGAGCGGCAGAAGCAGCGCGGAGAGAACGATAAAGACGAAGGTTCGCAAAAAGGAAATCAAAGCAGAGGTCTTTCCGTCTGACAGTGCCGTAAAAATGCCGGAGGCGACGATATTCGTACCGCAGAACAGATAGGCGATGGAGAACAGGTAACCACCGTGGCGGGTCAGTTCAAAGCCATAGGTGCCTTTCTGCATGAAAACAGCGGAAATAACAGGAGAACCGAAGGCAGCCACAAGTGCAATGATCACAGAGCTTACCACAACGAAACGGATACTGATGCGGTAAAGCCGGATCAGCCGCTGTTTGTTCCGGCTGCCGTAGTTGAAGCTGAACACAGGTGCAACGCCGATACTGTAGCCGAGGTACAGCGCAACAAAGAGAAACTGTCCGTACAGAATCGCCGTGATGGCGGCAACACCGATTTCGCCCTCAAATTTCAGCATCAGCATGTTGAAAAGGTAAGTGACAACGGCTGCAGAAAGATTGCTGACCATCTCGGAGGAACCGTTGAAGCAGCTTGTGGAGAGCAGGCCTTTGGAAAATTCCGGACGGGTGAAGCGAAGGCCTTTGCGGGCAAAGGTAAAGTATAAAATGCCGGCAACGGCCGGAATGCACTGGCCAAGGCCGGTGGCAAGGGCAGCTCCGGCAACACCAAGATGGAGCGGAACGACAAACAGATAGTCCAGAAGCATGTTGGTAATGCCGGCGGACACCGTAAGGGAAAGTCCGAGTCCCGGGCGCCCTGCCGTTACAAAGAAGGACTGGAACAGTGCCTGGAGAAGACAGACCGGGGCAAAGGAAAGGATCGTCCGCAGATAGGCGGTACCGTAATCCATCAGCACCGGCGTTGCACCGAGCAGACTGCAGATCTGACGGCAAAACAGGTTGCCGAGCACTGCGCCCAGAATACCGATGATCAGTGTGGTAAGGGTAAGGGCAGAAAAGTTACGGTTGGCTTCCTCCAGTTTTCCCTGTCCGATCTTTGCGGCGACAACGGCGCTGCCTCCGGTACCGAACATGATGCCGACGGCAAGAAGGATGCTGACGGCAGGATAGACGATATTGGCGGCGGAAAGCGCCATGCTGTCCACGTACTGTGCGATGAAAAAGCCATCCACAATACTGTAGAGAGACATAAAGATCATCATGATGATCGATGGAAACGCAAACTTCAGCAGGGAGCGGAAGTTAAAATCCTTGGCGAGTGACTGGCTCATAATCAAAAACCTCCTTTTTATGTGTGAAAAGCCTTTTTCAGACACGCTTTAGATGGGAAAGATTTCTTGTGAAAATTTGAATCGTTTGCTATTATAAAGGATAGGGTAACCCTATAGTCAAGTGCAAAAAAGGTGAAAAACAGGAAAAATTCCGAGAGCAAATGTTCAGGAAAAGGAGTCAGAAATGGGAAAACAGGAGTATTTAAGCGCGGGGCGATTTGCAGCGCTGGTAGGCACGACAAAGGAAACGCTTTTTCATTATGATGAGATTGGTCTGTTTGTACCAAAAAGAAGAGAGGCAAACGGCTACCGGTATTATGCGATGGATCAGATGGAAACGTTTGATGTGATCGGAATGCTGCGGGAGCTGGGCATGCCGCTGGCAGAGATTCGAAATTATCTGGAACAGCGAAGTCCCGAAAAATTCGGAGTACTGCTGGAACAGGAGGAGAAGGTGGTGCGTGAAAAAATCCAGCGGCTCCGCGAGATGCAGCGCTGGATTGGGGAAAAGAAGCGGTTTCTGGCACAGGCATCGGCGGAATGCCGTGAGGCGTTTGAAAAAAATCCCTTCTGTCCTGTGGGGATTCATACCCTGCCGTTGCAGTATCTTGTCACGAATCACAGCGAGTCAGCGGATAATCTGGCAGTCAATCAGAAAATCGGAGAGCTCTATGCTTACTGTGGGCAATATGGAAATCGAAGTTCGTATAATGTTGGGTTTATTCAGAAACGGGAAACACTGGAAACGGGGAATTTTCTGGATTACCGTGATTTTTATCTGATTTTTGATCGTGTGCCGGCGAAAGTGCGATACACGGTTCGGCTGGAGGGAGAGTATCTTTGTTATTATTATAAAGGACCATGGCAGGGAATTGAAGCGGCGTACCGGAAGCTGTTCCGGTATGCCACGGAACAGAGACTTTTGCTGGACGACCGCTTTTATGAGGAATATATGGTGGACGCGCTGACCAGTCAGGAAATGGAACAGTATATTACGAGAATCGCCGTAAAAATTCTAAGATAGACAGGGAGGAGGGGAAAAAACAAGATTTTCACAAACTTTTTTCATTCTCCTCTTGACCATGACGCAACGTCACCCATTATAGTGAGAGTACAACAAGTTGAATTGACATAAAACTGAGAAGATAAACACACCAAAAAGGAGAAAAAGCATGAAAGTATTAGTAACAGGCGGAGCCGGATTTATCGGCGGAAACTTCGTACATCATATGGTAAACAAATACCCGGATTATCAGATCGTAAACCTGGACCTGCTGACCTATGCGGGAAACCTGGAGACTCTGAAACCGGTTGAGGACAAACCAAACTACAAATTTGTAAAAGGTGATATCGCAGACGAAGCTTTCATCATGGATCTGTTTGAAAAAGAGAAATTTGACGTTGTTGTCAACTTCGCAGCAGAGAGCCATGTAGACCGTTCCATTGAGGATCCTGGCATCTTTGTTCAGACCAACGTAATGGGAACCCGTGTACTGCTGGATGCTTCCAGAAAATTCGGCGTAAAGAGATATCATCAGGTATCTACCGATGAGGTTTACGGAGACCTTCCGCTGGATCGCCCGGACCTGTTCTTTACAGAGAATACCCCGATCCACACCTCCAGCCCGTACTCTGCATCCAAAGCAAGCGCAGACCTGTTTGTACTGGCTTACCACAGAACCTTCGGTACCCCGGTTACCGTTTCCAGATGCTCCAACAACTACGGCCCGTATCACTTCCCGGAGAAGCTGATTCCGCTTATGATCAGCCGCGCACTGGCAGACGAAGAGCTTCCGGTATACGGAAACGGTGAGAATGTCAGAGACTGGCTGCACGTATCCGACCATTGCGAAGCAATCGACCTGATTATCCATAAAGGTAAAGTAGGCGAGGTTTACAACATTGGCGGACACAACGAGAGAACAAACCTTCAGGTAGTACAGACCATCCTGAAAGCTCTGGACAAACCGGAATCTCTGATCAAATACGTAAAAGACCGCCCGGGCCATGACAGAAGATATGCAATCGACCCGACCAAGATCGAGACTGAGCTTGGATGGAAACCAAAATACAATTTCGATACCGGAATTGCACAGACAATCCAGTGGTATCTGGACAATGAAGACTGGTGGAAACACATCATCAGCGGTGAGTATCAGAACTACTTCGCTGAGATGTACAAAGACCGTCTGTAAGAGAGAAAAGTGAAATGCAAAGGCCGCAAAAAAGCGGCTTTTGCGAAGGAGTGGTGGATATGGATCAATATTATACCACTGGTGAATTTGCCCGGATGGCCCATGTGACCATTCGGACAATTCGCTATTACGACAAAAAAGGGCTGCTGAAGCCGAGCTTTATTAACGAATCCGGTTATCGGATGTATTCGGATGAGGATTTTCTGAAGCTGCAGAAAATTTTATCGCTGAAATATCTCGGATTTTCCCTGAATGAGATCGGAAATATGACGATTCACGATACGAGTGCGGATATTCTGAAATCATTGAAAATGCAGATCGGACTTGTGCACAAGAAGATGGAAAATCTGGAACAGATGGAAAAGGCGCTGCAGAATACGACACAGATTCTGGAGGAGACGAACCAGATCGACTGGACCGGCATTCTGAACCTGATTCATCTGACCGATATGGAAAAGACGCTGGTGGAGCAGTACAAAAACGGGGAAAACCTGAATATCCGTATTTCGCTGCACGAGCAGTATTCCCAAAATAAAAAGGGATGGTTCCCGTGGCTTCTGGAACAGATGGATTTTGACGGTGCGCGCCGGATTCTGGAGATCGGCTGCGGAAACGGGCAGCTCTGGAAAAAAGCGGAGCCATCCGTGCTGAAAGGAAAGTATATCTGTCTGTCTGACCTGTCGGACGGCATGATCCGGGATGCGGCGGAAAATCTGGGAGAAGAAAAGGCATTCTGTTTTGATTTCCGGACACTGGACTGCCAGAAGCTTCCGTTTCCGGATGCGGAATACGACCGGATTATTGCAAATCATGTTTTGTTCTATGTCCAGAATCTGTCCCGCGGTCTGCAGGAAATCAGCCGTGTGCTTTCAGATGACGGCGTGTTCTACTGCAGTACGTATGGAAAAGGCCATATGAAAGAGATTACCGATCTGGTACAGGAGTTTGATCCGCAGATCAATCTTTCGGAGGTGGCGCTGTATACTATTTTTGGTCTGGATCACGGAGAAAAGCAGTTAAAGCCTTATTTTGGCAGCGTAGAGAAAAGAATCTACGAGGACAGTCTCTGGGTCGACCGGCCGGAGCCGCTTCTGGACTATATCCTTTCCTGCCATGGAAATCAGAATGAGTATCTGTATCCGAGACAGCGGGAATTCAAAGAATTTCTGGAAAAGAAAATTCAGAAACACGGCGGAATTGCGATCACAAAAGAGGCAGGGGTTTTCATCTGCAGAAAATAACGGGAGAGGCCGACATGAAAATGGAGGTCTCTTTTTTATCCCTCATTTTAGGCAAGTTTGACAAAAATGTTAAAAAATAAATACAGAGTATGTTTTTTGTATTGCCAGAGATCACAAAAGGATGTATACTAAAGTAGAATGTCTAAGTATGCGTGACTTGAAGAAAGAACACAAAAAGAGGGATAAGGTATGAAGGAATTATTTGATGTACACTGCCATATGGTCCCGGGGGTAGACGACGGTGCAGCTGACCTGGAAGAGTCGCTGGCGATGCTGAAAATGCAGCACGAGGACGGGGTCAGGAAGATTATCATCACACCGCATTATCGGCGGCGGATGTTTGAAACACCGGCAAAAAAGGTACATGAGCAGTTTCTGAAACTGCAGGAAGCGGCAAAAAAGGAATATCCGGATATGTCGCTTTATCTCGGGTGTGAACTTCACTCGAACATGGATCTTCAGGATATCCTGGAAAAACGGAAATATGTGACCATGGCCGGTTCATCCTATGTTCTGTTGGAATTTTCCGAGGGAGATTCCGCACAGCATATCCGTGAGAGAGTCTACAATGTACTGTCCTGCGGTTACGAACCGATTATCGCGCATGTGGAGCGCTATCAGGCAACGGTAAAGAGCGTCGGATTTTCCAGCGATCTGGTGGATATGGGCGCAAGACTGCAGGTGAATGTGGAAAGTATACTTGGAAAGTATACGTGGGGGGCAAAACGCTACTGCAGAAAACTGATGAAGGAAGATCTGCTCGGTTTTGTCGGCAGCGATTCCCACAACACAAAAACACGTATTCCCAACATAGGAGCAGGCGCTGCCTATGTTTCAAAAAAAATGGGAGAGGCATATGCCGAAAGGATTTTCCACGATAATCCGATGGAAATCTTAAGGGATGCCGGAGAAATCTAAAAAAAGTCAGGAGAAGAAGATGGAAACGAATCAACAGAATCAGGATGAAATTGAAATCGATTTACTGGAACTGCTTCGTGTGCTCTGGAGCAAAATTGGCTATGTGATTTTAGCTGCATTGGCACTTGGCCTTCTGATGGTACTGGTCAGCAAAGTATTTATGAAGCCGCAGTATGAATCGACGACAAAAATGTATGTACTGTCAAAACAGGACAGCAGCAGTACTGTAACAAGTGGAGATCTGCAGGCAAGTTCTCTTTTAACCAAAGACTATGCGGAGCTGATTCAGAGCCGTCAGGTTGTTGAAACCGTTATTGCACAGTTAAATCTGGATCTTACCTATGAGGAGTTTTTGAACAAAATTACTGTTACTACACAGAACGATACGCGTATCCTTTCGATTACAGTAAAAGACGAAGATCCGTATGTAGCAAGCCAGATGGCGGATGCAATCCGTGTAGCAGCATCAGATCATATTCAGAACGTTATGAACACAGAAGCTGTAAATGTGGTAGATGAGGCGAATATTCCAGATGAGCCGGTAAGCCCAAGTATTAAGAAAAACGGGCTGATCGGTGCAATAGCAGGTGCATTTATCGCGATTGTCATCATCATTATTGTTTATCTGACAAATGACACCATCCAGACCTCCGAAGATGTAGAACGTTATCTGGGTGTCAGTACACTCGGCATAATTCCTCTTGCAGAAGGACAGAAAAAGAGCAAGAAGAAAAACAAAAACGGCCGTGGAAGAAAGAAATAAGGGAGGATACGGAACGTGAATCAGGTAGTAGTAAAACAGGAAAAATCAGGCTATCAGATTGTGGAAGCCTACAAATCTCTTCGGACCAACCTTCAGTTCTGCGGAGAAGATAAGAAAGTAATCGCGGTTACAAGCTGTACACCAAATGAGGGAAAGAGCAGTGTTTCTATGCAGCTCGGCATTTCTCTTGCAGAGAGCGGAAAAAGAGTGATTTTGATCGATGCCGATCTTCGGAAATCGGTTCTTCTTGGAAGAACGAAAACACAGAAATCTGTTCGCGGACTGGCACACTTCCTGTCCGGTCAGGCAACTCTGGAGGATGTCATCTGTTCTACCAATGTAAAGAACTTTTACATGATTTATTCCGGCCCGTTTCCGCCGAATCCGGCAGAGCTTCTGGGGGGAAAGAACTTCCGAAGTCTTTTAAATGCACTTCGTAAAGTTTACGATTATGTGATTGTGGATACTCCTCCGCTTGGAAGCGTTATCGACAGTGCAATCGTTGCAGAAATCTGTGATGGTTCAATCATGGTCATTGAGTCCGGTGTGATCAGCTATCGTTTTGCACAGGAAGTAAAGAGCCAGCTCGAGAGAAGTAACTGCCCGCTGCTTGGCGTTGTCCTGAACAAGGTGGATATGCAGAAACAGGCGTATGGTAAATACGGAAAATACGGTCAGTACAAATATGGAGATTACGGCCAGGAGGAGGACGATTAACTGCCATGAAAAAAGGGATTGTTGCAGGTTTGATTGTCCTGTGCGTGGCGCTAGGAGCCGGTACAGCAGCTGTCGTAGTGACGGACGACCGAAAAGGCCCGGAAATCGAGCTTCCAGCTGATGGGGATGTAACGTATGAGGAAGGCAGTGATACAGCGTCTTTGCTGGAAGGCGTTACTGCAACGGATGAGAAAGACGGAGATGTGACAGATTCGCTGATGATTGAAAACATTTTCCCGAACGATGACCATACCAGTGCATCGGTTGTCTATGCGGCAAAGGACAGTCACAATAATGTATCAAAAGCAACACGCCGCGTGAATTATAAAGCTGCAGCGGAAGATACCCCGGCGGAAAATGAGGCTACGCAGGAAACGGATAACAGTGGGGCGGCAGATGAGTCTGCACCGGCAGTAGAGGAGCCGCAGCAGAATGACACAGAGGGCACAAAAAATGAGACAGATGCGCAGATGGAAATCGAAGCACTGCCGGCGGAAAGCCCAAAACTGTACCTGAATACGTATGAAGTAACAGTGGAAGCCGGAAACGATCTGGACAAAACCAGCTATATCAAAGAGATGACCGATGATGCAGACAGCCAGGAGTCACTCTTTAACCAGATTGAGATCGACGGCGATGTGGATACTGCAGTGCCGGGAGATTACACGCTGACGTATCATGTGACGGACAGCGATGGAAACAGATCAAATGCAGCGGTGCTTACCGTACACGTTCAGTAAGAATAGAAGAACTGCTCTGATGGGGATGCCCGATCGGGGCAGTTCTTTTTTCAAGTTTTTACGGCGCGAGTAAAATTTGACAGCCCAAAATGAGTATGGTAGAGTGAGAAAGAAAGACGGCAGAAGGGGGCAGAGGAGATGCTTCGAATCTGGCAGAAAACAGAAAAACAGAAGCTGGAGCCGGTAGGAATGGGAACGGCGTTCCCATTTTTAAAGGAAAAGAACCATGTAGTTTCTATCATCGGCGGCGGCGGAAAAACGACGCTGCTGTACGAGATGGCAGGCTTTTGTGTAAAAAACGATCAGAAGGTACTGGTGACAACTTCGACGCACATTTACCGTCCGCCGAAGGAATGGCATGACCAGAGTCTGGAAGCGGTCGAAAGAAAATTTCGCACAGGCCGCGCAGCGATTATCGGGAGTGCCTGCCGGGATCCGGAAAAGCTTTCCATGCCGGAAACGGAACTATTTGAAGCGGCACGCAAAAAGGCCGATCTGACGCTGATTGAGGCGGACGGCGCGAGGCACCTGCCGTGCAAGGCACCGGCGGAACATGAACCGGCGCTGCTTTCCTCTTCAGATCTTGTGATTGGTGTGACAGGTCTTTCGGCACTGGGACAGCCGCTTGGCAAGGGCTGCTTTCGGGCAGAACGGGCGGCGGAACTGCTTGGCTGTACGATGGAACACCATATCACGGAAGAAGATCTGGCACGGCTGATCGCATCGGAACAGGGACAGCAGAAGGATTTGAAAGGCAGAACGTTTTATGCGGTACTGCACCAGTATGAGGAAAAAGAACACCGGGCGGCCGCAGAGAAACTTGTGGAGCTGCTGCGCAGGCAGGGGATCGAGCATGTTCTGGTTACGTGCGCGACAGGAAACAGAAGACAAAGCGGTGAGAACACGAATCCCTGGTATGGGAGAGCAGAGCTTCCCGTGCGTGAAGCGGAAGAAGAGTGGGAACCCGGAGAATAAAACGGAAATAGAACGGAGGAGACAGATGGCGGAATTTACCCATTTTAAGAAAGACGGCAGCGCCGTCATGGTCGATGTCCATGAGAAGCCGGACACGTACCGGGCAGCATCGGCGACGGGAACCATACAGGTAAGCCCGGAGGTATTTGCAGCCGTGCGGGACCATACGGCGAAAAAAGGCGATGTGCTCGGTGTTGCACGGCTGGCAGGCATCATGGGGGCGAAGAAGAATGCGGAGTTGATTCCGCTGTGCCACATTGTGCCGCTGACGAACTGCGAAGTGACATTTACCACGGACGAGAATACAAATTCTATTACGGCCGTGTGCACCACATCATGTGTCGGAAAGACCGGCGTGGAGATGGAGGCGCTGACTGGTGTTTCCACAGCGCTGCTCACGATCTACGATATGTGCAAGGCGATGGACCGCGGCATGGTGATTCGTGATATCCACATTCTGGAAAAGGACGGCGGAAAGAGCGGTCATTATATCTATCAGAAAGAGGAAAAATAAAGCATGGCAGAAAAGAAAGATTTCCCGGTTTTCCGGGTGGGAATTGTAACGTTAAGTGACAAAGGCTATCAGGGCGAGCGCGAGGATAAGAGCGGCCCAAAGATCAAAGAGCTGCTTCCGGCAGAGCAGTATGAGGTCGTTTCGATGCGTCTTCTGCCGGATGAGCGGGCGATGATCGAGGAGGAACTGATCCGGCTTGCCGATCTGGAGCAGTGCGATCTTGTCCTCACGACAGGCGGCACGGGATTTTCCATGCGGGATGTGACACCGGAGGCAACTCTGGCGGTATCCGGCCGTGTGGCACCTGGCATCGCGGAGGCGATCCGCGCGGGCAGCATGGCGATCACAAAACGGGCGATGCTGAGCCGGGCAGTGAGTGCAATCCGTCATCGGACGCTGATTATCAATCTGCCGGGAAGCCCGAAGGCGGTGGAAGAGAGTCTTGGATTTGTACTTGATACCCTGCCGCATGCGTTGGGACTTCTGCGCGGAACGGACGGAGAGTGCGGAAGAAGCTGAAAAAAGAGGGAACAGGTAACGATGGAAGAAGAAAAAATTATTTTCTGTAAGAGCGGCGGCTGTACGGCAAAGCTCGGGGCAGGCGTGCTCGAACATATTCTGGAGAAGCTGCCGAAAGGGGAAAAGGATCCGAATCTGCTGGTGGGCTATGACAGCAAAGACGATGCATCCGTCTACCGGCTGACGGACGACCTTGCGATGGTCCAGACGCTGGATTTCTTTCCGCCGGTGGTGGAGGATCCGTACACGTTTGGAAAAATTGCGGCGGCGAATGCCTTAAGCGACATCTATGCGATGGGCGGAGAGGTGCGGACAGCCCTGAATATCGTCTGCTTTCCGGAACAGATGGATCTGAATGTCCTCGGAGAAATCATGCGCGGCGGCGCGGAAAAGGTGCAGGAGGCGGGCGGATCGCTCTCCGGCGGTCATTCGATTGCGGATGACAGTGTAAAATACGGCCTTTCTGTCACGGGAACCGTGCATCCGGACCGGATCTGGCAGAACAATACGGGCCGCGTGGGTGATCTGCTCATTCTGACGAAACCGCTCGGAACCGGCATTCTCTGTGCGGCGCACCGCGTCGGGGAGGAAAACCCGGGTGGATTTCAAAAGGCAGTGGAATCGATGATGACGCTGAATAAGTACGCCTCGGAGACGGCACGGAAGTATAACATTCATGCCTGTACCGATGTAACGGGCTTTAGTTTCCTAGGACATCTGCATGAGATGATGGAGTCGGGCGTGTCCTGTCATATCTGGGCGGATCAGATTCCGGTGTTCCCGGGGGCTGTGGAAGCGGCGGAGGAGTTTCTGATCACTGCGGCAGGCCAGCGGAACCGGAATCATCTGGAGCAGCATGTGACCTTTAAGGATATACCGTTCGGCATGCAGGAGGTGCTGTTTGACCCGCAGACATCGGGAGGGCTTCTGATGGCCGTGGATGCCGTGGATGCAGAAAAAATGCAGAGAAAACTGCTGGAGCAGGGGATTCCGGCAGCAATCGTTGGAAAAATCACAGAGCCGGCAGGAACCGAAATTTATGTGACACAGAGCAGGAAATGGTAAGGCAGGGAGGATGAAAAATGGCAGAGATGGAGAAAAAGACAGTAAACGCAATGGGTGATGTGTGCCCGGTACCGCTGGTAAAGGCAAAAAATGCGATTGCAGAACTTGCGGGAAGCGGAAAAGTGGAGGTTCTGGTGGATAATGAAATCGCCGTGCAGAACCTGGAAAAAATGGCGCAGCAGAAAGGATATGGCTTTCTGGTAAAAGAGAAGAAAGAAAAAGAGTATCATGTGGAGTTCACCGTATCAGAAACAGAGCCGGCTGAAACAGAAGAGAAAACCGTATGCCTCGTACCGGCGGCAAAGAAAACAAAACTCGTCGTTCTTTCTGCAGACCATATGGGCGAAGGAGCCGAGGAGCTGGGTAAAATTCTGATGAAGAGCTTCCTTTATGCACTGACCCAGCAGGATGAGCTGCCGGATACGATTCTGTGCTACAACGGCGGTGCAAAGTTGACCTGCGAGGGTTCCGAGTCCCTGGAGGATCTGAAAGATCTGGCAGCGCGCGGCGTTGAAATTCTGACCTGTGGAACATGCCTGAACTTCTACGGCATCACCGAAAAGCTGCAGATCGGCAGTGTGACCAACATGTATGACATCGTGGAGCGCATGAGCAGCGCAGACCGCGTGATTAAGCCATGATTTACCTCGATTCGGCGGCAACGTCGCTGTGGCATCCAAAAGAAGCAGAGGAGCGTATGATCCAGGCACTGCGCGGCTGTGGAAATGCAGGCCGCGGTGCACACGATGCGACACTGGATGCGGGCCGCATCGTCTTTGAGACGAGAATGCGGCTGGCAGAGTTGTTTCACGCGGAGAGTCCGGAGCGGATTGCATTTACGTGCAACGATACGGAGGCACTGAACACGGCAATTTTCGGACTCTTCGGGCCGGGGGATCATGTGATCACGACAGTCTGCGAGCATAATTCCGTTCTGCGCCCGCTGTATGCACTGGAAAAACAGGGACTGGAGCTTTCCGTGATCCCGGCGGATGTATCTGGAAGGATCGATTACGATCAGATGGAAGCGGCAGTGCGGAAAAACACGAAAGCGTTTGTCGTTACGCATGCCTCCAACCTGACCGGAAATATCACGGATCTTGCGCGGGTGTGCGAAATTGCGGAACACCATTCCCTGCTTCTGATCGTCGATGCGGCGCAGACAGCGGGGATTCTGCCGATTGATGTACAGAAAAGCGGGATCGACGTGCTCTGCTTTTCCGGCCACAAGGGACTATTAGGGCCGCAGGGAACCGGCGGAATCTACGTCCGTCCCGAACTTTCGATCCGGCCGCTCAAAATGGGCGGAAGCGGAATCCGAAGCTATGAAAAAGAACAGCCTGCGGCGATGCCGGAGCACCTGGAAGCTGGAACTTTAAATGTCCACGGAATTGCGGGACTTCTGGGAGCGCTGGAATATCTGGAGAAGACGGGGATTGAAATGATTTACAAAAGAGAGAGGGAGCTGATGCACCTCTTTCTGGAGAAAATTCAGGGAATCCCGGGACTTACTTTATATGGAACAGACGATCTGCAGCAGCGGGTACCAACGGCGGCATTAAACATCGGCTCCTGTGATTCGGGATATGTCAGCGACTGGCTGTATGAGAACTATGGTATTGCAGTCCGAAGCGGGGCACACTGCGCGCCGCTGATGCACGAAGCACTCGGGACACGGGAGCAGGGAGCCGTGAGGTTCAGCTTTTCCCATGTACTGACGGAAGAAGAAGTCCGGATTGCCGCGCAGGCTCTGCGGGAGTTTGCCGAAGAAGAAATGCAGCAGTGAGAGAGGCGGCAGCCGGCATCCGGGATACAAAAGAAGCTGGAAAAAGGAAGAAACGATATGAGACAGCGAAAAGAAACCTGGATTCTGACGTTTGCGGGGACAACGCAGGCGATGCAGATGGAGCAGTATGCGAGAGCGCACGGCCTGCCGGGAAGGATGATCCCCGTTCCGCGGGAAATTACGGCGGGCTGCGGCCTTTCCTGGAAAGCAGCGCCGGAAGAGGGAAAAGAAATCCTTGCGGCACTTCAGACGGCGGGACTTGCCTATGAGGCGGAGTACCGTGTGCTGTTGTAGAGGTGTGAGGTGGAAATGGAAGAAAAAGAAGAAACATTACGACAGAAGCTGCGGTACGACATGCGGCTGCGCGTCAGCCGGACGGATCATGCCTTCGGTCCCGGTGTGGCGGAGCTGATGGAGCATGTGGAAGCAACCGGCTCCCTTTCGAAGGGCTGCAAATGCATGCAGATGGCGTACTCGAAGGGATGGAAAATCTTAAAGCGCGCCGAGGAGGATCTCGGCATCCCGCTGGTACAGGGCAACCGGGGCGGCAGCAACGGCGGCCAGACGGTACTGACCCCGGAGGGAAAAGAATTCCTGAAGCGGTACCGGAAGTTTGAACAAGAAGTCCGCGCAGGCGCCGATGCGTCGTTTCAGAAGTGGTTTGGAACAGAAGAAAAATAACATTTTTTACGGGGACACGTTGACAAAACGGGTCCTTTCCTGTATTTTTATTAATGGAAAAAGCGTTATTCTCGAACAAGAATAACGAAGCAGGCCGCGAAAGACGGAAGAAAACGGCTGCTGCTGAAACGAAAGAAGGAAGACAGCGAAGATGAAAAAGAAAGATCTGATCGTGGTACGGGGAGCAGGAGATCTTGCAACCGGTACGATCCATCGTCTGAAAAAAGCGGGCTTTCGTCTGCTGGTTCTGGAAGCAGAGCACCCGGCGGCGATCCGGCGGCAGGTGGCTTTGAGCGAAGCGGTATATGCCGGCAGTGCCAGGGTAGAGGACGTGGAAGCCGTGCGCATGGACGTGGATCTCGCAGAGAAAAAGAACCGGAAAGAACTTCTGGAACAGGAAATGGAACGGATCTGGAAGAAAGATGGTGTTCCGGTGCTCGTGGATCCGGCGGGACTAAGCATTGCAGCACTTCGCCCGGCCGTCGTGGTCGATGCGATTCTGGCGAAGAAAAATCTCGGGACGACAAAAGAGATGGCGCCGCTTGTGATTGCCCTCGGACCGGGCTTTACGGCAGGAGAAGATGTGGATGTTGTAATTGAGACGAAGCGCGGTCATAATCTTGGACGCGTGATCCGAAGCGGAAGCGCGGTTCCGAACACTGGCATTCCGGGCATCATCGGCGGGTACGGAAAAGAGCGTGTGATGCATGCACAGGCGGAAGGTATTCTGCGGAATGTGGCTTCGATCGGAGACATTGTGGAAGCCAGGGCTGTGATTGCAGAGATTGAGACAGAAAACGGGACGGTACCTGTGGAAGCATCTCTCTCCGGTCTGCTGCGCGGGCTGATCCGCGACGGCTATCCGGTGACGAAGGGATTTAAGATTGCGGACATCGATCCGCGGCAAGAAGAACTGCAGAACTGCTTCACGATTTCCGATAAGGCGCGGTGCATCGCCGGAAGCGTGCTGGAAGTGATCTGCGGGGAACTGGAATAGATTCAAATAGAAAAAGTGAGGCGTTTCAGATGAAACTGATGAAAACAGAAGACGCGGTAGGCCAGGTGCTCTGCCACGATATTACACAGATTATCAAAGGTGTGACAAAAGATGCGGTATTCCGCAAAGGCCACATCATTACAGAAGAAGATATCCCGGTGCTGTTAAGTGTCGGAAAGGACAACATTTACATCTGGGAAAAGGACGATACAATGCTGCATGAAAATGAGGCGGCACAGATTCTTTACGATATGTGTAAAAACGATCACATGCATCCGTCCGATGTCAAAGAAGGAAAAATTGAACTGATCGCGGACTGCGACGGTCTTTTGAAAGTGGACCGCGAGAAGCTGAAAAAAGTAAACAGCCTCGGCGAGATGATGATTGCGACGCGCCACGGTGATACATACGTGAAAAAAGGCGACAAACTGGCGGGGACGAGAATTATTCCGCTCGTCATCAAAAAAGAGAAGATGGAGACGGCACAGGCAGTCTGTTCCGACGGGCCGATCCTGACCTTAAAGCCGTTCCACAAGAAAAAATTTGCGGTTCTGACAACGGGAAATGAAGTGTATTACCATCGGATCGAGGACACCTTCACACCGGTTATCCAGGAAAAGCTGGCAGAATTCGGCGCGGAGATGATCTTTCATGAGGTTTACGATGATGATGCATCGAAGATCACAGACGGATGCCGACGCGCGATGGAAGCGGGTGCCGATCTTGTCTTCTGCACCGGAGGAATGAGTGTGGATCCGGACGACAAGACGCCGCTGGCGATCAAAAATACCGGAGCACGCATCGTTTCTTACGGCGCGCCGGTGCTGCCGGGAGCCATGTTCCTTCTGGCGTATGCCGAAAACGGAACACCGATCGTCGGCCTGCCGGGATGCGTCATGTATTCGAAACGGACGATTTTCGATCTTGTCCTGCCGCGCCTCATTGCAGATGATGAGGTGACAGCGGAGGAGCTGGCCGGTCTTGGCGAGGGCGGTCTCTGCCTGAACTGCAAGGTCTGCACCTTCCCGAACTGCGGTTTTGGAAAAGGCAGATAAACGATGAAGGATCAGTATGACAGAACGATAGATTACCTGCGGATTTCCATCACGGACGCGTGCAATTTGAGATGCCGGTACTGTATGCCGGAGAGTGCGGCGGGCTGTGCACTGGAGCAGGCGGAACAGAATCCACCGCTTACCGTCGAAGAGATGCTGAAGATTGTGCACGCCGCGGCTGGGCTTGGCATCACGCATTACCGGATTACCGGAGGGGAACCGCTGGTAAGAAAAGAGTGCGTGGAGCTGGTGCAGAAAATAAAAGCAGTGCCGGGCACCGCATCCGTTGGGATCACGACGAATGGCGTGCGCCTGGCATCGTGTGCGAGGGATCTGAAGGCGGCCGGCTGTGACAGTGTGAATGTGAGCCTGGATACCGTGGATGCGGCAGAGTTTGCGGCGCTTACCGGACGCGATGCTCTGGAGCAGGTAAAGCAGGGCATCTGCGCGGCCAAAGAGGCGGGTCTTTTAGTGAAGCTGAATGCGGTGCATCGAAAAGAACTGCATGCGCAGGAACTGATTGAATTTGCAGAGCAGGAAAAAGTCCCGGTGCGGTTCATCGAGGTGATGCCGGTGGGCACCGGAAAATCGTACGTGGGTCCGTCGAATGAGGCGCTGAAAACAGAGCTGGAACAATGGTATGGGGCATGTACGCCGGACCAGGAAAAAGAAGGAAACGGTCCTGCGGCTTATGTGCGGTACGAAAAGCTGTCGATGCCCGTCGGCTTTATCAGCGCGATCCACGGAAAGTTCTGCGGAAGCTGCAACCGCATACGGCTGACAAGCCGCGGCTTTTTAAAGCTCTGTCTCTGCTATGAGAACGGCGTGGATCTGCGGGAGGTTCTGCAGAACGGAACGGCGGCGGATCTGCGGGATGTGATGGCACAGGCAATCTTAAAAAAGCCGATGGAACACTGCTTTGAGCGGCCGAAGGATATGACAGAGCACCACCTGATGTCCGGTATCGGCGGATGAAATGACGGCGGTTCGAAAAGAAGAGGAAACAAAAGAAATGGGAAAAATCATAGGAATCTGTATCAGTGAAAAACGGGGAACGGCAAAGCACGAGGTGGAAACGGCGAAGCTGGTGGAAGACTGGGGCATCGAGGGCGATGCACACGCCGGGCACTGGCACCGCCAGGTGAGCCTTTTGTCGTATGAAAAAATAGAAGCCTTCCGTGCAAAGGGGGCGGATATTCCGCTCGGCGCCTTCGGGGAAAACCTGATCGTGGAAGGATATGATTTCCGGAATCTGCCGGTCGGCACGCGGTTTTCCTGCGGGGATGCGCTGCTTGAGATGACGCAGATCGGAAAGGAGTGCCACAGCCACTGCGAGATTTTCAAACGCATGGGTGAATGCATCATGCCGCGGGAGGGCGTTTTCGCGGTGGTGCTGCGCGGCGGCACGATTCAAAAGGGTGACACCATCGAACTGGTGACGGAAAAGTAGAACAGAGATCAGACACAAGGAGAGGAAACATGGACGAACTTTACCGGAAACTGCTTGCACAGCTGGAAGAGGGACAGGACACGGTTCTTGCCTTTATCACCGAAGGGGACGGCTCCATTCCGCGCACGACGGGCGCCTATATGCTGGTCGGCCGGGAAGGACGGATTTTCGGAACTATCGGCGGCGGAAACCTGGAATATCAGGCGGTTCTGCATGCGCAGGAGCTGGTGCAGGAGAAGAAAAGTGAATACAGAGAATACGATCTCGGAACCGGAGAGGGGAAGGGGCTTGGCATGGTCTGCGGCGGCAGAGTGAAGGTGTACTTCTATTTTATGAATGGAGCGCACGGCGAAGCAGAAAGTCTGGCGCAGGCGCTTGCGGCGCAGGAGCAGTACCGCAGTTACTGGATTTTTTTTGCGCTGGACGGAACCGGCATCCGCGTGCTGGAAAAAGAAGCGTGGGAAATGCTTCCGGCGGCACAGGAAAAAGCGGGCCACTGCCGGATTCTGGAACTGGACGGGAAAACGTATTACGCCGAGGAATTCTGCTACGACGGAAAGGTTTATCTGTTCGGCGGCGGCCATCTGGCCCAGGAACTCGTTCCGGTGCTGCATCATCTGGATTTCTGCTGTATCGTACTCGATGACCGGGAGGAATATGTGGACAAAGCATTGTTCCCGGACGCCGGGCAGACCATGCTGGTGGATTTTACGAAACTGGACGAGATTCTTTCGATCCGGAAAAATGATTATCTCGTGATTGTGACACGCGGCCACCGGTGCGATGCGGATGCCGAGGCGTTTGCGCTTCGCACCGGCGCATCGTACATCGGTGTGGTGGGAAGCCGCAGAAAGACAAAGTATGTGCGCGAAAAACTGGAAGCGCAGGGTTTTACCGGAGAACAGCTCGACAGTGTCTATGCCCCGATCGGAATCGAGATCGGAAGCGAGACGCCGGCGGAGATTGCAATCAGCATTGCCGCACAGCTCATTCAGATCCGGTCAGCAAAAACCGGAAAACGAAAAGGTGCACATCCGGCGCTTCATACGTAAAGATACAAAATGAGGAGTCAATTATCATGAAAAAGAAAACCGTATCCATTCTTCTGATGGCAGCTATGGCACTTTCTCTTGCCGCATGCGGATCTTCCAATTCCACAGATTCTTCCAGCAAGAGCAGCTCCAAGGCAGAGAGCACATCTGCATCCAGCGCTTCTTCGGAAGCAGAGAGCGCATCCAGCGCCAAGAGCACAGCAGACGGCGAAGTATTTGACGATACCACCGTCACCGTATTTGCCGCAAAGAGCCTGAACTCCGTAATGGAGACGCTGATCAGCGAGTACAATAAGACCCAGCCGAATGTCAAACTGGTTGGAAGCTATGACAGCTCAGGAACCCTGATGACACAAATCGAAGAGGGTGCATCCTGCGACGTATTCTTCTCCGCAGCAGCAAAACAGATGGATCAGCTTGAGGGTGAGAATCTCCTGGTTGAGGGAACCCGCCACAACATCGTAAACAATCAGGTCTGCGTTGTAACCTATGAGGGAAGCAATACAGAAGTTACGGGCCTGGAGGATCTGAACAAGGCATCCAGCATCGCACTGGCAGACGGTTCCGTTCCGGTTGGAAAATACACAAGAGAAGCACTGGTCAATGCAGGCATTCTGGAGAAAGCAGACGACGTATCGGCCATCACAACCCAGCAGGTTTCCGAAGCGCTCGGCGGCGTGGAAATCAATGAATGCGCAAACGTAGGAGCTGTTACTTCCGCAGTTGCAGAGGGATCCAACGAGGTTGGTACCGTTTATTATTCCGATACCTACGGTCTGGAGGACCGTCTGAAGGTTCTGCAGGTCGTTCCGTACGATCTGACCGGAAATGTCATCTACACGGCAGCACAGGTTGTCAACAAAGAGGCAGATGAGACCGAGCAGGCAGCAGCGAAAGACTTTGTAGAGTTTCTGACTTCCGATGAGGCAGCCGCCATCTTCCGGAATTATTACTTTGATACAGAGGTAGAATAAAAAGAAGATCCCACAAAAAACAGCAGGGATTTGGAATCACCGTCCGAAAAAGAAAGATTTCGTTTCTACGGACGGTGGTTTTGCATCAGAGAAAATCCGGGCAGGATGCGTGATGCAGGTATGCAGGGCTGCCGTGGATAGAAAGGAAATGTTATGCAGGAAATACTGGATTTTTTACAGTCACTGGACTGGAGCCCGCTTGTCATTTCGATCAAGACCGGTATTGTGGCGACGATTCTGTCCTTTTTCTTTGGTATTTTTGCCGCGCGTGCGGTGATGAAGCTGCGTCCCGGCGCGCGTGCCGTAATTGACGGCTTTCTGACACTTCCGATGATTCTGCCGCCGACCGTTGCAGGCTTTTTCCTGCTTCTGATTTTCAGCCTCCGCCGTCCGTTTGGTGCTGCACTGTATGAGAATTTCAGTATCAAGGCAGTACAGACATGGCTTGGCTGTATTCTGGCGGCAACGATTATCGCGTTTCCACTGATGTACCGCAATACGAGAGCGGCATTTGAGCAGGTGGATACGAACCTGATCTATGCGGCGCGGACGCTTGGTATGTCGGAGTGGAAGATTTTCTGGAAAGTGGTCATCCCATCGGCAGGTCCCGGCGTGCTCTCCGGTACGGTGCTGGCATTTGCAAGGGCGCTCGGTGAGTACGGCGCGACGTCGATGCTGGCCGGAAATATTCCGGGAAAGACGGGTACCGTTTCCCAGAAAATCGCAATGGTGATTCAGGACGGGGATTATAAAACGGCGGGTTTTTGGTCTGTTGTCGTACTGCTCGTCGGATTCCTTGCGATGACGGCAATGAACCTTCTCGGTAACCGGAGAAAGAAAAATCAGAAACAGTGGTAGAGGATAAAGAATGGCGCTTGAAGTAGATATTACGAAAAAGCTGGACGGATTTTTTATGCATATGCAGTTCCGGGCGGAGCGGGAGATTTTTGCGATTCTCGGCGCGTCGGGCTGTGGAAAAAGCATGACCTTAAAGTGTATCGCCGGAATCGAAAAGCCGGATGAAGGGCGGATTGTCCTTGACGGCAAGGTGCTGTTTGATTCGGAGAAAAAAATCAATCTGCCGCCGCAGAAGCGGAAAGTCGGTTATATGTTCCAGGATTACGCCCTGTTTCCGCATATGAATGTTGTGCAGAATATTGAGGCAGGCATGGGAAAACGGCCGGACCGGAGCCGGACGGAATCGTTGATCCGCCAGTTTCAGCTGGAAGGGCTGGAGAAAAAGATCCCGGGACAGCTTTCCGGCGGACAGAAACAGCGCGTCGCGATGGCACGGATGCTCGCAGCAGAGCCGGAGCTGATTCTGCTCGACGAGCCGTTTTCAGCGCTCGATACCTATCTGAAATGGCAGTTGGAGCAGGAGATGTACAAACATCTGAAGGAGGCCGGAAAACCGGTCATCTTCGTATCACACAACCGCGATGAGGTGTACCGCCTCTGCGATACGGTCAGCTGTATGAACCGGGGAAAGATGGAAGTCATGGAACCGCTGAAGGAATTTTTCCAGAATCCGAAGACGCGCACAGCGGCAATTTTGTCGGGCTGCAAGAACATTTCGGCGGCCGAGCGGGTGGATGCGCACACGCTGCGGGCCGTGGACTGGGGCGTAACGCTGCACGTAAAGGAGCGGGAAATTGCAGACGATATCCGCGCAGTCGGCATCCGGGCACATTTTCTGGCCACAGTAGAAAGGCCGGGTGAGGAAAATGTATTTCCGGTCAACGAATCCGAAATCTGGGAAGATCCGTTTGAATGGAACATTTCGTTCCGGAAGAATGCCGAATGCAGCTGGCTGCAGTGGAAGATCGCAAAAACAGACTGGAGCCCGGAAATGGGGATTCCAAAGGAGCTGTATCTGAAGGAGGAAGATATTCTGCTGCTGACGGATTCCTGATGCTGGTGTGACAGATTTGGATAAAAAAAGATTGTTTTCGAAATCGTGATCGTGTTTCGAAAACAATCTTTTTTCATCGTTTACAGATTCATTACATGGTGATCCAGCCGAATGCATTTGCCACGGAACTGAACAGAATGATCAGTGCAAACGCCGGGCAGAGATACTGGATCATGACAAGAAAGATTTTCTTTCTGCGGAAGCGGCTCTCACCGTGGATGATTTCTTCCTCGATTTTTGCCACACCGATGACTCTCGAAACGAGAAGACAGGTGGCAATGGCAGCAATTGGCATCATCACGGAGTTCGTCAGGAAGTCGAAGAAATCCAGGAACTGCATGCCAAGAATGGTGACGGAGGAAAGCGGTCCGTAGCCAAGGCAGGAGAGCGTTCCGAGCGCAATCATGATAACGCCGATCAGAACGGTCGATTTTTTACGGCCCCAGCCGAGCTCATCCTCAAAGGTGGAAACGGCGCTTTCTGTCAGTGCGATGGAGCTGGTCAGTGCGGCAAACAGCACCAGAAGGAAAAACAGAATACCGATCACAGTGCCAAAGCCCATATTGGCGAATACCTTCGGGATGGTGATAAACATCAGGGAAGGTCCTGCCTGCAGGGTATCCGGATTTCCGCCGGAGAAGGCAAAGACGGCAGGAATGATCATCAGGCCTGCCATGATCGCAATGGCAGTGTCAAAGATTTCGACGTTGCGTGTGGAATCCTCAATCGAGGTGTCTTTTTTCATGTAGGAGCCAAAGGTGATCAGAATACCCATCGCAATCGAGAGGGAGTAGAACATCTGTCCCATGGCGGCAACAACGGACATCCATGAAAAGTTTTTGAGGTTCGGAACAAGGAAATACTTCACGCCTGCCAGTGCGCCAGGTCTTGTTACGGAATAAACGGCAATGATAACGGAAAGGACGATCAGAATCGGCATCATCACCTTGGAAACGCGTTCAATGCCGTTTCGCACACCGGCGTAGATGATGGCGACCGTAATAAGGCAGAAAACGGCAAAACAGAGCTCTGTGGAAACTCCGTTTGAGATGAAGCCGGAAAAATAGCCGTCCTCTGCGAGCAGGGTACTGTTGCCCTTCACGTATTCGATCAGATATTTGATGACCCATCCTCCGATGACAGAGTAGTATGGAACGATCAGAATCGGGATAATGGCGTTGATCCAGCCCCCGGCGGAAAGCCATTTCGATTTGCCGAACGACTGGAAAGCGCCGACCGGGCTTTTTCGTGTCATGCGTCCGATGGCGGACTCGGCAACGATCATGGAGTAGCCGAAGGTGAGCGCCAGCAGGATATAAATGAGGAGGAAAATTCCTCCGCCGTATTTTGCTGCGAGGTAGGGAAAACGCCAGATATTTCCAAGTCCGACGGAAGCGCCTGCTGCAGCCAGCACGTAACCGATTTTGCCGGAAAACGAGCTGCGGGATTTGTTGTGTTTGTTCATAGAGTTCCTTCCTTTTGTGTGTTACAAAAATTTTGGGTTTATGGTCAGCTCTTGAAGATTTTTTATGCTGACACCATAAAGAAGATTGTAACATTATTGGGAAGGAAAGTCACTACTAAATTTTTTATTTTTTGCTGTCCGGCAGGGATTCCCCGGCCAGTTCCGCCATCAGCTCCGGCACGGTGGTCATGTGATCGAGACGCCATGCATTTTCTCCGCAGAAAAGGAGAGCGTTGTCGGTATCGCCATCGGCAGCGCGGGTCAGGGCAGTGGTAATACAGTAGGGAATGGAGGCTTTGTCGCATTTTTTGAGGCACTGGTAGCAGTGTGAGATTTTTTCCCGTTCCTGTTCGCGTTCCGTCAGAAACGGATTGCGGATTGCGCGGCCCGGCATGCCGACCGGACTGTGCATGATCGTGATATCTTCTTTTTTTGCATTCAGGTATGCCTGTTTGTAGCGGGGATCGGCATCGCATTCTTCCGTGACAACGAAACGGGTAGCCATCTGGACGCCTGCGCAGCCAAGCGACAGATAGTGAAGGATATCCTCATGGGTGTAGACGCCTCCGGCAAAGACGACGGGGATGGTACAGGCATATTTTTCTTCGTAGCCATGTACAATCTGCAGAATTTCCCGGATTTCGTCATCGTAGCCGCGCCGTGCTGTTTCTTCCACGGTTTCGGCGGAGTAGCCCAGATGGCCGCCGGCCGCGGGACCTTCGATGACAACAAGGTCAGGGACGCGGTGATAGTGATTATCCCAAAGCTTCAGAAGAACTTTGGCAGTCCGGGGCGGGGAAACGATAGGGGCGAGCTTGATGGAGCTTCCCGCTGTGTATTTTGGCAGATCAGTCGGGAGACCAGCTCCGGAAATGATGAGATCGGCTCCGTTTTCGATACAGCAGCGGACGTATTCCTCGTAGTGGGTCAGGGCGCACATGATATTGACGCCGATGATGCCGCCGTTTGAGATTTCTTTGGCACGGCGGATGTGGAAGGCGAGGGCGCGAAGATTGGCGCTTAAGGGATCACGCGCGAATTCCGGATCGCGCCAGCCGGGCTGGGCGGCGGAGATGACGCCGATTCCGCCGGCTTTGGCAACGGCACCGGCGAGGGATGAGAGGCTGATGCCGACGCCCATTCCGCCTTGGATGATGGGGTATCTGGCAACTAAATTTCCTATTTTTAATTCTGGCAGCATATAAATTCTCCTTTTTTGATAAACGGACGATCCAGTGGCTGCCGCCGCGCCGTGGATGTTCCTCCAGATGGGCGCGGTTTCGGAGGCCGGGAAACTCTAAGGCTTTGAAATTTTGTTAAAAGCGCTTTCGAAAACGGCAAACTCGCTGCGCTCAGACAGTGCCGTTTTTGAAAGCAACACAAAATCCCATAGCCTAAGAGTTTGCGGGCCTCCTGCAAATGCGCTCACCTGGAGGAACATCCACGGCGCGGCGGCAGCCATTGGATCTGGTTATTGGTGACGAATAAATAGAATAAATATGTGATGTAAAATACTTTAGCATGTGGTTTTTAAAACTAGATATATAATACTTTGAATATCAAAGTATGTCAAGAGGGAAAATGAAAAAGGTGATTGCGGGGGGTGGGGAGGTGTGGTAGAGTGGGTGGTAGAAAGTAAATTTGAGACAGGAGGATATGGGACATGTTAAGGGATCTGGTGTTGAAGAACAGGAGTTATCGTGGTTTTGATGAGTCGGTGAGGATTTCGCGGGAGACGTTGGAAGGGTTTGTGGATTGCGCGCGGCTTTGTCCTTCGAGTGTGAATAAGCAGCCGTTGAAGTATTTTCTGGCGTGGGAGCCGGACGAAGTGGAGAAGGTGCAGGGTCTGACGAAGTGGGCGCGGGCGCTGCCGGATATGGTACTGCCGCATCCGGGAAAACGGCCGACGGGTTTTGTTGTGATCTGCCAGGATAAGAGGATTGATGAGAATCTGAACCGGTATCAGAAGGATGTCGGGATTGTGGCGCAGACGATGCTGCTTGCGGCTGTGGAGCAGGGGCTTGGCGGCTGCATGATCGGGAATTTTCAGGCGGGCGAGGTGATGGAAGTGCTTGGACTGCCAGAGGAGATCCGGCCGCTTTTGATTGTGGCGTTTGGAAAACCGGCGGAGGAGATTCATCTGGTAGATGTGCCGGAGGATGGGAATACGAATTATTACCGGGATGAAAATGATGTGCACTATGTGCCGAAGAGAACGCTGGCGGATGAATTGCTGAACTGAAGATAGAAACTGAAGATAGAGCCGGAAAATTCCGGAAAAATGTCGGATGAACCGTCCTAAAAAGTTAGATCTAAAAAATCTGATTTCTTGGGGCGGTTCAAAGAATCCGGCATTTTTTTACTTTGCAGGAAACTTCGTTGAATTTTCCTGTAAAGTCAAAAGCCCTCCGGGCAGGATCGCACTGCGGCGGAGGGGAAAGGAAAGCACAGGCTCTTATTAGTTTCGGTGTAGCCCGAAAAAGGGAAAATGTCCCATACTTTCTGGCAATCCGGGGAGATGTCTGGTGGGCAGAAAATGGTGCAAATAAAGATGTTTTTTCCTGCAAAACAGAACCTTTTTTCTCGAAAGGGATCATGATAAAATGAGAAAAAATGGGGGAATTTTCAAAAATAAGATGGAGGAGGATATTGAAATGAAAATTTATCACGCACAGGTGAATCATCTGGAAAATCCAATGGGGTTCCGAATGGAGAGAACGGTCTTTTCCTGGAAAGTGAAAGACGCGGAAGGAAAAAAACAGAGCTATGCGAGAATCCGTGTAGCATCGGATGCAGCGATGGAGCATCTGCTGTTTGATTCCGGAGAGGATGATAAGGCGAGCAGTCTTTTCTATCCGGTGAAGCTGGATCTGGAGCCGAGAACGCGGTATTACTGGAACGTGGAAGCGGGCAGTGATGCCGGGGAGACGGCGGTGAGTGAAGTACAGTTTTTTGAGACCGGAAAACGGAATGAAGCATGGACAGGAAAATGGATTTCCTGTGACAGTAAGGAGAACCGTCATCCATATTTTGAAAAAGAAATTGTTCCGGCAAAAGAGGTAGCGAAGGCCAGGCTGTATGTCTGCGGACTTGGACTGTATGAGGTGTATGTGGATGAGAAGCGTGTCGGGGATGAGTACCTGACGCCGTACAGCAATGATTACAATGAATGGGTACAGTATCAGACGTATGATGTGACAGAGGAGGTTTCAAAACAGGGAATGCTCCGTGTGCTGCTTGGAAACGGCTGGTACAAGGCGCGGTTTGGATTCAGTGCGTTTGAGGACAAGGGATTTTACGGCAATGAGTGGAAGCTGATTGCGGAGCTGCATCTGACGTATGCGGACGGTTCGGAAGAGGTGATTGGCACGGATGAATCGTGGCAGGTGCGGCGCAGTAAAATTGCATTCTCGAATCTTTACGACGGTGAGCACCGGGACGACACGCTGTCGGAACTGCCATTGGAGAAGGCGGTTTTTTGTGAGGCACCAAAAGGAGAACTGACGGAACGCATGAGCCTTCCGGTGACGATTCATGAGACGTTTGAACCTAAAGAACTGCTTCATACTCCGGCCGGCGAGCTGGTCTTCGATATGGGGCAGGAGTTTACGGGAATTTTCAAGCTGCATGTCAACGTGCCGGCAGGAACCAAAATTCATGTTCAGACAGGTGAGATTTTGCAGCGCGGCAATTTCTACAATGACAATCTGCGGAGTGCAAAATCCGAATACATCTATATTTCCGATGGAACCGAAATGGATCTTGTGCCGCATTTTACGTTCTACGGCTACCGTTACGTGAAGATCGAAGGCATTCCGGATCTGAAAAAAGAGGATTTCACGGGTCTTTCTTATTACAGCAACATCACAGCGACAGGCTGGATGAAAACAGGAAGTGATTTGGTCAATCAGCTCATCAGCAATGTGCGCTGGGGCTTAAAGTGCAATTTTGTGGATGTTCCGACCGACTGCCCGCAGCGTGATGAGCGCATGGGATGGACGGGTGATGCGCAGGTGTTCTCGCCGACGGCGATGTATCTCGAAGATACGTATGCATTCTATGCAAAATACCTGTACGACATGGCAAAAGAGCAGAGCGTGCTCGGCGGAAAGGTGCCGCATGTGGTGCCATCGTGCGGCATCGAGGATGCAGCGTGTGTCTGGGGCGATGCGGCGTGCATCATTCCGTGGAATCTATATCTGTTTTACGGGGACAAGAGCATTCTGGAAGATCAGTTTGCGAGCATGAAATCGTGGGTGGAGTACATCACGAAAGTGGATGGGGATAACCATGGCTGGCGATCTGTTTTCCACTTCGGCGACTGGCTGGCACTGGACAATCCGGTACAGGGAGCGGAGCAGGTCATGGGTGCAACGGACGAGGAGTTTATTGCAAACCTGTATTATGCGATCAGTGCAGGAATCGTGGCAAAAGCGGCCGGTGTGCTGGGATACCGCGAGGAGCAGGAGAAGTATCAGAAGCTGTCCGAGGAGCAGTTTGCTGTGGTACAGGAAGAATATTACAGCGCAACAGGCCGCTGCTGCATCAAAACACAGACGGCGCTGCTGCTGACGCTGAAATACCATCTGTCAAAGAACGAAGAGCTGACAAAACGGCAGCTTCTGAAGCTGTTTGAGCAGAGTAACCACAAACTGAAGACGGGATTTGTCGGAACACCATTGCTGAACAATGTGCTCACCGACAACGGCATGAATGATCTTGCCTACGAACTGTTGCTGAACGAGGAATTTCCGGGTTGGCTTTATGAGGTTAAGCTTGGTGCAACTACCGTCTGGGAACGCTGGAATTCCCTTCTTACGGACGGTACGATTTCCGGCATCAGCATGAACAGTATGAACCATTATGCTTACGGCTCCATCCAGGAATGGATGTTCCGTCACGTTGCCGGCATCAACACGATGGAATCCCATCCGGGTGCCAGGACCGTACAGTTTGCACCGACGCTGAACTGGGATTTGAGGTATGCAGAGGCAAAATATGATTCTGCATCGGGAATGTACAGCATTCGCTGGGAGCTTTCCGACAAAGAGCACGTGACCATCACCATGGATGTTCCGTTCGACTGTACCGCAGAGGCCGTACTTCCAATGGTTGCCAAAAGTGAAAAAGAAGCGGTTGCAGAAGTGCTCGGATCAGAAGAAAACGGTAGATACCTGCTGGAGCCGGGACACTATGAGGTAAGCTATCAGCTTTCCGATTGGAAAGAAAAAACGGCAGTATGTGTGGAATAAAACCGCAGTTTTTTTCAAAAAATAAGAAGCGAGGTGAACGCTGCAATTTTGCAATGGGACAAAATGAGAAAATTGTTCCAATTATTATGAAAAGAATGTAAATAAAAATAAATAATTTGGAAAATATACAAATTCATTTGTCTTATGAAAACGTTTATGGTACAATCTGACTAAGTGGTTACAAAAATGGAAGTGTGTTTTGGAAAAAATGAAACAAGACACAGATCCGAGGGTCTGACAAAAAGAGGCGGCAGAAAGGGACAGGATATGAAGAAGTGGACGGGGATGATTACCAATCTCACAATGTTGACACAATTCGGACTGTCCCTTGTGACGCCTCTTTTTCTTTGTCTGGCACTTTGCTGGTGGCTTTGCGACCGCTTTTCGGTTGGAACATGGATTTATCTGATCGGCTTTTTCTTTGGGATCGGAGGCGGTGCCGTGACAGCCTGGAAATTCGGGCAGAGCGTTCTGCGGCATCAGAAACGCAGTGAGACGGAGCCGGACGGAAAAAAGAAGAAAAAGAGGGTGTCTTTCAACCGACATATTTAGAACGTGTCTGAAAAAGTTTTCACAGTTGACGAAGATCAAGAGGCAGAGAAAAGATTTCAGACTGATTTTAAGGGGAAAATCCCTTAGAAAGGAAACAAGGCGATATGAGCAATTTCGGAGACAAGGTCCAACCGGCCGTAAAGCAGGAGACAAAAAATGTTGCCATCTATACCGTCGTCGGCGTAGTTGTGATGTGGGTCGGATTTCTGATCCTGCACCTGATCTGGCCGGAAAAAATCCCATTTGACTATCGGGTGATCCTCGGGGGAATCGGAGGCGGTGCCGTTGCGGTGCTGAACTTTTTCCTGATGGGCATGGCAGTACAAAAAGCAGTGTCCGAGACAGACGAGGCGGGAGCAAAGCGACGGATGCAGGCAAGCTATTCGCAGAGAAATCTGATGCAGATGCTCTGGGCAGTTCTGGCGATTGTGCTTCCATGCTTCCAGTTTGCCGCAGGAATCCTGCCGCTTTTAATTCCGGGAACGGCCATCAAGCTGATGGGCATAAAAAACAGCATAAAGCGCTGAACCTGATCTCAGGCGAAAGCCGCAAAGACGGGACGGCGTTTTTAAACCGAAACTGCGAAGCAGCGATTCGGTTATGAGCAAGCAGCGAAGCGGATTGTGAAGATCCGCTTTGACAAAAGGTTCAAATTTTTTATTTTATTTCATACAGAGGAGGTGAGAAAAGAGAATGGAGGTTGATATCTCCGGTGCAAAAGTCTTTTTTACGATCCCGATCGATTTCCCGCTGTTCGGGAAAATTCAGATCAGCGAAACGCTGGTGGTAAGCTGGATTGTAATGGCACTCATTACCGGACTTTGCATCTGGCTTACAAGAGATTTGAAGGTGCGGAACATCTCCAAACGCCAGGCGGTGGCAGAAATGATTGTGGAAACCGCAAACAAATTTGTCATCGGCAACATGGGAGAAAAATTCCGCTATCTGATTCCTTTTGTGTCGGCGCTTTTCGCGACCAGCGTTGTCTCGAACCTGATCAGCCTGATCGGACTTCGAAGTCCGACAGCAGATCTTTCCACCGAGGCGGCCTGGGCTGTTGTGGTTTTCATCATGATCACCACACAGAAGATCAAAACCAACGGTTTTGGCGGATATCTGAAGGGCTTCACGACTCCGATTGCGGTTATGACACCGTTTAACGTTTTGTCGGAGCTCGCAACGCCGATCAGTATGGCGTGCCGTCACTTTGGAAACATTCTTTCCGGCGTTGTCATCAATGCCCTGATCTACGGATCGCTGGCACTGGCAAGCGGAAAGCTGCTGGGACTGCTTCCCGGCGTGCTCGGAAGAACCCTCTCGCAGATTCCGATTCTGGATGTCGGTGTTCCGGCGGTTCTGTCGGTTTACTTTGACTGGTTCTCCGGCGTGATGCAGGCCTTTATTTTCTGTATGCTGACTGTCATGTACATTGCGAATGCAGCAGAGGAAGGCTAAAGAGATTAAAAAATGAGGTTTACAAAAAGAAAATACAGGAGGAAAACAAGATGGATTTTCAGATTTTAGCAAAAGGTATCGCTCTCGCAGGATGCGCAATCGGCGCAGGATGCTCCCTGATCGCAGGTATCGGACCTGGTATCGGTGAAGGTAACGCCGTAGCAAAGGCACTTGAGGCAATCGGACGTCAGCCGGAATGCAAAGGTGATGTAACAAGTACGATGCTTCTTGGCTGTGCGATCGCAGAGACAACCGGTATTTACGGTTTCGTAACCGGCCTGCTTCTGATCTTCGTAGCACCGGGAATGTTCATGAACTTCCTGAAATAGAGCAAAGAGTAGAGTATTGCTAGGAGGAAAGAAACTATGCAGGTTCAGGAACTGGTAGGAATTGTCCCCTGGACTTTTATCGCACAGATCTGCAACCTCTTTATCCAGATGTATCTGATCAAACGGTTCCTTTTCAAACCGATCAATGAGATGCTGGAAAAACGGCGTGCGGCAGCCGATGCGGAGATCACAGACGCAGAGGCGGCAAAAAAAGAAGCCAACGCCATCAAAGAGGAATATGAGCAGAATATGCAGGAGGCCAAGGCAAAGGCCAACGAGATTCTCGAAAGCGCCAGAAAGACAGCGACGCTGCAGAGCGAGAAAATCGTAAAAGAGGCTTCCGAACAGGCAGCTGCCCTGAAAAACAAGGCAGAAAAAGAGATTGCCCAGGAGAAAAAGAAAGCGGTCAATGAAGTCAAAGGCGAGATCGGCGGCATTGCCATGGATATTGCCGGAAAGGTCATTGAACGTGAGATTAATGAAAAAGACCATGAGAAGCTGATAGATGAATTTATATCGAATGTAGGTGAAGCATCATGACAGAAACTGCCAGAGTATACGGTGGGAGCCTGTATGAGCTGGCCCAGGAGGAGCATCTCGAAGAGGAAATCCTTTCCGAGATGAAGGAGATCCGAGCTCTGTTCCGGGAAAACCCGGAGTATCCGCGCCTTTTATCGGAGCCTTCGATTCCGCGAAAAGAGCGGATCGGGCTGATCGACGCGGCATTTGGCGGCCAGGCGGAACCGTATTTGGTCAATTTTATCAAACTGCTGTGTGAAAAAAATCTTCTCCGTGAATTCGGCGGATGCCAGGAAGCATTCCAGCGCAGATACTACGCAGCCCACAATATTGCCGAGGCAGTTGTGACGAGCGCAGCATCCCTGTCGAAGGAACAGGAAGAGCTTCTGAAGAAAAAACTGGAAACAATGAGCGGAAAAACGGTCGTGATGGAACTGAAAACCGATCCGTCCGTTCTGGCGGGTGTCCGCGTGGAGCTCGACGGAAAGCTGTTTGACGGAACCGTAAAGGGACGTTTGTCCGAGCTTTCCAGAAGAATCAGCGATACAGTGGTGTAGGAGGAAAAAATGCAACTGAAACCAGAAGAAATATCCAAGGTCATCCGCAGCCAGATCAAATATTATGAAAATGCGATCCGGCAGGATGAGACAGGCACCGTTCTGATGGTCGGAGACGGAATCGCGAGAGCCAGCGGTCTTTCGAACTGTATGGCAGGCGAGCTGCTGGAGTTTGAGGATGGAAGCTATGGAATGGCACAGAACCTCGAGGAAAACAGCGTATCTGTCGTTTTATTCGGTTCCGGCGAGAACATCAGCGAGGGACAGCTTGTAAAAAGAACGGGAAAGGTCGTTTCGGTTCCGGTCGGAGAAGGCATGATCGGACGCGTTGTCAACGCGCTCGGCCAGCCAATCGACGGCGCAGGCCCGATTACGGCAGCAGAGTACCGTCCGATTGAAAGCCCGGCACCGGGCATCTGTGAGAGAAAAGGTGTTAATCAGCCGCTGCAGACCGGTATTAAAGCGATCGATTCCATGGTTCCGATTGGAAGAGGTCAGCGAGAGCTGATCATCGGAGACCGTCAGACCGGAAAGACAACGATCGCAACCGATACCATTCTGAACCAGAAAGGCAAGGATGTGATCTGTATCTACGTTGCCATCGGACAGAAACGTTCGACAGTAGCGTCCTTAGTAGAAAATCTTGAGAAGAACGGCGCAATGGCGTACACCATCGTCGTGGCAGCGACGGCATCCGAAGCGAGCCCGCTGCAGTATATCGTACCGTATTCCGGCTGTGCCATGGGCGAGTACTTTATGTATCAGGGAAAAGATGTGCTGATCATTTATGATGACTTAAGTAAGCACGCGGTTGCATACCGTGCACTCTCCCTGCTGATCCGCCGTCCACCGGGACGTGAGGCTTATCCGGGAGATGTTTTCTATCTCCATTCCAGACTTCTGGAGCGTGCCGCAAAGCTGGACGATGAACACGGCGGCGGATCCATGACGGCCCTGCCGATCATTGAGACCCAGGCGGGCGATATTTCCGCCTATATTCCGACGAACGTTATCTCCATCACAGACGGACAGATTTTCCTTGAGACAGAGCTGTTCCACTCGGGCGTTATGCCGGCGGTAAACCCTGGCGTATCCGTATCCCGTGTCGGTGGAAATGCGCAGATTAAGGCGATGAAGAAGGTAGCCGGAACTCTGAAACTGATCTATTCCCAGTACCGCGAGCTGGCAAGCTTTGCACAGTTCGGATCCGATCTGGATGCCGATACAAAGGCGCGTCTGGAGCAGGGTGTGCGTATCGTGGAAGTATTAAAACAGAACCAGAATGCACCGGTTCCGGTAGAAAAACAGGTGGCCATTCTTTATGCGGTAACGAAAGGAATTCTGTCAAAGGTTGCAGCTGAGGATGTCCGCGCCTATGAGGACGGACTGTATACCTGGCTTGATACCGACGCAGAGGGTGCTGCCGTGATGCAGGAGATTTCCGCAACCGGAAAACTCGAGGCAGATACCGAAGAGAAGCTGAAAAGTGCGCTCGAATCGTACACCGAAAACTTTATCAATACAAGACCTGCAAAATAAGGAAAGAAGGAGGAGCCTATGGCTGCAAACATGAAAGCCGTAAAGCTGCGGATCAAAAGTGTCGAAAGCACGATGCAGATTACCAAGGCGATGGAACTTGTAGCGTCCTCCAAGCTGCGAAAAGCGAAGGAGCGGGCTGATACCTGCCGTCCGTATTTTCAGGAGCTGTACCGCACTTTGCAGGATATTGCAAAAGGAAACACGGAATTTTATTCCATTTATGCAAAAGAGGCAAAAAACGAGAAATGCTGCTACGTGCTGGTTGCCGGAGACCGCGGCCTTGCGGGCGGATACAACGCGAATCTGTTCCGATGCTTTGAGGCAGATGCCAAAGGAAAAGAGATCTGTGTGGTTCCGGTCGGCAAAAAGGCAGTGGAGTATGCAAAATCCCGGAAGCTGGACATTCTGACGGACAGCTTTGCCGAGATCGCAAATCTTTCCGTGGCAGACAGCTTTGAGATCGCGCGCGCGCTGTGCCGTGAGTTCCGGAAAGGGACCTTCGGACATGTGGAGCTTTGTTACACAAAATTCGTGTCGATGCTGTCGCAGATGCCGGTTTCCGTGCCGATCCTGCCTCTGATTGACATTGCAAAAGAGGACGGAGAGGATCCGGAAGCGAAAAAAATCCGGAATCTGATCCTGTATGAGCCAAACGGTGTCGAGGTATTCGAAGCGATTGTGCCGGAATACTTAGGCGGCCTGATCTACGGCGGTATCTGTGAGAGTGTGGCAAGTGAGCTTGCGGCACGCCGTACCGCAATGGAGGCGGCAACGGGAAATGCAGAGGAGATGATTGAACAGCTCAATCTGTATTACAACCGTGCCCGTCAGGCAAGCATTACGCAGGAGATCACGGAGATCGTCGGCGGTGCGGAAGGCGTGTAAGAGTGGAAACAAGAAAAGTGAGGAGAAGTCGTTAAATGAGTGAAAAACACATTGGCGAGGTTGTGCAGGTAACGGGTCCTGTTCTGGACATCCGTTTTTCGGAAGGAGAGCTGCCGGCACTTCTGAATGCCATCGAGATAGACAACCACGGCGAGAAGCTGGTTGTGGAAGTGGCGCAGCAGACGGGCGACAACATGGTCCGCTGCATTGCCATGAAGTCCACAGACGGACTTGTCCGCGGAACGAAAGCAGTCGACACGGGCGGCCCGATCGCCGTTCCGGTCGGAGAGGAGTGCTTAGGCCGCGTGTTCAACCTGCTCGGTGAGACCGTAGACAATAAGCCGGCACCGGAAACAGCAGAAAAATGGCCGATCCACCGCGATCCGCCGTCCTATGAGGAACAGGTTCCGGCAACGGAGATCCTCGAAACCGGAATCAAGGTCGTTGACCTGATCTGCCCGTATGCCAAGGGCGGAAAAATCGGTCTGTTCGGCGGTGCCGGCGTTGGAAAAACAGTCCTTATCATGGAGCTGATCCACAACGTGGCAACGGCGCACGGCGGACTTTCCGTTTTCACCGGTGTCGGAGAGCGTACCCGTGAAGGAAATGACCTTTACAACGAGATGAAAGAGAGCGGTGTTATCGACAAAACAGCACTGGTCTATGGACAGATGAACGAGCCGCCGGGAGCGCGTATGCGTGTCGGACTTTCCGGCCTTACCATGGCAGAATACTTCCGTGATGTGAAAAATCAGGATGTGCTGCTGTTCATCGATAATATTTTCCGATTTACGCAGGCAGGTTCCGAGGTTTCGGCTCTGCTTGGCCGTATGCCGTCCGCAGTAGGATACCAGCCGACGCTGGCAACCGAGATGGGCGCACTGCAGGAGCGTATTACTTCCACAAGAAAGGGATCCATCACATCGGTACAGGCTGTTTACGTGCCGGCCGATGACCTGACCGACCCGGCTCCGGCAACAACGTTTACCCATCTGGATGCCACGACGGTACTTTCCCGTGAAATCTCCAGCCAGGGTATTTACCCGGCTGTTGATCCGCTCGATTCTACCAGCCGTATCCTGACACCGGAAATCGTAGGCCATGAGCACTATGAGGTAGCACGTGCCGTACAGCAGGTGCTGCAGAGATACAAAGAGCTGCAGGATATCATCGCCATCATGGGTATGGACGAGCTGTCCGAGGAGGATAAGCTGACGGTCAGCCGTGCCCGTAAGGTACAGCGTTTCCTGTCTCAGAGCTTCTCAGTAGCGGAACAGTTTACCGGTATGGAAGGAAAATACGTGCCGTTAAAAGAAACTCTGCGCGGATTCCGCATGATCCTTGACGGCGAGTGCGATGATCTTCCGGAGAGCTGCTTCCTGTTTGCAGGAACCATCGACGAGGTATTTGAAAAAGCAAAAGCACTGAATCAGTAAAGGAGGAATGACGTATGAGTACATTTCCTTTACGTGTCGGCACGCCGGACGGACTTCTCTATGAGGGTGACGTAGCGCGCGTTGTCTGCAGAACCATCAGCGGCGACCTGGCAATTCTGCCGGGGCACTGCAATTACTGCACTGCACTTGGTATGGGCGAGGCGCATATTGTGCTGGAGGACGGAACGAGAAGAAATGCCGCCTGCATCGGCGGAATGCTTTCCATGATGAACGGGGTCTGCCGTGTTCTGGCAACGACCTGGGAGTGGGAAGAGGATATTGATGCAGAGCGCGCCGAGGCTGCCAAACACAGGGCCGAGCAGGCGCTGGCAAACGGCGGTCTGACAGACAAAGAATACCGTATTGCCGAAGCCAAGCTGCAGCGTGCGCTGGTGCGGCTGAGTGTAAAAGAATAAAAAACAAAAAGCCTTCGACGAATTCAGAAAAATCCTATCGTCGGAGGCTTTTTTAATTTACAGGAAACTTCGTTGAAATTTCCTGTGTGTCTTTAAAGAGCAAAAATTCCGCAGATTAAGAATCCCGATACGGCGAGAGCAGCACTGATCAGGACGTAAGGAAACTGCGACACGGCATGTGACATATTGTCAATCTCGCAGGTCGCGGAGGAAAGAACCGTTGCGTCGGAATAGAAGCATGCATGGCTTCCGAAAACACCGCCGGATACGACAGCGCCAAGTGCCAGAAGTACATTAGCATCAAGGGCGATGGCAAGCGGAACAACGATGGAAACGGCTACGGCCTCAATTCCCCAGAAAGAGCTGGTGACAAAGGTCAGAACTGCAATGACAACAAAAATAATAGCTGCCAGTGTTTTGGCATTCATATACGGAACACACAGGTTGATGACGTATTCCGAGAGTCCCATTTCGCCGCAGGCAGTCTTGATCATAAAGGATGCAAGAAGAATGGCGAGAACCGGAAGAATATCTGCAAAGCCGGCAAAGAACAGTTCCACGTACCGCGTAAAGGTCATTTTTTTCCGCGGAAGATAAAGAATCATACAGGAAGCAAGAGCAAGAATAATCGCCTGCATCATATCCTGTGTGGCTACTGTCACACCGATCAGAATTCCGATGGGGATCAGAAAATCCAGTATATTTCCGGCATTGGTATTTTCGGGCGGGTAATCAACGCTCATTCCGGCCATGGCAATGTCAACGGAAGGGGCATTGTGCATTTTTGGATGCTCCGGTGTCTGCTCTTTCTTTTCCAGATCGGTATAGGCATCTTTCATTTTTCCGAGCTTTGGCATCAGTTTGCAGGCAAACAGAATGACAACCAGAAGTGCAGCCATGGGATAAAACATATAAGGAAGCACTTTTAAGTAAACACTCATACCGGTGGAAAAGCCCATATTGAGAATGTCCGGTTCCTGAATAAAAACACCGGAATAAAAAACTACCCAGGTGGAAAAGGGAATCAGTGCACAGACAGGTGCACCGGTTGAGTCAATGATATAGGCAAGGGCCTGGCGTGGGACTTTTCGTTTATCACAGACATCCTTCATACAGGTTCCAACGGTCATGATGTTGAGATAATCATCGACAAAAATAATGATTCCGAGAAATACCGACATCATCATGGTGATCCGTTCATTTTTACAGAAGCGGCTTAACAGGTTGGAAAAACCAAGTGTTCCTTTTGCCTCGCGGAGCAGGAAGATGAAGCCTCCGAACAGTCCGCAGAGAAGAAGAATATACTGGTTATCTGCGTTGCTGATCTCCGAAAGCAGCAGATCACACCAGGGTCCGATAAAAGCCGTTTTATACATGATGAGATAGGCAACCAGGGTTCCGAAAATCAGAGCTTCGAAAGATTTTTTCGTTTTTAATGCAAAAATCAGCATCGCCGCAGGCGGCAGCAGACATAAAATTCCATATTGCATAGCGGTTCTCCTTTGTAGTTAGAATATGTGATGCAGCGCACCGCTGTAAGAAGAGTTACAACAGGAAGAGACAGAGCTTTACTGTTTCGTCATGATACGATAAGTTTCCGGCCGCCGGTCACGGAAAAGCCCCCAGGAAAAACGTTCTTCGCGCAGGGCATCCAGATCGAAGGAGGCGTACAGGATTTCCTCGGTATCTCTTCCGGCAGATGCCACAAGCTCACCGGTTGCATCGGCAATAAAGGAAGAACCGTAGAAAGTAAGAGAAGAGGACTGGCCGCCATTTTCTTCACAGGGAGTTACGGTTTCGGTACCAATCCGGTTTGCAGCAGCAACCGGAACAAGATTTGCGGCAGCATGTCCCTGCATGACGCGTCGCCAGTGCCCGCTGCTGTCTACATTCAGGATCGGCTCACTTCCGATCGCGGTAGGATAGAGCAGGATTTCAGCCCCCTGCACAGCCATACATCGTGCTGTTTCCGGAAACCACTGATCCCAGCAGATGCCGACGCCGACGGTTCCAAAACGTGTTTCAAAGACTTTGAATCCCGTATCTCCCGGAGTGAAATAGAATTTTTCCTGATAAAAATGATCGTCCGGGATATGGGTCTTGCGGTAAACGCCAAGAATGGATCCGTCTGCATCAATCATGGCAATGGAATTAAACAGGCGCTGAACATCCCTTTCATAAAAGCTGACCGGAATCACGACCCCAAGTTCTCCGGCAACGGCCTGAAAACGCCGGACAGCGGGATTTTCTGTCAAAGGCAGGGCATAATCATAATAATCGTATCGCTTTTCCTGACAAAAATACGGTCTTTCAAATAATTCAGGAAGAAGGATGAGATTGGCGCCGTTGGAAGCGGCTTCACGGACCATGGTCTCTGCTTTGTCTATATTTTCCTGTACCTGGCTGCAGCATGAAAACTGCAGTGCGGCAATTTTTATATTTTTCATAATCTGTTTCCTCTTTTCTTTGCCGGAATCTGCTGGGTAATACAGTGAATGTTGCCTCCGCCGGTCAGAATGACGCGTGCATCGACAGGGAGGATCCGTCGATCCGGAAAGCATTTTCCGAGAATTTCTGCAGCCACGGTATCGTTTTCATCGCCGAAACGGGGAAGAAGGACACAGTGATTGGCAAGATAAAAATTGATATAGCTGGCGGCAAGGCGTTCCCCGGCTTCCCGCTGGTCTTCGCCAGCTTCAAAATCATAGCCGAGAAGATCTTCTTCTGTAATACAGATGGGATGCTTTGGAATGGGCAGCTTGTGAATTACAAAGCTTCGTCCCTTCGCGTCAACGGTATGGGAGAGAAGATCAAAAGCGGCCCTGCTTCTGGCATACTGAGGATCGTTTTCGTCATCTGTCCAGGCAAGAAGTACTTCTCCTGGCTTTACAAAGCAGCACATATTATCGATATGGCCGTTGGTTTCATCGTTGTAAATACCAAAAGGCAGCCAGATGATTTTCTCGACCGAAAGATACTGACGCAGCTTTTCTTCAATTTCCGCTTTTGTAAGAGAAGGATTGCGCCCAGGACTCAGCAGACATTCTTCGGTCGTAAGCAGGGTTCCTTCCCCGTCAACATGGATGGAGCCGCCTTCCAGAACAAAGGGGCGGGCATTATAGAAGGAATCTCCGAGAAAACTGCAGATTCGTTCCGGAACCTCACGGTCATGCTCAAAGTGGGAGTACAGACCGTCATACTGGCCGCCCCAGGCGTTGAATTCCCATTGAATGCCTCTTCGCCCACCCTGATCGTTGACCACAAACGTAGCGCCGGTATCTCTTGCCCAGGCATCCTCTGTCGAGGCTTCAATCAGATGAATCCGGTCGGAGGAAAGCAGTTCCTGTGCCGATGCTTTATCCTGTGGCCGGACGAAAAGATAAACCTGCTCATAGGCGGCAATTGCTTCTGCAATTTCTGCAAATGCAGCTCTTGCCGCTTTTGCCCCGTAATTCCAGGAACCGGGGCGCCACGGCCAGATCATCAGCGTGCCTTCGTGGGGCTCAAATTCGCCCGGCATGTAAAAGCCATCGGTTTTTGGGGTTCTAAGACAATCGGTTTTTGAAATCTTCATATCCAAACTCCTTTATCATTCGGCAGTTTCCAGCTTTGTCCATCACCGCGATGGAAGGGAGTGGGATTCCGTTAAAGGTATTGGTTTTTACCATCGAATAAATCGCCATATCTTCAAAATACAGTCTGTCACCGATCCGGATTTGGGAATCGAAGGAATATTCGCCGATTACGTCGCCCGCCAGGCAGGTATTGCAGGAAAGGCGGTAGGTATAAGGCTTTTCCCCGGGCAGTCCGCTGCCTTTGAGCGGAGGGCGGTACGGCATCTCAAGCACATCCGGCATATGGCAGGCAGCGGAAGTGTCAAGAATTAAAATTTTTCCGTTATTTTCAACAATATCGAGAACTTCCGTGACATTGTAGCCTGCGTTTAAGGCAACTGCTTCCCCGGGCTCCAGGTAAATCTGAAGACCATACGTTTCTTTCATATGGTTGATACAGGAAATCAGGCGTTCGATATCGTAATCCTCACGGGTGATATGATGTCCGCCTCCCATGTTAAGCCAGTTCATTTTAAAAAGCCACTTGCCGAATTTTTCTTCCACGGCGCGCAGTGTGGTTTCCAGATCATCCGAATTCTGTTCACAGAGGGTATGAAAATGAAGACCGTCCACAAGATCGGCCAGTTCGTCTGTAAAATCGCAGGCGCGGATGCCCATGCGGGAGCCGGGCGCACAGGGATCATAAATCGCATGGTCTTCCTGCGTGGAGCATTCCGGGTTGATGCGAAGTCCGGCTTTTGCGGTTCCGGAAGCCTTAAGTACGGGGAGGTACGTTCGGAGCTGCTTTTCTGAATTGAAAATAATATGATCGCAGATCTGTGCGAGCTCTTCCATATCCTGCGGGCGGTAGGCCGGAGAATACACATGATTCTCCAGCCCCATTTCTTCCTTGCCAAGCTGCGCCTCATAGAGTCCGCTGGCAGTCGTTCCGCTGATATATTTTCCAATCAGCGGATATTCCGAAAAACAGGAAAAGCATTTCTGAGCCAGCAGAATTTTTGCACCGGTGCGTTCTTCTACCTGGTGCAGGATCTTTAAGTTTTCTTCCAGTTTGCCTTCATCAATGACAAAACAGGGAGTTGGCAGTTCGTTTATCTTATACATAGGCTTAATCTACTAAAACAGGATTTTCTACGACCTTCCACGGAAGACCCCACTTGTTGAGTGCTTCCATATACGGATCCGGATCGAATTCATCTGTGGTGTAGACACCCGGCTTGTTCCAGAGACCGCTCACGACCATCATGGTTCCGATCATGGCCGGAACGCCGGTGGTGTAGGAGATCGCCTGAGACTCTACTTCCCGGTAGCATTCCTGGTGGTCACAGACATTGTAAATGTAAATGCTTCTTTCTTTTCCGTCCTTGATACCGGTAAAAATACAGCCGATGTTGGTTTTACCCACGGTGCGCGGGCCAAGGGTGGAAGGATCCGGGAGAAGCTCTTTTAAAAACTGGATCGGTACGATCTGCTGTCCGTTGAAGGTAATCGGAGTGGTGGAGAGAAGTCCTACATTTTCCAGACATTTCATATGGGTCAGATAGCTCTGGCCGAAGGTCATGAAAAAGCGGATTCTTTTTACGCCCGGGATATTTTTTGCAAGAGCCTCAATTTCTTCATGGTGAAGAAGGTACATATCCTTCTCGCCTACCTCATCGAAGTTATATTCCCGTTTGATCGACATTGGCGGAATTTCTACCCAGTGGCCGTTTTCCCAGTAAGAGCCGGGAGCGGATACCTCGCGGAGGTTGATTTCCGGATTGAAGTTGGTTGCAAACGGATATCCGTGGTCGCCGCCGTTGCAGTCCAGAATATCAATCGTGTGAATTTCATCGAAATAGTGTTTCTGTGCATAGGCTGCAAAGACACTGGTGACGCCCGGGTCAAAGCCGGTTCCGAGAAGACCGGTGATGCCGGCTTCCTTGAAACGGTCCATATAGGCCCACTGCCAGGAGTAATCAAAGTAAGCAGAAAAGCCAAGCTCTTCGCATCTCTTTTCGTAGATTGCACGCCATGCCGGATCATCCGTATTTTCTGCTTCGTAATTTGCAGTATCGATGTAAGGAACCTTACATGCGAGGCAGGCATCCATAATGGTAAGATCCTGATAAGGAAGAGCCAGATTTAATACGGCATCCGGCTGATACTGTTTGATTAAGGCGATTAATTCTTCTGTGCAGTCGGCATCCACCTTTGCTGTTGTGATAATGGTTTTTGTGGTCGGAGCCAGCTTTTCTTTTAAAGCATCGCACTTGGAAAGGGTGCGGCTTGCAATCATAATTTCAGAAAATACTTCACTGTTCTGGCAGCATTTGTGAATGGCTACGGATGCAACACCGCCGCATCCGATGATCATAACTTTGGACATTGTTTGGTTCTCCTTTTTCAGAAAATGGTGTTGGGTTCATCTTTGGCTATAAGCACGAAAAAAAGACAGATGACGTGCATCATCTGTCTAAAAATCGAAATTTATACATGATCGTATTGTGCAAACTTCAGGGGATGGACAAAAATCCAGGCTTCCCCCTGTTTTCCTATGCAGAAATATATAGTCACGTACTCTTATTGACCGTTTCATAAGATGATGTGCTCGTCGTAGAGCATCGATTATAAAGTAATCAACTCATAAAATTTGCGCTTTTAACGCAATCAATAATGTGGCTCTTAACCACGCTCGGCAACTACCCCTGCCTGTCCGTCGGTTTTTTACCAGAGGCATATATTTTGCATAAGAACAGAATTGTTCGCTTGCAGTTCCAAATTATAAAGTGAAATGACATGGATGTCAAGAAAAATTTGTGAAACTATTCAGAGCCATGCGAAATGGAAGAAAAATCACAGGGTGATCCAGTAACGCTCCAGTGTTTTGTTTTCATCGGCACGATAAGCGGTGCCGTCGAACCGGCCGCCATTTTTCAGGATCGTTCTGCGGCTTCCTTCGTTGGTATCCAGGCAGCAGACCAGAATTTCGGAAAGGCCGAGGCTTTTGCAGTACGGCTGCACATTTTTCAGCATCCAGGAGGCATAGCCTTTTCTGCGTTCCGACGGGCGGACGGAGTAGCCGATGTGGCCGCCCAAGGTGCGCAGAAAATCGTTCAGGTAGTGGCGCACCTGAATCATGCCGACAAGGCGGTTGTCTGATTTGCGGATGCACAGAAACTGTGTTGCGAGAACCATGCCCTCCGGCAGAGTCTCCTCTCTGGTATACCGCATGGTATCTTCAAGATACGCCTTCATATCATCAAACCGGCGAAGCGGTCCGCAGCCGTCCATGGAATCGCTGTTTTCCAGAAAATCGTTCCGGTAGGCGGCGAGTTCGGCGAAGTATTCCTCCGACGGTTCAACTAACATCAGTTCATCGTTCATCCTTAGCATTTCTCCGGTTCCGGATACTCGACGCCGAAGGTCTCAACGGTAACGGTAGCCATTCTCTGCGGCTGCAGCGGTTTGTCGCTGTAGTCGGTGTTGACAGATGCGATTTTATCTACGACTTCCAGGCCTTCTGTTACTTTTCCGAAAGCAGCGTATGCGCCGTCCAGATGCGGAGCAGCTTTGTGCATGATGAAGAACTGGCTTCCTGCGCTGTCCGGGAACATGGTACGTGCCATGGAGAGAACGCCTGGGGTGTGTGCGAGGTTGTTCTCAAATCCGTTCTGGGAGAACTCACCCTTGATGCAGTAATCCGGGCCGCCGGCGCCTGTGCCAGCAGGATCTCCGCCCTGGATCATGAATCCCGGGATGACGCGGTGGAAGATCAGGCCGTCATAGAAGCCTTTTTTTACCAGACTGATGAAATTGTTTACGGTGTTCGGCGCGATTTCCGGGTAAAGCTCTGCTTTCATCACATCGCCGTTTTCCATAGTAATTGTAACGATTGGGTTAGACATAATTGTTTTCCTCCTGATTTTTTTACGATTTTTTGATAAGACGTAAGTAGCCATTTTTCGAAGAAAAATGAGCGGATTACGAATGTTTTTGATGATTACTGGAGTGCAAAGCACGTAGCGATCTGGTATCAAAGGGGGCAAACCCCTTTTTTCAGATCATTACTCCAGGAATGTCTCATGGATCGCACGCATTGCCTGATCTGCGTATGCTTCGTCGATCAGGGCAGTGATGCGGATTTCTGAGGTGGTAATCATCTCGGTATTGATTCCTGCATTGGCGAGCGCGCCGAACATTTTGGCAGCCACGCCCGAATGGGAGCGGACACCGGCTCCGATGACGGAAATCTTTGCCACGTTCTCATCATAATCCAGCTTTTTGATGCCGAGCGAATCCTTATTGTCGTTCAGCACATCGATCGTGCGCAGCATATCCGGCTTTGCAACGGTAAAGGAAACGGACTTTGTGCCGTCCTTTCCGAGTGACTGGATCATGACATCGATGTTCAGATTGTTCCGATCCAGTAAATTTAAGAGGCGGAACGTACTCTCCGGATCGTTGCCAAGGCCTGCAACACGGATTTTTGCCACATTTTTGTCGGCAGCCACGCCGCTGATTAACATTTTTTCCATTTTGGTTTTCTCCCTTACCATCGTTCCGGAATTCCGGTTCAGACTGGAGCAGACCAGAAGTTCCACGCCGTATTTTTTTGCGATTTCCACGCATCTGCTGTGAAGGACTTTTGCGCCGAGCGAAGCCATCTCCAGCATTTCATCGTAAGTTACCTCTTCCATTTTGCGCGCATTCGGTACAATCCGCGGATCTGCGGTGTAGACGCCGTCTACATCGGTGTAGATTTCACAGACATCCGCGTGCAGCTCTGCCGCGAGGGCAACCGCAGTCGTATCGGAGCCGCCGCGTCCGAGCGTTGTAATATCATCGTATTTGTTGATCCCCTGGAAACCGGTGACAATGACAATCTTGTTGTCATCCAGCTCTTTACGGATGCGCTCGGTGTCGATCCGTTTGAAGCGCGCGTTCTGATAATCGGAGGTCGTGTGCATCGGTACCTGCCAGGCATTTAAAGAAACAGCACTGACGCCCATCTGAATCATGGTTATGGCCATCAGGGAAACGGAAACCTGTTCACCGGTGGCAAGAAGCATATCCATCTCGCGGCGGGACGGTTTTTCCGTAATCTGTTTTGCGGTTGCAATCAGTCCGTCCGTCGTTTTTCCCATCGCGGAGAGAACGACAACGACCTGGCTTCCGGCCTGCTGTTTTTCGATGCAGCGCTGTGCTACATTGCGGATGTGCGCAAGATCTGCGACGGAGCTTCCGCCAAATTTCATTACAGTCAGCATAACAGTTTTGATCTCTTTCCTTTTTGATTTACGCGGACAAAAGCGCAGAGCGTGTTTTACCGCGTTTTCCGGGCCGAAAAAACAGGAGTGGGACGTTTTTGGGCCGCGAAACTCTGATACATAGTATAGCGAAAACAGATAGAAAAAGCAAGGAAAAGCACAAGGAAAAGCGGTTTCGTTCTGCGGTTGTATTACCTTTTTGTTTGTGTTAAAATGATAGGCAGAAAAAGAGGAGAAGAAAGCATATGATCATAGAAACAAATTCTGCGTCGGAGACGCTTGCCCTTGGCGAAAAGCTGGGAAAAGCGGCGAAGCCTGGCCAGATTTATACATTAAACGGAGACCTTGGTGTTGGAAAAACCGTTCTGACGCAGGGCTTTGCAAAAGGACTTGGCATCACAGAGGCAGTCAACAGTCCCACATTTACCATTATTCAGGAATATACTGAAGGACGTCTGCCATTTTATCATTTCGATGTTTACCGGATCGGTGATATAGAAGAAATGGAAGAAATCGGATACGATGATTATTTTTTCGGTGAGGGTGTCTGCCTGATCGAATGGGCAGAACTGATTGAAGAGCTGATCCCGGAGGGTGCGATTTCGATTACGATAGAAAAAGACCTCGAAAAAGGGTTTGATTACCGGAAAATTACGGTGGAATAAAAGAAAAAAATCCTGAATGTGGTGGAAAAACAAAAGGAAATCGTAAAGATTCCTGTTTCCGGCAGACTGCCAAAATGAGTTGCACAGGAAGGAAATATCGGAAAGGAAACAAAAAATTATGAAAATACTTGCACTGGACAGCTCCGGCCTGGTGGCTTCGGTGGCTGTTGTTGAAAATGACACACTGCTTGCGGAATACACCGTAAATTATAAAAAAACACATTCCCAGACTCTGCTTCCGATGCTGGATGAAATCTCGAACATGACAGAGCTGGATCTTTCGACGATCGATGCGATTGCAGTTGCCGGAGGTCCGGGCTCGTTTACCGGTCTTCGCATCGGTTCTGCAACAGCCAAGGGACTTGGTCTGGCACTTGAAAAACCACTGATTTCCATTCCAACGACGGCGGCAATCGCGTACAATATCTGGGATACTGACAAATTTGTCTGCCCGATCATGGATGCGAGAAGAAACCAGGTCTATACCGGAGTTTACTGCTACACGGATCATCGTCTCGATACGGTCTGGGAACAGGATACGATGAGCATTGAGGCACTGGCGGAGGGCCTGAACTGCCTCGACCACGAAGTGATTTTCCTCGGGGACGGCGTTGCGGTTTACCGGGAAAAATTAGAGGCACTGCTGACGATTCCGTTTTCCTTTGCACCGGCGCACGTGAACCGCCAGAGAGCGGCCGCAGTCGCAGCACTGGCTGAGGTTTATTATAAAGAAGGAAAGATTCAGACGGCCGAGGAGCATGAGCCGGAATACCTGAGAAAATCGCAGGCGGAGCGTGAAAGAGCGGAGCGGGAATCTGTGAAGCATGCCGATGTGGTGAAAAAACAGGAGAACGGAGAAAAAAGCGAATGATCACAATCCGTGAAATGCAGATCGATGATCTGGAGCAGGTGATGCCGATTGAGGAGGCCAACTTTTCGATCCCGTGGACAGAAACCGGATTTTTTACATTTCTGATCCGTGACGACGCACTGTTTCTTGTAGCAGAGGAGGACGGTGAAATTTTAGGATATCTCGGAATCCTGATTTCCTTTGATGAAAGTGAGATCACAAATGTCTGCGTGGCAGAAAAAGCGAGAAGACGCGGCATCGGCCGTGCACTGATGGAAGAGCTGTTCCGTCGGATGCAGGAGAGAAAGGTGCGCGTCATTCATCTGGATGTGCGCATCGGCAATACGCCGGCGCGGAATCTGTATGAGAGTCTTGGCTTTGTGCAGGACGGCCTCAGGAAGGGGTACTACGATCTTCCAAAGGAGGATGCGGTGCTGATGAGCCGGACGGATGAATCGGTTCCGAAGAGGTAGAGAGAAATTGTTATTGTATACGCATTTAACGCACAGGACTTTCCTTTCATTCCCAGTAGGAATGGCGGGAAAGATGTGTTACAATCGACAGGACACAGGAGAATCTGATTTCTGTTTTGTGTCAGGAACGAAGAAAGAAACGTTTTTTGATACACGGGAGGAAGAAAAATGCGGAAATACAACAAAAACACAAATGAGCTGGAAGCGGCGGTGTGTAACTGCTGCGGAAAAAGCATGAAAATACAGAATGGAATGCTGCTGGAGGGGATCTGCTCGGTCGACACGACGTGGGGGTACTTTTCCGGGAAGGACCTGGAAAAGCATGAGTTTGATCTGTGCGAGGAGTGCTACGATCGGATTACATTGTCGTTTGCGGTTCCGCCGGAAATTTCGGAGGACACGGAGGTTTAGAATTTCGGGCAGTTCGGCATCGTTCTGGAAGAAAGGGGAAGGTGCAATGCAAAGAGGTTTTACGATTCAGTCGAAGGTGGATGGACTGATGCTTGACGGGCTTGTGGTGGAGCCGGAGGAGGGCGTACAGCGGACGGCGCTTCTGCAGCTCAGCCATGGAATGAGCGAATACAAGGAGCGGTATCTGCCGTTTATGGAGTTTATGGCGGAACACGGTATAGTGTGTGTGATTCATGATCACCGCGGGCACGGAAAGAGTGTGAAGTCGGAGCAGGATCTCGGATTTATGTACGGCGCAGGCGGCGCAGGGCTTGTAGAGGATCTGTTTCAGGTTACGGTATGGGCAAAAAAAGAGTACCCGGATCTGCCGTTTATTCTGATGGGACACAGTATGGGATCCCTGGTTGTGCGCACGTATGCGAAGGAACATGATAGGGAGCTGGATGCGTTGATTGTGTGCGGTTCACCGAGCAAGAATTATCTGCGGCCGCTGGGTGCGGCTGTAGGACACGCAGAAGCGGCGGTGCTCGGGGATGAGCATCGGAGCAATCTTCTGGAGGCGATGTCGTTTGGATCGTTTGCGGCGCGGTTTGCGGATGAGAAGAGCCGGTTCGCCTGGTGCTGTTCGGACCCGGAGGTGGTGCGGGAGTATGAAGAAAACCCACTCTGTGGCTTTACGTTTTCGGATGATGCTTTTTTTGCGCTGAATGACCTGCTGAAGGAGACGTATGGATTCCATGGATGGCATTGCACAAACCGGAAGCTGCCGGTGCTGTTTTTGTCCGGCGGGGATGATCCGTGTTATGTGAATGTGCGGCGCTTTAAAAAATCCATTGACCATATGCGGCTGATCGGGTACCGCAATGTCAGAGGAAAGCTGTATCCGGGAATGCGGCATGAAATACTGAATGAGAAAGAGAAGTACCGCGTGTATGGCGATGTCTGGAAGTGGTTGAAGAGAGAGAAAGTGGTGGAGAATGTGGAGGGGGGAAGCACACCCCCGCAGACCCCGGACGGCGCTCTGGCAGGGAGCGGCGGTGTTTGATCATTTTTTGAAAAAAACGCTCATCAGCAAAAAACTGATGAGCGTTTTTTTCAATGTAAGTAAATTTTTGACGATCACATGATCCATCCAAATACGGTGGAAAGGACGATCATAATCATAGAAAAGACAAACGAGTTCACCGACATCAGCGTCGCCCGCTGCCTGGACGGGATCATGTCATTGAGCAGAATATCGGTCCGGACTTCAAGAAAATCATCGGAAAAGGATCCGATAAATCCGCCGAAGACCATAAGGGCCGGCAGTCCGGTAAAGCTCATAAGAAAGGCGAAAAGTACACCGATCGTGCCAAACAGCAGAATCGCGCGGTAGCGGTATTTGTGAAAGTATGCCGTCATCCGCGATCCCAGTGCCGCGCCGAGTCCCATCACGAAGAGGGCAGGTCCAAGCAGCGCGCTGTTCATGCCGGTGAGTGGCAGCTTCGCCTGTAAAAAGAAGAGAACCAGCGTAGAAACGGCACCGATGAGTGCGTTCACCAGCATAATATTTCTTGCTTTTTTCTCACGGACAAGAAACTGCCAGCTTTCCTGCACAACCGAAACGATTTCCTGTCCAACAGGATAATGAACTGGTGTTGCGTCCGTTTTTACTTCCGCAAGGCGGAATGAAATGCCAAGCGCAATCAGCCCGAAGAAGAGATCAATCGCATACGCGCGCCGGTATCCCAGCCACAGGGCAAGGCCTGCGCAGAGCGTTGCGGTGGAATTGGTGATACGGTACAGCATCATTTCGGTAGAAGAAAAACGAGCATAAAACCATTCGTCCCCGTTCTGCTTCAGACTGTCATACGCAAGTGCCTCCCGTGTGCCGGATGCAAGGTTATAGCTGAGCGCACTGCATCCGAGAGCAAGCGCCGTTGTGGCAAAGCCGGTGGAAAAAATCATCAGCGTACCGGAAATCAGGGAGGTCATCTGGCTTGCAATCAGCGTTTTCCGCCGCCCGAAGACATCGGCGACAATACCGGAGGGGAGTTCAAAGCAGAGGCTCACGATATGGAAAATACTTTCGAGCATCCCGATCTGCAGCAGCGAAAATCCGCGGAGTGCGAGCAGTGCAACCCACGAAGCCGCCGCAATCTGAAAATAGCCGACCGTGGTCATAAGATATAAAGTTCGTATTTGTTTTCTGGTATTTTTCTCAGACATAAAAAAATCTCCTTGTCAAAATATAGTAAAATTCTGATGGGGAGATACGTGCATTTTCTGTGTGATTTTAAGAATACAAGATGTGAAGTTTACTTAAAAAAGAGCGCACTATCCCCATAAACAGCTGAAACATCGCCATTTGTGAGGTGAAGAAACTGGTTTTTCCAGATCATAGTGCTACTCCTTTTGTAATCATAATTTTTTACCAGAATACCACCGGAAACGGAAAAAGTCAAAGAAAAATTTTGACAAAAATAAAAAAAACTATTGACTTTCAAGTATACTTTAATGCTACAATTTTTTCAACAATACTGAGGAAACGAAGGTTTTCTGCGGAAAAGAAAGGGGATATTTTAACATGAGTGTAGATGTAACAAAAATGCCGAAATTAGGATTTGGCATGATGCGCCTTCCGGAGAAGGACGGAGAACTGGATTTGGAGCAGATCTGTAAAATGGTCGATGCGTACCTTGCCTCCGGAATGAACTATTTTGACACCGCCTATATGTACTGCGGCGGAAAATCGGAGAGCATCGTGAAAAAAGCGCTGGTAGAGCGTCATCCGAGAGAAAGCTTTACTCTGACAACCAAACTTCCGCAGTGGATGATGGACGAGGGCATCGAAGGCCGTGACCGCATTTTCAACGATCAGCTCGCGCGCACCGGAGCAGGCTACTTTGATTATTACCTGCTGCATAGCGTAGAAGACGGCGCAAACTATGAAGGCTATGTGAAATACGACTGTTTCAACTGGGCCAAGAAGAAAAAAGAAGAGGGATTGATCAAACACTTTGGTTTCTCCTTCCACGGAACGCCGGAGCTGCTTGACAAGATTCTCTCCGAGCATCCGGAGGTCGAAATTGTCCAGATCCAGATGAACTATGCTGACTGGGACAATCCGCTGATCCAGTCCGGACGACTGTATGAGGTGCTTCGGAAATACAATATGCCGTTCCTTGTTATGGAGCCGGTAAAGGGCGGTTCCCTTGCATCGGCAGGCAAAGAGATTGAAGCAGAGATGAAACGTGTTCATCCGGATGCATCGATTGCGTCCTGGGCACTCCGCTTTGCGGCTTCCCTCCCGGGTGTTGCAACCGTGCTCTCCGGTATGTCAAACGAGGAACAGATGGAGGATAATATCAAAACCTTTCGAAATTTTGTACCGTTAAATGAGGAAGAAAAAGCAGTGATCGCCAAAGCACAGGAAGCGCTGAAAAAGAGTCCGGCGGTTCCATGTACCGCCTGTCGTTACTGCTGCGACGGATGTCCGATGGGAATCGCGATTCCGGATGTGTTCAAGGCATTGAATACCATCCGCCTGTATGGAGAAGAAGACCGCGCGAAAAATTATTATAAAAAGCTGCTGGAAACATCAGGAAAAGCAGAAGACTGCGTGCAGTGCGGTCAGTGTGAGAGTGTATGCCCGCAGCATCTGCCGATCATTGACCTGTTAAAAGAAGCGTCCGAAAAGCTTGACGTGCCGGTGACGGAATAAGAGGATTGCGAATATCCGCTTTTGCATATGCTTTAGAAAAAGGCTCCCCGGAATACTCTGAAAAAAGAGTATTCCGGGGAGCCTTTTTCTATGGGAAATCTTGTTGGAATTTCCTGCGGAGAAAAAGATCCTTTGGGCAGGATCGCACTGCGCAGAAAAAATGTGCCACTTGCGAGAGATGTGACGGAGCGGTTTACGACCGGAAAAATGGAATGTAAAAAAGAAAAACTCATGTTTTACATAAACTTAACATCTCTGAGATTTTGCATTTTACACGCCGTTGTTATGATGATACCTGTAAAAACGAAATGTAAAAAACATCGGGATTGCGATTTTACAAAATAGAAATCACAAAAATCCCGTGTGAAAAGAGGAGAAAAGAATATTATGAAGAGAAAAGTAATTGCAATCACCTTAACCGCAATGATGGCTGCAGGAATGTTTGCAGGATGTGGAAGCAGCGACAGCAGCAGTTCTTCCACAGCAGACACTACAAAAGAGGCTTCTGCAGCAGAGACAGATGGCAGCACCGCAGCAGGCGGAGATTTCTCCGGACAGATCAGCGTGATCTCCCGTGAGGATGGTTCTGGTACCAGAGGTGCATTCATCGAGCTGTTCGGTGTAGAAGAGAAAAACGATGCAGGTGAGAAAGTAGACAACACCACCGTTGATGCACAGATCACCAACAATACTTCCGTTATGATGAGCACAGTGGCAGGTAACCAGTACGCAATCGGTTATATCTCCCTTGGATCCTTAAATGATGAAGTCAAAGCACTGAAAATCGACGGAGCAGAGGAAAGCGCAGAGAACGTAGAAAACGGTTCCTATAAAGTAAGCCGTCCGTTCAACATTGTAACAAAAGACGGTCTTTCCGCAGATGCGCAGGATTTCATGGACTACATCTTAAGCACCGACGGACAGCAGGTTGTTTCAGATGACGGATATATTGCAATCAAAGATACCAAAGCCTACGAAGGAAACTGCAGCGGTGAAAAGGTTGTGGTAGCAGGATCTTCCTCTGTAACACCACTGATGGAAAAATTAAAAGAGGCTTATACAAAAGTAAATTCAAACGCTAACATCGAAGTACAGCAGAGCGATTCCACAACAGGTATCACTTCCGCAAGCGACGGTCTCTGCGACATCGGTATGGCATCCCGTGACTTAAAGGATGAGGAGAAATCCTCAGGGCTTACCGCAACCGTAATCGCAACCGACGGTATTGCTGTCATCGTAAACAAAGAGAACCCGACCGACGGACTGACCAGTGATCAGGTAAAGAGCATCTATGTTGGCGACACAACCGACTGGGCAGATGTAAAATAAAGAATATATAAAGCAATGGAAAAAGAAGTAAGGGCGAACAATGGAAAATCGCTCTTACTTCCGTATCCAAAAATGTTCAGAAAAAGAAGCTGTCTTTCGGAACGTGCTTGAAAAAGCAGTTCGTAAGAAAAAACGAAAGTCTTTTTCAAACACGCTCCGCGAAACAATGAAAGGAAAGGATTTATCTTATGAAACTAAGAGAAACGATCATGAAACTTGTATTCCTGATTGCGGCATGCTGCTCCGTACTGGCTGTTGCACTGATCTGCATTTTCCTGTTCATGAATGGCGTTCCTGCCATTTTTAAAATCGGACCGCTGAAATTTTTGACCGGTACCGTGTGGAAACCGGGAAACAATATTTTCGGCATCCTGCCGATGATTGTCGGCAGTATCTGCGTGACCGGTCTTGCAATCCTGATGGGTGTGCCGGTTGCCATTCTTACTTCGGTGTTTCTTTCTCGTTACTGTCCGAAAAAATTTTACGGCATCTGTAAATCAGGCATTAACCTGATGGCTGGTATTCCATCTATCGTATATGGATTTTTCGGACTGGTTGTAATCGTCCCATTGATGGCACAGCTGACCGGAAAAAACGGAAACACAATGCTGACGGCATCCATTCTTTTGGCCGTTATGATTCTTCCGACCGTGGTCGGTGTAACAGAATCCGCCATTACGAGTGTTCCGGAATCCTACTATGAAGCAAGCCTTGGTCTTGGTGCCACGCATTCCCAGAGTGTTTTCTTTGCAGTTGTCCCGGCAGCAAAATCCGGAATCCTGGCAGGTATCGTGCTTGGCATCGGACGTGCCATCGGAGAGACAATGGCAGTGATTATGATTGCCGGAAACCAGCCTCGTATGCCAAAAGGAATCACAGAAGGCCTTCGTACCATGACAGCCAATATTGTACTGGAGATGGGATATGCATCCGGACTTCACCGGGAAGCGCTGATTGCAACGGGTGTTGTGCTGTTTGTCTTTATCCTGCTGATCAATTTATCGGTGTCTATGCTGAACCGGAGGGTACCTTATGGTGATTAAAGGAAATGGAGCTGTAAATACAATGGAAGCTGTAAAAATAAATACAAAAGAAAAAGAAAGAACAAAGGTTACGTATCACAAAAGTGTTTTTTCCTCCGTGCTGACCGGAATTACCTGGGGAGCAGCCATTCTTGCACTTGCCGTTCTGGTTTTCCTGGTTGGATTCATTCTGATTCGTGGCGTGAAAAACCTGACACTGGAGCAGTTTGCCTGGACCTATAATACAGAGAATGTTACGATGCTTCCGGCGATCATCAACACTGTTACGATGACGGTACTTTCCCTTCTGCTTGCTGCGCCGCTTGGCATTTTCTCGGCAATTTATCTGGTTGAATATGCCAACAAGCGCGGAACGCTGGTTGGCCTGATCCGGATTACTGCAGAGACCCTTTCCGGTATTCCGTCGATCGTTTACGGTTTGTTCGGTATGCTGTTTTTTACGAAAACCCTGAAAATGGGATACTCGATGATGTCCGGTGCCTGTACCCTTGCCATCATGATTCTTCCGCTGATTATGCGAACAGCAGAAGAAGCCTTAAAATCGGTTCCGGATTCCTATCGGGAAGCAAGCTTTGGACTGGGAGCCGGAAAGCTTCGTACGATTTTTAAAATTGTTCTTCCATCTGCCGTACCCGGCATTCTTTCCGGTGTCATTCTTGCGACAGGCCGTGTCGTAGGAGAGACGGCAGCGCTTCTTTTCACAGCAGGAACGATTGCAAAGGTGGCAGGCCTTATGGATTCCGGCCGTACCCTTGCCGTTCATATGTATGCACTTTCCAGTGAAGGCCTTTATATGAATCAGATGTATGCAACCGGCGTCATCCTGATGCTGATTGTCCTTCTGATCAACGGCTGTTCCGGAATGATTGCGAAGAAAATTGCAAAGAAATAAAAGAGAGACGAGGAAAAAACATGAGTAAAATAGATGTATCCAATATGGATCTTTATTACGGAGACTTTCATGCCTTAAAAAATATCAATCTGAGCATTGATGCCAATGAGGTGACGGCTTTTATCGGACCTTCCGGCTGTGGTAAATCGACCCTGTTAAAATCCATCAACAGAATGAATGATCTCGTTCCGGGCTGCCGGATCACCGGTGAAATGCTGTTGGACGGAGAAAACATCTACGGCGGAAAAATGGATGTCAACGGACTCCGAAAACGGGTCGGCATGGTATTCCAGAAACCAAATCCGTTCCCGATGAGCATTTACGACAATATTGCCTATGGCCCCAGAACCCATGGTGTCCGTTCCAAAGCGAAGCTGGATGATATTGTGGAGCAGTCTCTTCGACAGGCGGCAATCTGGGATGAGGTGAAGGACCGTTTGAAGAAAAGCGCACTTGGCATGTCCGGCGGACAGCAGCAGCGTCTTTGCATTGCGCGTGCCCTTGCTGTACAGCCGGAGGTTCTTCTGATGGACGAACCAACCTCAGCACTGGATCCGATTTCTACTTCCAAAATCGAAGATCTTGCGGTAGAACTGAAAAAAGATTATACTATTATTATGGTAACCCACAATATGCAGCAGGCAGCCAGAATTTCCGACAAAACCGCATTTTTCCTGTTAGGAGAGGTAGTAGAATACGGAGAGACCGAACAGATCTTCTCCATGCCGAAGGATAAACGGACAGAGGATTACATTACAGGGAGGTTTGGCTGATATGAGGGAAAGATTTGAGCAGCAGATGGAAATTCTGCACACGGAGCTGATTGAGCTTGGCGCACTCTGCGAGCAGGCAATCGGACGGACATATGAGGTTCTGCTGGAGGGAAACCAGAGAGCGGCAGAAGAGATTATCAAAAAAGACCAGGTTGTCGATGCGAAAGAACGGGAGATCGAGGATCTCTGCTTCCGCATCATTTTACAGCAGCAGCCGGTAGCACGTGATCTGCGCCAGGTATCTGCGGCATTAAAAATGATTACCGATATGGAGCGGATCGGAGACCAGGCAGCAGATATTGCGGATATCGTAAAAGTAACGAGTCTTGGTGTGCCGGATGCAAGCATCCGTCTGAAGGATATGGCGAAAGCAACAGCTTCTATGGTAACAAAATGCATCGATGCATACGTTAAGCAGGATCTGAAGCTTGCACGGGAGGTTATCGATTCCGATGATATCGTGGATGATCTTTTTGACGAGGTAAAGGATGAAATTCTGCAGGGTATGCGAAAGGGAATTACCACAGATGTCCAGTCTCTGGACTATCTGATGATTGCAAAATATTATGAAAGAATCGGTGACCATGCAACAAACATTGCGGAATGGGTTGTGTATTCCATTAACGGTCACCATAAAGGGGAATAACAGATGATTTACTGCGTGGAAGATGAAAGAAATATACGGGAACTGATCGTATACACACTGGAATCGAGCGGTTTTACCGCAAGAGGCCTGGAAAGCGGAAAAGAGCTGAATGCAGCTATTGCAGAACAGCTTCCGGATCTGATTCTCCTGGATATCATGCTTCCGGGAGAGGATGGTCTTGAAATTCTTTCACGCCTCAAGGCATCGGAAGTAACAAAAGAAATTCCGGTCATTATGGTAACGGCAAAGGGCGCTGAGTATGATAAGGTCATGGGCCTGGACTGCGGAGCCGATGACTATATTACCAAGCCGTTCGGCATGATGGAATTTATCGCAAGGGTACGTGCCGTGCTGCGCCGTGCCGGAAAAGAAGAGAAGGAAAACGATGTGCTGGAGACCGGGGATCTGCAGATCCAGGTAAAGCAGCATCAGGTTCTGGCCAAAGGGGAGAAGGTTACCCTGACCTTAAAAGAGTTTGAACTGCTGAAATTTTTAATGGAAAATAAAGGAATTGTCCTTACGAGAGACCGTCTGCTCGGCCATGTCTGGGGTTATGATTTTGACGGAGAAACCCGTACGGTAGACGTTCATGTGCGTACACTCCGCCAGAAGCTGGGCGAATGCGGCGAGCTGATCGAGACGGTCCGCGGCGTGGGATACCGGATAGGAGGCTGAGAAAGTAAGATGCGTAAAAAAGTCTTTCAACATGCGGGAGCGTTGATTATCGCTGCGATTATCCTGACTTTTTTCACCATGAGCTGGGCAATGTACAACAATACGGCGGAGCAGCTTCGTGTTTCGGTGAGAAATGAATGTGAGTATTACAGGTATTTTCTGGACAAGATGGGTGATGACAGTCTGGATAAACCGGCCGGAAAGATTACAGCAAGCCGGGTCACCCTGATTGACACAGACGGAACTGTTCTGTTTGATTCGGTTGAGGATGCGAAGATGATGGGAAATCATTCCGGGCGGCCGGAGGTGATTGAGGCAGAAAAGACAGGGGAAAGCAATATTTCCCGTTATTCCGAAACGCTGCGGAGCAAAACATATTATACGGCACTGCGCCTGGACAATGGAAAAATCATCCGTGTTTCCCTGACAACGGACAGTGTGTTCGGTGTGATGCTGCGGAATATATGGCTTGTGGCTGTGCTGATTGCGGCAGTTCTTGTCGTAGAGCTGATGATGGTCAGCCATATGACAAAGGCACTCGTAAAGCCGATCAATGAGATTGATCTGAATCATCCGCTGGACAACAAAGCGTATGAGGAATTGAGTCCGCTGCTTGGCAGAATTCATCAGCAGCAGAAGCAGATCCAGCAGCAGATGGAGGAGCTCCGCCATAATCAGGAGGAGTATCTTGCCATCACGGAATATATGAAGGATGGTCTGATCGTGACAAACCAGTCGGTTGTACTCTCCATCAACCGCTCGGCACAGAATTTGTTTGATGTGACGGCAGAGGAGTGCATCAATCACAATATTGTGACAGTCAGCCGCAATGAGCAGCTGAAGGAGGCGCTGGATCATGCTCTGGAGGGCAGTTCCGAGGAGCGGATGCTGGAATTAAACGGAAGAGTCTATCAGCTTCTTGCTAATCCGGTGCGTGTGGACCGTGTTGTATCCGGTGCGGTCATCCTGGTGCTGGATGTGACAGAAAAACAGAAAGCGGAGGTGATGCGCCGTGAGTTTTCTGCCAATGTGTCACATGAGCTGAAAACACCACTGATGTCGATTTCCGGATATGCGGAGATCATAGAAAATAACATGGTGAAACCGGAGGATATTCCAAAATTTGCGGGAAGAATCCACAGTGAGGCGAGCAGGTTAAGCTCTCTTGTCGAGGATATTATCAAGCTGTCCAGACTGGACGAGAACGACCAGTCGATCCCGATGGAGGAAGTGGATCTGATGCAGATCTGCCGTGATGTCGAGGGACATCTTTCCATACGGGCAAAGGAGCAGCAGGTGAAGATGACACTGAGAGGAGAGAGCTGCCGGATCAAAGGTGCACGGCAGGTTCTTTATGAGATGATCTACAATCTCTGCGACAATGCGATCAAGTACAACCGCAGGGACGGTGAGGTCGAAGTGACGGTTTCCCGCGGAAGAAACGGACGGGCAGTGGTATCTGTGGCAGATACCGGAATCGGAATTGCAAAGGAAGATCAGGAGCGGATCTTTGAACGGTTCTATCGTGTAGATAAGAGTCATTCCCGTGAAACGGGAGGTACGGGACTTGGACTTTCCATTGTGAAGCATGGAGCGATTCTTCATGATGCAAAGATTAAAATTGAGAGTACGCTTGGAACCGGAACAAAGATAATTCTGGAGTTTTAAGTGAAAAACAGATAACGCAAAAGACAGCATGCGGGGACAGAACCTATATGGGAGGCTTGAAAAATTCATGATTTTTAAGTGCCCAAAGCGGTTCCGTCCCCGCATGCTGTCTTTTTATGTATGGCTTGTATCGTTACAAAAATGCAAATTCGTTGTTTTGAATAAACAGAGTATTCAATATTTGGTAAATATGATAAGGGGGTTGGGGGTTGTTTTTTGATGCAGAGTATGGTATTGTAAATATAACGAGTTCCGGAAACGTTACCGACACCGTTTCCGGAAATACAGACGAGATACCGACAGCCCTGTTTTTACGAAACAAAATGAGCTGGCTATAGGGGTTGCATAAGTTACAATTTGCTGCGTATCCGTGAACAGGAATTATGTATTTGTGGGGTCGGATGGATAGAAAAAACGACAAGGAGAAAGGGTTAAAAAATGAGAGCAAGTGGTATTTTACTTCCGGTAGCTTCGCTGCCGTCCCGATATGGAATCGGATGTTTTTCGAAAGAAGCATATGAATTTGTGGATCGCCTGGAGGAGGCCGGCCAGAGCTACTGGCAGATTCTTCCACTTGGACCGACGGGATATGGAGATTCGCCGTACCAGTCGTTCTCTACTTTTGCAGGAAATCCATATTTTATTGATCTGGAGACCCTGGTAAAAGAGGGACTTCTGACAGAAGAAGAGTGTGATGCGTGCGATTTCGGCGACAATGCAGAGTATATTGATTACGAAAAGATTTATCTGTCCCGTTTCAAAGTACTCAGAAAAGCATTTGAAAGATTTGCGGCAGATGACGTATATGATGCATTTGTATCGGAAAATGGTTACTGGCTGGAGGATTATGCGCTGTATATGGCGATTAAGGATGCACTCGGCGGAATCAGCTGGAGTGAGTGGCCGGCAGAATTAAAGGACAGAGAAGAAGCAGCACTGAATCAGAAACGGGAAGAGCTTGCCGGGGAGATTGCATTTTACAAATTCCAGCAGTTTATGTTCCTGAAACAGTGGAAAGCACTGAAGGCATACGCAAATGAAAAGGGTATCCGTATCATCGGTGATATTCCGATTTATGTTGCATTTGACAGTGCCGATACCTGGGCAAATCCGGTTCTGTTCCAGTTTGATGAGGACAACCAGCCAAAAGCAGTTGCCGGATGCCCGCCGGATGCGTTCTCCGCAACCGGACAGCTCTGGGGCAACCCGTTATACAAATGGGACTATCATAAGAGCACAGGTTATGCATGGTGGCTGTTACGTCTGGCTCACGTGTTTAAACTGTACGATACTGTCCGCATCGACCATTTCCGCGGATTTGATGAATATTATTCCATCCCGTTCGGTGATCAGACGGCAGAGCGCGGCCACTGGGAAAAAGGACCGGGCATGGATCTGTTCAACACCGTCAAAGAAAAGCTCGGCGATGTGGATGTCATCGCAGAAGACCTGGGATATCTTACCGAGAGCGTGATCGAAATGGTGAAAGAATCCGGCTATCCGGGTATGAAGGTGCTGCAGTTTGCTTTTGACTCCCGTGAGGAGAGTGATTATCTGCCGCACAATTACGAGAGAAACTGTGTTGTCTACACCGGAACGCACGACAACGATACGATTCTTGGATGGTATTATGTCATGAGTGAGGAAGACCGCGAATTCTCCAAAGAGTATATGGGAAATGCAAAGAGTACCGACGAGGAACTCCCGTGGGATTTCATTCGCATGTCAATGGAGAGCGTGGCAAATCTGGCTGTCACTCCGATGCAGGAGTTTTTAGGCCTTGGCACGGAGGCAAGAATTAACTATCCGTCTACACTTGGAAATAACTGGAAATGGCGCCTGCTTCCGGGACAGTTTACATCGGAAATGGCAAAGAGAATTCATCGGCTGACACAGATTACAGCACGTATTGCAAAATAAAAACACGCGCTGGAAAGAAAGCAAAACAGGCCGGGGAAACAAGCCGGAAGAGATTCCGGCAGAACAGGTACAGAGTTTAAAGGAGAGGCCTGCAGAATATGGAACAGGTAACAATCAGGGACATTGCCCGCAAATGTAAGGTAGGCGTGAGTACCGTATCGAGAGCGATGAACAATCATCCGGACATCAATCCGGAAACAAAAGAGATGATTTTAAAGGTGATTGCTGAATCGAATTACGTACCGAACAACAGTGCCAGAAACCTGAAGCGGTCGAATGCGAAAGCGATTGCCATTCTGGTAAAAGGCATGGACAACATGTTCTTCAACAACATGATCAGTGTGATTGAAGAGGTTGTGCGAAAAAAGAAATACGCCTGCATTATTGAGCGAGTCGAGGAAAAGGCAAATGAGGTAGACTCCGCGATCGAGATCGTCAAAGAAAAACGGCTGCGCGGCATCATTTTCCTCGGCGGAAACTTTACGCATCCGCATGAGAAAATGGCGCAGATCCCGGTTCCGTACGTGATCAGTACAATCGGGGCGGTTTCAGACGGAGGAAAACCGTGCGCGAGCGTATCGGTCGATGACTACAGGGAAAGCTATAAGATGGTAGATTATCTCTGTGGTCTCGGGCACCGGCGCATTGCCATCATTACCGCCTGCGAGGACGACATCAGTATCGGACGGCTCCGTCTGAATGCGTACCGCCAGGCTTTACTGGATCATGGGATACCTTATGACCCTGATCTGGTATTTCATATGACGAAGGACGACACGTATTCTTTCGCCACAGGGTACAAGATAACAAAAAAAATTCTGGAAAAAAAGACGGAGTTTTCCGCGCTGTATGCCACCGCGGATACGCTGGCAATCGGTGCGTGCCGTGCCTTAAAAGAGGCCGGGCTTACCGTGCCGGATGATATTTCCGTTGCCGGATTTGACGGAATTGATGCGGGAGAGTATTATATACCCAGTATCACAACGATCCGCCAGCCGGTGGAGCAGCTTGCCGCAGAGACGGCGAAAATGCTGTTTTCCTTAATTTCAGGAAAAGAAGAACCCTGCAGCAAAGTATACGATGGGGAACTCGTCGTAAGGGAATCCACAAAGTCGCGGATCGCGCAGCAGTAAAATATTTGCTGTTTCGCTGCCCCCAAAAGTGATTCAGAAGTGAACCGTCCCATTCAGGGAAAAGCTTTGAATGGAACTGCGAAAGCTGCCAATTGCAGGAAATCTGGAATGGCAGCGCAACTAAATGACACTGTGGGAATTTATCCACAGCAATACGAGGAGAAAAAAATGGAAGAAAGAATTCAGGCAATCTTAAAAGAGCGTTTTGGAAGAGATCTGGACAACTGCACAAAGAGCGAAATCTTTGAAGCCCTGATGGTTATCACCAAACAGGAGATGGCAGGTCGCAAAAGAAACACCGGAAGTAAGAAGCTGTATTATATTTCAGCAGAGTTTCTGATCGGAAAACTGCTGTCCAATAACCTGATTAACCTTGGCATGTACGAGGAAGTTGAAAAAGCACTTGCAGCTCACGGAAGAGAGCTGACCGAGATCGAGGAGATGGAAATGGAGCCGTCCCTTGGAAACGGAGGTCTCGGCCGTCTGGCAGCATGCTTCCTTGATTCTATCGCAACGCTTGGCCTGCCGGGAGACGGTATCGGCCTTAATTATCACTTCGGTCTGTTCCGCCAGCTTCTGGTCGACCACAAACAGAAAGAAGTGAAAAATCCATGGATCACAAATGAGAGCTGGCTCGTCAGACAGCCGGTATCCTTTGCAGTTCCGTATAAAAACTTCACAATGCATTCTACCCTGTATGATATCGACGTACCGGGTTACAACAATGGCTGTAACCGTCTGCATCTGTTCGATGTAGATACGGTAGACGAGAGTATCGTTCCATCAGACAGCATCAACTTTGACAAGCATCAGATCCAGAAAAACCTGACACTGTTCCTCTACCCGGATGACAGCGACCGTGCCGGACAGCTGCTTCGTATCTACCAGCAGTATTTCATGGTCAGCAACGGCGCACAGTTCATCCTGATGGAGTGCGAGCAGAAGGGCTACGATCTGCATAAGCTGTATGATCACGTTGTGATCCAGATCAACGATACTCATCCGTCCATGGTCATTCCGGAGCTGATCCGTCTGCTGCAGGAGAGAGGCTTTACCATGCAGGAAGCCATCGATGTTGTAAGCAAGACCTGTGCTTACACCAACCACACCATCCTGGCAGAGGCACTGGAAAAATGGCCGATCGATTACCTCGAGGAGGTTGTTCCGCACCTGATGCCGATTATCCACGAGCTGGACGCACAGGCAAAGAAGAAATACAAAGATGAGAAAGTAGCGATCATCGACAAGGATCAGCGCGTCCACATGGCACACATGGATATCCACTACGGATTTTCTGTTAACGGCGTTGCAGCACTGCACACCGAGATCCTGAAAAACTCCGAGCTGAAACCGTTCTACGATATTTATCCGGAGAAATTCAACAACAAGACAAACGGAATCACTTTCCGCCGCTGGCTGCTGCACTGCAACCGTGAACTGGCACAGTATATCGAGAGCCTGATCGGACCGGGATTCAAAAAAGATGCCGACGAGCTGGAAAAACTGCTCAAATACAAAGACAACAAGAAGGTTCTTGCAAAACTTGAGGAGATCAAACACAACCGCAAACTGGATCTCAAACAGTTCCTGTATGAGACACAGAATATCGCGCTGGATGAAAATTCCATCATCGATGTACAGGTAAAACGTCTTCATGAGTACAAACGCCAGCAGATGAACGCCCTGTACGCTATTTACAAATACATGGATATCAAGAGCGGCAACAAGCCGAAAACCCCGATCACCATGGTATTCGGTGCAAAGGCTGCACCGGCTTATATCATCGCAAAAGATATCATCCATCTGATCCTGTGCCTGCAGGAGCTGATTGATAACGATCCTGAGGTAAGCCCGTACTTCAAAGTGATTATGCTTGAGAACTACAACGTATCAAAAGCTGCAAAGGTGATCCCGGCAGCAGATATCTCCGAGCAGATCTCCCTGGCATCCAAAGAGGCTTCCGGAACCGGAAACATGAAATTCATGCTGAACGGTGCCCTGACGCTTGGAACAGAAGACGGTGCAAACGTTGAGATTGGCGATCTTGTCGGAAAAGAGAACATCTACATCTTCGGAAAGAAACCGCAGGATGTCATCGACCTGTACGCAGATGCTGCTTACTGCTCAAAAGACATCTATGACGAAGATCCGGAGATTGCAAAGCTGGTTGATTTCATCGTCAGCGATGAGCTTCTTGCTATCGGCGACAAGGTTTGCCTGGAGAGACTCTACAAAGAGATCTTGAACAAAGACTGGTTCATGACGCTGCTCGACCTGAAAGAGTACATCAAGACAAAAGAAAGAGTATACAAAGACTACGAGAACAAAGATGCATGGAACAAGAAGTGCCTGATCAACATCGCAAAAGCAGGCTTCTTCTCCTCCGACCGTACCATTGCACAGTACAACGAGGATATCTGGCATCTGGCATAAGTGCAGAACATGCATACAAAACGCCGCCGCAGACGATTCGGTTCGTCCGCGGCGGCGCTTTTTAATGCAATTTTTATGAAAGATTCAGCCGTCTGCTTAAGATATAGCGGCAGATCAGGAACAGAACAACGCAGAGCACCACGGTGATGATAAGTGTGGAAACCGAGGATGTGGTAACCACAGCAGTCGGTGTGGAGTCCTGGAAAACACGGACGATGCTGATTCCGCCGAAGATCTGGATCACGGTAGTCATGCCGATGTAAGAGAGGACAGCCGTCAGAATTTTGTGGCTGGATACCAGGCTTCCGATGCTGATGGCGGCATAGAACAGAAGAATGCCAAAGAACAGCGAAGCGAAGAAGCCAACGATGGAAAACAGTGCCATACCGATGTGGTTCGTGATGCCGATCAGGGAAAAAGCAGCATCGGCAACACAGGTAATCTGTGCCCAGAGATAGGACAGAAAATTGGAAAAGGTCATGGCCTTGTTGTAAAAAAGCAGGGTGTTTGCGGTAAAATACCGGATTGCGTACGGCAGAAGCAAAAAAGCGAAGGAAGCGAGAACGGAAAGTGCGTTTAAGATGCTCCATGCGCCGAAAACCAGCATTTTGGAGAGAATATGATCCGTTGCCGATACCGGAAGGACGTTGGTCAGATACCCTTCGTCGGTAAAAAGATTTTTATAGTAGCGCTGGATCATCAGCACCTGTGTCATGACGGATGCGGCGATCACAATCAAAACGTATGCAAACAGATAGAGGACGATCAGCAGATCCGGCAGCTCAGAAATCTGGGAAAAGAGGAATCCGGAGCCTCCGAGAGCGCCCATGAAAATGGCGGCACCGTTCAGCAGCGCCATGTTTTTCCAGCATGCTTTCCACTCATGTTTCAGACATTTTTTTAACATTTGAATACCTCCCTGAAATAAGAATCAATCGATTCACCCTCCTGCATCCGGATATCCTCAACCGAGGCGTGCAGTTTTAACTGGCCCTCCTGGATAAAGATGACCTCATCGAGAATATTTTCGACATCGGAAATCAGATGTGTTGAGATGAGGATGGATGCGTCTGGTTCGTAGTTGTTTAAAATCGTAGATAAAATGTAATCGCGTGCTGCCGGATCGACGCCTGCAATCGGCTCGTCGAGGCAGTAGAGCTTTGCGCGGCGGCTCATCGTGAGGATGAGCTGGACTTTCTCTTTCGTTCCCTTCGACATCGTTTTCAAACGGTCCTTCGGGCTGATTTTTAAGGATTCCAGCATGGCATTGGCGCGGGACATGTCAAAGTCCTCAAAGAAATCGCTGTAATACGTTAAAAGATCCGAGACGCGCATCCAGCTGCCGAGATACATTTTATCCGGCAGATAGGAGACGATCCGTTTTGTCTCAATACCGGGATGATTTCCGGCGATGAGGACTTCACCCTCACTCGGGGTCAGCAGTCCGTTCAGCAGCTTTAAGAGCGTCGTCTTTCCGCTTCCGTTGGGCCCCAGCAGTCCGATAATTTTCCCGGAATCCAGGGAAAGGTTGAGATGATCGAGCGCGGTGTGGTTTCCGAAGCGCTTCGTCAGGTCTTTACACGTTACAAGTTCACTCATGATTTTCTTCCTCCTCAATCGTTTCGGCAAGTAGCTGCCGGATTTCCTCCGGGGTTATGCCGAGCTGTTTCATGTGGGCAACAAAAGCAGATACTTCTGCGGCGGCAAGTTCTTTTTTCATCTGATGAATCAACTCCTTATCTTCGGTAATAAAGCGTCCGCTGGTCCGCTGGGAATAGATCAGTCCGCTGCGTTCCAGTTCGGAAAGCGCTTTCTGCATTGTGTTCGGGTTGACGGCGGCCTCCTGCGCGAGATCGCGGACGGACGGAAGCTTATCGCCCGGCTGATAGCGCCCGGTGATGATGTCCATCTGTACCCGCTCGATGATCTGCAGATAGATCGGCCGCGAGGAATCAAGATTCCATGGCATATGGCATTCACTCCTTTTGTACTACTGTATTAATTTGATAGTACAATCATACAATCGCTTTATGGATTTGTCAAGAAAATTAAGAAAAAATTTTAGATTTAGAGGTTAAATTGTGGTAAACTAAGCGTAAGTGCGGCACATTAGTATTAGAAGAAAAACCGCAGAAATAGTTCCGTCTAAAAAGATGGATGAAGGGAGAAATATGGCAGAAATTAAACTGAAAAAAAGAGAAGAGATGGATCCGGCGTACTGCTGGGATCTTTCGAGTTTGTTTGGTAGTGATGAAGAATTTGAGAAAACAGAGCAGGAGCTTGCGAAGAAAATAGAAGCGTTCCGCGCAAAACAGGGAACAATGAAAGAGAGTGCAGAAGCGCTGTATGACGTTCTTTCCGGTCTGGATGACATCAGCCGCGTCTTTTCCAGCCTGTATGTCTATGCAAGCCAGAAATATCACCAGGATATGGGAAATCAGAAGTATCAGGGCTATGCCGGAAAGATGGACAGCATGATGGCTGTTCTTGCGGATGCCTCTTCTTTCGTAGAGCCGGAGATCCTGGAGCTTGACGAGGAGACGGTTACAGAATTTGAAAAAGCATATGAGCCGCTCCGTCTGTACGATCGCATATTAAAAGAAAATTTCCGCAAGAAAGAGCACATTCTCTCGCCGGAGATGGAGGCGGTTCTTGCAAAAGCCGGAGAGATGGCATCCAGCCCGGATCAGATTTTCTCGGCATTTTCGAACGCAGACCTCAAATTCCAGCCGGTCACGGATGAAGAGGAAAATCAGGTTCCACTGAGCCACGGCACCTTCGTCGGATTTTTACAGTCGAAGGACCGCCGGGTCAGAAAAGAAGCGTTTGAGAAGTATTATGCGGAGTATGAAAAACACAAAAACATGCTCGCCGCAACGTTCGGTGCCAATCTGAAACAGGCCGCATTCTTTGCAGATGTAAGAAAATATCCATCTGCACTGGCTGCATCGCTGGATGGCGGAAATATCCCGGTTTCGGTTTACGACAAGCTGCTCGAGGCGATCCATGCAAAAATGCCGGCGATGTACCGCTACGTGGCACTGCGTAAAAAGCTGCTCGGTGTGGATGAACTTCATATGTATGATGTTTACGTTTCTCTGACGAAAGAGTACGAGCAGAAATATACGTATGAGCAGGCGATCGAGATCGTGAAGAAAGCGCTTGCCGTGCTCGGGGATGATTATGTGGCACTGCTGGACAAGGGCTTTTCGGAGCGCTGGGTGGATGTTTATGAGAACGAAGGAAAAAAGAGCGGTGCTTACTCCTGGGGTTCTTACGATTCCCATCCGTATGTGCTGATGAGCTTTAACGGAAATATCGATTCGGTCTTCACACTGGCGCATGAGATGGGCCATTCGCTGCATTCCTGGTATTCGAACCATACACAGCCGTTTACGTATGCGGAGTACCGCCTCTTTGTCGCTGAGGTGGCATCAACCTGCAACGAGGCACTGCTGATCCGCTATCTGCTGAAGCATGCGAAAGAAAAAGAGGAGAAGATTTTCCTGCTGAATTATTTCCTGGATCAGTTTAAGGGAACGGTGTTCCGCCAGACGATGTTTGCGGAGTTTGAGAAGCGGATTCATGAGAAGATGGCAGAGGAAGGCACGCTGACGGCGGACGGTATTTCGGAGCTGTATCTGTCGATCAACAAGGAGTATTTCGGACCGGATATGATTTCGGATCCGCAGATCGCGCTGGAATGGGCGAGAATTCCGCATTTTTATACACCGTTCTATGTATATCAGTATGCAACGGGATTTTCGGCGGCGATTGCGATCAGCAGCAAGATCCTGGCAGGGGAGCCGGGTATTGTGGAGAAGTACAAACAGTTCTTAAGCGGCGGCTGCTCGATGGATCCGATCGACCTTTTGAAGATCTGCGGCGTCGATATGACGAAGCCGGAGCCGGTGGAAGAGGCGCTGGATGTGTTTGCTTCTTATGTGGAGGAGCTGGAGAAGCTGACCGCGGAAGCGTAAGCACAGGTTTTAAAGTTGCATAAATTTGATGGGAAATATGTGTGAAAAATATACAAAATTTGGCGCGTTTTTCCCTTGAAAAAGTTTTTGGATATGTTACAATATTATTACAGAGTAAAAATGGATGAGCTGGAAATTGAAAAATATTTGCGATTAAGAGGGAGAATTTCCGTATTTCTGTCGAATGCGGAAGATTAAACGTAAATTTTTCGGAATGCGGCTTTGCTCCTGTAAAAATGGGGAGCGGGCCGCGGCCGGCTATGAAAGAAATATTACTGTTCATTCAGCAGTGAACTGTAACAAAAACAGACGGATAGCAGATGAAGTAAGGGTGAGAGTATGAATTTATATGAGGCTATTTTTGTTAGAAAATCAGTAAGGAATTATTGTTTTGATACGCTTCCGCCGCAGACTTTGGATAAGATTTGGGAGCATTATAAGGAGATGCCGGCACTGTTTTCGGGCATCGGTGTGGATATGGCGATTCTGGACAACAGAAAAGGGCAGGAGAGAATGCTCAGTATGTTCAGTGTGAAGGCGCCGTATTATATGGCTTTTTATTCGGAGGAGTCAGAACGATATCTGATGAACGTGGGTTATATTATGGAACAGATGGTGCTGTATCTGTGCAGTATCGGACTGGGAACCTGCTTTATCGGAAGTAATCGTGTGAAAAAGGCGGAGCTTGAGAAGAACGGAAAGCGGCTGGTGGGGATCGTCGCTTTTGGTAAGAGTCATGGTTCGCATACGAGACGGCAAAGTGAAGCAAAGAGACTGCCGCTGGAGGATCTTTGTGTGTTCAAAGAGGTGCCGCGGCAGTGGATGACGCAGATGCTGGAAGCGGCGAGACTGTCGCCATCCAGTATGAACAGCCAGCCGTGGAGATTTGTGGTGTATGATAACAGAATTCATATTTTCTCGAAGAAGCACAGTGTGGAGAAGCTTCGGAAGTGGGATGAGGTGAATTTCGGGATTATGTTTGCAAATATGATGGTGGCAGCAGAGGAGCTGTGGCTGGATGTTGACCTGATCAGACTCGGGGATATTTCGCAGAAAAACTTCTCAAATAATCAGTATGTGCTGAGCGCGATTCTGAAGGCGTAGAGGTGAATACGGACGACCTCGTGCGGCTTCGTACCTGCGGTGCAGCGGGCGAGAAAAAGAGGGCGGAACTTGTGGCGCGGAAGGGGCCCGGAAAAATGGGAATCAACGCAATTCGTCAGGAAACCTGATGGTTTCCCGACTCAGTGCGTTTTGACCTCTGGTGTTGTGCACCAGAGGTCATCCCATTTTTCCGGGCCCCTTCTGCGCTCACAGTTCTTGCCCTCTTTTTCTATGCCCGCTGCACCGCAGGTACGAAGCCACGCGAGGTCTGACGGTGGGGACGGGGGTAAAGCGTCTGGATCCGCCAGGAGGCGGATCGGCGTGAGCATGTGGGGTTGGGAGGACGGATGGAAAGGAGTCTGGATTCGTCAGGAGGGTGGTTCGGTGTGAATTTGTGGGGGGAAGACAGCTGTGCGGGTGTCTGATGGAGAGCGAAAATTGAGGGAATCGTAGATACTTTTGATTTTTTTTGAAAAAAATTGAAAATAGGTATTGACAAATGAGGGGAGTTCCTGTATAGTATCATTTGTAAGGTGCAGCGAGCACTTAGCAAGATAAAAATTAATAAATGCGCGAGTGGCTCAGGGGTGGAGTACAACCTTGCCAAGGTTGGGGTCGCGGGTTCGAATCCCGTCTCGCGCTCTGCTGGAAACCGGAATGTGTAAGCATTCCGGTTTTTGCGTTGTGGAAAAATAGATGAAAAAGAAATCTTATTTTTAAAACTTAAGAATATTGCATTTTAAATTTTCATATGCTATAATGCCGATAGGCAATGAAATGAATGGCTTGCAAAGTCAACAAAAGCCCCACGAGCTGCAACTCGTGGGGCTTTCTGTGCCTTTTGGGCAAGGCGGCTTAAACCTTAGGCTGGCTGCCAGTTATTTCTTACCGTCCAGCCATTTGCAGATATAGTAGGCTACTATACTTGCCATAACGGAAAGAAAAAATGAAATGAATAGTTCTTGCACTGTCAACCCTCCCTTCTCTGCCTGTCTGGGAGTGGCAACGTTCATTAGTATAACATACAATTCTTATTTCTAAAATAAAAAAATTCCCTGTTTTTATAAAAATTCAAGGCTTCGAAAAAAAGTTCTTGCCCGGTAGTTACTACCGTACGGTATGCTAAGGATAACAAAGCAAATCAGCGAAAGGGGAATGTAGTATGAACATTACGATGGAGAATTTTAAAACCGCAAAGTATGATGTGTTTTCTATTTTTGATGACCGCTGGGGTTTGTGTACTGCGGGTACGCCAAGGGAGTATAATACGATGACGATCGGATGGGGTACGATGGGGACGATCTGGGGACCGCCAAAGAAAGGAAAGCAGATCATTACCGTATTTATCCGGGAAAGCCGCCGGACGCATCAGATTCTGCAGAAGGAAGACGAGTTTACGGTCTGCTTTTTTCCAGAGAAATATCGGAAGGATCTTGGAATCCTGGGATCAAAATCGGGAAATGATGTGCCGGATAAGATCAGTCTGACCAGTCTGACACCGAAGATGCTGGGAAATGCGGTTGGATTTGAAGAGGCAGAGCTGACCTTTGTCTGCAAAAAAATCTATGCGGTCAGAATGGAGAAAGAAGATCTGCCGGAATTTACGCGCGATACTTTATATAAAGATGGCGATCTCCATTATCTGTATATGGGCGAGATTGAAGATGTCTTTGGCATGATTGAGGAATGAAACAGGAAAATTGGCGTGATGTATCAGTATTTCTTATCACAATCTTGTATGTACTGCACCGGGCAGAAAGGCATCAGACTGCGTGAAATGCGGGAAATGTGAGAAAGTATGTCTGCAGCACCTGCAGATCAGAAACCTGCTGGAGGATGTGGTGAAAGAGTTTGAAGCGGAGCGTGCTTGAAAAAATTTCCGAAATTTACAAAAAGTACATCTGATCAGGGAGTAACCTGATCAGATGTACTTTTTTGTACGCAGTATATCAGAGTTTGATCCAAGGGGACCATTCTGCTGCAGAATAATTGGATTAATAGTTGGCTTTATAAGAATTTCTCTTTTCCGCCGTTACGCGGTGCATCCGCTCTGCCATTACAACCATCAGAATCAAAATGGCCATCAGGAATACCGGATACAGTCCGAAGGAAATATGCTGGCCGAGAACGCCGAAAACCGGCGGCATCAGGCAGGTTCCGACGTAAGCAAAGGCCATCTGGATGCCGATGATTCCCTGGCTTAAGTCGGCACCGAAGTTTGCCGGTGTCTCGTGAATGATGGAAGGATAAATCGGCGCACAGCCAAGTCCGATCAGGATCAGGCCGATAAACAGAAGGGAATCGCCAAGCGGCAGCAGCATCAGAATCGTGCCGACTGCGATCACAGCCTGTCCGAGCCGGATCATTTTCTGGTCATTTAATTTCATTGTGATGAAACCGCAGAAGAACCGTCCGATCGTGATGCCAACGTAGAACAGGCTTGCCCAGCTTGCCGCACGCTTTGCATCGATGCCGCGGAACAAAGTACAGTAGCTTGCAGCCCACATGCCGGCAGTAGATTCTACCGCGCAGTAGCAGAAGAAGCAGGTCAGAACCTCTTTGACACCGGGAACGCGGATCAGGCGGGAAAAACTTCTCTGTTCCGGAACGGAGGTCTCATCTGCAGAAGCATCAGCAGATGGCTTCTGCCAGAGCGGAAGACTGAAAAATAAAATCAGAGTCAGCACAATCTGAAACAATGCGATGGTACGGTAGCCGTTGTTCCAGGTGGAATGATTGATGGCATATCCCATGACGACCGGCCCCGTGCTGCATCCGACGCCCCACATACAGTGCAGCCAGCTCATATGGCGGGCTTTATAGTGCAGGGCAACGTAGTTGTTCAGGGCTGCGTCCACGCTTCCGGCGCCGAGGCCATAGGGGATACCCCAGAGGCAGAGGGCGAGAAAAGAGTGGCTGACGGAGAATCCAAACAGCGCCACTGCTGTTGTGAGAACGCTTACTGCCGTGATTTTTCCGGTGCCGAAGCGGGTATTCAGACGGTCGCTGTTCAAACTGGATACGATTGTTCCGGCGGCAATAATCATAGAAATGATGCCGGCAGAAGAAACAGAAGTTCCAAGCTCCTGATACATGACCGGCCACGCTGAGCCGAGCAGAGAATCCGGCAGTCCGAGACTGATGAATGCCAGATAAATGACTGGTAACAAAAGTGAAACCATGGTAAAAACCTCCTCTTAAGAAAAGATAAAATAAGAATGAATCGTTTTCTTGCGTTTAACGCAAAACCAAGATTCATAAGCAGTTTTAAAGTATCATAACCGATAAAAAGAATCAATACTTTCTTTTTTTGATTTTACAGTAAAATCTTTGTGGAAAAAGCTGTAAATTTATTTATTAATGTAGATTGTTTTTTATATCAAATTTATTAGTTGTACTTTACAGTACGGAGAAGATCGTGGTACACTAAAAGAAGACTGGTTGCGGTTCCCGCATCGGTGAACAGTAACCGGGCATCCCGGTTTGCCGGGGCATTCATATTTAAGAGAACACAAGGGAGAAAAAATACACAAAGAGAGGTAGACAAGAAATGGGAGGCTTTTTTGGAGTTGCATCAAGAAAAGACTGTACACTGGAACTGTTTTATGGAGTAGACTATCACTCACATCTCGGAACAAGAAGAGGCGGTATGGCGACATACGGAGCAAATGGCTTTTCACGTGCTATCCACAACATTGAAAATTCACCGTTCCGTACAAAATTTGAGCGTGATGTGGAAGAAATGGAGGGAAACCTCGGCATTGGCTGCATTTCCGACTATGAACCGCAGCCGCTTTTGATCCAGTCACACCTTGGAAGCTTTGCGATTACCACGGTTGGAAAAATCAACAACATGGATCAGCTTTTAAAAGAGGTTTACGGCAACGGCCGCACCCATTTCCAGGAGATGAGCACCGGTCAGATCAATGCGACCGAACTTGCGGCATCTCTGATCTGCAGTGAAAAGACGATTCCGGAGGGCATCCGCCATCTGCAGGATGTTGTTGACGGTTCCATGACGCTGCTGCTTTTGACAAAAGACGGCATCTACGCTGCGCGCGATAAAAAAGGCCGCACCCCGCTTGTTATTGGAAAGAAAGAGGGAGCGTACTGCGCATCCTTTGAAAATTTTGCATATCTGAACCTGGGTTACACGGATTACCATGAACTCGGACCGGGTGAGATTGACTTTATTACGCCGGAGAGCGTCGAGATGCTCGTGCCGCCGCAGGAGGAGATGAAGATCTGTTCCTTCCTGTGGGTTTACTATGGTTACCCGACTGCGTCCTATGAGGGGATCAATGTAGAGGAGATGCGGTATCACTGCGGTGCCATGCTTGCCAAACGTGATGCGGGAAGCAATGTCCACCCGGATCTCATTGCAGGCGTGCCGGATTCCGGAATTGCCCATGCAATCGGCTATGCGAATGAGTCCAAAGTTCCGTTTGCAAGACCATTCATCAAATATACCCCGACCTGGCCACGCTCCTTTATGCCGACAAATCAGGAACAGAGAAATCTGATTGCCCGAATGAAGCTGATCCCGGTGCAGGCACTGATCAATCAGAAAAAACTGCTGCTGATCGACGACTCCATCGTGCGCGGTACGCAGCTCCGTGAGACAACGGAATTTTTATATCAGAGCGGTGCAAAAGAAGTTCATGTCCGCCCGGCGTGCCCGCCGCTGTTGTATGGCTGCAAATTCCTGAATTTCTCCCGCTCCAAATCCGAGCTGGATCTGATCACCAGACGGATTATTCTGGAAAAAGAGGGAGAAAACGCAGAGAAAGTACTGGAAGAGTATGCAGATCCGACCAGCGACCGCTACGAGTCCATGTGCCAGGAAATCTGCCGCCGTCAGAATTTCACCAGCCTCAGATATCACCGTCTGGACGATCTGGTAGAGTCGATCGGACTGCCGAAATGCAAAATGTGTACCTATTGCTTTGACGGAAAAGAATAAACAGGTTATAATGGTTTTTAAACAGGCCAGCTGACAGAAAAATAAGAGTCTGTCGGCTGGCTTTTTTCTGTAGGAAAAAGAAGAAAAATATATTGGAGGCTTACCTATGGGGATTAGTATTCTGATTGTAGATGATGATAAGCTTCTGGTGGAAAAGCTGGAAGAAACCGTCAACTGGAGCGGAATTGGAATTGATATGGTATTTACGGCGAACAACATCCGCCAGGCGCAGAAGCTGCTGGAAGAGTATCCGATTGAAATGTTGCTGTGTGACATTGATATGCCACAGGGCAACGGGCTGGAGCTTCTGGAATGGATCCGGTACAAAAAGCTGGATATTGAATGTACCTTCCTGAGCAGCTATGCAAATTTCGCGTATGCGCAGATGGCGCTGAAGCTGTCATCAAGGGAATATCTGTTAAAACCGATTTCCAATGTGGATCTGGAAACAGCGCTGCGCAGAGTTGTCGGGATTGTGCAGGAAAAACATCAAAAACAGAAGAAACAGGAGAAAAAAGGAGAGAATGAAAAGCAATTCTGGGAGGATCTTCTGGTTCAGTGTCTGCAGGAGGAGTATTGGATTGAAAGGGCAAAAAAGAGCGGATATTGTACTCCGGATGAGACCTTCCGTCTGATTCTGCTGCGGGTACTGGAAATTCCGGATAAGGAACATTATAAAAAGGAGATCAGCTTATATAATTTTGTGATTACAAATGTTCTGACGGAATATGTGGAAACAACAGAAATGAAACTGGAAACCGTGGTACATGTCAGCGATCTGGAATGGGCAGTTGTGTTGCGAAATCACGGAAGTGCGATGGGAACGCAGGAGGAACTGGCAGAACTGCGGACCTGTCTGGCGGGTGCGTTTCCGGCAAGATTCTGCATGTACATGGGAAAACCGGCGGTACTGGATGAGATTTCAAAGAGCCGCGATCAGCTCGAAGAGATGGAAAAGTATGTAGTGCCGGATGAAACAGGGATTCTGTATGAGACACGCTGGTCTTTCGTAGAGCGCGATTATCAGGAAGTGCCGTGGAAAACGTATCTGGCTGAGATGGAGCGATCCGATTCCCTTGCGGCTGTGCGGGAAAAGCTGCAGGAATATCTGAAAAAGCGTGAGAAAAGCGGCGGTCTGCGAAAAGATTTCACAAGTCGTTTTTTTGAAGAAATGATACAGAATATATATGTTTATTTAAAAGAGAGCAATATTGTTTTCGGACAGATTTTTGACAGTGAAGAGTATGAAACGAAACGGAGAGAGGCGGTTCTTTCTGTGGTAGGTGCCCATGCGTTCATCGATTATCTGTTTGATGTGCTGGAAGGTCAGAAAAAGAACGAATCCCGCAGTGACAATGTGGTGGAGCAGCTAAAAGACTATATCGAACAGAATCTGAACGAGGATCTTTCAAGATCCGTGCTTGCAGGAAAAGTGTTCCTCTCAGAGGACTACGTTTCCAAAATTTTTATGAAAACAACGGGAATGTCGCTTCCGAATTATATTGCTGAGCGGCGCATTGAGCGGGCAAAGGAGTATTTGCGCGGTTCATCGCTTCCGATTAGCAAAATTGCGATGGAAGTCGGCTATGGAAATTTTTCTTATTTCAGTAAAACGTTCCGGGAGCTGGTCGGATGTACACCAAATGAGTACCGGAGCAGACAAAAATAACAAAAAAACGATGTCAATAACAAAAAAACGTTCTGATTAAAAAAGAGATGTGAAAAGACATCTCTTTTTTAATATACAGACTGCCGGAAAATGATAGAAAAACGCCCCTCTTTTTTGTATAATATGTTCATCGGTTGAAACGAGAGCATGAAAAAGAAAAATTGTAACGATTCAGAGCCATGCGAAATGGAAGAAAAATCGAGATGGGACTCTGAACAGTTACGAAAAATTTAAAGGAAAGAAGGGATGATATGTGAGCGCCAACCATAGTAAAACCAAAAAGAAAAGCTCCATAGGATTTGTAGAGGAAGTGAGAAGAAGCAGGCCATTATATTTACTGATGCTTCCTTCCATCATCATTTTTGCACTGTTTACGTACTATCCGATGTACGGAATTGTGATTGCATTTAAAAACTTTACACCTGCGGATGGAATTATGGGAAGCAGCTGGGCTGGACTGAAATACTTCAAACAGTACTTTAACTCCTATCAGTTCGGTCTGACCATTAAAAACACAATTATCATCAGTCTTTACACCATCGCGGTAACATTCCCGCTTCCGGTTATCATGGGACTGCTGGTTAACCAGATGAAGGCACAGAAGTTTAAAAAATTCTTCCAGGTATCAACCTACCTGCCGCACTTTATCTCTACCGTTGTTATGGCCGGAATGCTGATCCTGTTCCTCTCCCCGAGTACAGGTATTATCGCAAAGCTGGTCGGGCTGCTTGGATTCAAGCTCCCGAACCTGATGGGAAGTGCAAAAGCATTCCCGCACATTTATGTATGGTCTGAGGCATGGCAGCATGTAGGATGGGACAGTATCCTCTATATCGCAACACTTTCCTCTGTAGACCCGACCCTGTATGAAGCGGCAACGATGGACGGTGCCAACAAATGGCATAAAATGATCCACATCGATGTTCCGGCTCTGCTGCCGACGGCAACCATCATGTTTATCATGAGAATGGGAAGCGTCATGAGCGTTGGATTTGAGAAGGTTTACCTGCTGCAGAATACACTGAACAGTACCTCAAGTGAGATCATTTCCACCTATGTGTATAAGATGGGTCTTGTGAGCAGCCAGTACAGCCTTTCCGCTGCAATTGGCCTGTTCAACAACATTATCAACCTGATTCTTCTTCTGGCAGTCAACTTCATTTCCAGTAAAATGAGTGATACCTCACTGATCTGACAGAATTTTGAGCCTACATAGGAATGGAGAGCAAAGATATGAGTAAAGCAAAAGCAGTATCAACAAATAAAGTAAAGAAATCCAGAGAAGACTGGATTTTCGATATCATCCTGTATACGATCGGCGTGCTTCTGATCATCATCACCCTGTATCCGATGTACTTCATCATCATTGCATCGTTCAGTGATCCGGCAGCCGTATCCAACGGACAGATTATGTTCCTTCCGAAAGGAGTTAACTTCAAAGGATACAAACAGCTGGCGAGCTATGCAAAGCTGTGGACCGGCTACCGTAATACGATTGCTTACGTAATTATGGGAACGCTTGTGACACTCGTTGTCAATGTTCCGGCTTCCTACGCGCTTTCCAGAAAGCATTTGTATGGAAGAAGATTTTTCACAGCATTTTACCTGATCCCGATGTTCTTCACCGGCGGTCTGATCCCAACCTACCTGGCAGTACAGAGATTTCATCTGCTGGACACCTTCTGGGTTATGGTTGTTCCGTTCTCCGTTGTAACGTATTACATCATCGTAGGACGAACGTTCTTCAACAACAGTATCCCGGAGGATCTCTGGGAGGCGGCGCAGCTGGATGGATGTGGATACCTTGGATTCTTCTTCAAGATTGTGCTTCCGCTTTCCAAAGCCGTTATCGCTGTTATTGCCCTGTGGGCAGCAGTAGGACAGTGGAACTCCTACTTTAATGCATTGATTTATATCCGAAGCGAAAGTCTGCAGCCGCTGCAGATTGTCCTTCGAAGCATTCTGGTCGGCAATCAGACCATGAGTGCCATGAGTACCGGCGCTGCAGCCGTTGAGGCAAAGCAGATGGCCGATCTTATCAAATACGCGATCATCGTGGTTTCCTCCGCGCCGATCATGTGTATGTACCCGTTAGTGCAGAAATACTTCAATCAGGGTGTTATGCTCGGATCACTGAAAGGCTGATCCTGCGGATAGGAGAGAAGTATTGCAAATAAAAATCATAAAGGAGAGATGATGATGCGAAAGAAAACAAAAATGGCCTGGAGCGTTGCTCTTTCGGCCGCAATGGCAGCTGGACTGCTTGCAGGATGTGGAAGTAATGGAGGAACGGAAAGTACGAGTGGAAGCACTGCAGCAAGTTCTGCAAAGACAGAATCTTCTGCCAGTGACACGACAGATACCAGTGACCGCCCAACCTACAAAATTGCAACAGTAAGATGGACCGATACCTGGCCGACCGATTTCCTGCATGAAGGCGTCATGAAAGAAATCGAGGACAAGATGAATATCAACATCGACTGGCAGGTTTATTACAACAGTGACTGGTCCGAGCAGAAATCTCTGCTGCTGGCTTCCGGAGACCTCCCGGATGCATTTCTTGGCTCCATCTGCTTAACACAGGCAGATATGGCACAGAACAAATCGGCATTCCTGGATCTGACAGATCTGATCGAAAAAGATATGCCAAACCTGAAAGCAGCCTTTGAGGCTGATCCGGAACTGAAAGCAGTCTGCACCAGCCGTGACGGAAGAATCTACAGCTTACCGAAGAAGCTTCCGCTTCGTCCGAAGGTTTGCGGCGATGTTATGTGCATCAACCAGGAATGGCTGGATAACTTAGGACTGGAAACTCCGAAGACCTATAAAGAACTGGAAGAGGTTCTTGTTAAATTTGCGACAGAAGATGCTGACGGCGACGGCGATCCGACCAACGAGATCGGTATCACAAATGCGGCAAGCAGCGGACTGTTAAGCGGCGATCTGCGCCACATCCTTTCCCCGTTCGGAACCATGGTAAGCCGTGACGGAAACTACATGGGACTGAATGGCGAAGGAAAACCGGTCTTCATGCCGATGGAAGAAAATTACAAAGAAGCAGTAAAATGGATGCGTCAGTTATGGGAAGAGGGCGTTGTTGACCCAGAGTACTTCACACAGGATGGCTCTATGCAGACAGCAAAACAGCAGGCTGATGGCGGTTCTCAGGTAGGTCTTATCTTTGGATGGACTGCAGACGCTCAGGTTGGTCCGAACGTAAATCAGTTTAAGACTCTTGAGGCAGTAGAAGGCTACGATGGAAACCACTACGTAGAAGCAGCAACCAATTACCTTGATATCTCCGACCGTGAGCTCATGATCTCCAAAGACTGTAAAGATCCTGACACCCTGCTGAAATGGGCGGATGAATTTTACACCGATCTTGCATCGTTACAGACCTTCTATGGTACGATCGGAAGCCAGATCACAGACAATGGCGACGGAACCTACAATGTAGATGTGCCAAGCGATGGATCTTCTCTGGATACTTCCGCATGGTCCAACTCCTTACGTGACTTCGGACCAAAATACATGAACGAGGATTTCTATGACAAAGTTTCTCTTCCGGAGGATCAGGGCGACGGTGTCAAACTGGCCGATGATGCGATCAATGAGAAATACGTTGATACTGAGAAAAACTGTGGATTCCCGATGGTTCAGTATACCGACGAAGACCTTTCCAGAATCACGGCAATCGGAACCGATATCTATAAATATGTAGAAGCACAGTATGCGCACTGGGTAGTAGACGGCGGCATTGATGATGAGTGGGATTCCTACATCGATCAGCTGAAAGCTATGGGCATTGACGAGTTCCTTCAGATTCAGACAGATGCTTACAATGCATACAAAGAAAATCTGGCAAAATAAACAGAAAAAAATATTACCTGTAAGAAGCAGGCGTTGATCCGGCGGGTCAATGTCTGAAGTGCCAAACAGCAGGAGAAACGGCAGGCCAGAAATGACCTGCCGTTTTTGACAAAAGGAGGATTTTTACATGTTTTGGGAAAAAGAGGGTAAGTTAATTTATTCTTACGATGGCGAGACCGTCTGCATCGAAGCGTGGGGAAAAGATGCACTGCGTGTACGCGCGACAAAAAATCGAAGCTTTACCGGCCGCGACTGGGCGCTGGAAGCAAAGGACGCGCATGCGGGAGAGGTTGAAATCTTTGAGGATCCATCAGCAAAAGGCGGAGCCTTTGCCAATATGTATGAGGGAACGGATACTTCCTACGGAAAAATCACAAATGGAAAGCTTCATGCAGTGATTGATTCTGGCAGCGTCATTACGTTCTATCATGAGGATGGAAGAGTTCTGTTAAAGGAGCATTTCCGCCGTCTGCGCGATGAGGAAAGCATGCCGCTCAACATCATGGGACGCGAGTACAGCAACGGCGTCGGGGATAATTTCCGTATTGTAGCGCGGTTTGTAGCAAGAAAAGGTGAGAAAATCTTCGGAATGGGACAGTATCAGCAGCATGAGCTGGATCTGAAGGGCTGTATGCTGGAGCTGGCACAGAGAAACTCACAGGTCAGTGTTCCGTTCTATCTTTCCAGTATCGGCTACGGCTTCTTATGGAACAATCCGGGCGTCGGACAGGTGATGTTTGCGAATAATGGAACGGAATGGGTAACGGAATCCGGGAAAGAAATCGATTATCTTGTGATTGCAGGTGATACGCCTGCCGAGATCGAGGAGAATTATATGACGCTGACCGGAAAACCGCCGATGATGCCGGAATATGGCATGGGCTTCTGGCAGTGTAAGCTCCGCTACTGGAATCAGGAACAGCTTCTGTCTGTAGCAAGAAAATACAAAGAACTCGGTGTGCCGCTTGATGTGATTGTCGTCGATTTCTTCCACTGGACGAAGCAGGGCGAGTTCAAATTTGATCCGAAATACTGGCCGGATGTGCCGGGCATGTGCCGCGAATTAAAGGAGATGGGAATTCAGGTTGTTGTGTCGGTATGGCCGACCGTTGACATTTATTCCGAAAACTTCGAGGAGATGAAAGAGAAGGGTTATCTGGTTCGCACGGAGCACGGTGTACCGCTGACGATGCTCTGCGGCGGAAATGAAGTTTTCTTCGATGCGACTAACCCGGATGCAAGAACATATGTCTGGGAGAAGATCAAGAAAAATTATTATGATCAGGGTGCCAAGCTCTTCTGGCTGGATGTGGCAGAGCCGGAATACAGCGTTTATGATTTCAAGAACTACCGTTATCAGCTCGGAAGCGTACAGGAGGTCGGAAATATTTATCCGAAATATTATCTGAAAGCGTTCTATGACGGCATGACGGCAGAAGGCGATACTATGCCAATCAGCCTGATCCGTTCTGCCTGGGCAGGCAGCGCGAAATATGGTGCACTCGTATGGTCAGGCGATATTGTAAGTACCTTTGAGTGCTTCCGGCGCCAGGTACAGGCAGGTCTTAACATGGCGGTTGCCGGTATTCCGTGGTGGACCACCGATATTGGCGGTTTCCACGGCGCCAGAACCGATGACCCGGATTTCCATCGTCTGTACATCCGCTGGTTTGAGTACGGATGCTTCTGCCCTGTCATGCGTCTGCACGGAAACCGCAACCCACAGGAGGGCTACGGTGCAGAACAGATCGGATCCGGCAGTGACAATGAGATCTGGAGCTTTGGTGATGAGGCATATGAAATTTCCAAGAAATACATTTTCCTGCGTGAGCGCCTGAGAGATTATATCCGGGTACAGATGAAGAAAGCACATGAGGACGGAACCCCGGTGATGCGGCCTGTTTTCTATGATTTCCCGACAGATCCGGAGAGCTGGAATGTGGAGGACGCTTATCTGTTCGGACCGGATCTCTATGTTGCACCTGTGATGGAGGATCACGTAACGGAGCGCGAGGTTTATCTTCCGGCCGGAACGACATGGTTTAACGCATGGACCGGAGAAAAGTATGAGGGAGGACAGAAGGTAACGGTTGCTGCTCCGATGGATACTATTCCGGTATTCGTAAAGGAAGGAGCAGATGCAGAAAAGCTGCTGAATATTTTCTCTGAATAAGAGAATGTTCCCGTTCACCGGTACCAGGCGAACGGGAACAGAAAATCCTGTTCTTGCCATGTGAAACACGGACTCTGCATGGACAAAGCCGGAAAATATGGTATAATGGGCTGTGTTACAAAGAACATAGCTGCAAATGCATTCCGTGAGTGTAAAAGGACTGCCGGAGCTGCGCGGTAAGGTGCGGCGTCCGGCAGTCGCTCTGCAGAAAGAAAAAAGGAGGGGTGGATGCGCTTATGAATCTCTGGCAGAAAGGAAAACGAAGGATGCTGCATAGCGTTCGAATACGCAGTTTGAAGGATACGTCCCTGCGGCTTGGAACTCCGGTTTTTCTGGTCCTGATGGGGCTTGTTGTCTGCCTGCTCTGGGGCGTTTGGGAAAACCGCAAGCTGGCAGATAAATATATTGCCGATACGGCAAAGCTCTATGTCGATCAGATCAACCGTGATATGTCGCAGATCAACAGTGAACTGATCTATCTGCTGGATTCTGACAGCAATATCAAAGAAATCCCGGATCAGATAACATCGACAGATGCTCAGTATTATGAAATGGAGCAGACGCTGCGGGAGCGAAACCGTGTGCTGAAAATCCGTTACCATGAGGTACAGACCTTCTTCGTCTACGGTCAGAAAGCCAATGTTCTGATTACGGACAGCGGAACTATGTTTACCGAGAGTAAGGGAATGACAACGCTGAATCAGATGCTGATGTCCTATCTGCAGATTATGACATCAAAGGATTCGATCAGCACACAATGGACTGTGATTACGTTTGGCGACGACGACTATATTGTCGGCTGGTACGCGAAAAACAAAAAAGTCATAGGCTGCGTCATCAATCTGAATCTGATTTTCCGGACCATCCGCGCCAAAACAGAGGAGTATGATGTCATTCCGTTTATGGTGGATGCCAGAGGCCGTGTCATGACGCAGGCAGATACGTCGGAAAAATATAAAAATGAGATTATCGATTTTTCCAAAGCGGGAGAGAAAAAAGAGAAAAATGCGACGGTCTATTCCTACCAGCTTGGAACGGTCGGAAAAATCAATCTTATGGTTCTGCCGGGAGGAGGTATTCTTGAGAATGTACTGATTATGCAGATTGCATTTGTCGTCCTGATCGCGGTTCTTCTGATTGTCTGCGCATTGGAAATTACAGCATATTATCACCGGATTCTGGAACCGCTGGAAAAATTCGGACAAAAACTGGAGGAGCTGGAAAAAGAGCAGAGTCTGAATGACGATGGAAGCAACAATCTGTTAGAGCTGGAGTCTGTGAGCGGCAAATTCAAGGAACTGCTGCGGAAAATACAGGGATTGAAAATTGCAATCTACGAAAAAGAGCTTGCCGAACAGAAAGCCGAGCTGGAATACACGCAGGAACAGATCAAGCCACACTTCTTTCTGAACTGCCTGAGCCTGATCCATGGCATTGCGGATAAGAATAACGAAGGCGAGATCGTTGAGATCACAACGGTGCTGTCCGACTATATGCGTTACATTTTCCAGGATTCCAAGAAGCAGCGCGATGTGGAGGAAGAGCTGGAACACGTTGAGGCATATATCCGCATCCAGAAGCTGCGGTACGGAGAAGAAGCCTTTTCCTTTGAAGCAACGACGGATGGTGATATCGGAGAATGGAAGGTTCCGTCTCTTCTGCTGCAGACACTGGTGGAAAACTCCGTAGTACACGGTGTATCCTTGGACCGGAAGAGCGAGATTTCCCTGTATCTGACAAATGAAACGTACGAGGACGGTGAGTACCTCTACATCTGTATTTCCGACACCGGAAACGGATTTTCGAAAGAGGCACTGGATGCAATCGAAAACGACACGCCTATCATCTACCACGGCCGTCACCATGTCGGCATCTCCAATATAAAACGCCGCCTGGCGCTGATGTACGGCGAACGAGCGAGCATTACGTGCTCCAATATGGATGAAAATTACGGAGCCGTCGTAGAGGTGCGGCTGCCGAAAACAGAATAAAGCGAAAAGAAAAAAGGCGGGAACCCGGAGAAACATAGAGGGTTCCCGCCTTTTTGCGTGAAAAAACTGCAGGAGCTTCCGGAACCTGATAGCTCCGGGAAGCTCCTGCAAAGGGGGAGATGATTCAAAAACTGTTTTCTGTATCAGATACGGGAAACTCCGTCATCGGTATAACGCTCATAGGAAGCGCCTTCGTATCCGACCATGCGGATGCTTTCCTCTTTGATATCCGGTACGGATTCTGCAAAATCGGCAACCGGGATTGCGCAGCCTTTGCGGATGAAGAGAGGAACCTCATTCAGGGCAACTTCTACGTAGTGGATACCTTTCGGAAGAATCTCCTGGAACATGTTTCCATTGCCGAGGAATTTTACAAACATCATTTCTTCCGGCAGATATACATAACGGCCGATGGCATTCTGAGTGTAAACCGGTGCAATCATGATCTCATTACCGATCATCAACTGATCTTCTGTATTTCTTGCCAGCTTGTCATCCGGGTAAACGAAGGCAAGCGGTTTGAAGTACATATCATCGTTTAAAGCAGCCTTCATGTACTCGCTGTACAGATACGGAACGAGGCGGTAGCGGACGCCGATGACGTTGCGGAAGTCCTCGATATGCTCAAACTGGTAAGGTTCCTGCTCACGTGTTCCGAGTGCGGCATGGTTTCTCATCAGAGGAGTGAAAACACCAAGTGCCAGCCAGCGGAGCAGCAGGTCTCTTGTGGTATTTGCACCGAATCCGCCGAGGTCGGCTCCGGTATAGAGGAAACCGCACATGTTGAGGGACGGCATCATCTTCAGGTTCAGCAGGATGTGTGACCACCACGAGCAGTTGTCTCCGGTCCAGATTCCACCGTAACGGTGCATGCCGATGTAGGAAGAACGGGAGAACATCAGGATTCGCTTATCCGGGGAAATTCGTTCAAAAGCTTCACCGGCAGAACGTGTCATGTTGTAGCCAAACAGATTGTGTACCTTGTCATGGCGGACCTGTTCGCCATTTACGTTGTGATAGAAGCGTTTATAGTCCTCATGGTTGTTTGCCAGTGCCTGAAGCTTTCCGCCTACCATGTAGTGCGGAACCTCCGGGTCACCTTCCACATATTTCTTTGCAGTCTCCTTGAAATCAGCAAGGCCTTCCTGGGAATAGAAGATGGATGGCTCGTTCATGTCATTCCAGAAGGCATCGATTCCCTTGGAAACGAGAACATCGTATTTGTCACCAAACCATTTTCTGGCATCTACATTTAAGACATCCGGGAAATGAGTCCAGCCTGGCCATACAGTAGCTTCGAAGTAGGAGCCATCCTCACGGCGGCAGAAGTAGCCTTTTTCACAGCCCTCTTCGTAAATGTCATAACCCTCTTCTACTTTCACACCGGCATCGATGATCGGAACGAGATGGATCTTTTCTTTTTTCATATCCTGTACAAATCCCTCGAAATCCGGGAAACGTTCTTCATTTACGGTGAAGTCCTTGTAATCCTGCATGTAGTCAATATCCATGTAAACCATATCGAGCGGCACATGGTTTTCGCGGTATTTTTTCACAACCGTGCGGAAATCATCCTCTGTTTTGTAGCCCCAGCGGCTCTGACCGTAACCGAAAGCAAACTTCGGAGCAATGTAGCTGCGTCCGATGATGCCGCGGAACTGTTTTACGATATCAAGATCGGAATCACCGGTGATCATGTAAACGTAGAGATCTGCGTTTTCGCAGGAAACGGTCATCGTATCGGAAGTTGTGTAGCCGATATCGAAACGCAGGGTGCCCGGATAATCGAAGAAGAATCCTACGTGTGTCTTGCCGGAGATGATGATGAAGTTGTGTGCTGCATACAGAGAGGTTTTGCTCTCTACGTGGTTTGGATCATCAGCGCAGTCACTGATGTAAAGAAAGCCGCGTTTGTTGATACCGCGGTTGGCTTCGCCAAGTCCGAATACCATGTCATCGTCAGTAAGTTTTGTGGTGAAGGAGAAGCCGTTCTCGGTGGAGAAGGTACCGTAATCCGGGTTTCCTTCGGAAGAGGGGATCTCTTTTACAACAGCTTCGGTTTCAAATGGGGTTCCGTAGACAAATTTTTTTACCATGTCATCCTCCTTGTAAAATAAATGGAAAATATAGTGTTTTGGTTAGGTTTAGCGCAACACCTTTGTAATTTTATTATAACAGGGATCGGAAAAATGTCTAGCAAAATTCTTCCTTTTTTTAACAAAAAAACGTGTACAGAAAAAAATCAGGTTATGTTGGCAGGCCTTCTGCGCGTTTCCGGAAATCTCTCGGCGTACAATGGTAAGTACGCAGAAAGATTTTGGAATAATAGCTCTGATGATTGAAACCGCATGCGGTACAGATTTCCGCGATGGACATTTTGGTTGTGTTTAGCAGATGACAGCTTACTTCCAGACGGTAATGATTCAGAAAATCAATTGGGCTCTGGCAAAGATAGCGGCGGAAAATCTGACAGCATTTATTGCGGCAGACTTTTCCGGCGGCGGCGATCTCTTCCAGATTGATGGATTCACTGTAGTGGCTGTAAATATAGGAAACCATATCGCGCTGGATCAGAAGATCTGGATCCTGTGAGACGGCGGTGTTGCCGTCCGGCATCATCGGATGCGTGCGCAAAAGACGGCACCACAAAAGGGAAAGCAGAGCAGCAGCCTCGATTTCGTAGGCGACCGGTTGTTCCTTCTTCAGCCGGAGAATTTCCGGGAGGATCTGCAGCGCTTTTGCATCTTCCGGATTTTCCGGCTTCAGATGAAGATATTCCAGAGCCGGATTGGAAAGAACCGGCGTAATATAAGACTGGTACAGAACACTGTTCGTGATGAAGATTTTCGGATGGCACAGGATACAGATAAAGTCACATTCCTGGCCGTTTTCAGAATATCCGTAGTGCATCTGGCGGGAATTGACGATAATCGCCTCCCCGGCGTTTAAAAGGACTCTTTTTCCATTGATATAGTAGTTCATCTGACCGGAGCGGATCTGTACCCATTCGATATCCTCATGCCAGTGGCAGAGCGCCCGGTGATCTGGATAGGAAGAAAGCAGTCCTTCCCGGATATAAAGCGGAATGCCGACTTCATCGTAGCGGACGATCTCGGATGCGTCCTGCATGACTTTTGTAATTGGGTCATTTATCATAAAAACCTCCGTGAAAAAGTACAATTATTATAAAAAATAAGGAATATTGTCGTAGAAAAAACGCAAAACCTAAGATAATATGATTATAACATATACATGTATGGAATAAAACAGAAAAAAGGAAAAAGAAATGAAAAATCAGAGGGAAATCAAGAAAAAAGATCCAGAATTCTACCGGAAACTTCTTGCACTGCTGATCCCGATGGTTGTACAGAATCTGATGAATGCACTGGTAAGTGCGTCCGATGCGTTAATGGTCGGTACGCTGGACCAGAATTCCCTGTCTGCAGTTTCGCTTGCCACACAGATTTCTTTTGTCCTGAATCTCTTTTATGCGGCGATTACGATCGGAACAACGGTCATGGTCGTTTATTTCCTGCTGAATCTGGATGAAATGATTAAGCTTCCTGCCGTTTACAGACACTATAAAAAATATCAGTGGGTGAATAATATTACCAGGGAGGATACAGAACAATGAAAAACGTAGAGAGAAGAGACAGACAGTTACCGTACATTTCCGATGCAGAGGTCATGGAGCAGCAGATGAATGCGAGAAGACTGACGCAGAAACTGAACACCATCGACCGTTCGGATTTTGACGGAATCGCAGCCATTGTAAAAGAACTGTTTGGAAAATCCGAGGGTGCATTTGTCAATCCGCCATTTTACTGTGACTATGGCTTTCATATTGAGGTTGGAAAAAATTTCTTTGCAAATTATAACTGCACCATTCTCGATGTGGCAAAGGTAAAAATCGGAGACAACTGCCAGATGGCGCCGAACGTTGCCATCTATACTGCAGGTCATCCTGTGCATCCGGCGGCAAGAAACAGTGCGTATGAATACGGCATTGAAGTTACCATCGGAGATAATGTCTGGATTGGCGGAAATACAGTTATTTTACCAGGCGTACATATCGGAGATAACGTTGTTATCGGCGGCGGAAGTGTTGTAACAAAGGACATTACGGACTGGTCGATTGCAGCAGGAAATCCGTGTAAAGTCATTCGGAAGATTACCGAAGAAGATAAACAGTATTATTTCAGAGACAGAAAATTTGATGATGAAGCATGGGAGGTCATCAAAGATCTGTAAAAACGAAATGTTTTCTTGGGCAGTTATGCGATGAAAAAAACTCTGTACCGTATCCATCCGGGAATTTCCGGGGATGCGGTGCAGAGTTTTTTTGCGATAGGAGACAGGAGATTCTGCCGGATTTTGCTGTGGCAAAAAAATGTGAATCCTGCTTTTATGCAGCAAAAAATGCCCAGAGCCGGAATCGAACCAGCGACACGAGGATTTTCAGTCCTCTGCTCTACCAACTGAGCTATCTGGGCATTTTGATTTCCTGTTGGAAACCTCTGTTAATATAACATGGATTCGCGAAAATTGCAACTGTTTTATCGAAAATCGCGAAAAAATTGTGCTTTTGGAGGAATGGCGGTGTATTTTCGTTCGAGAATGTGGTAGTATAAAGGGTATGCAAAGAGATGTACTCTCGGAATCTTTCTGCAAAAATCATCTCTCAAAATCAAGCACAGAAAGGCTCCGAGAGTACAGAGAGGAACAAAGGAGAAATGGTAAAAATAGTATGAAAATGATTCTGACTGCGGTCAACGCAAAATATATTCATTCCAATCTCGCAGTTTACACGCTGCAGGCGAGCGCGGAGAAAGCCGGTGTGTTCCCGGAGATCCGTGAGTTTACGATCAACCAGTCAAAAGATTCCATGCTGCGGAGTCTGTTTCTGGCGCATGCGGATGTCGTCTGTGTGTCGTGTTATATCTGGAACATATCTATTGTGGAAGATTTGATTACAGAATATCACAAAATCAGCCCGGAAACGAAGATCTGGCTTGGCGGGCCGGAGGTGTCGTACCACGCGGAGGAGATGCTGGAGCAGTATCCGTTCCTTGACGGAATCATGAAGGGTGAGGGCGAAATTACCTTCCGTGAACTGGCAGTGTATTACCAGAATCAGGAGAACGGCACGGAGGGGAAAACGCTTGAAGAGATCCACGGCATTACATACCGTGATGCAGAAGGAGCCATCAAAAGCAACCCGTGGCGTCCGGTCATGGATCTGTCCGAGGTGGATTTTCCGTATGCGAATCTGAAAAAATTCGAGAACCGCATCATTTATTATGAGTCAAGCCGCGGTTGCCCGTTTTCATGCAGTTACTGTCTTTCTTCTATTGATAAGCGGCTTCGGTTCCGAAATCTGGATCTGGTCAAAAAGGAACTCGCCTTTTTCCTGGAACAGAAAGTACCGCAGGTCAAATTTGTGGACCGTACGTTCAACTGCAAGAAAGACCATGCAATGGCGATCTGGAAATTCATTGCGGAGCATGACAACGGCGTGACGAATTTCCACTTTGAGATTGCCGCTGATCTGATTACTGAGGAGGAACTGGAACTCTTAAATACCCTGCGCCCGGGGCTGGTACAGCTTGAGATCGGCGTTCAGTCTACGAATCCGCAGACGATCGAGGCGATCCACCGGAAGATGGATTTTGGAAGAGTCACAGAGATTGTAAACCGGATTGCGAAGGGAAGAAACATCCATCAGCATCTCGACCTGATCGCGGGCCTGCCGTATGAGGATTATGACAGTTTCCGCCGTTCGTTTGCGGATGTCTATGCACTGCGTCCGCAGCAGTTACAGCTGGGATTTTTGAAAGTGCTGCGCGGTTCTTTCATGTATGAGCATACCGAGGAATATGACTGTCATTATCAGGAGCGCGAACCATATGAGGTACTGTACACGAAATGGCTGCCGTATGACGATGTGCTGAAGCTCAAAGACGTGGAGGAGATGGTGGAAGTCTACTACAACAGCGGCCAGTTCGTCCACACACTGCCGATGATCGAGCGTCTGTATGAGAACCCGTTCGATTTCTTCCAGGAGCTCGGCGATTTCTACCGGGCAAAGGGCTACAGTGAGGCGGCGCATAACCGGATCCAGCGGTATGAAATTCTGCTCGAGTTTTTACGGGACGAAAAACAGCAGGACGAAGCATTCTTTCGCCAGATGATGGTACTCGATCTGTATGCGCGGGAAAATATGAAGACGCGGCCGCATTTTGCAAAGGATCCGTCGGAATGGAAAAACGAATCGCGTGATTTTTACCAGAAGGAAGCCGAAACGAGAACGCTTCTGCCATCGTATACGACATACGATTGGAAGCAGCTGCAGCGCATGACGCATGTGGAAGTTTTTGATTACGATGTGCTCGGAAACGGGGAAAAGGCGCGTACGGTACTCCTGTTTGATTATCAGAAGCGCGATCCGCTGACGGGAAATGCGGAGATGATCGACTGTAGTGAGCTTTTTTACGCTTGACATTTCAAAAGAACATGAGATACTAGAAAAGGTAATAAAAGATGAAAATACAAGATTTTGTAGTGCTCGATCTTGAGACAACGGGTCTTTCTGTAAAGGAAGACCAGATTCTGGAGATCGGTGCAGTAAAAGTGCAGGGCGGAGAGGTCACGGCATCGTATGAGACTTTCGTCAATCCGGGCAGAAAAGTGCCGGAGCGGATCACGGAACTCACCGGAATCCGGGATGAGATGATTGCGAATGCGCCCGATGTGGAGACTGCTGTCCGCGGCTTTCTGGATTTCTGCGGCGGCCTGCCGCTTCTTGGGCACAATATTCTGTTCGATTACAGCTTCATCAAGCAGGCAGCGATAAATGCCCGTCTGGACTTTGAAAAAGAAGCGTGGGATACGTTGAAAATTGCACGGAAAGCCCTCCCGGATCTGGAGAGCAGAAGCCTTGAAGCACTCTGCGGCTACTATCAGATCCCGCGGGAACACGCACACCGTGCAATGGACGATGTGCTGGAAACGCTGGCACTGTTCCGAAAACTGGAAGAAGGATTTTCGGAAGATCACCCGGAATGGTTTGCCGCAGCGCCTCTGAAGGCCAAAATGAAACGTGAGGTTCCGGCGACGGAGGCACAGAAAAAATATCTGGCGGATCTGATCCGGTACCATGAGCTGGATCTCGAACCGGAGTGGGGAGCACTCACAAAAAGCCGTGCATCCCGCATGATTGATCAGATTATTCTGGCGCATGGAAGAATGGAAAAACGACAGAAAACTGAGAAAAAATAGAAGAGAAAAAGAAAGGATGGAACGATGAGTAATAAAGTCAATCGAAAAGCCCCGACAGAGGCACAGAAAAAGAAGAAAGATCCGCTGGCAAAGAAGAGAAATGCAGCAAAGATGCTGGCATTGATTCTTGCAGTGGTTATGGTGCTTGGTATGGTTCTTCCAGCACTTTTATGGCTGGTGTAAAGAGATTCTGTAAAAGACAGATTGAAATGGGAAACGGATCAAGAAGAGGCACAGTATGAAAAACAGCAGAAAAATGAGAGGCCTGCTGGTGATGCTTATCGCATTCGCATTCTGCTTTCTGGCAGAACCAGTCAAAGCGGATGACCGGACAGCGCTGGACGGAATCTATGTAGAAGACATTTCCGTCAGCGGTATGACCGAAGAGCAGATCACACAGGCAGTAAACGACAAAATTGAACAGTTAAAACCCTCGGTTATCAATCTGTCTGCCGGAGAGCAGAATGCACAGGTGACAGCAGGGGATCTCGGACTTTCCTGCGCCAACCCGGAGGTGGCAAGAGAAGCCGTCACAATCGGGCAGGAAGGCAATGTACTGAAGCGGTTCCTGACACAGAACCGGCTCAAAAATGGAGAGACGGTGACGTTTTCCCTAAAATATACAGTCGATGGCGAGGCAGCGCGCCAGGCGGTAGAAAACAACACAGCCGTGCTGAACCGCGAGGCAACAGATGCAACGCTGACCCGCGAAAACGGCGAATTTATCGTCAATCCGGGCCAGACCGGATGCAGCGTCAACGTGGATGAGTCCACGGCGAAGGTTGTCAATTACCTGACGACAAGCTGGCGGGGCGGCATCGGCGGCGTAGAACTGGTAACAGAAGAAACACCGGCAGGCGGTAATCCGGAGCAGCTTGCACTTGTCAAAGATCTGCTCGGCGAGGGTACGACGGAGTATGGCAATGGTACGAGCGGCAGAAAACAGAATGTCGCAGTCGGCGCAGAGAAGATTAACGGAACGCTGGTACAGCCGGGCGAGGAATTTTCCGTAGAGGCGGTCGTTGTGCCGTTTGATGCGGAAAATGGTTATGCACTGGCAGCATCGTATGAGATGGGCAAGGTCGTCGATTCGTACGGCGGCGGTATCTGCCAGGTTTCCACAACGCTCTATGTTGCTGTCTTAAAAGCAGAGCTTGAGGTGACGGAGCGGTACAGCCATTCCATGATTGTCCACTATGTGGATCCGTCGATGGATGCGGCGATTGCAGAGGGATTGAAAGACCTGAAATTCATCAACAATACGGATGCGCCGATTTATATTGAGGCGAGCGCGGACGGAAGCACCCTGCATTTTGCCATCTACGGCCATGAGACGAGAGATCCGAACCGCACGGTCCGCTATGAGAGTGAGACGACAAACACGGAGGATCCGACGCCGAGCCTGACGGAAGATGCGAATGCATCGTTTGGAACAATTGAACAGACATCGTACGGCTATCAGGGTTCGACGGCGCGGCTGTGGAAGATTGTGAATGACAATGGAAATGAGACGAAGGAGCAGGTGAATTCCAGCACTTACCGCATGACATCGGATGTCTATACCGTGGGAACAAAGACGGACAATGCAGCGGCGCGTGCGGAAATGCAGGCGGCGATTGCGGCAAATGATCTTGCAAAAGCAAAGGAAGTTGCAGCGAAATACAGCCAGAGCAGTTCGTCATCGAGTTCTTCGGAGAAGAAGGAAGACAGCAGCGATACAGAGAAAACGGAGGACGATGAGGACTAGGCGTTTTCTGGTTACTGTTCACTTAGCAGTGAAACACTTGCTGTTTCGCTGCGTAAGAACATGACGTCTGCTTTTTCGTTTGAAACAGGAAGTTCGAGGAGGACGAGGGATGCGAAAGGGTAAATTACAGCAGAGCGTGCTGGTGCGCTCGGTGTTTAAGATGCTGGGGCAGAAAAGAGAGGACGCAGCAGGGCCGGCGGTCGGACGTGGGGTATCGGCATTTGCAGGAGAAAAGGAGACGCAGGTGTTTTCGTGTGCGCCGGTGCTGGTGAAGGATCCGGAGGACGCGGTGCTCGCGGTCTGCCGGGTGTGCAACAGTGTGGCCGCGGCGGGGGCATCGGCAAAAGGAGTGCTGGTGTCGCTGATGCTGCCGGAGGCGATGGAAGAAAAGGATTTAAAGGAGCTGATGCGGGCGGTTGACGGTGCGTGTGTGCGGTATGGAACTGCGGTGATCGGCGGGCATACGGAGGTGACGGACGGGGTTTTGTATCCGGTGCTTACCGTGACGGCGGCAGGCGGGACAACGCGTGCGGGGCTGTTTGATCCGTCGTGTGTGACAGCGGATTTGGATCTTGTCGTGACGAAGGGGATTGCGCTTGGCGCGGTGTCTTATCTGGCAAAGACAAGAAGGGATGAGCTTCTGACGAGATTTTCTCCGGGATTTATCCATGGGGCGGCGGATTTTTCGGAGGATTACTCTGTCTGCCGTGAGGCGGAGATTGCGATCGAGCACGGTGCGGCTGCGATGCAGGATCTCTCGGAGGGCGGGATTTTCGGGGCGCTCTGGGAGATGGCGGATGGCGCGGGTATCGGGCTTGATGTGGCGCTGAAGAGGATTCCGATCCAGCAGGAGACGGTGGAGATCTGTGAATTTTTCGGGGTGAATCCGTATCAGATGCTTTCGACGGGGGCGCTGCTGATTGCGGCGGCGGACGGCGAGGGGCTGGTGCAGAAAATGGCACTCGAAGGGATTCCATCGGCGGTGATTGGGCGGACGACATCCGGGAAGGAGAGGATTCTCCGGAACGGGGAAGAGGTCAGGTATCTGGATAAGCCGCAGATGGATGAGATGTACCGGGTTGGCAGATAAGGCTTAAATATACGACAGGAGTGATTGGTAAAATGGCACATTTGAATATTGTTCTTCATGAGCCGGAGATTCCAGCAAATACAGGTAATATCGGACGGACGTGTGTGGCGACGGGGACGAGGCTGCATCTGATTAAGCCGCTGGGGTTTGATATTTCGGACAAGGCGGTCAGGCGCGCGGGGCTGGATTACTGGTCGAAGCTGGATGTGACAGTGTATGAGAGTTACGAGGATTTTCTGGAGAAAAATCCGGGGGCGAAGATTTACTATGCGACGACGAAGGGGCCGCAGACGTATGTGGATGTGCAGTATGAAGAGGACTGCTTTATCATGTTCGGAAAGGAAAGCGCGGGGATTCCGGAGGATATTCTGTACGATAATCAGGAGACGGCGGTGCGGATTCCGATGATTAATGATATTCGGTCGCTGAACCTTTCAAATTCCGTGGCGATCGTACTGTACGAGGCACTGCGGCAGAATAGCTTTGACCATATGCAGCTCGCGGGGCATTTGCGGACGCATGAGTGGAGGTAGACGGACGGGACTCTGGTGATCGTAGACGGAGCTGCATTCTTTTTATAAGGAAGAAGTTAAGATCATTTCCAATTCGGCAAAGACCTGCTCTGCGTAAAGCTGTTTGATTTCGTGGCGGGTCATGCCGGAGACGTTGGTCTGGAAGGTGAAGGTGTGGGCTTGGGCTTTGTATAAAATACAGAAGTAGACGACGCCCTGTACGCTGTCAGCGTTGTTGGGGTCGAGATTTCCGGTTGTGCCGGTGATTCCGATGGCGATGGCGGTGTGCAGGTTTTCTTGTACTGTGCGGGCCATGGCTTCGGCGCATTCGGGGGAGTAGACGCCGTGGATTTCGATGACGGAAGGGTCGACGCCGACGAGGACTTTGGTTTCGTTCAGATACGTGACGTAGCCGCCGGGGAAAATGGCGGAGGCGCCTTCGGTGTCGGTGATCAGGGAGGCGATCAGACCGGAAGTGCAGCTTTCCATGGTGGAAATGGTGGTGTGGGATGCAATGAGCTGTTTGATGATGGAATCAATGGTGTTTGGGTTCATAGTGAAAATTACCTCCAGAGTTAGTTTGATATGTCTGGCAAAAAAGCCCCTCGGCGGAGGGGCTTATTTTGGTGCTTCGCCTTTGGCGAGTGTAAAGATAAATTCGGTACCAACGCCCTCTGTACTGATGACATTGATATTCTGGTTATGCGCAGTGATGATCTCTTTGACGATCGAAAGCCCAAGTCCCGTTCCTTTGCGGTCCTTGCCGCGGGAGGCGTCGAGCTTGTAGAAGCGCTCCCAGATTTTCGTGATGCTTGCCTTTGGAATGCCGCAGCCGGTGTCCTTGACGGAGACGAAGACTTTACCGTGCTTCTCCGTTGTCTCAACTGTGATGGTGGAATCGTTGTTGCTGAATTTGATTGCATTATCAATGAGATTGTACAGCACCTGCTGGATTTTTCCCATATCGGCGCAGACGTATAAGGTGCGCGATGCGAGGATCAGTGAAATGGAAATCCGCTTTTTTGTGCAGGTTCCCTCAAACGAAGCGGCGGTATCCTTGATGACGGCGTTGATGTCAAACGAGGTCAGATCGAGCATATTCCCTTTATCGTCGATGTCGTTCAGCGTCAGCAGGCTCTGCGTCAGCTTGTGCAGCCGTTCTGTCTCAAACAGAACGATTTTCAGATATTTTTCCTGCATTTCCGGCGGAATCGTTCCGTCTAGGATTGCCTCCACGTAGCCTTTGATCGAGGTCAGCGGTGAGCGGAAGTCGTGAGAGACGTTCGCCACAAATTTCCGCTGGTATTCGCCGGTCTTGTTCAGCTCGCCGGACATGTAGTTCAGCGTGGAAGCGAGATACCCCATCTCATCGTGAGATTTAACATCAATTTTGTGGGTCAGGTTGCCGGAGGCATACTCCTTTGCACCGTTGATGATCTTTTTCAGCGGCCGGTACACGACGAGGGAGAAAAAGATCAGAATCACAAACGAGAGTCCGAACACGAGCAGGAACAGAAAATCAATCCGTGCCAGCAGACTTTCCCTCTGCTGATAGACGTCCTGCAGCGGAAGGTGGATGGCGACATAGCCATTGATCCGGAAATCGGAGGTGACGGGAACCATGACGCTCAGCATCTTGTCTTCGAAATAGCCGAAAAACGTTCCCGTGCTGTAATACTCGCTGCCGAGCGCAACTGGATCAAAACCGTCGATGATCTCCGGGTTTTCCTCATCGAGTGCAGCTGCCGTGTTCAGCAGAATTTCCCCGTCTGCGCTGATGAGCCAGATCTGGGAATTGTGATAGGAAGCCAGTGCACTGAGCGAATTGTAAAGATCCGTCAGGGAACGCTCACTGTGGTAATAAAGGTCGCCCTGTTTGGAAGCGATCTGCGTGGCCTCCCGGTACAGACTGGTGCTCGCGCTGGAGACCAGACTGTCCTCCACCATGCGGGAGCCGACCGTTGAGATCAGCGTAAAGCCGGCAATGGCGAGAATGACATAAATGAGAATTAATTTCCGGTAAAGCGTGCGTCGCATTATTTTTTAACCTCAAACTTGTAACCGATGCCCCAGACCGTCGTGATGGCCCAGGAGGCATGGTCCTTGATTTTTTCGCGGAGACGTTTGATATGAACGTCTACCGTGCGGGTATCGCCGATGTACTCATAGCCCCAGATATGGTCGAGGAGCTGTTCCCGCGTAAAGACCTGGTTTGGTGAGGAAGCAAGGAAGTAGAGAAGCTCCAGTTCCTTCGGCGGCATATCGACGGTGCGGCCCTGGTAAATGACGGAATAGTTCGTCTGGTTGATGATAAGATCCGGGTACTCGACACATTTTCCTGCGGTCGCGGACACCGGGATCGTGCGTGATGGCTGAAATCTCCGCAGCACTGCTTTCACACGGGCAACGAGCTCCTTGGAATCAAATGGTTTGATGATGTAGTCATCCGCGCCGAGTTCCAGGCCGAGGACTTTGTCGAACACCTCGCCCTTTGCCGAGAGCATGATGATCGGAACATCGGAATCGTGCCGGATTTCGCGGCAGACCTGGTAGCCGTCCATGCCGGGCAGCATCAGGTCGAGCAGAATCAGGTTCGGCTGGAAGGAGTGAAACTCCCGGACAGCCTCTTCTCCATCGTTTACAATTTTTGTGTCATAGCATTCCTTGGTCAGATAGAGAGAAATCAGTTCTGCGATATTGTTATCGTCATCGACAATCAGAATTTTCTGTTTGGAAGCCATAAAAGATTCTCCTTCACTGGGGACAGGACGGAACCGCATACAGTATGCGTTCCGTCCCATATTTTCCTGAGTTTTTATTTCTTAAACGTAACAATCGTAACGCCGGCATCGCCCTCACCGAATTCCGCTAAATGGAAGTCCGCTACGTGTTTCTGGCGGCGCAGATAATTGTGAATGCCTTTCCGCAGTGCGCCCGTTCCTTTTCCGTGGACAACGCGGACACTCGGCAGATGGGAGAGATAAGCGTCATCGAGATATTTGTCGAGTTCGGCAACCGCTTCATCCACCGTTTTTCCGAGCAGATTGATCTCGGTAGAAATCGTGGCAGCCTTGGAAAGCTTCGATTTTCCGCTGCTTGTGCGGGAGATGGACGGGCCGGTGATGACAGCCTCGTCGATCAGCACAAGGTCGGAGATATGCACTTTGGTCCGCATGATACCCATCTGGACGAAGAGATTTCCCTTCGAATCCGGGCGGGTGCTGACAGTACCTTTGAGATTCATGCTTAAGACTTTGACGGCATCGCCGAGATGAAGATCCTGCGGGCGGAGATTTCCGGTGCGCTTCGGTACTTCCTTCGCCTTTTTCTTATCGAGCTTGTTCATCTTTTCACGCAGAGCGGTACGTTTCTGCTCCATTTCGCGGACGGAAACATTCTCTTTTCCAAATTTCTGGAAATCGCGCATCGTCTGGTCGGCGTATTCCTTCGCCTCGCGGAGAATTCTCTGTGCCTCCTCGGTTGCATTGGAGATCATCTTTTCTTTTCTTGCGTCGATCTGTTCCTGATTCTTGGCAAGGCTCTGCTTCAGGGATTCGACTTCCGCGCGGGTGCGGGCAAGCTCTTCTTTTTCGCGTTCCAGCGTGATCCGGTTCTGCTCGAGAGTGGTCAGAACGTCCTCAAACGATTCATCCTGCTCGCTGATTTCGTCTTTTGCCTTGTTGATGATGTAGTCCGGCAGGCCGAGTTTGCTGGAAATCGCAAACGCATTACTCTTTCCAGGAACGCCGACGAGCAGGCGGTATGTCGGGCTTAAAGTCTCGACATCGAATTCACAGCAGGCATTCTCCACGCCCGGTGTGGATAAGGCATAGATTTTCAGTTCACTGTAGTGTGTCGTTGCCATGGTGCGGATGCCGCGCTCGTGGAGCGTAGAGAGGATCGCGATGGCAAGCGCCGCGCCCTCTGTCGGGTCGGTACCGGCGCCGAGCTCATCGAACAGGACGAGGGAATTGCGGTCTGCCTTGTCGAGGAAGGAAACCACATTCGTCATGTGGGAGGAGAAGGTACTCAACGACTGCTCGATGCTCTGCTCATCACCGATATCGGCGTAAACCTCGTCGAAAACGGAAAGGGAGGAGCGGTCGAGTGCCGGAATGTGAAGTCCGGACTGGCCCATCAGTGTTAAGAGTCCGACCGTCTTTAAGGAAACCGTTTTACCGCCGGTATTCGGTCCTGTGACGATCAGAAGGTCGAAATCTTCGCCGAGCGACAGATCAATAGGAACGACTTTTTTCGCATTGATCAGCGGGTGGCGTGCCTTGCGCAGGTGGATTTTACCTTCGGTGTTGAAGATCGGCTCATTGGCGTTCTGCTCCATTGCAAGAGCGGCGCGCGCGAAGATGAAGTCAAGCTCTACCATGTTTTCGAGGTCGTAACGGATCTCATCGCGGTGCAGGTCTGCCTGGGCACTCAACGTAGAGAGGATGACCTCGATTTCTTTTGCTTCTTCAATTTCCAGCTCACGGATATCGTTGTTCAGTTTGACAACGGCCATCGGCTCGACAAAGAAGGTGGAACCGGTCGAGGACTGGTCATGTACCATGCCAGGAACCTGGCCTTTGTACTCGGATTTGATCGGGATACAGTAGCGGCCGTCGCGCATCGTGATGACGGCATCCTGCAGATACGTGCGGTAGGAACCGTTGACGAGCGAGATTAACTGGCTGTGGATTTTTTCCTCACACGATTTGATGGAACGACGGATGCGGCGTAGATTCGGGCTTGCATCATCGCTGATTTCATCCTCGGAGAGAATACAGCGGCGGATTTCCGTGGAAAGCAGCGTCAGAGGCTCCAGTGTTTCGAAGAGATCTTCGAGGCTGTCCGGCGTCTGGTCCGCATTTTCGCGGCGGCCGTACGCTTTGACGCGTGCCGTGTTTTCCAGAAGTGCGGCGGTCTGCAGAAGCTCCGTGATGTTCATGGAGCTGCCGATTTCGAGACGCTTTAATGCGCCGCGGATATCTTTGGCATCACCAAAGGAAATGTGGCCTTTTTTAAAGAGCCGGGTGAGCGCGTCGTGTGTTTCGTGCTGCATCCGTGTAATCTGGGAAAGGGAAGAGGAAGGAACGAGTTCCAGACATTTCTTCCGGCCCAGCGGAGAACTGGCATACGAAGCCAGTTGTTCGATAATTTTGTCGTATTCGAGCGTTTTTAATGCTTTCTGATTCATAATACTTACCTTTTCGTAATTCATAATTCAGTCATTGTCTACAGATAACGCGGTATTTTTGATGCAATACCGCACGGATCTGATGTTACAGTTCACAGGTACCCTGCGAACTGTAACATTCGCAGCCCTCATTTAAAGTTTTGCTTCGCAAAAGGAGGGCTGCTCACACCTGAATCACTTTCTTACGCAGCGAAACAGCAAGTGTTTCACTGCTGAGTGAACAGTAGCGATCTGATCATATATCTGCACGGGAAGTACAGACCGGAAGTGGAATGTGGGTCACAGGTTTTTCCACTCCCCCAATTATACCTTAAAAAAGAAAAGAAAGAAACCCCAAGAACGAGAAAATGCAGGATGTTGCGCAAATGAGAAAAAAATGTAACAGTCTTCATAAAATGTTCATATCTATCTGGTAAAGTTTTTTATATATGTGAAGATTGCGGAAGCGCATATGCGCAGAGCAGTTCGGTATGGAATACAGATGTATGGAGAAAGAAATGTATGGAAAATGACCCAAAACCTTACAAATTCATGAAAGAGAGCATCAAAAAGCAGACGCCCGACTGGAAAAAGATTGTTCTTCTGATTGCCGGATGGCTGGCACTTGCGGCGCTTGGCGGTCTGGTTGCGGCCGCGGTATTTGCGGTGACAGAGCCAAAGATTGCAGAAGCAGTTACCAGGGAAGAGCTGCCGGCGAAAGTGGATATCCCGGGAGATGAGGATCCAAACAGCGGACAGGAGCCGGATGAGACAATTACCGCATCTTCGGCGAGTGCGTCGGTAGACAGCAGCGGCTCCGGTTCGGAAATCAGCAGTTCTACAGTGGATAGCAGTACTTCAGAAAGCAGTGTATCCGAAAGTACGGTTTCCGAAAGCACAGAGGGAACGGAAAGCAGCACTTCCGAAGAGCCGGAGGAGGGCAGCGAGGTTTCCAGTGTCGATGGGGAAACGGATGCGGAGGAAAAGGACAGCAGCCTGAAAAATTATGAAGCGCTCTACCAGGATATGCTGGAAGTAACGGAAAAACCAAAACGAGCGCTGGTTACCGTCATCGGCATTACTAATCAGATGGACTATTTTAACCAGAACTATGAAAACCAGCAGCAGATTTCCGGTCTGATTGTTGCGGACAACGGGCAGGATCTCTTTATTCTGACGGAATACCGCATCGTGGAAAATGTGGAGCGGATTCAGGTCACCTTCTGGGACGAGACGATGGTGGATGCCACATACCAGCGCCACGATCCGAGCACCGGCCTTACGATTGTGAAGGTGGATGAATCGAAGCTGGATGAGGAAACACGGGACGGTCTTGCGGTTGCGCCGCTCGGCAGTTCGTATCTCGTCAGCCAGGGTGACCCGGTCGTGGCTGTCGGAAGCCCGGTCGGCTACAGCGATTCGATTGCGTACGGTGTGGTGACTTCGGTTACAAACAAGATTTCCGCGCTGGACAATGAGTACAATCTGCTGACCACCGACATCCTCGGCAGCACGGACGGCAGCGGCATTCTGGTAAATCTTGACGGCGAAATCGTCGGCATTATTGCGCAGAGTTACAGTGCCAAGGGAAACAACGTGGTGACGGGCATTGCGATTTCCCAGATCAAAAAGCTGATCGAAAATCTTTCCAACAACGTGAGCCGCGCGTATATCGGCATCCGCGGACAGGATGTCACAGAAGAACTTTCCGATAAAACCGGCATTCCAAAAGGCGTTCTCATCAGCCGCGTCGCAGACGATTCTCCGGCAATGATGGCGGGCATGAAAGAGTACGATGTGATTGTAAAGCTCGGGGAGCACAAGGTTGAGACGATCAAACAGTACCATGAACAGCTTGGCAAATACAGCACAGGAGACGTGGTTACCGTGACGGCGATGCGGAAAGGCGCCGAAGGGTATGCGGAGATGACGTTTGATGTGACGATGGGGGAAGTATAAAAAACAGAGGCTTTCGGGAGCAGAAAAAGCCGGTTTTAGCCGGTGGGGCTTCCGGAAGCTTTTCTTTTCGAATGGTTTTCCACTGGCGGATGAAAAAATACGTGCATTCTGCAGGAAAATCTGGTAGAATTGGTAAGGCATGCAGGAGCACAGGCTTTGCATCATAAAAACGGCATCATAGAAACAAAAACGGAACACTGTGTCCGCATTTATTTTAGAAAAAGAGGATTTATTTTTATGAAGTATATCAACGAACTCCGGGAAGGAAACCGCATTTCCGGAATTTATCTCTGCAAACATAAACAGTCGGCTGTTACCAAAAACGGAAAACAGTACGAAAACGTGATCTTACAGGATAAAACCGGTACGATCGATGCGAAAATCTGGGATCCGAATTCTATGGGAATCCGTGAATTTGAAGCACTGGATTATGTAGATATTATGGGAGATGTTTCCAGTTTCAATGGAGCACTTCAGGTTTCCATTAAAAATGCAAGAAAAGCGGAAGAGGGCGAATATAATCCGGCGGACTATCTGCCGACGAGCCGTTACGACATCAATACGATGTATCAGGAGCTGCTCTCCTGGATCGGAACGGTGAAAAATCAGTATCTCTCCGAACTGCTGACGTATTATTTTATCCAGGATCAGGAGACCGCAAAACGGTTCCGCATGAGCTCTGCAGCAAAAAGCGTGCATCACGGATTCGTCGGCGGCCTTTTAGAGCATACGTTAAGTGTCACCCGTTTCTGCGATTTTATGGTAAAATCGTATCCGATTCTGAACCGCGATCTGCTGATTACGGCAGCGATTCTGCACGATATCGGAAAGACGAAAGAACTCTCCTTATTCCCGCAGAACGATTACACCAATGACGGACAGCTGCTCGGCCACATCATGATCGGTGCGGAGATGGTACACGATGCGGCGCAGAAGATCGACGGTTTCCCACAGGAACTCGAGAATCAGTTAAAGCACTGCATTCTGGCGCACCACGGCGAGCTGGAATACGGTTCCCCGAAAAAACCGGCAATGGTAGAGGCGGTAGCGCTGAACCTGGCGGACAATGCCGATGCCAAAATGGAAACCCTGACCGAGCTGTTTGACGCAGCGCCGGCCGGCAATGAGTGGCTTGGCTACAACCGGTTCTTTGAGTCCAACATCCGCAGAACAGGAGACTTTTCATGAGCTATCAGAAAAATGATGTACTGACGGTGAAAATTGAAGATATGGGACACGACGGAGAGGGTATAGGCAAATGCGAGGGCTATACCCTCTTTGTCAAGGACACCGTCATCGGCGATCTTGCCGAGGTAAAAGTGATCAAAGCAAAGAAAAATTACGGCTACGCGCGCCTGATACGCCTGATCGAGCCGTCCGCACACCGCGTCGAGCCGGTCTGCCCGGTTGCACGTCCGTGCGGCGGATGCCAGTTGCAGATGCTCGACTATGCGGAGCAGCTTCGCTTTAAGGAGAAGAAAATCGCCGGAAATCTCCAGCGCATCGGCGGCATGACGGAGATCCCGATGGAGCCGATCGTGGGGATGGAAAATCCGTTCCGCTATCGAAACAAAGCCCAGTTTCCGATCGGGCAGGATAGAAATGGAAAGCTGATTACGGGATTTTATGCGGGAAGAACGCATCAGATCATGGAAAACCGGAACTGTTATCTGGGCGTGGAGCAGAACGAGGAGATTCTGAACTGCATTCTTGCCTGGATGGAGGAGAACGGCGTTCCGGCATACAACGAGGAGACCGGCAAAGGCCTGGTGCGCCATGTGCTGATCCGGTTTGGATTTATGACGAAAGAGATTATGGTCTGTCTCGTTGTGAACGGAAAGAAACTGCCGGCCGAGGAGAAACTCATCAAATCGCTGACGGAACTCGAAGGCATGACAAGCATTACCCTAAGCGCAAACCGTGAGCGGACCAATGTGATCATGGGAAAAGAAATCCGCTGCCTGTGGGGACAGGGGTATATCACCGACTATATTGGAAACGTAAAATATCGGATCTCCCCGCTGTCCTTCTACCAGGTCAACCCGGCGCAGACGGAAAAGCTGTACGGCCTTGCCCTGGAATACGCAGGCCTCACCGGAAATGAGACGGTCTGGGATCTCTACTGCGGCATCGGAACGATTTCCCTGTTCCTCGCGCAGAAAGCCAAAAAAGTCTACGGCGTCGAAATCGTCCCGGAGGCAATCGCGGATGCGAAGAACAATGCGAAAATCAACGAGATCGAAAACGCTGAATTTTTCGTTGGAAAATCGGAAGAGATTCTTCCGGCCTACTACGAACAGTACGCCAAAGACCACCCGGGCGAACACGCCCACGCGGACGTCATCGTCGTCGATCCGCCGAGAAAAGGCTGCGAAGAAAACCTCCTCCACACCATGGCCAGCATGCAGCCGGACCGCATCGTGTATGTATCCTGCGATTCCGCAACGCTGGCACGAGATGTGAAGGTGCTTGGGGAGCTGGGGTATGAAGTAAAGAAAGTCCGAGGGGTTGACCAATTCCCGATGACGTGCCATGTGGAGACGGTAGTTCTTTTATCCCACAAAAAAGCCGACAGTTATATCCACATTGATGTGGAGTTTGGAGAGGGCGAGGGCAAGATTCCGGTAGATAGTATTGCTAAAAGAGCCGAAGCGTATAAGCCCAAAGAAAAAGTGACCTACAAAATGATTAAGGAGTACATAGAAGCGAAATACGGCTTCAAGGTACATACCGCATATATCGCAGAGGTAAAGCGAAATTTGGGATTGCCGATGTATGATGCTCCTAATGCGGTAGAAGAATTGAAACAGCCGAGGAAGCATCCGACACCAGAAAAGGTAGAAGCAATCAAAGATGCACTTCGTTATTTTGCAGTGATATAAAACTTTACTTACAATCGAATATTTCTTACATAGCCGTTTATTCATTTATTTGAGTAAGCGGCTTTTTTCATCCCTATTTTTCGGAATAGGGATATTTTTTGTAGAAGGAGGAGGTTTATTTGAACACGCAAATCATCGCCATCGCCAACCAGAAAGGCGGCGTTGGCAAAACAACAACCTGTGCGAACTTGGGAATAGGTCTGGCACAGGCCGGAAAGAAAGTGCTTCTGATCGACGGGGACCCACAAGGAAGTCTGACAATCAGCTTGGGAAATCCGCAACCGGACAAGCTGCCATTTACACTGTCGGATGCAATGGGCAAAATTCTGATGGATCAGCCTATACGCCCCGGAGAAGGTATTCTGCATCATGCAGAAGGCGTTGACCTGATGCCTGCGGATATTCAGCTTTCCGGTATGGAGGTTTCTCTGGTAAACGCCATGAGCCGTGAAACGGTTTTACGGCAATATCTGGACACACTGAAGGGACAATATTCCCATATCCTGATTGACTGTCAGCCCTCGTTGGGGATGCTTACGGTCAATGCGCTGGCTGCTGCGAACAGGATCATAATTCCCGTTCAGGCAGAGTATCTGCCCGCCAAAGGACTGGAACAGCTTTTATCTACGGTCAGCAAGGTAAAACGGCAGATCAATCCAAAGCTCCAGATTGACGGTATACTGCTGACGATGGTGGATAACCGCACCAACTTTGCCAAAGAGATTGCTGCTTTGCTGCGGGACACCTATGGAAGTAAAATCAAAGTCTTTGGAACGGAGATTCCACACTCTGTCCGTGCAAAGGAAATTAGCGCAGAGGGAAAAAGCATTTTCGTCCATGACCCTGGCGGTAAGGTGGCAGAGGGGTATCGAAATCTGACGAAGGAGGTGTTGAAACTTGAAAAGCAGCGCGAAAAAAGTAGAACTGGCATCGGTAGATGATCTGTTTTCTACGGAGGAGAGCCGTGCCGATGCTCAGAGAGAAAAAGTAGTAGAAATCCCGCTGTCGGAACTGCACCCGTTCAAAGGGCATCCATTCAAAGTCAAGGATGACGAAGCCATGATGGAGACCGCAGACAGTATCAAGCAGTATGGCGTTCTGGTTCCGGCGATTGCTCGACCGGACCCGGAGGGCGGTTATGAGCTGGTAGCCGGACACAGGCGGCACAGAGCCAGTGAGCTGGCAGAAAAGGAAACCATGCCGGTCATTGTTCGGGATTTGGATGATGATGCCGCCACGATCATTATGGTTGACAGCAACCTGCAACGAGAAAGTCTGCTCCCCAGTGAAAGAGCATTTGCCTACAAGATGAAGCTGGATGCCATGAAACATCAGGGAGAGCGAGTTGATTTAACTTCGTCCCAAGTTGGGACGAAGTTGAGAGCCGATGAAATATTGGCTCAGCAGGCTGGTTCAAGCAGAAATCAAGTTCAGCGCTATATCCGTCTGACAGAGCTGATTCCTGAATTGATGGATATGGTGGATGAAAAGAAGATTGCCCTGAACCCTGCCTATGAGCTGTCCTTTCTCAAAAAGGAGGAACAGGTAGACCTGTTGGACGCGATGGACAGCGAACAGGCTACCCCTTCTCTTTCTCAAGCCCAGCGGCTCAAGAAATACAGTCAGGAGGGGCATCTGACCCTCGATATGATGCGTGTCATCATGGGTGAGGAAAAGAAAAGCGATCTGGACCGAGTGACATTTACCTCTGACACCTTGCGGAAGTATTTCCCTAAAAGCTATACGCCCCAGCGGATGCAGGAAACCATCATCAAGCTGCTGGAGGCATGGCAGAAAAAGCGTCAGAGAGATCAGGAACGATGAAAGGAGCCGCCTATGAGGGATATTTCAGCCCGTGAGCTGAAAGGACACAACATTCTCGCCGTAGAGAGGTTTTGGGATAACACCCGCTGGATGATTGAGTTTTCCGTCC